>Ga0214544_1000045_pt1 | contig 138835 bp, 77 predicted proteins | sample CNSS3metaG_FD_160074 | JGI IMG/M metagenome (GOLD analysis project Ga0214544, IMG submission 160074) | Root nodule microbial communities from cowpea collected in UCLA plant growth center, Los Angeles, California, USA - CNSS3 | ecosystem: Host-associated > Plants > Roots > Nodule | place: USA...
TCAATAAATATATATATATATATATATATATATATATATATATATATATATATATATATATTATATCTTCAAATAGTTTCGAAAATATTCAGTAGATATATAAAATATGAATATGAACTGATGATTCTATACTTTTTTATCAAAATCCAATAATATTTTTTAATAAAAAAACATATATTATTAAAAATAAAGTCTATTCACTACATCTAGTTTAAATTACGTAAAGAACTAATATTTAAAATATTTAACACATAAAAAAATTTGTTTTAAAAAATATATATTATTTTCTCAATTATACATCTTTAAATAGCATTTATAATTATTATCGTTCATCTTACTTTTTAATATTTACAAATCTAAATAAAATTATAATTTTTATTTTTATTAATATTAAAAAAAAAAGTCCGTGCACCAGTCAAGAGAACATGACATGTATTTTTTTTTTCTTAAATTTGATGAAGTATAAGAATTTAACCAAAACATGCAAACCATTAGTCAGATTTCATTTATGTTGATTATTATACTTTGGCTTGCACGCTTCGAGAGAATATGTTGCACATATTCGAATATCGTATGATATTTTCTTTGATACCATCTTTGCTGATGTTTGTTCTTTAAACCATAATGTGCATAGTTTGTTTCTTACCATACATTAATAGTCTTATTAGCATTGTTCTCACTTGGGTGTGTCCCTTTCTCTATAAATGTCTTCTCTTTCAGAAACGTTTTTTCAGTTCAATTTACACAGGAAACGACACAAACCTGAGGCAAAGTAAAACGGCACAAGGTATACAAACAACATATTCTTCCCCTTTAAAAATATTTTTAATTATAAAATTGCATTGAAAATGAAATGAATACATCTTTTTTGTTGATCTTGTGTATTAATTTATCCTATTACGTAAAAGGAATTGTTAAAGAGAGTGCATAAGGTTTGAGATCAATAAATCGTAAATAAAAATCATATTCGAAACTAATTTCAGTAAACCAAAAAATTTCAAAAAATTTCTTATTTATTTCAAACTTATAGATTTTCAATTTAAAAGATATTATCCTCATTTAACTACATATGTGACATCTCATTTAATAGATGAACTTAATTAAATGAAATATCACATATAATATAATATAAAGAGCAACACCATGAAGTATATATGTGTCAACCATTACAGTTATCCATGAATATAATGGAAGAAAAAACTAGACACACCATGATGCCATGAACAGAATAAAAGTGGTTCAATAGTTGTCCAAAAGAGCTTGTTCATAGAGCACAAGATTACAATATGACAAAGGTCCTTCAAAACATGAGTCGAACATCAATTTATCTAGATACAATATAACCAAGCATGTGATAGCAAACAACAAGACTCTAAGACTCAATTTATATGGATACATATAATCAGTCAGATTCACCGGATGCTTGCACTTGTGGTGGCCTCTACTGCTCTGTAGTGCCATTTCCAATGGGTTTCACCCTACCACGCACAAGGTTAGCCTTTAAACATCTAAGTCCATTTTCATGCCAAAGACTAGCTCCTCCTGCTACTCTCACCACTTGAGTTAGTCCGATCTACGTGAAACTAACTTACTCTTTAGAGTGTTAGGATGCAATCCTTACTTAAATCTTTACCTAATTATATACACTATGGCTGTAAGACCCGTGGAATTTAATTAATTAATAAATACGGGAGGAAGGGCATTTATGACATTAAATTATGGTTGGTATGATGTGGAAAAGTATTAACTCAAGTGGTTACGAGTACTTAATTTGTGAAAGGACTTGGGTTTAAGTCCTATGTATGCCAATTTTATGTTATTGTTTGTTATTATTTTAAATATATGTTAATCATGCGGTGGATAAATATGATACTTGAATTATGTTTGTTTGCATGAAATATGAATTGGTTGAATGGTCTGGCTTTGAGTTTGGCATTGCATGGTTGTGGGTTCAAACCTTGATAAACCCAAAGTAGACTTTCTTTTTGCCAAAAATTCTTTTAGCATGAAGGTGGAAGGACATAGAAACCCTAGATGGTAAAGGGGCAGCCATGGGTAGTTGAAAACAGACCATAAAGGCTAAATAAATGGTAATTAACATTACCATTATGCAAATTTTCGTTTTGTGCAATTAAACTCCACTAAAGTCAAGTTTAAAAGGGTAAATTGTGGTCAGAGTGAGGGTTTTGGCAAGCTGAAATTGAAATCCGAATTAGAGCACGAAAATCATAGAGATTGGTGAGGTTTGAGTGAGGTTCTGCAGTCAAAGTGAGAGGACACCAAAAGGGAGAACGTTGGTGATCATTGGGGTCCCTCAAGCAATCCAATTATAAGCAAAAGGATCTAGGGTAGGGGAGCTGGACTCCGTTTTTGTTTTTCATTTTAATAATTCCATGAATAGTATGATAGCATGAATGCATGATCGCTGTTGTATCTATGAATTTCTGATTTCTGGAAATTTTCCAAAAACCGCCTGGCGGGCTATACATAGCCGTCAGGCGGCTCATACAAATTCGTGTGTTTTCTGGGTTCCTAGAGGAATCGCCTGGCGGTGAAGCCCTGTACCGCCAGGCGATGCAAGCTTGTAACCATTTTCTGGGTTCCTCTGATGAACTGCCTGGCGGTGTTCAATATCCGCCAGGCGACGTGAGCCATGCTGGCCCGATTTTGTAATTTTGTGCGTTCTGGGATGGTTTTTGATCGGGGGAACACTAAGGGGTATTGGTTAAGGAATGATACAACATGTAATTTGGTGATTTTTGGCGTAATTGATGGTGAAATTCAATAGAACAGTGAAAATGCGCTCTTAGGGATTTTTGCTAATTATTCTAAAACCAGTTCTGTTGATATTAGCTAAGGGATTTTTGGTGTCTCTAGAGTATGTTATTGAGGGGAAACGGCAAAGTGGAATCAGAGAGTATACAAAAAGGGTAGAAGTCTCATCGCTGGTGCGGAAAGTCTGGGAAACTGCCCAGATAATTATACATCGCCTAGCAGCACGAGACCTGCCGCTAGGCGCCACCTCAGTAGCATAGGTCCTGCGTCGTTGTAATAAGACAGTGTGAATTCTGGGAGATTCGTGATTTAGGTAGGAAAGGAAATGTGAACTTTAGCCATTGCAGATGTTTGGGTCACTAACATTACTAAGTGAGCTTGGATGAAAAGGGCGAAAAGGAAAAGGTTGAAACATTGAATGAATAGAGCTGGCGTAGGGCTGAAATAGAGTAATCTTAAGTAAAGGGGTTATAATGTCAATGTCAACTATAGGCCAGGAGATTTATAGGCGTATAGTGAATTTGAAGGAAATGAAATTGGTAATATAGTGGACATGTTAGGAAATGAAAGGGGGTCTATTGATGTTAGAATCATAGCAGAGCATATGAATGTAGTGGTTTGGCAAGGATGCGAACTCCTAAGGATTGTGGAACCAAATTAGTAAATTAGAGTAGAGGGAAACATAGGTAAGCAAATGATCGGGTGACCTAGACCAAATCCATATGAGTGTGAGTTGTATGGAAGCGAACTAATTGGATCAGAGTGGAACAATGGAGTAGAATGCAGACCAAAATTTGTTACTGAAATTTCGTTATAAGTGCTGAAAGTTGAATTTTGTGAGAGTACTGGTATAGCGCCTGGCGGATGGGTTGGAACCGCCAGGCGATAGCAAGAAAACAGTGGGGTTCTGGTGTAGGTGGCGCCTAGCGGAGGGAAAGGTCCGCCAGACGATAGCGACAGAAATAGTAACCTCTGGAGTAGCGTTCGCCTGGCGGTGTGGACGGTCCCGCTAGGCGGTGGTGGTAGACTTTGTGATTTTTTAGGCGCTTGGCACCTGGCAGAACGTGTCCCCCGCTAGGTGGTCTGGAAGCTGATAGTGCCTAGCAGTACGTGTCCCCCGCTAGGCGATTTGACGACTGTAAGTCCTAGTGGTTGGACTATTTATACGTGATCTACAAGGCTTTTATTGATACTTTAAAGGTGGGATTGCTAGTGTTCCTTGAGTTGTGGCTCGAAACTTATCCCTTGAGTTGTGGCTCGGGATAAGGGTTAAGCACGTGGTATTCCTTGAGTTGTGGCTCGGAATAGCATCTCTTGAGTTGTGGCTCGGGATGGCGGATGAACACGAGGAACCCTTGAGTTGTGGCTCGGGTTGGCGAGTGTTCCCGGTGTGAATGTGCTGGTTGTGGCCAGTACGGATGGGTCTAGATAGATTGCCCTCCTTAGTCGTTGACTGACGAGTTTGATAGTCTTGGGACGATACAAGTTATACTCATATTTGGGAACTCCACCTGGCGTTGCGATGTATGATCTGTAGCAATGGTTTCCCGCACGTGCTCTATCGGGTGTGGTTGATAGGTATGGCAGCAAGTCATCTTGAAGTATTTACTAGAAGATGTAGAACATGAATAATATGGTTGTAGCCATGTGTTACGAATTCAAAGATGGAATAATCTGGGATATTTGTGCTATTCATAGTGATGTGTTGTATATGTATATATCTGTGAATTAATATATGCTTTATCTATTAAGCTCACCCTATCTGCTTGTGTTTGGCGATAATCGTATATGCGGTATACGTGAGTAGATGATGTTAATGCAGGTGGTTCTGGTGAAGCTTAGACTCAGAGCGAGGGATGACCTGGGATTTTTATATCTATGTTTTTATTATTTTGGTTTTGAGATAATTATGTAACCTTTTGGGATACATTTGAATATTATTTCAGCTTTACAAATTATGGACTCCTGTTTTCATTACACGTTAATAAAAGTTTTTAAATATTTCCCGCGTTTTAGGAAAATGAGGTATTATTAAATGCAGTGTTTTAATTTATTTCTTTATTTTATTAAAAAATCAGTAATATCCTGATGGGATGTTACAATGGCACCACCATGAAATCTTACCAAGAGATTCATGGAATTACGTCCATCTCATACGGCACCACCATGAGATCTCACCAAGAGATTCATGGAATTATGTCCATCACATCCAACACCACCATAAAATCTCACCAAGAGTTTCATGGAATTATGACAATCTCATACCATAGCCATGTTTCACCAACCAACCATAGATTTATCAAGCATAACAATCTCATGCCAATATCCAACCAATCAACCAATCATGATTCATGCACTTATTCATACCAAGCTTATCAATTCCAGTCCCATTATATCATATAGAACATACAAGGCATCATACTTAATTTTTTAGAGCAACAAATCATCCAATCATTTGAAACATACATGTATCCAATCAACTCTGTCAATCTCGCTCAAGCTAAGGAGCTCTCGCTTAGGCAAGAGGAACCCCTCGCTCAAGCTACCAGCTCTCGCCTGGGCGAGACTACAAACAGAGGGCACGTCGAGGTCTCGCTCAAGCTAGCCCATCTCGCTCAAGCAAGAGGCCTTCGCTTAGGCGAGCCCTCAAAACAGAGAGGTGGTGAGTTGCTGCTCTCGCTCAGGCGAGAGCTCCTCGCTTAAGCGAGAGCTTTTCGTTTTGAGCGACCATGCAGCTCGCCTGGGCGACTTCATCAAAACTCGCCTACTCTCACGCGTGCAACCACCAGATTCAAACCAGAAACACACATCATACATTATTCACACCATCACAGCACCATACAATCATTTAAGAACACGAAACAGTCTAACAATAGGCAAAATAAACATAAAGGCATGAAACCCTATCTTCCCTCACCTGGAGTGGAGCTAAAAACGTAAGCACAGTGGTCCTAGAAGAAGAGAGGGGTACTGTAACTCCAACTAGTGCAAGGAAACTGGAAAAACAGACGCATAGAAGCTAGCATAAGGTTTCAACATCAACCCGAGGTAGAACCCAGACACTGGAATGCAAAGAAAGGGGTAAAGTTCAAGTTCGACTTACCCAGAGAAGACGTTAGAGTGAAACAGTGGGTGCTCTGATTGTACCTTAGTAGAGCTCACGTATGCAGTTCTAAGAGGGAAGAAGGAGCTGGTTCATTTCTAGAAAATAAGACACCAAAAGTGAATTAGGGCTAGAATGAAAGGTCCCCTTGCCTTTGTACAAGGGATGGTAAGGGTTTTTGGGCACCCTATGGGCTTGTCTTAGGCCCAACAGACAATGTTAGGACCTTATATCATAATATAGAAAAAGTGGGCCTTACATTCTCCCCAACAACAAAAATTTCCGACCTTGAAAATTAAGACTTACCAAAAAATCAATGTGGATGTGACTTCCTCATATCCTCCTCTAGCTCCAAAGTAGAGTCATCAGTCCTTTAGTCCCAGATGACCTTGACAAGACTGACGGGTATTCTCCGGTGTTCCTTAACTCGACGATCCTCCAAAGCAACTGGTTGCACTTCCATTGTGAGGTCCTCCCTGATCTGTACATCCTTGGCTTCCAACAGATGAGATGGGTCAAATACATACTTCCTCAATTGTGAGACATAGAATATTGGGTGGAGATTGGCCAACTGAGGAGGTAAGGCAATCTCATAAGCCACAGCTCCGATCCTCCTCGAGATTTGATAAAGGCCAATAAACTTAGGAGAAAGCTTCCTTGAGCTAATAGCCCTTCCCACTCTACTAGTTCGGGTCACCCTTAAGAACACATGATCTCCAGTCGTGAATTCCAAGGGTCTCCTCCTTCGGTTGCATAGGCCTTCTGCCTACTCTGAGATGCTTGTAACCTATCCCTCACCATCTTCACCTTCTTTCTAAATTGTTCAAACAATTCTGGCTCAACTAGCACTGCTTGGGATCCTACACTTCTTGCCATAAAGAGCTTCATACGGCGCCATGTCGATGCTCGCATGAAAACTATTGTTGTATAAGAACTCTATCAAAGGCAAAACTTCATCCCAAGCACCCAAATGATCCAGCACGCATGTCCTCAATAGATCCTCAATTGACTGAATCGTTCTCTCCAATAGGCCATCAATACAGGGGTGATAGGCTGAACTCATGGTTAACTTACTACCCAAAGCACTCTGTAATGTCTGTCATACAGGAAGTGAACCGCGAATCCTTATTTGAAATTATGCTCGATGGTACCCCATGTAATCTCACTATTTCCTTGATGTACAACTAAGCCAACTTGGCCATAGACATTCTCATGTTCATTACCAAGAAATGAGAACTCTTGGTCAATCGGTCCACCACAACCTAGATCGTATCGTGACCTCTCAAGGTTCATGGCAAATGGGTCACAAAATCCATAGCTATACTATCCCATTTCCACACTGGTATGTCCAAAGGTTGTAGAGTTCCACCAGGCCTCTGATGCTCTACCTTCGCCTTCTGACAAGTCAAACAGGCGCATACAAATAGAGCCACATCCTTCTTCATGCCCTGCCACCAAAAGGTCTCCATGAGATCTTGGTACATCTTAGTCATGCCAGGATTCAAGCTAAGACGACTCTTGTGTCCTTCCTCAAGGATCAACCTCTTCACCTCAGCATCTTCAAGTGCACACAGCCTACCACTGAATCTTAGTACACCGTCACTACCCAAGGCAAACTCATTTGCTTCATCTGATCCAAACAACTCTCTCACTCCTTTTAAACTAGCATCCACCAATTGCTTTTCCTTAACTAAGTTCAGAAAGTCACTAGATATAATGAATAATTTTTGTAACTTAATTTTTAATTTTTTATAATTATAAAGGGAAAACAAATGTTAGTTTTAGGGTGGCAAAACGAGCTGAGCCCAACGGGCCAGCCCACCAGCCCGTGTTAAAAGGGACAGGTTGGGTTGAAGATTTCAATTTGTCAACCCGTTCTGGCTCGTTCCGTCAACTTGACGGACCAAAGTACGGGCCAACCCGTCCTAGCCCATTGGCCTGTTTTAAAAAAATAAATAAATAAATAAAAGTAATTAAAAAGATTATTTTTTTATATTATATTTTTTAAATATGTAAATATATAATAGTATTGTAATTTATATCATTAACACCTACAAATTAAGTTTCAATTATTAGTTATAATTGAATAACTTAATATGTAAATTTAATAATTATTTTAATTTATCTAATTAAAAACATTAACTAATCAATAAAAAGTCTAAAACATATTTTATTTGATTAAATATCTCTTTAATAATAATTTATATGTATGTATAAAAAAAATGTAAAAATAAAAAAGATTGAAAACTAATTAAAAAAAAAGTGGACGAGCCAGCCCGGCCTGACTCGTCTTTTACGGGCCACAGATGGGACAGACCAAAACCAAAACAGAACAAATTGACCAGTTTTGCCACCCCTAGTTAGTTTGATCGATTTAATGAAATTAACTAAATATAATAATAAAGTAGCTCTTATCTCGAGACTATAGTTAATAATGTTATCATGATGTAAATATGTTTTGTATGAGGAAAAACAAAATAAAGATAAAAGTAGGTTAGTCCTATGTTTATCAATTATTGCAATCGCGAGAAGTAAAATATAAAAGGAAAATGATATTTTAATCCACTTTTTTTGACCCACTTTTAATCCATCACTCTCATCACCCTTAGATCATCTATTTTAATTTTTGTAGTGATGTGATGTGATGATCTAAGGATGATAAAAATGGTAGATTAAAAGTGAGTCAAAAAAAGTGGGTTAAAGTATTATTATCCAATATAAAATAGTTAATCGAAATCATAGTCTTAAAGTTACTAAAGTTGACACAATTTTCGATATTTTTCTAGAATATCAATAAATACGATTAAATTATTATTATCATAAATGATATACAATGGAACAAATAAAAGATAGAAAACATTCAAAGAATTATTGTGATTCATTTTAGAAATATTAGCATACAGACAGACGATGTTGCACATGTTATACGCATTTTTAAGTATACGTGATATTATATTAGTAAGTGATGATAATGTAATATTATTAAATTAATATATAAAATAAAATTATATTTATTAAAAATAAAGTGAAATATATCAGAAAAAATGAAATAATAGCGATTGATAAACAAAGAAAAAAATTAATAATAACGATCAATTCTTAAAAATTTAATAAATAATTATATTTTAAAGGGTAAAATTGATATTTTGAAATGTAAACACAAAAGAGGAAATATATTGTTATAGATAATCCAAGAGGGCATTGAATAAGTGAGATTGAGGTTCGAAGATAAACCCATGAAAATTGATTACGATCCCTCTCAGCCTGAATTGTGCTCAAGGTCTATTTGGAGTAATGGTAAAAACGTCTCATTGTTCATAGGTTTCATCCATAGTCTCTGGGAATTAGTGCAAATCCTTGTGACCTTAAATGTTGCACATTTCTCCATTAGGAAAACTAGAACAAACCATATGTTATAGTGTACACGTGATCCTCTTATCAACATATTCCCTTTATTCTATTCATGTCATGTTCAATAGGTGGTTCTTAAACAAGTATTTGATTCCATGGTATTTATTAGCCATCTCTTTCTATCACTTGCTCAAAGTAAAGAACAAACTATGCAAAACTCAATTGGGCTTGTTTGATCTTAATTGCATGCATGAATCCTCTAAGATTTAGTTTTCCATTTGTAAAAAACAGAAAGACAAAATAAAGAATATGAAAAGGTAATATAAAAATAAGAAAAAAGTAGAAAAATTAAAACTAAAATTTTGCAAATGATTTTTGTTTTTTAGTTTCAAGCACATGGAGGCCTTATCTAGCCTCTGAAAAATGAAGCAAATGTGGGGCTAAAAATATACTCTAATTATGTCCATAAGCTCCGATTACAAAATTTTAAGCTAACACGCAATAGTTAAATTCCATTATAAAATTTTAACAAATCTACCTCAACTTCTAAAATTCATAGAAAATAACAAAGAACTCCAAATTTAGCAAACTATTAGTCTATTTTATAGTCTTGGAAATATAGAATACAACACAACTTAAATCAGTCAAGTAATAACTATAGAAAAAGTTTTAGCCAAAATAGGAAGCAAAGTTCAGATAACCAAAAATACAAACTTAAAGCAAATATGTACAATGAACCCAATTTATTTCTATTGAATTAAAATATCTTAAGAATTGAAAATAAAGCATAGGAAAAGTCCAATCACTATACAATAAAACTATAAGTATGTGTAAAACAAAAGTATCAACAACGTTGTAGCGACAAATTTCTTTTTAATTTTAATGGGGGACAAGGTCATACTCAAACCTCTATGTCTTAATGAGCTGAATGAGAAACAAGTAAAAATGAAACTAAAAATAAATATATAAAAGCATGTGCAAAAGAAAAAAGAAAGTTTTTTTCTTTTTAAAAATCACATCATCAAAAAAGATTTTTTTATTAATTAAATCATCTTGTGAAAATAGTAATCAAATATCTCTTACTTTTTTATGTTTAAAGAAACAACGATGCAAGAAAGAGGAGGTTGAGTTTCTAAGCAAAAGACTAAAAATACCTCATGATATTCTATATCTTTCAAATTATTGATTCTTGTAACTATACGAGCTACAAGAGATAATGAAGAATAACAAATATATTAAACTTAGTTTTTTGTGATTTTTTTATATAAGGACTATTTATGATAAGGGTTCATTTTACCTTTAGCATATAAGGTGTTTGTGTTTACGTGATTAAGAAAGTTCAAGGAAGATTCCCACTAGACATGAAGGTAATTCCTTAAGATATCTAAGTGTGTATGTTCTCTTCACAAGAACTCAAGAGAGGAGAAGAGGATTCAATTAAAAAAAATAAAAAGAGGACAAAGGGATAACAATAAAGGGTGTGAATATAGAATCATAAACTAGAAGAAAATAAAGAAGTAAAAGATGAAGAGAAGAGGAAGGGATTGGGAAAAGGAAAGGTGGCATGCCACTTGAGGGAAGCACCAACCCAAAATGAGTGCTAGTTGTTGCCATCTAAACCTCATACGGCTAAACACAATGTGTATAATTCTAAAAATTATAGATCTTTTATAGGTGTTGGAGAGATTTGTTGATGGCCCAATTAAGGGTGTAATTTTTCCAACAAGTGCACTAGTTCATTTGTAGCACAACAAGGTTGTATTCACAGATATTAGGTTTGATAACAACAATAATCTATAATCTATTCAAGTTTGTAATGAAACAGTGGTGATAAAGGTTTGACAGTTTTGAAAATAAGTTTGAATAATAATAAAGATAAGTGATTCTAATAAAGAAGTTAAGATTAAACTTGGCTTCTTTCACTCAATTGCATTACCCTTTATCCTTTACAAGTTATGTTCTTTACTGTAGTGTTACTGGAAGTAATCTTTAATGTAATTCTAACCTCATGTTTGAAGTATTAGAACCTAAGATTATCAAACCCAAATAAAGTCAACCCTCCTTATTCTAGAAAATATATCAGCTTAAGAGATAACAACACCCTGTCCTTGGAGAGCAAGAAGCCACACACCATTGTCTACAACGTCAAAGGATGACCTCTCTTGCCATTTTGGTCCACCTAAGGTGATAGGCCATGAGTCCAATGCTCCTTTCCTAAAAAAAACATGAGAAAGGAGGTGTACATGAGCAAACAAGGTCTTCAGCTATGAGACCCAAAGCTTCTCTCTTCCTAAAAGGATCTCAACATGAAAAGGGAATTGTCCAAGAACAACCTTGCAAATAAAGAAATAAAAATGAGTCTAGAATTTATTAAGACATAATGATAAAAGTAAACTAAAAGAAGAAAGGTTCTAGAAATGTTTTTTTTTTTTCATAAGCACTATTCTCCATCTTTTTCTCCATCTTTAATAGAGGTTAGGGAGTCATAATTTAAAAACTTGATTTGCATAATATAAATAATAGTCCTATAAAACTAATAAAATATTTGAGTGTAAACATTTAAAATTTAAATCTTTGAAAATAAAATTTGTTAAAATGAAATATTGGAAAATTTTCTCTCATTTAGATTATGTACTTCATGCTATTTGAAAAAAAAAAAATTGAAGAACGAATGCAAAATAAGCAACTTGATGAAATAAAATATCTCTACATAGATATTTTATTTTACTTAGTAAAAAAGAACAAAAGTTATGGTCTTGATATATAATCTTGACATTTTAATAAGACTTCATTCCTTAATAGGTCTTTTCAAATTTATTGATGAATTCTCCGAGAAAGGGAAAATGATGAGTGCATATACGGGAATAATCTTAAATAAATAAATGATTGTAGAATGGAGTATTATTTTGATTGTGATTTTTAGACATACAAAATTTACTTTCTTCTACTTTTAGACATAAAAAATGTATATGTGAAAATTATGTGTAAATAGTAATTTTGAATTTGGCCTATTAAGTTCAACCATATATGGGATGTGAACATTAAAGGACTAAGAATCAACATTCAAATAGAAGTTATTAAAGGTCAAGGGCCATGAAAAATATCATCCAATGCTAGTTAAAGATGAGCAATGAAAACTCAAGAGAGCATGAAAAGCATGATCCAAATAAGCTCCATCTCTCATAAGCTCATAAGCTCTTCCTCTGTACTTTTTCTTTTAATTCCTTTCGTTTTCACTGAATGCATCTTGTTATATTCTCTTTTTGTTAGCTCATACATGTTCTGTTAATTCTCTCTTCTTTTGAAGAGAGTTTTCACAGTAGAATAATTTTATAGATTAATCTCATATTTAGTACAAACCTCTATGGATTCCTATTTTATCTTTTAATTTGTATTGTTCTTATTCTCTTTTTTGTGATCACATTCTTATATCACTCCTAGATGCAAGTTGTAAACTGATATAATCTTTAGGGATTAAGCTCACATCTAGTAGGAGCATCTTTAAATTTCACATTCTTAGTGTTTTAAATTAAAAAATAAATAAGTTTATTACCTTAAATCAAACTAAATTAAGTTAATTTAAATTATACTCCCATTAACATCCGTATCACTGACTATATTTATAACCAATTTTCATTAGAAAATATGATTGAATAATCAATGTGATCTGCCTTCTCAAAAGAGAAAATCACTTTAGGAGACCTCCTTGATGCCAAAATCACAAGCTAGCATCATCTATTGATGTTGTTGTCACCATATTGCATGTGTATGGGAAACAAAGAAATTGGAATAGGACTTAATCAACGACTCTAATACCATTGATGGAATTTTTCTTTTTCGAGGGGAAATGTACCAATATAAAAGGGACTCACCCTTAAAGGAAAGATTGTTAGAAATTCAAGTGAGTCTAAGTCTCACATTAGATACAAATGAGAAATTTAAGAACTATATAAAAAAGAAGACTCATAAACTCATTGTCTTAAGATTTTGGGTTAAAAATGGTATTAATTCCTTATGTGAGTTGAACTCTTGTCACATTTATATAATCTATCCCTAATGAATTCTCTCCTTAATAGACCTACCGAGAGTTTATAAATAGGAAATTGGTAATTGACCCTAACAATTTATCAATGGGCATGAAGTCAGAATATTGACACTATCTAAGAGGCATCTAGATATTTGTGAACTCTAAAGTGAAAGGATGAAAACGAATAAGGTTGGCTTGCATGGCCTCATCCAATGGAGGTTTAGGTATAGCTCTTTTGAATGGATCGATCTCTATCAAAAGTGTTGAACCTTCTATTTAGATCTTGAAACTCTTCACAATGTTGAGTTCGTAAAAGCTCCAAGTCTTTATCAATTTTTTTCTGCATACTTGTTACTCTCTATTGAAGGTTCTCCTTTTCTTTTTGGAAGAGTATCTCTATGTGAGTCTTAACACTGTTGAAGATATAGGATCCATCTCTTGGTATGATGACATTCATGTTTAAGTCTGACTTTGAGCAATCACCATATGCAACATGGTTGAGGAAGATTATTACCCGGATTTCACGGTGGACTCCAAATATTCTTACCAAATTTGAACGAAGGGCTTCCAAGGGTGAAAGGATTGAGTTTGTGAGGAACATTAGGAGGAGATCCACCAGCAGAAGATTATTTGAAGCTCAAATCAATAAGAATTATAAGATATTGTATGTGATAGTATAGAGAATGATGAAAAGAAATAGAGTGAATACTCCTTTGATGGTATGCTATAATTATGGGTTTCATGGGTCGATGAATAAAGGTTGAAATGATAATCAAATATAAGATATGATTAATTATTAAGTATACGTGAAGATATCATCATTTATCATTTTGGGGATATGCTCTTAATATATCGAAATCCAAATATTTCAGGTCAAGTTGGTGATGAGATGAATTTGTTTATGAAGTGCATGAATTTGAGAAACCCATTAGGAAAAAAAAAAAAAAAACACAGAGGGATTTTAACTTTGAAAATTTTAAATATTATAATTGTTGTCTTAACCTCTATTTGTTGAACATGTGATTCTTAGTTTAACCTATTATAATCATGAAACACGCGGGTAGGGATCAAGATTCCCTACACTTCAAAATAAGGTACAGTTTTAAAAAATTGTTGTCCCTGCCTCCTCATATTACGCAAACCACCTTTGCTATGAACCTTATGATTTCGCAACCTTTGCTGATATCGAATCTGAATTCTTGTGTCTAGTTAATAGCTTCAGGAGTATCCAGCGTGGTCCAGAATTATCACTCATTGTCTTCGATTGCAGAGACCTGAACCACTTTGTTCAAATTTTTCCTTAGCCCACGTGAACACTGTTAATCTGCCTCCACATGTATCACCATCTTTGTCTCTGTTGCTTACCTAATATCATTTGGCTGCATCTATTTCTCCCATGAGCTGTTTTTGGCTTCTATCGATGATGTTCCAACATTATCTTTTATATTAATATTATAATACTCGTTTAAAAATAATAATAAAAACTGGAATATATTAATGTCTTTAAATAGATCAACATGCAAGTTTGCATATAAATGGACAAACATACCAAGAGTCTAGTTCAGTGAGTTGAACAAAATGTATGAGTCTGACACACATGTTAAAATATGAATTGTTATATTCATCATCAGTTAGGAATGCTTGATAAAAAAAAAATTAAAACTAGTAGATGAAATTCTAGGTCCAAGAAATTGAATGCTAACGAGGAGAGTTTCAAATAGGATTGATTCTCCTCCGTTGGATCTTCATCAGCCTCTTCTGGCAGATGCTCTGAACCTATTTCTTTGTTAATAGTATTTAATTATAGTCTTTGTTGTTTGCTTTCAGCTGCACCCAACAACAAAAGAGAAAACCAGACAAGAAAACTCCAATTCCAATTAAAGTTACCAAACCATGGTTTCCTATTATGTTTTTATTAGTTTACAACGGGTATACCTGTCATCAAACTATCACCAATACACTCAAATCATAATCATAATGTAACTGATAACACCACCAACATGGACAAAATAAAATGGTTAAAAAAGAATAAAACAAAAAATAAAAATCACACAAATCTTGTAAAAGGCTTTCTTCCCACCCTTGCGGGCAAAGACAGTGTTGAATCCACACTCACGTTTCCTATAGATTCAAGTGTCTGAAACTTATCTGGCACCCTTTGATCCTTGCTAGAGAACCCTTTAGACCACTTGAAAGACCCTATTCCTTGTGACAATGGGAATGAGAGTCTTCTCTTAGAATCAGTACTTGTTGGAGTTCCACCAAGCCTTTCTCTAGGATTACTACTAGCACGTACTTTGGCCTTGGCAGAGAGGGTTGGAGCCATGTAGTTTGGCACTGAAAATGGGGGGCAGCTTGTGAGACTCTCATCATCCTTCAGTGGCACATCAAAGGGTGAATTGGATCCCACACCCCTTGGTCTCACAAATTTAGAGCCAGAGCCTGAAGAGTTTGCCTGAGGAGTTCTATATGGCGGTGTTCGTACCGGTTTTGAAGATGTGACTATGGTTGATTTTGTGGACTTTGGTGTGGGAGTGTCCATGTTATCAAAAGCAAAATGAGGCTGTTGTGGTCTTTGAGAGCTGGACCCGGGTCTTGGACTGGTTTTTTGCTCTGAGTATGGTCTTGGAGGTGTGAGTTGAAAATTCTTCAGCACTAGTTTTTCTTGTGGAGTTGCTGCTGCTGCTGCAGGTGCTTGTCTTTCCAACCAGTTCCACCACCAAGGAAGTCCACCTGATCTTCCATCTACCACTGGGGTGTGAGTTGATTTTGGAGTTGCTTTCCATAGCTGTTTGACAGAATCAACAAAGTTATAACATACAGAGATTTTGTCATTCCAAAGACAAAGCCGAAGAGTATAAAAAAAGTGCACAAGTCCAAAAACCGAAGGTCTAGATGAGTTGACTTGAGCAGAAGGTCTAGATGAGCCAACCCAGGCCGAAGATCGAGCCGAATCAGACCGATCCAAAGGTTGAGCAAAATATTTTTAAAATAGAATTTGTTTTATCCAAACAAGAAATACTAAATTCAATATATTTCAATTACTAGATCCAAACCAACTATTTAAGAAATGAGCAAACTTCAATGGTAAGTAATTCAAGTACTATATATTTCAATTTTTTGGAATTGTTAAAATTCCTTATCCAAACACAAGGTAAGTGTATTTGGTTCCAAGTCTCGGATATGATTTTAAGAAACTAATAGTTATAACTCTCATCTCAAATGTGATTTCTTACTACCTAAGTTTCCAAACATGCGTGCTATTTTTGAAGAATTAAGCAACTAATGTGATCCCACTCAAAATTGGACAAAGAAAAAATATAGAAGCAATGCACAAAGTGCTTTTTTGTTTGAAGAATTAACACTCCTTTTACTTTCAAGGAAATAAAAATATCAAAGCATAAATGGAAGGTGTAGGTTGTGATTGTGAGTACCTGATGTGAATATGCAAATGCCATTGCTCTTTCTCTTTTGATGATTGCTTCTACCTTCCTCTGCAACCTTGCCTCTACTTCCTCTTTGGTCAGTAAGCTATCATCCCACTCTTCATTACCTGCTTCAGACTACACCCAAAATTCCAAATCATTAAAATCACTTTATTTGATTTACATAAAAATGAAATTGGAAATACATGCAAGCACACATTTTTAAATAAAAGGTATATACTACATTAGAATCCTCCACATATTTTCAAGTTATAGTGATTAAAATCTTACTAAGTCACTGACTTCATAACTTGAGATTGTTTGCTCCTAGGATTAGGAAGTTTGCAACAGCTATAATATGCCACCAAGAACTTTACATTTTTAAAAACTTTACTTGGTTACAAAGGAATTAGGACATAATAGTGTTACCAACCAAATGGCTCAGCTAGTCATTAAATTTGAAGATGTTAGGAGGCCTAACAATAGCTGGTAAAGTACATTGCAAGGATTGGAATAAAATCCCACTTTCACTTGGGAAAGGGTAAAGGAAAAGAGAGCTACCTACTATTGTGTACACAGTGTAAAAGACAAAAAACAAACACACAACTTTGCCATTAAGGCAACCCTACAAAGTGAAGGGCATTTGGCCTTTTAATATTGAAGTGCATAAATTAGCAAAAAGTAGCTGACATCTATAATGGGTTGAGCAAACAGGAGTTCTTGATCTTGATACTCAAGACATAGTTATTTCCTGTTACTCAGCAGTTAGCAGTTGAACTTTTTCTTTATGAACACAAGCTACATTCATTTATCCATGTTCTCAGAACAATTGCATGCTCAAGTTAGAAAGGCTTACAGTGAGTTTGCCCAAGATACTGGCTGCATCCTTATCATTCTTGAACTCAGCTTGATATCGTGCCTGGTTTTCCAACATCTGGATCCTTCGAGACTGAATCTGAGATTGAACTCGCACTAACAGTTGCATGTGTTTCATCGCGTTTACTGTCTGTCTCTTCACATTCTGTCCTCTCACTACTCCTTGGAGCCTCACCAGACCCTTCAGTGCTCTAAAACTCCTCCTTGCCTGCATTGCATTAACGTGTTACAAGGTTCATCTTTCTTTCACAAAGTATTAAATGCTTTGGAGATACACATTATCAAAAGCCTAACTTTTTGTTAAGGTGGAATGCATCAAGAACAACAAGTTATAACAAAACGTTTTCATATTTGATTTGTTACCGGTCTTTCTACTTTAATTCCTAAACATGAACCTAAGGAGACACACATAAAATTCTAGTTATGGCATTCAGAACACATGAAGGCTTACCATATAACCTCTGTAAACAGCCTGGATCTTAGTAGCTGAGGCATTCTGATGCCTCAAAGTTGGTTCTGGTCTGTAGACAACCTCCTTGTGGTGATGAGAATTCCGGAAAGATGCAGCTTTGGGAGAGGTAACTCGCGGGGAAGAAGCCCTGGGAGAAGCAGCCCTTGGAGATGGAGGCCTTGGAGAAGGAGGCCTAGGAGAAGGTGCTCTTGGAGGGACATATGGTGGAGTTTTGGGTCTCTCAGGAGGAGTGACTGGCCTTAACCCCAGTAGTTGTTGCTCCCTTTCAAAGTCCCCAAAGATTTTCTCAATACTACTTGGCTCTCTGAAGAGGGGGATGAATGAATTTGTCTCTCCATGCTTTACTTTTCCTACACTTTTCTTCTTTTCTTTTGTGCCTTTGTTATCCGCATCCTGCTGCATTACACAACATGGTTAGATATATTGCTAACAACACTGCTGCTATAACTGACTTGGAATATATTTTTCCTTCACAATTCAGTGTCACTAACTGCAAAATCATTCACTGTAATTCCAGTCACAAATGGCTAATCTTTTTGTCATCTATGGGGATACCAAAAGAAAACCATATATAGCAACAACCAAGAACAGCATACAAAATTCAATCAAGCATTTCACATATGTTACTTACCTTCCCCTTGGAGTGGTGAGTGAAAACCCTTTTGATTGCAGAAAACCAACTCCCTTTCTTTCCCATGTCAGTAGCATTACTGTCTCTTCCTGTAGCAGAAAATGAAGGCAAAAAGATCACGTCATGTGCATGCTGGTGCTATTATAGATGCAATAAATTTTCAGCTAGCTTCAAATATATAATGAATTCAGAACTTCTAAGATCAAAACCATTCAAGTAGGTGCATGTAACAAAAAGAGAAGAGACATAAGACATAATAAATATGGACTAGCATACAAGATTACAAAGAGATTCATTCATCTATAAACACACATAATTCATTCTGCTGTGACAACACTATCTAAGGCTATATATAGCAATCTATATAGGGGAAGGTAATAGCATCTTTTTTTATTATAACTTTGGTACATACTATGTTTCTCTTTAGAGAGTAAAGCTTACCAGAAGGATCCCCAGCAAGGAAACAGCATCTCTAATTTATTTTCAGGCTGTTCATGGCCAACAGATAATTGAATGAATAAACAGCATATGAAATTAAATGAAAAAAAAAAAACTTCATTCACCCAAGAGAATAACCCCCTTTATGCAGAGGACAGAAGAAGAAGTAAACGGTATAGGTTTTAATTGGACACTCATATCAATAAACACACCAATCTAAGGGTACACGACTATATCATTAAAGGTACACAGAAAGAGTATGGAGCATATGATGAGGACATGAGTTCATATCACTATAATCTAAATTAAGAAAAAGAAGGAAACTTTCAACTGAAAAATGAAAGCAAACGTATAAAGAAAGCTGAATTGTCAAAATTAAACACCAAAAAAGAAAGAGGAAAGAGAATTCTGTTCTAGGAATCAAGGAAAATCGAGAAGAAAGAAAATCCTACATGATCTGTGAAATGGAAGCTTAGTCAATTCAGAAAAAGAAGAAGAAGAAGAAGAAAGAAAGACCAAGTTGTGAACATGACAGAGAGGAAACGAGTTGTTCTCCTACAGTTTCAAGAAAAACGAGAAAACATAGGCTTCTGACAAACTCGGTAGTGTAGATTATGTTAGGAGGATCCCGAGGCGAGGTCAGTTAGTGCCATGTTGATGAAAATTAAGAAGCAAAAGGAAGAATCATAAGTCAGAGAAGTGGATGCCCTTAAGATTTATGAGATAACCATAATAACTAACAGATTTATCACAACCTCAAAAGCAAAATCTTGAAAATACATTAATAAAACAAAAACACAAAACACAAGGATCATAGAGAAGATACCTTGTTTTTTGTTGGCAGAGGTTGCTAGAGAAGAAAAGTGGTGTAACAGGCACAGAAGAGTGCAAAGAAAAGAGGGTACCCTCTCTCAACCTCTTTTTTTCTAGCCTCCCTCCCCTTTCCAGCACCACATGATTCTTCCTCCTTGCCTCAAATATCTCTCTCTCTCTCTCTAGAGCTCAGAATCCAATTCTCTTAGGCTGTGTGAAGTTACTTACTTTTCCTCCAGCCACCTTTCACCTTTTGTGGGATTTATAATTTTCTTTGTTTTGTGGGACTTATAATTATAATTTTTCTTTTGGTTCCATGATGCATGATGATGAGAGAAGGAGAAAGAAGGGCTTGGTTGGCCACTTTCTCACTCAATGTGGACAACTTCAACCAACTTTACTTCAATGGGAAGACTATGTGGACACCTACAAAAGAATTACATGCCACTTATTATAAACGGTTGAGTTTGGTACCATGCTCTTTATTTCTTCTTCCTTATTAATTCTATTATAACTTCCATTATTGCCACCTTACCAACATTTTCATCTCCTCTGTTATTTTTAGATCTGACAAATATACTGCGTTGCAAATTAAAAAGCTTGGACTTTTATTTATGGCCCTGCCATCTAGGTGTGCCCTTCTCAGAACACTCTCATCCATACCACGCTTCCTTTCAGACACTGCAACACACGCGCTTACTTTTTCAAATGCTTGCTGATATATATCCGTTGAAATAGAAGAAATTGGAAAAAGGGGATTTTTGAGCTTTGCATTGCATCTCAAGAAGTACTGAAAGGTTCTATCTTGTCGGATATTATTATTTGAGTAGTTGATTTGTAACATTTTCCATGAAATATGGCAGATTCATGAATAAGAAAAACACTTTTTTTTTAATTTTGAGCTGTAATTTGTGTTCTTTTATTTTGATCCCTGCATGATGATCATGATGATGATGATGATGATGGTACCCCTCAGTGCTGTGGTTAAGAAAATAAAATTATTGAAATCATTGTTTGAAGTGGGATATGAATCTAAACAAGTGTGGTTACGTGTTTGTTTTGGCAAACCTTAACTACTTGTGTTCTGTTGAAAATTGTGTAATGTTAAGAATTAAAGGGCACGTTAAAGTTTGGAAAAGTCTTGGTTTGGCTAGAGTCAAAACCAGAGAGGCAGGTAGATTTTAAAAGGGGAATGGTGATTTAACTATCGACTGATGCAGGATGGACCACCTTAAAAATATTCTTTGTTTTATGATTGCTTAAGTTTTTTCACAAATATTTGTCGTTCATACAGTCAACTATTTAACCTGTAAAATGTGGACTTCAAAATATGCAGTGAATTTAAATATTTTTCTCCTTTTGTTAAAAATAGAGGTTTAGTTGTATTCCGATCAAAACCCTGAAAATTATTAGAGATTGTAAATAGATGCTTTAGGATGTCAGTGGAGAAAGTAAAGTAAAATGAATTTAAATATCAAAAGTGGGAATATATTTATATAGTTTAAACTTTTTTCATAAATTTTTATATTTTTAATTAATTTTTTATTTATTATGTACTCAAATTTTATATTATTAATTTAAATCTTTTTGTTAATTAGGTTAATGTGACGGTTATTTTATTTATTACGTATAAAAATAATAGTCATATTATCTATTTAATGAAAAAATTAAATGACAAATACTATCTAAAATATATAAAAATTTTGAATAATAAAAAAAAAATATAATAGAAACTCAATTATAAATATTTAAATTTATAAAAATTAACATTAATTAAATTAAAATAGAATGCAAATTAAAAATATTTCGTTAAAGAAAAATAAATAAATAAAATATACGAAAAATAATGGAGTAAATTATATTATTTTTTTAAATTATTTCTCTCATTTTTTTTTCTGTCACCAGAATTTCATCTTTTATTCACTCATTCTCTTTTATCTTCCTAAGAAAAGTAGGTGCGAAGAAATTACAAGGAGTTGAAGACAAATATTGAAACAGAAAAAGGTTGCTGGTTTTTCTTTTGCCTAGAGAGTTATCCAGCAATTATTACAAGGTTGAGATCAAATGATGAACTCAGTACACTAATTTATATATACAAGTTTACCTATGTAAAAGGGTCTTCAGTTATATATATCACATAACTTTTTCTTTTTTTTAATTTTCATAGTATTTCTGTTTTTCTTTTTTTTAATTTTCATAGTATTTCTGTTCAACGCAAGACTTTTTTAAAAATTTATTTTTAATAATACTTTTCTTTAAATTTATCAGAATATAACTATTTTAAAGATAAAAATTATTTTTTATTTTTATAATATTTAAACTTTATATCATGTTAATATATTTTAATGAAAAATTTTTATTAAATTTAATTCTTAAGATGTGAGTAAGCTAGAATTATAGTTTGGTTTATTTTAAAAAAACTCTAATATTAAATATATGTTAAATCTTGTATTTATTTTTGAGAAAATATATTTTAATGAAATTTTTTTATAAAATTTAATTCTTAAGATGTGAGTAAGCTAGAATTATAGTTTGGTTTATTTAAAAAAACTCCAATATTAAATATATTTTAAATCGTGTATTTATTTTTGAGAAAATATATGTTAATGAAAAAGTTTTATAAAATTTAATTCTTAATATGTGAGTACGTTTAAGATGATAACGAGCATATAAGTTATCAATCTCATACTAAAAAATTCATCTTTTTACTCATTTTGTAGAAAATAGGATTTTAAAAGTGATATTGGTTTAAATATAATAAGACTCGATTATTTTAATATTAAAAAGTTTTAGTATAAAAAAAATTATTTTAAACGAGTTTTACTATTTTTTAATATCAAAGACCACAAGGATGATTCTCTTGGCGAACTCTTCCTTTCTGTCCGATCAGTTTCTTCATCCATGTAAGTTAAACTTTTGCTTATTTTTTTGTGGGTCATCTCTATTTTGGCTTGCATGCCATCTTTCTTTTGGTTGCATATGTCATTTAAGTTATCAATATGACTCTTTGTTGATCAACTAATTACCTTTGTGATGTGTCTATGTGTAGATAGAGCATCCTGTTAAGCTAAAGGTGTTGAGTTGTCTTAGGGTTGTTTGTGCAGTTTGTCAAGTAAGGAAAGCTATTTGTTGTCTATGGCAAAAATTGATGGTTGCATGTTGATGCTTTTAAATTAAGAAACAAGATTAATTGTCATTGATGAATTTTAATATAGCATGTATGATGGTTGTAATCTAGTATGATGATTGATATTGGCATGTTTGTGATTGATTCAGTTTGCTAATTATCATTAATTGTATGAGTGATTTTAGTATGTAAATTGTTTAATCAGTCTTGTTTGATTGGTTGATTGATTATGAAGAAATTTGGGAAAAGGTAGGATTTGAGTCATTGATCAAATTGGTACCAACTCCTATGATTTAACGACTATCTTAGACCAATACCCAAAGGAGGAGTACCAATTTGAGTTATGAAACAAGTCCTTATTTCCAAATAACCTTAAATTGAGATTGTTGATATCTGATACAACGTTGAGCCTCACCATGACAACGTTAAGCGCTAGTTTTTACGAGCTGATTGACGCTAAGCCTCACCATGGCAACACTGAGCACTAGTTTTTACGAATTGATCAGTGTTGGGTGCCACTTTCTGGTGTTTGGGCGCTACCCAAATTTTCAACATTGCGTCCTCTTGGCAAAATGGAGATTCTTGCTTCATTAACCGTCAAATCAAGCTGAAATTTTGACAACTAATCATAGACACATGAATATTCACTTTGACCAGTGGGATCTTTGTTTTGGAGTATGTGGTTAGAGAATGGTTTTCATTGTTTGGATATACTTTATATATGAGGTCGTTTGCCTTGTTTTCTTGTTTTTGTTGTTTTGGTTACTTTGGACATTTTGTGTATGCTTGAACTGAATTCTATAGTCTTTATTGCTATAAATTGAATTGAATATATGGTTATGAGCATAAGCTGTGTTGTTGATGAAAGAGTATGAAGGAGGACTTCTAAGTGGTGTTATTTTAGTGTATACATTGACATAAGGATTCATTTTGGTTTATATCCTTTCTCTAATAAACATTCACACTCAAGTAGAATGAAGCGGGTTATGTGGTGAAGAGAAGAAGGATGTCCTAGCCACTATACTTGATCAAGTCTTGTACACAAAGGGAATTTACCTTGTGAGTGGTTGGGTGATAACCCCTTAAGGCCAAACTCTATAGAGTTTGGGAACCACCGCATGTGCAGGCTATAAGATCCGCTAAATTTAAATTAATTAAATAAATGATTAATTAATAAATGCGGGTAGTGAGAGCCTTTATGACATTTAATGTTGGTTGTTGTGATGTGGAAAAGTACTAGCACAAATAAGTGAGTACTTTGTGGTGTTGAGAGGACTTAGGTTCAAGTCCTACATATACCAATTATGTATTATTTAATTTATTACTATTTTAATAATGTGTTGGATCATGATAAGTGATAATATAATCCTATATTTATAGAAATTATCATGAAACATGAATAGGTTGAATGGTTGTGCATTAAGTTGACATTGGCATGGTTATGTGTTCAAATCTTGGTAGGCCCAAAATTAAACTCTCTTTTTGCTAATTTTCTTTTTGGGGACTGCGTAAATGATCATGAAATAGTTATTGAATGACCATTAAGCTAAGGTTAATGCCAATTTTCGTTTTTGGCCATTAACCACAATTAAGATCCAAATTAAAAAGGAAAATTAAGGAAAAGATAAGAGTTTTGATTACTATTAGGTGCCTAATTGGCCAAGGATGTAACTAATGTGTCTAAGTGTCGAATAGGCTGGCATGAGCTTGAAAAGAATAACTGAATAATGACAAATTAGGTTTATATTAAGGATTTGGGAAAGGGTATACTATTGGTCATTAGAGTTGATAAGGATGAATGTATGAGCTGGTATACTTGGGACAACCTAAAGCTAATGGAAAGCAACTGGGACAAGATATGATAATTGTAGGCAGTGATAGCCATAGTTAGCTAAGTATCTGGGTTATGATAAGTGATGAGGTAATGAATGGTGTGTAAGAAACTCAACAGGCTGTGAAAAATCAGTACCTTACATTGTATTGGTATAGCGCCTGACGGTAAAATTGAATCCGTCAGGCGATAGCTACAAAAAGAGTGGGCTCTGGAACAGAGTGGCGCCTGGCGGTGAGGATGATTCCGCCAGGCGGTTCAGAGGCGTGTTTTGCCCAACGATAACGCATAGATCAGGCCTATGTTTTGCTTGCTTTGGATGTGTGTGGTCTACAAGGCTTTGATGATATCTCAAAGGTCGGCATGTTGTTCCTTGAGTTGTGGCTCAGAATGTATCCCTTGAGTTGTGGCTCGGGATAAGGGTTAAGCACGTGGCATTCCTTAAGTTGTGGCTCGGAATGGCATCTCTTGAGTTGTGGCTCGGGATGGCGGATGAACACGAGGAACTCTTGAGTTGTGGCTCGGGTTGGCGAGTGTTGTCGGTGTGAGTGTGTGTGTGTTGTGGCACGTACGGATGGGTCCACTGAGATTGCCCTCCTCAGTATCAATCTGACGAGTTTGGTAGTCTTGGGACGTTACGAAGGTTATTCGTATTGGGAACTCCACCTGGCGTTACGAAGTGTGGTCCGTTGCATGGTTTCCTGCACGTGTTACACTAGTTGTGGTTGGTAGGTGTGGCATCAAGACATCTTGAGGTATTCGTCAAAAGACGTAGAAGACATGTAACATGGTGTTGGCCATATGACATGAAATCAAAGGATGGAATTCCTTTGGTGTGCTTATATTGATATATATATATATATATATATATATATATATATATATATATATGTGTGTGTGTGTGTGTGTGTGTGTGTGTGTGTGTGTGTGTGTGTGTGCGTGTGTGTGTATGTGTGTTTTATATGTATGATTGTTTCATTGTTATCTCACCCTATCTGCTTGTGTTTGGTGATGATCGTGTACGTGGTACATGGGAGCAAATGATGTTGCATGTGGATCTAGTGAGGCATAAAGTTGGAGCGGGCCTAGTCTGGGAGAAAAGATTTATCCGATGTTTTTAAGTTTATAGGTTTTAATTGATTTGTAAACTTTCATATTATTAGACTCTAATTATATAATTGAGTTTTATATAATTATGGATTTGAGGTATTTCATAAAGACGTAATAAAGTTTTTAAATTTCCGGCATTTTTGGGAAATGATATTTCAATAAATGAAGTTTATTTATTATTTCTTTATTTTATTATTTAAATTTGTAATATCCGGTTGGGATGTTACATAGGCCATCAGGGGATTCGATGTTAGTTGCATGTATTCGGATAATTGAGTTTAGTGTCAACTGCTTGTGTGATTATAGATATAAATATGTTATATACCATGTTTGTAGGTTTTTGGCATGATATCAATATATGTATGAATATTTCTTGTGTAAACTAGCTTACCTTATTGTGTGTTTTGTGTCTTCTTATGTTGTTCGTCTCTTCTTTTGTGATGATCACCTATTTGGTGGGAGCATATGAAGTTGCAGGTGTAGAGGCACCTCTGGTGGATGAGGAGCTATCAATTAGTGTAATGGAAGATCTCGAGGAATTTTAGTAAGTAGTTAGTTTTGTATAGAGTTTGCTTGTTGGTTTAGTTTAAATGTATAGATGATATATTTTTATAATATTATCTTTTGTAAGACTGTATTAATATACTTTATACATTGGATTACATGTTTTGAATATTATAATGAGGCATTCTATTTTATTAGTTTTAAGCTGCTAAAATGAGATGTTACAGATATCATTTTAGAAAATACCCACAAGCTCTTTTAAATCCACAGATATTTAAAGAATATTTTATAGATTTTTAAAATGAAATCCAAATAAGATTTAAACAACAAAAATTATAAAAGGGAACAATGCATTCATGAAATAGTAAACCTAAAGATTCATTAAAATTGTTCCATGAATACACATCAATCATTATGGTCCAAGTAAAACACTCGTAACATACATTTCATCAAACACAAGTAAAAACACCCATACATTCCATCAAAAACACCGTGTGTGGTTCAACCAACCACAAATAGTGTAAAAATAAACCAATATATTCCACATAATCAACTTAGAATCAAACCCAGTTTTCTTTAGCTAGAGAATTCATATACTCCTCGTGTGGAGTCTCGGTTTTGATACTTGCGTGATATTATAATACTTATCCCTAACTCATTAATGGGCAAATACTAATTTATCTGGCACTCGTTGTCCGTGAGTACCATGAATCCATTTATTATTCATGATAGATTTTACTTGTGAATATCCACGGGTATGAGTATTTGTGTCATCTCTATGTCATAATTATAGTTTCAAAAGTATGGTTACTTTTTTAAAGCAGACTAATATTAAAAATATGTTAAATCTTGTATGTATTTTTGTGGAAAAAAATATATAATAGACAAGAATAAAAGATTAAATTGTATGTTAAAAGTTTGTATAATTATAGTAAGATTAATATTTAATTCAAACCGTCAAAAGTTATTTTAAGTGGATAAATTTACTATCAATATATTTTTGTAAACTTAATTAAAAAGACTTTCTTTCTTTAAAGTTGGGAGACAATTCAATAACATGCTATCAAAAAGTGTTTAATGTAAAGAGATATTTTGTGTTTGATATATTTATATCAATTTATCGGTTAACTAACACTAAGTCTAGTTCTTAATAAATTTCTATTCAGACTATCATTGCAAATAAAATATGAGTATTTTTTGGATATCAATCACTCTTGACTAAACAACATTGTATTATTTGAAACACAATCACTTTTGATCAAACAATTGACTATTATTTGGAAGACAATCATTCTTGACTAAACAACCGAGTACTATTTGAAACATAGTCAGTCCTAACTAAGACTAAGTATTGTTTGTAATATGACCTCTTCTAGTTAAACAACCTAATATTATTTGAAGTGCATTGACTTATGTTAAGATTAAGTATTGTTTATAATGCAATCACTCTTGGCTAAATAGTTAAATACTCTTTAGAACATAATCACTCCCAGTTAAGACACTTGGTTACTAAACTAAAGAACACAATAATGGTTTATCAACGAGCTATGTTTGCGGTTAAGATATTAACATTAAAATTATGCATAACTTTGTAAGTTTGTCAGTTTTCTTCTTTGAAGATATTTTTTATATATAGAGAGAGGTAGAATAAAAAGTAGTACTAAATCCTTTTACAATTGTTGTGATACAAAGAGAAGTTCTTCGTTCTTCAACTCCATTTATTCTCATATACGTTGAGGGTTGCATTAAATCCTCACCATGTACCATTGAATGCATAATTCTATTTGAATGAATGTTCTAATAATTAGCAAGAGTTATGATCAGGCCGCAATCAAATTACTTTTATCTCATCTATAAGACTTCAATTAACTCCTAAATACAACACTTTCAACTTCAATCAACGGTTATCGAAGTCAAATCCAGACAGTTTGAACTAAATGTGGAGTCAAGTCAGCCCATGTCAATAGTCAATTCGAGTCAGTCTGAGCCCATATCCAAGTTGAATCGCCCTAGGTCAAAGGTCAAGACGAGTCATCTGACCTAAAGGTTCATATAGGGCAAAGGTCGATCCTAGTCGACCTAGGTCGAAAGTCGAGCTAAATAAGCAGGTATGAAGGTTGACTTGAGTTCAATCAGGCCAAAGATTAGGCCAAGTATTAGGTCAAAGGTTGAATTAAGTCGACTTAGGGAAAAGGTTAGTCATAGTCAATCCAGCCAATAGACGAGCCAAGTCACTCATACCCATATTAGAGTCAAGTCAGCCTAGGTGCACAATCAAGCCAAGTCGACCCTGGTTGAAGGTCAAGATGAGTTTGTCTTGATCGAAGGTCAAGATGATTCAGCTTGAGTCATGGGTGGAGACACGTCAACCAAGGCAACAGGTTGACATTGGCAACTTAGGTCGAAGATTGACACAAACCAATCTAGTTAAAAGGTTGAGACAGGCATAGTCCGAGCAAAAGGTCAAGATGAGCTGACTTGGTTCAAAGTTAAACGTGTTGGCCTAGGTTGAAGGTCAATAAGAGCTAATTAGGGGTGAAGGTCGAGATAAGGTCAACCTAGTTGAAGGTAAAAACGGGAAGATCCAAGGTGAAGGTTGAGACAAGTTGGCCTGGTTCATGTGTTGAGATAGACAAGCTATGTCGAAGGTCGGTTCATCCCAATCCCAAGATCCATACTAGTTATCGTAAGTCAAAGGTCGACATAAGCCAACCCAATCAAAAGGTCGAGATGGGTCAGCTCAGGTCGTCTAAGGCTAAAGGTCGAGCCAGTTTGAGACGATGGTCGAGCCTTGTCAATCTGATCAAAGGTCGACACGTGTCGACCCCAATTGAAGGTTAGCCCAAGTCGAAGGTTGACAATAGCAAGTATAAGCACAAGGTTGATACAGGCCGACCTAGGAAAAAGGTCAAGACGGGCCAACACGGGACAGGCTGATTTGGGTTGAAGGTCAAGGTGGGTTGACCCATATTGTTTTGGGTCGAAGTTAGAAACGAGCCAGTTTGGGCCATTTAGGGTTGAAGGTCAAGATAGGCTGGTCTAGGTTATTTGAGACCGAAGGCCGAGACGGACCAGTTTAGGTCGTTTGGATCAAAGGTCGATTCAGGTAGGGGTGACAATGTGGGTTGGGTCGGCTCGTTTAGGATAAAAAGTTTAGCCTGCCTTGCATTAGTGAGGACTTGGATGATAAATTGATAATTCAACATTTCTATTATATTCGTATTTGTACTTTGACATACATAATGTATTCTTCAAATTTTAGCACATTCAAAAATACATAGCACTTTTTTCCACTCATACAAGAATTTGTAACATTTATATAGAAATCCAAAAGGAAAGTAACCAACATACACAAGTGCAAGTTTTTTTTATGTGGGTCACAGGCCAGCCCGTGCGGGTTGCAGGTTATGTGGGCTAGGTCTTTACAGGCGAACGAGATCAATATCTTAGTCCGCCCCACGTTTTTTGGTAAGCTTAAGGGCCAACTGGCCAACTTACCGGACCAAACCCACATTGCCACTCCTAGATCCAAGCCATCAAGAATCAAAGGTTGAGATGGACCAGCCTGGGACGAAATTTGAGACATGTAAGGTTAGGACAAAGGTCAAGCCTTTTGATTCCTATCAAAGGTCAAGCCAAGTTGGCTTAGGCCAATGTTTGGGCCAAGTCGGCCCAATCCAAATGTTGAAGAGAGTCAGTTTGGGCAAAATGTAGTGCTTAGTGAACCTGTGCCATAGTTGATTCGAGTCAGCCTAAGTTTATATTCCAACTAAATCACCTTGAGTCGAGGGTCAAGACTAACCAACTATAGTCGAAGGTCAAGACAAGTCGTCTGAACTGAAAGTCTATCAAGAACAAAAGTCGAACCTAATCTATCGGAGACAAAATTTAAACTAAGTAAGTAGATCGAACATTGAGTTAAGTTAATTTGTACCGAATTTAATACTTTATCAATAACATATGTAAGTTATTTTGTATTTGTTGTCATCAGACATTTATCATTATGAGACAAAGCATTACATCTTTTATAATGTGATAATAAAACATATTCTTGTTTTAACATCAGTTATAAACACTTGATCAAGATTACACGAAGTTTCTTTGACATTTTCTCTGACCATCTTAAATATATAAGAATACATGAAATAGTAAATTGTGAGTCATGCTGATCCCCTGAAGAAAGGGAGAGAAGGAAGGGTAATGTTTTGGTTTGACCAAGGGCAGGGTCGGTATGAACCCAAAAGCGCCGTGTGGAAAAATCTTCGCTCGGCTTTTGTTTTCGCACCATCCAATGCTCCATCCTTATCACATCAAACAATACTATTATAATAAAGGATTAATCAACATTTATCAATTTCAATATTAACCAATTACGGTGATCATCTTTCAACTATAAAAACAAAAAAGATTAATCAGGTTCTTGAACCATTCTTGTGATTTGCATCCTTAATTTTTTATCAATTTTTGCTATTGAATGTCTGAAAATTAGTTTATGTTTGATAGAAATAACAAAAGTTGGAACAGTTTTATTCTTTTAACAACCCTATTAACAAATTATGGAAGATTAAGGATTTCTTTAGTGTGGATACCTAATTAATAAATTTCAAACTCTTTTACCAACTAAAATATTAAACATAAATATAATAATATATGTTTAGAAAATAAAAACAATAGCAAATAATTGCTAAACTAATGCTATTGTCCCTGGTTAATTTTGAGTGCAACTTATGGATTACTAATGATGAAAATCTTTTCAATAATAAATATAAATATAGTTAAGTTAAAGAATATTAAGTATTAAGTTGAAAGTTTCAAGCACGAAGACATAAAATTGGAGCCAATTCGCCTATTGCTTTAGTTTCACGCTGACGTATTGAACGCGAAAAATGGCCATAAAGTTGAAAAGCAAATATGAAAATTAAGGGTAACTTTGGTTCAACATCGGACATCATAAATAAGAATTAATTATTTCTTATTTAACATAAATTTTTTTTATATTTTAATTAATTTTAGAAATCAAACTGATTTTGTATTAAAAAATCAATTTTAATTAATTTTACTTTAATTTGATGCAGAATCAAACTCGCATTAAATTATTCTTTTAATTCAATACTTCATAATTTATCCTTTATATATTGATTACAACAATATATTTACAGAATTGATGTTGTGAAAAATTTATATTCAGTTTTATAATAAATAAAAAAAACTCGTTTAGTTGCCGCAAAAATATGTTTGTACTTATTGTGTGAACTTGTTTTATTACTTTTAATAAAAAAAATTATGTATTGATCACATACGAATAATAATTATTTTTTAAATTGAAAATTTGATGAAAATGTATATATTTATCTTATTTTTATTTTCATATCCATTTCTATATTAATTTTAATTTTAAATTACTAAAGTATGCATAATTTATCAGGTAAGATAAACAATTTATATTCACTAATTTTCTTGATTGCTTTTCATTTGGAAAATTTTTATTTTTTCTTTTGTCACAACTTTTTGTTTTCCGTTAATTTTGTACTTTACTTATTTAATATTTAGAAAGTTCACATAGATCTATAAAATACTTTTCTCTCATTAGTCTTCATATTATATATATATATATATATATATATATATATATATATATATATATATATATATATATATATATATATAAAATTCAATTTCATTATATTATATTATATTTTAAGAAATATAAACTTCAATTTTAATCAAATAATATTTAAGAATACTTCAAACTACATATAGTCTTCTTTTTAATAATTTTATTTATTGATTATTATTTTCACATGAGAATATTTAATTATTATAATTTCATGAATGACGAAAAATTTAGAATGTTTGTCTTTACTCTGAATTCTTAATAATAACGTGTTTACTTTGTTTTGATTTGAATTTTTTTTATAAAAAGTTTATTTAATAAAAATAAGTACGGAAGTGAATTGAATGCACGAGAAGATAAAAATAAAATAAAAATTTGATACACTATTGTATATATAAACAGTGATGTAGATGATCTATAGATAGAGAATAAATATGAGATAGTCAAATTCATACTTCCAACTCGCATCCTAATTATACCTACAATATCGAAAATAAGAATCTTTAATTCACTAAACCGAAGAAGAAGAAACTAGAAAAAGATCAAAGAAAACGATATATTCACCAAGTGTAGTTTCTAAATGTGGTTCCACGTCGTCATATATCATCGACGAAAAGTGTGAGTTAAATTATTAACCTCACAAATTAATTAGTTTTAATTTATAATATCATAAAAGCTTTGTGTTCTTGCAAAAGTTTTTAATAATTTTACAAACATGACATCTTAAATGGATGTAAATGTATATTCAACATCGCCGATTTTAAATTATTTTAATGTTATTTTTGGATTCAGGGAAATACGATTGGTGTTGATACAAAACTGAATATCCACATTATTTGGATCGATTAATTTACAGCAATTTATAAGTGTTGATTTGTGAATAATCTTTTTCAAAGATCACCCGCAAAAATAAAAAAAAAATAAAGCAAAAATATGCAACAAATATAAAAATACTCGTTTGATCCTCAAATTGTAAATCATAAAAACTACAAAAAATTCTGAAATTAAAAACAAAAGTTAAAAATAAAAAATATAGTCAAAATTAAATTGTAAAAATAAACCAAATCGATTCACTCTTCTCACAAAATCAACCATAATTACCTATAATCGATTCAATTATACAAATATAAAATAAATAAATATATATATATATATATATATATATATATATGAAGAATTGATTTGTTTTATATATAAATATATATATATATATAATAATTATATATGTATATTATAATAATAATTGCATTTTTTTTCTTTTAGTACAGTTTGTATCAATTTTCATTGACTAATAAAGATAGTTCAGTAAAATTGTTTAACTCATTGAATTATTAACTTTTTACTTTTTTTTAATCCTTCTAAAGAACTTAAATATCGTTATTAATATGTTGTTAATAAGAACACATTTTGGATTCCCTAAAAAACGTCCATTAATTGAACTTGAATAAAAAAACACATGTCTAATTAATTCCTAAAACCAAAAACTTAACAACACTAAATTAGTGTCCTATTTAATAGTTTTTAAAATATTAAACATAATATTATATAATTACAAGATAAGGGGCGAAATAAAATACATAAATATTAATATAGTCCTCTCATTTAATCAAAATTAAAATTAAATTACGAGATATAATACACATAGATACAGACATACATACACACACAGACACACAGACACACACATACAAACAAACACACAGAGACAGACACATATACAGAGAGACACAAACACACACACACAGGGAAACATAGACACCCAAACATAGACACACAAACACACACAAAGAAATAGATATATAGACACACACACAAACAGACATAGAAAGACAAACACACACAGACACATAAATAGACACACACACACAGAGATAGACAAACACAGATATACACAACCACACACATAGACACACACATAAACACAGACACAGAAACACACACAAACACACAGACACACACATAGACAAACAAACACAAACACACACACACAACCACACAGACACACACAGACAAACTTACACACATAGACACACACACACACACATACACATACATATACACACATAGACACACACAGACACACACAAAGACAAATACACACAAATAAACACACAGACACACAGACACAAACAGACATACAGACACACAGAAACACACACACACACACACGCTCACACTGACACACAAACACACACACACACACACACAAAGAGATGCACACAAACACACACATATACATAGACACACACATACACATACACATAGCACACACGGACACATACACACACAAACATAGAGAAACACAAACACAAAGACACACAAACACACACAGACACACATATACATAGACACACACACACACACAGATAGACATACATATAACACACACAGAGACACAGACACAGAGAAACACAGACACACACACATACACAAAGAAACACAAACACACACATAGACATACAAACACACATAGAGAGAGAGAGACACACACACACACAGAGAGAGAGAGAGAGAGAGACATAGTGTACACACACACACCCAAAGGAATCAGCGAACATGTGTTCAGGTTTTGATTCACACACACACCCAAAAGAATCAGCGAACATGTGTTCAAGTTTTGATTCACTCGCTTAGTTTCATCCAATTCACTTGCACAATCTAACGTAAATTAAAATAGAGAACCTTCAACTCACGTGAAGTTATTTTTCCATCACATAATACATACCAGACAAATTATAAAATGTTAGAAATTTCAACTTATAAAATGTTGAAATTTCAAATGAAGCCCATATAATATCCAAAAGTTAATGTCACATAGATAATAAGAGTAATAGATTTGAACCAAGCCTTAATTGGACATCACAACAAACATTCCAATACAATCATATTGCCTTTTAAAATAACCAATTAAGTACAAATGGTTAAGGTCTTCTCAAACCATTAAGTATACATCTGACTCTACTGTTTGCCCGATTAATTAAAACACTTAAATATGCAAACATTTTCTCATAAAAAATAAACTTTTCAAACTACTGTTACCATTAACAATGCAAAACCATAAAACTGATCACCAAGATTCATGCAAAGCAATCCTAACCGAAAAATTAGAAGAAAATCATAAATGAAAACCTAACTACTTGATTGTATACTTCATTACATAACCTATGTGATGTAAAAAAAAAAGTCCTCAGAAAGGAACGTTTTTATATAAAAAATAAACATTGTTTACAAATAATATAAGGAATAGTGCAACAGACAACTTAATTGCAAACCACGTACCAATGTTTCCAACCAAAATATAAACACAATATGGACAACAGCAAAATAATTGTTTCCAAGTATATCACGAAATGTATTAATTTAGTTGTCAAAATATGAAACTTAATCAGCATCTAATATTTTTCAAAAGTCTAATTCTGTATATGAAATATCTAATACTAAGGAATGTACTAAAAAACTAACACAAAATATCTTACATTACTATGACGTGATTCCTTTAATACAAATAAACTTACACACAATTAAAACACTATATTAACAAATTAATATTTAATTATTAAAATTAAGCATTACTTTATACACATATATATTAATTTTACTATTAAAAATTTACCCAACTTATAAAAAGAAAGAAACAAAGCAAAGATGCCTCTCTTCTATCCTATGGCAGTACAATAACATCTCTTATAGACTTTTCAGTTTTCATTGTCACACGTGTCTAAAAATTTTACAGCCTTTTATTTAGACAGCTTTCAATAAAGTATGTATAATATCACAAAAAATATTTATTATGATATTAATTTTAAATTTGTTGAGTTACATATTAATTTTTACTATAAAAATAATTATATATTAATATTAAATTTTTTAATAGAAATATAAAATGATTATTAAAAATCAAATTTATGTTTAACTACATTAATAATTAATAAAATTTAAATGAAATTAGTAAAATTAAAATTATTATACTAAAACTTAATATTTTTCATATTATACTAAAAACAAAATATAACAATATTTATTTACGGAGTTAACTATTTATTTTTTTTAGACATTAAATATTATCATGTACGTTCTTTTTGTCACATACGAATTCATGACCAAAGGGATAGACAGTAAATAAGTGTACAGTCCAACATCATATTTAATTAGAAATGTCTTAGCATTAAAAATTAAGTTGAAAAAAATATTTTCAAATATAATATGAATGATAAATGTTTTCTATTAGAATCAAACTTAAACAATTTAACAGATGGAGTAATATAAGAATGAAATTTGAAAAATGTTATCTGAAATGCATTTTATTGAATAAAATAGATGATGTGTGTATTGTGGGAAAATGAAAGGTGCGTGGTTTTCAGTGGGTGGTTGCAGCTGCTTAGAGATAATGTGGGGTGCCATTATCACAACACAAACTCTTCTATTACTACTCTTTCTCACTCTTCAATTAAACCAAATTTCAATTTTCATACTATTCAACCACTGTTAAACTATTGTTTTTAAACTCTTTTTAATCATTATAACCACAAAAAATGCTGTCAAATTTGGAACATGTAATAACGGTCATTTACTCACAAAAAGGTCTTCTTTAGTTGTCAACCACCATTTCATTTTACTGTGTAACATGTCATAATTAATGAGACCATAGGTCTATGCTAAACTTTCAAAATACAAATATAATTAAAATTAAAATTTCTGTTGGGAAACGTGTTTCCCTTTGTTGCAGAATAAAACAAACTTACTGTACCACCACAAAAACTGTGGTCACCAAAGGAGTTCGGGTTCTCGTTGTCGTTGTGGCTGATGGGTGTGAAATTGGAATTTGCTTGCTCTTATTAAATAAAAGAAGTTTAAAATATTTATCTAGTTTTATTTTTTACTAAAATCCCAATTAAGTGTACATGTGTAATAATTAGGTCTATTTTGAATATTAATAATATTAAGTATGTGTCATGTATCAGTTTCGTATAGTAACACATGTCAAGTCAATATCTCAATCTTAATTTAATTCTTATATTTGTTATTTTAATTCCATTTTAGTCTCAAATGTTTTTAGAATATTTTAATTTCATCACCTCCAAAATAAAATCAAATTTAACTTTTATATAAATATTATAATGATATTTTTATTAAATATTTTAACAATATTAAGATTATTTATATTTTGTTTTGAAATTGTAAACATATTTATTTTAACTTGTTATAAAATTGTTTTAAAAATTTACATTTGAATTTATAAAATTGTTATTTTTAAACCAACTATAACATTTGTATAGAAATTATTGATATATAATATTATACAAATAATTGAAATACAAATTTATCAATCTATATATTTAAAATTTTAAAATAAAATTTAAAAAAGGTTTAAAGTAAAATACAAATTTAAATAAACTTAATATTGTTAAAAATATGTAATAGAAATATCACTTTTAATAAAAATTTCATTATGCCATTTATATAAAAGTAAAATTTAGTCTCAATTTGGGAAATGAAATCGAAAACTATATAAGAAATTTAGGATTAAAATGGAATCAAAACAACAAATATATGGACCAAAATGAGATTAGGACAATGACTTGACATGTGTTATCATACTGACTTCACACATGGCACAATACTGACAAGACACATGATAAAAGAATTTAAAAAAAAATTGAAAAATTAAAAATTAAAAAATAAAAAAAACGAGGAGTTGACACGTGGCACATGCTTAATCTGTTAATACCATACTAACATGATGGACCTAATTGTTACACATTTTTAAAAATATAGACCTAATTGAGACTAATAAAAATCTGAGGACCTATTTGAGATTTAGGTACAAAAGGAGAACCAAGAGAGTATTTTAACCTAAAAAATATGTATGAAAACAACTTGGAGAAATTAAATAAAAATGTAATTCTTCATTTATATTAGGATTATTAGGGATAATAACTAGGATGACAAATAAATCGGTTTTCTTAGATATACAACTAGGTATGGAAACATGGGTGTCATGTAAATGTCCAAAAAATGGGTAATACACTTTTTTTTTCTTCTATCTTTTAATAGTTTGACTTATTCTATATCCAGAAAATCTCCTCACTTACTTGTCTTCTTATCACAATTTTGATTACATATTTTTTTATTTGTGCAACTATGTTCAAACTTTGTATTATTAAATAGTTCTTAGGCATTTGATTATTTTTACTCCTTTTTAGTATTTTTGTTTATTGTTTACTTTGTTTTTTTAAATGAGAATGTTTGACTTGCTCGATTTAAGTGTTTAACATGTAATATACTTCCTTTTTAATATTTGTAAATTTTTCTCACATCTCTAAGATACTTTCTATTTTACCATAACATTAATTATAATATATTTTTCTTTGTTTGTAATTTTGTTAGATGGTATATAAAATTATCTTAGGATACACATTTGATCATTTTTACTTATTTTTAATATTTTTATTTATTGTTTTTATTATGTAAAATATTACTTTAACAATTTTTTATATGATTATTTTTATTTCTTAGCTCATTCTCATAAATATAATTCACTACCCAAATTTTATGAAGACCTCTCATTTCATATAGTTGAATAGTTTAATGTTAAGCTGAAATATCTATATATAAATTCAAATTATTATTAGTTTAATTTTTTTATATGTGATTTCAATTAGTATATTATAATTTTTATTAATATATAAGAAAAGTGAGTTGGTTATTATTTAGAGAAATAAAATAAAGAGATATTTGAAATATTTTTAAATTTTATTACTTGTTTTCTTTTTATAATTCAAAAAAAGATTAACTTTATCAACTTTATTTTATTTAAATTTTCAAAATTGATGGATATTTTGATTATTGTCAAATTTTATTTATTTGTGATTGCATAATATTTTTATAATTATTTCCTTTTCATTCAATTGTTATTTGATAATCTAATTTAAAATTTATAAATATTTGATGTTTAAATATTTTTTGATATTAAGTATTTGATAATATCATTTTTTTCTTAATTTTTTATAAAAAATAATTACTTGATAATTAAAATAGTAAAAAGGAAAATATAAATAAAGGTATATTATCTAATAAAAATCAAGATGAGATAAAATTTCATATATTTATTAAGTATAAAGACGGAAATAAGTATAAAATTTTATTTTAAAAATAAAGATGAGATAATGAAACTTGTTTTCCACCATTCCCACCACCCGGTAATAAGATTATAGTACAAACTTAGTACTAGTTCCGTCAATATAATTCATTCAATTACCCGTTTGAATTTAGGTGGAGTATTTTAAAAAAAGTATTCCCGTTTGTTTTGTAGTATTTGAGAATATATAATATATATATATATATATATATATGAATTTTAATAGTTTAAAATTGATAAAATACTTTAGTGTTCAAAACAGATAAACAAATGTATAAAGTATATTAATATAGTCTTACAAATGATAGGACTATATAAATATATCAATTATACAAACTAAACATTTCTAACTCTAAACACAAACTAACCACTTATAACAGCTTCACACTGAGATCTCCTTCTGACCTAAAAGATGGCTCCTCAACCTTTAGAGGTGCCTATGAAACTGCAACCACCATTGTTCCCACCGATTAGGTGATCATCGCAAAGAAAAACAAACAACACAAAAAAAGGGTAAGCTAATGACTCTTAAAGAATTTTCTCAAACGGTATAATATTGATATACATAACAACTACAAACAAGCAGATATTCACACACACACACACACACACATATACATACATGCATTGAGGTCAGATCTAATCAATTTTTGTACTTGTAGTAACATCTCATACTCTGCAGAACCACAAATTAAGAGTGAACACTCTACTGCATACAAGGTCAGTCCGTTACCACCCATGGTCAAGGAAAAATCCTAGGCTAGGACCTCCTACTTCTCTCACCACATACTCCATTCCTCTCTACTTGAGAATTTGAATGATTATTAGAGCGTCAGAATAACTACCAAGGCAATCCTTACTTCAATGCATACACAACCAAAACCACTGTTAATCCTCCTTAGGTTAGCATCAATTGTAAGACCCATGAATTTAATTAAATAAATAAATAAATAATTAATAAATGAGAGTAGTGGGAGCCTCTATGGCATTAAATGTTGATTGTTGTGATGTGGAATAGTACTAGCTCAAATGATTGAGAGTACTTGGTTGTGTTTAAAGGACTTGGGTTCGAGTTCTATGTATGTCATTTGTTTGTTATTTTAGTTGTGTATTGTTTTTAAAAAATATGTTGGTTGTGGTGCATGATATTATATTCTTAAATGAGTAAAAATCATCACGAAACATGAATGAGTTGAATGGTTGTGCATTGATTTGACGCTAGGCGACACATGTGCGCCAACCCAACTTTTTGGGTTTTCTATGAAGGGCTTGGCAGTGATGAACACTCGCTAGGCGACCCAAGCCAAGTTTACTGATTTTAGAATTTTAATACTTCTAGGTTGATTATGATCGGGAAAAAAGGTATTGACTTTATTGTTTGATGGTGGGGAGGATAGAATTGTTGAATTTAGTGTCATTGGATGCTAAATTATGGAATTTTATGAACACTTGTATTAGGGTTTGGAAAAATTTGGGGGTTTTAGGTTATAATATTAAATCAATGTATGAATTTGAGAAAGAATGGATATGTTCATGTTTAATTTGATGACAAGGGACTGGATGCATGATTTGGTGGTTGGGTTGAGAAATTAGGCGTAAAAAGGGGCATTATGAGAATGAGGGTTCCTGTAGTAGGGGCAACAAAAACTAGGATTTTTCCCAGTACTGATGCACCGCCTGACGGGGAGCAACTTGACGCCAAGAGACAGTGGAGAACGCAAAGGTTGTGTTGCGTTCTGGGCCTTGTGGATGCGAGGGTGCATTCTATTGGATGGTTGAGAGAAAATGGATCATAAAACTAAAAGAGAAATTTGCTATTTTGAATACCTTCGAGGTTAGAAAGATAAGCATGATTAAAGGAGGTGTATAGGGATTACACGTTTTAATGTGTTAATATCACAGGGACAGTGGGGTTGAGTTATAAAAGGGTGCAGTGGTTGGTTTAAGTTATGTAGAGGTAGGATACCTTAGTCCTTGGATAACTTGTAAGCAATTTGATCTTACTTGTGAATGAATGAGTATGTGAAATGTTGGAGGGTAATACATTGTGTTATAATAGAGGTTAGGTGTAAGGCTCAATTGTTTCTGCCCTTTTATTTTATAGGTTGTCCAATCTTGTGGGCCTAAAGGGGTTGGCCCAATTCGATTTCTGACCTAAAGTACCCAAACCCTAATTTGTGCTCACTTTTCGTAAAAACAGATCCCTCATATTCCTTGAGCTGCTGCTGCCGCCTTTGCTAGGGTTCCATAGCGTGACCAGTCTCACGTTCAGCTTGACCATTTTGGCTCACATAAGTATTCCCAACCCACACTTTTCCATCTCTGGTCCTGTTCCCGTGAGTAGTGTTAGAGCTTCGGTATTAAACACCCTCTGTTCACTTTTCCAGCTCCGTAATCTTCTCCTAGGGTTGTGGTGTTCCGTTGTTCGGTGTCGAGGTCTTAAGACTAGCTCATTTGGGAAGTTAGGAATTTTTGTTCAAGTATGTTTCTTACATGTTTTGCCACTGTTTTATGCTTTGTACGGGTATGGTGCCTTTGCGAAATATTAAATGCATGTATGCTGTTGTTTGGGGTGTGGTTGGATGATTGTGCAGGGTGATCAGTGACGAGACCTGACGATCTCGCCCAGGTGACCAGGCCTCACCCAGGCGAGACTTGTAGAGACAGACCCAGACTCGCGCTCGAGCTCTCGCTCAGGCAGAGAACTTTCGTTTGAGCGAGACACCATCTCGCTTAGGCGAGAGAGGCTCGCCTAAGCGAGGACGCGTGGGGGTTTGAGGTTTGTTGCTGTAGGCATAGCTCAGGCGAGGAAGCCTTTCTTTTGGGCGAAGGACATACTCGCCCAGGTGAGTAGCGGCTCGCTTAAGCGAGAATCCGCGAGCCTCGTAGGGTTTCCCTAATGACAGTCTTGCCTAAGCGAGACCTTGTGGCTTGAGCAAGACTGGCACGAGATTACTTTATATAACTTTACCTTTTATGTTGTTGGGGCCTTAAGGGTATGTTTGGCTTGTTATGCTTTACCTTGGGGTATGAACTGGATGAATTGAGTGACCTTGTATAAGTGAGAGAGAATTATGATTCATGAGTCTTAATATGAGGTGAACATGTTGTTTGTATGGGGTGATTCATGGAATTTGAAACGATGGATTTGGTATGGCTTTGACATGGGATATGAGGGAATGTGGATCAATAAATGTGGCATGGTGCTGGTAGGAAATACAAGTGAGAATGGAATTGTGAAGGTTGTCATGATATATATATATATATATATATATATGTATATATATATGTATATATACATACATATATATATGTGTGTATGTATATATATATATATATATATATATATATATATATATATATATATATATATATGTATATATATATATATGTGTGTGTGTGTGTGTGTGTGGGTGTGTGTGTGTGTGTATGTATATACCTGTGCATGTTAAATAGTATTGGTTTGATTATGATTGGTCCATGTCAGTGTGTAATTCCTTGGAGCCTCTAGGTGGGACTTTCAGGGTCGTGCTTCAGTGGTCGGGACGTAATTCCATGGCCCATGTTAGTGGGTGTTCATGGTGGTGCCCCATTTATATGGTATGGTAAGGATTCAAGGTAAGGTTGCATCCTGACACTCTAAGGAGTCAGTTAGTCTCACTTAGAGCGGACTGACTCTTGTGGTGAGAGTAGCAGGAGGCCTGAAACTCATTAAGGGCTAACCTTGTGTGTGAGGGAATTGATTCATTGCAACACTTGTAACACATAGCTCGGGGGTGAGCAGAGGTATCCACCACAAGTGCAAGCATCCGCTGAATCCGACCAGATTGTATGTATTCGGATGAGTCGAGTTGAGTCTTAGTGTATTGGTTTGAGAGTCATAGCATGTTTGGATGTTTTGTGTATTGATGATTGTGAAAGTGTATCAGATTGCTTGATGAAATTGTTTTATGCTCTAGCTTACCCTACTTTTATTGTTGTGTGTTCTGTTGTATGGTACTCTCTTTTGCGATGATCATCAACTTATTGATGTGAGCAGATGCGAGGAACACCCGTGGTCAACAAGGAGGTGGTGGTTCCGCTGCTTAGTCTTTGGATTAGCTTCTGTCTTTGGGCTTTTCATTTAGGGCTAAAGCCCATGTATTGTTTTCTCTATAGATTGGTTTAAGTCTTTATCACTCTCTTACTTTACTTGGTACCTGGCATCGTGGTGTGCCGCTTTTATTCATCCTTTAAGTTTGGGATATTTGTATGAGTGACGTCATACTCTTTTATTCTCGCTTCTTATATTATTCAGCGTGACATGTCCTTTATTTAGCTTTATTAAATAAATGGGGTGTTACATTAGGAACTAGAAATGTTGTTAAGATCATGACTAAAAGTATGAATTAGTGGAGAATTATTGTATGAATCTTATGTGTGAGGGTAATTTCATGAACTTAGGCATTGAACTAGGAATTGGATGAATACGGGAAGATGAGAAATGAATGTATTACAGGTGGGAAAGGAACTTCCAACAGTAGAGATGTGTGGTGTTTCATTAGAGATTGAGTAACATGATGTGATGAGTATATGAGTGGGAAAACTGATCTGTTGAAACGTGAAAAACCAGTACTACGCAAGTATTGGTGTAGCACCTGGCGATAATAATAGACCCGCCAGACGAAAGCTACCAAAATAGTGGAACAATGGATCACGTGACGCCTGGTGGTGAGAGTCGTCCCGCCAAGTGATACTTGTAAGATAGTGACATTAGAGGCGCTTGGCACCTAGCGACACATGTCCCCCGCTAGGCGGTCTGGAAGCAAGTTTCGCCTGACAGCTTTAGAGCATTGCCAAGCGATGATGCAAAGGCAGAAGCTTTGTTTGCTTTGGATGTGCGTGATCTACAAGGCTTTGGTGATACCTTAAAGGTCGGCTTGCTGGATGTTCCTTGAGTTGTGGCTCGGAACGTATCCTTTGAGTTATGGCTCAGGATAAGGGTTAAACACGTGGCATTCTTTGAGTTGTGGCTCAAAATGACATCTTTTGAGTTGTGGCTCGGGTTGGCGAGTGTTGCTGGTGTGAAAGTTGTGGCTCGTACAAATGGGTCCAGATAGATTGCCCTCCTTAGTATGTGGCTGACAAGTTTGGTAGTCTTAGGACGTTACGAACTTTGTTCATATTGGGAACTCCACCTGGCATTACGGAGTATGGTCCGTAGCTGGTTTCCCGCACATGTTCTACAAGTTGTGGCTTGTAGGTGTGACGGTAAGACATCTTGAGGTTATCATCTAAAGACGTAGATCACGGGTAACATGGTGGTGGCCATGTTGTATGAAATCAAAGGATGAAATTCCTTTGGTGTGCTTGTAATGATATATGCATATATATATATATATATATATATATATATATATATATATATATATTTGTATATATGTTTCTTTTAACTGTTAGCTCACCCTATCTGCTCGTGTTTGGCAATGATCGTGTACGCGGTACACGGGAGCATATAATGTTGCAGGTGGATTTGGTGAGGCGTAGAGCCCGAGCGTGGGCTAGCTTGGGGAATTTTCTACACAGCTTTATTGTTTTTACAAATTTTAAGGGATTGAAATAACTAATGTTATCATAATTTGAGTTGTAATCGACTTTCTATATTTTGGTGAATTTTGAATAATTGGTATTGGAATAAATAAATTTTTTATTTTCTCGCATTTTGGGAAATGTTATTTCAATAACTGACATTTATGTATTACCTCTATTTTATTTTATTAAAAACTTGTAATATTTGGTCAGGATGTTACATCCTCTCTACTTAAGAATTTGAATGATTATTAGAGCGTCAGGATAACTGCCAAGACAATCCTTACTTCAATGCATACACTACCACAACCACTACTAATCCTCCTTGGGTTAGCATAAACCAATCTCAACTCAGTCTCATATAAACAATCTCATATCATATACTCATCATTCATAATAATTACAAAGCTTCTATAATAACTAAAATACCACCCAATTTAACTCAAGAATACAAGTTTCAAGTTCTGACTTACTCGCCCAGCTACTGGCCCATGCTCGCCCAACAAGTAGCACTCCCCAACTATTGGTCCAAGTCTGGAAGTTTCTGAGTTGGAAATTTGCCTAGCGAGTAGCTCTCACACAACCATTGGCTCATGCTCGCCCAGTGAGTAACACTCGCCAAACCATTAGCCCAGGTCTGGAAGTTCCTGACTTGGAAATTTGTCCAGCGAGTAACACTCACCCAGCAAGTGTGCAACTCTGCAGAATTATACAAAAATTGATCTAACCTATTTTATGCATCTTCAGCCAGTCCATACCACTAAAAACCTAGTGCAAAGATCATTCAATTATCAAACATGAGTTCTATCAAATTTTTCATACCAATTGAATGCAAAACACATTTAAACCACCAGTTATTCTCAATTAACAGAAAACACACACATCTTCATTGTTTTCAACATCACAAGCTATCTCGCATATCATATACATCAATCAATCCCAAATTAAACATACTATGTATATTTCTCACAAATCTGAGTACTATGACAAAGAAATTAGCTTCCCTTACCTGGTATCATGCTTAAATAACTCTATAAATGTCAAACATCTATAACTCTATGGTATGCTCTATCTACACATAAAAACATCACAAGAACAATTATAGAGCGGAAACTTAACTTACGCGAACAGAGAAACTAATTGGTCCAAATTTAAGAGCTCACCAAGAGGATCAATCCTACGGTCTCGGTTCTTCAATCACACGAGCAGAAAGATAAAACTCTTAGAGAGAAGTCAAAAAGCTCTAGAAAATTGGTTTCTAGAGAGATGTTGTGTTTTAAAATAATGAAACTCGTTTATAACAATTTTATTTATACTAAAACCTTTTAATATTAAAATAATTGAGTCTCACTATTTTTAAACCACTATCACTTTTAAAATATCATTTTCTAGGGTTTTACAATATCCATAAATATTTTTCATATTTACTTTTTAATTTTACATAAAATTAATTAGAAGAAATAATTAAAAAAACTTTAAAGTATAATTTAAATTAATTTAAATAATAAAATATTAGTGTAAATAAATTTAATTCAATTAGACTACACAATATAAATTTTAAAAAATTAATATTTATAAAAGTGATATATATATATATATATATATATATATATATATATATATATATATATATATATAATTTTTTAATAATTAACATTTCATTCATCAATAATTTGAATTTAACTATCTCATTTTTTTTGAAATTATGAAATAAAATTCATTAATAATGATAACCCGTTATTAAATATCTGCAAGTTAAGTTAAATATTATAATAATCATATTCCTGATGAATTAGTAAATATTCATTCAGACTACGAATTTTAATCACAAATATTTTTCTTTTTAAAAAAATATTGTTTGTGTAGGAAAAATTAGTAGACGATTCTTGAACTAAACACTTTTTTTTTTTGAACAAATAACATAAATATATAAAAAAAAAGAAGGATGAGAAATAATTGATTACAATAGTTGAGTTTAACAGAGAAGTAAATCTTGAATAAGATTGAAATTCTCCCATATTTTCTGAAATCATAGTTTTAAATGATGGTATAAAGATCGAACTTTTCTAATGAACTTACCATTTTTGTAATATAATAAAGAAAAAAAAATGGGAGAATTTAAAACTGACGAAATCTTGGAAGGCTATTAATTATGGTTGGTTTTATTCAAATAGGGACATGTTTATTATTTCCTCGGACAAAGAAGAAAGTGGTGCTTATCCTGTAATAATTTATAAAGCATGTCTTGGTAGGTAACCAATGTTTTTCTTCCATCACATCATCATCATATGGTGTTTCTATTTAATGTTTGAGTTGAACCATAAATGTCTCTTCATAAGGTTTCGGTTTTGTGTCCCATACAAGGTGCACATGATCTTTGTTTAATTTTTTACACACTTTTACTTCAGTTCTTATGCTTAATTTGATAATGTATTACATACAAATTAAAAGGGTATTGGATATATAAAAACAAAATAAAAAAATGTATAAAATAATTAATGATCAAGATAAAACTAAACGTTTAACTATATAGTTGAAAAAATACGGAAACTCATTCAATTTGTTTGTTACTTTATTTCTTCATGTCCTATTATTCTTCCAGGTGTCCTTGATATATTAATTAACAAATTTAAAAGGATGATAAGGACAAAATGATCTTTTGGGAGTGCTAGGACCATTATATTTTATATAATATTTTTCATCAATACCAACCCAAATCCATATGAGTATTTAAGTTGACTTATTTTCACTAACAATAACATTAATAAGATAATAAGATTCGGGTTGGTGATCGATTCATAGTATCTCATAAATTACATAAATATTTCAAAGTAAGTTACCAACTACCAACACTTTTCACCTTCTTAATCTACCACAATAACGGTTCTAAGTTTAGTGTAAAACTCGATGAACAAAGATTTTTTGAGTTTCTTAAAAATTCAACATCTATGTTGTTAGAAAATTTGCATATGTAGTTAAGAAAGTTAATGGTATAGAATTTGAAACATTGTGAATTACGTTAAGAAGCCTAATGTGTGTGTGTATTTTCACTTATGAAGCAGATATTAGCAAAAAAAGGAAGAAGGGGTAGTTGATAAGTTAAAAGTGAAGCATGAGTGGGTATGAGAGTCATATTAGTAGTGGCAAAAACAACCTAACTTGGCCTTTCAGATACAAATTAGATAACCACTATCCTTGTTCTACAAGTTTTATTCAAAAATTGTGTTTTTAGAGTGTCTTATAAGCAAATTAACAAGTCTACACATAGCAGTTAGTTGGCTGAGTTTGTTGGTTTCAGAACTTAAGATTTCACGTACATTTGGTTTGTTTTTTTCAAAATTGTTTTGTTTTCTTTCAAAAAAAGTTCTCTTCCTAAGCTTTTTGATCGAATATTTTCAATTTCATGTTAAAATAAGCTAATACAAACACACACCCCTTTTGATTGAGAATAGAAATTTTCCCAACATAAATTTGAGTTTAGATTATCTGTAAGGGATTGATCTAATATATTCACTAGTCTCATACGATTTAAGAGTTGAAGTCAAACGTAATTTAAGTATTTATTTATCATTTTTCTTCCGTTATCTGAAATATTTGTTAAAGACAAAATTATGACAAAATTTCACACTTCAAAACAGACAAAATCTAAAAAACATAGTGAGTGATCCTAATTATAATGTCAGATTTATGGTTGGAACAAAAACTAAATTTGTGATTTGAAGAATAATCATAAAGTCATCTCTTAAGATATTAATTACTTTGTGATTTAGATCTATACAGCACTAATATTGTATCTCATTGTTAAATGATTTCAAAATACTCATCAAAACTTAGCTATACATAGCAATATCATTAAATTCAACCCACATAAAATTGGGTCATGGAAAATTAAATGTTGCAATTAGAAGATAACCCCATTAAGTGAAAAAGTTCAGTGAATGGAATTAAGGCAACAAAAAAAAAAGGGGTGAGGGATGAGTGGTTGATGGAGAATCAAAATTCACCAATTGGACTTGGCACTATAGGAATTGGACCAATCAATTGAATTGTCCAATATCATTTGCCGTAACCATTCTACTAAGAGGACTAGGCCCAAGCTTCTTTCTCCTAATACTCCTCTTCCTAATAACTTCCATTTGATTTCTTCTTCTAATCTGCATCATTGCCTCTTCCTCAATCACAAACCTTCTCATTAGAACATCATCGGTCAATGATTTTCCCCTGAACACTCTCCTTCCCTCTGTGCTAAGCCTAGCACCAGGACTTCTTTCATGTGCAGTTTGCAATGGCTTTGATCTTGGGTAACTATTGCTTCTTCTGGGTGGTGCCTCAGCTCTCAAAATCTCATTGTATGAATACATAGGTGCACAGAGACAAACCCTTGTGAAGGACGTTGCAACCTTTAAAGAGGCACATTTTCTTAGCTTGTTCTTGTTAGGACTTGGTGTAGGAACCTGAGGGGATTTTGGCATTGATGCTGTCTTCCATATGGTGGAATTAGCTGCGCGAATTTCTGCGGATTTCGAAATACTTTTCCATAGACTAGTCACCTCCATTGCTCTTTGATACCAGGGCTTCCTGCAACTTGAAAAAAAAAAGTGCTTATTATGCCTGAGTTATTGAGATGATGATGCAGCAGCTTCTTGGTTCATGAATCACCACCATACCCTTAACTACATTCATTTCTCCAAAATAGCATGCACAAGTTATATTGTACAATTGAATGTTTTAGCTCTTTCACCACCTTAAGAAACCATTTGGAGGGTCATGTTTAAGCCTTGTAACAGATTTAATCTAAACTGGGGATTTCCAAATTTAGGCTCACTATTGAAAAAGCTAAAAAGAAAGCCAACCAGAGAATTGACTTTCCTATAGGCATGAATGATGCTGATTTTGGGGTTGGTTGGTCAAATTCTTAACATCATTGAAAGGCAGAGGTTAAACTTGGTCTGCACCACATCTTTGACTAGTTCAAGGCTTAAGAAGGAATACTGTAAGCATTTTCTCAAACAAGTAACCAACGCAATGATCGATATTGTTCTGGTACACCCAATAGTCTCGGTTGGTGAATGTGAATGATCACAGACTTTATATGAGAGAAACATTTACTAGTAAGCAAAGTAGAATAGAGTGTGTGAGTGTGTTGAAGTGAGTGAGGATATATACATAACATACCTTGAGTTTGAATCGTTCTTTGGATCTTGCATGAACAAAGAAAAGTGAAAGTATGAGAGAGTTGGAGGAAGGGAGCAAAGTATTTTCATTTGTGAAGAGAGTGAAGAAGAAGGAGAAGGAGAAGAAGAAGAAGAGGGTTTTGGTGAAGTTTGTGAGTGTACTAAGATGGGGTTGGCAACGTGGTTCTTTCCTTTTCTCCCATTCTTTATTGTAACACAACCCTTTTCTTTTGCTTTGGCAGCCATGATGCCTTGTGATTCTGAGTGAGAGAGAAAGAGATTTGAAATTTCAAAGCAAAGTAAAAATGTTTCTACTTTTAATGTAATTACCAAGGTGGCCCCTGCCTCTTCAAAAAGAAAACAATACCCTTATTTAATTCATCACTTTCTTGTGCCTTAATCATATTTTGCCCCTAATCTTATATCATTGCTACCAAGAGTTCATCACTCACCCAATTAATTGCTCTAAGACATGCTTGCCCTGCCTTTATCACACAAAAATCATTCCTTTCAAACTCAACTCATTCTTCATATAATATAATTAACCTCATCATAACTGCACCAAAATTTATTAACCAAACTCTCATTAAGTAAACCTATTTCATTTCTTGTTAAGCCTTTGTGTGGAAAATGCTACTGATTTTAGAACAATAATATTTTAACAACATTCTCTTATAATTTGAAATGACATCTTCTATAAATTTTGAAATATAAAAAAATAGAAAATCATTTAAAAGATGTCATTTCAGATTATAAAAATTGTCAAAATTAGTTATAAAAATTATTTTCTCTAATTCTAACTTGGTAAGACAGAATAATTAGATTTTTCAAAAGGTGAAAACAGCAGTCAAGTTGAAATTTGTTTAAATAGTTAATATAGATTTTCTATTTTGAATTTTTGAATCAATTGTTTTAATAAGATTTTAAGTTTGAAGTTGGAGAAGGTATGAAAAGATTTATAGAATAAGTGAGTGGATCATGATTAGGCTCTTATATTAATCACTAAATGATGTTGTTTGATATATAGTGTGAAACTTGCACACGCTTGAGAGATAATTTAATGGTAGAAATGTGTTATATGGCTTTCACGTATTATTTCCCTAGCTGGCATCACTCATTCTTCTAACATGTTGAGATTCAATGCAAGGAATTATAACATGGATGTCTTTTTCCATAAATTTAGTCAACATCATGTTAACATGTTTTTTTATCCTTCAAATCTCAACTTGAGTTAATTACTTTTAAATTGTATTCATATTATTTTTTCATGTCAAATTTCAGCTATTCCTTGTATACCCTTTTATTGAAAATGCTCTAAATTTTTATAAATTCTTGATATTGGTTTTTATTTTGTATGAATGAAAAAATTGGAGGGTATGATCCAAAATTAAAATGATATTGCCCCCATAAATCTTTTAACTCCATTGAAGAAGGGTCAACAGAAGTTGCATGAAATTGCAGCTATATGGTATTTAATTCGTTGCCTCAACAAATGTATCCTACTCCTATATATCACAATCACATTTGTTCCAATTCAAAGTATATCTAGAAAAGGAGCTATAATTTCCTTTCATGTGGATATCACCATTTGAAAACGCTCTGTGTCATGCATACACTAAAGGACCCATATAATTCTAATAACTCTGAACTTGTGCTGTGCAATTATTACACAAGCTCCTTCATCTTTTCTGTACATGATGATAATGGTGACATTCGAAGAAAGGGTTTATCTTCTTTGCTTGCCCCAAAAATGGGGTTACATTAATTCTTCACTCTACAACAATTTGAACCCTTTCACATATGCTATACAAAAATCATATCTGCATCATATTATATTTGGAACACTTAATCTAAACTTTTTGGAATTGAGATTAATTAAGCTTTAACTAAAATTGTTGATTGAAATCGGTTTTCAAAGCATTAGTAGATGTTAAAGATTTTAAATAGATAATATACATGCATGGTAATTTAAAAACTGAAAATCCAATATGGTTACAATTATTTTGCCACTTGATGTATTAGAATATTAATTTGTTGTTAAAGGTGTTGTGGTGCGACGTATTTCTATCCCAAGACTCCAAAAGGCTGCAAAAAAGAGAAAAAGACATTATGATTGGAGATGTTGGTTGGCATCTTGGCAATTTGTTTTCTACAAAGATTGTTAATTAGTCACAAACGCAAATTAATTAACTTGCAACTTCTCATGAAAATGTATGCTGATATTTGGTCTCAAATTTGGTATTAAGAATTCCATATCAAGTTAACAAAACCTTACCCTACTATTTGATTAGCCTGTAATCTAAACATTATTATTATTATTATTATTATTATTATTATTATTATTATTTATGAGTGAGTGGGAGGGGGTCAAAAAGAAGAGGATTCATTCAGACATCTTTTGCTTTTTGTACATTGTAGACCATGGAAATGATTTTCTTCACTTTGGATTGGAACAAAGACCTTCTAATTTAAAGCACAAAGAGATGCTGCTAATGCGTTATGGCGTCTACACCTTTGCCAACTTTACAGGATTTAAGGTCGATATATATATTTATAACAAAACCACTTTCAATTAATAAACGCAGTAAAACAAAACAAAAACGTGACAATTTTTCCCTACCTGATGTGATGGAGTAGTAGAAATTCTGTAGTATCTTTTTTATTGACTTTCTAGTTTTCATTTGCATTTCAGTGTTCTCTTATTTTTGTCCTTTACTTTCTCATCACTAACATTGCTTTACAAGTTTTGATCCTTTCATTGGCTTGGCTCCGGTCAATTCTTTCAGAAACTACCACAGATACATATTACTGAACAATCTTCAGGAACAAATATTCTTCCCAAATTAATAATAGGAAATGCATTTAAGTAATTATAAATATATATCAATTTTCACATTTGCCTTATTTATTTTTATGGGTTTTTATTCGCATCACTTATAATATTTATTGGTATACCTTTCTTTATTTTACTCCTTTGTCTTGTTTAAGAAGTACATCGAAGTAGGTGCAAATATAAATAAATATATATATATATATATATATATAATAAAATATAATAGAATATAAAATATTTACGATATCTCAATTTTGATTTTCTTATTCTAAAATAATAAGTAATTTCTAAAATTAAAAGATATTTTTAAAAATAGAAATATTTCTTGAAAAACTAATTTAAATAAAGAAGATGTAAAATAAATATTTTTAACAAGTCATATAATAAATCTTAAAAGAAACCAAGTAAACTATGAAGTCGCCTTACAAAAGTTTGTTATTGAATCCGATGATAATAAATTTGGAAGTGGTCTGAATAAAGTTGAAGTTGACCAACGATGTTATCTTCAAATTATTAGAAAGTTTTATCAACTTGATGTCAATATGAGCAAGTTGCAATATTTCCTCAATATTTCCTCTACATATCTTTGGATTACATAAAACAAAGTTAATGTGCATTTTTCACCCTTAATTGCATTTTACAAAATTATCAATCAGTAATTATGTTTGAATGAATCGAAAATTATCATCATGTTATTTTTTATGAAAATAAAATCATAAAATCATAATTATTGATCCAAAAAATTTTCTTTTCCAAATGTAGATATAGTCTAGAGAGAATCTTAACTAATATTTTTTTTGTATATTACTTTATTTTTACTTGCGTCCTTCTCTAAAAAGATATATATTTAAGTAATGATAAATACATACATTAACTGTCTTATCATCTTATTTTATCTTATGTCATTCGTTCTTTTTTTTGTCATATAATTTATTACATTTATCATTTTATATTTGTACTTTACTTTTTCGTTTCTATTTCTCTGTTCTTTGAAAATGTATTTAATTATAAATATATCAAATTTTATATTCATTTTATCTGCATATCATGTTCATCGTTCTTTCCCATGACGTCATATTATCACTAATTTTTTTCTTTAAGTTTTTATCTCTCATTTTCAGTCGAAATCCAACCCAAAATAGGATAAATGTTGATTTTTGTTTTTCCAGTTGTTGATGATTGTGTATTGGTCAAAGTGGTTATCAATAATCAAAAGTGTGACAGATGATAGAAGATGGCAAAGGTAAGTCATGTTTGGTTGTAAGGAGGAAAAAACGATAAAAGTAGAAAAAGAAAGCACAGATGAAATAGTATAAGGATGAAATTGAACTAAATAAAACAAGACCAGGCATATGCAAGAATATTATTATAGAATCCGACATCTGATGATGCAAAACTAAAATCAAATGCATTAGTTGGCGACCACTGCAAAGCCAAGATATCATGATGACGTGTTGGACACAGTAACACACCGTTTCAAAGACATGTTTGAGTTTCATTGCTGCATTGAACAAATCCAAAATAAACGACATCTAATGACTTACAAGACAATGATGTTGTATTTAACTCCTGTAGCTGCATAAATTTCACATGAAACTCAAAGTATAAAAACCACATGTATGCTGAAGACTACACATGTCCAGATATTCGTATCCTTGTCGTCTTATGTGTCCATGTCGTCTATGTTCATGACAATGTTCATGACAGCAGCAGTTAGTGAGAATCAAATTTAAAAACGGTTAAAAGAGGAGAATTTAGTGCCTTTGAGAGCAGTTCGTGTACATGTAATTGGTGCCATAAAATTTAAATATTGTTTCTTTTGCATTTTGCAAGAAGCTATTTCCACAAGTAAATACGACCAAATAATTATATATGAATAAATCCAAAATTCTCCTTAATAAACCGATTTTTTAAATTTAGATGTAAGATCCTGGTCTTAATCTTACCAAACCGATTTTGCATAATTGAACTAAACTTATTGAAGTTCACTTTCATAGGAATAAGTACAATTTGGATTGTTGTACATGACTCTCCCCTTTCAATCAAATTAAAAACAAAATGTACAAGTAAAAACTAAATTGAATTTTCTTTCATATATTGATGAAATTTGAAAAGTGTTCCCGCATCCAAACCCAGTTTGAAAATGGGTGTGAAGTATAAGATCCGAAAATCAGAATTGAACTAGTTCCTTCTTCACCTATTAAGTATAACATTTGTCAACTTATGAGGGAGAGAAAAGGAGCTATAAATAAATCACGTAGCCACTTCAGATTGAGAAGTTTAGCTCAGTGATTCTCAGATTCCCCTGAGCATTTCTTGCTCCAACCTGAACATGCTTTGCGCTCCCCACGTTTTCTTTTGTTCTTGGGGATGTTCACATCGTTATACACATAGGGCTTCATGGCTGATTGTTCTTGAGGCACTGTAGTGTGTGTTGCTGTATTAATATCTGACATGGGGACAGACACAAGATTCAGATTTTCTTCCCCTTCACCTTTCTCCCAGTTCTGAAGGTGACTCACACTTTTGAAGGTGTGTTCATCAGTTTCTGCTACTTCATGTATCAACACATTGTCCACCATCTGCGACCATACATGTCAAAAAGCAAAATAGAAAAAACCTCAGATAGCAAAAACGCTTAAAAAGCCACAGTGGCCACTAGAGAGCAACTATGTTACAAGATTCTAACATTAACAAATGTTTAGCAAATGAACAATACAGATCAGTTGACACAAAAAGATGAAAAGAGAGCTTTTTCTATTGAATTTTATATCAAACACTTTTCAAGCCATCATCTGGAAAGGAATTGGCAGAATTATAGGAAGAACTAAAACTGTATTTACACAGGTTGAAGAAACTTACATCATCACACGAGTCCATAGCCAGGGCTGAATGGAAGGTGACATCAGCAGCAGACAATAAGCCAACGGTACTCTCAATTATATCAGGAACCATTGGAACTTCTCCATAACTTGACACAACACTATGCATAACAAAATCTCCAATGTCAAAGTCAACTCCGTGCTGAATTGAATTATAAATAACCCCAACAGACGCTGCATCTCCATTCCCTGCAGAGATTGTAGGGCTTTGGGCAGAACTAGTCTGCACATCACCGTGAGGAAGAAGACTCAGATTTTCTGATGAAGAAAACTTTGATGCATTTTTTGACATTATTGCATCAACATCACTCTTCAGCTTGTGGACCCTACCATGTAGATTGTCTATTGCCCAAAGAAGCTGCTCTAACGAAGCATCAGTTTCACTGAAATCCAAGAAAGGTTGAACTTCCCCAGTGCCAAACCTATCTGTTGCATCAGCATGTGGCTCTATGATCACTGCACCAAAAGAGAGTATAAAAGCATCAGCCGTGAATCAGATGCAAGTCAAAATGTGATTATGAGACAAATGACGGGTAGACTAGAACTGCCAATAGTCAAAACAATGAAAGATAACTTTACACATAACCATTGACTGACAAGCTAATGGTGTTGAATTGATTAAAACAGTTTTTTTTTCTTTTGTAACCCTATCTCCTTAGGGAAAAGAATGCAATAGATGCTAATGACATCACTGATGATTTAACATTGGACAGCAGCAAGACATTAGGTATCATTTCAAGAGAAAATTTCTAACCTGGATTACCAAAATCATCAGCCAAACCACCGTCATGATCAGACTTTTTACTCTCTACAATATAAGTAAAGAAAAGAGTCACACATCTCCAAAGAATGGACAAGTGATTGGTAAACAGCATGAAAAGATAAGAAAATTAGGTATCAAGATAAATGAGCTGTACCAAGATAGGAGAAAATGTAATGATGTGACGTATATGATCCAATTTCAGTTGTCTCTTCAACTTTCTTCCTTTTTCTTCTCTTGTTGGCTTTATTTCTACGATGTTCACCCAAAAATGGCAATGACTTTGAACCAAACTCTTCTATGGAAAATTGATCAGGTGTTGTATGTTTACCCTTGTCATATTCTGCAAGCTCTTTACTATATTTTAATGCTAGTGAGTCAATTTCCTTAATTCTAAGTTCTGTCCATTTGCATCGCCACGTTAGAGGTCTTATAAAGTTCCTCCAATGATCGGTCAACTTCCTCTTCCTACAGTTGCACAGCAAAAACTTAATGTATCTATCAAACAAAAAACACCCATGTACATGCTTCACCAAATAACCAGGTAATGTGGTATGCCACATTCCCAACACCAATTCCAAATTAGCTTATGGAAGCATGGTTTGATCATTAATGATCTCCAAAGAAGACATTAATGATGACAGACCACACAAACAGTGGTGATAGGTTTTCCAATACCAATCTTCAATAGATGCAGACCACAAATTCTTTGACTAAGAGTTATTACTATAACTATATTAGATGAACAATTATCTGGATTTAATAAAGTGCATTTAATATCTAAGGAGTTCCATGAAGGCAGAGTGGGAAAATAACCTATGCTCTTACTGAAACATCAAACCAACACACAATAAACAACTGGAACCTTTAAGTTTCACACTAACACTCTTTTAATAATGATTACTAAAGTAGTGCGCAGATATGTTAAGATTTCTACTTGCTAAACACCCACTACCTAATTTGAACCTTGAGTTCATAATATGAATTGTATACGTAACTTTAATCAATCTTCAACTATTTCAAATGACCTGGGTTCATTAGATATTGGTGCCAAAATTATGTGCAAGCAAATGAATTTAAAATTTACTTCTTTGGAAGAAAAGTCACCTCATTGGAAATGCAGAACCATCAAAAGCATCTGTTAAACCACCACTATCACCTAAGAACTCAGACTCCACTTCAGCATCACTGAATCTAGAACCATTTTCAGCATCAGACGTAGTGTCAGCAAACGAACTTGAATAGTCAGTTGCATCAGGGTCCTCACTTTTGTTGGATGCAAAATCACCCTTGTTTGCCCAACTAACTATATCGACTTCTGTGTCCTCCAAGACTTTTGTAGTATTAATTTGTTCATCTAGAAAGGGCTCCACCTTAATGATGGGTTTCTCACAGTGACCCATGTTACTCAAGCCCTTATATTGCACCTTCTTTGCAACTTATAAAGTGGATTTTGATTCACTCTTTCTATAATTATAGAGTAGGAAGGGGTGAGTAGGGACATGAGGTTGTCTTTCAGAAACTTAGCTCCATTTAAAGTTTTCCTGGTCAGGTTCAGAATGTTCAGATACATGAGCAAATTCAACTAATAGAAAATCAACTCATTACATGAACTGTTGAAATTGATACATAGAAAATAACAAAAAAAAAAAAGAAAAGGATAGCAGCTTCTACCACGCAAAAAAGAGTATAAAGTCTAAATTTTCAAAGGATTTATGCTTAATTAAGACAGGGTCCTAGCCCCTCCATAGTTTCCTAAGGATATAGCCCATTTTCCTCTCAAAATACTTACTTACAGCCAAAAGCCTCATTAGAAGTTCAGAATCTATGCGTGTGCGCGTAAAACTATATCACAGAATAAAGACACAAATGAAAAGTAAATAAAACAAATTGTTAACCAATAGTGTTCAAACACGCATTACGAAAAATCCAAAAACAAAGTCCGCAGTGCCATAACAGGTTTTTGATGATATACTATAGTTAAAAAATCTTGAAATCAATATAAATTTAACATTTAAAAGACGAGATTTAAGAAGTGATAAAGCATATATAATCTATTCGAAAAATAATAGGTTAGTTACTCTCACTTTTTTAAATAGAAAATCCCTTCAAAAAGATCTTGTATTTAAATATGCACTCACACCCGCGCACAAAAAATGGTAACTTTCAAATTCCATTTGAAACTTTAAATCCATATTTCTTCCCTCTCTAAATAAAACCAGCAGTTACTTAAGCAGAAATAACCATAATCACGAATAAAGGAAGGGGAAAAAACTGCAAGAAGAGTTACTCACACAGAACAAAACAGAGTAAACCGCAAGGTGATCACGGATATAAAAATACTCCAAACTTCAACAACACGAGAAACTCACCATAAATCTCAGTATCGGATATTACCAACATCTAAAACCTCACCACCATTCACTACACACAATTAACTCAATGCCACTGAAATTAAAAAAAAAAAAAAAAAACGAAGCATCGGCAATTGCAAAACAACACAGAGACTCAGACAAAGCACAGACATCAACACACAAACACCTTCAGTAGAAGTAGAATAAGAGCACCGCAACGGGAAAAGTAACGAAAGTGTGTAGAAGTGAAGGTGTAATGGAAGTTGAAGAGGCGAAACTGGACGTGCATGTGGTGACAGAGAGTGTGGAAAGTGAAAGAGAGGTTGAGAGAAAGTACCAAGAGAATGAAGAGAGATTGAAAATGGCGAGTTGGCGGCGTGAAGAGCAACAACAGAGTGAGTAGTGGCAGCAGCAGTAGTTAACGTTATAAACCTAGGAAGAGTGGAAAGGAAACACAGGTTGCCGCTATTTATATATTGGAACTTGCCGTTCCTTGTCTTCACACGTGTCCGCCGCTACCCTAACAATTGCACGCTTTTATTACCATTCTCTTCTTCAACTTTACTTTACTTTTTTTTTTTACTTAATCTTTAACTTGATCAATTTCGCAAATCCTTATTTTAGGTTTCTTAGGGTTTAAATTAATTTTAAATTTCAAAATTTATGTTTTAAGTGTTCTTCTTAAATTTGTTTGATATGAAAATACGACTTTAAAAGTAAAAAGAGTCAAAATTGAATTTAATATGAATATTGACCGTACAAAATTAAATTATTTTACATTATTATAGAAAAAATTAAGTTGCATTCCATGTTAATATTTTATTTTTAAGAAACCGTTTCAAATAAAAAATAATTGCATTCTCCAAAAATTGATGATTAGTGTTAGATTTTTTAGATGAAAGAAGATGGTGACAAAAAATTTTAAGCACGGTTTTTTTATTCTTTATATTGTTTTTAAGTTGTATTAAAAATTAATATAATTATACTAAATTTTAAATGATAATATATTATAATTATGTATAACTATAAACATATAATTTTAATCAATAAATTAAAAAATACTAAAAGAGAATTATTAATTGAGTAATCTTTACGTAATAAATTAAATTTAATAGTGGATAGTAAATTAAATTTAATAGTGGATATGTACGGAAGTGAACGAAATATATAATTTTTATTCGAAGATAAAATATTTAATAATATTTTTAATATTGAAATGAATTAAATATTATTTTCAATATTAAAAAGAATAATAATATATAAATTTTAAAATTACATTTTTTTTATCTATTAAACTAAGTTCACATTCAAAAAAAATGTAACAATAAAAGAAAAATCACATTTCAGGATGGGTTGTAAAGAAATCTTGCTAGTATTTTATTTTTTCAAAAGACCAAAAAAGTAAAATTTTGCAAGAATGTGAATAAAGAAGGTTTGATGGAAAAGTATCTTTCCAAATGATAGGTGTCCATGAAATGGATAAAAAGGTAAGTTCTTATCAATGAAAGCTCTTTTGGTGGAAAAGTTAGATATCAAAGATCCATTAATATTATGTTAAAAATGAAATGCCCTCTTTTACCTAATTTTGATTACTTTATCATCTCGCTTGTATGTGAGGTTTTGTTTGGAGCATTCATTTTAAATTAATATTTGCATACACAATGCAAATATACATAGTTGTTAGTTGAATTAATGATAGAATGTTAATAAGTCTAGAGTTTGTATGGAATCCTTATCTTGAGTGGATTTCGTGGATTTATAGTTCAAAACATTTTCTTCATTATTATTTCTCAAATAATCATTCATTGAAGACATAGTTCGTGGGATATTGAAAAAACATTACTAATGACAATGAACATGCATTTTGTAACATATGACTATTAAAATAATTTAATTTTAATGTTTGTAACTCGTGTAAGGGAACAATGCCCTAGTGTATTCTTTTTGTTGGGTCCATGTTGTTCAATATTTTGTAACTCCATTGATTCAGTCTAAATATTGCTAAGAGAGTTTATGGTTGACCTATGAACATATTCTGCAACACATGTTTTTGTGACAACATTAATAGTTGGTTGAAACTTCTAAATTAAATTTTGTTGATTTGATTCTTTCTGATTTTGATCCTTCACTTGTTTCTTGGAATGTTCCCTTCCAGACTGTATTCCTATAACCTATTCATTGAGCATTAAAGAGTTAAATCAGATAACGGTGTACAATTTGTGATTTTCTGTTGAGGATGTTTGTCTTTACATATGAAGACTTCGTCCTCTTTAGTTGCAATAACAACTTTCTTCTGATTCTTACATTTGAGGCATACAAACTGTTGTTGTTAATTTGATCATCCTTGGTAGTAAAAGAAAAGAATGGGTTTCCTGAAATTGACAACAACATTATGAAGTAGTGCAAAATGAATAATAGTTATTTCATTAACAAATAAAAACATATGATGTAATGCAAAATGAGTAGTAACCTATAAGGTTCATATATTTTTTCTATGCCTTATTTCGAAGTTGTTCTAAATTATTTGTTAGTAAATTGTTATTAGTAGGTATGAAAATGATTTTCTAAAATTGGAAGATAATTCATATTTAGCTCATAAGTTCATAAACCATCTTCAGTGACTAAATGTTATCATTCATGAAAGAGATATCATCTATATTGGCAAAACATTAGTAATAACATTGAAAATGAAATTTGTAACATGACTTTTCAAATTATTAAATGTTAATGTTTGTACCTCGTGTAGGGGAAGAAAGTAGCTGTGCATTGTCTTTGTTGGGTCCGTGTTGGTTAATATTAAATAGCTCTATTGATGGATATTGTGTACTGGTAAGACAATTGTTGGTTGACCTATCAATATATTCTACAGAACCTATTTTTGTGACGACATTAATACTTGTTTGAAAGTTTTGAATCAGATTTTCACGGTTTAATTCTTTGTCTGTACTTGTAGTAGGATTTGGTAGCTTCAAGTGTTGGTTCAAATCTTGACTTCCACAATGAATTTCTCTATCGTGATCATTCACCAATAAAAAACTTACATGACATAATAGTGCAGAATTTCTGGTTTTCCTTGTAGGATTGTTGTGCTATATGCATGATAAATTTGTCCTCTTCTTTTGTAGTATGAATTTCCTTCTGATTCTTGCATTTAAGGCACTAATGTTGCCTTTGTTAATTTTCATTCATCCCAGTAAAACAAAAGAATGGAGTTCTTGAAATTGACAATAAGCTTCAGTGGAATAATTACTAATTTAACAAATAATAACAAATGAAATTTTGTAGAATGAGTTACCAATGTGCTTGATATTTCCTTGTTTTTCATTGATTAAAACTTGTTATACATTAAATGGGTATAATTGATTCTTGTTAGTGTGTAACAAAATGCTTTTGCGATGTTCAAAAGTGTTTTTTGGGAAGTTCTTTCTACTTTTGTCATTGTTTCTTAGCGCCAATTGTTATATGATGGATAAAAATAGATTTCTACATTGGAAGTGGTCATGATGTAATGAATAGTAACTCAATCACTTATAAGAGTAAATTACATAATCAGTTTTACATTTGCTCATTGGAAGTTTTTCCTTTCTCATGAGCATTAAGTGCATGTCAATTCAGTTAATAAATGCATGTCTTGTGAATGAGTGTAAAACTTTTATTTGCATGTAGGAGTAAATAAAGTAATGACTTGTACAATAATCTATTTTGAAGCTTCTGACATGAAAACATAATGGTCTCCATTTAAAGTTATCATGGTAAAGTTGTATAATAGATATTTATCTTTTAAAAGTTTTTCCTTTCTCATGAGCATTAAGTGCATGTCAAATCAGTCAATAAATGCATGTCTTTTACAAGAGTGTAAAGTTTTTATTTGCATGTACGAGTAAATAAAAAAAGACTTGTACAATAATCTAATTTGAAGCTTCTGACAAACATAATGGCCTCCATTAAAAGTTATAATGGTTAAGCTGTACAATAGGTATTACTATTTTCATTAAGTACATGTTCATTCAGTTAATAAATGCATATTTTTTTTATTGTAAAGTTTTTATTGCCATGATGAAGTAGATAACATAATGAGTTTTACCAAAATCCATTTTGCAGCTACTTATATAAAAAACTCAATACCTTCATATAAATTTCTTGTGGTGAAACTACAATTAAATAGATACATTCTTTTTTCCAATATGGAAAACTTTAAGTATGAGCATTAAGTGCATGTGTCGCAACCGAAATCATGACGGGACGGCGAACCAAAAATAAAATTTGCAAAAACAGAGTTTGGAGTCACCACCATAGTTTATTCTGGAAAACTACGGAAAAATCAAAAAGATAAGACAAGGTTTGGTAAAAAAAAACAGATTTTGGATCCAGAAGTCAGTTACGCGTGGGGAAGGTATTAGCACCCCACAGCGTCCGTCCTAAGACGGTACCTTTGATTAAATATGCAAAAATATGTGGTTTACAAAATATTTAATTTTTCCCAAAAGTAACAATAAAAGAATGTACAAAAGCAATAAAAATATATTTTTGGTTTTTTGGGCCCGACAAGGATTAATCCTCGCTCCTATGTTTCTCAATTTATAATGGGAAAATCAGAGTTACGTAGTTCTTTATGAAAATCTATTTGAGAAACTTTTTTATTTGATTTTTTTTTAATTTTGAAATTTTTTTTATGTTTATTTTTTGAAATTTGAATGTCGGACAGACACTAAAAATTAAACAAAGAAAACATTTTTTATTTTAGTTTTTTATCTATTTTTTTATATTTTCTGGAAAAAAAATAGAATTTTGAAAATTGGTGTTGGACAAACACTAAAGAAATGAGGAAAACTATTTTTTGTTATGATTTTTAGAATAAGATAAAAAAAAGTAGGTGAAAAAAAACGTATAATATTAAAACAAAATATAGTAAAAATTTGGGAATGAATAAATGAAAAAATTTGGTACTAACATACCTTTTAAACTTTTGAGTTCCTCTTCTTCTTTATCAATCTCCTTCTTTTGTTCCCTACATTGTAACTATCTTCTCTTTTCTTCTTATTTTTTCCTACCTCCTCTAATGAGAATTTTGCTCTTCTCCCCAAAAAGAGATAGAATGGAGGTGTGAATGTGTGAGTGGTATTGAAAAAGAAAGAGGAAATGTAGAGAATATTTTCTTTTCGGTCATGACAAAGTGCGTATTTATACTCACACCTTGCAATATCAATGCAATCTCAGACTTAATTGTAATGAACAATATAAGAAATAAATTGATCATGATAGCAGCACATTATGGGGATCAAATCATAGAAAATTAGAGAACAAAATAATCAAGATCAGTAATATTGATTCTAACCGTTAACAAATCATAGCACAAAAATCAATCCCAATCAGTAGTAGTGATTCTAATTATATGAAGAGATGTTGTTTTTAATTATTAGAATCATATCACTAATTTCTCTATCAGAACAAAGGTAGAAGATATGTTGAGTTGTTGGGCTCATAAAGAGGAGTGTGATAACAAAATATGCTCTTCCTTTTTTTCCTTTTTTTCTTTTTTTCATCTCTCTTTTTTTCTTTTTTTTTCTAAAATTAAAGTTTAAAAATTTGAAAAAAATTTTGTTTAACATTTTTTTTTATTTTCCATTAACTAAAAAACTTTTATTTTTTATTTTTTATTTTTGAAAATAAATTTATTCACCTAGATGAAATTAAGTGTTGACAGCATGTTCATTTAGTTAATAAATGTATGTGTTTTCATTTAGTGTAAAGTATTTATTATCATGTAAGAGTAAATAATATAATGACTTTTATCAAAATCTAATTTGCAACTACTAACATGAAAATATAATGGCCTCCAAAGTTTTTCTCATGAAGCTGTATTTTTTTTTTCATGAAGTACATCTCCATTCACTTAATAAATGCATGTATTTTTATATTTTTATTTATTGTAAAGCTTTTATTGTCATGATGGAATAACTAACATAATGACTTTTACCAAAATATAATTCGCATGTGAGTTCAAAACCTAATTAGATTCACATAAAATTGTTCTGGTGAAGGTATAACTCAATAGGTACTTTTTTTTTTGTATTGTGAAAATCTTTAAATATGGGGATAAAGTGCATGTCAATTCAGTTATTAAATGTTTTTCATTCAGTATAGAGTTTTTCTTCTCTTTTCATCGTCATTTATCTTTTTATTGAGTGTAAAGATTTTATTTTCATGTACATTTAATTAATAAATGAATGTCTTATCATTAAATGTAATTTTTTTATTTTCATGTCCATTCATTTAATAAATGCATGCTTTCATGAATTATATATTCAATGTGGAAAACTTTAATTATGTGCATTAAATGAATGTCAATTCATGATTTATATATTCAACGTGAAAAATTTTAATTATGGACATTAAATGCATGTCAATTCATGATTTTTATATCCAATGTTGACAAATTTAATTATATATCTATGCATGTTCAATGTACTAAATTCAATTTTTGTGTAAATGTTATGTTATCAACACTAATGACTCTTGAGTTCATGATTCAAACAAAAATGTGTATATGTTTCTATTACCAATATTAAAGTACAATTTAAACTTCAATTAATAAATTGCAATATTAGGTAATCCAAAATATTCAATTTCCAGTCCAAAATATTCCACTTTTCAGTTTGTCATTCAAACATGCAAACCTATATGTTTTGTTCCCAATACTAAAGTAATATTTAAACTTGGAATATATTAAACTACAATATTAATCGCTACAAAATATTAACGTACAATTTTCCAACATTAGTACCTCTATTATATAGTTGGGACATAATTCACCACCAACAAAAAATAATGGAAACAAACATATTAATGGACATTGTTTCACAAAAAACAGAACCATTAACATTTCTCCTTTTTTATATCCTTTATGATAGTCTTCTTCGTCTTTGTTGTTGAAAGTTGGGCTAATGGTACATCCTCCAAACTTTCAAACTCAGGGATGGTTGATGGTAACTCTTTCAAACGTTTTAGGTCAATTTTATCAGCATTTCCTTTAGCAGGTGTGACATAAAACTCAATATCAAGATCATTTTTTGTTGTGACAGAAGCTCTCATATGCAAAGTTGATGATCCACTCAAGTCAGTATCAACCAGTATTTCACATGTATCAGTTGCCAAATCAACAACGACATTCTGACTATATTTTCTAATTTCGATTAATTGTCAATAATTAGAAACACAAATCAATGTATTAGTATATATACTACAAAAATCGAACAGACAAAGTTATATCCTCCACAACTAAAAACTTGTTCATAAATTGTACCATTTATTGAGGGAGAAGCCTTTTAACATGATCCACAATCTCAAAATCACTTGAAACCTTCATTTCTGATGCAATTCTGTTTTTACCTTGGACCCTAACCTTAAAGGCAAAAGTACATCCTAAGAGAACATTGATGATTGTTTCACGACAACCATTTCCCAACAAATGTATTGGTACATAGTAGTATCAATAAGTGTTGTATCCACATGGATTTAGCAAGTATATTGGTAGTTTGGTTTTTGGATTTTTTTATTGATAGAGAGTGCAAGTAAATAAAAATAATAGTAATTAGATAGATTGAGTAGAGTAAGGGCTATGAATTGATTTCATCTCATCTTCTTCTACTACACCACTACCATCTTGTTTACTTACTTTGCAAATCATTTAATGTTCTGGAAGTACTCTTTCTATGTATATATAGTTTCATCTCTGATACACTAGAACCTAAGGACTCCAAACCCTAGTGTAATCTCTCAACTCCTGGTTGAATGAGTCCTTACTTTAATGTGCAAGGCACTCTCCTCCAGCATCCACTCTGGTATGCAATGAAGCATCTAGTACATGTATGATGATTTGATTGGACCACAGTTTGAGACCGATTTCTCAACTCAAAATCCAAACTAGTTAAATACATGAGTGATCAAGTCATCATTAAGCATAAATCAAACCACAAACAATTGAATAAAAGCAAAGATAAATACTTAAGAAGTAAAAGTGAATAGAATCAAAATTGATTACATCAAACCTGGACACGAGGGAGTTCAGCTACTCATATAATATTACAATGCAATTCCAGCAACATCTACACATAAGATCTACACTAAGAGCACATCCCTCATGCCTCACAGACCCTATTCTACCCTAGTGCTACATTGTGGAACTTCCACTCAATGCCTATAATGAAGACCCAAGGTCTTTATTTATAAGAATTTTTAGGCGATGCTCAACCTAACTTTTAGTGCTCAACCACAAGGATTACTTCACAAGTGGGTTTTCTTCTCAACTCAGCCCATTGTCCTAGTGCTTAGCAAGTGACCTTTCTGTCTTGGAAAGGTTTTCCTGGCTGCTTAGCCTTATGGATTTGGGCTCCAAGATTCCTTACAAAGAGGGTTTCCTCATGAGGCTCAACTCCATTTCTTGTGTCCAGCCAGAAAGTCCAAATATGTTGTCCTATATTTTCTACTTCCATAGCTCAGCTCCAGTATTGTGACTCGACTGCATACTTGATATTTTCTTTTATTTTTATTACAAAATAGCAAAATATCATTATAATTCATAAAACTCTATTTCTCAATATCCCATTTTGTATCTTAAGCTAAGGAGACTTGTTTTGTACACAAATAGCATCATTTGATACATGATAAGTGTCCATTTCAAATGGAAAATTTACTTATTCTTGACACTTATCAAACATCTAGGTCTTAAGGAAAATAGTTGGGATTGTCTTCACCATCCTAAAAAAAGATACAAAACAATAAAACATTATAGGTACTAAAATTAAGAAATGAAATTTATATTTAGTTATTGGACAATAATGTTGTTTGGGAGAAATTAAATTCATATTGATGAAGAAGTAATACCTTAATCATTTTGGAAGTTAAATCAATATCTGATATGCCAATCAAATTATAACAGTCTTGGTCCCATAGAACAAAGTTACCAAAACTCTTCCCATCAGACACTTGAATCTCAAGTTTATACTTAAAACAAACAACAACATACATGAACATAAATTTGTATCTATCTGTTTACTAAAAGGTATACCCACTACATATGTTATCTTTCTAACCTCTTTCCAGGTTTATTATTATATGTGTCGCAAAAAGTACAATTGAAAGAGCTAACTTCATCTGTCTTTTTCCTATAATTGTTGTAGGCAAATAAACTCCACCCATCATTACCTAAATTAAATATGATTATCTTGGAAACAATTATGCATATCATATCCTACATCCATAATAAAGAATTTCATATTAGAATAACCTGCACAATTTACTTGTTGTATATGACATACAACTAAAAAAGGAATAATACCTCTTTCATGGTGATAATCTCAGGCAAAGTTTTAACAACAACTTTATACAACACTTTGTCATCCAAGAAAAAAAATGAAACCTTGCAACTTCAAAACTATAATATACAAACAACATCAAAGGAACCACGAACGTAATATTCAACCAAACAAAAAGCAATAAATACATCTTCAAAAGTAATATGTAGACATCAAAGAAGTTTCAACCAGAGAAAAACTTATAAAGATTCAAGCTTCAAATAAGGTTGATGAAAAGAACAAACTTCAAGTAAGAAAAAAGGAGTTACAAACGTAACCTTCGACCCAAGAAAAAGCAAAAAAGGTTCAAGCTTCAAATTTACAAAAATAAAATACTATGACAAAGGAAGGAACTAACTTTCAACCAAGAAAACAAACAAAACCTTGCAACTTCTAAACAACAATATACAAACATCATCAAAGGAACCACAAACATAATATTCAACCAAATAAAAAGCAAGAAAGCTTCAAGATTGAAACTTCAAAAAAGAAAAAACAATGACAAAAGACATTGAAGAAAAGAGCAATAAAAGAAAACAACAAAGGAGGTTCAACAAAGAAAAAATATGTCAGCACGTTTCATGATAATATTTAACTAACATTAAAGCAAAATGTGTCAAACTATGCAAACAACTCAAATGTTGTCATGTTCAATGGACATTCAACTAACATTGAAGTAAAAATGTATTAAATAGTGTAAATAATTCAACAAAAATGTGTCAAATGGTGTAAATATTCAACTAACATTGAAGTAAAAATGTATCAAACGGTGTAAACAACTTAAATGCTTACCCCGTTTGACACATTCTTGTTGAATTATTTACACCGTTTGATATATTTTTGCTTCGATGTTAGTTGAATATTGGTTGAGCATGATAATATTTAAGTTGTTTACACCGTTTGACACATTCTTGCTTCAATGTTAGATGAATGTTATCATAAAACGCGTTTGAAAAGTCAAATAAACTTAATAAAATTTGATTAAAAGGACTAAATTAACATATTTATAGGAATGATGACTAAATTGGTCCAAAATTTTAAAGAATAACTAATTCTAATTTTCTCTAAAAATTAAAAACTAAAAACAAATTTAACCCCTTGTATTTATAATAATTTAGACATTCACTTACATTAACTATGCATCAATATTTTTTATGGAAATTAAAAAAAAATCGTATTCATATATAATTAATTTTATTAAGAAGTGGAAGTCTAAATATAACTGTTTTACTTTCCGTATCCTAAGATATTAGTTACTTTAGAACATATAGTTATGATAATAAATTGAATTTTAAGCAGTTTAATCATTGTGTTGATATCATTAAATGTCAATTTAATACCATTAAGATTTGTTAGTATTTAATTTGGGTATACTTAATCAAACGGTCATGAAAAGCTGATGTCTATATTAATTATCAGCATAATAAATAAATTACAATTAAAATATGCTAGTTTGTGTATAAATTATATATTACATATAATAATATAATTAGTCTCTTAAAGTAGAGAGTATTATGAATTTATAAAATTACTTACGTATTTATAAAATCAATTTCACAAAATCATTTTGATATAACTAATTTAAAAATAAAATTAAAAATAGTATTAATATAATACTAAATGTTATATATCTATAAAGACTTAATTTGTTTTCACTCGAAATTTTAACTTAATAACAAGTGTTGGATGTAATTAAATTTAGTAGGTCTTTATTGTATTTAATGTAGAATGTAGAATTAAATTGCTTACATTAATATTATTTATAAATAATTTTGATTAGTTAATATTAAATAGTAACAATTTTTAATATATATACTTTTTTTATGGATATTGTAAGATTCATGTTTAGTAGGGATGCTTAAAAAAATTAAAATTTTAAGATACGTTTATTATAATAAATTAGAATTTTAATTATGTAGAGAATAGTTTTACAAATTATATTATTATTATGAATTTCTTCCTTCACATTCTTCCTTCACAATCTCATATTCTTATTTTAATCACCAGTGTAGTAAGGGCTTTTGGCCCCGGTTGTTTTTGCTATTCTGTCTTGGTTTTAGAATCGAGGCATATAGGGGCGAGGTAAAAAGGGGATGTTGGCTTCAGGTGTGTTAACTGAAGCCATAAAGCGCTTTTCTGCCTCGGGTCACGCCTGAACCGAAGCCATACAACCACCACCAGAAATGCGAGCCTCCTTTGCTGCAAAACACTAGTGCATGCTGCAAAACACTGTGTGTTTTCCTCTGTTCGAACACTGCAGAAACGTGAGCTCCATTCTCGCACCAAATCTCGTCCACCACACTTCGTTAACCTGCATCCACAAACTAGATATGAAATGCATCTGTAACTTCTTCACCATCCACGCCCACGTCGCCAGAAGCACCACCATTCTCGAACTTGCAGGGACTTTCAAACGCCATGCGAGTTTCACTTCCATCATGTTTCCACCATTGTAGCACGCACCATCATAGATCTGAATCATTAGTGTTCAACCCTGAACCACCACGAATTTTCCGGAAACGCGTCTGGGAGAGAACCATGGAGTAACAGCTTGCAGACTGGCCACCACAGATTGAGCGGTGGAAGCGTGACCACCATTGGTCATGGTGGTTCGAGCGCGACTCGGGGTTGATCAATGTCGTCGACGGTGGCCTCGGGTGCTCGCGCAGAGGTTGTTTGGGTCGCGACTAAGAAGAAGGGGAGCGAAGGTCGAGCGCACCTGGTGTCGTTGGTGGTGTCTTCGGCTAGCTACAACAGAGGCGGCAAGCTTTGGTCTTGCGAAGAAAAGGTTGAGGGGATAGTGGAGGTGCATAAGGCAGGGAGAGAAAAGATAGAAATGGAGTGGCATAGAGAAATGGAAAGCGCGGGGAAGAAGAAAAAGAAAAGGGGGTTCACGTTTTGAACCCTAAATAAGCTATATGGCCTCGGTTCAATTAATAACTGAGGCATATGATTGGTTTTGGCACCAGTTGTCTGTCACCCGAGGCCAAATATGCAAGTTCTTTGCTTCGAGTCTTCACAATCGAGGCATATGCTAGATTTTGGTATCAGTTTTTTATCAACCGAAGCATAAAACTATTTTTTGCTTTGGGTGTTCTGTGATCGAGGCATAAAAGTTGGGTGGAATTGCAAAAATGTCATCGTGCCATTATATGCTTTGGTTTTTTTATAACTGAGGCATATAAGGCGAGTTCAAAATAATAATCTGCACTAGTGAATTAACTTTTTTCTTTACTTCTTAATTTGTTTTTTTAGTGAAATTTATATGCGTAAAGTTTTGTGTTTGTATGTGAGACAAGAGTTCAATATATTTTATTTATGTTAGCTTAGATATTTAAGGATCTATTTGATTTCTAAATGGGGTTTTGTGAGAGCAAGTTATAAGTTTCTTAATTTTACATAAATTTTGAATCATATTCTAAAAAACAAAAAAAATTGAGGTAAGGAAACAAGATTGTTATTTAATTATAATGTTCTACGATTTAGTTTTGTTTGGATAATTTTGAGTATTCGGAAAAAATCAATTTATTATTGTTTAGAACTATGAGAAGAAGAAAAGTGAAGCTTGTATTTTCATTCACTTAGGACACATACATGTTTGTAGTTTATTATTAAGAATGTGAAATTGATATTTGATTTGTACTGTGAATGTTGGATTAGTGACTTAGGCATGCATGAAGTTTGGGTATATGAAGGAAAATGAAATTAGGAGGTTTTTTAAATGAATTTGTTGTCGTTAAAAAAATTGTATGAAATGGTATTGTTAGAGGGTTTTGAGAATAGGAATAAGTATATATTTATCAGATACCCATAGATAATCATTAGACGACCATGTTTCTTATTATGAATATATGTTTTTGTTCTTCTAATATTTGTTCAATGAGTGAAAGTAAAACATAGCAAAAACACAAGTAGCATAGAGAAAGATGAGTAAAAGGTGTTAAACGACTAAGGTCACTAATAATGTAGATTTTTACCATTATCTTGGCTATCTTTTGCTAACAGAATCAACTCCTCTTGAGCTTTTAACCCACTTAATCCTCACTTTTACTTTGCTTTTCTGAATAAATACAATATGGGTTACATAGATCTAATTATACCACTAATCCCAATTTTTGTGTCCAATTTAATGATAGTAAGCTTTTGTCTCAAGCCAAAGAAGTTGTCAACCAGAGAAGAAAGAAGAAGAAATGCCTCTTGTGTAATTTCAATGTTTTGAATATATAAATGCCTCTTTCATTGAATACTAGTCTTCTTTTTTCTTTGCTTAATGCTTGCATTGATTTAACCATCCATTGCATGATATTAGGTTCATTGGGTGTGGAAATATCTTTTGAAACCTTGAATTGGAATAAGAAAATTCAATGGAGCTTGTATCTAGGAATGGGGCTTGACCCATTGGTTGTCTTAAACCCTAGTGCATAAAGTAGATTTGCTTATCAAGAGTTCGATGGATTGATTCTTAATAGGGAAACTTAGGCTCATTTCACTAGGGAATTAGGGTTTGAGTCGATTTGTGGGTTGACATTAGCATATTGATGTAGAGGATGTAAAATTATATCTGCATGAGAGAAAAGTAGGTGAATTCTAACCCCGACAACATCAATTCATATAATTTCTAATATCTTCCATTCACTAAGTGCCTTTAACTTCCAAAGTTTATCTTTAATCAATTATTCACACATTTACTTTCGTACTTGAAACTCAAAATTATAAAATCATTCTTTAGTTTAAATTAGTTATTAATTGCACTATTGATTAGTATTACATGAGTCTCTTAGGAAACGATATTCCGGTCTTATCGGTTACTACTTGCGCGACCTGGTACACTTGTCGGAGTCTTAACAGTCACTAGACAACTTTAACAGTGCAAACTCAGTGAACTTAGTTGAAAATATCATTGACTAGAAGAGTCAACATAACGAGGCAACTCATTAGACTTCTACTACCAATAAATGAGTCAATGCAAGTGCACAATACACTATACAAGTATCAATGCTAGACAAGTCAAAGTCAACTCATGAAGTTGAATGTTGAATATAACTATGTCAACACCCAATTTCGTCCAGATGAACCATTTGTTTTAAATATAGGTATTTAAATAATTTTTTATGATATAAAAATAATAATAATACTAATATATATAAAAAATCCAAAAATAATAATAAACAAAATTAGAAAGTTTAAAATTTAAAATAAGCATAATAAATTAAAATAAAAATTAACAAAAAAGGAAAAAGAAAAAAGAAAAAGAGTAAAACGAAAAAATAAAAATTAATAAAAAAAGGAAGAAGGGAAATGAAGTATGGGCTTGTTTTCTAATAAATTGTTTATTAAAAAAATAATTTGGGTCATATGCTATTAATATGCCATTGTTTACTATTTATACCATTTTTTTAATAGGTTAGTAAGTCCATTCTATTTTTCTTAAGTCCACGGTCTAAGAGGTTCGCCGTAGCATAGGTAGAGGTGAACCCGTATAAAACTTTGTATATTTTTGCCTTACTCTCTGCATTATTTTATTTACATTAGTATGTTTGTGCAAAATAATTATAAAATGTTTAGCGACTCTGTTAATCTTCTTCTAGAGATACCAAATGTCACAGGAATATGATATTTTAACAACCCATTTTTAACAACTTCTCTCACTACTTGACGTGGTAGTGAGAGAGTATTTTTTTAAAAAAAAATCCACGTAAGACATGGTTGAGTACGAGAAAGAAGCGTTGGTTGAAGGAGTTACACAATTGAGAGAAGCAAGTGAGAGAGAGAAACAGTGGTTGAAGGAGTTACACAACTAAGAGAAGGAAGTGAGATAAGCGAGAGAGGAGTTACAAAGAGCGCATTGGAAGTGATTCGAGAAGCGGTGGTGAGCAGTTTGTGGTTTCTCCATCTCCAGGTATGGTTTTCCTCCTTGCCCACTCTTTTTTCGTCCTTCGTCTCCTCTCTAAAGTGTATTGTTCGTCAGCCTTGTAATTTTGTTCTTCGTCCATGGTCGTTGTTTTCTTCTTCCTCCATTGTCGAAGTTTGTTGTTCCTTCGTTTTGGAAGATATTTTCTTAGTGGGTTTGTCATTTCCCTTTTCCCTTTCCCTTTTGGTGGAGCACAAAAAGTTTTGGGTTAACCCACTTCAAGAAATTTTTTGTGTTCGTTGATGTTTGTGGAAATGAGTGATTTTTGTTTCTGTTTTTGGTTAATATGTGATAAATTTTGGATGTTTTTTAAAACAATGTTGTTAAAGAGCGGATTGGTGAGCAGCATTGGTGTTTTTGGTTGTGCTGTGGTCTACATTCGTGAAAAGGTAAGCAAAGTGATTGTTGAAAATTTATGCTAACCTGTTAATGTATAAGTGCTAAGCCAAGGTATTACTTTTGCACAAACGTTGTCCACTTTGCAGTAATGAGTTGGAAATGAATATTTAAATTGTTTGCACAACATAATTGGTATTCACTTTAATACTTAACCATAAATGACTTTTATTTGAATGAGTTTAGTTAGGTTGGGAAACAAAAAATTATGGTAATCTGTTACATGTTAAGTTTTAAGTGAGGTTATTGTTTTTGCAGATATGATGTCCACTTTAGTTGCACATATTGTTAATGAGTATTCATGGTATATTTTTAGGGTTCGCACATATTGTTATTGAGTTGATTGGTTGGATTTTATGTTAAGTGGGAAATAAATATTTGGTATGTTGTTATGTTTGAAGTGCTAAAGCATGCTTTTATTTTTGCACATATGATGTCCATTGTGGTTGCATTTATTCATAGGTGATATGAATTGCATTTATGCTAAGTTGTTATTATATAAGTGCTAATCTATCAACTTGTAAGTGCTAACTTATCAGTTTGTAAGTGCTAACCTATTAGTATGTGAATACACATATAACAGGACATGACAATAGTTGTTTACAAAAGCGATAGTGTAATAGCTGATTATAGTGATAACAGTGAATGCAGTGGTCAAAAGAAGCATGAGGTTAAGGTGTGAACACTTAAATTTTGGTTATTATTCATTAATTTATGGAATGGCATTTCATAATTTTTGTTGTTGCATATGTGCAGACTTTTAGGCATTGTTGTCAGACCAAGTACATTGCTTCATTAAATAAAAATTTAACTGGAGAACAAAGGTCCGTAATTGAAGAGACACCATTTGAATGGTTCATGATGTTGAAAGGAAGTGTAAAAATGAGTAGGAAACTTCTTAGTTCCTCAATTAGTGTGTGGGTTGAAAGGAGGGGGGGTTTAATAAGTAATAAATTTGTTCGTTTATCTTTATTGGATGTTTGTTTGGGACTCGGATAACAGGTTGTTAGTGATAGTATTAACTTAGATGACGTTTGTATGGAGAACGAGTGTAAGAAATTATTGAATAACGAAATCGTTGATGTTGAGATGTTATATGAATTTCTAAGAAGAGGTAGGGACTTAGTTAGCTTGTAGGATTACTGTAGGCTATATATTGTTTTGGGAATATCTGAGTTCCTTATTCTAAGTCGCAAGGGAACAATTTTTCCCATCTTATTTACCATTATGGATGACCTTAGAGGTCTTGGCAAATACAATTGGGGTGGCCTTGTTTATGAACACTTAGTTGAGAGCATATGCAATGCATCCATCTTCTTACAGGAGAAAGGAAAGAAGAGACACTTTCACATTGTTGGTTGTGTGTACTTGTTACAGGTAATTTCTAATTAATTGGTTTGAATTGAAATTTGTATTGTTTGAAATAGGAAGAAATGTATTAATTTAACTTTATTTTTTTGAGATGGTTTAAATATGGGCTTTTGAGCACTTTTTGATTCCAAAATCTGATGTTGGAAAATCAAGCACAATGTTCCCCTGAATATTGCAATGGATGGATATGAAAGTGGCTGAGGAAAAAATAAATAGTGCTTTGAATAACAACAAGGTATGAAAGTGGATTTAGTATTAGTAGTTAGTTTTAGGTATTCACATAAATTCTTTGAAGTAATTATTGGGTATAATGTTTCAGGTTGTCATGGAGGTTGGTGTATCAAAGTTCAAACTTTGTCATCCTTTTGTGAAGGAAGGTTTTCATAAATATGGTCAAGGATTTGAGACGAGGAAGACGAAGAAGACAAGGAACATTTAAGTATACAAATAGATAAACAAGAAGCTAAGATTATGGATTTGCAGAAGGCAATGGAGGAGTTTAAAGCCATAATGAATGATATGTCAAACAAGAATTTGAAATAGGAGGTTCTTGCTGAAGCATATCATTATGGGGGACAAGACTTTGATGAAGATGGGCTGCAAGATAGGTTTGAAGTTGTTGAAATGATTCCTCTGCAACAACATGGCAAAGAGGTTGGTGCGTACATACACCGGGATGAAGCTCAAAGTAGTAATTTGTTCCACCGGTTGAAGGAAGAACCGAGGCAGCATTTCAAGAGCATAGCGATATGAACTCCTTTTATGACTTATGACAGGAGGAGGAAGCGAAGTAGTTAGAAGTTGTTGCATGTTTGTAGTGATGTTACATTTGATTTGCTTTAAACATAGCGTAAATTAATTCTATTACGCTTAATTTATGAAAATTGTGGACGAATTAAGAATTTATACAAGTAAAGTTTGAAACAACATTTAAATAATATTGTTAACTTGTTGATTGACCTTAATATTTGGTTGTTTTACTGGTTCTTTATTGAATGTAGTTTAATGGATGTGAAAGATGTAGTTGAAGGGTGTAATGAAGGAAACCAAGATTGAGAATGACCAATGTGAAATTGTGCTGTCATGTATTTTGTAGGAATATCTGATTTTTTTGTTAAGTACTGTTAGCCTTAAGGTCTTTAATATTCATTGGTTCTGGGTGCAAGGCTTATGACATAAGTACTGCTAACCCAGGTGAATGATTTTTAAAGAAATGTTATTTTTGCTTCCAAATAAGAGTGTGCAGTTTATGTGTTAACCCTTGGCTGCATAACTACTAAGTAGTAGTACTTTGTTTTCAGTAATATTGAGATATTGAGGAGGCCTTTAATATTGATTGTACTCCATCCTGCAATACATTACAGTGATATATGCACATGCTTATGTTTGTGTTCATTGGTTTTGTAAGTGCAAAACAATGACATAAATCTAACCCAAGTGAATGATTTTTAAAGAAATGTTATTTCTGCTGCCAAATAAGAGTGTGCAATTTATGTGCTAACCCGTGGCTGCATAACTGCTAAGCAGTAGTACTTTTTTTTCAGTAATATTGAGATATTGAGGAGGCATTTAACATTGATTATACTCCATCCTGTAATACGTTATAGTGATATATGCACGTGCTTATGTTTGTGTTCATTGGTTCTGTAACTGCAAAACAATGTTTGTGTTCATTGGTTATGTAAGTGCAAAACAATGACATAAATATTGCTAACCCAAGTGAATGATTTTTAAAGAAATGTTATTTCTGCTGCCAAATAAGAGTGTGCAATTTATGTGCTAACCCGTGGCTGCATAAGTGCTAAGCATTAGTACTTTGTTTTCAGTAATATTGATATTGTCAAGAGGCCTTTAATATTGATTGTACTCCTTTCTACAATACACTAGAGTGATATATGCGCATGCTTATGTTTGTGTTCATTGGTTTTGTAAGTGCAAAACAATGACATAAGTACTGCTAAACCAGATGAATGATTTTTAAAGAAACTTTTACATGGCTAACCCGTGCTGCCAAATAATAGTGTGCAGTTTATGTGCTAACCCGTGTGTCCGTAAGTGCGAATTTGTATGGTTTACAATTATTTGGGTTATGTGAAGTAAGACATAATAAGTTTTCTGTTCATTAACTTTTTGCTTGTATCATTAAACGTTTGTACATGGGAGGTATACCACCATACAATGTCAACAAATCGTTAATGCAAAATATACAAACAAAGTGCAGACATGATATTATGTGCAAACCTACAGCAACGTATGTGTTAAACTACATTGACAAGAATGTGTGTGTTTAATGTCTGATACAAAAAAGTGGAGATAACAGCACAAGTGCACAATTAACCTTCATCCACCATTTCATAATGAAAGATATAGAAGAGGTCCAAAAGTTGTCTTTCTACATTGCATAGTGTCCAAAAAGAGAATACAAAAGAAGCCTCCAAATCATGTTAGTGATTTCTGCAACCAAAATTTAAAATCATGACATATGTTCACTGGTTTGGATGTTAATAAATAATAGTAGTGTGATATGTTACCTAATGATGTCTTCATTTCCAGACATTTGAGTATCGATATTGTGTTGTAATGACGCTAGGAGAGACATAAAACTTGTGGAAGGTGTGGGTGATAAGAGGTTGTGTGAATTACCCGTGGTCGTGTCTACCTGAACTGTGGGCACTCCACTTTCCATGTTAAGTGAATTGGGTGTAATGAAGTAATTTTAAGACAATCCGTTTAAATATATTTATAAAGTGGATGAATTACTTACATCAAGATTCCTTGTCGATTTTTTCGATGCTGCTCTACATTTCCGTTTCTTGGAAACCTTCTCCACTGTTGATTGAAGCCTATTTGTTCGGGATCGACCCTTCCTCTTAACATGTGAAGGGCTTCGTACCATGTTGTCCATAGTGTGCATTGGATGTTGGGTTAATTTTCCCTTCCCCTTGTATGAAGGAAGACTTACTATATTGAATATAGATAAGTCAAGAGTTGCATGCATGGAGTCAAGTTGGGTTAACATAGACTTTGTCCCATTCTCAGATTGACATGCAACTTCTGTAATTTCATAAAATCTCTTACACATGAAGTCATACCTTTCTACATGGGGATCGTCCTTATTATGTTTGTATGACGCTCTTATATAAGTGTTCATCGTCGAATGTGTTTGCACCACCTCTTCAAAAAGTACTTCGATGATACACTTTTGACCACCTCTTGTGCTAGTACAAGAAAGCTGTGTCGGCATAAAATACCTATAAATTCAAACAAAAGACAAATACATCTAATTTGTTGTGTCACTTTATCAAATACAACTTCATTCATTTTGTCATCACTTTGTCCATTACGTATGCACTCCTCTTTAAACATGTACTTTGAATAGATTTCATCACATTCACAACTTTTGATATTGCAATTAATCTTACTCCTTAACTCTTGCTGAACTTCAGCTAGCTTTGCATGAGTGTATTCTTCTTGGAATTGCCTTTCAATAAATGATTGAGTGGCACAAGGTAGGGTGGTATTGGAGGAAGCAAAATCGACTTCAATTTCCTTTTCGGCTTCGACCGTAACACATTGTCATATTGGACGAAAATTTGTTTCAATGTTGTGGTTGAATTTATGAAACCATCAAAGAAGGCATTCATACCCTCACTTCTGAGTGGTGGACATACCAGCCCAAAATTGACACCTCAAATAACAAGGAACCCATCTACTTCTTTCTTCGTAAAGCGTTGAAAGTCATTCGTTATGCTGTAAGTCGAAATTGGATATGAATTGTTCCCAACCTAGCTCAAAATCAATAGTGGAGGTGGACTCGTATACTAATTGTTTCAAAGCATGCTTTATGGTCTTGTAGGTTGTCAATCCACCTAACTTTTTGAGGACTTCTTCATGATGTGCCACAAACACCAGCGATGCTTGGTGTTGGGAAATAAAACAACAATAGCATTTTTCATTACTTTGCATTGGTCAGTTATGATGTCATCTGGTGCCCTGTTCCCCATGCACCTCAACCAGCATTGAAAGAGCCATGTAAAAGTTAATGTATCTTCTGAAGACAACAACCCACATCCAAGTTGAATTGATTGCCCATGATGGTTAACACCAACAAAGGGTGCGAATGACATGTTGTATTTATTGGTTAGGTATGTAGTATCGAATGAGATTACATCACCAAAGTCCACTAACGTGGATCTACTCCTTGCATCTGCCTAAAAGACATTAATGATTCTATTTTCAGCATCAGTTCAATTTCATAATAGAAGGAATTATTCAACTCTCTCATTCTGGAGAAATGTTGCATCAAAGCCTACCCATCTCCCTCCTTGCCAAATGCTCGTCTTTGCTGCTCGATGTAGCTCCTAGCATCACGCTCAAGAAACTGTAAGTTGTCAAAACCTCCCACATGACTAACCAACGACCTAAATGTCTTGTTCAAATGTACAACAACCTCGTCGTTAATATCAAGTGTTCGCTTTGCATGTAAATTCAATCTTTTATTCCCACGTATTAACCTCGATTTTGTTGGATTAATGTCATGATTGTGATCATGAACCACATCTCACAGCATGTTGCTTGTAGAAACTCTTAACGTCTTCTGCACTTTCAAATTGCATTCTAACAGTGGGCACAACACCCTCTTGACTGTTGTTAATGACTTAGGCCTTATCATACGTATCATCTCCATCAGATGTACCTAGACCATATTCTTCCTTAAGTAAAGCAATATCATCCAAGCATATTGGGTCATCTTGTTCCCCATTTTGCATTTGTTCATCAAATTAAATTCACATTCAGTTAAGTTCAACCATACATTCAACATCCTTATGGTCATTTAATGAGTTACGGTATTTTATTTATTGGAATAATTAAAGAATTGTGTTTGTGATTCATGTAAAGGGTAGCATTGCATTTTAGAAAATAAATTTTACTAAGCTTAAGATTGGATTTCAGAAAATTTCACAAAATAAAATACATATTCATGAAGTATAACGTCAATGGAAGACTTTAAGAAGAGAATAACACACCATTATAAGTGGTCGAAGTTGGTTGTTGGTTAAAGTTAATGGTCGTATTAACTTCTTCTTTAACATCTTCAATGTTGTCCAAATTCTTTGCCACTGTTACCAGCTGAACATTAATTCCAGGTTCAATATGCTTTTAGTGGCTTTAAAGGTGTTTTATTTTTTTAAATTTTTTGTAACCTGAAAATTCAGACCATGCCCTTCATTGCAATGAATGCAATTAAATGTTGATGGCTGACGGGACGAGTGTGTGTGGCTTGTTTAAAAAGTCACAGAAGAAATGCAACGGGACAGTCTTTGGAGTGGGAAAATGTCATGTCACTTAAATTACCACTTTGCAAGGGTATTTTCGTCAACAACTTTGCATCAGACCCACTTAATGGGTTTTCTTCAGCTGGAATTAGAACGTTGTGTGATTTTGCATCAGAGAAAATGGAACCATGGGAGCCTCTTGAAGTAGACGAAGCAGAGTTGCAAAGCTTCATGCGATAGTGCAGTGGAAGTACGTCTTTTATCCCTAGTCCAGCAGGAAATTATCAAGCTATGATCATGAACCGTGAGGCAGGAATAGCGCAGTCCACGCAACAATTTATGGAGGACATTGTTGCAACAACATTTGCTCGAGACTTTGAATCAAATGCTTGGAAATGGGCGACCGTGTTCATAAAACACCACGGTAATTTATGATTGAAAGACTCTATTATACATATATGCTACGAACATGTTGTCATGACTCATGACTGATAAAATATGACTGGCCTAAATAATGCAAAATGCAGGTTTGGTGGAAGGGGGTGACATAAAAAATGTTACTCCCATGTATACGAAAAAGCTTTATGACAAATTGCCCTTTGTGGCCTGTGTTGTGAAAGGGTATAAGGCAAATGGGTTGGGGATCGACTTCTAACTATTAAGGTTTTTAAAGTTATATTGTGTTCTTAATTTCCTAAATATTTTGCCCACATAAACTACTAAAGAAAGATTATAATGGTGTTGAACTATTTTATCAGGACCCAAAGCATACTACCCAGGTCAGCGTTCACAAAAAAGCAATTTCACATCCTCAATGTGGTGCACTGATTGGTATTAGGGTTGTGATTTTACTGAAACAAGTGTCTGTATTCAATCCTAAGCCAAATAAGTTGTACTTAAATATCACACTAAGGAATATTGTTAAGGTCTGATATTTAATACCTTATTCATTATTTTGTGTCATGTCCAAACACATTGTTGATTATGTTGTCATCAAATGCATAGGTGTTCAAGCATGATATCAGTGATCCAACAATGGAAGAGGTAGCAACTTCCCATACGGTTGATGTAGAAAAGGAACCAACCCAAAAATGTGTTCAGCCACATATGAACCACACTGAACCAGTTCTTGTAAACAATGATGTTGAAGCAATTCTTCAGCAAAATGTGAAAATGAATGTGGATCCAAATATGGAGCATCTAGACCAAATCCTTGTGAAGACAGTAGAGGGTATCAGTGAAGAAGAGGACATGACCTACATCAGCATTTATGACAAAATTAAAAGCCTAATTGATCCTTTCAAGAAATTCAAGAACACTCAGCTAGGGCAATTATCAAAGTCACAACCATATGGGCAAATATTACCCCTTATATATTATGGTTTTGGATGTCAAGTTGAACTAAATGTTAAGTTTAGTTTTATTCGGTGAAACGTTTACTTATGTGATTGCTTATATTGTGGTTGTGGTAGACATTTCATGTTCGTTGGCAGTTAGGTTGTCAATGGAGTGTGGACCTAAATTTTGCTTCGAAGTAAACTTCAGGTTCGCAGTTACGATAACACAGTTTTGCACTTAAACTACAACTTTTTCATATGCAATAAGTTTAAACCAAACTCCAAAATATATAAATATTATTGTTTATGAATTATTGTGAGCCAACCATTTTAATGAAGTCTATAATTTAGTCACGCCTCCAAACAGGATACTTATCATCAAAGCCAAGAAGTGTTAAACAATTTTGTTGAAATCATATAAGGCAGGTTAGCCGATATGGAGTCCTGGATTGGCACTTACGTTGTAGATCACTTTTGACAGCACCACCTACTGAAATGGGTACATGTTGTACCACCCACCTCATCGACAAAAAATAGATGTTAAATTCCCAAAACTTAAGAGCTAGTACTTCTTTGTGTGTGAGGGAAAACAATATTATGCAAAAAAGTTCAGGTTGGCACTTACGCTAATTGTAACATCCCTAAGGAATATTACTAATTTTTTATAATTAAAATTACAATTAAAATAAATACCACATTGATTATAACTATTTCTCCTAAAACGCAGGAAATTTAAAACTATCACTGGTACCATACATAGTCTGAATGTACAATATCGAGAAATAGAAATGTTATTAAAACTCATCATAAAAATATTTACATCAAAATAAAAACTATAAAGTTCCTTCAAAATCCCAAGTAGCCCATGCTCTCCGTCTCTAAGCATCTCCTGGCTCACCTGTCACATCATCTGCTCCCGGATAACAAATTAACCGATCATCGCCAAACACACACAGATAGGGTGAGTTATGCACAATAAAAATATAAACAGATATATGAAATAAATATGTTTTCCCCAACCCAAAAATACATAATTAAAATCATCATACTTTCCAAATCACCCAACCATGACCTCATAGTCCTTCATGAGTCATATGCATGAACTAGGTCTTAGGACTTCCCTGTGCTCCCACGAAACTAACTCATTCGTGGTCCAACCCTATGAGCCTATCCCGCTCATAGTCTTGCCCTACAGACTCCTCGCCTGTAGTTTAAACATCCAAGTCTCATAACTTGGACCCTGGCACGCACGCAATCACCATACTATGGACTCCTCGCCCAATAGTAGCCGACGGGAACATCACATTTCCATGCCCATCGTGCGCCCGAAACATGTAATCACCATACTAAGGACTCTTCGCCCATTAGTAGCCGATGGGAACTCAACCAGTTCCATGCCCATCATGTGTCCAACCACCGAGCACATCCCAGACCCCTAGTGGATTTAGTCCTTCAAGCAAAAACATTACACCACATGCATATACACCTAACCATGGTATAAACAGCCAAAACACACTCTCAAGCACATAAAAACATAGTAATTCGCATAAACTCACTTAAGCTAGGGACCCCTCGCCCAAGCTAGACCCTCAGTCTCGCTTAGGCCAATCCACCTCGCCTGAGCGAGTTTAAATCAGCAACAATAGCAAGTCATCTCGCATAGACTAGATCCTCTCGCCTAGGCGAGATCGTCTCTCGCCCAAACACCCGTTTCAATCTCGCCTGGACTAAAACGCAAGCAAAACACCACACATGACCACGACATCTCGCTTAGGCGAGGCCATCTCGCTTGGGCGAGACCCTGGTTCGCTCAAAACCCACAAAACCCTCGCCTGGACGAGAAGTCGCGCTCAACACGCGCAACTCCTCCCTTTCTCGCTTAGGCGAACATCACTCGCCTGAGCGAGAGTCTGTGTCGCTCAAAACCAATCCTCTTCGCTTGGGCAAGAACCTCGAGTACGTTAAGAATGTGAGTCCCTGCATGTCTCGCCTAGGCAAGACTCGCCTAAGCGAGAATTGCAGGTTCTGATACTGTTTTACGCACACAAGCACTGCACCAGAGAACCCAAATACGCTCCCAGATCACAACAATTCAATTTGACAATCTTACACTCACAAAACAGCAAAGTACAAACACCATAGCGACTCCCACTCTCACTTTTCATACCATACGAGTATACACACCACATCATAACAATCATAAGCATCAATTCACATGAAATTGGCAATAAAACAATACCCATTTACCCTACCCCGAATTCACCCCACATTCAACTCGAATTCTTTGCCAATAGATCACCAATCTCATACAAACAGACCAAAAACTTAACAACAAGGGTTCAGCTCCCCTAACCTGAATTCTTGATTGAATTTGCGAAGAGACTAGGGATTCCTTGGTGCACCAAATTCTTTGCTTCCACCTCTCTCTCTCTCTCACTCAGCCCTTGCACTCTCACTCTTCCAATCTCTGCTCTCCTCTCACCCAAAACGAAAATAGTTGCAAAAACCCCTTTCCACCTCAATTTTTGCCTTTTATATGTGTCTTATTATTGGGTTAAAGGGCTGGAACGAATTTAGGCCTTTTGGGGTGATTAAGTCTCATTTAATTACCTTTATAAGATGATTTCCAGCCCCCTCCTTGGCTGCCCCTTCTAGGTTTACTGTTGCCCTCTCATATTCCCTCCAAAACTACACTAAAAAAATAAAATTCAAATTTCATTCCCAACCAAGTTTGAACCCATGACCATTTAGTCACCCCTCAAGTGTATAACCAATTAAACCAATTCATATTCCAATCATGATAAGATTACAATGTCAATTCCATACCCATACATAGTATAAAAAAAATCATCTGCATGAGTCCTTCATGAGTCATATGCATGAACTAGGTTTTAGGACTTCCCTGTGCTCCCACGAAACTAACTCATTCGTGGTCCAACCCTATGAGCCTATCCCGCTCATAGTCTTGCCCTACAGACTCTTCGCCTGTAGTATAAACATCCAAGTCTCATAACTTGGACTCTGGCACGTACGCAATCACCATACTATGGACTCTTCGCCCAATAGTAGCTGACGGGAACATCACAGTTCCTTTCCCATCGTGCGCTCGACACATGTAATCACCATACTAAGGACTCTTCGCCCATTAGTAGTCGACGGGAACTCAACCAGTTCCATGCCCATCATGTGTCCAACCACCGAGCACATCCCAGACCCCTAGTGGACTTAGTCCTTCAAGCCCAAACATCACACTACATGCATATACACCTAACCATGGTATAAACAGCCAAAACACACTCTCAAGCACATAAAAACATAGTAATTCGCATAAACTCACTTAAGCTAGGGACCCCTCGCCCAAGCTAGACCCTCAGTCTCGCTTAGGCCAATCCACCTCGCCTGAGCGAGTTTAAATCAGCAACAATAGCAAGTCATCTCGCATAGACTAGATCCTCTCGCCTAGGCGAGATCGTCTCTCGCCCAAACACCCGTTTCAATCTCGCCTGGACTAAAACGCAAGCAAAACACCACACATGACCACGACATCTCGCTTAGGCGAGGCCATCTCGCTTGGGCGAGACCCTGGTTCGCTCAAAACCCACAAAACCCTCGCCTGGACGAGAAGTCGCGCTCAACACGCGCAACTCCTCCCTTTCTCGCTTAGGCGAACATCACTCGCCTGAGCGAGAGTCTGTGTCGCTCAAAACCAATCCTCTTCGCTTGGGCAAGAACCTCGAGTACGTTAAGAATGTGAGTCCCTGCATGTCTCGCCTAGGCAAGACTCGCCTAAGCGAGAATTGCAGGTTCTGATACTGTTTTACGCACACAAGCACTGCACCAGAGAACCCAAATACGCTCCCAGATCACAACAATTCAATTTGACAATCTTACACTCACAAAACAGCAAAGTACAAACACCATAGCGACTCCCACTCTCACTTTTCATACCATACGAGTATACACACCACATCATAACAATCATAAGCATCAATTCACATGAAATTGGCAATAAAACAATACCCATTTACCCTACCCCGAATTCACCCCACATTCAACTCGAATTCTTTGCCAATAGATCACCAATCTCATACAAACAGACCAAAAACTTAACAACAAGGGTTCAGCTCCCCTAACCTGAATTCTTGATTGAATTTGCGAAGAGACTAGGGATTCCTTGGTGCACCAAATTCTTTGCTTCCACCTCTCTCTCTCTCTCACTCAGCCCTTGCACTCTCACTCTTCCAATCTCTGCTCTCCTCTCACCCAAAACGAAAATAGTTGCAAAAACCCCTTTCCACCTCAATTTTTGCCTTTTATATGTGTCTTATTATTGGGTTAAAGGGCTGGAACGAATTTAGGCCTTTTGGGGTGATTAAGTCTCATTTAATTACCTTTATAAGATGATTTCCAGCCCCCTCCTCCTTGGCTGCCCCTTCTAGGTTTACCGTTGCCCTCTCATATTCCCTCCAAAACTACACTAAAAAAATAAAATTCAAATTTCATTCCCAACCATGTTTGAACCCATGACCATTTAGTCACCCTTCAAGTGTATAACCAATTAAACCAATTCATATTAGTGATACATTCCAATCATGATAAGATTACAATGTCAATTCCATACCCATACATAGTATAAAAAAAATCAATAATAAAACAATCAACATATAATTGTCATACATAGGACTTGAACCTAAGTCTTCTCACACAATAAAAGTACTCTCAACCATTTGAGCTAGTACTTTTCCACGTCACATAAACCAATAAATACTGTCATAAAGGTGCTTTCTACCCACATTTATTAATTAATTAAATATTTAATTAATTAATTTTTACGGGTCTTACACTAACACAACTTTCCACTAAAACTGGAAGTTTTTAATATGCAATAATTGTAAAACAATCTCCAAAACATATAAACATGATTTCTTATCAATTGGTGTGAGTTAACCTTTTTAATGAAGTCCATAATTTACTCACGCCACCAAATGGGATACTTATCATCGAAGCCAATAAGTGTTAAACAATTTTGTTGAAATCATATAACAGCTTCTCATTTACAACATTTGATGTTCTAAAAGTATCAATCTAGTGTTGGGAAATCAAATGTGTTGTACTGAATGGCGAATAGAACAGTGTCGCGGTGAATATTTTCTGCATCTAGAACCCAATCGCATATGTAGTCTTGCCTAAACTGTTGCAGCTCCGCCTGCAATCATAAATTAAAAACTTATTACATTCAACTTAACTTTTCACATCAATACATGACATAATAATTTCCTTTTTGCACCTTGAACTTACCCCACTATAAGTAGGCATACTTTGGCCATTGTACTTTTTGTTAGGTTCCCAATGCTCAAGATATTTGAGTACCATAATACCACATTCGAATCTGAACATGAAAAACAAATTCAGTAACATTAATGATTACTTTGAATGATAAACAAACATAACAACTTACAAATCTGGTCGTTGTGGCAGCTCTTCAATGATTACTTTGAAAGTTGGTTTCTCTTTGGGTGGGGGAGACATCAGCATTGAAAACTACAGCTTCAGATTATGTGCCTTTAAACATACCAATTCAAGTAACATGTCCTATTACTTAATAGACAAAACAAACTAAAAATCAATTCCACATACTGAACAACATAACACTACTTACAATATGGTTGTCAATTTGTTTTCTCTTAGGACACTTGTGTCTTAGGGAGTCAAGCACAAATAATTTTTTCGATTCTCAATGAAGGACATAGCACCACCAGTGGTTGTTATGAAGCACGGGTGCCATTAGCTGAAAGAAGTAAATCAAGTTAGGAGCACATAATTGATACACACAAGCTCAATATAGCTAGAACAAAGAACATTAACAATACTAACATATTTTGCTGTCAAAACATCATCTATAGAAAGAAGTCAATTTTGAAAAAATTCATTGTAGTCCGGTAAAGACCACACCCGTCTGTTAACTTTCCTCTTTGCACAATTACATATCACCTTATCCTGCATAAAATATGAATAGAATTAAGTTTGGCAAACAAATTGAAATTGTGTATAAATAAAGCACTACACATACTATGTACATTGGACTAAAAATTACTCTACTAATACTCTCAGTCTGACATTTTTCCTTATACATAAAGTGGCCTGCTGCAAAGAAAATGGACTACATACACACAAAACAACAAAGTAGTCAGCACCAACCTTACCATGTCAAATTAACTTGACTCACCAATCTTACCATGTTGTCAATTCATTCACGCTGCGCAAAGTTTTTCGTTTCAGAACTAGTCAGAATCTGATCATTGATTTCAACAAATAAACATATGTCATGTGAACAAGTTTATATTAAAGTCACTAAAATAACACAAACAATAACAAAAAATAAAATTGATTCCCATTACCTTTTGATTTCGAAGTTACAACTTTATACAAAACTAACTTCTTCACGTAGGGAGCAGGTACTTGAGAAAGAGGAGTAATTGGTTCACCAACATGACTATTGGTTGAGTAAAAGGACTACTGGGTTTCACGTAAGGCGCAATGGCTAGGCTATCCGGGTTCTCATAACCCACTTCAATGTTCATCACCTTTTCTTCCTTCAACATAGCCTCTACCACCTCATAAAGGGAAGCATGGCCTTGTTCATCACAAATCTGCACCAAATTTCAGACATGTTACAAGCTTCCTACTAAAAATATTAATTATTAAATTAACAGACCTCTCTATCAGGTGTGTTGTCAGCTTCTAGATCGCCTAGCTGCTACGAAACAAAGGTCAATGCCTCAACAATTATCAATGCATCGTCACTTAAACTGGAATCAATGGCATCCTTGTGCTCTTCAACAGTTTTCTCTTCTTCAGCACTTGGGGCTCTTTCAGTAGTATTTTTAGCTTCCTCAATGCCAAAAGTTGGTACTTCAGGACTTCCATGACTTGCACCATTCTTAGATTGAGATGTTGCGCCAATGTTAGTAGATTCCAATTTTGATGCTACAACGACTTCAACAGCTTCATCAATTTCATTTGTTGCATCAACCAATATCTGCTCACTGTCAATTGCATTTGCATTTCGTTGGGCGTCTGCAGCAGCTGTGTTGTCAGCCTCAATGTTGCCCTCTTCAGCATTAACATGTAGAGCATCATCTCTGCCACCACTCACCCCAACCGCATCAGAACCAGCAGGGTGTTCCTCATCAAATCCTTGTGTTGCAGCCCTGCTGTAAAAATATCTCTTCATCCTCTCCAGATCTTCTTTCATTTCCACCAGAAATTTGGAGTTTGCATTAAGCTTCTCCAGTAATTCACTTTTCTTCTTCTTTTTTTCACTGGAGGTGCCTCATCAACCAAGATTGGAAGGTTCATTTCCTCTTGGGTTAGTGCCCAATCCATTCGAACCTGCACCAACATTGAGTTTGGATCCAAATGGCAAGTCACATTTCTCAACAAACAAAAACATAACAAACACTTGTTCATATCACATGTTATGGATTTGCAATTACAAAAACACAGGTTTGTAGTTAAATACATTGAACTCAGACTGTCAAATTAAAATTCAAGTCAATTCTGCAAATAATTTTGCATGGCTTAGCAAATACCCACTACTAAACAACCACATAATTGATTCTGTATAAGCACTCAATATATTGCACTTATGCAATTCCACACTTTGCTTAGTGCTAAATTACGAAATCATAGAAACAAATAAAAGTTCAATTTTTTCCACCACCAACATCATATTTTTCTAAATAACCTTATGTAAAAATCAATTCTAATGGGTTCGTAGTTATACACTTCATACTTAGCATAAAAAGTTCTAATACACAAGTACTCAACAAATGAATACATATATGTTGGCAATTCTACACTTAACACAACTATAAACAACATAAGGCACCTGGTTGCGTTCAAATTACTTCTTGATTCTTTCTCCTCGCATTCTTAACAACGACAAAGACAAAAATCGAGGGAAGGCAAGTGTATCAATTATATCTCCCAAAGAAATCCTCTGACACGCCCACACCTTTAACAAAGTTGCCATTATTATAATAGCTCCAAAAACAAATACATCAAGTTATTATTACAATATAAACAAATCTGTACCTGAACCACAACCACTGAGCTAGACACAAATATAGTGTGGTCATTTGATTTCTCTCTATACACTATCGATGATCTATTCAATGAAGAAATCAGAAAATTGTGAACATAACTAGCCCACCGATACGTCCTCAGTGTATCTAGGTTATCTAATAACCTAAAAGGTAGGTTTGTCAGAGTCCTAGACGTCCTAGGAAAAAACAAAACAGCAACACATACAAGCCCATAAAGTCGGCAAACATTCTCCACATCATCTGCCTCACTAACCAACTCACGCATCCTTTCAATTATGTCACTGATCTTTATTTCCTTTGAAGGAAAAATCAACACCACTTCCCCACACAAATCACTATGAAAAACAACATCATTGCCCGTTGAACTTAAGCCCAAACATATACTCACATCTAAAGTACTAAACTTAACCAACTACTACCTAACTTGGATGAATTCCCCGTTCGGAACCCACTGACTCAAAACCTCTCTTAACAAGGCACATTTGATGTTCAGCTCCTTCTTTATCCATCGGCAAGAAGAAAAAGGGGTCAATTCAAGTCTGGCACAGTGATTACTGCTAAGTAAGGCATTTTCTTCAACAATGTATTTAGTTTGGCATCGGTGCTCAATGCAGACCTAAAAAAATAAATATATTTCAACTTACAATTAACACAAAGGTCAACAATGTAACAAATATATGAAATTTAATGCATATATACATTTATTATTTAAGTTACCTCTTTGTTATCACAAGCTTTCGCATCACTCACATATGCTTTCTTTGTGCTACAAAATGTCTTTCCTCTATTCACATCCTTCTTCAATTTCTCTGATCATGAATTTCTTTTTCGTTTCCTAGCCATTTCGCTTTCAACAAAAACCAAATCAGTAACAACTAGCTTGCACCCAAAACTAAAATGTAGTAACCAAAGAAAATTAAACCCCAACAAGTAACCTCATTTCTTCCTTCCAAAACAGTAACCAAAACACTCGAACATGGATATAAATCAACCCTAAACGAAATAAGAAATCCCCTTTCAGAAACAAAATTTCAACTACATCACAACCCATCATGGCAACCAAAGATAGAAATGTCGAATGAATGATTTACTTACCGCGCAATAACTTCTTCAAAACAAAAACCAAATGTACCTCCTCCAATATTCACACCAGTTACAACAGTAGTGCAAAAATGGCAGCTTTCAAACAGAAATGAGAAGGAGAACAAGATTGAAAATGAGATTCACCCACCCCCAACTTCAGCAACTCTGTCAACCTACACTTCTTCCACCAACTACATCGTGGCCAACAATGGAATGAAAGGAATGAAACGACAAAATGGGGTTTCACCTGAGGTGAAAGGAATGAGCTTCACTGGAAGACGAAGAACTTCAGAGCAACAGGAAGACGAAGCACCTCTAACTGTAATGCCACTTGATTGTTTCTGCAACACAAGGTAACTGCTATCCACTCCTCACACGAACACAAAAACCTTCATTCTCTCGCGCTTCTTTCAAAACATGGCTTACGTGGATTTAAAAAAAAAATTCTCTCATTGTTGTAAGACCCAAGAAATTTAAATAATTAATTAAATAATTATTTAATAAATACGGGTAGTATGAGCCTTTAAGGCATTTAATGCGGAGTGCTATGACGTGGAAAAGTACTAGCTCAAGTGGTTGAGAATACTTTATTGTGTGAGAGGACTTGGGTTCGAGTCCTATGTATGCAAATTGTATGTTATTTTAATTTGTGCATTATTTTTAATGATATGTTTGAATGTGGATAGTGATACTGTAATCCTAAAATTTTAGGAATTATCACGAGACATGTATTGGTTGAATTGGTTGTGCATTGGCTTTGTAATTGAGTGGTTGTGGTTACAAACCTTGCTAAGAACGAATTAACTCTCTTTTTGCCAAATTTTCTTTTGGCATGGATATGAAAGGGTTTAGGAACCCTAGCAGCCAAGAGAGACAGCTTAAGGGGGCAACCAAAGGAGCTGTAAAATAACAATAATGGGCTTTGAATAGCCACTAATCCCATGATTAAGTCTAGAATTCGTTTTGGGATCATTAACCCTCATTAAGGTGTAATTAAGAGAGAGTAAATTGGTCAGAATAGGGAAATTTCGAGATTGCAATTCATAAGTGCTGGTGAGGGAGGTATTCAGAGGAATCATTGGTGTTTTGGGAGAGGGACATCTGAGTTCTTAAGAAATAGCAAAGAGAGGCCCTTGGACATCATAAAATAAAGGCTAGGAGACCAATTAAAGTGAAGATTTCCAAGTAAGAGGAGTTGTCTTCGTGTGTTTCTATTATATATAATATACATTGCATTGTGCGATCCATATTATATGAAAATTTCCCCTATCTGTGCCATTTATCGCAAGTTTATGGGTTTTCGCCCAGAAACTGCCTGACGGGTTTGAGTATACTGCCAGGTGACACATCAGCACTAACCCAGTTTTAGGTTTTGTGACATAAGCTGCCTGGCGGCGACATGGAACCGCCAGGCGATGCGTGTTGGCTTTCACTGTTTCATTGTGTTACTGCGAATTTTATGAATTTCAGAACTTCCCATTGTTTCTTTTATGTTGTGCGATTGTATAATGCCATGATATATTTACTGTTTGGGTGCTTGCGAGTTTAATTTGGAATATGGACAAGGAGAGTTTGTATTAAGACCAAGAGGTCATTTTGAATTCTGGATTCAAGGAAGATTAAGATGTGATTAGAAGTGTTTGATAGGGTGGTATAATACTAGTGGGATGGGTCTAGTAAACCATGTAAGATTGTTGTATTCTGTTATAATTGGATGCTGGATCAAATTCTCGGAATTTGATATTCTTCGCAAGTACAAAAATCTGGGATTTGTACCCATGATCTGATGTACCGCTTGGCGGCCAATAAGATTGGCCACCAGGCGATAGTGAGTAATCAGGGTTGTTTTGGGAAGCTTGGAGTAGTGCCTGGGAGAGAGGTGAATGGTGAATCCAAGGTGGGAGGAATTTCGGTTCGATTAGATGATAAGAGTGGAGGAATAGGAATCTAGTCATTGTGTAGATAGTGCATGATGTGGGGAGGGTAATTAGGATGCATTGATGTCAATTAGGTAATGGAAACTTTAGTGAGGATAATAAATCTGATATAAGAAAATGGTGGCAGGAGAGAATAACCAGATTTAAATAGTGAGTGTATGATCTTGGGTCTTAGTAGGACAATTAATAATGGTTGAAGGATAAAAGAATGTATTAAATTGGTTAAGCATAAGAATTGGAGCTGAATGGAAGTATATGACAGTGGACTTAGAAAATTATTTTGATATGAGCTCGTATAGCCTAAGGTGGCAACTGAATTATAACTTTCAGATTGGAGTAATTTCATTTGGTTGGATTAGGCAATTTTTTTAAGCTTGATTGAACAATTATGCTTGGAAGGAGAACTTGGTGAATCACATAGTTAGAATAAATGAACATATGAATGAGATATAGGGAGTTAAAGTGATAGTGGGATGGCTGGAAACTAGCAGGTCCTGAAAAGCAATGTGTAATATACCTTTCGAGCAATCGGGATAGGAGAACAAGTCATTTTGGGGTGCCAAAAACCAGCAGATTCGCTACTGATATAGCTTGGCGACACTGGTAGTTGCGTTAGGCGATAGGAGCTCTAGGGAAGCCTCTGCACCGCGTGGCGCCTGGCGGCAGGGTGTGCTCTGCTAGGCGACAAACCCTAAAATAGTGGGTATGTTTGGAGCATGGCGCCTAGCGGCGAGGAGGTTCCACCAGGCGGTCTGTGCAGGTTTTGCCTAGCGGCGCTTAGGTTGCGCCAGGCGATAAAGCTGCAATTTGGACTTGCGTGCGTTGCTTTTAAGCGGTGATGCTATACTTGGATCAGGAGATGTTGTACCATGAGCGAGTAGGTTCATGGATGGTGGTGAACATGTGATGATATGAGTGGGGAGGTTCATATCCAGTTACTCTCGTGTGGGGATACGAGCGAGGTAGGTTCGTATGTTCCGTGCTCACACTTGAGAGATGCTGCGTGCATGGAGGTACGTAGCTGGTGGATCATATATGTTGGACTACCGGCGGGCAGGTGCGTAGAGCAGGACTACGAACGGGGAGGTTCGTAGAGTAAGACTACGAACGGGGATGTTCGTAGAGGCAGGACCACGAGCGGGCAGGGTCATGGATGGTGGTGAACATGTGATGATATGAGCGGGGAGGTTCATATCCAATTACTCTCGTGTGGGGATATGAGCGAGGTAGGTTCGTATGTTCCGTGCTCACACTTGAGAGATGCTGCATGCAGGGAGGTATGTAGCTGGTGGATCATATATGTTAGACTACGAGCGGGCAGGTGCGTAGAGCAGGACTACGAGCAAGGAGGTTCGTAGAGTAGGACTACGAGCGGGGAGGTTCGTAGAGGCAGGACCACGAGCAGGCAGGTTCGTATGAGCATCATAAACCCTGAATTTGAGGCTAACTATCTGTGTGTTGTGAAGGTTGAAAAGTCTTGGGGATAAGGTCTTGGCCAAGAACTAAATAGGATGAATAAGATGGGTGTATTGCTTACATTTTGTTATGTATATGTTGTTTTTATTTTTATAAGCTCACCCTTTCTTTTGTGCTTGGCGATGATCGTGTAATTATTTACACATGAGCATATGATAATACAGGTGATGTTGTGGATGGCTAGATGACGGAGAGAGGACTAGCTTGGGGACTTGAGCTAGGGATTTTACCATGTTTTTTTACTATTGTATTGGATTTTGGAAATTTTAATACTTTTATTACTACTATTTCATAATTTCTGGCGCGTTTGGAAATAATAATATTGCGACGTTTGAATTTCATTTTTATAATTATTTATTTAATTAAGTAGTATTTCTTAGGGATGTTACAACTGTCACGTCAGGTAGTGAGAGAAGTTGTTAAAAATGGATTGTTAAAATATCATATTCCAATGTCATATGCTCCCCATATAATTTATTTACATAATTATTAATGTCATTAGCAACAATGAAAACAAGAGTAAATATTAAACCAAATACAATGAGCATAAATATTTATGAAAAACAACAATTCACGTATACTTTCTAATCTGTTTGATTATTTAAAAAAGTTATTAATTTATCCATTTCCAACAAAACCAAAATTTTCTAATTTGTTTGGTTATTTAAAAAATTTTATTAATTTATCCATTTCCAACAAAACCAAAATGTATAAGTAAATTATTTTTCAAGTTTATATTCATTATACGTCTTACGTGACTAAGAATCTTCAACATAGTCTTCTTAATTTGAGAAATCTTTCACATAATACTTCTCAGATTAAAGTTACACATGACATACGCTATTCTCTAAAAAATTTATAAACTCTCTTTAATAATAAAATTACTTAAAATAGTTCAGTTCACAACAATAATAATATATTTAAATAAATAATAGAAATAATAAATATATTAAAAAATAGTAATAATATATATTAAACTTGATTTTAATATTTTATATTTTGAAATATGTTTTTTCAAGGTTCAATAGAAAAACAACACTAAAAATGAAGAAGAGAATCTAATTCATAATATTTCAATTAAGAGCAACAATAATTCACAATAAATACATTAATAATTCATCATAACAACAATAATGTTATAAAATAAAACTAATAATAGAAAGAATAATAAAATGAATAATAGTGGATAGAGAGAAACTTTTATGTGTCATATTATTGGTAGGAAGAAGAGTCATATTTATACTTATAATTTATAGTATAAAATGTAACTCATTAAGGATACAAATCAAATAGTTAATACCAAATATTTAAATCTTTAAACCTCATAAAGAGAGTAAATAATCATATAAGTAATTCTAGTAAATCAATCAATGATATCAATAAGCGATCATTAATTCGCGATCATTAATTCTTAACACTCTCTTCCCTTGGGTGTCCATTGATAAGAGAATATGTTTCATTAAAACCTTACTAGGAAAAACTCTTTGGGATAAAAACTTAGTGAAGGAAAAAGAGTACAACATTCTATATTCTTGAATAGAATATTGTTCATCACATATTATATTTCTCCCCTCTCATGTAAACTCGCATCATTAAAATGGCAAAATCAAATCTTGTGAACCATTACTCAAAAGTTCTCTTTGGTTTGTAAATAAACTTGTCAAATTTTCACATGAACAAATCTTTTGGATCTTTATATCACCATTTCAATAAAACAATGCAATGTTGTCTTCATATATGATTGTTGATTCCATTTTTTTCGAGGATAAACCACAAGTTTGTCGCACATATTGAATTATAGACCTTAACCAAACACATTCACGACTTACCTCACATAATGCTAAAATTTTGCATGATTTTATAATGTTGCTATTATGGTTTGTTTTAGAGACTGCTATGAAATCATTGTGTTACCACATGTGAACAAATATTTTGTTTGTGATCAACCACTATGACATTGTGAGGATCTGATAAATAATATGCATCTGCATAACCCATTAGATATGATTTTGAATAATTTGGATAAAATAAGCCCATATTCGTAATACTATTAAAGTAACAAAGTATATAAGGTACTTCTGGACCAAAAAGATCTTCATTTTCTTGAGGTATAAGAAGAGCCTTTATCAACATCTAACAACCTCATAGCCATTAGAGCGTATAATGGATGTGACTTATCCATTTAGAATCTTTTAAGCACCTTAATTATATAAGCATCTTGATGTATAAAAACACATTTATTTAAATACTTAATTTCTAATTTCAAACAAACTTTGGCCTTAGAAGATCCTTCATCTCAAATTCTTTCTTTAAGCAATCAATTGTCTTTGTGAGCTCATTAAGAGTTCTAAAAATGTTTATGTCATTTACATAAACAACAATTATGGAAAATTTGTTTTCTAATATTTTCATATAAATACAAGGACAAATATGATCATTTTTATACTTTTCTTTTAACTAGTACTCACTAAGACTGTTATACCACATACATCTTAATTGCTTTAATTAATAAAAGGACTTGTTCAATTTTATTGAATAAGCCTTTTTAGAATTTGTCTTGTTGGACAAATTAAATCCTTCGGGGATTTTCATATAAATATCATCAAGAGAATTGTACAAATATATTGTAACATCATTTTGTTAAATATAAACGCAAACCTTTTTGTGCAACGAGAATAGTCAAATATCAAAATATTGTTGCATCAATACTATTGAATATGTCTCTTCATAAATCAATACCATGTTTTTTTGTGAAAACCCTTGAGCAACTAATCGTGTTTTGTATCTAACAATTTCACCATTCTTATTTTGCTTTTGCACAAAAATTCATTTGTACCTAACGGGTTTCACACCCTTAAGTGTCAGGTAAAAAAACCTTTCCTTTAACATGCAAAACTAATTATGTTTCTTTGTATCTTTTCATTTTGGCCAATCATTTCTTTATCGACATTATTCAATGATCATTGGTTCTTGATCTTCATTGTCAATCATAACATTCATCGCTATATTATATGCAAAAGTCTCATCAATGTTGACTTCATTTTGGTTCCATATTATATGATTTATGACATAATTTATTGAAATCTCATCGTTTTCAACAATTTCAAGTACCTGAGGTTCTTCTAGAACAAATCTTTAATTATATCAAATAATCTTTTGGGATTTGCACCTTTTCGATTAGGTCATCAAGCATTTTAGCTTATTTTCTCATTTGAGAGTTCTTATCTTTGGAACCAATAGGCCTACCACACTTCAAGCGTGTCTTTGGAACCAATAGGCCTACCACACTTCAAGTGTGTTATGAATTAATATCAAATCTATTTGAAGCATTAGCAACTAATATATATGTTTTAGTTACCATTTCTGTTGGTAAAAAATATGGTAATTGATTGACTAATATTGTAAAGGAAGTATCTTTTGAACTTCCAATTCACATTCTTTTGTAGGATGATCAAGATAAAATAATGATAATTCATTCCAAGCAATATCTTTTATCAATTGTTTTCTTTCTCCCCGTAATGTTGGAAAAACTTATTTATCAAAATGATAGTCGAAAAAATAAATTGTAAATAAGTTTGTTGTTGATAGTTCAACATATTTTATTATTGATGGAGGGTCATATTGATCATATATTCTCTCAATCATATTTGAGGACCCATCATAGTCCCTTTTGGTGGGGAAAATGGAACATATGCACCACATCCAAAAATTCTTAAATGAGAAATATTAGGTTACTAACTGAAAACCAACTGCATAATAAAGTATTTATGATAACTTGATGGCTTGATGTGAATCAATATTGTAGCATGTAAAATTGCATATCCTCAAGTAGCCATTGGAAAATTAGCTCTCATAAGTAATGGTCTTGCAACTGTTTTTAAATGTTTTATTAACTATTATTCAAGCCCACTTTTAGTATGAACATGTGCTACTGGATGTTCAACTTCAATTCCAATTGATATACAACACTCATGAAAAACATGTTATAAATTCACCAACATTATCAAAACGAATTTTCTTAATCGAATAATTTGGGAAGTTAGCTCTTAAGTGTGCTAATAACTTTACAAATGTCTGATTGCGAGTTGATAATAAAATTAGAAACAACTAAATAACAAACACATAGAAAGGCATTATAAAGATTTAGTGATGAATTATGCAATGGATTTTCAGATGAACAATATAATTTGAAAATATGGAATAATGAGATGGGCTGAAAGACACACATAAACATATAAGAAAACAATATGAATTACAAAACACAAAGATGGGTTGAAAGACATAAGAAAAACCCATTTGAAAAGGATACTTACTTGGAGTGGTGTAAGATATTCTATGATGGGTTAAAGCCAACACTTTTATTTTCACTTGATAAGCTCCTCCCTAGGACTTAAAGCTTCTCTAAACTCTTAAAAGGGACTTGAAACCAATAAATTTAACCAATGACACTATATATGTCTCCACCAAAGCTTGGAAGTCAGGGAGTAAAGAGTGAATTGAAAATCAAATCAAATAGGTGAAAAAGATGAAAGAACACACCACCTTAAGATGCATTAAGGATTAGTACATTGTTGATTTCTCGAAGGTAAGAGTCTAGTTAAGAAAATTAAAGTATCAAGACAGTAGCGGATCTTGACTAAAAATGTTGGAGGGGCCAAAGTAATATAATTTTGAGATCATTATATTTTGTCATTAGTATAATGCTTCAAAAAATGGCTTATTTACTAAACAATTTGATCATTAGTATAATGTTTCAAAATATGTGAAGAAGTATAGTCTATCTTGTCTTCATCAATAGTTTCTTTTTCTATCACTTTTTAATAATGAATTTATTCTTTTATTCTTTATCAATATACTTTTTTTTTTGTACATAATATTAAAAAATAATTTATCATAATTTAATAAAAAATTGAGGCATATAATTATTAAAAAAATATTATAATTAAGTCACAGTTAAAAATCGATTATGAAAAAATACATGATATATTTTTTTTCTATATTCATAAAAAATGAATAGACAAAAAGCTAATGAGATAAAAAATAATGTTTTCATTATCAAGTGAGACAAGTGACAAGAAAGGAAGAGGATAAATGAGAAATGAAAGCAAAAATAATGAGTTTGTGTCTAACTTTTTTTTCTTCTTAAAAATGAAAAAGAAAATATATGAGAGTGAGAGATTATTACAATTTATGAAAAAACTAAAAAGACAATAAGAAGGAAATTAAAAATTATCTTAATAAATATTTGGTTTAAGTACTCTTTTGATTTATGTTTTCATTTAAAAATGTTAAGTTGGTCATCCAATTTTTTTAGCCTCAATTTGGTCCTAATTTTTTTGAAAAACTAATGCAATTTGGTCTTTTACTTAAATTTCTTGAAACGAGTTGATGATTCTTTCATTAAAATTGAAACTCTTAATATGGATGATTTGCTTTGTTGATGTAATTAATATAATCCTAATGTCAATTTTTTGACAAAAACAGGAATCAAAAGAGAAATTAAAGCTAAATATTTTTATTATCTATTAACATTAAATATTGTGCTTTATAAAAGAAATAAAAAAAAATACATAATTTAGTTTTCATCAATTCCTAAAATATATTATTACCTGTAATTTAAAAAATTCAATAAATTTTTAATATTATATATATAATTAAAAAAATTTCAAAATTTTGTGGGGACCATGGCCCCTCCCTATCCCCATAAACATCTACCCCTGTATCAAGACTAAGGATGACTATAGGGCGAGACAGGTGTGTGTTTAACTATCTCATCTTCACCTCCAAAGTAGGAATTCACCATCATCCTCATTTGAAGTAAAAATTTATTTCCATCCACATTCCCTTACCTAATTGATTTTTGTTTCATCTTCATTCTCACTGGGGAATGAGTATATCCATACAACACCCAAATTTGTAAGACCCGTTTTTCTTTTGTGCCTTTTCTTTAAAGGGCTGCCCCATCTTGTGGGCCTAAGGGCAGACCCAAAGGGGAGGATCAGACCTAATATGCCCCAAAACCCTAATTCTGTGTTTTTTTCGTAAAACAGAACCCTTGTGCCTCCTTGAGCAGCCGCACTCTCCGTTAGGGTTTGCCTTCTCGCCGCTTCCAAGTCCGCTCAAGCTGTTTCTACTCCACGTAAGTCATCCTACATCTCATGCCGCTCAATTCTTGGTGTCCTTCCATGTTTTACCCAACTAAGCCTCTGTGATGATCTTACCGTGTGTTATTTCCGTGTTTTTCCAGCTCCTAAGAGTGCTCCTTGTTCTGTTGAGTCTGTGTCTACCATCGAGGTCCCGTATTAACCCTTTCCAGGTAAGGGAAGCTAGACCTTACCATATCTTCGGTAGAATTTGTTTGTTTTGATGACTATATGATGTTGAGCGGCCTGTGTGTGAAAATAATCGGTTGGAAATGCCTGTTGGACTACGTGGGTGTGTGTGGGTTATTGTCGCTCGAAAGAACAGTGGCGGACACTGGTTTTCTCGCCCAAGCGAGCATGCCTCGCCTAGGCGAGACTGACAGAGGCTCGCCTAAGTTTTCCTGCACGAAAGGCTGGCTTAGTTTTTGAGCGAGGTACAATCTCGCTTAGGCGAGAAGGGGCTCGCCTGAGCGAGATCCCGCAGAAGGCGATGTCCCCTTGTCGCGCTCTCGCCTAGGCGAGATGGGATCTGCCTGAGCGAGAGGGTCCCCCTCGCCTGAGCGAGCCCTGTTAGCTTGGGCGAGGTAGCAGGCAGATTTTTGATGTTTTTGTTGAGTGATTCACTGATGTGTGGTTTGTTATCTGACCCAAATGCTTTACTAGAAGGGTTGCATGATGATGGCATGATTAATATGTTACATTTGAAATGGAAATCGCATGTTAGTTGATTGGGTATGAATTGAAAAGCATGAGTTGTATGAATTGTTGATTTTACATGATATTTATGTTATGGGAAACTCTTGATTGGTGGGTGGAACATGTTTAAAGTATGAGTAGGGCATAATTCTATGACTCTTGTAGTGAGAGATCTTGGTGGCACCTCATCGGTTGGACGTAATTCCATGGACCTCTTAAGGGGAGTCCCTGGTGGTGCCTCGACAAAAGGACGTAATTCCACGGGGGGTCGTGGTGGTGCCTCAGGGCCAAGGCGTAATTCCACGAAGGCCACATGGTGGTGCCTCCTTTAAGGGTATAATTCCGTGAAGGCCTCACGGTGACGCCTCAATGCTAGGACGTAATTCCACTGCCACATGGTGGTGCCTCAGGTACATATCCGGATAGTCAAGTCTTAGGTTTGATATTGATGAGTACTTCACATGTGGGAGTCTGCTATGTATGTTTGAATGTTAATGGTATGTTGAGTGCATGATATGATGACTTCTTCGCTAGCTTACCCTTCTGCTTGCTTGTGTGTTATGTGTGGACTCTACCTTTGCGATGATCATCAACCTTGTTGATGGGAGCAGATGTGAGAACTCCTGGTAGTGATGATGGTAATAGGGATGCTGCAGCTTGACGTACTGGACAGGTGTTGGGCCCACTGTGGGGCCCATTACCGGCGGATTCTATTATTTATGTTTTCTTGTACGAACAAGACCTAGTATTCTTAATTGTGTTATGTTCAGTATATTTCTGGTTGAGCCATGTGAGGCTCCTTTTTCTTGTAATCCGGCTTTTTGACGTGTTGTATACATTCCTACCCTAAACCCCGTACTCTCTGATTATTCAAGTATGTGATGTTTTATTAATTGAAGTTATTCAGTTTTTGGGACGTTACAAAATTCACTACTTTACTATTCTAAATAAATTAAATAATATTTTTACAAACATAAAAACCACAACAATGAAAACATGATATCATTAAGTATTTAATGTCAAAAAAAGATACACACTTTTTTTCTCCAATGTTAAATATCAATAAAGAAATTGTAATTTATAAATATCAATAAAAGTATCAAATAATAATTTTTAAATAATTATAGAAAAAATAAAAAATAATTAAATATGTGCAATGTTACAGGTTAAAAATGTAGATGGATACAAGGATAAGAGTATGGGCTGAGAATACAACAAATATACGTATGATCGCGGCTGTTCATTTATATATATATATATATATATATATATATATATATATTTATACATTTATTCACTATTAAAAAAGACGAATTTAAATATATACTATATACCGAAACATGTTTATTTGCTATTCTTATACCATCAATGTCAGAGTCTTATTTCTTTACTTATAAGTTAAATATTATAAACGAAGTGCTATAGAACTATAAGGTAACTTAAAAAAAACTTTTTATATTGTGCAAAAGAAGCTGAACAACTAATCTAAAATTATGTTAGTTGGTTGAGAGGATATGAATTAACTTTTTGTTCTAGTAGGTTATATTACTCTATGAGACTTGATAATTCTATTTTTTTTTTTTAACTTCTGTAATGATAATATACTGAAGGCATGAATTAACTCACAGTACTATTAGTCTATGAGGCTTAATATGTTATTCTATAACATGCTATAAAGTTCTATGATATTCCAACATATTTAGAAACAAAGAGTCTAAATTTTTCAGAGGAAATTTTTATTTTATGCTTTTTAATACCCTTATATAATTTCTTTATTCTTACTTTTATTACTCTCTCTAAACCTTTATTTCACGTTTTTCCTTTTATCTTTTAATACTTAGTTTTCTTTTGAGGCTGTCCACACATTTTTTTTTACAATTTTTCTCGTAATATTCTAATGACGGTTTCTTTTTATTTTAATAGTAACTGTTTTTTAACTGTGTTAATTATTTTTATCCCTGAACACATAACTACCACAGTACTATATTTGTACCGATACCTGTATAATTATTGTAATATTTATATTATTATTCTAAAACTTTTTTATTTGAAATATTGAATATGTTTTAATACTAATAATTTAAATATAAAATATAGATATATCAAATTATATATATATATATATATATATATATATATATATATATATTTTTATTTTTTTTAATATATACAGGATCAATCAATTTAGTTAACAATCTATCCGATCCATCAATTGACTCTTAGTCTAGGATCTCAATTGATTTAATAATGGATGGATTTTGATAATATTGCATCCAATACTATAAGTTTTTTTGGAAGTCTTTTTGAGTTGAAAGAAGAGGAAAAATAAAAGGGATAAAATAAGTGAAAAAAAGATTATACTGTCGTGATTCATATTTATTAATTTAATAGATCGAACTGACTAAAAACTTAATTTAAAAAATGTACTTTTCTCTTGAATCTAAAGTGTAATATTGTTTATTCATGCACGTGAATGCACAGGTTCTCATAATTAATTCTAAATAAAATTATTTATTTATGTTTTAATTTGAGTTAATGAAATATTTGCAAGCATGATATTCAAGATTAAAAATAAAAGATAGACTATTTTATGATATTAAGTTATGATTACGCTAATCTCATGAAATAAAATTATGATTTTCTACTAGAAGGAATAATAATCGGGTGTGTAAAAGTCTAAATCCCGTTTTTTTTATGTTATCCTTGCCGTTTAGTTCATTCAGGCAACAAAAAAAAAAGAAGGCAAGAAGACGAGTGCAGTTGTTTGACACTTCGCACTCTCTTTCTTTGGCTTCCAACGGTCCAACTTTGACTCTCTTTGTTCTTTCATCAACTTCCTCTTCTTCCCATGGCTTCGCAACATTCCCTAAACCCTAGAACAACTCCTTCACCGCTCTGTTTCTGATTCGTTACTCTCTCCATTTACGTTGCCACTTGCGACCATCACCATGAGCTGGACCGTTGATCCCGCGCTCTTCGCTTTTCTTTTTCCCTCTCTATGGGAGATCAAAGTCGCTGTCGCGGCCTCTGTCTTCGTCATAATCGCCTATCGCTTCTTCACTGCCCGAACCGCACATTTCCACACGGATCCATCGCTTTCCGACAATTCTGCCGCAGTCGATGTCGCCGACGATAAGGACAAGGACAAGGTTATTTTCGTTGTTTTCTGAGTTCTTCGGTTACTTCCGCACTTCCAATGCGTCGTTATTATTTATATGTGTTTTTAAAATCATGGAAGAATTTCGGAGATTCGTTTTTTTTTTTAATCTTTTCTGAGGATCACTTGTGTTGTGTTCTATAGAATGATCTTGCAGTTTAATATTGAATTCCTTTTATTTTTTTTTGTATGGTTTTAGCCGAATTGATCAGTTTCCCTGAAGTGAAGCAGTTATGTGGATTCAATTGTGTTGAGTTCGTTATAATTGTGAATTGTGATCACCAGTTCGTTATTTGTTTGTAAAGAATGGAAGTACTGGTAGTGGCTTGAAATCCTCGTGATAGTTGCTTCACGGAGAGATTTTTAACTTGTTGACGTTCAATTTTTCTCTACTACTAGTTGGTTAGCATCGTAAATTGTGATCACTGGTTCATTTTCACATGTGGCTTGTCAAAAATGGAAATGCTGTTAGGGTTTATAACTTAGTGGATCAAATTTTTTGCTAGTTACTTCATGGAGTAATTTTGAACTTGGTTGTCATTCAGTTTTATCTCTGCTTGGAGTTCCTTAGGATTTGAATTGCAATCACTAGTTATTTTGAATTTGTGTCAAGAACAAAAATACTGTCTGGGTTTATAACTTAGTGGCTCTAGATTTTCCTGTTAGTTGTTTTGTGGTGTAATTTTTAACTTGTTGACATGCAGTTCTGCATTATTTTTGTAGATGGAGCAGCCTAAAGTGGATTCTCAAGCCAGTTCAGCGTACCTGATCAAGGTATAGGTTTTCTAGCAATGTATAATCTGGACCTCCTTCCCCATGGAAGAAGGCAACTTGTCTTGCACTGTATGTATGCTGGAATTTATTGATGATATGTGAATTTGTTTTCAAATTCTCTTTGAAGTTAGAACTTTTGGCTGCTAAGAATCTTGTTGGTGCAAATTTAAATGGCACATCGGATCCTTATGCTATCATCACATGTGGCAATGAAAAGCGATTCAGGTTTGCTGATCTAGTTATTTCCCTCTTTTATTTGAATTTATCGGTCCAAAAATCTATGGGGAAGAGGAAAATTGTGTCTTAAGAGGAGGGGGAAGGGGATTTTTTTCCATCTGAAGCCATTGGCGTTTTAGTTTAGAGCTCTCTACTGTAAATCAGCCTCAGTTCTCCTACTTTCTTTTGTAGAGAAATTTAGTTTGTAGCTAATATTATTTGTACTTTGCAAGTTTAGGATTAATTAGGAGGAGGAATAATACTGTGATGCTTGGGAATAAGTGTACAGCACCCATATATCTATGTGATTGCACGCATATACATATGTATATGTATTGTTTTCATAAAGATTTTTTTACTTTAATACACATAGTTTCTGAATTGACCATAGAATGACAAGAAAATAAGGAATGTGTGCTGTTAGAGTCTGTTTTAGAGGTGTTAGAACGGATAGGATAGTACTTTTCTCATGCTCAGCATATTTTCTCAAAAGAAATATTTTTTTCTCAACATTGTTTATTGGGCCCTGGTGTGCTGATGCAGTTCCATGGTCCCTGGTTCAAGAAATCCAATGTGGGGCGAGGAGTTCAATTTTTCTGTTGATGAACTTCCTGTTCAGGTATCTCTGACTTCATCTATCTAACTTATGTGTCGAATTGGAGTAATTATCACCTATTCATGATATTTGTTTTAATTTTAAATTTTTCTTCTAAGAACATGCTTAGTATTCTTTTCTTTCTGCTTGTTTTACCTCGATTTATGTCTTAGAGGACAAATTTACATTTAATGTAATAATATATATGTTTTGTTGTGGATAATGCTTCTATGTAATTGTTTTGATGTATGAGTAGATTTTATCTCATGGACAATGCGACCTATTGACTACAATGAAATGACTATTTTATTTCCAATGTAATTAATAAAAAAAGATTTGTCCAGGAATAACACATTAGAGAGAAATTTGGGGCAACAACTTAGGTGGTTTGGGCATATGTGGTGAAGACCTGTAGAATCCCTAATAAAATAAGGAAAGAGTAGAATAGATGGAGGAGGATAGTTGGTAGGATATAAGGAGAGGGGGGATGGATGTTCATTTTATAGATTAAGCATTAGCTCTTTGTGAAAGGAAATCTTTTGTGGAGGGGAAACTCTTGGAGGACAGAGTGCTGTCTTCTTCTTGTTGTTGTTTGTAACTAATAATCTTTTACTTATTGGATTCTGGTTTTGTATTTTCAAATAAAATTTAAGTCTTAAGTTAGTTTTTAGCTTTTAATTTGGTGTAAATATGATCGTGGTCCAACTGATCTTTTTAGTCCTTTTAATTAAGAAAAAAAGAAACTTCTTTAGTCCTTCTACCCAAACACATCTACCTAAATGTCATCAAAATTAATACTTTGAAAGGAAAGTAAATGGGGTATGGTGTTTGATGATAAGAATGCAAAATTTATCATGTCAGTGACTTGTGATCCATCAGCCATAAAGTGAAATGTTTGACAGTAATTGGGAGGGACAAACAAGCTTTTTTCCAATTACTGGAACTAACATGATTAATTTAAATCTGGAGGACCAAAAATTAGCTTACTCCAAATTTGAGGGTTTAGTGTAGAAATACATTTTCTTTTATAAACTCAGACAAAGAAAACTGATGAGAAGAATAATGAAAATAAATATGCCTATGCAAGCGTAACTTTCTGAAGCTAATTATAGTGGTCAAACATATTTTTTTTGAGCATGTTCTGGGATTGGTATCTATAAAGGAGTGTCAGCATAACTTGCACTATGTCAGACAAGCTTCTTATTTGACAGATTATATCTATTATGTAGGTTTTCGTGAAACTGACTTCTTTCCCTGCTGACGTAGCAGATCAATGTCACAATTTATGATTGGGATATAATTTGGAAAAGTGCTGTTCTTGGTTCAGTGACTGTTCCGGTTGAAAGTGAAGGTCAGACTGGTGCAGTGTGGCATACTTTGGATAGTCCATCAGGGCAGGTAACCTCTTGTCAGAAGAAATTATTTTGGTTCTATTACTTTTTTATGTCTCAAAAGTATGATTATTAACATGTAACTGCATGGCAGGTTTGTCTTCATATAAAAACAATAAAACTATCTGGGAATTCTTCCAGGTGAGCCTTTTGGTATTATTTTAAAAAAAATGTATGTATTATATAATTTATGTTGGTGCTACATACTTTGGGTGTTATATTATTATTGTTAGAATGGGTAATCTTAAATAGGCTTTATTGAAATGATGCTGTGTTCTGTATGCTATACCTAGTTTCTAGGTATGACCTTTCTCATTCTTTTCTCTTCCCTCTCATTCATTTTATCTGAACTACAAATGTCATTATAAATATGAGAACATAAGAGAGGGGAATCATTCATTCTCTATTCTTTTGTATTCATCTCAATTATTATTATTATTACTATTACTATTATTATTATTATTACTGGTATATGATTATTATTATTGTCATCATTTATTGGTCTCTTTCTTATAGTCATAATTGCTCTTATAGGATAAATGGATATGGAGGAGCCAACCCCAGAAGAAGGATCCCACCCTTGGAAAGACAGGGGCCCACTGTAGTCCATCAAAAGCCAGGGCCTCTTCAGACAATATTTTCTCTTCATCCAGACGAGGTTACTGATGGAATTTGTTCTGGTTAACAATTACAAATATAGAATTTTGCTGATCTGACAATTTAGGCATATTTTTCAGGTTGTTGATCATAGTTATTCTTGTGCACTTGAGAGGTCATTCTTGTACCATGGTCGTATGTATGTCTCAGCATGGCACATTTGTTTTCACTCCAATGTGTTCTCAAAGCAAATGAAGGTAAGACTGTACTTCTGTTTTGTCAAGTACTGAACACTATAGCATACTGCATTGTTTCTTGTTCAAGGTTGTTGATTCATCATCCATGTTGGCTGTTTTAGTTTTATGATTTTCTGATAATGTTTCAAGATTAAAAATTTGAGTTGAGAGTGGTTTAGATTTCTTGTGAAGTTTCTTGTTTGGAGAAACAGTTGTATTATTAGTCATATGGTTTGCCTAGACCTTTATTTTTTATGGAACTGTATTATTGATATATATTACTGTTGGAAAAAAGCCTTTCTCATACTTATCGACACTGCCAATCTGTTATTTGTTGTCATTCTTTGTTTTTTTTTTTTTTTATTTTTTTTGTTTTTTTTTTTTTTTGTTTTTTTTTTTTTGCATTTTTAGTGTTTTTTCTAGTTTTGGTTATAATGTTAATTTCTTTGGAATATTTGACAGGTGCGTATTCCATTTGAAGATATAGATGAGGTATGATCTCAAACTCTTTTTTTCTTCCCTTCCTTACTAAATATTTCAGTGAAATTAAAACTTTCATCTGGTGTAACTATTCTACTTTTTCTTAAAGATTCGACGGAGTCAACATGCATTTATTAATCCTGCTATAACAATTATACTTCGCATGGGTGCTGGAGGACATGGTGTCCCTCCTTTGGGAAGCCCTGATGGTTAGTAATTTGTTTGAAACACTTAGTTCTTTATTTACTCGGAGGAACTTTATTTCTAATTCGTGATTCAATTCACTGCATATCCTGATTTTTTGTAAATATGTCAATCCAATTAAACTCAGCTTGTCCATATTTTATACAAATAAATCAATCCAATTAAGCTCAAGGGATTGCATCTACTTGGCACTATGGTTATCGCATTCTCTATATGTATCACAACAATTCATTTGTTGCCTGGGGATTTCCTTAATTGTTGAATGACTTTCAGTTTTTTCATAATACTGACGAATTACTATATTGCTGGATACTGTTTATAATGTTATTCTGAATTTTGGTAGCATTTCTTTTAAAAACTTACTGTTTATGGTTTTCTTTAGTGAATATAAGTGAGCACTGCATATTATCACCAATGACCTTTGTTAGATAATTTGATTAGGGCTGCATGTTTCTTGTTTATTACTTCAGGTAGGGTCAGATATATGTTCGCATCCTTTTGGAACAGGAATCATGCATTCAGAAATCTCCAGCGTGCTGCAAAGAATTTCCACGAAATGTTGGAAGCTGAGAAGAAGGTTACAGCTCTTACCTTAGTCAAATTGGTTTTGTTGGCTTTGAATAAGATGCTTTTTATTGTAAAACCTTCAAGAGATTCAAACATAGGAGTTTGACTCCTCTACTATGATGGGTACTCTTTTGAGGGTAAAGTCAGGGTTTTTCAATATATTTTGATCACAATCTATACTGTTGCTTTTTCCCTAAACCGTTATTGTTTACTATTCCCTCTGAAGTGCACCCATCACATTGACTAGTTATAAAATCTTTATGCCTTTTAGTTTGGGAACATGTTATGAAGCTGATACATGTGTTGAGATGGAAAAAACAAGGGACATTTGATGAATCGTGTGTTCCTTATCTATGCAGGAAAGGCTCTTATTTATAATGAGTGATAAATACAATGGATAAAGGTTATCCTAATTGGCATAATTACATGCAGCGCATATCTCTTATTATCCCTATTTATAAATTTAACTTAATCTCCAACACCGCCTCAAGTTTGAATTCTTGCTATGTATATAACTAATTCAAGGAACTCTCAATGGGGTTTATTTAGGATATTTTCCAATTGATCTTTGATAAACCCAAGGATGATGTCTCTAGATGAGATCTTACCCATGATGATATGTATTTAGTCCTAATTTGCAAATAGAAGTTGATGTGCATATATTTGTTTTCTTTTCCTTTCAATTTTATATTAAGTTTTGTCCTCAAGTTTTTTGATAAATAGAGGACAGGTTCAAGTAATTAAAGTGTTCTTGTTAATCATTATATAGGAAAATGCAGAGTCAGAGCAGCGTGCACATAGCAGTTCTGTAAGAGGCAATAAACTGCTGGATAAGGCTCCTGTAGAAAGCATGTCTAAAACTGGAAAACTTCCACATTTTATCAAAGAAGAGGATTTAGTTGGTATATACAATGTAGGCATTGTTTTCATCTTTTATCTTCATGAGTTTAACTATTAGGTTAATTATTTACATATAAGTTATAACCAGTGATTCTTCTACAGGATGTTTTTCCCTGCACAGCGGAGCAGTTTTTTAACTTATTGTTGAATGACGGTTCAAATTTTACTAGCAAATATCGTTCAGTACGAAAGGACACTAATCTTGTGGTAAATTGTCTTCAATTGCTATTGTGATTCCTTATCAAAGCTGTGAATTCTCATGTGGAGTTATAATGGAAATCAAATGTGAAATAATAAAAAGCTTACTTATTCATGTGTCCCCAGACACTGCTATTAATCATTGTGCAAACTAGTTTGGTGTTTTTCTAAAATTTGATGAACTGTTTATTGGCTAATGTTGAAAGCATACTAGATGCACAATGAAATATTGTTCAAATTAGAAATTAAGTCTTTGTATACCTAATAACAATAATTCCTTTCTTGTGTTGGACATTCTCATATGATCTTGTGGTTATGTCAAAGAGTAGTTTTACCAAGGTTCAGCCTGTTGTTCACAGGGAACACTTGAACGTATAATAAATTTGAAGTTATAATGTCTAGTAATGTGTTTTATAATGTTTTGGTCTCTCCAATTACAAGAGCTAGCTTTCTCCCTAAAATTGATATGCATATACACTTTCTACTTATATGCTCAAGAAAATCCTTTGATGTCAATGTTTGTCTCAAAAGCTCAGGTTTAGATTTAACTCTTCCCTTGATTCCTCAATTAGATTATATCATTCATAAACGGTGGTCTCACTGCTAGGAGTTCTCATACTGTTGTTTACTCTATTAATCATTTGCAAATGAATTGTTGATCTTATTGGCGTTGATGCTTTCTCACCCTTATAGGACCCTTCTCTCCTTTTTCCTTTGTAGATTTTTCTTTTATTGAAAATAAATAAAGTACAACTTCATATTTGTTTGTTTTCCATGTATTTATCTTTTGATAGCCAAGTGACTTTGGGTCTTAAGGTGTTGGTTTGCTCAATGGTTATGCTATTTACAGATGGGCCAGTGGCATACGGCAGACGAATATGATGGTCAAGTACGAGAGATAACCTTCAGATCACTTTGTAACAGCCCTATGTGCCCTCCAGATACAGCCATGACAGAGTGGCAACATCACGTTCTATCACCAGACAAGAAAAACCTGGTTAGTCTGTTGTTTTTATTCACTGCATACTATGCAATATCAAAGAGAATATAATGATAAATGTTGATAGCTTTGCTTTTGCAACTCATCTCCTTTCCTTTTTCTACCAACCTCTGTTCCAAAAGAAGAAGCAAACTTTTTCTTAGGTGTGTTCAAAGTAACTAATGAGATGCTCTCGTGACTTCTTTTAGGTGTTTGAGACTGTGCAGCAGGCACATGATGTTCCATTTGGATCCTATTTTGAGGTTGGGAATACTTTGGATATCTTATCTGGATAATTTTGTCTGTTTCTGTACATTTTTCTTTCAATTTATTTTTGTTCCTGTGATCCGATTTGAATGATTCTATGTCTAAATATATTTTTATTATTCATTAGTTTAATGGAGGCAGATTCACGTATGATATGTGCAGTCAAGAAAGTTCCGTATTGCCTGAATATGATGCTCTGTCATTTAAGAGTCTGCATTGCTCGTAAACCATATTCTACTGATTGTCCTAAATTTAATCTTTAAACTTGATGGTATGACGAAGAAAGGAAGGAACATGAGAGTGCCAGACACATACTTACCAAGTTCTTTATCAATAATTCTTTTAATATAATCCTCATTGCAAAAGTGATTTTGACTAACATGGAATTGAGCCATGAAACTCTAGATATATTTGAATGTGACACTGGAATTAATCCATTATCTTACCCTCTGAAGGCACATTGGTATTGCACATACAGATGCTTAGCACATTTAGAATAGTGTGAAGCTGCAATCTACCAAACAAATATGCTAGCTTTTGTTATGGTGTACCCTCCTGTGTACTTACTTGTATACCTTGTCAAAGAAACGCCAACCAGAAAGGGAAGGATAGTTGGCACTTTTAAATATTGATGTAAAAACACTTACTATCATCAGATGTTCATTTGTGACTTTCCTAGCAAAAGGGCGAAAGAACGAGTTCTAACCTTCAAAAATACCTGTTTATAAAGTCCTAGATGCTAAACTCTGAATTGGAAGGATTAAAGTTTGTAACTAATGTATGAAATATTGAATTAGAATAGTAACGTACCAATAATCGTCCCTTCATGAATCTGTGATATGTTTGTCTCCCAGCATATTGTTTCTAATGTTATATCATATTTTTCTGATAAAAGATGGTTTATGTTTTTGGTCCGTTAGGTACACTGTAAATGGAGCTTGGCGACAATTAATGAAAGCTCATGTAATCTGGACATCAAAGTGGGTAAGTTGTGGTTGAACGTCCTGAATATTGTCCCATTCACTTCTTATTATTCCCTATTTAAGTGTGTCATTGATTATGCTATCTTCTGCTAATAACCAACCACAAAAAAATGCTGACTAAAAACCCGTGATATTTTTTGTTGTTTTGGGTTATTTCCACGATTTTTCCCCTCCTGAATGATTTGATTTGAAACCATTTTCTCAGCGAAGCTTTTATTCACAGATAACACCCTTCTAGCCAGCATTTCCTGGCACACCCATTTCTCTAATTTACCCACATATAGTCTGTTTATTATTATTATTTTTTTTTTCTGAGTCCTCTAATCAGTTTTCTTGCAAGTTATCTGAATGGAGAAATGTTTTCACTTCCACTACTACTGTTCCTTTGCTCACTCTTCCACTTTTTTTTTTTCCTTTTGTGTGGGTGATCATGTTTTGAAAGTCCTCATTCTGCTATACCTGTTCAACCTTTCTGTTCTGTTTTGTTCTGATTTTTTTCTTAGCTTCATTAATGATCCTTCATATCCTGCGCAGCCACAAAAATCACCCACTTGACTTTTTCTCATAATGTGTTTAATTTAAGACTGACTTTTTTTAGCACTTACAAATCTGGTAACATAAATTGTTTAACTTGCATCTGGTCTATATACAATAATATACTGGCCATCCTACTAGAATGTTAGAATCAGGCACAATCTAAAATTCCATTCCAGGACATCAAGAAGGGAAGCCAATACGAAAATGATTAGGGAAATATTAAAGTAAAAACTAAAACCCGAGTCATTTCCTTCTTTCGTACAGGTGCACATTTCAAGAAATGGTGTGTTATGCAATCCAAAATAAAGTCAGGGGCAGTCAATGAGGTTGGTAGATGTTTTGTTGATAGTTATTTCATATATAGTAGTTCCAAGCTGCAGGTATTAACAGCGTTTAATTAATAAAAGTAATTTTTGTTTAACAATGTAGTACAAGAAGGAAGTTGAGGTCATGTTAGATGTTGCTCAATCGTTTATAAAATCAAATACTTCTAATGACGAGAACGATGAGGTCTCTTTGCCCCTTGCACTGACCCTGGAAAGCTGATATTTTTTGGCAATCTAAAGATTATGATTTTATTTATCTGTGCAATATTGTAACTTTTTTTCTTATATGTAACACTCATAGCCGAATATATATATGTATATGTATATTTTGAATGCAATAGGTTTTTTCTCTTTTTTTTTTTTTGTGTATTTTCGTTGGAAAATTTCTGAGGGGGGATTCTGCGGCTTTTTATTTTTCTAGTCGAAACGCTTTTTGTGGAAAATGAGAATTTCCTCAGCTCCTCAAATCTCATTCAAGAAAAATAAATATCTAGCACTGTGGAGCAGTTATGCGACATACGTAAATAATGGAGTGGGTAATTGGGCCTTGGCAGCACCTTCGTGTTCTTTAAAATTTCAATTTTGTTCTGTTTTCATAGAGTTTTAAAATATGCAATCCGAAAACATTCTAGACCGAAATACAAAAGTTATATTCTAGATTTGTGTATTCTGGAATAGAAAAATTGTACTCTAAAATAGAATTCAGATACAAATTTTGTACTTTATATCGTGTATTTCGGAATTCATAATAAAAATATATATTTCCGATTTTAATTGTGCATTTCAAAATACAAATTACCACTTGAAATGTATATTTTAGTGTAGAGAAAGGAGATGCGAGTGGAGGAAGAAAGGGTAAAGAGGATGCCGATGGAGGAAAAAAGAGGAAGAAGAAGAAACAATGGAAGAAGAAAAAGGAAAGAGGGGCCAACGGAGGAAAAAGGAGGAAAGGATGGAGGAAGAAGAACGAAAGAGATGTGTGTATTGGTGGAGGAGGAAATATATAGAAAAAGAAGATAAGGCGTGTATTATGTAGGGGTGCGGGTGCAGGTGCAGGTTGAAATGTATGAAATATATGGCCGACTTTAACTACTGTAACCTGACAAAGGTTGCAACGAACTCCGAAGTTAATCAACGTATCAACCCAAAATTAAAAATTTCAGCATAGTATCTTTTCCAAGTAGCTATTAATTAACGTAATGGTTTCATTTAAATTTTTTGGTTAAATCTATCTTTTTTTTTCCTTAATTTTTTATGAAAATTAGAATTAGTTTTTCTTTAAAATTTTAGTCTAATTTAGTTCTTTAATTTTAAAAATACGTTAATTTAGTTATTATAACAAAATTTTGTTAAGTATATTTAATGTTTTAAATTCACTTTAAGTTGTTTACATTAATTGACGACACATTTTTGTTTAAATATTATCTGAAAAATATATTTGAAATAACAAATAAATTAAATAAAATTTGGTTAAAATGATTAAATTCATAATTTTTTTAAAGATAACAGAATAAATTAGTTAAAAGTTTTAAAGAAATACTAATTCTAATTTTATTATTGAAGGACTAAAATTATATTTAATCCTAAAATTTTTAAATATATAATTTGATATGTATATTTAGTCAAAGTTTAAAAATTATGTAATTTTTCATATTTTCGATTTCCTTTCAGAAAATGTCTCTTTGAATTTATTTTTCACATCATACTCGCTTATTTCCAATTTATGAATTGATCTAAGAAAATATTAAATCCAATTGTGTATCTTTTTGTAGAAAAAGTAAAACAAATTTGAAGGGTTAATTTTTTTGTACTGCGTGAATAAAATAAAGTGAAAACTGCCAAATTTTGTTGAGGTTTGGTTATTCACTTTGTTTGTTGGTTATACACACACCCTTTTATTTATTTTTTTTATGAAAAACACATGTATTGTACGTGCCCGAGATCACCATGGCTACCTAGCCTGAGATGATCTCAGTTTATTCTCAATCTCAACTCAAATAACTGAATACCTAACAATCTGTCGTACACGATCAAAATCTCTTTAGTTAATAACATGCTATGTCGATCGAGGCTTTATGGAATTGGAAGTAAATTATGGTTAACAACTAAAGCATGTTAGTAAAACATTAAGAAAATTAATCAAGTTAATTATCTGCGTGGGTTAGATCCAAGCAGGTAAAAACTTGTAGTATAAATAGTACAGTTCACAAGGTAAATTAAATAAGTTCATTAGAGAAGCTTGAAGCATTAGAGAAATTTGTCTGGACTGCTCCCTTGATAACACTTCCGGAGAGTGGGTACCTGCAGGCACTCCAACGCTCAAGTTAGGAATCTTTTGATAAAATATCTCAAGGATGATTGAACTTAGAAAATCATACTTACTGTAAACACAAACCCTTACTTAAAATTACCTACCATTACCCTAACGTTATTACCTCTTTATTACTAATAATTCTTCATCAATGTCGCATCGTAACTGCCGATACTGTCGAACACCCCGTTACATTTTCTCACTCAACCTGGAAACTACCACTGCCAATACGCCTGTACACTGTCCGCACTAGGCCAGGACATTCACACCCCTTGCCTGGACCAAGATATACTCGACCTTCTCTTATGCCTAGCTGGGCCGAGATATACCCGACCCTCTATGCTCCCCCAACTCCTTTGTACACCAACTCCTCTGTACGCTAATTCCTCTATACACCAGCACCCTTGTACCAGCTCCTTTGTACATTAACCCCTTTGTACCAGCTCCTTCATACACCAACCCCCCTGTACCAGCTCCTCTGTACACCAACCCCTTTGTACCAGCTCCTCCATACACCAACCTCCTTGTATCAACCCCTCTATACCAGTTCCTCTGTACACCAGTCCTTTTGTACCAGTTCCTCCATACACCAGCCCCCTTGTACCAGCTCCTCTGTACACCAACCCCTTTGTACCAGCTCCTCTGTTCACCAACTCCTTTGTACATAAGCCCCCATGTACACCAACTCCTCTATACATAAGCCCCTTATACACCAGTTCCCTAGGCTCGTAGTGAATGAAGTAATACGAGAGGCTTTGATGCATTATACTAGACTAAAAGAAAGTGAGAATGGGGTCCGTTGTATTCTCGATCTTCTCCCCTTTCTAAACCAATTGTTTATTGTAGGAAACTGAGAAAGAAAAAGTGGTTGAATGTGCTATTTTTTGAGGCATCTCCTATTGATGATACCTCATTGTGGGTGAAAAGCAAATAATGTGTGCCTTAACCACCGTTGGATGAGATTAAATCTGACGGTACCAAATGCTCTTAAGCGTGGAGGAGGACCACTATAAACAGGAGAAGGGGCCCCCTAGTAGGGCACACATTCTGGCTAACAAGTGAACCTGCCTCACAGCCGAGATATACTCGCAACGCGCCAGTCCTAGGCATGTCGTCCTCCTTTGTTTATTCTTATTCCAATAGACCTAGTTCTGAAGAAGAGTGGCATGCGTCCAATCTCCACAATACCACTAGTTCGTAATGGGAGAGTGAGTGTACTGTTAGTAAGGGAGCGTACTCGACCCTACACCATCCTAGGTACGAGTGGATAGATCCTAGAGTTAAGTTGTCCCTCTCCAGGTTCGGGGAGGCCAGTGCCATAACGACCTTACGCAAAAAGGTCAACATAATTGCAAATATAGTGGATGGGAAAATCGTAAGGGTAGAACGAGTTAGAATCGGGGATAGCGTATGTCACGGTCGGGAAGGTCAATCCCATGAGTTCTTCTACATGTAGTCGGCCCTAGTTACGACCCTGCATGTGTGCCTCCCCTTTGTTGACTTCACTATGGGAGTCTTGAGGGTATTGAATGTGGTTCCTAGTCAGCTACATCCCAATAGTTGGGCCTCCCTTCAAGCCTTTAGACTGATATGTCATGTCTTCCATTTGAAACCCTCCCCTCAAGTGTTTTTGCAAAATTACAGTACGCAACCAGGGGAACTGGTAAGTTGGCTATCGTTAGTTGGCCAAAGTCATCGTTGTTTGTTGGCATCCTACACCCAATCTCTTAAGAAATTCAAAATCGGGTTCTTTAAAGTAGCAATAAGGTCAGCCGGGGCATTGACAATCATATGCCCAAGTTCCCATTTTACTCGACCAAAAATCCCACCCAATATCGTGTTTGGCTAAGAACGAGCCTTTTCCTAGAAGACCATCATGTGCTATCATATTTGGATCAGTTGTCCATGAAACTTACTTCTAAGAAAATCATCAAGGTGTGTAGATTGTCGCACTCACTCAATGACCTCTTTGGTATGTATATTCAATTATTTGAACGTGGTCATCCTGTTGTTAACTTGTTGTAATACCTTGAGGTCATTGTAGATATCATGACTACCTCTGGTTCGACTAACAAGGATTTGTTCCTAGAATTGAGGAGAAAAAGGGTAGAGGAGGAGAAGAAGAAAGTTAATGGAAGCTCTGGCATAACTATTACGGAGGCGTCGACTCATAGGGGTGATATGATGCCCCCACCTATTGAGAAGAGTAAAAGCAAATGCAAGGACCGGTCTTCCAAGTCGGGTACACCTCGTCCTTCCTCACCAAAGAAGGGTTGCACGACATTTTTTGAGGGTGGGGTGGATGCTTTAGCCACTTTGTTTGACTCCACACTGAAGATCAATGAGGGTATTAAGGTGACATTATCAACGGATGAGGCTGACATAGTCTCGACCATACGGCTAGAGGCTCTGTTATATGCCTTGAATGAGTTTCAAGCCAGGGCCATAATAATGGTCAGCACTTGGAGACAATATTGAGCAAACTACCAGACACCAGTAAGCTAACAACGGCTGAGATAGAAACACTACAAGAAGATTTGGCAGAAGCCAACAATAAAAGGCAAGAAGTATCTTTATAGTTGGGAAGTGTTAAGAATGAAAGATCACAACTGTTGGCCGAGCGCAATACATGGAAGGCTTGCTGCAAAGATCTGGAGCAACAAAGCGAAGAATCCCAAGCGTCTGTGAAACAACTAGAGGAAGAGTTAGCAGCCTCCTGTAGCGAGCACACTGCAGCTCTGAGTAGGATATACGGGCTAGAGGTTTATGTCATGTCTCAACACGAAGAAGGTTTCTACAAAGCCTTGTGCCAGACTATCTACCTATTTTAGATCAACGCTGAAGATGAGCGCTTTGACATCGACAAGGACATTCATAATGGGATCTTCATGGCCATTGAGGACATACCTTCTTCAGGGAGACCATCCTCCCCCCAGACACATGAGATCGATCCCACCCTATGATGTTTAGACAAAACCTGATCTCCCCTATATGCACGATGATGTACCCTTTAATTTTTATGTTGTACTGTGGTTATTTCTGTAGTTAGGAATGTAGGTAGGAATCTAGGCATGCCTAATTTGCCGCTTTGTTTGTATGTAAGTCAAACGCTTTTGGTTGGAATGATAATGCACTTACTTCTTTGGCCACAATGTTCCAAATTATTACTACGGTTTGATTGCATATATGAGGGCTCTTGCACCAACTTGGCCGAGTGTTCCTCATTCGATGTGAGGCCAAGAATATCTTGTTACTTTTGAAATTGTTGAAATGCCAAGAAGGGGGGAGTTAAATTGGCTAGTTAAAAATTTAGGTTATCTTTAAAAGCTAAAAACCACTTTGATTGAATCAATTCGATCACCAAGTTAGGATGCAAAAGCCACTAGACAGTATACTTTCAATCGGTCAAAAACAGAGTTAATCGATTGATTTTACTATACAGTTTATGTACTGGTAAAATCAACCGATTAAAACAGAAAAAAGAGTCGACTGAAATACTGGGAAAAATGTAGAAATGCAGATTCGAGTTTTGAACCAAGAACAATGCACAAGAATGATCAAGACAAGTTCTAATTGATTATACAAACATGCTCACTATTGCAGATGCCATCAAAACACATAAGAACATGAAAAAGATGATTTAAACTCAAGTTCTTTAAACTTTAAATGATTATGCAAGAGAGAAGGGTTAGAGAAAAGATTGGATCACAAGATTTTTATACTGGCTCAGTGAAACCTGAGCTACATCTAGTTAGTCAAGGCAACCCGAGCCTGACTTTGCACTATTTCAAAATATTTACAAAGTTTCCACTCTTTACACTTTCAAAATAAGCAAAACCACACACAAGACTCTTGAATCACACAAGAATCACACCAGCACAGTAAGAACCCTCTTGCAAACCTGGAAAACTACCAGGCATACACACAAAGCTTGAGAAAGATCAAACCTTAGTGGTAGCACAACCCTGCCTACCACAAACCACCTTCTCCAAGCTTCAAACACAAGCCAAAAATTCCAAGAATTGATCCAATATTAATTGTTAGAAGTGGGCTTTAAGCCTAACTCAACCCCACAAAACCGATTTTGTAATGTGAGGTTTGCACCTCACTTATATACTATGAAATTGTCTTATCTCTAGTCGATGTGGGACTTCCAACACACCCCCTCACGTCGAGGTATATACATCTCGTGCGTGTGACTAGAAATTAATGGGTAGTCCATTAACAACCCGATTGCGGGTGGAAGAGAATGAACAAGAAATCTCACTAGGATAGGCTCTAATTTGGCTTTGATACCATGTTAGAAGTGAGCTTTAAGCCTAACTCAACCCAAAAAAATCATATTTGTAAGGTGAAGTTTGCACCTCACTTATATATTGTGAATTGACCTTATCTCTAGTGGATGTGGGACTTCCAACATTTTTTTTAATAATAATAATAATAATGAATTAATTAAAATTTAAATAACCCGACCCAAAACCTAGTTTATAATTGTATATTATACTAATTTAGGTCAATCAAAGAAAAAATTAAGGAAAATAAAAAGATCTAAGAAACAAAACCTTTCCGCCATGGATGATTTCTCTAAAGACTTTACTCAGGACTTCAACGTCGGAGAAGGAGGATCAGGTTCTAATGTCGGAACAATAGAAGGCTCCAACAATGTCGTAGAAGACTTGGATCACGATTTTTCTTTTGCTTCGAGGAATGAATACGCCGCGATAAGGAAACTCCATGCCTTTCGCGCGAGTCACCATTCTAATATCGGGAATTATGGGGCCGCCACGGAAGAAAGCAATGCGGCAGCCAAGTGTTACGCTGCGACAACGAACACCTACGAGGGTTGTAGGAAGCGGAAGTTGTCGCCGCCCAGCAGCGTAGGAGGGTAAAACCTCACCTTACAAAGTCGGTTTTGTGGGGTTGAGTTAGACTTAAAGCTCACTTCTAACACACTCCCTCATGCCGAGGTATATACATCTCGTGCGTGGGACTAAAAATTAATGGGTGGTCCGTTAACGACCTGATTGCGGGTGGAACAGAATGTCCAAGAAATCTTGCTAGGATAGGCTCTAACTTTGCTCTGATACCATGTTAAAAGTGAGCTTTAAGCCTAACTCAACCCCACAAAACCGACTTTGTAAGGTGAGGTTTGCACCTCACTTATATACTATGAAATTGCCTTATCTCTAGTCGATGTAGGACTTCCAACATTAATGTTCAACAGCTGTAGTTTGAATGATCACGAAAGATAGAGATTTCCAAGGTTTCTAGAACAATTTTGAGCTAAGAAATAATCAAGTTACCTCTCTTTTGAAAATCACAGAACTTATAGTCAAACTGTTACGAAATTCGAACTATTACTACTACAACCAACCTTTTAACTTGTTGAAAAACCATTCAACAGATTAAAAAAAGGCATTTTAACCTGTTAAAAAACCATTCAATACATTAAAAAAACACAATAAAGTTTAAAGTAAGCACAAACTAACTATAATAAAATTTCAAGTTGGAAGCATTCCAGGTTGTTGACATAGGGACTCCTAACAAATGTTTTAGTATGTACGCACCCTTACCTACGACCTCTCGCATCCGAAACGACACCTCACAGTTAGGTGAAAACTTTCATGCTTGAAGGCATCACTCGCCATCTTCCAGACTAGATCTCCCTGTTGAAATGATCTGGGTTTCACCTTGGAGTTGTACCTTCGCCGAGCCCTAGTCTTGGATGTTTCTTCTCGGATCCTTATGTTATCCATCAGTTCCTATACCAGATTCAAGCTTGTAAGCATGCTTTCTTCATTCAGACGAATATCAAACAAGCATCTTCGTAGACTAGGCTCCCCTATATCCACAAGGATCATTGTGTCGACCTTATACGTCAAGCTATAGGGTGTTTCCTGAGTTATGGACTAGGACGTGCAACGATACACCCATAAGACTTCCAACAATTCGTCTGTCCATCGACCTTTGGCATCGCCCCAACCTCTTTTTTAATTCTTGGAAAATGACTTTATTGGCCACCTCAACTTGCTCATTGGTTTATGGGTGCTCTACCGAGCTTGTGACATGATGAATATACAGTCCCTTCTAGAACTCAGCCAAGCCCTTATCAACGATTTGCCTACCATTATCGGTTATAATAAAATTTAGCATTCCAAACCTGCAAACCACGTTTTTTAATACAAATTTCTGCACCTGGTGAGCTGTAATTGAGGCAAGAGGTTCCGCCTCAATCCATTTAGTAAAATAGTTGATTGGTACCAGCAGAAAGTTAACTTGGCCCTTTCCCGGGATAAAAGGTCCCAAAATATTCATGTTATCATGTTGTTGACACTGAATACACTTCTTGACGTATTTGTCGCAATCCTCTTTTAGAGTTGGCTAGTAGTAACAAGCACGCAAGAAACAGGAGGTCATGGCCACAAATACTTGTATGCAGCTTCTCTAGGATATACTAAACTTGTGTCGCCGTTACACATTTTAGGAGAGGGTTGGAGAATTCTCGCTTATACAATTCTCCTCCCACCAACGTAAATCGAGAAACTTTTTTCCGAATTGGCAGGGTATTGCCACCTTCTTCACCATCTTGTATGAACTTGATGATAGATTTCATCCACTCTTTACTTTCAAGTGCCCCCACCTCCGCCATATTACTATCTTCCATGGTTACGGTAAGTTGGTCGAGTGTAGCGTGAATCATTGTGCGGTGTTGACTCTTCACCTTTGCAATAGCTAGCTTGGAAAGCAAATCGGCCCTAAAATTTTGAGACCTGTTCACGTGTTCTAGTTTGGTTGTTTTGAATTTTTCCAACATACCCTTCACCACTTGGTAATACCATAAGAGAAGGGGATCCATTACTTGAAAGGTACCCTCAAAATGTCCTATCATCAGTTGAAAATTCAACCTTCACGTTAAAGTATAGACTCCCATGTATGCTGCTAGCAATAAGGCCGCAAATAAGGCCTCAAATTCCACTTAATTGTTTGAGGGCTTGAAACATAACTGTAAAGATTGTTGAGTACCGTATCATTCTGCCATTGTAATACAACACTAGTTCCTCCTCCGTTCGTATTAGATCAACCATCCATTGAGAGGACCCATTCACCTTCGTTCAGATCTAGGCCTTCAGCTAACTTATTTACAAAATCAGCCAAACATTGTGCTTTAATCAGCCTCGTGACACCCCATGAATGTGGTATTCAGATAGCTCCACTGACCATCCCACCATTCAGCTAGCTAAATAGTGTCTTTTGAGCACTTTGTGTATCGGGTAATCTGCCTTTATAGTAGCCTCAAACCCTTGAAAATAGTCTCATTGTTACCATCAGAGCTAAGACTACCTTTTTGACCATCTGATAGCACACCTCTACCTCATGCAACACCCTACTGATGAAATATATTGGTTGTTGCTGCCTTTTGTGGTCTTCTACTATCGTTGTGCTTATAACATTATTAGAAATTGCCAAGTACACTAGAAGGGTTTTACCCTTTTCAGGTTTGTGTAGTACGAGAGCAAAGCCAGGGATTCTTTCAACTCTTTAAAGGATATTTCACATGTCTCATCCTATACAAACTTCTTCGCTTTCTTCACCAATCGTAGCATGGGATGCACCTTTTTTGCCAACTTTGGCATGAATCCTGATAGCACTGTCAACTTACCTATTAGCCTTTGTGCTTCTCGAACATTAGCTGGACTTCGCATGACCATCACTGCCCGACATTTGTAAGGATTAGCCTCAATGCCTATGTGGGTTAGCATGAACCTTAGGAAATTTTCGCTAGTTACCCCGAACACACATTTGTCGGGGTTCAGCCTCATGTTATACTTGCGAATAGCTGCGAACACTTCCTCCAAGTTCCTGACGTGTTGCTCAAGTGAATCCAACCTCACTACCACATCATCAACATAGACCTTCATACATCTCCTAATGAGGTGTCAGAACACTTGATCCATTAATATCTAATAAGTTGCCCCCGCATTCTTCAAGCTAAAAGGCATAACTTCATAATAAAAGTTAACTTCATCTGTAATGAATGCTATTTTCTCCTTGTCATACGAGTACATTTGAATCTGATTGTACCAAGAGTAGGGCATTGAGAAACTAAGCAATTTATGACTATCTGTCCCATCCACCAAACTTCTATGCTGGGCAACGAGGATGTGTAAGACCCGTAGAATTTAATTAATTAATTAATTAATGCGGGAGGGGAAATAATTATGACATTAAATTATGGTTGGTATGACGTGGAAAAGTACTAGCTCATGTGGTGTAAAGTACTTTGATTGTGCGAGAGGACTTGGATTCGAGTCCTATGTATGCTAACTTTTGATGTTATGGTTTTATTATTTAAATCTATGAAAACATGTTCTTGTATATTATGATAATTGAATTATGATTTCTAGCAAGAACTATGAATTGGTTAAATGGTTTGATATAGATTTGGTGATTGCATGGTTATGGGTTCAAGCCTTGGAGAGCTTACATTAATTTTATATTTTTTTGGCATTTTGGATGTGACTTGAATATGGAAAGGTGGAAAGGAAACCTAAGGGAGTTGGCAGCCAAAGGGGGGTTGGAAAGGCAGCCGTAAGGGGGGAGTTGAATGGCACAATATGTCTTATTCAATGCCATTTTCGTTTTGGGTAATTAAACACTTAGTTTAGGCACACTTTAAAAAGGAAAATTAGGTTAAGAGCTAAGGTTTGACAAGTTGGGAAGCATACCAGAGAGAGAGCACGAAAATCTGAGTGTTGTGAGACTTGAGGGAAGGGTTGTGTCGCTGAATAGTGAGGAAGCAAGGAAGGTGGGTGATCACAAGGGGAACCTTACAATTGTCAAGCTTAAGCGAAGGAGAACCAGGTTAGGGGAGCTGGTCTCCGCTTTTGACTTTGTTATTACTTTATTTCTCGAATAATATGTTAGTCTTGATGAATGATCATTGCTGTTCTGGTAAAATTCTGGGTTCTGGGAAATTTCTAGAAACCGCCTGGCAGGCTCTACATAGCCGCCAGGCGGCTCATATGTGTGTGTGTGATTTTCTGGGTTCCTGAAGGAACCGCCTGGCGGTGAAACCCTGTACCGCCAGGCGACGCAAACCTGTCACTATGTTTCTGGGCGTTCTGTTGAACTGCCTGGCATGGCGGTGATGAATTCCTGCCAGGCGATACGAGCCCGTTGAGCTCGATCTTTCTGTGTTTTTGGGGGGTTTTGGAGGGAATTGATCGAGGAACTCGAGGAGGAGTGGTACCAGGGACGATTAAACTTGATTGTTTGTGTAATCCAGCGAAATGCATGGTTTGATTTGATGAAACAGTGTAATGAAATGGTTAGGGTGAGGGTATTAGCAGATTGGTAGGATTAGGATTTACAAAAGTTAATTATAATGTAACTGGTTTGTTGGAAATTAGACTATGTAGTGCAGAGTAACATTATCATCGGGTTCTTAGAGAAAATGGGTTGCGAAAGAGATAAGAGAGCCTTCAAATTTGAAGGGGATCATTACGCAGGGGCTGTGAGACTGGGAAATGCCCAGAAATCTTTGTGCCGCCAAGCGCTCTCGCGGCAGTGAGACTTGGGTGAGTGGTCGCGTGAAACAGTGAGGGTAGTGGCTGTATTGGAAAGCAAGTTGGAGGGTGAAGAGGAAAGATGTGAGGAGAGAGTATGGGAGGAGATTATATGATTTGGAAAGAACAGAAGGATAAGATGCAAACTACTGGAGGTGTAATGGTTGTATAGAATAAAAATTAATGTCGCACTAATGAACCTGAGGTTCGATAAATCAGAATTTTGTGTTGGGTAATAACGACTGAATGGGGAGAACTTAAAGTTAATTAATAATGCTAGCTTTGGATCCTGAGAGCAAAGGTAGTTATCAAAATGGTGAGAGATATTGGCCCTAGTACTACTGTATTCATAGCTGGATAAATCAGAGGGTAACAGGGGTAGGAAATGCTTAAGGGTACGTCTCATATGTTAAATAATAGAGTTAAACCAGATTACCCTCTTATAAGTAGGGGTAGCGAACCCAAATGGAAGTGTAGAGTTTGTGTAATGGGTAAGTTATTGGGAGTGTGTGTAAGATGATTAGAAAGAAATTACATAATGAAGTTGGTTGAATTGAGTCATGGTGTATTCTGGTCGAGCAATCTAAAGATAGTACTGTGCAACTTACTGATATGGCGCCTGGCGGCGGGGTTGAGATCGCCAGGCGATAGCCAATACACAAATGGCTCTGGAGTGAGTGGCGCCTGGCGGAGAGGGATATTCCGCCAGGCGAACGAAGCAATAACAGTGACGTTTAGGAGCGTTGGCCCCGGGCGGTGGCGACGAAACCGCCGGGCAGTGGCGACTAGGATCATGTGTTTTGAGGCGCTTAGCGCCTGGCGGTACGTGTCCCCCGCCAGGCGATTTATACTGTTGCAGCTTTGAGTTTTGATTATGAATTTGTGATCTATAGTGCGTCTAGTGATGCTTTAAGGGTGAGATTGCTGGTGTTCCTTGAGTTGTGGCTCGGAACGTATCCCTTGAGTTGTGGCTCGGGATGGCGGATGAACACGAGGAACACTTGAGTTGTGGCTTGGGTTGGCGAGTGTTGCCGGTGTGAGTGTGCTGGTTGTGGCTAGTACGGATGGGTCCAAATAGATTGCCCTTCTCAGTTGTTGGCTGACGAGTTTGGTAGTCTTGGGACAATACGGGCTTTGTTCGTATATGGGAACTCTACTTGGCGTTGCGGTGTATGATCTGTAGCATGTTTTCCCGCACGTGCTCTATCGGTTGTGGCCGATAGGTATGGCAGCAAGTCACCTTGAAGTAATCCTTAGACGTTGTAGAACACGAATAATCCGATTGGGAGTCAGATGGTAGGAATTAAAGAATAGGGCAATGTGAGATATTTATGTTATGTATGGTCGCTTGTGTTTATATGATTATATTTCTGTAACTTCACATATGTGATTTAATTGTTAAGCTCATCCTATCTGCGTGTGTGTGGCGATGATCGTGTACGCGGTACACGGAAGCAGATTCTGTTGATGCAGGTGGCTCAGGTGACGCTTAGCCGCGGAGAGGGGTTAGACTTGGGAAAATGCTTATGTTTTCTTTATTGCCTTTGAAAAAAGTTGTAAACCCTGATGGGTAATTTTATAACATTATGGTGTTGGTATTCATAGACTTTATTCGATGGTTTAATAAAGTTTTGAAATTTTCCCGCGTTTTGGAAAAATGAGGTATTATTAAATGCGCGCGGTTTTAATTTATTTCTTTTATTTATTTATAAATCAGTAATATCCTGACGGGATGTTACAGGATGTATCCTTAAGGAAGCTTTTGTTAAGGTCAGTGTAATTAGTGCACAACTTCCACTTTTCGTTAGACTTTCTAACTAGTACAATGTTGGCCAACCAAGTCATGTAGGTGGCCTCTTTGATGAATCTCGCGTCCATCAACTTCTGCACCTCTACTCGAGCCACCTCCCTCTTTTCACCTCCAATTTTTCTTCTCTTATGGGCCACCGGTCTTGCCTCAGGAAAAATGGATAGCTTGTGGCTTAGAACTTGGGGATCGATACCTGGCATGTCAGCGACGCTCCAGGCAAACAAATCAAAATGCCACTACAATATCTGTTGGGCCTCCGTATCATTGACAAAGGCTTGCCCAACGTGAGTATACTTATGTTCACTATCAAATTGGTATTTTATCGTACTTTCAATTGGTTCTACTCTTACTTCGTCATTTAGACGAGAGTCTAAGTCTACCTCATCTCCTCCTATCACATTTTCAATATTGTGCACCGGTCGTCGGGGAGTTGACTTCAGCATTACCTTAAAATTGTTTGTGTAACATTTGCGCGCCATGGGTTGATCTATGTGAATCATAATCACATCACCAAGTGGATGGAAACTTCATTGCCAAGTGGTAAGTTGACAGCACTACCCCTAGCTCGTTTAGGGAGGGTCTCCTTAGTGATATGTTGTAGGAAGTGTGAGCATCCAATATGAGATACCTGATCTTCACCGTTCGCGTCGCCCTTCCCTTTTCAAACTTGGTAAGAAGATCAATATAGCCCTTGGTATCCACGCGCTATCCCGAGAAGCCTATAATCGGTTCCGAATATGATTGAATCTTTTTATCCAACATCTTTAACTTTTAAAAGTACTCCAATACAAGATATCTACCAAACTGCCCTAATCTACTAACATTTTTCGTACTGCAAAGTCCTTAATCTCTATTGAGATTACTAATGGATCATTATGTTATAGGTCAATTGCCAGGAAATCCTCATCACGAAACGTGATTGGAGGCATATGGCTACGAGGACATATGGACACAATGTTCACACTTTGTATTGCCTTTACGTACTTTTTCCTAGCCGATGTGGATGCGCCGCCTCTTGCAAAGCCTCTAGTGATAGTGACAGTTATGAGATCATCTTGTAGGGCCTCTTCCAGAATTCTCGCCCTGTTTGATATGAGAGACGTGTATTTGTTATACTTCGGCTGCTTGTGTTCCTTGAACCTGTTTCCCGGCCGAACAACTAGCATCTTGTCCTTCTCTGGGTACCTTTGGTCGGCATTTTCTGCACTAGTGGTGCTGTGAAACTCCTTGAGTTCCTTTATCTACATGAACTTAGTCGCTCTCGTCTTAAGTTCATCGAGATCAACTACAAGCTTCTTACATAAGCAATCAACAAATGTGTCTGGCCTTAAAGTTGTAATAAGATGGTGTATCGCCACCTCTGGATTCAAGTTACTGAATATTTAGCGAAATCTTTGCAAACTGCTCCATAAACTCCCTCAAGGATTCTTCCTTTTCCTGGCGTATGTTCACGAGGGCCAGGGAGGTAAGACAATGAGGCTTGTTAGTGGCGAACTAAATGTTGAAACATGTTGTCAACGTTTCGAAAGAATCAATCGAGTTAGGTGGGAGTCTCGTATACAAATTGAGGGCAGGGCCTTTTAGAGATGTTGGAAAGATACGACAAAGGATTGCGTCTTCCGAGGTGTACAATCCTACCTAAATGGTGAAAACATTGATGTGCTCCTCTGGGTTAGTGGTACTATCGTACTGACTCATGGTTAGTCCCTTCTACTGTCTTGGGAGCTCGACATCCAGGATCCCATCCATGAAAGGATAACGTCTCGATGCCCCTATTCTCACCCCTGTTTGGTTGGTATTGGTCTGTGCCCTAGACCCTTCCTGTCTTAAGTTGGGAATCTTTCAATAAAATATCTAAGGGATGATTGAACTCACAAAAGCATACCTTATGTAAACACAGACCCTTACTTTATAGTACCTGCCATTAACCCTGACTTCATTACCTCTTTATTACTAATAACTCTTCATCAATGGCGCATCGTAATTGTCGAACATTGCGCTGTATTTTCTCACTCAACCTAGAACTACCGTTGCCAACACGCCTATACACTGCTCGCACTAGGCGAGGACATTCACACCCCTTGCTTGGTCCGAGATATACTTGACCTTCTACGTTGCCTAGCTAGGCCGAGATATATCTGACCCCCTATGCTCTCATGTTCCCACCCCTCCTCCTAGCTCCTTTGTACACCAGTTCCTCTATACACCAGCACACTTGTACTAGCTCCTTTGTACATCAGCCTCTCTGTACCAACTCCTTTATACACCAACCCCCCTATACCAGCTTTTATGTACACCAGCCCCCTTGTACCAGCTCCTCTGTATACCATCCCCTCTATACCAACTCGTCCATACACCAACACCCTTGTACCAACTTCTCTGTACCAGCTCTTTTGTACACTAGCCCCTCTGTACTAGCTCCTCTATATACCAGCCTCCCTGTACTAGCTCCTCTGTACACCAGCCCCTCTGTACCAGTTCCTCTATACACTAGCTCCTTCGTACATAAGCCCCCTGTACACATTCAAAAACATAAAACATAGAATTGAAACATAAAGCATTAACCCTACTTTCTTACATTCTAAGGAGTTTCTCAAAATGATAAAGACCAACTAAATTGCAAATAACAAAAAGACATACTAAAAACACATTTGAAAATAGATCTGGAACATATTACGATTACTTGTCATTGATAGAAACATCAATTTCAACATCCTGACACCCCTTTTGTGCATGGAAAACGATAACATTTCCCTTCTTCAATTCTTGAGCACTACAAAACATCTTCCACCTAGCTCTACTCTTAGTGGACCTCTTTGGGGAATTTTAGATGAGTATCTTACACTTAATCTTCTTTTAGCTTCCCTTGAGTACGACGTATGTAAGCTTCCACTTTCGCACATAGTCTGCAAATTCAGTTTGAAGAACGTAACAAATTTCACAAATAGAATTTAAAACAGAAAAAGTCATTGCACTTTAGTTGGTATTAAGCAAGGTAAAATCAGAGAAAACCATTTAAAACAACATTACCAGATGGCTTCCTCTACATTGTGCTTCAGTGAGTGTAATCCATAATACAGAAATTATGGTTTGCCTTGCCTCTTCAAGGTAGAATCTCTCTATAAGTGAATCCTTGCATTGGCCTAGAAGAACTATTACTTGGAAAAAACAGTAGCCCACGTACCTTTAGAAAAAAAAGTGACAACAAAATAGTTAAATGTAAAAGAAGTACAAAAAAGTATAAAATGTTTCGAGAAAAATAATGAAATGAAAAAAAGAGACCTAAAGATGACATGTTGAGATGTTAAAAAATTTTCTAAGGTCCCACCAGCCTTTCGTAAGTCTTGGACGGTGCACATCTCTATTGTAAATAACCACAACTTTGTTATCTAATTCATCTACCAAAACCCATTCTTCTAGGATTTCTTTGACAAAAAATGAAGCAAAAATCATGTCGACAACACCTTTATTCTCCATCTTTCAAAATTATTTGAACAAATACAGTTAGAAAAAGGAAAGGAAAAGAAGAAATAATGAAAACGAAGAAGAAATGACAAATCTGAAAATAAACAACAAAGGAAAGGGAAAGAACACGAAACATTACCTCATTTTCAAAATGAATGGTACAAAATTCACCTCTAGTAAACCTAGCACATATTGCTGCAGAAAATTCCATTCAAGGATAACAAAGAAGCACACAAAAATTGAAGGAGGGATGTAGAAATGAGAATACTAAAAAAGAAGAAGCTCAAAGCAGGTATTTAAAAGAATCTTTTGACTGTTTGTATTAAGACTTAACTTTCCCCAAAATAATTTGAAATCAATCAGTCAATAAAAAAAGTTGGCTTTTGGCTTTCCAATAATAATGATGTAGAATAATAAATTTTACTTTTTTTAATGTATAATAACCGACACTTGTAAAATAATAATTTTAATTTTTCTAATGTATAATAACTGGTACTTGGCTAACTTGTGGCACTGACACTTGGCTTATTCCTACTTATACTTGCATTAGCCATCTAACAACAACTACCACTAAAATATTTGTTTTGATAGTTTTATAATCACTATGAAATTTCTCAATTCATTCATAAAATACACAGCTTTTACCATAATTGTCTTTCAAAAAATTGTAAAACGTAATTCAGATTAAGAAAATGAGATTCATGCTAATAATGGTTCAAAAAGAGTTTATCATGCTCCTTTCCATTTTGAATAAAATGAAATTCATTTATTAGTTGTTAAAAATTCCTAAAGTGTAATAATTTTAATTAGCCAAGCTACAAATTTAACCAAAACTACATCACCAAAATTAACCACATACTAAATGCTAACAAAAACAGAAATCTAAGAAATTCACACCATTTGTCTACTTGATTAGTATCCTAGAATCAATAAATGTTTGCTTTATAGTAAATGAAAACGTGAATCTAAGATTAGAGAGTGGTTTCCACTTGTGAAAGGTAGATAAATGTTTATTGTTCCAAAGCATGCAAAACCATTCGTCTACTTTATTAGTATGCCAGAATGAATAGATGTTTGCTTCATAGGAAATTATATATACCATAGTATTTTTGTATGGGGCAAGGGTTGCAACTGATTGCATTTTCATTTCCAACTGGATTAATAACGAAATCAATTCTATAACCATTACAAAAAAAATTGTTAAATACGATGATTATTTGGAGTATAAAATGGCAGTTACGACTGCTATATTTTGCGCATATGGTGGGTACAAGTACCGCCATATATCCTGCCGCGACAATGAATAATATGACAGTCTTGGGTGAAACGTCGCAACACCCACAATTAAATGTACTGTGAAAATAATAGCAGTTTTGACCGTCATATTTTGTGTGCAAATAATGATAGTCAAAATCATAATAATTTATTTATTTTAAAGGAATTCTAATGCGAAATACGACAACTACAAATGCCATTATTATCACTATATTAACACGTTACACGACGTTTCAACTGCCATAATTTGAATCTAAATTTTTTTAAATCATTTTTTATTTAACATGCTTTCCATAAAAATTTAGAAAAGTAAAAAATCACATAGACAACATTTCAATGATTAATATTTTCATTCGTAATTCATATTAAAGAAGTTGATATTATGGAACACCATCCAAAAGTTTGCATATTGAAAAATAAAACCAAAAAAAAAAAAATCCTACACATTATTATCATACATTTTTCTAAATTTCTATAGTTATGTTCCTATAGCTATGTTCTTAACTAGTCTTTTCTGCCCCGCTTGATCTTCTTATTCCAATAGTGATGGATAGAGCACCACTTCCAACATCGGGTACCTATAATAGAAAAAAGAACTTATAAGCCATTCAAATATTCAAATTCACATGTGTATTATGATAAACTTATATAATTTCTTTTTGAAAAAATATGTTTCCTGTTACAACAGAACATGAGACCAATATGGAATCATCCATTTTAGCTAAACCCGAGACTTGAAAATGTAAATCTTGTTCTTATCATTCCAATAAACACCTACAAAATAAATATATATATATATATATATATATATATATATATATATATATATATATATATATATATATATATATATATATATATATATATCTCCTATGAGAGTTTTCCGTTACAGTCTAATTTATTCTAAATACCCCAAATTCAATTTAAATATTAGTCAAGTATAGAGTTATAATAAGTGTGATATTGAAATCTAATTTAAGAATGCACATATAATTTCTTAGTAGCCAACCATGCACATAATATGGTTTGTTCATGAAAATAAGTGTGCCGAATAATATGATTAACCATATACTAGGTTACACATATTCTGATTATGATTCAGGTCTATCATATATCAAATGTATTAAAATAAGCACAATTACAAGCATGCTTTACTTATCTAGTATGTGCATGGCTGTGAAAAGTGTTAAGATGTTACAAAATATGATACTAAATAAGCCTAATTTGGATATATAGATATATGACCCATGTATTGTTCTAAGTCACTATAATTTTATTTATATTGTTTAAACAAGCAAACCAATTTTTAGTGATACGATAGTAGACAAAAATATGTGTTAGGAGTTTGGATTTTCTTTCTATGGGAAGAATAGACTCAAATATGTAACATTCACTTCTCTCACTTATTAGGAGGATCAAACTGTGATGAGAGTGTTTATTGTGAGGAATATGTATACTTTTTAGGATGAGAGTGTTTATATTGAAAGGGTTTCATATTTTAGTATGTTTTTTTTTTCTGTGTGTAAAAGGTAATTACAATGAAAAACACCCTTTTAAGGATTTGGAAAAAGGGTAATCTAGAATTAAACAAAAGAAGCTTGTGGTGTTTATTTATGTGCATATGTAAGATGCATGGTGCGGCACATAGACATGGGTGACGCAACGTGGGGGAAGCAACTTGGGTTAATGGATAGTTTATTTTATTTCTAGCACAATCTGTGCCACTTGTTACATAGATCAAACCATTGTTTTAATATAAAACAAGCAAAAAAAAGAAAGTTTAGAAGAACCCTCTTCTTCTGAAAAAATAGGTGTGCAATAATAATTAACCCCCTTACAAATCAAAGATTATAGTTTCTACTTTTATGGCTTAGCACTAATAGATATGATGAATCAACCTTTATCCTTTTTTGGTTTCTTAAACCTGTTTCAAATTCGTATTCAAATAGGCTAGGCTTTGGTTCTCATTGTGGGGCAAAACCAGTATGAAATCACACAATTTCACAATGAAATTTATAGAACTAATTTTCCAATTTTTATCCAAATACACATTCAAACTCACAATAACAGGGTAACAAATTTCAAACAAACAGATGTTAGGAACCCATATCCTATGCTTAAATATGTTGCCTTGCAAATCGATTTCGCAACCCCACTCATTAAATCCCTTCGTTTCATTTCCAAGTATTTCATGAATTCAAATCAATCGAACAAATAACCAACACACATCACATCATCAGCAAAAAGGTGATTTTATTTTCACTATTGAAGAATGGTGCACTAACTTGGGGAAGAAGAAGAAGAAGTGGGAACTCCATTGGGGTAAAAGTTCTAACTGATGTAACAATTTTGAAGATAAACTGCGCGAAAATGGAGTAGCCACACTGATCCTTAGCCTGTTCCGCAACACTCCTCATACAAACCCCACAATATGCATTTCCCAAATTACCCTCGCACTATCCCAACACATAGAGGCTCTGGTAAATCCCGGTGTAGAACAAGTTCCCACTACTCTGCACATCGTTCTCCACCATCCCAAACGCCGTATCCTTCCTCGCCTCGAACCCCCCACCATCAACCACCTTGTGGGCACCGCAGACCTTGTACAACAGTTGTGTCGTCGCAACTTGCTTGAACCCGACCACCTTGTACCTCAAATAGCACCCACTGAGCTGGACTCGCGTCGTGCAACCGCGTCGTCGCACAAGCAACCCAGCATGTCCGAAATTTGTTCCACGCAGCTATGGCAGTCAGAGCCAGTGAGGTCTCCTCGGCATTAGTACGCGCCAGTGAGCCCATTCTGCATAGTCACAATGAGGCATTCTGGAAACAACTAGGTGTTGGCTGAGGGTGGGGATGATTGAGTGGATTTTCTAGGTTTTGTCTTCACTTTGTCTTGTCTCCTACAAACACTATATTAAAATTCAATTTTTATTTGGTAATAAAAAAATTAATTAAATGAGAGATGAATAAAAAAAAGTATTGTGAGGAAAAGATAACACCACGAAAAAGATGTCTGCCAAGAAAGATGTATAATGGGAGTATAATGACGCTTGTAAATGCCATATTTTGCATACAAAATGTGGCAATTATAAAATTGTCGTATTATAAAGCAAATTATGGCAGTTTTTCATAACTACGATATTAAAACCACCATATTTATCTCAATTTTTTGTAGTGAACTTGAAACAAACTAACAAGCTCCATGATCAGATTAAGATATTTAGCAATCTTTAGAAAATGCAACATAAATCCACACCAAACATGTAATCAGTATACAACATCAACTACGTGAGAGATAATCACCCAAAGAGGATTTCAACATAAAAAATTTACATCGATGAAAAACTTCAATAATCCATATGAAACTTCAAAACATTGACATACAAATTCTACTTGTATAAAAAGAGTCACTCACCTCTTTCTTTCAAACATTGTGTGCTATTAATGGTCCAAAGCATGAGTGTGCCCAATTATTCTCTACTTGTTCTAGCTTTTCTGCTGTAAGAGGAATATTCCAACTTATACACTCATACTATAAAAACACACAAACATAAACAAAAAGAAAATTGAAGGCTAATTATAAATAATGATGATAAGTATGATTTAAAATAAGAGGCCATAATTACAATGGCATTTGTTAGTTACAAAGTTATCCACACAATGAGGGAAACTGCCACAAACCAAGTGAAAAATGAAACTAAAAGGTTGTAGCAGTTGTTCTGAACAACGATTCATAATATCCATACTTTTATTTCTTGGTCATATGAAAAATGTATCAAATTATCTAAGTAGTTTGATATCATGTTAAACTTTACAGAGCAAACTTAAAGATGGTAATAAAGACACAAAAATAACCAATCATTGACTAAAATTGCCTTTTATAATAGACACAAAAAGTGCATCAATTGATCTCTATCTAACATGTATTGTCACGGGAAAATAAAGGTTTTTCTTATTTTCAAATTGTAAGAAATCCAAAAACATTTTGCATAAATAAATAAGGAATGGTTGAAATTCTACATTATACTCTCTCAATTAAAATATCTTAAACAAAACATATACTTATCCAAAATTATAATTATTTCCAAGCCCTCCTCTTTGAACTCTTCCACCAGAACAAAATCATCTGACTAATCTCAAAAGAATAATTGTATTACAAAAACAATATTAAATTATGAGACAAATTAATCAAAATTACCCATGTAATGCTCTAAAACTTGTCGTCAATTTATCCATATTCTCACTAGATTGCAACTATGTTCAAACTTGGTTCTCCAAATCATAAAAATCATCTCCAAAAAGCCACATGAACAAAACACAAACACAAAAACAAAAAAAAATGATATTAAAAAACATTTCTTTACGATGAGAGATACACATTCATAAAAAAACTAAAAACCTAAAACCTCTAACAAAATGATACAACAAAAGATTAAATATCAAAAAAATACAAAAAAATAATAATAACATATATGAACAATGACACATTAAACCCTAAACTCCACACAAATATAGAAACGGAAGCTGTAAATGAAAAAAAAAATCAAGAACTTCATGTTGTGGACATACAATAGCAAATGAAAAACGAAAAAACAAAACTTAAAAAAAGAGGAGAGGTGGGGACCTTCATGCTATGGACATCGAGGATCACGAATAAGGTAGAGGAGAATATGGAGAAGAGAGATAAGATAACAGTGGAAGAGAAAGAGTCGGAGCAAGTCTTGAAAATGAGAGAGAGATAGACTTTAATTTTTTTAAAACCTGAGGAGAATGAGTGAGAGCAAAGTCTTGAAAATGAGAGAGAGATAACTTTAATTTTTTTGAAACCTACGACTAAGGTTTTTGATCAAAGAGAGAGAAGAGAAGATATTTTGAGAGGGAAAGAAAAATTAGAATTGGAAATTGTACACTTGGCGAACAAAGGGTATGTTGTGAATTTCTTTATTCTTTTATGTTAAAAATACTATAAAAGGTAAAAAAATTTAAATTTTAAAATGGAAAAATGAGATGATTGATAAGAGGATGACATGTGTCAAGATTTTGCTATTTGTACTTTCTCTTTTGTATTTTTTATAGATGTACATCAAACACAATTGGTTACTCACGTGTACTTGTTAGAAACTATCACAATTAAGTCAAATCAATCAACATACAATAATCATCTTAATCAACTGCAAGACTAATATATGTAAGTGCAACCATTAACATTTGCCCAAAAACTTGCATGCAACTAGTATAAAATGAGGTCCATTGCTTAACTTTCACATAACAATAACTAGGCAATAGTATGTTCACAATTGGAATGAGACAATCATCCTACAACTTCCCTTGCACAAAATGTACTATGACTACTTTTTCACACACATGAATTAAATTCTACGGTTGAAGGCAATCTCCTCTAACTAATTCATTTCCATTTCTTATATATCTCATTATATTAGACTTTTTCATGTTTGATAACTTGTGTATCTCATCACATATTTTAGTCTAATATTCTGTCTCTCTAAAGTGAATACAAACTAACACAATAACTTCCAATGTCATCATGGATTATCATGTATAATGTAAAATGAGACTTAATAATACAAAAATTTAGAGAAATTTATGTTTCAAATCATATAACTTTGAATAAAAAATTATATTTAAATTGTACAATACAAAATGTAAATTAAATTATACAATTCAAAATACATAAAATTAATATATTTTTTATTTCAAATTATATAATCCAAAAAATCTACATATTACAAAATTTAAAACTATAATTCAAACACCAAAAACAATTTACCCACATCAAATATAGTAGTAGAAAGCTCTTCCCGACCCTCACCTAAGTAAGGATGGCAACAGGGCGGGGACGGGTTTCACTATCTCATACCTATCCCCATAAAAAAAATTCATCCCAATCCCCATACCCAAACCCAACAGGTATCAAACTTTTGTCCCATCGCCATCCCCACCGAGTAACGGGTATAATATCGTACCCATACCCGTACCCGTTTACTTACTACTTTAATATTAATTTTAACTAATTTTTATAAAATAATAAAAATTACGGTAAAGGAAACATAATATTATCAAATATTCAATATTAGGAGTATGGTT
>Ga0214544_1000046_pt1 | contig 138669 bp, 62 predicted proteins | sample CNSS3metaG_FD_160074 | JGI IMG/M metagenome (GOLD analysis project Ga0214544, IMG submission 160074) | Root nodule microbial communities from cowpea collected in UCLA plant growth center, Los Angeles, California, USA - CNSS3 | ecosystem: Host-associated > Plants > Roots > Nodule | place: USA...
GGCACACTAGAAACTTGACACGTGGCATAAATATTTTTTTAAAAAATTTAAAAAAAAAAATTAAAAAAATTAAAAAAAATTCAAAAAATTCAAAAAAACGAGTTTGACACGTGTCACCATATTAGATTGACACGTGGCACACTAGAAACTTGACACGTGGCATAAATATTTTTTAAAAAATTTAAAAATATTTTTGAAAAAAATTCAAAAAAATTTAAAAAATTCAAAAAAACGAGGAGCTGACGTGGCACTTACTTAACGGTGTTAGTTATCTACTAACGAATCTAATTGATACTAACTTACAAAAATGAAGACTGAATTGAGACTAATAAAAATACGAGAACCAAATTGAGATTCTGCAGAAAAAATGAAGACCAACAGAATATTTTAATTTTTTTTTTTTTTTTTTTTAACTTGTAGCAGTTTAGAGGGAAGGAAATGCATTGGGATGAGATAACGAATTGTGGCGCTGTTCTAATAAACTTGGCGTTCCGTTGTTCGTTCAATTTCAAGGGAGAGAAGAGAGAGAGTAATGGCCTCTTCTGCATATTCGTCTTGGCTCGTGCTCTCATCCACCAGCACCAAACACAAACCCTTCTTCTCTGTCCCCAGCTGCTTCAAATTCAATGTTCCCATCGCTTCACAAATCCAATGGCATTCAGATTCGTATACCCAAAGAAACCTTCGTCCCCCTCCCGAAATTAAACGCCATTGGGTGGAAGCATCTGATAAATCTTTGGATTCTCCGGAAAGATTCACAGTGGCCTCTTACAACATACTGGGAGATAGAAATGCTTCTCAACACTCGGATTTATACGTAAACATTCCTTCTCGTTACATCAAATGGGATCGTCGCAAGAGGGTGATTTCTGATGAGCTTCTTGGATGGGACCCTGATATTGTCTGCTTACAAGTACCCAACTTTTCACCTTCTTTGCATTTGTTCCATTTTGTTCGATATATTTGTCAGGCTAAAAAATTGCACTTATACTTTCAGTTTAATGCATTTAACTTCAAGAAGTTTCGTTTTGGTCATGTGTTTGGAACTTTCAGACATGTTTGTGTTTTCAGTGAGCCGTCCAAACCCTTCAAATTATGCTTCATGCCATGATTTTACCTATATGATTTAGGAAAACGTGCATATAAACATTACTAGCTTCATCATACGTCCTTTTTTTTACCAAGAGACAATGATGAAAATGAATCAAGTTAAATTTTGTAAGCCTGAACATGACATTTTTCTGTTAAATACTAATTTTTTAGTAAGTCTGTAAAGGAGATAGTAGTCTGAATTTACATGTACGTCAGACTAACAAATTTAACCTTTTAAATAGATAAGTATATAATTCCAAAACATAATAATAATGCAAATAAATTTGATTCTCTTCAAATGATTTCTATTTGATATATAAATATCTATTTAAAAAGATTTAATCTAACTTATTTAGTAAATACATGATCCACTGATATAGCTTGATCTGATTCTATCAAAAGTGAGAGAGAACTATTATACGCTACTGCAGACTGAAGTCTGAAGTGTATAAACTGTTGAGATAAAATGGTTAGAATAACCCAGGGAAAGGTGCTGAGTTAACTTATACCGGAAGGTAAGATGTTAAATAATAAACAATGTACAGAATTGATGACCATCATCAATTATAGAAAAGATAGAAGTATTATATAATTCTCACTGTTTAGATATAATTATTTTGTATTAGGTGTACAAAGATATTCATTCTGCTTCTGAGTCTGCTATAGGTATATAAATGTATAATTGATGTGAATGTGATTCTTACAGACACGCATGGAGTAAATTTCGTAGGACTAATCGGATGGTCGATATGCAATACAGATATTATTCCCTCACGAGTGGCTTAGAATTTACCTAAAATTACCTAAGCAAAAGTATTATGCATGGGTAGAAGTGAAATCAGATTGTTCATTTAACCAAAGTAAAATAAAACAGAAAAAAATGTGTATGAAAGTTTAAAACTTACTAGGATGGTGAGTGGTCCTATCCACTTAAGAACAGGGGAGATAAAAAGATGAAACAAAGTTGCTGCCACCCGCCACAGCCAGTAGTTGTAGAAACCACCACTTTTTGCATTTATACCTGATTTCTGAAAGTGAAGGTACATGGACACCATTAAGAAAATCCTCGCTGAAAACACACACGTACTATTTATTTCCTGCAACTTTACCACATTCGAAATTGTATTGTCAGGAGGTGGATAAGTATTTGGAACTTTCAGACATTATGGTTAAAGCAGGATATGTTGGATCTTATCAGGTAGATTTTCATTTTCTTTCAAAATTCTGATTTCTTCTCTGGTTTTGACTGACTGGTATCTTCTTGATCAAATTTGGTTCATTCAAAATAAAATAAAAAGGTTAGTTCATTTGAGTGGCATCGTTCATCATTAAACAGGCTGAAGTCTCTATACTACTGTGAAATTTGTCATTATCTTATGCATAGTAGTGTTGCACCACCATATATTGGTGTGTGATTATTGAGAACCTAATGAATTGCGTGCATGGCTCTGTAGAGACGCACAGGAGATTCAGTTGACGGATGTGCCATGTTTTGGAAAACTGATAAGTAATTAATCTATTGATTGCCAATTGCGTTCTGAGATAAAAAAAATTGATGAATCTAATCCATTGACTTGATTACTTTTTCATTATGTTTGTTAGGTTCCGGTTACTAGAAGGAGAGAACATTCAATTTAAGGACATTGGCCTTCGTGATAATGTTGCCCAACTGTCAGTTTTTGAGGTATCCCTTCTTTGATGTCGACTCCTTTCTTTAATCATATGACCACGGTTGGTCCTTGCTTTTTAGTATTTTGAAACTTTATTCTAAGTTCCTGTACTATACTAAAGTAAGACACTTTAACATAATGACATATACCATTAATTAATTTAGTTGAGTTTATTGAATTTTTTAAAAACTGTTACCTATAACATTTTTTCCTCTATGTTAATGACTTTTAAAGTTCTTGTATAATTTTTCACTATTAGAAAAACACGCATATTCATAAGTGACAAATAAAGAAAAGAACTTTAATGTTGTAAAATGTCTTAAAAAGAACCGTCGATCTCTTCTAAAATGTGCCTTATAAATATTATTTTCATTGGAAAGAATATCTTGGATTTTTAAACGATTGAATGGGTGTCAAATTTCTATCCAACTATATTTTTACCAAGGACAATGTGAACTTAGGACTGACAAAATGGACAGTTTAGTCTGGTCTAACAAACCGAGTCGAAAAATTGTGCTAATTTAACTCTATATCGAGTTAATTTACCTCAATTTGAAAAAAAAAAGAAAATAATTCTAAATTAAAAAATGGAAAGTAAAGGGAATTTTAAATTTAAGTAACATAAATAAAAGTAACTTTAATATTTAAATATAATAATGTAATATATAAATCTTAATAAAGGTGTATATTTTAATAAAAACAATAGCTTTAAATTATAGTTATTAATTTTAAAAAATGGATTGGTTTATGAGACTAAAAATAAGGAAGACAGACTGTCCTATCTTAAACGTACTAGTCTGTACAAAAGTGAGTACCAGCTGGAATACTGAGAGATATAAGGAGAAGGAAGAGTTGGTTTTGACTGTTAGTGAGTTAGTTAGATATAAATAGAGGAAGAATGATAGGGGGAGAGGGAGAATTGTTATCATTATAAATTGATTACTGTTTCTTTCCGAAGGGAACCCTTGAAGTTTTCTCTCTTATTCGTTGTTCTTTTCCTTCACCATATTCAAAAGAATTAGTATTTCTTTTTTATTTCAATTCTTCGTTCCTAACAATTAGACCTGCCGGATATATTAAGGGAGGGCACCGTTAGTGGAGATAGAAGTCTTCTCATTGCATGGATCGTAAGAGTCGAGAAACTCTTTGAGGAGGTTCAAGAAGTCTTCTCTTCTGATTCCTTGAAATTGAAATTCATGACCATGGAGAGAGTGACAATGTCTTGGTTCTATTCTTGGTCCCAGAGAATTCCTATTCAGATTGGGAGTCATTTTCTCCAACTTAATCAAAATATTCAGAGATAGGTATGGTAGCCACACCTTTAAAAAATTGAAGATCTTCAAGCAAGAAGAGTAAATTGAGATGGAAAACCACATCCAAGAAGTAGAGACACTAATCAAGAAATAAAGAATAACCACGACAAAGGGCAAGATGAGCGTCCTAGATCTTGGTGAAATGCCATAAAGCGTCAAGAACTACAATGACAATGTGTTGTGTGGTGACAAGATCTGTTTTCCTGCAAGAAAGAGGAGTGACAACGTGGAGTTATACGGTACGTGGAAAAGCACCACAGTGATCGGTGAGCTTATTCTAGGTTTTTATTTTTGGGAGGACCTAGCTTCCACAATTTTAACCTGGATGACAAGGTTTATTTTTTGGAGGGAGGGGTACTATTGTTAGATATACGGAGAAGGAGGAGTTAGTTAAGATAGTTAGGCTATTAATGAGTTCGTTTGTTCGTCAGTTAGATATAAATATGGGAAGAAGAATAGAAGAGAGGGAGATTTGTTGTCATTGTCAATTGAACATTGACTCTTCATGAAGGACAAATACTTTGGGAACCCCTTGCTTTTTATAATGCACATCATCTTACGTAAGTTTGAACACAAGCAGCTGCACATATCCTTTATCGTCTTAGTGTTATTATTGTAAATATTGTCCTATTGCATGTCGTTATTTGTATTTCTAACTTCATCCTGTACAGGCAGATGGGTGAATCTTACTCAAGAAGACTGTTAGTTGGTAACATCCATGTACTTTACAACCCAAACAGGGGAGAAGTTAAATTAGGTCAAGTAAGTGTTTCATTCATCTATTCCAAAGAAAATGTTTGTTGAGTGTCTTTCTTCTATTATAGCTACCAATTTTCTTTACTAAATTCAAAAACGTATTTAAGAAGTCTGTTTAATATGTGAGATATTTCTTGATACAATTGAATAGGGTTTTAAGCATTAATTGCTCACACTCTGTTTGCATGTGTTATTTTTGGTCTTCTTTTCACAGTTCCTTCCACTTTTTTTTATCAATTGACAATTCTCTTCTCAGCTTATCAATTTTTCATCTGCTAAAGTACTTATGTTATCTGTAAGAAATACAGTCGACTAGGTATTTCACCTTATTTTTCAGTAGTCAAGTCAGATTTGCCTTCCTTGAACTGGCTGATTGAAATTGAAATTATTTAATATTGCAGATTCGTTTTCTCTCGTCAAGAGCACGGTGTCTCTCAGAGAAATGGGGTAATACCCCTGTTGTGCTAGCTGGTGATTTTAATAGTACTCCTCAGGTGCCATATTCCAGAAAGCAGACAGTATTTTTCATTTAGTTTGAGTTCTTCATTCTTTACATACTGAATTCTCTTTTTTTATTGTTCATGAACAGAGTGGAATATATAAGTTTTTGTCATCATCTGAGGTATATCACATTCACCTTATATTGGTTTTTCTTAGTGCCATGATAAAGAGATTGTTCATGCCGTGAGTACAAGCAAATAGTATTACTGAAGACACTCTTGAAACTAGGTGTGGTTTGCAATTGCAGCTTAATGTCAAGCTGTATGACAAAAAGGAATTATCTGGACAAAAACGGTGCCGTCCTGCTCAAGTTTTAGGGGAGAATAAAGAAACCGTTGGTCCAGTTGTCACCCTAGACGGGTACTTTTTCTTCTGGATGATTTTTAAATGAAGCACATACAGAAGAAAAATAGAATGAATTAACAATGTAAAATGAATCAAATTTCTTGCATAAGTTTGAAATAACTTGTGCATGTCAACTTTTTCAAAAGCTGGTGACGGCTAAGCTTATGGAGACTCAAAAGAAAGAAAATTCGGTGGTTTAAGGATTTACACCTTTTAATTGCATAGCTGTTACTTTCTATTTCTCTTTTCGAACAGCCTCCTCATCTAACTTCTCCATAAGTATTTTTGCTTACTAGTAATAGAGTTTTATGATTGGAAAGCTACAATGCAGGTGTGCATGTATATTATATACTTATAAATCGAATAATTATTCAGACTCAAGCTGACAGGGTATTCGTGTAATAATAACTTTTGAATAGAATTTTCAGATGAGATAGTTTTGCATTTTCACCACTTATTATTTTCTTCAGATCATTTCTACTGATGTTTTCTAATACCTTTCATAAATATGACTAGATGGGTATAGGATAGGTATATTTTGATATCGAATGTAGAAGTTTTAATCATATTTACGGAGACCTAAAACAAAAAACAATGTAAATATCTTTTGTATAAGGGTTGGACACCCCAAATGCATATATATATATATATATATATATATATATATATATATATATATATATATATATATATATATGAATTTAACACTATTGCACGAGACATGCATTTTAGCAGATTTAGTGTGCTGTAAATCGGACATTATTACCTTTTTTTCTCTTGGTAGAGTTTTATATTATTGACCCACAACAATACAATTGTGCTATCACTTTCTCATCTGCTAACTGCAAAGAATGCGTGTTTTTTGAAATTTTTTGTGCTATTCAATTTTATCTCAGTATTATGTTCTCAACCTACTGTTTCCAGCTTGTTATGTTGGACAGATGAAGAGATAAAAATAGCAACTGGAGATTCTCAGTGTCATTTGGCTGTGCACCCATTGAAGCTGAATAGTTCGTATGCCACAGTTAATGTACCTAATTATTCCCTTGCAACCTATTGCTACCATATATGATTTCCACAGTTAATTCCTCTGGCCCGTACCAACACAATAGTAAAGTTGTAAAGCTTTTCAGGGTTCAACAAGTACACGGGGATTCAATGATGAACCCTTGGCAACTTCCTACCACTCAAAGTTTCTTGGCACTGTAGATTACTTATGGTAATCAAACCCTGTCAAATATTTTGGTTGTTAAAAATATGATTGTTATGGCCTTATTGATTGCAATTACCAAAGTATAAGATTCACTGCCCTTGATGCAGGTACTCGGACGGTATTGTACCTACTAGAGTTCTTGATACCGTTTCAATTAGTGATCTCCTGAGGGCAGGTGGCCTCCCATGCAAGGTATTCGTGCTTGGCTTTTAAGCTACTAAGTGATCAAGAATGCTAGGAATGGGGTTATGGATTTTTCCATATTGTAATGCAAAACATTTTTAGTAAATTTAAGGTTTAAGATGTTAAGGGGTGCTCAGAGGTTGACCTATAATTTCGAGGCTCGAAGAAATTTATATGTGTTTTAAACCACACACCTGCATCCCATAAAACAGAAGATTAGAAGGGAAGGTTGAAACTTTTCTTTGTAGTGTGGTTGTCATGACAGTAGAATTTGATATGACTTGGCCTTTTTCAACATGTGTTGATGCTTTAAAGTTTGTAATTCTCTAAATTGGAAGAGTCTAACCATTTTTCCAAAAAGGTTTCATTCATAGCATTTCGATCGTGGTTTTGCAGAGCTTTTGAATTGAAATAGCACTTCTGTAGGATCATCTTGTCAAACTACATCGTCTACACTCTACAGTGCACTTTTTTTTCACCATCTAACCAGTCTTTTCCTTGATTAATAGAAGGTGGGAAGTGATCATTTGGCCTTGGTTTCTGAATTTACTTTCTCAGTTACAAACAATGAACCTACAGACATAATGGCGGTAGGAGAAGCAGCACCAGCTATAAGATATTGAAGAGCCTAACAATCAACAGTCATAAGGATGCTTTTTTCTTTCTTGTTTACTTATAGTTGTACTTGTTGATGTCAACACAGTGGTATTCGTGGCATTACTTGTCATGCACCTTAACAAAGCCAAAAAGTTGTACCATACTTTTTTGGAGGTAAATGTAAATGTAACAAAGTTACAACGTGAAAAATACGTGTATTAATGTCTGTATAAAAAAGTAAAGATTATAATAAAAAAGTATGATATTTTAATTACTGAAAACAAATTAAACGGTGGTCTGAACGGTCATTATTCAAATTATATTATGGTGTTTTTAACTGTCGTAATTCAACTTTTATATTATTATTCGTAATTCAACTTTTATATTATTATTTATAATCCACCTATATTTATAATTTTTTAATTAATTTCTTAATTTAATAATATTCAACCTACATTTAATAAAATACTCGACCTCATTTATAATATTCTTTTTTATAATGATAAATAAGAAAAGCAAAAATTTATAACACTACAAAATAAAATTAACCAAAACTTACAATTTCATTGATAACTATCAATATTATAAAATACATTTGTTCCCAATTATGATGAAAAAAAATTCCAAAAATCCACCTAATTTTGAATAGCTAAATGTATCCTTAAAGGTAAAATCTGAATGTAAGGTTTAGGCACACGAATCTAAAACTAACAGATTTGGCTACTTATAGAATAGGGCCCAAGTGCAAAATTTAAAATGGTACGTAAAAATATATAGATCAATGTGTATGCAAGTCTAGAATGACTAATATGAATGGATTATGAAGCTAAACCACAAAAAAGGAATGCAAAATTAAAAACCAATGTTCCATCCAAACATGATAGCATATGTGTGACTTGTTTCGCAGAACGGTGCAAACTTCAAAGTTTAAATGCATGTAACAAGTCTACTATGGCCTATTAATATGAGATATGCACTTAAAGTTGAAGGAAAGATGCAACAGGAACGTGTCACGCTGGACACAGAAATAGAGAGACTTGAGCAAGCACCTCAAGTGCAGATGTATACTTCATACACCAACTCACTCAATGAGAGACCATGCATAGTAACAGTAGTAGACACGAAAAGAAAAAGGTTATTAAAATAAACAAAGCTAATTATTTCTGTATTTTACTTCTAATAAATTTTAAAGTTACACTATAAAATCCATATGTATTTGTATTATATTTTTTATTTTTTATTTAATAACGAAAGCGAACCAGGTTGGGTCATAATAAATTGATTAACCAGCCGGTTTGAATTCTTTGTTTGTATATTGTCATATGAAATGCAAAACTCGAGTTATTAAAATAAAAAATAATTATAATTATAATTCCACACTAAATTATAAATTAAGTTTAAATTATTGATTGAAAGTAAATGATTTAATATTTAAAATGTTTGTTTTTTAACCAAGTAATTAAAAATTTAATTATCCATTTAATACTTTAAACATATTTAAATAACTTGATCGGCTTTTCAAATTTAATCGATAATTTTGGAATTTATAAAACATATTTTAATAGTACTGAAAATATATAAATTTTAATAGATTAGTTATAGGTAGATTTTAGTAGGTCAGCTGAGTGAATGAATAATTGTTTTGCTTTGCATCGTCATTCTTTTGTTAAGAGGATGATGCCCTGTCCTTAAGCCACGTGTAAGGACATGATGTGTTGCATGGAAGGAAGTGTAACGCATAGAAAAGTCGACTTTGTGATCTACGGTGAGAACGGAAACGAATCACTAAAAGTCAGAATCGGAAGCGCCACGTGGAATCTGAACAGTGACGGTTCGTTGTCCTCACCGACTTAACCTCGTCCTAAGTTTCCCTCGCAACGCAACCCAAGAAACGAATGGAATCGGTACTCTCTTTCTCTCTGTTTCGCTTTTGCTTCCTCTTTCTTCGCTGCATTGCCATCATTCTCAAATTCTCTATTTCAAACCAACCATTCAGAATGCAACGTTTTGTTGACGACGTCCTCGCTGTTACTAAAGAGTAACCACTTTTCTCTTCCATTTCCATCCATTTTTTATCATTATGTTTAGTGACCATTATTAAACAAACTTATCAAACTATTGATTTCTTAATCTAAATCTTTTTATGTTAATTGTTGCTTTAGAGCAATGAGATTCTCTGTGCCAAATTTTATCTGATTTTTTTGTCAACTTAATTTTGTATGAGTGGCGAAATCTAAATTTTGGTGCAGGTCGGTGAAGACGTTTACTTATGAGTCGTTGAACAATACTGTGAGACTGATCAATGGTGTCTCAGCTCTGGTGTTGGCACTGCTACCTGGGAAAGCTAATATACTTGAAGGTATTCAGGGTTGGGAGCTCCGGCCAACTTTTCGTGGACCACGCTTACCACGTTGGATGGAAAAGTAATTTTTTGTCTTCGTTTTCATAACAGTTTTGTTAAATATTTCTTTGTGAAATCTTATTTCTATCATATGAGAAATAGACGGGTTCAGTGTTTTTTATTTTTTTTACTTCATGTGAAACATACTTTTGTTCTAATTTGCATTGGATTACATTTGGGATGAGCATTCACGACTTTGTATTGTGCCCTGTTTTAATTGTGTACACGGTTCTTGACACTGTTTCCCTTGCCTTTTTTTAGTGGCGCGTCCTCTTTCAATCAGTTTATTCATGAGCTTTCTTTGGATTCTGATGTATCAAGCCAAGAATATTTATCTGGAGAAGAAGAAGAAGATGAAGAAGAAGAAGAAGAAGAAGAAGAAGAAGGTGGTGGTGATGAATATGAAGAATATCCTAAGACTCCCTTGTCTCCAAGTTCTAGAGTCCCCAGAGATACTTTTACTGATTACGGTAGACACCAGACGGATTGGATATTGATTTCTTTACAGTTCTTGATGGGTCTTCCATTTCGTCTTTTCCAATTAGTTTATTCTGGGGTGTCAAAACCGCGATCCATCGCTGGCTGTCAACACCCTTCACAACCACATCCACCCAATGGACTGCAAAGCCTCAAGGATCAAATTATTCATCGTGCCACTGATAGGAGACGTGGGGTCATAGAGGTTGAGCAGCAATTTCTGTCCTTATTACTTTATGTTGTGTGTTTCTGACCTTATATTTATGCTTTAGCTGTCTCGTGTATGTAACTTTTGCAGTTTTTTTTTCTTTCTTGTTTTTTCAATCAGGATCTTCATTTGGCCATGGAGATATTTATAGAGGCTGTTTTTGATGTTATTCACAAGTCTATACATGTTCTCTTTTCCCCATCAGAAGCTTTTGGAACTTTATTCAGGTTGTTTTCATCTAATGAAAGGCCCATTTTAGTTGATAAAGATGTTGTTGAGGATGCCTCTGTTTCTTCAGCACCGGCAGAAAGGAATACCAGCTTTCGTTCGTCTCTTAACACAGATGCCCGGACATGTCAAGATGTTATAACAGAGCTAGGGTAAAGTAAAGACTGTTGTTTACACCAATCCTTTTTGTTTCAAGATCTTGCTTGTCCAATTAATGACTTGTACTTTCAATTCTCACAGGTATCCATATGAAGCTATTCATGTGATCACTGCCGATGGATATGTTCTTCTTCTAGAAAGAATTCCTAGGTAAATAAGATTTTTTTTAGGGAAAAGTATGGTCCTCCGTTAGTGCAATCATCCACCCTCTTTGATTTTGAACTTATCGTGATCATTTGACATCTTTTGATCTAAACTTCTTTTCTATTGTTATATGGAGTGAATTGAATCTGATATGCGGCTTTTTTTTGGTAATCATAATGCATTTTAAAGTTGTGGCTCATTCCTGACATAAATATAGTACTGTAGCACTATTGGCATCAGGACTCTATTATGTGTAAAGGTAGAGGGTTTTGAAAGTTATAACACAATTTTTTCCTTCAGAATATATAATTATGACGGCATTGGAAGAAATGACAATAGGGAGACTTGATTATTGTTATTGCTTTGTGTAGAATCTAATGTCTGAAATCTAACTTCACAGGCGAGATGCACGTAAAGCTGTTTATCTTCAGCATGGAACCTTTGATTCATCAATGGGGTGAGTAATGTTGCTGTCTCAATCTTTACTAGTCTGGCTTTAATTTGTAGAGTATTTCTTTTCATGTGAATATAAAGTAGAAACCTGTATAGTGGTTGGGTAAATTTGTGTTGCGTCATATTTTAGTGTAATTATCCTTTCATTAGTTGTGATATTGGCATGACATATAGGACTGATGAGCTTTCTGTTTAAATTTTACCCTGCATCCTCTGTTCTGTACCAGATTCCCTCCCTCTGAATCGTGAATTTGTTTCTATTGTTTCAGTTGCTTGGATGCCAGAATGATGTTATGACAATAGTGGTAGTCTAATAAGTTAAACTTTTTTGGTTCAGTTGGGTATCTAACGGTGTTGTTGGCTCTCCCGCCTTTGCAGCCTATGATCAAGGTCTGTTACATCAATCAAGATACTATGTGCATCTTAAGAAAATATCTGTTTTTGAAGAATTATCACACGTATGTTTGTTTATTTATCAGGCTTTGATGTATTTCTGGGAAATATTCGTGGTCTGGTTTCTAGGGAACATGTCAACAAGAATATCTCCTCTCGTGAGTAAGTGCTCAAAGCAAAACCTTTTCATTTGTCTTGTGTTGTCTTACACAATGTGGTTTATATTTACCGTACTCTTTATTCATGTGACATCGATGTAATTGTAATGCAGATACTGGAAGTATTCCATCAATGAATATGGGACGAAAGACATTCCTGCTTTAATTGAGAAAATTCATCAAGTAAAAACTACAGAATTGAAGCTTAGTAAGCCTGATATTGAGGAGGAAAGTAATGACGATCAGCTCTACAAGCTTTGTGCAATTTGCCATAGTTTGGGAGGAGCTTCTATGTTAATGTATGTTGTTACGCGTAGGTTAAAATCAAAGCCCCATAGACTTTCAAGATTGGTTTTGTTATCACCTGCTGGTTTTCATCATGACTCAAGCCTACTCTTTTCTGCGGCGGAGCGAGTGTTGTTTTTGCTGGGCCCTATTTTATCTCGTATATTCCCAGCCTTCTATGTACCAACAAGGTTTTTCCGTATGCTTGTTAACAAGTTAGCCAGGGACCTGCAACACCTACCTGCAGCTGGAGGATTGGTTCAAACTTTATTAGGTTATGTTGCTGGCGGGGACAGCTCAAATTGGGTTGGGGTTTTAGGATTACCCCATTACAACATGAATGATATGCCAGGAGTTTCGTTTGGTGTTGCTCTCCATCTTGCACAGATAAAACGTAGTAGAAGATTTAGAATGTTTGATTATGGGAGTGCATATAATATGAAAATATATGGTTCTCCTGAACCTTTGGACCTGGGTGAACGTTATGGACTCATCGACATTCCTGTTGATCTGGTTGCTGGTCAGAGAGACACTGTAATACGATCTTCGATGGTAAAGAGACACTATAAGTTGATGAAGGAAGCTGGTGTGGATGTGTCGTATAATGAGTTTGAATATGCTCATTTGGATTTTACCTTCTCTCACCGGGAAGAGCTTCTGTCATATGTTATGTCACGTTTGCTTCTTGTGAAGCCCAGTTCAAAGAATCATCAAAGGGCTCCAAGATTGAGGAGGAAAGGACAGGCTTCAGTAACTGGGTAAAAGATGATATTTCCTAGTGATGAGTTTTTGCTGTGTCTCACACAGTGTCAAATGGAGCTGTATATACTTCTCTGGTTACAGACCTGCGTCATCTACTCTCTTTTTTATTCGGTGTTTTGTTTATGTTTGGAGAAGAAATAGACCTTAAAAAACAATGTTGGAATACATTGTAAATAGTCTCAACTCTCTGACTGAATGGAACAGTGGCGCCAGAGAAAAAAAGATAGTTGTTGTATGTTGGTAGTTAACCTATGTTTGCGGAAATGTTGCGACTGTTTCCTTCTAAATCAAGAGTGTTGTTGAAAAGGTTTATTATAGATAGCAGTTATGTGCATTGATATTATCAAAGCTTTGAAATGTATTTTTTAATTAAATTATTTGAAAGAAAACCAAAGGTAAATTTTATGTTATGTAAGTTCAAATTATATCCGTAACTAAACTTTATATGATAAAATAATTTTATCAAAGAACTATTTAATTATATATTCATTTTATGTTTTATTAAAATTAAACAAATTGATCTTATAATTTATACACATTTATTTATATATGAATAATACATTAAATAAATTTTAAAAGAAAATTCGACTATAACGATAAACTTCGAAAAGAAGATTCAGTTAGATTATAATAATAGAATTTGATCTTTTAATATTTTATACGGATTAAAATCATCAATCAATTATTTTTTGTCTAATCAATTTCAATTAATATAGACAGAATACTCAAATTAATGTTAAGTGACTGAACCGCGAAAAGAAAATCAATTAACGAAGATGTGGTTTAAACTTATTTTAATAATAATCAATCACTTTAGTCTCAAAAAAAGTTAATTAACTGCAATTTAGATTCTTGAATAAAATCCTAGAATGTAACTCACCCTTTTAGTTATTAGAATTGTCATTAAAGTCAATGTTGCGCTTGGTAAACATTCTTTCATTTTAGTTCCTAGATTAAACTACTTACAATAGTTTTATTCTTTCAATTTAATTATTGTCGCCATTTTAACAATATTCTAAATTCAAAGACTAAAATGACAAACAAGTTCTATACATCACTTTTAGATACATATCTATATATTATAATACTATCTATATATTATAATACTTCCATGGATTTAAATAACAGTGCATTAAAAATCACTGTATATACTTTACACTAACACATAGATGGATTATGGCTGATTAAATTTAATTTAAAAAAAAAATTGAAAAGATCATATAAAATACTTAATATAAGATAAATTGTGAGCACATCAGAGATGTCGATTAAGGAAAGCAGAACCTTCATTTCTTGTAAATGGGTATGATAGGTACATCGTCCTTAGACTCTCAAAAACATGGATCTCATGTTATCATATAGTGAACAATAAATGTCACGCTAGGTCAGGACTGGAATGAAACAGCATCTGTTTATTTTATGCAGTGCCAACATTTCTTTAATGCATTTGAGAAATGAGAAGAGTACACTTTCTTTCTAAACTTACACTTCCAACTCCCCAACCTCTTCTCCTAATGGATTAAAGACGGCTTCCACTTCATTCGGATCAACTTCCTCCAAGCTTGATGGTTGCCATTTTGGGTTCTGCGCGAAAAACATTACTGAATATATTACACCCAAGTATATATTGAAGAAAATATATGAGCACAACATCCATGGACCGACCAGATATAATTTTTTAATACTTAAGTTAGAACGGTAGACTTATATCCAGAGAAATGAAATATATGGGGCCTATTTGATTTTATTGTTCTTTTTCAAAATTATTTCACACAATTATCTCACGGAGGAAAATTATCAGAAGAATGTTCGATAAATTTTTTCATATAGTTTTGAAATTAAGCATGCCGGTAGAGGCAATGAAATGATGATGGTGCGCAACGGTGGTAGTACTTTGATATGAGAGCGGAAGAGCCCTTGAATGGTAAGGAAAACGAAAATAACCAAAAAAAATACATGTATCCAAGTAAGTATTTTATGCCTTTAGTTTTTTTGCATGATTTTGTTTCATTGATAATATCTTAAGTAATAACACTATATTTCCTGGTTTAGCATACGTCTATAATTGGAGTTTGTCTTCTAGATTAAAATATACAAAACATAAGAAAAATAGAGAACCTGATCCTTGTCCACCAGCACTGCTCGGACACCTTCTGAAAAATCATGTCGCAGTGAAGACCTCAAGGCAATACGATACTCGGTTTTCATTACGCCATTAAGCTGGAAGTTCCCAATACAAATGGAATACACACAAATTAATTTGAAGACAAGGAAATCAACCACCCTTGCCCTTAAAAAAGAGTGCTTACCGTGGATAGTTCCTCATCAGTCTTACCCACTGCAGAGGCAACTGCAGAGAAGTACTTATTGGTCAAGGAAAGGGAAAAGGGAGCACCTTTTCTGAGGCCTTCGAGAGCTTCACTAGCCCACTCCACGACTAGAAATAGCAAATACAACATTACAACTAGTCTGACAATTAACTGTAATTTTAAACATAAGTATTTAATATACAAAGCAGTGAGTATCCGGACATTTCATGTCAATCAGCATACCATTAGGGTCAGTGCTTGACTGGTGGTTCTTTAGCTCCTCAATGATTTCAGTGACTGATTTATTTCCTCCAAATGAAGACACTATCTGAGGTAACAGCAATTTCAACTGTGATTCAGACTCAGGGTTGGCCTCAAATCTTGCTAAAAGTAATTTGATGTCCTGATGTGGATCCTGGGAACTATATAACCAATAAGTTTTGTGCAAGATCATTATATCTTTAAGGTTTGAAGGCTCGTTAATATGCAATTGTTGCAATTACATATAACATACTTCGTGACAAAGCCAATAGAAATGGAAGATTATTTCAACAAACATTTAAGAAGACCATGAGGAAAACCAGCAGTGTCCTTAACATGACACGTACCTATGAAGTAATATAACTTCATGGGGTCTAATTCAATCATAATCCATCAAGTCAATGGGGGCAAATTCTTAAATAGAGCCTTAATAGCTGGTCAAAGGTTAGAGGTAACATACAAGTTTGTCGCCAAAAGGGAATCCTTGAATGAACCTAATTTTCCAGATGGTACGTAATGCGTTCCAAGACCAACAAATATTGCATCTGAAGGAGTAGAAATCCTCTTCCCAGTCAATCCAAGATAAGCACCTGAAATTAGTAAAATTTTCATATAAAATTAATTTTAGCGGAAACTTGAGACTACATTTGAATACTTCACTAGTCTAGCATACATGTATTCATTATGCAGATTACAACAGGATAGTGCACCAAAAAAAAATGAAAGAGAACCATCAGTGTTTTAACAACCTCAAATCCACACATTAGCTAGTCTTGAAAAAGCAATAAAGAACTTAAAATGTTGTATTAATTTTAAAAAATATATTTACCAACAGATCCTTCCCCTGGACTTTGAGCTGCTATATAAGCAAAACCTACATCCGGGAACAAACCAATTCCATTTTCTGGCATGGCAAGAATGGTTCTCTGTAGATGAGAAAGTAGAAGAAAAGTCATATGCAGGATCTACAATGGCAATTCATGATTAAACGAAGCAACTATTGCCAGGTGAGCATACCTCTGTTATGATGCGATAACGGCCGTGACCAGATAAACCAATTCCAAAACCCATTGTTATACCATCCATGAAGCTTATATAAGGCTTTGGATAATCAGAAATTTTGCATATCAGAGAATACTCAGCAGTGAAGACCTAAAATACATAAGAAGAAATTATGATTAGGTAGTAGATTAACAGGTCATACAAATATGCAATATACAGCAAAATGCATAATTGTCACGACATTCTTATCAAACACCGAAGTTAAATTGTTTAGCATTAGGGTCCGAATATGCAAGAACTTGCAAGGATTTTAAAAAAATTGCACAAAATAATGATTCCAAGGCCGATTTAGCAGGTCTGATTTATGTACAGAAACAGGCCCTAAAAAGTCCCCAAAAGAGCACCATTTGGTCAACTATTTCGCTTTTTTTATTCTTTTCAGAAACTATTTCAAGCACATTTGCCTCCTCCTTTACCGTTTTAGGCTCAGAACTTGCAGCATTAGTTGGGAATTGGGGGCTTAAGAATTGGAATTGAGAAATTACGAATTTGATATCATCACAAATTTTGTGTACTTGACTCTCAACTTCAGAGTGTGATGATTTCATCACATTAACTTTTAAATTGGTCATTTTTGTATCATCTTATGTTGTTCTATTATACTTTCTAACTTGATTTTGTTTGATTGTGAAATTGAAATTTTGGCTTTTCAAAAATTTTATGATTATTCTTTTTTAATATTATTTCATATTAGGTGTGGAAAATATGATGTATATTTTCTGATTTGGGAAAATTACAAAACAGGAATAAATAGAATACAAGGGAATAAACCTCGACACTAATCTATCCGTTAAAATCAAGGAAATAATTCTCTCTATAAATGCTGTACCTAAATAAGGAAATAAACCTGATCTTATTTACATTAAATCCTTCCTGTTATGGGCTGTACAATTCGGAAAGGGATAATTCTGATTGATATATGCTGATCTCCAACAGATTCTGATTGATATGCGCTGATCTCCAACAGTAGGTAAACTCGTAGGAGTTGAGTCTTAAACAAGTTTATGAAGCTTCCACAAATTTATTTAGATTCTTGAGTTTGATTACATTGCTTGGTTGACAGCAATTAGTAAGCCTTAACAAATGTATTTCTAGCAGTCTCGTAAAGTAAAACACCCCAAGGAAGTTCAGTGTCAAGGGAAAGAAAGACTGTCAAAAGGGTAATCCCGTAATGACAGAAGGGGCACTGATAGGCCTGAACTGGAAGCACATTCTGGCCACAGCCATAAACATACTACCAACACCTGGACAGGGATTGGTTGCACACCTTCAGGAGTGAGGATATATTGTGGCCTTACCCAAAAAAAAAAAAGGAAAAAAAGAAGTCGCATAGATAGCTTCTTCAATCACAGACTAGGATGGCACATTTTATTTTGGATTAAGGATGTATTTGGTGAACAACTTAATTAAAAACTAACTACATCAACTCTTAGCAAATGAGCTAGGTTAAAGTTATTAGAATAAGCTCAAAAGAGCTTATTTGATGAACCTCTCCATGGAGCTAATCGAACTAAGCATTTAAAAAACATACAAGGTTATAAACTACATCTGTCACCTCAAACCAACTCTTCCAAAAGCCTCCTTAATTGGTCATGAAAATTCCTCAACTACTGGACATTATCTGTTATCTTATAAGTTGAAGCTATTAAAGCTAGTTAGCCATGAATAATGATATAATAAATTACAGTGTAGGAAATACTTTCTCTAGAGTATAGTGGAAATATAGACATTATTAGTCAATAAGTGCAAAATATTCCAATAGGATAGGTATATATTTTGCACTGACATGGGTTTGATAAAGAGAAAGGGTATGAATCTGAAGGCATGTATAATTATTACAAAGAACACAACTAGACCTCAATCATATCTGATAGATTGTTTTTGATTGTTATCTGCTTCACATCACCACCTGCGGATAAACTAAGATCTCGGTTACCGAGTAAGTAAGAAAGTTGTTGAGAAATAGAAAATTTTGTTTGATGAAACACAAACTATAAACCGCTAGGATAGCATTGAAAAAAGATGATGATGTTGACAAAGATGCAAACAATATATCCAAAGTACATCACAGCTGCAACTGGATAGGAATGTATATTTACATATTTGAGATTAAAACAAATAATATGAGACCTTCGGCACTAAAGGAGTGTTTTTGTCCTTTTGTATTTCAGCAACAACCCCTTTAATATCCATACCTGCATTGACCACCAATGGTGATTCTCAAAACCTTACCTAGCACTCAACCAAAAAACCTCAAATTGAAAAAAGAATATCTGCATAAGAAGCTCGTTTTTTAATCTATTTATTTAAGCTACAAAAATTCATCAATGAAGAATCGCATTAAAAATCAATGAATTGTGTATTTTCTCCTATGACTCAATCATACCGGCACAAAAGGCACGAGGCGAGGTGCTATCGACCAGTACACATTTGACGCTTGGGTCCGATTCCCATTCATCAAGATAACTTTTATACTTTACATCCATATCTGCACCACAAAACGTTGCAAATCAAAATTTTAAAAAAATAAATAAAAAATAAGCCCTCACAATTAATCAACTGAAAACGCCAATAATTTAAACCAAAAGAAAAACAGATCTAGACCTAGTTTTTCTCATTCTATGTCGCACAGTCCATACCCAGAATCATCATTCGTTCAAAACTTCAATACAAATAAGCCAAAAATTTCGCACTCTCCCAATCTTCGAGGGCTTATGACACTAATCACATATACTAATTTCAAGTAATCGATGAGCTCCCCAATAATTGCGTATTGCTATAAAAGCGAACTCAACTAAACAGTCCAGATTCCAAAAGCGAATCTCCGAACATAATTCTCAACTTAAAAGGATGCATAATTAAGGAAACGAAGAGGAGAAAATAGAACATAAAAAACCTAGGTTCATGGCGTTGAGTGCTTTGGAGCGATCGAGGGTGATGACAGCGACGCCGTTTGGATGAACATCTCCCTTCACGAATTCTTCGGCCATAGCGGAAAATAGTCGCGCAGAGAGAGCGATTGAAGGTCGAGAGCGAGAAAGAGAAAGAGAAAGTGAACTGAGAAAACTGTGAACTCTGACACCCACTACCATTCTTCTCTCTGATATACCTCTGAAAACCAATACGCTTCTATTACCACCTGCTTGTTACACATTTCTTTTTTTACCTTCTTCCTCTTTTACCCTTCCTTTTTCTTCTATTTCCTCCCTCACCCAACTCTTCGCTCCCTTCTCTCCAGGGTTAAATTAGTCAACAAACTGCAAACTATGCCCCATTACATTATTTCGGGTGTACAGTCTTTTTCCTTCTTTTGCTGTTTTATTATTCATTTTTCTTAGTATTTTTTCTTTTTACATTTACATTATCTGAGAAAAAAATCGAAATTCGTGACTATTTTAAAAGACATTTATTTTGGTCATTCAAAATTGCCATAAAGTATTATTATATCGTACTTCTTTAAAAATTCATAATATTATCATTTATGAGGTGTCAAATTTGTTCACTAATGACACTATGTCTTTGTCATTTGAGTAACTGTAAGTATAAGTGAGTACTTGGTTGAAATTAGTTTAACTTTTAATCCAATCTAATTAAATTTAATTGGCTCTGATTGAATCTTAAGTTTATACTTTATTTATTTATCAATTCAACTTAACTCAAATATAGTCATGTTATGTTGGGCCATACTTAATTAATTAATAAAATTATTTCCTCTCGGTAGAGAAGATATTTTAAACATAGTTTTTTTAAGCCATAATTCTTACATGCTAATAAGTTCATAAATACATTTCTGAAAGTATTGAAAAAAGTATAATCAGTAATTATAAAATATAATGATTATTATTATATTCTAGAAGTCCAAGACGAACACATTTTCTTTAAGAAGATTAACAATTACTTGCACTAAAACATGTACGCTACAAAATATTTAATCATAATATTAACATAATCATTCATAAGTACTTTCTTAGTAAAATAAAATCACTACTATATATTTATCGTGTATTTGATTTTAAAGTGAGAAGATTAATAAAATGAAAGATTATGAAAGGTGTAATAAAAGAGGAATTGTTTTCGGGAAAAACTGAAAGAAGATGAGGGTTGGCCTGCGTACGCTGTTAGAATTGGTCGCTGGTAAGTTTTCCTTCTATTGTATTTTATTATTATCAAAATAATCGTAAAAGTGACTTTTAGATTCTTTATTTTTTTAAAACAATAAGTTTTTAACATGATTTTTGGAATAAGATTTCCACAACAATTTTTTTGAAATATATATGATATTTTTTTGAAAGATTTTTTGAAACAATTTTTTTAAAAAAATATAATATCTATAACTATATAAAAGGAATTTCATCTTTTGTGTCCATATTTCATTATTTCAATTTTACCCTTTATAATTTAATTATTTATTAAATTTTTAAAAATTAACGGTTAATTTTACAAGTTTTTATAAAATTATTTACTTATCTCCTTCTTTTTTCTTCTACTATTCATCAACAATTATTTTTCTCATATTTTCTTCATATATTTCACTTTAATTTTTATAAATATACTTTTATTTTGTTCATTATAACATTACAATATCATCAATTATAAATATAATTCAAAAAATATGTACACAATCGTGATAGCGCCCGTGTTTACCCTAATATTTTAGAATAAACTTAAGAATTTCTCCTTTTCTTTTCTTTTTTTCTCTCTACAGTGATAAATATAGATACAACTGTGATGACAGCAACGACAGCGTTGCATGGTGCAATGCGTAGGATATTTTTAGTCTTTTTATTCTTAGTGAAGTGTACTTAGTAATAATGGAGATTCAAGAAGAAAAAGTTCGGTAGTATCTATAATTTCCAAAGTAAAGTAAAATAGGATAGATGGATTTATGGTAGTGCAAAAAAAAGAAAAGAAGGGGTGCAGGGAGAAATAGCCCTGCGTTGAACAGCCTTGACCCATGAAATGTTTGGAGCAGGGGGTCTAAACCTTGTGAGGGGGTATTCCTGTAAACTTGGAGTGATTAATTAAATATGAAATTCAGAAGAAGAATTGGAATTTCTACTGTTATTTTTTTTTTTTCTAAAAAGGTATCTGCGTGCTTTTACCCATCCAATATTTATGATAAATTTAAGATTATATTTTACTGAACTGTTTAAGAAAAGTTGCTTTTATTAATGTTTTTATAATTTATTTATACTTTGTTTGGATTTGGATGTGAGTGAAACATATAAAAAAATAAATAAATAAAGTTATTTGGATTGAGAAAAAAAAACCCTCAACAGTAAAGTAAAGATAAAAGTATTTTTTATATTTTATTAACTTGAAATAAACAAAATAGTTAGATAATATAATAGATTATAAAAGTATCTTAATTTAATTTTAATAAAAGTATGAACTAGAAAAAATTATCGAGAACTTTTCTAATATAATATTATACTTATATAGAATTTTAATTGATTTTTGTTAATATTTATTTTATAAGAAAATAAAATCAAAATTATTTACTAATAAATTTGAAAATTTTAATTATCAACTAATATATTCGTTGGTAAATTGTATTAAAAATTTTTATTGCCGACAAATTTGTTTGTTAATAAATTTTGTTACTAAAATACACTAAATTTCTCATTTTGGATTTTTACAAATTTGTGTTAAAGTATTTGGTACAATCAATTGTTAATGGTATGTCTTAAAACTCGTCAATAATGGTAGTGGTAATAGTGGAGGTGTAGTGGCAACAATGCAATGGTATACCAACGATAATGCAATAATGGGACAACAGTGGAGGCCATGACAACAGTGACACTCAGTCAAAGACAAAAGAGGAGAAAAATGAAGAGAATGAGAAGATGGAGGAGGTGGTAACAATAGTGACAACGGTTGAGGAGGACTAGGAGGAAGAAGAGGAGGAAAGGAAGAAGAATAAGAAAAAGAAAAAGGAAAAAAGAATAAGAGAGGAAAGAGAAGACATAATCATGATTTTTACATATAAATTTTATTAATGACTAAAATTGTGTAATTATTAATATCTACCCGCAAATATTTATCTACACATTTTGGTTGTCGATCATTATTGACAATTTTTTTATCGTTGATAATTATTGATAGATTTAAATAATCTGTTGGTCAATTTTACTAACTATCAATTTACCGATCGAGTTGTGGATGTTGAAAATTTTGAATTATTGATAAATTTTGTCTTTTTTTAGTAAAAGACCTTCACAAGATAAAAATAAATATTTTTTAATATCAAATTATGAAAATCTCATAGTTTTATACCTTCAAAATGTTATATCAAATCTATAGGCAGAGGTTATAAGAATAAAAATTTAAATATCAAATTATCAAAATCTCATATTTCTATAGTTTCAAAAAATTATAAAAGATCTATAGGTAGAGGTTCCCCACACAACTTAAGCCTATTTTTATAAGTTAGGATATAGGCTTTGGTTATTCAAAGGATCGAAAGCTATACTTCTGACGCTCAAGTAAAATATTTTTAAATTTCACAAAAATTAACCCTAAACATATGAAAATCTTAAATTCTTTAATAAGCTTATGTTATTTGAGAGAACCAAAACCTATCAAAATATAAGTAGCGGTCAAAGAATCGAAACTTATACTTCTACCATAAATTATTTTAAAATAGCAATGACATTTTTTAAATTATAATAAACCTTTAGACAAGGATTTCATTCCTAATCGAAACTTATTCTTACGAGTTAGGATATATGCTTCGGTTGCTTAATAACGAAAGCCTATCATAATATGAGGTTTGATTTCTCCTTTCGCTCTACAAAAACGTATAAATACGTACAAGGAAACATATGAATTTGATTTCTCCTTTGACTTATAAAAATGTAAAGACGTAGAAGGAAAACATGTGAATTGGATTTCTCCTTTGACTCTTTGAAATGTAAACACGTACCAAATATCGAAATTTCAAGGAGATGGAGTGTCTATGGGGATGGTAGAAAACAGGGGTGTGCTTGTCGGAGTGGAGGAAATTGTCATTCATATTAATTACATTTCGGAAAGAGTGGAAGAAAAATAAAGCTTAGAATGAAATACAAATACGATGCACTACTTTTTTATTAATTAATAGAAAGAAGAACACACACAAAAGGTTTGGAAAAACAAAAAACCATGCATATATAATATGCTAATAAAATATTAAAAATGTATTAATAACATGACATGTATTTTTATGAACCAAGAACATCCTTGAGCACTTGGACAAAGTGAAGGTGTGCAGTTATCTGGGGAAAATGGCCAAGCGTGTCTATCATCTCCAACCTAACTTTCCCTTTGATTTTGTTCTGCATGTACAGTGCTACGCTGAGCGGAACAGCAGCGTCCTTTTTGGTCTGAATGATAGTGCATGGAGTCTCCACCTTCTCAAGAACCTCTCTCCAATCAGAGTAGAATATGGTTTTGGCTAAGGAGAGACCAACTTCACCTCCCATGTTCTTCAACCCCTCTTCATATTTCTTCACACTCTCTTCATTACTTGGATCTGCTATCAGTGAAGCGAATGCAGAAACAAAGTTTTCATAGCTGTTTTCTATGTTGGACAGTAACTGTTCTATATCTGACCTGTTAAAGCCTCCCTCATAATCATCTGAATTCAGAAACCTACGTATAACACAAAGTTAGAAGGACTTATCCTTTTAATTTTAATTTTTGTTATCTTATATCTTAAAAATATGTTTTATTATTTAATTATATAACCATTAAAAAGCTATTCAATCATTTTTTTTCCTATGCTTCTCATAAACTAAGAGTCACTTGCAGACGGCTGCACTCGAACTATTCCAAGGGTGATCATGATCACATGTCCAAACATAATTAACATTTTACAACACTTAAAGTTAACAAGCATTATAAGTTTATTTCCTTATATTATAACTCAGGATAAAAGAAAATATTTCATTCTAAAAGTTTAATCGCGTCCAAAACCTTTCATTTTGTTACAGAATCATTTCTCTACTTAAATAGCATGTTCGAAGTTAAAACTTGTGCTTTTTTTTTTTCACTGTTGTAACACAGATAAAACAAGCATGGAATTAAAACATGTCAACCAAAACTTAACAAATGAAAGGTTTTGTATAAGGTTAGTTTACGATAACTTGAAATAGTAAAAAATATGACAATTTTAATACAACCCAATTAAAAAAATTACATAATAAATATTCAAATACTAATTTTTTAGTTTGGTAACCTGTTAAATAACTTTGACCTTATCTTTTAGACGTCTATTTTTTTCCTACAGTCTCAGAACTGTAGGCGAAAGTAACGGCAATTAATGCATGTTTTCTTCACTTGTAATAATGGAGTTTCCAAAAATCCTTAACTCATTGGTGGAGTAACACGAAACAGTAACCATAAGAATAAGTGAATAGAAATTAAAAAGATGTGAGATATCAAAAATAGAGATGAAGAAAAGATACCTTGGGGAAGAACCAACGAGAATTAGGGTTTTGAAGAGTTGAGGAGTTTTGACAGAGGCAATGCAACCAATGATGCCAGACATGGAGCTTCCGACATAAGTGACAGCTTTAAGGTTCATCTCCTGCAACAGAGTGATCAAGTCATCGGCAAAAGCTTCGTATGAGGAATACTTCACAGGGTCGTAGAGTTTCTCGTTCTTCACACTTCCAGCACAAACCCAATCAAACGTAACAACACGGTAGTTTTCGGCAAGCAAGGGAACCACTTTGTCCCACATCGATTGCTCCATTCCGTAGCCATGAGCCAACACCAAAGTTTCAGCGCCAGATCCTCGGATTCTGGCATTCAAAGCCTGCGAAAGACACCTTTTAGATGCCATGTTTGGGTTACCAATGTTGGGTTAAATCTTAGAAACTAATTGTTTTTGGTAAAAAAGAAAAAGAAAGAGTTTCTTGTTGATAACACCACCATACTTTATTACTTCCTTTATATACACATGAATGGTTCACATGGAAATACTGTTTAAGTTAAATGGAAATTTTCTAAACTAAATTAAACTAGTAAGAAAACACGTTAAGAATTTAAACTACCAATAAAATACTATTATTTTAAGTTTTCAAATATAATAATATAGGTTAAAATATCTTTTTGTTCCAATTTTCGTCCATTTTTGTCAAATAGGTCCCAATTTTGCTTTTGTGCTTAAATAGGTTCCAATTTTTGTCAATTTGATTCAATTATATTCTAATTGGGTAATGCTGTTTAAATTGGTAATGTTTCACTGTACAATTACGTGTTGCATTAATAAACCGACATGACACTGTTTTAAGTTTAATCAGATGTTTAATTATAATTTATTTTAAAAAAATATGATTAAAGATCTGAATAAACTTAAAACAGTGCCACATAAGTTTACTAATGCAAAACCTAACATAGAAATGCCAACTGTACAGTGCAATGATACCAATTTAAACGGCATTACCCAATTAGGACCTAATTGAATCAAATTGACAAAAATTGATACCTATTTGAGCACAAAAATAAATTTGAACCTATTTAACAAAAATTGACGAAAATTAAGAAAAAAAAATATTTTAACCAATAATATAATATAATAAGAATTAACTAAAAATAAGTGAAGTAAGCTTATAGATTTATATTATAAAATTAAAATTTATATATCATACTTTTAAATAATGATAACTAAAATCTAATAGCAATTATTAGTTTCTTAGGAAAAAAAGAAATTGACTGAAGAAACATGATTTTTAGTCATTAGTTGAACCTCACCAGTTTTTCAACGTTGTGACCAGTGGCGGAATTTCATACAATATGTTGGGGGTGCCAAAATTTTGGTTAAATTATTATTTGGTCCATTTTTTTGTCTAAAAATATCATATTAGACCTATAGTGTTTTTTAGTTTCAATTTGGTCTCGATCTCATAAAATTAATGCAATTTTATCTTTTTCGTTAAATTTTTTCAATCGGAACAAAGATTTTTCATCAAAATTGATACTACGATTATGCCAATTATACCAACAAAGCAAATCATTCACAACTTCAATTTTGATGAAAAATTATTGATTTGATTTAATAAATTTAACGAAAAATGACAAAATTACATAATTTTTTAAAATTTAGATCAAATTGAGATTAAAAAAGAAACTAGATGACCAACTTAATATTTTTGAACGAAAATAGGAACCAAAAGAGTAATCCTAAAATTTTTATATAAACTAGTCAAGACATTGTATTTACTTTTTTATGATAATAAAAAATAATAAAATTACAATAATTATTATTATAATTATAAAATTAGATATAAATAATTTTTATAATTTTAGTATAATTAATGGTTCAATTTTAAAAAATAAAAAATAATTAAATTAAACAAATAACCATTTAAAAATAATATTAATAAAATAATTATTTTTATTTAAAAAATGTTTAAAAAATTAAATTAAAAAATAAATGTGAAAAAGAAAACATAAAAAATATAAATGTGTAAATATTTATTAAAATATTAAATTTGAAAAAAATTATTTAAAATTATATATTAAATTAAATTTAACCAAAAAAAATTGGGGGGCCATGGCCCCCCTTAGTCCCAACGTAGTTCCGTCTCTGGTTGTGACATTGGGGAAGCGTGAATTGGGTGCCTTTTGTTTGATATAAAGTAAAAGTCAAATTTAAGAAATAAATAAAAAGTGGAAATTAGATTGACGTCAACGTCGTTATGTTTGATGACTCCGTACGGCGCGGGCAGCGAGAGCACACAGTTCCGACTAAACCGTTTTCTTCTATCAAATTTTAGTTAATTATTACTAATCACTGAAAATAGTTCCAAATTATACATGTATTTTTTTTAAAATTTAATAATATATTATTTTCACGAGAAAAAATTCTAAAGAAAAGTGTTTATATTTTATTAGAAAGTAAAAAGAAAAGTTAATTTGAAATTGATTTAGAAAGCTAAATCTGTGGTAGGAAGAAAAGAGTTCATAAAATAAAGATATTATGTATTTAATTTATCAACACTAATTAAAATCACGGATATGGTGGAACCCGCAAAATTTGTTGAAATCCTTGACATTAGGTATGGTGGGGTTTTATTTTCTATTATTCATAGGCAATAATAGCAAGCTTACAACTATTTTCTCACAATGAATGATTAGTTTTGTAACTATTAGTTATGTCTCAATTTTGGACAAAAATCCTAATCTCTAAATTACCCAAAAGCTAATAATTGTGTTCAATAAATTTATTCATTACTATTTTCAGAAAAATATGAAATAATTGCCACATATGTTTAAATTAGTTTGTATATGAATTGAAAATTATATTTGAGTAAGTTAAAAAAAATAAAAATAAAAACTCATACATTAGTTTATGCAAAGTCAATATTAAATTATGAAAAAAAAATTATCATAAATGCAAAGAAAAGTAAGCAATCATGTGTGTGGGAAACATGTTTATTCATAACGTGTAAAACATACAAAACATGAGAGTTATAGTTATATTTAACAAATAATTACATTTTCATTCTACTATCATTTTTTGTTGTGGGGAATTTACACAAGAACCATAAAAAGTCATTGTCATTATAATTTTTAATAATATTCATGCTAGTTTCAAATTTTATTTTGATTAAATTAATTAAATTTTAAATTATTTTTTGTTATTTTCAATTTTTGTGTTAAAGGAAGAATCTAGGTATATCTAAAATATCATTTACGATGATTATGGGATACTTATGTCCATGAATAGATGATACGAAATATAATCTCCAAATAACATATACGACATCAAAATATTTAATATATAGAAACACTAATAGCAAGTCTAAGTTATTTTTTTTGTACTGAAAATCACAAACATCATAATGTCTGATACTTTTAAAATTGATTACGAACAGGTTTACAAATTCCTTTTGCAAGAGCCTCCTATAACTGGACTTTTGAGTGTTTGTTTTCATGAATCTTTTTCGCTTCAACACCCTGCTCCTGCTTCATCTTTTTGTTCATTCTTGTTTGGTATAAGGCTTGTATAGTAGACTTTTGAAAATCATTTAGCGTGCATGCTCTACACGCTTTCACGCTAAAAGACACGCAATAATTAATGATTTATCTTTTTCATACCTCCAAATAATGAACCAAAATCTGTGTAATTGAAAGTGTATAAATGTAATACTTGACTGACTTAAGATTTTTGATCCGTCGGCATGTCAATCATTTTTTCATTATGGAAAGTCTGTTTCATTATTAGGTATATTGATTGGTTAACATTTTTCTAAGCGAAGAAAAATAGGTTGTTCTTTATTTTCTTTCTGCAATTCTACGAATAATGTTCAGAACACATAGTTCAAAGTACGTCGATATAAATCCCCGGGGATCTAAAAGATGTATCCAGCTGCCACTGTAAGTTTGAGTAGCCTTAGATTCATGTGCAAGCGTTTTCTGGTTTACTAATCTCCGAATCCCTCAACTCGTGGCAAGAAAGTGATCATGATTTGAAATACGTCATAGATTTTAGGATGTATGATAAAACTTAACCCACCTACTCATTAGGCAAACCTTTTATAAACGAAAATCATTTCACAACACTATAGACGGTTCACTAAGTGTTAAGCATCAAAAGAGTACTACGTGCATATATGGAGATAGACGCATACTTTTTTATAAAACATTTCTCAAAATCGTAGCACCCCTAGGAATAGGTAGGAATAGCCATTGCCTTATCAGTAACTCTAATCATATAATCATTTCAGAAAATAATAATTTATATATTGATTGACAGCCATTGATCAGTGCCACTTGATTTGTACTAATCTCTACATAAACTAACTTAGGTTCCTTTCCATGGTAAAGTACAATATTAATTACTGCTATGTGAACTGTCGATGTTTCTTCCATCTCACATGATTATCTCAAGTAAACTGATTCAAGACATCGTTTTTGGTTTCTTTGTATTAAGTTAAGGTATGCTACAAGGAAAAATGTGTGTGTATATATATATATATATATATATATATATATATATATATATATATATATATATATATATATATATATCATTTTGTTCACCTGAACACGATTTCATTGTTCAAATGCTACAAAAGATGAAACTTTGAAAATGTAAATTTTGATCTATATTTTATTTAAATAGGTCACTTTTTATTACATTTTTTTAGTAATTATAAAAAAATTTAAAATCAAATTAACCCGTGCGTCGCTCTGGTACAATGACTAGTATCTAGACAAGAGCTTTTCTAGGGATAGACTATATAATGAACAATGACAGCATGGTCGAAATTGAACCCTTGCATGCATGCAGTCTGATGCCAAACGTAACCCCATAAATTATTTGACTAATTTACCTAGTTTATTGCATCCAAGTAGATTAAGGTCTCCAATACCCATTTTAAGCGTAATCAGATGAACCACTCATCTAGAAAATCACATGCAGAAGCACATTGTTTTACCCACAATTGATTGAAGCAAGTACTTTCATTAACCGGCTCATTAGTGCGGGGAACAAAGATGTCAAAAGAATGACATAAAAATCAAATCAGCAATTGAATCATGTACCTTCTTCAAATAAAGGTCATGAGAAGAAAGTTTCAATACTAACATCTTCCGTAATTAAATTCATTACCAAAATCAATAGAAATGAATGCCCCCTACATCCTGAAACTTCGTGTCCATAAATCCTCCCTCCTGGGAAAAATGAGTTACTGTTTCTGCGATCATCATTGCATATCCTTTGAGCAAGACAAACCTGTCTGCAACAAAAATGAATCCCTTGGAAGATGGATTAATTTTTAGAAAATGCCCGTACAACGAAAAACAATCAGAGGGTGATTTTTTTGGACAGAAAAAGATAAAATGGAAAGCTTGAAGCAAATGACAAACTTGTATGGTGGGTTCACCCTTAATTTGATGCCCCCGCTTTAATACTGAATCCATTTTTTTGCCTCTTGTTTGATATAATATCAGAAAAAGAGTCTACCAGCTGCCCTGCCAAACTACTCGGATCATCCATAAGAGTCTGAATGAAGGTATTAACCACCCTCCGTTCCTGCTCTGTCGCCCTTAAACTAAACCATGTTAGCAACTTCAACCTAAATTCCTGTTTGATGTGACCCTCACATTCTAGCCAACGAATTACTTTCACACAATACTCAAAGTTCTCATCCAAGGAACATGAACCATCAGATATGCGTAATGGAGAACCGTTAATTAAAGTGCTGTCACAATCATGTGTCTCTTCCATTGTGCTTGCTATCCTTTTTCTGCACATATCTAAGCGTGAATCAACAGCAGATACTTCTCCCGTTGGCCCATGGGTCCAGGTTTGAGAATCCCCACTCCCATGTGATCTTGCTAAACCATTTTTCTCTAGATCATGAGAAGCTGCATCATCGTCCCCCTCCACTGTGTGCAACAAAGAGCAACCATTATCTTCATCCCTAGAATACTCAAAAGGAGGTGTTAGCTCTTCATTTAAATCAGGAACTGAAACAACATTTAAATCAAGGCCTCTAGAAACTGAGGGCAACTGTGCTTCTGGAATTCTTGGTTTATCTAACCGTTCACTCTGACCACAGCAATTTTTCGTATTGGCACAACAAAACTCTTCCAAGTAACCTTGTTCTTGAGCCCAAGCAAGACGCAAAATTTTCCCAAGGTCTCGAACCTTGAATCCATAGTTGCCCATTGCGTCATTTGGCACCATCTTGGATCCCGAAGAATTCCCCCTAGATAGAAGGCTCTCTTTTTCATGATTCATAGGGACAGCCGGTGAAGGGTTGTTTTTAATTACCTCAATGCTCTTGGTAAAACACTTAGCCTCAGAATGACCCAGGTCACGTGTATCTGTGTAAGATATAATCCGAAAAGTATATTCTGTGCAAGGCTTGAGATTGGATATCAAAATCCTCCTCTGAGATTTGGGAAACACGGAAACAGGATCTTTGGAGGGTGATTCATCCCGACTCGTGTAATACCAAAGCTTGTATCCCTTAATCTCCTCAGAACATATATTTGATAATTCAATTAAAATGATTTTCACTGAGGAAGTTGTTACCTCTTCAAAAACAAACTTGCAAGCAGCAGGAAGTGAACCCCCTGCGAGTTATAAATATACCATCATGTCCAGAATAAATGAGACCGAAAAGTCAGAAATTTAAGTCCTTCCCTCAAAGTATATAATAATAATAAAAAAAAACTAAAGAGCATTAATTCCAACCTGTAGAATCTGAATTTGCATTGTGAACAGTGGCAAGCCAGCTATCAGCTTTCTCAATAGCAAGTGAACAGAGTTTCTGTATATCATTGGCAATAGGGAGTCTGCTGACAATGCCTCGAGCCATCTTGGCAGAAACGCCATTCACAGGGCCAACTTCTGTCTCTAGCTTAGCCTTCGCCTCTTGTACTATTTGATGCAAGTCTTTGAATTTTGTGGTTCCATCTAGGAGCCTGTAGCTCAAATATATCCTGTAACAGAGTACATCCACACGTCGGGCATCCTTAGCAATATTTAGCTGCTTCTTCCAACATCTGAAATAAATAAACATGAATCACCAAGCCAAAATGGATCTAAAACTTTACTTACAAACATATTAAAATTGGTGTAATAATAACTATCATCAGCAGTTATGTTATTAATAGATTAACTGCTATGTTGATGCAAGTATGATAGGAGAGAATAATTCAATAAGGGGATACATGCGTATTGTTCTCCAGTAATTTGGACACAACTCTGCTACTTCCTAAAAGTCTGAGTCTAGACAGCAAGTTATGTGCATTTTGTGAGTAATTTAATGTCACTCTTCTCCAATAAATAAACTTCTTCTATCATAAACCCAAACCGTTATTCACCAAAAACCTTAGTATACCATATATCAACAACAAAAACAACCAAGTCCATTAGGTAAGTGTTAGCTAGATGAATCAAACAATGCCAGTGTTCTATTCAAAATCATGTTTATAAACAACAAAAAACTTCAGTATATCAATAACAAGGTGGAAGGAGGAATGACAAATATTATCCACCGTACATGTAAACAAAATTACTTACCCGAGTATCCCCGTAACTTTACCACAGGATGCACAACAATAACCACCATCTAGCTGCATCAGTTGCCCATGATCAACAACCCCCACCTTTTTATGTAGAAGGGCGCATTCAATATGGCAAGACAACCCACAGGAGTCCCCTTGAGTAGACTCAGATGTGCATACCAACCAAAGACTAGGATCCTTGTTATCATCAAAAAGGTGACAAATACAGCAAGAGCATCTTCTACAGAATGTGTCATCTATAGACAGAACTGCCCTACAAGCAGCATTTTTACAGATCCAAGTGTTTGAATGGCCAAAATCAGAAGACTGGTCAGGAGGAGGTATGAGTCGAGTGGGATTTTCACCCTTCCGAGACTGCTTTCTAGATGGTTGGTGGCTGAAACTAGAAACCTTTTTGGTGTCTTGTTTCTTAATCATCTTTCCAGTTGACTTAGTTTCAGTCATCCTGCTTTTAATTGAAATGTTTTTTTTGTCCTTATCAAAACACGTTCGAAGAAGTTCCTTCTTCACACCACATTTTAGGAACTGCTGAAGGAGTTCTGAACTTTTTGAAGCACCATCTGAATGGCCGTTTTTTTCTGGAGTACTTTGCACACTGGAAGAAAGGCTTTGAACACCAGAAACTGGACAGAAAAAAAAAACAATTGTAGTAGTATTTGGGAAAAACAATAGTTAAACTTCAAACGATTAAATTAGGGCTTGGATACACAACACAAACAGCAGAGATAGACAAAGACTATATAGGAGTAAAATATGAATGCAATAAATTATTAGTTGACTTCAGGTTCCATCAAAGAAGTGCACATGTAAGAGTGATATTTGCGAAGTTAAACCATTAGGAGTAGGGACAGATTAAACCTTCAGATCGAATACAATATAACTGATTCCATTTCTTTCCACAAATAAATCAGTCATACTTCCGCCCATGTTTTAAGGCACTTATAAGCGCCTTAGACCATTGTACATGGATGATACACTCCAGAGTTGATTGAGTAAACCAACCAAACATCCAGCAACAGAGCTAACAACACCAAATTATATAGCTAATTCCATATGAAAGTGCAAATTAAGGAGAACAATTTACAAATGATTATGTGCAAACCACGAGAAAATTTGACCACATTTACATGTTATCCAAGTACTGTTGCATACGAACTTTAAACTGCTTTGACACTATTGTGAACAAAACCATTTGACAAGAAAATACATCCGCTAGCTACTTAGAGGACAAAGTTCTTTATATGAAACATTCCCCTTTGCATCAACAGAAACAAAATGGAACCAATCCATTGTAAAATTTATAAGCTTTTGAAATCTGCAAAAACATTGAGGTTTAAATTAAGAGATGGTAATAGCAAACAACATTAGGCAAAATCATTAAAGGTGACCGGCCATAGAAACACAAATACAAAATAACTAATGCAGTTCTACTTCTAGATGAACATCTACCAAGGGAAAGACCTGGAATCAAGTTCCTCCAGACAGATTGCGCAGATTTTGAACTAAACACCCAGATTATAAGCTATCATGCAATAGGACAGATATAAGTCTCGAGCCATCCTGAAAATGGATACATTTATGACGTGATCTTCTTAATAAATTCCAAATAATAGGATCGGATTTTCACATCAGAAGTAAGAATATTCACAATGAAGACTGGTGAAGCAGAGAAGTATCAACAACGGGCTTTCTATATAGGATTAACCAAAAGTGTGTATTATTCCACACACAGCTTTATTATAATCAGGGAATAAATTAATTAACGGTACAATATAAGAGAATCCCTAACTAATAGTTATATATTTGTTCCCCTATTTACATATAATCGATATGATATGATAATCCACACTAATTAAATCAAATACCTTAAGTAAATGGAAGGTTACATGGAAAATTGATTGTGGGGGCGGAGGGGCGAGGGGGCGCTGGCTAAGAAAGCAACTTCATAGAAACAATGTAGCAACCACAGTTATAGATCTCAGATGGCACATGGTGGCCAACTATAGCAAGATGTTCGTCATTTTAAATGCAAACAAATAGTTCATACATTAGACAACTGAATACTCAAATAAAGAAAAAGAAAACTAAAGAAACTCTCGATAAATAAAGCATAATAATAAAGTGAAATAATGAAAGATGATGGTTAAGTAGCGTCAAGATTTGGTACGGAAAACTATAAGTAGAAAAAAAGAAAATAGCAGTGTGAATCAGGACGAACATATAACAGGAAAAAAAAAAGTTTGAATAAAGTGAGAAGGATCAAAGGCACCTTTTCCTGGAATGGTTAACAGAGAAGGGTTTCAAATATTATATCTATGAAGCTAAGAATGTAATAGAAAATGGAGGACAAATCGCAGCTGTATCAAGAAAACCTTGAACAATATTGTTTTAGTGGTAGAAATAGATTTTTGAAATCTAAAACATGGTAGCACTGCCATAACATGTAGAAAGCACTATTTTGACCCCTATTGAAAACGGCTGTACTATTTGAGTCCTGTAGGGGTCTAGAGCTGCTCCACTCTGCTATAACATCCAATTGACTACTATGGTGGCATCTAATGGAAAAGCATCCAAAGCTAATGCGTGGCAGATAAATTTGATATGACCCTTAATATGTAACAGGGGGTCTGTGCAACTGAAAGCACAAACCAAAGCTTTGTATTCAATATCCGATTATATCTCAACTGACATCAATTGGAATTTGAAATTTTATACATTATGTCATAAAAATATGGAATGCAATTATTGATCAATCCCTACAATAGATTAATATGTAATCATCATGTTAGAAAACCTGCTCCGTGATGATAATCATTAAAAGTGGATATTTCTTATTATTGAATATTATTACTGTAATCTAACCTTAAACGTGTGAACAAATTACATATCAATATCACACTAATAAAGAAACGTGGTTTTTTAAACACGATAGTTTCCAGGAGAAGGATGATGTACCTCATTCAATTCATTGTACTTGTTAAGATGAACAAAAAAATATTTAGTAAACATTGACACTATGGTAAGATATAATCCCAGTTTCTAATTGCAGTTCAGCTCGGTGTAGTCAAAGGGTCCACATGAGATCAGTGCCTTAGGAGTTTCTTTGTGCATCAAGTAAAGACTGCCTCTAATGCCTCATTGACAAAGATAGAAATTCTATGAAACAACAACTATCTAACTTATTAACTATATGACGCCAAAAGGCTGAACAAATTATACATAATTTTCAAGAATATTTTTTTGAACATTCAGTTCATACCATGACATCAAAACCTCTCATGACAAACTGATCCAGTGTTTGATATTTTCTGCCCAGAATTTCCTAATAAAAAGTTGAATTTCATTACAAGGTAGGTGGACCAGTACATGGTAACTGTAAATCCTACGAGGGCCCACAAGGTTCTCCCATGAGAACGATTGTTAGAGAAGTCAATATAAACCATTAATGCATCTTCACCTAATAGATTACACTTCTTAGGTAAAATAGCCAGTTTTTGGGACTCTTAGCAGCAAACAACTCATGGATTTCTAAAATGAAAACCACAAAATGTTACGCCCAAGTAGTTAGTTAAAATGGAAAATCAACACAAAGTAGTAAAAATATTTACTGACAATTTATTTCCATCCTCAGTTTATAAAAAAGATCAAATTTAACTCCCCAAGTTTAAGGGGAAAATAATTGGATACTCTTATAAATCATTAAATGGAAAAACCAAGAAATATCCCATTAGAAAAAATTAATCATAGAAGGTTTTTTCAACAATTTTAATAACCTCCCATAATATAGTCACAAAAGTTTGAGTTACTTTCAACCCATTTTGATTAGTATTAAGATTAATGTGTTATTATCATTCTCATAAATAGGGTAAGATAGAGGTTTTACAGTGCAAAACATTTCAATACAACAGGGCAGTCTGTGTTTTTTCCCTTAGAACAACATCATTCCAAATTTAAAATAAAAAAGAGAAGGGGAAGGCTATTGGATATTCCCCTCTTATGCAAACCATTGGTACAATTGTGTTCCAAAACAATATCCTTCAGATTTAGGGGGAAATACAACTATACTAATCGGTAACATATGTGTTCATAATTTATTTTTAAGAAGATATTACAAGCCCCTCTCTGATATAACATCAATGGCACTGGACCCTAAGAAAATAGCAGAATTAATCTCTAATATACTAACAGGGCACATCAGATCATTGGATAACCATATTTTACTTTACCAATAACTACAATATATTTTATCACACGGGTCAAACAAAATTCACGTAGATGATAAGCCCAGAGGGCAGAGGAAGCTTCAACACCATCTTGTTGGAACATTTTTGTTTCAAGATTCCTCATCAAGCAAGCATAAAATATTGATATGTAATAAATCACGAGGAAACAATATATAAATTACAACAATGATATATGGTAAAAAACGCTTCTAAATGTCAAGTTGTCACTTCCAAAATTTATATTTATATCATGCATTGGTCTGGAACTGTACAAAACATGGTCTTTGTCAGGAAAGAAAATAACAGTAACAACATAGTTAGACATAATCGGAATATATGGCAGCATGACATTCAAAGGAAGAACACTGGTACGTGGTAACGTAACAAAAACACTAGACACACATTCAACGTAGGTAATAGTACTTTTAATCACGTGTTCATCTTTCCCAAACTCAAATTTCAGTCGTATACTATACCATACCCAAGGTTTACTTTCAATGAACTAACACGTCAAAATAGAATACTAAAACTACACAAGCAAACACTCAGCTACATAAACCACACGAAGAAAAAACGAATTGTCATTAACCTCTAAAAGACCATACCGAAGAAGCACAGGACCATACCTTTAGCCAGGAACTTCTCTTCTAAATCCATTAACTATGATTGAACGGCCCTTTCCTGAAAAAATACAGAGATATAGCATTACTACTTTGTTATACAGGTGAGAAGATCAAAGCTGTGTCATGTAAGACTTGCCACTCCACAACGTCAAATATATAGAAAAATAAATTACAAAGTAAAGTCTCAATGTTGAAAACACGCCAAATAATGTTAACAAATGGTAATTGACAAATGTTTAACACGACAAGTAGCTTGCTTTAGCTAAAATTCCAGCTACTCAAGATCAAGAAAAAACAACTAACAATGTTAACACGAAAGTTTTGTTTTTTCTTGTTCATCTCAACTTGTACTTCAACAAACAAAAACACCATTACATTTTATAGAAACAACGACAATTCATAAGCTCAAATACAAGAATGTGGCTCACGAAAAGAACATAATAGACCCGCAATAAATGGAACTACAATGCAGGATAGGAAAATCAAATTAAATATGTTCCACACACTAAATAAACAGAAAATTAAAGGAAAAAAATTGAAATCATGCATACACAAAAATAAGCCTATCCAACCCACAATGCCTCGTTCAAAAGATTAAAATGGACATAAAGCAAATAGCATAAAAACCTACAACAACATCCCACACACCCAATTAATATGACAAAAATATTTACTTTATTTTTGCATTTGTATACTATTAAATAATACGAAAGACGAACACCGAAGAGAAGAGTGCCTCTATAAAGCCTCACACATCGCGATTTAACAGCCTCTTCCACACGCATTGTGCAGTCCGCATTGACGAGAAGTGAAATCAAAGCGTGTTTTTCTTAATTTTTCCTTTTTACCAGAAAAGGAAACACCTCCTATACACGAATAGGAACGAATACAGAATTGCAGATATTAACATAACGATAGAGGAGAAGGAAAAAGAGTGTACGAAGATATTGAAGAACAAATCTGCGGAGAAAAGAGAGCCGAAAAAATAGGAAAAAATAGAATGATAAATAATATATAATAATAAAAAAGAGCAACAGAAAATTTGGGTAAAGTGAAGAAGAGAATCTGCAGAAAAAACGCACCTTGGGAGAATGAGGAGAGTTTTTTGTTGAGAGCGTGAAAATCGTTTTGCTCCGAAGAGCAATTAATAAATCGAAGGCAAAGAAAATTCTTCGTTGTTAGTTGTTATTTGTTATTTGTTGGAGAGAGAGAGAGGAACTTGTACGAGTTGTTCACGTTATAGAAGGGAGAGAAAGCGGCGAAGAGCACGCGCGGAGGAGCGCGTGCACGAGGAGAGTAGTAGTTTGAAAGCAACAATGGTTTGGGGTTTTCTGCAGTTGCACGGTTACCGCTACACATCTACTCCCACACTCTCATCACTGTCTCATGTCATCTTCTCTCTCTTCTCTATCTATAAAATTTTATATATATATATATATATATATATATATATATATATATATATATATATAAAATTTACGCTAACACACAGTACATACTTTTTCTTTCCTTAGTTTTCTTTCCCTTTTATGACATTCACGTGAAAGGCCATAAATGTCCTCGCAAACTGAAAAATTAAATACAAATTTATGTATACTCAAAGCTTTATTTGTTTTTTACCAACTATATATCATTCTTAAAAAAATACGGATTTATATATTGATATACATATGGAATTAATTAATAAATTAATTTAATTATTGATTCATGTAAAATATAAAGACGGGTTGTTTCATGTAATTATATATATATATATATATATATATATACATGATTTAATAAAAAGATTTAGAATTTTATTTCTGATCATAAGAGTTTTCTTATATTAACCACAAGAGAATGTGAAAAAAAAAATAAGAAATTACAAAGAGATACATTAGAAAAAGAAATTAAAGAACAAAAAGATTAAAGAAGATATTTTTGTTGGACTTTGGATAGAAGTTAATATTTTCTTATTATGATATATGTAAATATTTGAGAATTATAAATCTTAAGAACTGTACAATAGTTTTTTAGAATTTGTTAATGTAATTATTTTCTCTTTATATAACAAAATTGACTGTTGACTCTTTTTTTCAAATATTCTTCTTTTATTTTTTTTAATATATTGTTATATCAAACATACATAAAAAAACAAATTAAAATATATTCAAGAATTTTTTATATATATAATTATGAGACAGCATCCTAATTATTACTCTGTGAGACTCCTCTCGGGGATGTAGAGTTGGACATGAGAATGTTATTGTGACTTTAATAAGAAGAAATAAAATGTTTTTTTTTTCTTGTACGCATTAAAGGCAGTGATTAAGATACATCAAAACTTTTGGGGTAATAGAATCTTTTTTCATATAGGTGAAAGATTAGATTTTTCCTTCTCTGTTTTTTACATTCATGGCTTCTCAATCAAGATTCTGATTTTTTTTACTATTTACTGTTTCTTTTATCCTTCAGTACATAAAATATTTATTATTGGAGTTATAGATAGTCAAACTAAACTTGCATATATTTTTTTTGTTAAATATGTTTTAAATTTTTTAACTTGAAGTAAAAATTAAATTAAATTTATTTTTAAATTTTTAGACTGATTTAGTTATTTATTTTCAAAAATTAAGTAAATTTAATCTTTTTAACCAAGTTTATTTGATGTTTTAAACGTGTTTCTCAATTAATATTGAAGTGAAAATGAGTTAAAAGATATGAATAATTCATATACTACCATGAAATACGTTTAAAATGTCAACTAAATTTAAAAAAATTTGATAAAAATTACTAAATACACACATTATTTATAAAATTGGAGACTAAATTAGCCTAAAATTTTAAAGAATAACTATTTTTAATTTTCACTACAAATTAAAAGACAAAAATATATTTACTTTTATTTTTTTATTTGTATTTTGTTGCCATTCTGCTATTTTATTTTTATGATTCATGCTTGTTTTAGAATAATGATCTATTACTTTCTGTAATAAGATTAAAAAATACTCTGAACTGAAATAAGAAAAAGTAATAGTTGTAATCACGAATCACGATTTATCGTTTATCTTTTGATCATTGAATTATTAGGTTATTTTCACCTTGAGAATTATAGGGTTAGTTTTATGAACAATGTGAAGGTTGAAACTCCATCAATACATTTGATTGGGTATAGTATCAAAGAAAGTGACTTTTGTCAAAATCTAACACTTAAATTTTTCATATTTAAAAAAAAAAAAAACTTTACTTTCTAGTATGGTATTGGTTATTAAAAAAAAGAATAAAGAATATCATTGTTTTTATTATCTTAAATGTTTAATGATCATTAAAAGTATGTCAGTTTTATTTACAGCCAGATTCAATTAACTCATTAGTTTAAATAGTAAAAAATTGTGATTTTTGCATAGTATGAGACATATTTAGTAGGAAACTTTTTATTATCACTTGACTTCTTACAGGATTAGAAACTTTATTTTCAAAACCCAAAACCTAACTTTCCAACTAAACATTCTTTCAAATAAAAACTTTGCATTAGTGAAACAAAATTTCCACATGTGGCTAATACACTAAAATCGAAAAAACAATTATATATTAATTTAAATGTTTGAAAATATAGTCAAACTTTTATTTGGAAATATATAATATCAAAGTTAATGAAATTCACAAGATGTGACTTCATCTAATTTATTTCACTTATTGGTTCATGATTTTGCACTACATGAAAGTTATCCCCAACCATCTTTTTAATCAATATGTTAGTCTGTCATATAATGTTATGTTAAGAAAGAATACAAATTAATCACTCTCAAAATATATTTTAGATACCCACAATAAAGATAACGATATGAGCACAATAAAAAAAATATTAAGTCAATTACAATTCTTTATCAATAAAACATACAAAATAAACAATGATTATAGGTGGTACACATTTAAGAATTTTCCAAATTATAAAAAAAATCAAAGTGTTGCCAAATTTTGAAAAATCATACTTATTGAACAATTATTTATCCAGTAAAATCTATTTCTAAAATTATTTATTTAAATTGCATTTTTTCTTTATTATTTAAATTTTGCTAGAATAATGAGTTTTAGTTTTAATTGTTAATGTGTATATTCCAAAAGCTTGTAAATAAAAACAAATTTAAATCAATACAAAACAAAAATATAATCTTAATTCAATCGTTAAATGGAAGCCTTAAAATTTTACAATTGGTGAAATGCACTTTTTATTTCCACGGTTGGTGGAGGTACCAAAACACTATAATGTTCTAATATATTCTATGTGAGAGTTTTGGTATTTTCAATAAAAAAACAATAAAATTATGAGCAATATGTCAATATAATATTCACCTCATTAATTTAAAACATTGCATAATTCATAAAAAAAAAAATCAAAATGTGAGTGTATAAAAATAAATATTTATAGCACTCTATGAAATTCATGATAAACTATTGAGAATATATAATCTTTTTATAAATTAAAGGATTTATACAATACAAAAATTATATACCTATTAACAATAACTCTATCTCCAGTCTCTATGCTTCACATTTCTCCTAATATTATCATTTAGTCTTGTATAACATATGATCATCCTAACGGATAAATCGCAAACAAACATAAAAAGACATGGTAAGATAAAGTCAACAATAAATATACTAAGTTTTATATGTAAAGGTTACTAGATTTGTCATTCTCACACCACATCATTAACAACTCAAACAATTTATTTGTCTTAATATGTAATTACATATAGCTCACATGGTTTTTCTAAAAACAAGTCACTAATAAAAACACAATTTTGTTTTTTTTTTAAAGTTTAATTAGTTTAAAGTCAATTGCATCTTTTCGATTTTACCAAACATAACTTGTCATCTTAGTTCAGTGGTAGAGCGCGTGGCTTTTAACCATGTGGTCGTGGGTTCGATCCCCATAGACGGCGATTAATTATCTTTTATTTTATTCTCTTTTAAAACAATTCATAATTAAGTCTATAATAAGTATGTTTGGAGTTTATATCATGTATTTAGACTTCACAAGTTTGAAATTTAAATTTAGGGAATAAAGTTGAATTTTGTTTTTGAAACTCAACTAATATTCTAATTATTTTCTATTTATTTTTTTCTTGAAAAGACTTTAAAAATTATTCATATCTTATTTTTTTGTTTCCATCGTCTTCATCTTTCTAACGTAGTGTTCATTTGTGTGAATAGCATTGTTCGTGTGTATTTGCACAAATGGATTCGTGGCAACGCGTATGTTCTTTTTAGCAGATATGCATGGATTTGCAGGCGCGGATTTACAAAATCCATTCCACATTCCATCTTTGCTTATATGCCTAGATTTAAGTGTATTATAGGTAAGTTTGAAATTTAAATTTAGGGAATAAAGTTGAATTTTGTTTTTGAAACTCAACTAATATTCTAATTATTTTCTATTTATTTTTTTCTTGAAAAGACTTTAAAAATTATTCATATCTTATTTTTTTGTTTCCATCGTCTTCATCTCTCTAACGTAGTGTTCATTTGTGTGAATAGCATTGTTCGTGTGTATTTGCACAAATGGATTCGTGGCAACGCGTATGTTCTTTTTAGCAGATATGCATGGATTTGCAGACGCGGATTTACAAAATCCATTCCACATTCCATCTTTGCTTATATGCCTAGATTTAAGTGTATTATAGGTAAGTTTACCAAATTAACCTTGTTATTTGTACCAAGCACGTGAACCAGGCTTTTCTCTTATTATTCAAAGGTGAGTGATGGTGTTGTTTACTACGAACATGCACTGGTGTGTGTGGGTGAAGTGAACCAATGGTGTGGTGGTGTTATTTAATGACATTTTGCACCGGTGTGAGTGAAGTGAACCGGTGTTGGTGAGTGGTTGTGAGGGGTGGCGCACCGGTTACCTAATCAATGCAGTGATGTGTGTGTGGCACCGATTACGTAACCGGTGTTGGTGCAATAAAAAGAGTGACACCGGTTACGTAACTAATGTTGTGTGTATGGTGATTTTTAACTTGCTTCGTGTTCTTGCAGGTTGGCCGAAGTTCATTAATTAGGTGCTCCATAGCTGGTCAAGGTGGTGGCCCGAAGTTCATAAGGTCCTCCATAGGTGGTAAAGATGGTGGCCCTTGTTGACGGTGTCCGTTGGTCGTGGACGTCGTCGGAGTTCAAGCTTGAAGATTTGCGTAAGTTTGGTAAAGCAAGTTACTCAGTGGAGGTTCTACGCTGGTAAGATGGAGTGCTTGTGTGTGATGATTTATGCAATATACCTTCTCCATTTCGTGGCTTACATAGGATGTTTTTGTTGACACTTGAAAATATAAGTGGTTATTATAATCATGGTGGTGTTTAGAGCAAACCAGATTCCAATTATGTTTGCCTTCTCTATATATTGTTTTGGTTTGCATCTTCAATGTTGGGATTCATATACTGCACACCTCATTTAATTTTATAACTTTTTTTCCATTCATACAAAATTATTTATTTTTTATTTTAAAATTTTTATATATATATATATATATATTTAAATTCGTATTATTATTTTTAATTATTTTTATAACATCAAATCACAAAATCATTATCTTTTTCATCAAGGGTATTTTGATAACTTTCAAAATCTATTTTTTTTTTCACAATTTATTTTATCAATCAAATCTCTCGCTAACTTTCGTAAAATTTACTTACAAATCCACTCATTTTACCCTCTAAATCCACTCAAAAACACACACATATCTATCCTCTCAAATTCACATCCTCCTTCAAATTCATCTACACAAAAAAACACACCTAAATGTTATGCATGATAAAACATAAAATTTGTATTTTTTTTAATTATTAATGAGTAATTCGTAAAAAAATTGTAACTTTATTTCGAAAAACGATTTCACAAAAATAGTATATGATTTCACAAAAGATTTCACAAACGATTTCGAAAAAACAATTGTTGAAAAATATATTTTATAGTATATCATTTTATTGAGATTAATATATTACTTAGAAAAGTGATTTTTATTTTCTTTAAATTGACATATATGAGTTTGACTTGTTTTTTAAGTGTTTTGACACAACTTTTACGTTAACTTGAAAAAAAAAAATATTAGAAAATAACTAACAAAATTTATACTACTATATGTAAAAAAGAAATGTAACATTTGTTTTCAATTTTACTACTTAAAAAGTAATTATTTTTAAATCAAAATAATTATTCTCTTAATTTTATCCTTTAAAATTTATGTTTTGAATTTAACCATTTATTTTTTAAATTTAATTATTCTCTTATTATTTATAAAAAAAAATTATAAAATACATAAAAGTTATTTTAAAGAACTATAAAATTTATTTATATATTTTTTCTAATTATAATTTTATTATATTTTGTTATTAAAAAAATAAAACACATAATGCATGTATCTTCATTGACAGAATGAAATTAAATTTGGAATCACAATTTCTTTTATATAGACTAGTCATTTCATTTGCAAATTAAAGATATACAGAAAAGAAGGCTTAATTGTTTTACACATACAATATTGAAATTTGTGACGTGACCTTTAAATTATATAGAATATATAATATATATATATATATATATATATATATATAATTTCAATTTTATTAAATTATTTACTCAATTATTTAAACTTTTTAGCTTTCATGATCTTGTCGAAATTTCTACTTTGAAAATTAAACAAGTGCATGATTAAAAACAAGAATACATAAAACTTTCTCAATGGTGACTGTTGTAAAATAGTAATTATTAAGGAAATTTGTTAATTGAATAAAATGTGAGTTATGTTAAACTTCTTCGTATGCTTTACATTTCTTTATATAAAAACATGTAAAACATAAGAAATTCGATTAAAATTATTTTATTATATTCTCTAAAATGGGGTAATAAAAAATAAAGAAAAGTTAGTTGTTGATATTTTTGTGGACAAACTTAAAAAAATTTTTATAAATATTTTATTTAAAAAAAAAAACAACATAATAGTATTTTTTAATAATTTATCAAAATTTATTAAAAAACTTTATTAAACTTCAATTTTCCAAAAATAAAAGTATACAAAGGGTAAAACTGTCCTGTAAAATTAATTTAACAACCTAAAAAAACTGAAGCTGATGATTGCACATAGCGAGTAGCTAGGTTTTACTTTCTGCGTGCAGGAAAAAAGTGCATAAAGCAGTGATTCCTCCTGCTATTGGTACGTGTTTTAACCATTCTATACTCTGCGCGTGAAACCAACCTTATCCAAAAATGTTAATATTTATATTCTTATTATTTATTTTCTGTTAAAATAAAAATGTGGAACAGTTTGATAGTCAAATATTACTTTCTTATTTATTAACTTTTTAAAATATTGTTTATTCTGATGTATCAAATATAATTAAGTAATTTTATTTATTATTTTAATTGTAATATATATATATATAAGTGTAATTTTAAATTATATTTTTAATTTTCTCTAATATATTTTTGATGACATTTTTTAAAAAATAAATCATTATTTTTTAAAATTATTTCGTAACTGTTATTTTTACGTGATTGTTCCATAAATTTTCAATCTCAAATTTAAGAACCCGCTAATCTTATATCACTAACTCTCTTCAATTAATTTGTAGGGATTAAATATAGGTTAAAATAGAATGAGATACTCTCTACTAACATCTAATCTTGAAAAATATTTTGAATATATATATTTTTTTGAAATTTGACATGTAAAAGAATTGAATATATAATTAAGTTGTTCTTTAAATAGTTGAAAATATTTATTTTCGTTATAACCAGAGAGATTATCTATTTGTACACCCTCATATATAATATGCTGAAAAATCGATTTGTTTCTCTTGTATAATTATATTACGTTTCCTGTGTATGTTATATTAATCGTAATATATTTTATTACAATCCATGCATTTATATTACATCTTAATATAAATCAATGTTATTTTACTCTAGTATAATTCTATAAATTCTTAATTTTAAACCATATATACAGTAACATAATTTTAAAGTACTGTAATTAGAGAATATATAGTTTTTTAGTTGCAAATGTTGGCTAAATAAAATATTATAAAGTATCAAAATAATTACACATGACATGGCAACTATTCTTCGATCAACCACAACTCTGAAAACAAAATAATAATTCAAAAAGCATCACAAGTATCATTTTCAAGTCACAATTACACGTTACATAGTTTACTATTTCTAAAGATAATTTTCTGCTATGGCATATTTATACTTTTGGTGTGAACTGCTTTGATTTAGTCTCAGGATTAAACGAATATGTTAATAAACGTTGATCAAAAGAACCTAAATTATTAATTCATAATTTACTTATTATAGAAAAAAAAAATTAACACCCTTAATTATTGTTTAATTATAATTTACATAAGATAAATAAATATAAATAAAAAATCTAAAATTGATAACAAGACATAAATACTATATCGCCAATATATTTTATGAAATGAAAAAAAGTTTTAACTTCGATAAGGATGATGAATCAGTTAGATTATATAGAAAATTTGCCTGAATACGTTAAAGAAAGTTAATATTAAATATTAAAATATAATAATTTTTAAAAAACAATAATAAATTTTGAAGGTCTTTTTATAGATTGTGAAGGACTTTGTTAATGATAAATATTTTATTAATTTTTAAAAATTTATCTATTGGTGTTGCATTAGTTTATTTTTTTTATCTATGCAATTACTTAATTTCTTTTTTATAATAATTTTTTTTTTCTATATACAATATATTTTTATCATAAATTTGATGTGATCTTTCATATTTTTTATTTTTTTAATAAAATCTTTATGTTTTTACAATAATGCTCAACATAAAATTATTTATCTATCTTCATGTATCTTTTTATATAAAACAATTTTTTAAATAAGTCTCATTAATTGAATTACGAGTTTGAACTATACATAAGAGTAATACGAGTACATGTGAACTTATTAAAGACACTATCTAAACTTACAAAAATATACATAAAGAATAAATGGAAGGACTTTATATTGGTTTATTTTATGAACGGTGAAAAGAGAGACGTTATTGACTTTTAAGAATATCTGGATAATATTTATAAAACACTTATACTACAATTAGAATAATAAGGATATGCTCAACTAATATAATTATTAAATAACCATGCAGAGTTAAGGCCTATGCACATTTCCCTCCAAAATTATATAACTAAGAAAGTTCATTCCTATTAAAAATGAAAAATATATTTAGTTAAGTGTATATCTTTTTTAGTAAAACAGAAACAAGTTGTCTAATAAATACTACTTTTATTCTGATAATAAATACATAATTACTATTTTTAATAGTAATGCGGCGACAACATTAGAAATAGAGTAACTGCATTTATAATTTATGGTCGGATCGGATATCTTTTAATTTAAATTTTGAACCCGACCATTTCAATCCATTTAAATCCGATTCTTTTTATCCAAATAACCTGAATCCGTATCAATCGATCCACATCCATTTTTCTTTTTCGAGTATTGCGATTTGGGATGGTTTGAATTTTTCTACTCAAGCCTATAAGCTTATCGTTGATATAGTTTTTTAACAAGATATTGTTAAAGTTTATCTACGTTTTAAATGTATTTTTTAAGTAACATTGAAATGGATAAAAATATATTAATTGTGTCAAACAGTTAAATAACTAAAAAAATGAATTCTATTTAATTTTTACGAATTAAGAGACCAAATATATATTTATCTTTATTTTTAATTTGTTTTTGAATTTTATAAAACATTTTTTGAAGCATACATAATTTCTTTTTATATTTATTCAGAAAAATATTTTATATGTAGGAAGTAAATATTTTATAGTTTAGTTTAATAACAAAATATAACATAAAGATAAAAAATATTAATTTTAAAAATATTTTTAAATAGGATATGGAGTTATTTGAATATTATGAAAGACGTGGAATTGATATATATTTTCATATATATATATATATATATATATATATATAATATAACACTATAAATAATAAATAAATAAATTTAGTTGTTTTTTGTTTGGCACTTGTTTTGTTCCCAGCATCTCCAAATGAGTTTTGAAAAGAGTGAAGAAAAGAAAAAATATAATATTGTAGTAAAGAAAAGAAAGATGAAATGCATGTGAAAAGATGAGTTATTTTAGATTTGGATCTTGATAAGTGATTCATTGCCACTTTTCCTTTTGTTTGGTTTGGATTCAATTACTTTTGGCGCAGCCTCCCAGTAGCGTTATTGGTTTCTGTGTCTGATTTGACAATTCTCTAACTTCATGCACAACAATTTCAAATATAAATTATTTATTTATTCAATTCAATAACCAAATTTTCTATTTTTCTTCATCAAAAAATAATATATATTTTTTTCTTAGTAAACAAAATATATATCGTATAATCTGATTACAACATATAATTGTTTGGACATTATTTGAGTTATAATTATGATACATCTTAAATAATATGCATAACATACATTAACAAAATATCATTATACAAATTATTATATGAACTACAGTATACGTAGTATTACTTTATTATATCTTCAGCTTATTATATGCTAACCATCGTGAAATCATCTATAACGTACATCAAAACAATCTTCACAGCACTTTTGGCATCTTCTTTCTATGCTATCCTTTTCCATAAATTATATTTGTTCTTAAATAAGTTTGTATCGCTACTACTATATAAAGAAATAATATATCACCTTATATTGACCTATTCTTAATTTGTATATAGATTATACTCTTCCCTTTTATTTATAAAAACCGTTTTTTTTAAATATAAATAACTTTTTAATAAATCTTATTTCACTTGGTAGCATTTTCTAAAAAATAATATAACTTACAATGTTTGACCTTGCAATATTAATTTTTTACAAGAAAACATACACAAAATATGTAAATAATTTTTACACTCAAAAAAAATATTTCTAATATTTATGTAAGGGAAAACCAACTTTCTGTTCGGCCTTTTGGGTTCACAAGTTTGGGCTGACGTAAGGCCCAACTTGAATTTGATTAGAAAGGTGCTCTCCATTCGAACTAACGAAGTAATAATGACACGTCGGTTCTCAGTGCTAATATATATAATACTACATCAAGGTAGCAAAATTTAATTTTTTTTAAAAATAAAATAATACCTTTATTACATTTTTTTATTTTATTTAACATTTATCTGATTGTATTGATTATTCATTTAAAAATCGTGTTCTTACTTTCTGATGATTAATGTGGTTAATATCCATATGAATGCATTATAGAAATTCTGAGTGTTGATTACTCTAACTTTCTATCAAATTATCAATCACATTAATTTTTTTACTAATTTCCATTTGCATAATGTGTGATATGGGAAACAAATACGAGAAAGAAAAAAAAATTAATAAAATGAATGAGAGAATTCACTATAAATTTTTTGGGTGAAAGTTGACAAAAGTGAAATTTTAGGACATCAATGCAATAAACCTTAATAAAAAGAAAAAGATGTGCAATTTCAGAGGGAGAGGACATTCAAGCATTTCTTATTTTTCTTATTTTTTTTTTCCTGCAAGAGCATTGCTGGAACATTACACGAGGTATTATTATGAATATTAATATATAATATTACTATATCTGTATATTATTAATAAGAAGAAAAATGAGTTTTGTAGAATCTGATGAGGGTAATGGTGTTTTGTGCAGAATTTTTGGTCAGGGAGAATTCCAAAGCTCTGCATTTTTAACCTTGGAAACACTTTGCAACACTTCCAAAGGAAGAATGTCGCCACTTACAACTACCATTTTCGTTTCCAGATCTACCTTGTATGACCTCACTCCTGTTGCGAAGCATAAAAAAAAGGCCATTATCAGAAATCGGAATCAGAGTTTTGTTCAATGCACATAGAAGTAAAACAAGATCAAAGAATGATCAAGTTGACTTTTTTCAGAGATGGGTACCATTTTTCAATAAAATAAGTGTTGGCCATCTCATAATAATATCAAATAATACTCCTAAAAAAATGAATTTTAATTCTAACTCATCGTATGATAACATTTTTATGTAATTATATATGATTAGAAAATCATCTCATGTGAAATTTCCAACAAATAGGACTTTGATTGAAACTTTAATCAAATACACCCATCACAATCCAAGATTATAAACTCTCCTATATAAAACACTCATGAAATATGAACACTAATAATATGAAAAAATTGTTACGTGCTCACCTTCAAGCTTTGAGATGTGCTTCTCAACTTTCTTTGCACAGCCATGGCAATGCATGGACACTCTCAGTATCACTATCTGAGAATTGAGCAAAAGGAAGATATCAATTAGCCTCATCTCAACTTTCAATTTTTTTTGCCAAAGTGAATTCAATGCAAAATGTAAAAGAAAAGAGAAACCTCACCTTAGGTTTCAATTGAAAAGCCAAAGTCTGTTTTCCCTCAACTACATCCTTGAGTCTTAGTTTGAGATCGCTGCCACTTTCAATCAAAGGCTTGCTCTCAAACTCATCATCATCTTCAAATTCCATGGAATTAACACAGAAGCATGTGTTTGAACAAGAAGAAAGACAGAACTTGTCCAACACCCAACCAAGTTTACCCATTTCAACTTTTCACTATTATCACTCACACTCAAATCTGGACTCAAAACCCACCCTCAAGTCTCAACCAATAAAAAAGCTTATAGCTTGTTATAGAGGAGGAGAAAAACAAATGAGGCTAAGGTCAAATTTTATGGGGGAAACCAAAGTGCACAGGACCCAACGAATTTTATCCAAAATAATAATAGAAAACAGAGACTGTGCGATTGGAACCTGTCATGTGATGAACCACCAAACACTGACCAAACTAAAATCCACTAAAGACAGAAGATACCAACCACTCAGTGTCATAAAAGGAGAAACATGGTTTCATAAGCGTCTCATTCACTGTTTAGGCCATGGAAGAAACAAATGCGTGTCAAAAGAGGAGAGACATGATTCATAAGAAAAGAAACAGTGATGAAAGGAAGGGAAGTGGAAGTGACAAACTTTATATGAGAATGTGATGTGACTTAGCAGAAGCTGGAGGAAAAGAGTATGTATATATGTTATATATACACAATTATAGATCGATGTGGATAAGTGTTACATCCAAATTAATGAAGTATAAGCTTGGTAAAGAGGTCAAACATAAAGGAACAAAGTGGAGGCATATTTGGTAATACAACTGTTACGCAAATTGAACACTAAGGACAAGAAAACGCATGGCAAGACGGCATAACAGGGAATTCTTTTAAGTTTTGAGCATTATATAGAAACACTGTGCACAATGCTTGATTGACATCATTCTACACTGTAATAGCTTATATATTATATAAAGAATTGGAATAAATATGATTGATTGGGATGAGGCATGCATGCTTAATTAACATTCTAAACTATGTGAGTAGATGAGTTTTTAATTATATCGATGAGTGCAAAGGGTAAAAAATGATATAGAATAAGTGAGAGTGATGGAGTGAGACATGAATGAAGCTGAGCATGTTGACGTGTTTGTCTATACGTTGAATATAATAGTGCAAAATGGGACAGTGTACCTTGCATTATTGGAGACTATGAGCTGAGAGGGGTTTGTGAATTATTGTGTTAAATAAAGGGTACTTTATTTCTACAGGTTGGTCCATGTGACAGTGGATCCTTTCAAAAATGGAGCAGATTGAGGAATTTGACAAGGCTAAGAGAAAACACACTCTTATGGAGCGTGTGTCAGTCACATCACATGAGCTTAATTTCCTTCTTTAACAGTAAAGTAGAGTTATACAAATGTGTGGTGCTTTTTACATCATATGAAGTTAACACTTACCACTACTACTACACCCGGAAGTGTTTCATGGTTGTTTTAATTTAAAAATTGAAGTATGTATTTAAGTTTTATATGAAATAAAAATAATAAAATTGAGTAATATATAAGAAAATAATTTACAAATTTATTATTTTAAAATTTTAAACTAAAGATGATGTGAAATTTATTTTCATTGCGAAAATATTATGAATATTAGGAGTGTCAAAATGAATTCTGACTCATTGACTAATCTTCCAACACCAGATAATAAGATGGACTCAATTAGAATTTTCAACCTGTAAATTGCTTTTGTCCAATTGCGTCTTGACAAATTTGTAGGTCAATTGGTTTTTTATTCATTGATCATTTTTTTAATTAAAAATTTAAATTTAAATAATTAAAAAGATTAATTTTTTTATTAAATTTGTTCTAAAAATATAAATATATAATATTATTATAATTTAAATCATTAATTTTACTAACAAATTAAATTTTAATTATTAGTCATAATGAAATTAAAAAACAAAAAAGTGACAGGTCAACATGACCTATGATAAGATGGTTGAATTTCTAGTTCGATTTTTTGTGTTTACGGTTTAACTTAACTTGATTTGTTTTTCCAAACAAAAATGAATGAAAATAACTCCTTATTACCTCTAATATGTCACATAAAATAATTTAAATAGAGATGGAAACACAATCTAGTTATTGTCCTAATTATATGTTTATATGTTTGATACTCAAGTATGTGAAAATAAAAATAAGCTTACAAAGACAAATTCTTATTCTCGAAGAGAATGTTTCAAAAAATAACCCTCAGTTCCTTTTTAACCCCTCAACTAAGGAAAATAAAAAAAGTGTCTTCAAATATGAACTCTCATTTTTTTTAAACCTCAATTAGGAACTCATTTAAAGTTAGAACTAAAATAAATTTAAATACATTTTTTTCTTAATTCAACCTTTCAAGATGTTCTTTAAAAGTAAAATTGTGACAAAATTTAAAAAATAAACGATATTTCAAATACAATATCCCGCATGATAATAACATGTACCTAATTGGATGATTGAATCATAGAAATCCAACGTGGACTCATCAACATGCACGGTTATTTTCTTTCTCATGATATGAAATTTGAAACTGGAAAATATTGTAGTTTGTTTTCTCTACGTAGTTTATCTTTCTTTATTCGGTGATTCCAAACACAGTTTACGATAGATGTGAAAGCAACTCTACAAATAATTATACGAGAAGCATGTTTTTTTTTTACAAATATATTATATAGTTTGAACTATAGTGAAAACTTTATATGTGTGCATCTAAACCTTACCGAAGCGACTTCACCTAATGCTGGCTCTACGCAAAGCAAACAGCCAGAGTTTTGTACGTGAAAGGAGCAGAGCAGGTTGTAGTCGTTAATTGCTTTTGGAAACTTGTTACCATATTAAATGCAAAACTTCCTATAACGTCATTTGTTTGTAAATTTTATCATTATAAATGAATAGGTATGTGTATATGTATAAATATATCTATGATGAGAAGATTGTAATAATTTTGTTAAAAATGAAATAAAGTGGGGTGTCGCTTAATATTATAATTTATGAAAATTATATATTATGATTCTCGTTTTTTATTCTCATCTTTTATTTTTTGATATGATTTAGTATAAATTATTAATTTAAAAAAAAATATATAATAGTATATTAATCAATGGTTTATAAAAAAATTGCGTCACAAAATAAAAGATGTGAGTTAAAAGTTGAAAATTATAGATAAAAAAGTGATGTCGATCAAAATTTTTCTAATTGTTTCTTGCTGCTCTGAGACACCGACTGAACCTGTTTGTCACTACTTACGGTTCTCTTAAATTCGCACTTCCACCATTGTAGATTGTAGTGACATCCACAAGCAAAATCCGTTCTTCACGCTACCAATGCTAATACCCTACACCGCATTAAGTATTCAAAATTCATTATAGGCGACTATGATATTTCATCGAACAGAAAAAAAAAAAATTGAGAGAGTTACAAAGAAATAAAATATCAAAAGATATATCATCCGAAATTCAAAATTCAATTAATTCATCTGTCTCAATAATTATGCCTTTTTGTTTATCAAGCTTGTCTGGAATGGAATATTGTCTTGTGGACACAAAATCTAATTGTTCTATTTCCCAAATAATAGACGCGCCCTTTTAGGAAAAAAAAAGTTCGATATAATATTTGGTGATAGAATAATTCTGCCTTAATTTTATTTTAAAATATTTTTTATGATTAGGTACTTAATTTATAAAAAATATATTAATTTCTAATTTCTTCATATTTAACTAGGTAAGAAATATTTCAAAAATAAACATATTTATGCTCTTAAAATCAAACGAATTTATTCATGTTTCAAATCTTCATACATATGGAAGTACCTAAAATACAAATATTTTGAAACAAGTAAACACGTTTCCTTTTATAGTTCGAAAAACATTTAATAATTTAATATTAATAAGCTGACCGTAGTAAACTATTAAGTGTATATGTATATATGGTGGCATGTCTTCAAAAATATTTTGGGTGTGAAAATTTTATTGATAAGTGTATTAAAATTTGAAGAAGATAGAGAAATTTAACTTTGATAATGGAGAAAAAAAATAACATATATAGATACACATTAAAATAAGAAAATTGAAACGGGTATAATAGACAAATCACATAAAATTAAAAAAGAAAAGTAAATATCTTTCTTAGTTTGAATGAAAAACCTTAAACAACTATTATAAATAACATAGTAACTACTATTTTTTTTTGGTAGCTATGAATATGATTTTAAGCCATAGAGTCTTGTATATAGATTAAGTACTTAAAAAAGTATAGTAATTTTTTTTCCAGACTGTACATTTTGAGCTATATTTTTTTATTCCCGTGCATTAAAAATGAAAAAAAAAAAAAAAACACCCGACGTACCATAAACAACTAGCGTCCAAAGTATTGCAGTAAGTACAGAATTTATCGTAAGAGATTAAGGGGGTAAGCTTTTTCATTTAATTTAACGGTGTGGTGATGTTCATTAGTAAAAGTGATTTAATTTATTTTTCATGCATACTAAACATGTAACTTCACAAATGACTGAAGTGATTCAAGATATACTTTATACTTTATTCTTCAAAGTTATGTTCAATAAAACCATTAAAACAAACGGGTGATTATTCATCATTTTCCTTCAAATGAATAGCTTTTCATTAAAGATAACTATTATGGACTAAACAAAAGAAAAATCTTAAAAACATCGGTATTTCTCTATGATGTAAAAATACGATACGAGTATTAAATATAACACGTTTTTAATACATCAATATATTTATTTTAAAAATAATAAAATACGATACATGATATATATTTATTTTAAAAATAATAAAATACGATACATGATATATGAATATCGAAAAGTATATAATAATTCTTAAAAACATAATAAATATCTAATTGTTATTGTCTGAATCCAAAATAAAAGTATATATATTAAAGTTGTCAACATAAAAATATTAATTATTATCATTATAAAAGTACTACTATAAAAAAAAAACTTATAAATAATGATCCATTTTAATAACCAGAAATATGTTAAAGACTAATTTCCTAATTACAAACCAATTTAGAGATAAATTATTTTGTTAATCAAAATCTTGATAACTAATGTTATTAACCAATTTAGAAATTTATTATTTTGATAGTCAACACCTTGGTAACTAATGTTAGTGACTAATCTAGAACCCAATTCATAATAAAAACTATTTTAATTATACCAATTATAACTTTTTAAAACTATTTTAGTTGTCAATAATTTGTAATTTATAAGTTGATACCTAAATTAGTCACTATACACTGACTAATTATTTTTTGTCATTAAAATTAGTCATTAGTCAAATATTTTCTTGTAATGCACTACAAATTTATAAATTAAATACTTCATTAATAAGTATCAATACAAATACGTGGCCTAAGTTAAAGTATCCTTGCATCAATGTCCCCTTTATCAAATACCAAAAAAATTGACAGAGTGAAACGGAATTATTACTGCTTGAAGTTTTACCCTGCATCTACAACGAACCACAAAAAATAACGAAGATCATTTTACCGAAAAAGGCGGAAAAGTTTCTGAAGTACCAGCAACATACGTTAAATATAGCTTGTTTGTTTCCACACAACATTTGTATCTTTCAGATTTTGTACAAATAATCATCCTTCAGAGAGTACTGCATGAAATGGGGGCCAAAAATTGTACTGCATTATAAACACATTTCAACCACCAAACATTAATCATTAGTCCGTTTAGAAGCGAATATTAAGTATGGAAAAATTATATCTGATAACCAATAGAACTGATTGGAAGTTGTATTATAATCATATCAATGAATAACAGATGAATTAAAGAAAATTATTACTTGATTATATGTTTAAATAGAATGGTCAATCAATATACCATTCTCCGTTTATCAGAAAGAAACTTTATCTCGGGGTAAATCAGATTGGTAATAACAGGTCCTAGAAATAGGATGAAAATTACAGAAGAAAACTGTGTCAGTTCCAAGGATTAGAGAGAACCCTGGCCTCACTACTAACTTCTGACAATCTGTCTTACTATGTTCCTCCCTCTCCTTTATACAATGTTATTCTACCCCTTTCCTTCTCTCTAATAATTTCAGTTCAAGATATTCGCACTAATTATCAGTCACCAAATAGTAACAGAAACTGACTCGTTAACTTCACTGTCAGTAACAAATGGTTCAGGTCCTACCCTCTATGTTCAATCCATTTGGAGGGTTGCTATTTGCTAACGATACTCCCCCACCAAGCTCAACCATCTTAGAGTTTCTGTTTAGCTCCTGTCAACAGCTACAGTAAATCACTAAACTACTGATAACCATTACAGTCTAGTCATCCAATTGTGAATGACTATTTTAACAAAAGAAAATAAAAATCTTTGTTTAAATTAGTTCTTATTCAAATTCTTAAACTAACTTAAAATAATTTTTCTATGATAACAAGTCTAAAAAATGAGAGGCCTTATTTTTTAATGTTGTCCATTATATTTTTAGTTGACTATTCTAAAATTAGAGAAATTAGTTGATGACACTAGTATTAGTAGTATTAGGAGGAGGACTTGTGAAAGTATATCAGCTCAAGTGTCTTAGTTATACAAGATGTCGGTTCAGTCATCTAATTGATAAGCAATTATCTTAGTTAAACACTTAATAAGAAGGGTCTAGCAAGTGTTGGTGTTCTCAGTCAAATGTAAAAAAGTGTCCGTGACACTTCAAATAGGAGATGTGTTCATGTTTCATAGATATTGGCTTCTTTAGCTGCATTGAAACAGTGTTGAATTTTGAATGTGATTTTTAAATTTGTAATATAAATTTACATTGCTCGCTCATCTTGTATATATAGTCAAGTAAACATTTATATTATGATGCTTTTAGCTTATATTATAGCAAGTTTCTTGGTAGAATTCCCAGAAATAATATCTTTTAAACTTATTACTTCAGTTTCATGGTAAATTTTTTGAAATAATCTATCATGAAATAAAAGCTTGTTAGATAAATGGTTGATTAAGATGTTTATTCAAATACACTCTATGTTCTCAATGAAATATTTCATTAGCTTCCGAGCTTATTTTTCCCCCAAACTTCACGAATCTTTCATCTCGTAATCCCTCACGGCCTAATGCTAATGTTCTTCTAGTATACAAATTAATATAATTTCTAGAGGTTAGTTTAATTAATAAGGCATGCCCAATAGTTTACCTGCTGACACTGGTTACTTTGTCATATACTTGCTCAAATTCCAATTTATCGGAGGAAAAATTACATTCCAAGTGCAACAAGTCAAAAATACATCTACAGGGTAAAAAAACAGATAATTAGATCACAAAAGAAACTGAAACAAAAGTTTTGGAGACATACCTTCCCACAATTTCTAGAACATAGTTGAGACTGAGGAACATATCCGTCGGTGCCATGCTAGAAGCATGATCATAACAACACCATAAGGTTACATTAAAAGAAGAACCAACATAGCCCTTCAATCACATGCATTAAACACAACTATTACCAATTCAACCACTACCAACTCAACTACTAACTGCTATCAAAACATTTTTTAAAACCTCTATTGCTAGACTTAATTAATACTAAGAATCACTCCAAACCTTTGCAATCCCCTAACTAATTATAACAAAACATTAAATACAACTAACCGTATTTAAGTTACCTAACAAAATCTCCCTGTAAACTTAAATGTTTCTTTTGTCTTTCATCCTTCTTCCAAGCTTTGCCACGTGCACTCCACACCGTGCTTGCTCCTTTCATTAATAGTCTGATTCTTCTCTGTAGCTGACTGTAACTCACTTTCATTGTGGTTGACTTGTTACTTATTGGATTCTTTGCTATCTCAGTAACTGACCTGTTCTTACCCGAGTTTTTATCAATAGGTCGTGCTCCCATGTATTGTTCCGCTCAAACACATAAGTGTTCTTGCAATGTTTCAAGTTCCAAGCGCCTTTTATGCAAAACTTGCTTCTTTCTCTCTAAGTTTGCTTGCAAAATTGCATTGCCGCTAACCTCCATTTTGATTCCATGTTGCAAGTCTCTTTTTGCAATCTCTAACCTTTGAATAACAAGCTCTTCTTCAAACTCCAAGCTATCAACACTCCATGCTGAGCTATTTAGACATCTCACTGAACTCTCTGAAATGTTCATTTGCTCCATTGAGCTCTCCATGTCCCTTTTCGGGCTATTTGAGATCTCCACACTCTCTACCAAGCTTTATAAGTTATCTAGGCACCCCATCAAGTTGTCTGGGCTATGTGCATGTCTTATCGACCTATCTACGCTACTTGACTCTCTTGTGATACTCAACCTTCTTACCAAATTCTCCACTTGCTTGTGCTCTACCCCCACGTTACATCCCACCATGAACAAAATCGCTTCTTCAACTTCTTCGATGAGATTGATTGTCTCTTCTCTGTTATTTTCAGATCGACAATCTTTTGCGAAATGCCCAACCTTACCACAACTGAAACACTTACCCAATTTGCACCTCAAGTGACCTGGCAAGTTCTTCAACATAGAGCATTGACAAGTCCTTGGACTCTTCAATAGCATACTATATTCTTAAAGTTGTCAGTTAACGACCTTAAGATTTTTTTCACTACTCGACTAGTTGGCAATTTTTCTCCGTTTCTACAGAGCTGGTTTGTCATTGTTTTAATCTGAGAGATGTACTCGGCTACTCCTTCAGTCTCCTCCATCCTCATGCTCTCCAACTCTCCCTTGAGAGTTTGAAGTCAAACCTGCTTCAAACGATCATTCCCCTTATATGCCTTTTCCAGAATGTCTCACGCTTCTCTTGAAGATTTTGCACTTGCAATCTTTTCAAAGTCGAACTCATTCATAACTTGGTACAAGATGTATAAGGCTGTCTTGTCCTTCAAACACACTTCTTTCAATGCTTTGCAATCTTTTCAAAGTCGAACTCATTCATAACTTGGTACAAGATGTATAAGGCTGTCTTGTCCTTCAAACACACTTCTTTCAATGCTTTCAACTGACATTCAAGCAATTTGTGGTGTTGACCGATTCTTCGAAACCATCTTCAACAAAATTGGTGCGGAAAAGGTCAACGGAGAGGAGGTCGGTCAAGCAACTTAGGCTTTGAGTGCTTCAAGTGTGGTATTTAATGTTTTGTTATAATTAGTTGGGCGATTGCAAAGGTTAAGAGTGATTCTTAATATTAATTAAGTCTGGTAATAGAGGTCATTAATTATGTTTCGGTAGTAGTTAGTGGTTGATTTGGTAATTGTTGTGGTTAATGCATATGGTTGAAGGCCCAAGACAAAGGGTTGTACTACTCAAAGTATTTGACATAATATTAGAGTGTATTTTCAGAAAGACTTATTGTCAACACAGCCAAAGATTTAGATAAAAATTGATGATATTAGTGTTTGTTTTTTCATTAATCTCCGCTGATACCCATATTAAGTGAGTGACGGATTCATGTTGAACGGCACTGGGAAGTGGGAAATAAGAAAAACAAACACACGCCTTGATTATCAGGACGTAAGGTCAATTGTTGACTGGATAGTGGTAAAGTAGTCTGAATTGTGAATATGATTTGACTTTATTCAACAACACAATAATGCGGTGGTAGAGGAATTCTTTTGTCATCGTCAAGATATGAATAAGTTGATTTGATAGGTTGCAGAAGAAGAAAAGAACAATACAAGCTGACAAAAATAATGTAAAAAGGATTAGAAATAGAGAATCATGGGCACTTTGGAACTATAAATTCTGTGATTGCTATGGCGAAGAACAAGTGAGAAAAAAGCATGGGCAAAGAAACTAAAAGGCGCAGAAGATAGCTCCTTTGTTCAGGAAGAGCTACCAGTGTTTGAGAATGAACGCTTCACAAACCCAAAATTGTAGTAACGGGTAAACAATACACCATAAAAGATTTTTAAAATTCTAACCCAGAAAACGGGACAAGAAAGTGGAAAAGAATTACTTGGTATAAGCGGCAAGGCAACTTCGAAAGAGACCGAGCCACGAAAACCTCGTTGCTCATCAATGATAACTCCTACTTTGCGCTCATCAAGACCGTCCAATTAATCATCACTTACGTTTCTTTGATCATCAGAACTCCACCGATGGAATCCCGTCTTCATCGTAATCGCTCGCTTCCACCCTTCGTACAGTGCACCGCAGCGCTGAAACTCCGTCCCCTGTGGCAAACCGTAAAAACTAATGAAAAAAGAAAAAAGAAAAAGAAAAAAAAAGTCTGTAAAATGGTTCAGGGTTTATTAGTCTGGGTTTTTCGATTAGTGTCGGTGTTTCTGCCATTCAAAGAATTCGAAATTTTCTGTTCTCATCGGGTACTCTGTAGAGTAGTGGTACATATACCCATACCGTCAAAATATTTTGATGTAAATTTATTTGATGTTAATTATTTTGTTTAATATTTTAGTTTATTAGATAATGTAAAAAAGTAAATTTAATAAATTATTTGTTAATATTTTTTACTTGTTATAAATTATTTCCGTATCACGTAGATTTTAAATAATAAAAGTTAATTAAATATTTTATTATTATTTGGTAATAAGTTATTAAATAATGAAAAAGATAAAAAAAAAAACTAAGTTTGAAATGCATTTTAAAACAATAAATTGTACGCTGTACGTGTGATTAACTATTTTTACTCAATGTAAAGTAATTTGGATAAAAAGCATTATATTTATTGATTTGTTTTGAGAGTATTGAAGTGACATTATAGAGAAAAAAAATTAAAAGAAAGAAGAAGTTTTGAAAAAAATACTACTGTTAGAGAATACACTACTGTTGGAAATTAGAGAAGTTTAATGGGTTAAAAAATGAAAAAGGTTCTTCTGAAATAACTTAACTTAGAGTAAATTAGTTTTTGAACGCGTTATTATTTTATAAACAACGTTTTAATTACCAAAGTTAATTAAAATCATTAAGTTAAATTCTTGTAAGCGAAATTAGTAATTAGTATTTAAATAAATGAATTTGATATTATGTGTTAATATTTTTCAGTTTTTTGTTATAATTTAATTATATATAATAAAAATTATTTCAAAAAATTAATAATTCATAGTAATAAGTAATATAATAAAGAAAAGATGTGACAATCTTTTGAATTTCAATTAATTATGCTAAAGGATGCATAATTTTCTATTCCTTGGACTAAAAAATGAAGTAAAAGATATTGCATAATTATAACTTAAATAAAGTTTGCAAGTTATGGTTGCGTTGTTGTTTTGTACGGACAGCCATAGTGGTACTGTAGTAAACGACAGGAAAGAAGCTTATAATTGTTTTGAATATTTGTATGCGACGAAGAGGGATATGGTATTATTGATTAAAATTCCTTTAGTTTTATTGTTCATCGCTGGAGAAAAGAAAGCTGAAATGAAAGCATATTATGCATTGAACATTACACATGGTCCCGGAAACACAATGGAAGAATCCGGCGATTCTTTTTGTTTGATTTTTCGTTGAGTTTCTTTTCAATTACTTTTTTTTTCTTCTTACTTTTAAGAGATATTCCCTAAAAATGGTTATTGAAATGGGTTCATTAGGTAAGTAATAATTTCAGTGGTTGCATCAGACATGCTTATAAATTTTTATAATAAAATTTAAATGAAAATAAAATAAATATAAATTTAATTTTTAATAATAATTAATTTAATCCAATAAAATATAAATATAAATATAACTTTAATTTTAATTAATAAAATATAGATTCTTTTTTTATAACGGATACCTATGGGTATGATATTTGTATTCAATCTGTTCATGAATGACTGTTAAAATATCTGTTATATGTAGGTATCAACTATCCGCTTTGAACTTTTTTTCTTAAATATCCGCATGCACAAGTATTTTTGTCATCTTAGTCAAGTAATGTGGTTTATTAGAAAAGTGGTTTCGTTGATAGGTCAATTAGGGTGATCAATTAATGGTTTTATGATCCATATGGTGATAAGAAGATATGTTAAATATAAAATGATATGTTTTGAATTAATAAGACATATACGAGGGACTAAATTGAATCAATAAGACATATATAAAGACTAAATTAAAATAACACGTGAAATTGCATTGTCATATGACACTAAAAATGCCGCGTTCACACCATTTACTGGATCGATATTTTCTTTTTTTGTAAAAAAATATTAAAAATTTAGAAAGATTTAAAAAGTAAAAAAACTATAGACCGACACACCATTAATAACATTAATAATTTATATTTACAAATGATCTAATTAAATCACTTTTTCAAAATTTGGATTATAATTGTCACTTTTTTTTAAAGTGATACAAAATTTACATCCTTGTATCGAAGTGGTTATTATCCCATTAATTAAACTTTCATTATTACATGTCAAAGTAGCAGTAAAATATTACTTTCCACGTCACTGTTCACTGTGTAAAATTTAGAAGTTTTTTCGTGATGAACCTAATTCTTTCAACCAGTCTTGAGCTAGCGAGGTAAAAAGATTGATATACCAGAAGTTGATATTTTTAAGATCAGATTTTACCCATGGGTTGAACTTTACCTCATGGTGCACAATTTCATGTTCCAAAGCCAGATTTCCTATTATTTTTTTTAATAAGACACACCTAACTACTTAAAAATAACATTTAATTATCTTGATCTCTAAGTTGAAAAATAAATGAAGGTAGAGGCTTCACAAGAAATAACAGACAAGAAAAATTAAGGAATTATGTTTTCAAACAGAGAATAAAATCATTAAAAGCAGAAATAAACTTATGCATTATTTATTTTTAATTTAAGTATCAGTTAGTTTTAAATATATAGTAATGTCAAATATTTAGACTCCGATACTTATGATTCAACTAATGTTTGGAGTAAAATTATCTTCGGGGAAAAATAGTCTCCATCAAAAAATATGTTGTTAGGCAGAAAAGAAAATAATCTGGGATGCAACTATAGGAGCAATTTGGGCACACCATCACTTTGTTTATTCAAAGTCAAAACAAAATATTTTTCACAAAAGAAAGTAAATCTTCTAAACACACTTTTCTTTCTAATTTTAAAAGGTTGAACTCACAATCAAGCTATTTGATTTTTTCAGAGTACGCCTTCTCTTGAATTTCAAAATCAACTACACATGGGTCTAAAACTTTCTGAAACCCTTATTGGACGAGGATTGGAAGGAAGTTTCAAAACTTTAGTTGAATTTAGACAAGGAATATCACAAGCTGTATGTATACGAATTAGACACATAATTCGTATAATTTCGAACCTTTTCAGTCACCCACAAAAATATTCACACATAATATACATATTTTCAAAATCAATTTTACCATCAAATGAAATGTTTGTTGTAGATGAGGCCAGAAAAAAAATTATACATATTTTCGTTGTGTTATATTACTTGTGTTAATTATTTTATTTTCCTTTTTAGTGTTTTTTCTATTTAAAAAAAAAGGAGTAATATAATAGTCAAGAATGCTATATATAGAATTTGGAGTCCTCATGTACGACCAAAGCTGGAGACTGTTCTAATAAATTAGAATCAGACCGTAAAATAAAATCATCCTCCGTATACAGCTGGAGGCTGTACTAAAAAAATTTGCGAAATATAATAAACTTTTTTTTTTTCGATCAATCCTTCCTTTCCTCTCTGTCCTCTCCCTTTCTTCTCTTTTCATGCTGTTACGCTAATCTCCCCCGACTCTGTACAAACCTGTAACTGATTTCTTAATTCAGAAAGATCTCTCTCTTGCTCGCTCGCTCTCTCTTTCTCCTTTGAGCGCTGTAAGGTGCTGAAGTTGAAGACTCATAACTGATTCTTCTTCTGCTGCAAAATCAGGTTACTACTTCTCATTTCCTTTTTCTCTCGTTAGCGTTCCTCTTTCTTCAACTGTTCAGGTTTTCAAACAGTTTTCACTACACAAGGTTGCTCACTTGAACGCTTTGCTATTCTAGCCTAGTCCTCTACTACCAGATCTACTGTTTTCTCATTGTCGTTTCTTTTTGCGTCGTCTTTGCACTCTTCGCCGTTCCGTTGCTGCGAAAATTGTTGCCTAAGGAACGGAATGTTCTTGATTATTGTTTTCGTTTTAGTTCTGGAACATTCTAGCCGCGTTATGCGGAGCTAACGCGGATGATCTTCATTTTGGATGAAAACATGAAAAGTTTTTAGTCTGTTTTGCTTTGTAGCCTTTGGAGCAAGCAGAGTTTGCTTAATTGGATTTTTTTTATTTTCGTGAGTAATTGATGTTTATGTCGTATATGCTCTGATGTGTGCAACAGAAGTGAAGATGGCTAGTCGAGCGAAGGAAGATGAGAAAAATGAACGAATAATTCGAGGTCTTCTCAAACTTACGCCGAATCGAAGATGTATTAACTGTAACAGTCTGGTAGGTTTTTTTCCTCCCTCTCTTGATAATTAAACTTGTTCTGAAATTACGGATTGAGTTATTGTTAGGTGCTCTTTGTGCTAGCGAGTTTTCCTACTATGTACACCACTGAATGTATACAACATCAGTTTAAAACATTGAAATTGTAGTCAAGGTGAGGGACATTGATATGTTTTACCTTCAATGTAATGTGAGTAATGACTTACTCTTCAAACACCTAAGATGTCTGTGTGTAATTTTGGTACGTTTGAAATTGGATGAGTGGCCCAAGGTCATTAATGTTAGGTTGACATGGGCTTTGTTATCGCGGGAAAGTCATTTTAAATAGATTGCTAGTTAATGGAAACAAAATGGTGTGACAGAAGGAATGCATTGCAGTAAGGAATTGTTGGTTTGTTTAACTATTTGCAAATCATTGCACACTTGACAATATGTTGGAGAAATCATGGGAGTAAAATATTTTTTCTTTTTGCTGGACAACAGTTAGCAGATATATGCATGCCGTGCAATTTCTAGTTGTATTTGAAAAATGCTGTAGTGGATGTCCCAAATTATTCTGGTGTATGGAATGGCAATAATACGAAGGAGTCTTTCTCTTAACTTTCTACCGTCAATTATTAAAAATAACAGTTGAGTTAGATGTTTTAATCGTTTAAAGTCAGCTTTTATTCGGGTAATATTGCTTTCATTTTATGATTTTCAATTATTAATCTAGGAACTTTCAAATAATTTATAAGCTTGTTTTGCCGCATGCCTTCATTCTACGATCATGGTTGTAGCCCATTAAAATTGTTGGGATGACAGCAGTATGCAGTACCTATCTATATTCTCTGGTTTCATGCAACAAAGGAGCCTTAGATGAATGGATAAATTTGGATATAAGATAGGATGCTTTTGTTGGGCATCTGAATTGTCTTTTTAGATTTTTAATTAAGAGCCAGTAATCTCTACCAACTTTTAGAGTGTTTTTTTTTTTTTTTGCATTTTTCTGAACCTATCTCGTTGAATTTGATGTTAGTATTTGAGAAAAGTTGGTTTCATTGAACCCTTTTTCTTTCTCCGTTGTTAGGGTCCACAATATGTGTGCACGAATTTCTGGACGTTTGTATGCACTAACTGTAGCGGAATACAGTAAGTACTTGCAACCTTTTTTGCTTATAGTGTTGTCAAAATGCGTTGTCTTTAAAGATTGTTAAGTAGATATTCTTTAAGGTGCTTCGCAAACCCACAGTACTGATGACTAGTATTGGTCTGCACAATGGACTTGGGTTTTGCCATGTGCCTCTAGTTTACTGACTTTCTATATATTTTCCTCTTGATATTTCTTCTACTCCAGTGACAATGAAGCTGGAAATCTCTGTATATACATAATGTTTGTTTCTTATTCTTTCTGAATATTGTTGTTTTTGATGGATAGTAGTTTTGTAAATTGTACACCTACAAAAGTATGATTTTTCATTGGCAGTTTTATCCAAACTGTAATTTGTTTAAATATTCTGTCGTAGAAGAGATAGGACAATGTTAGTTCAGTTTTCTTTCCTCACAAATGCCTTTTGTTTTAATTTCCAGCCGAGAATTTACACATCGGGTGAAATCAATTTCAATGGCCAAATTTACTGCACAAGAAGTTAGTGCACTTCAAGAAGGTGGAAATCAGGTGTGAATGTGTTTTTGTGATAAAACTTGCTTTTGATATCTTGAGTCTCTCATGTTACAATTTATTATGTGGTTTTCCATTATATCTAATTTTTGCAGCGTGCAAAAGAAATTTATTTTAAAGAATGGGACCCACAACGTCATTCTTTTCCTGATAGCAGGTAAACATTTGCTTGTTAGCTCTTGTGGTAATTGCAGACTGCATTATTCTAATTTGCATTCTGGTGCCAGCCATGTTGATAGGCTCCGGCATTTCATCAAGCATGTTTATATCGATAGAAGATTCAGCGGTGAGAAGACCAATGATAAACCTCCAAGAGTAAAGGTGCTAAAGCATTTGTTTTCTTTGGATTTATCATTTTAAGTAGATACAAAATAGTTTATCACGACTTGTGAGTTCGATTTGCCATAAGAAACACACATAAATGATATAAATTCAACACCAAATTTTAAAAGTAGTAGGAAACAGTATATATGTTCACACACATACGCATGTATGTCAGTTAAATTGGGTGCTCAATATCTGACAATATCGCTGCTACCTTCTCTCTCTCTCTCTCTCTCTCTCTCTCTCTCTAAATTAGCTTACAAGGTTAAAATTGGTTCCACCCTTTTGTAATAATAATGATAAACGGTCTCGTACTGCTGTGTTGAAGCCCTGTTAGGTCTGAAAATTTCTTTGTATGAGAAACATATGGACCCATGTTGTTAGTGTTCCATGTTCTGTCTGTACTTAATTGATTTAACTAGTACATTGTTATACAGGGTGACAAGGATGATTTCTATGAAAACAAGAAGACAGAGATGTATCAGGGTGGGCCGAAAAGCCCTCCATATGAGGACCATTACAGTGATAGGTCTAGTCCTGGTGGAAGAAGTCCTGGATATGATCAAGAAAATAGGCAATATGTTGATTACAAGATAAGTCCTGGTCGTCCTCCTATACTAAACGACTGGCATCGAGAAGAAAGGTTTGGCGATCGACGAAAATATGATGATCAGAGAATATCTGATGGAAATCATAAGGAAAGCCATTCTCCTGATCATACCAAGGATCCAGATTCTTCCAGCCCTCCTGTGGTCCGACCTGTTAGAGAAATCTTGGGAGAAAATGTAGTACCTCTTCGAATTAGTGAACCACCCAAAACAAACGGTGTACAGGCTGCTAATGGCTCAACATTTGCACAGGTAAAGTTATTGCTAATGATGATCTTTGTATGCTCCAAGGGTTTGTGTTGGGAGTTAGGACTGTTGGCATGGTTATAATAGTTAGTTAGTAGAAGGGGATAGAGGGGTTGTGAGGTAAATAAATAGCAGGAGGATGGAAAGGAATTTGATTTAGGTCAATATCTTTCTCTTTTTTTTTATAAAAAAAGATGAGCAATGCTCTGTAAGCATCAAGAGAACATGGAAGTGACAATAAGCATGAACGTGAACATATTCTTTTTTTGTTCTCTTATTATATATGCATGTGATGTGGTTCAATATTTACATTTTTTTACTATGAATTTTATGGGACGATCTCCCCTTTTAAGCTTGCCAAAATTGATTTTCTACAAAAATAAATTATCATAATTGATTATTGTAATTGCAGAGAACTGCATCTTCCAGTAGCTTAGCATCCAGCGATGTAACCCGGACAGAAGTTAAGCCTGAGACTATTAAGAGCCTTATTGATTTTGATGATGATCCTGAACCAGCTGTTACTCCAGCAATTACTCAAGCCCAACAAACTACTGTTGCTGAAGTTGGGATGCTTGCATATTCCAATGATAATAATTGGGCCTCTTTTGATTTTTCTCCTGAGGCAAATGCACCTCAGGGTCCTTCAAACGTAAATCCACTTGAATCTGTGCTGACACAATTGACAGTACCAGTATCTTTACCTTCTCAGGTTTCCCGAGCCCAAGGTGATCCCCAGTTGCAACATCTATTCCCGGGAAGTAAATGACAAGATTGTTAACAGTCTACAATTCTTCTTTTTTCCTAGCAGGACCTTTGACGGGATCAACTCTTACTGCTAGCAGCTTCTCAACATTCCCACCTACTAGTGCTTCAGTAACATCTTTTGAAGTGACAGCGACATCAACTTTCAATAATGCAGGACAGTGGGCTAGTTTGCAGTATCAGCAACAACAACCTTTGTTCACTGCTGCTGCAAGTCAACCTTCTATTCTACAAGCCACTCCACCAGTTGGTGCAGCTTTGAATAATCAGGTTCGTCTTATTGTATAATTGTCTCAAATGTTATGTCTATCAATTCAGATGTTGTATTTGTTTACCCTTTCTGGGAAATTTCTTGCAGCCCTGGACCGTACCATCTGTACCGTCACTACAAGGGCATCCAAGCACATCAATACCCCATGCATCACACCTTGTCCCAAAGCCTGCCAATGAGGCTATGTCCAGTGTTGTTTTACAACCTTCTGCAGTTGAAATGAAACCAAGTGGAAGAAATGAGCTTCCAGAGGTATTCTTCACTTCATATTTTTGCTTCATGAAACATCTACATTCTGCAGTTGATTTTGTGTATCTACTGTTTATCTTAGTGAAATAGTTGTGATTTGTGCAGGATCTATTCACAGTAAAATATCCATCCTTCCCTGCCCCAGTCCCAGGTTGGCAAACCGGTCTACCACCTAGTATGGGTATCCCAATTCAATACAATAATGCAGTGGTATTGTTAAAATTCAATTTATTAACTGTCAATTTTAAACTTTTTCTCCTGGCTAGTACAATAGTATGACGCATATCTCATAAATCTCTTCCCATCGTTACAGCCCATGCCAAGTTTTCCACAAGCATCAAAGTCAATAAATCCATTCGACGCCAGTAACGAACCTACTCCAGTTCAAGTCCCAACAGTATGTCACTTTCATTGATACACTAGTGCTTAATGTTCACAGTGATACAGTATATTCTATTGGTCCTATTTTGTGTAAGTCACATGTGAATATTGTATTAAACCAATTATATTTAACATTGTTCATTTGGTATATTGACTCTTCTAGAGTCCTTCACGTGGTTTGGATTTGTCCTCTATTGAGTTATTAACTAATGTTTTTTTAACATTAATTACGTTACTATCTGAAGTTTGCATCTCGCTTAGAGGTGCCTCATATGAATGTCTTGTCTTTATTTTCTTTCTCTCTGGTATTGCATTGAGTCAATTCAATAATTAATTACTCATGCGGGTGATGCATTTTGGTTGGTGTTCCTCGGTTGCAGTTTCCTTCCATGTCATCTCTGCAAGGTGCTCTGCCTAGTGTAACGCCATCAGCTAAAATCCACCCTTCAAATATGGGTAATCCATCTCTTGCCTGGAATCCGTCATCATCATATGCATTAGTGCCGCCTCCTCAAGCACAAACTATTGCACCCGTAATGGGACCAGGTAATCCGATTACTATTTCCGCAATCAGCTACTCCATGTAAGGCAATTTTGCCCTTTATCTGTATCCTTAACAATGTTAAAATCTTAGGGGCATACATGGGACAACAAATGGTCACTAACATGCCAATGCCAAGGTAACTAATTATTCTCTAGTCTTTTTAAATTTACCTTTTGCGTGTGCTGTCGTTGGTTAGTTATTTTCTCATGGAAAAATCTTTTGGTCTAATCATTCGTAAAATGTCCCGTGTTGGAATACAAAAAATAGCCACTCATACTATAGCATAGCATCATGTTTCATAGGCTCCTGTTCCTTGACTGGGCTGCTATAAGTGTTAGCAGTGATTACTGAGAATTGAGTTTCATTTGTTACTTGTGAAGTAATATGTGCAAGGGATAATTTATTGGTGTTACCCTTAAGATTTATAACTGAATATGTAGGCATCAAGGATTTGGGAGGTTGGCGACTGAGGGAACTGTTACCCCAAACACCTTTCTGGCAGGAGGAAACCCTTTCGGATGATCTTAAGTTTTTGTCTGCTGGCACTCTTTAGGCCACGCACGAACTTGTTGCACCCTGTACAAACATGGTTGAAATTTCTGTCGTTTGTCAGTCAAAAGGAAACACTCGAGCATATTGAAGTTAGTCATTTTCGCCCGTGGGTTAGATAAAAAAAATTTGCACCGGGCCTTGTACATTGTTTATTGTTATAGGAAAGATACAAGCACACCTTTGTGGAAATAGAAGTGCTTGCAATATCATTTTTCAGATTTTCTTGTATTATTTGGTAGTATCATAATTTTTGTAAGGTCGTTCTATTCGTTGAGGTACGCGAGATCTCCCTGTTAAATAATTTGTTAAATGAGTTCTAAGCCTATCTGTTTATTGAAATTCTTATGTGGTTGCTGTTAATTTTTTCGTTTACATTATACTGCTTAGGTTTTACATTATCCCTACAGTTTCATACGTAAATTTGACTTTTATTTATTAGAAATAAAAGTCAAATTTTATAGATTTTTATAAAATTCGTCTATAGTTAAAAAAAGGTCCCTTTAATTAAAACAAATTGAAAATATATAGATTTTTTACAATGTTATTCTACTACAAATGATCACATCAGATAATTTTATTTGATTTTTATAATAATTATTGTGATATTTTTAGTAAGGCTAGCTAACTAATACATTAAGATTAAGAAAATTAGTTATATAAGTTGTATTTCATTTATTATTGATTGAAATTAAAAACTACTGAATTAAAAGTTTTTTTTTTTTCTGACAAGGGAAAACGTATTAATGCAGGAGAGATTCTACATTGGTTCTTATAACAAATATCAAGTCAAACATCTAACTTTCTTCTTGTAAAAAATGCCAGAAGGAGTGTTTTAAATTCATGAACAATGATTACTTTGTAGTTCTAATTATAAATCTTGTATTCGTTATGTATAATAATTATACGAAATGCTATCAAAACGACGTCTAGAATAAATTTTTAATCACAACTAGTTGTAGCTAAAATTTGTTCAATAAGGATAGTTATTAACTTGCTTCTTGATAATAATTTCTTTAGTCCTTTGCTTTTAACATACTCACTCGAGGATTTTAATTTTTGAATCATGTCTTCATTCGGTTCGGATTTTACTATTTGTTTTAAAATTAAGAGAAGACCGGATCAACTTCTGTCATCCACTCAAATCATGAAAATTCGAATAGTCCTAGATCAATGCACGTTTCCTTCCAACTACTGTTTTCAAGATTCAATTTAGTTCTATATCAATTTCTACTAAAATTAGCCTTGATTAAAAAGCATTTTTTATTACAAAAGCAACCCTATAGTTTAGAAAATTAAAATGGATATATAAGAAGATTTAAATATATTTTTTCCTTTCACTTTCCTAAGAATCTTTTAAAAATAAAATTGTGATTTACTTTCATAAAGATTTTTTAAGGACAAAATTATAAAATTTTTAAAGACAATGTAAAACATATGTTTTTAACAATTCGAATATATGTTGGTTAATAATAATTCTATCACCAGATCTAAGATAGAATTATTAGTGTCTTATATTTTTTACATCGCCAATAAACATAAAATGAGTAATCCATTATGAAACACAAATTTTTGTAAAGATTTATCAAACCTATCATTAATATTTAAAGATACTTTTATTGTTTTCAGACTCATATTTGAATAAGCAAATATTTCAGATGACATAGTAAAATATTTATATCATCATTATTCTCAACAACAAAAGAATCTGTACCAATAGAATAGAAAAGAAAAAAAAATACCATAATTGACAGTCTAAATTTATTTGTGAAGGCACTATAATAAATCTTACTTTCAGAGGTACAAGAGAATGTTAATTTTATAGGACTTGGACTAGTCCTCTCAATCACAATTAGGAAGAAATATGAATGTGAAGAAGGAGATGGATAGTTACTGAGAGCGACAAATTTAACGACTTAAACATTTTATTTTTATTTTTAGTTTTAGTTTAGATTGTCTATTTCAGATCTCAATATAATCTACTTCTAGATTCCTTGAGTAGACCCATTTCACTAATTGAATCTGTTTTGATAACTCTGTTTAATCCACAATCATTATCTATATACTATTTTTTTATAGGTTCTACACCATTGAAACTTACCAGTATTTCTTTTAGATTTGTTCAAGACATGCTCTAGATTATCTCCTTTACATTAACACATGTATAGTTAACAATGTTCTTTACCCATCTCAGTCTCTAAGTTATGCCATTCCTTAAACTGAGTTAATTTTTTTTAGTCCAATTGCGTGTTACTCAATTTAATGGTGTAAGTTTTGTGTCATATTTTAAAAGGTAAAATCTTACATTGTTTAATTATTATTTTTAAGAGAATTTATACACCACCATGTTTTGTATACTTTAAAAGTGAATAATAAGGATTCGCACATAAAGTCGAGTACCTACTCCCATCATCAATCACCACAATCTATCTCTTTCAAATGTAAGGACTAATTTACAATCTTGAAAATAACTATTAACTACATTCATAAAGAGATTAAGTGTGTATCTACACCTGCCTATAAAAAGCGCAAATTGTTGCATTTTCACGTGTTCACTACATACAAATATTGTATGCATTGAAATTATTTTCACCTATTTTCGTTCATAAACACCAAGACAAAATAATTGTTCAATTTGTTGTTAAAATCTTTAGACTCACGTTAAAGATACTAATTAACCTACTTTTAAATAAATATTCATATATCTAGTTTCTTATTAAGAAATTGCTTCTAAATTATGAATTAAACCATTTTTACACTAAATAAAAAAAATATACTAGGTTTGACGTCTAACATAACTTTATAACTAAAATACCAAGCATAAAATAACTTAATTTTAAAATCAATTTTACTCACATTTAGCAACATTAAGGATTTCTATGTATTCAATCGAAACAACGTTTGTATCACATGACGTTGAAAGAAAATCTCCTAAATCCACGACACATTGTTTTTGTTCTTTTCTTTTTTTAAAAAATAAAATAAAAATCATATTATATGTATTTGTAAAACGAGAGGAGTGTGATGGTCAAGCATGTAAAGGAATTTAGAGTCGCCAAGTATGACCATGCTGAAGACTGTTCTAACAAATTAAAAACAAACCGTAAAATAAATTCAACCTCCGCACACAGCTGGAGGCTGTCTTAAAAAATAAAAAATAAACTTTAAAAAATATAACAAACTTTTTTTCCGATCAATTCTTCCTTTTTCCTCTCTGTTCTCTCGGCTTCTTCTCTTTTCATGCTGTTTCGCAAATCTCTCTCAGCTCTGTACAAACCTGTAACTGATTTCTCAATTCTGAAAGATCTCTCTCTTGCTCGCTCGCTCTCTCTTTCTCCTTTTAGCGCTGTAAGGTGCTGAAGTTCAATACTCGTAACTGATTCTTCTTCTGCTGCAAAATCAGGTTACTACTTCTCATTTCATTCATTTACTTTTTCTCTCCGCATCGTTTCTCTTTCTTCAACTTTTAGGGTTTTCAAACAGTTTTCACTTCACAAGGTTGCTCACTTGAACGCTTTGCTATTCTAGCCTAGTCCTCTACTATCAGATCTACTGTTTTTGCATTATCGTTTGTTTATGCGTCCTCTGTGCACTCTTCGCCGTTCTGTTGCTGAGAAAATTGTTGCCTAAGGAATGGAATGTTCTAGATTATAGTTTTCGTTTTTTTTTTTCTGGAACTTTGTAGACGTTATGCGGAGCTAACGCAGATGATCGTGATTTTGGATGAAAGCATGAAAAGTGTTTTAGTTTGTTGCTTTGTGGCTTTTGGAGCAATCTGAATTTGTTTAGTTGGATTTTGTTTATTTCGTGAGGGATTGATGTTTATGTTGTATATGCTGTGATGTGTGCAACAGAAGTGAAGATGGCTAGTCGACTGAAGGAAGATGAGAAAAATGAACGAATAATTCGAGGTCTTCTCAAACTTACGCCGAATCGGAGATGTATTAACTGTAACAGTTTGGTAAGATTTTTTTCCCTCGCTCTCTTGATAATTATTGCCGGATTGAGTTATTGTTAGGTGATCTTTGTGCTAGAATTTTCTTACTTTGTGTCGTGGAATGTATACTACAGCAATTTAAAACATTCAAAGTATAGTTAAGGTGAGGGACATTAATATGATCTACATTCAATGGTGACGTAAAGATTTGTCTTACTCTTCAAACCCCTAAGAATTTCGGAGCGAAATTGGGCGAGTGGCCCAAGGTCATTGATTTTAGATTCACCTGAACTCTGTTATCACGGGAAAGACACTTTAAATAGATTGCTGGTTAATGGAAACAAAATGGAAATGCATTTGGGCAATGAGTTGTAGGTTCATTTGACTGTCTGCGTAACATTGCACACCTTAAGTTATGGTGGAGAAAACATGATAGCAAAAAACTTTTTGCTTTTTGCTGACCAACCGTTGGCAGATACATGCATGACACAATTTCTTATTGTATTTGAAAATGCTAGAGTGGGTGGCACAAATTGTATGATGTGTATGGCATGCCAACAATATGAAGTAGTGTTTCATTTGACTGTCGTACTGCAATTATTGAAAATTGTATTAGAGTTAGATATTGTAATCTTTTGAAGTGGGGCTTTATTCAGTAATAATATTTTCATTTTTGGATTTTTATTATTAATCAAGAAACTTCCAAATTATCTACAAGCTTGTTCTGCAGTATGCCTTCATTATTTTTTACTATAGACAAGATTTTGTAAAATGAGTCTATAATTATTATAAAGATGTTGTGGGGAAACAGTAGATGCGACCAGATTTTATCTAAGGTCATGGCTGTTACCCATTAAAGTTGTCGTGGATGATAGCGTATGCGTACCTATCAATAATCTCTGGATTCTAAGCAAAAAAGGAATCTCAAATGGTGATAAATCTGATTATAAGATAGATAGAATGTTTTTGTTGGGCTATCGTTTTTAGACCTTGATATATGAGACAGTTATCTCTATCAACTTTTATATTGTTGTTCTGATTGCATTCTTCTGGACCTTTCTTGAAAATTGTTGAATTTGATGTTAATGTTTGAGAAAAGGTGGTTTCATTGATACCTTTTTTCTTTCTCCATTGTTAGGGACCACAATATGTGTGCACAAATTTCTGGACGTTTGTATGCATTAACTGTAGCGGAATACAGTAAGTACTTACAACCTTTCTGATTTCAATGATATCATAATGATTTGGCTTTGAGGATTGTTTAATAGATACTCTTTGATGGACTCAAGTTTTCCATGTGCCTTTAGTTTACAGGCTTTCTATATGTTTTCCTCGTGATCTTTTCTACACCCCACTAGCAATGAAGCTGGAATGTCTGTATATATACTTGATTAATTTTTCTTGTTCTCTTTGTGTGTTGCTGTAATGCTGTTTTTGATGGATTGTAGTTCATAAATTATACACCTACAAAAGTCTGTTTTTTGTTTGGCAGATTGATACAAATTGTAATTTGTTTAAATATTCTGCCGTAGCACAATGTTGGTTCAGTTTCCTTTCTTCTCAACTGCTTTTTGTTTTAATTTCTAGCCGAGAATTTACACATCGGGTAAAATCAATTTCAATGGCCAAATTTACTGCACTAGAAGTTAGTGCACTTCAGGAAGGTGGAAATCAGGTATGAACTTTTTGTGCGCTGAAGCTTGCTCGAGATATCTTGAGCCTGTCATGATCAGATTTCTTAGGTTGTTTTTCATTATATCTAATATTTGCAGCGTGCAAAAGAAATCTATTTTAAAGAATGGGATCCACAACGTCATTCTTTGCCTGATAGCAGGTAAGCATGTTCTTGTTAGCTCTTTTGTTAATTGCAGACTGCATTATTCTGACTTGCATTCTGGTGCCAGCAATGTTGACAGGCTCCGGGATTTCATCAAGCATGTTTATGTGGATAGAAGATTCAGTGGTGAAAGGACCAATGATAAACCTCCAAGAGCCAAGGTACCAAAGTTTTTCTTTGGATTTACCATTTTAAGCAGATACAGGATAGTCTATCCCGAATTCAATTTTAACCCATGAGACATTGATACATGACTCAAGTTCAATAAGAATTTTAGAAGTAGTAGGAAACAATATATAAACACAGAGAACTGAAAACCAGAGCACTGACAAAAACAACGAAATTCTTGATTAAAAATAAGATAAAAATTATTGAATATTCTTTTAGGGGTTCATAGATTTATGAACTTGGTTATTAAACTAATGAATTGCACAAAAAAAAATCCCTTTTTTGAATAAAGAAACAAGCAAAAACACAAAAATATAGAAAAAAAACACACAATTTATTTGTAATTGGTATCTGTTTTCAAAATAAAAATTGCAAGTTGACAAAACAAAAGCGAAAGGAGATGTTTGAATAAAAATAAATCCCTTTTTTAAAGTTCTTATATTTTTAGAGGATTGGACAACGTGAATGTTTATTATAGATAAAAAAAGGCAGCTATCTTCTCTCTCTCTTTTAAAATTTGCTGCGATGTTTATGATAGGTAGCACCTGTTTTTAGTAATAATGATGACTGGTCCAGTGCTGCTTTGTAGCCATATCGGAGCTGAAAATTTCTTTTTTTGAATCTGACACATTCAGACGCATGTTGTTTGGATAGTCTAGTCTGCCATGTTGGGTATGCATCTTTGCTTAATTGATTTAACTAGTACATTGTTATACAGGGTGACAAGGATGATTCCTATGAAAACAAGAGGACAGAGACGTATCAAGGAGGACCTAAAAGCCCTCCTTACGAGGATCGTTACAGTGACAGGTCTAGTCCTGGTGGAAGAAGTCCGGGATATGATCAAGAAAATAGGCAATATGGTGGTGATTACAAGATAAGTCCTGGTCGTCCTCCTATAATCAATGATTGGCGTCGAGAAGAAAGATTTGGAGATGGACGGAAATATGAAGATAATAAAATATCCGATGGAAATCATAAGTGGGAGGGCCATTCTCCTGATCGAACCAAGGATTCAGGTTCTTCCAGCCCACCCATTGTCCGACCTGTTAGAGAGATCTTGGGAGAAAATGTAGTACCTCTTCGAATAAGTGAACCGCCCAAAACAAACAAGGGTCTGGCTGCTAACGGCTCAACACTCACGCAGGTAGGTATTATTGACGGTGTTCCATCTGCTTCAACCATAGGTGTTTAGAGTTAGGGTAGTTAATTGGGGCATTTACAATAAATAGTTAGTAGACGGTGTTCCTTAGAGGGTTTTAATGAGGTAGGTAAATATAATAAAATGATGGAATTGAATTTGATTTAGATCAATATCTTCTTGTAAAATGAACAATGTTCTGTAAGCATCAAAAGAAATGGAAGTGACAATAAGCATGAACATCAACATATTCATTTATTGTTTCTCTTATCAATTTATGTGATGTGGTTCAGTATTTACTTCTTTTACTATGAATCTTCTGGGCTGATCTCCCCCTGTCCTCTCCCCCTTTTACCTTGTAAGTGTCCCAAAATTGGTTTTCTATGGAAAAAATATTATCATAATTGACTATTGTAATTACAGAGAACTGCATCTTCCAGTAGCTTAGCATCCAGCCATGGAACCCCAGTAGAAGTTAAGCCTGAGACTCTGAAGAGCCTTATTGATTTTGATGATGATCCTGAACCATCTGCTGCTCCAGCAATTCCTCAAGCCCATCAGACTGCTGTGGCTGAACTTGGGATGCCTGCTAATTCTAATAATAACAATTGGGCATCTTTTGATTTTGCTCCTGAGGCAAAAACACCGCATGGTCCTTCAAACGTTAATCCACTTGAATCTATGCTTACTCAATTGACAGGACCAGTATCTTTACCTTCTCAAGTTTCCCAAGCCCAAGGTGATCCTCATGTTGCAATGCCTATTCCTAGGAGGTTAATGACAAAATTGTTATTCAGTGACTCCTCTTTTCTCTGCAGGACCTGTGACGGGATCAACTCTATCATCTGCTACTGCTGTTGGAGGTACATTTGCTAGCAGCTTCTCAACATTCCCACCCAGTGATGCTTCTGTAACATCTTCCGGATTGATGACAGCATCAATTCTGAATAATGCTGGACAGTGGTCTAGTTTGCAGTATCAGCAACAGCAACCTTTGTTTGCCGCAGCTGCTAGTCAGCCTTCTATTCAACAAGCTACACCACCAGTCGGTGGAGCTTTGAATAATCAGGTTTGTCTTATTGTGTAATTGTCTCAAATATTCTGTCTATTAATTCAGATGTGGTATTTGTTCATCTTGTTCGAGAAACTTCTTGCAGCCCTGGACTATACCCTCGGTACCATCAGTACAAGGGCATCCAAACACATCAATGCCCCATGCGTCGCACCTTGTCCCAAAGTCTGCCAATGAAGCTAAATCCAGTGTTGTTTTACAATCGTCTACAGTAGACATGAAGCCAAGTGGAAGAAGTGAACTTCCGGAGGTATTCTTCACTTCATATTTTACTCCATGAATCTTGCGGAAAAGTGAGTAATGAAATTGATACAAAGAGGAATAATAAATAGGAAGAGGAATTTAGTTCTGTACACTAATCTAGGCCTGAAAAATAAGGAAGGATCTGCCTAAATGTCTGAGAAAAATCTCATTGAATATCAGGAAGGATTCTTTCCTATAAAGGTATCTAATCTAAAAGCAGAATGAAATGAAATCAGATCCTAATTACACCAAATAGAATTTATATGATTTTGAATTTTTGATTGATTTCTATAGATCAAATTAATAATTGTGATTTCTTTCCTTAGTTATCTACACATCTATGCCATGCATACTATTTTGTGTGTATATTATTTACCTTAGGGGAGTCGTGATTTCTGCAGGATCTATTCACAGTTAAATATTCATCCTTCCCTGCTCCAGTCCCAGGTTGGCAAATGGGTCTACCACCTAGCATGGGTATTTCAATTCCATACAATAATGCGGTGGTACTATTACTATCCAATTTACGAGTTGCAACTTTACCTTAAACTGTTTGTACTGGCTAGTACTATGGTATGATCATATCTCATAAATTTCTTCCTTCTGTTACAGCCCATTCCAAGTTTTCCACAAGCATCAAAATCAAAAAATCCATTTGATGTCCATAACGAACCTACTCCAGTTCAAGCCCCAACAGTATGTGACTTTCATTGATATACTAGTGAAAATTCCTAGTAATACAGTATACACTATTTATCCTATTTTCTGTAGAACATACGAGAGTATTGTAATAAACCTTTAATATTTAACGTGAGTTGGATTTATCCATTGTTGAGCTATTAACTCAATGTATTTTTTCATCTTTACATTACTTTAGTCTGCCTCTATTTGAGGTGCTCATGAATTCATTTACTATATTTTTCTCTAATCACCTGGCTTTGGAAATACTGGAAAATTGAAATTTGATATGCTGACTTTCTATTACGCTAAGTCACCAATTAATTGCTCATTTGGGTTGATGCTGTAAGACTGGTGTTCCTTGGTTGCAGTTTCCATCCATGTCATCTCTGCAAGGTGCTCTGCCGATACCTTCAGCTACAGTGCACTCTTCAAACATGGGTAATCCATCTCTTGCCTGGAATCCGCCCTCATCGTCATATGTATCAGTGCCGCCTCCTCAAGCACAAACCCTTGCACCCGCAATGGGACCAGGTAATTCTATTACTATTTCCTCAATCAGCTACTTTATCCCAGGGCAATTGGCTCTTTATCTGTATCCTTACCTTAACCATGTTAAAATCTCAGGGGCATACATGGGACAACAAATGGCCTCTAACATGCCAATGCAAAGGTAACTAATTGTTCTTTAGTCTTTTGAATATTTACTGTTTTGCATGGGGTGCGGTAGTCATTTCTTTTCTCTTCGAAATATTTTTTGGGTCAAATAATTCGTAAAATGTTCCATGTTGGAAAAATTAAGTTAGCTATGGTGTCTTGAGTGTGCTGCTACAAGTATTGGTGTGAATACTGAGAACTGAGTTTAATGTTATTTGTGAAGTAATCTAGTCAAGAGACAGTTTATCGGCTGTGCCATTACTTTCCTTTCCACTTAAGATTTATAACTGAATATGTAGGCATCAAGGATTTGGGAATTTTACTGCTGAGGGAACTGCTTTTGGCTTCTCAAATTCAGATCAGCAGCTGAGTGGTAGTAGGTTGTCAGCTGCTGTTACCCCAAATAACTTCCAGGCAGGAGGAAACCCTTTCGGATGATCTCAAGTTTTTGTCTTCTTGCACTCTTTTTTAGTCATGCATCAATGTGTTGCACCCTGTACAAATATAGTTGAAGTTTCTATCGTTTGTCGATCAAAACGAAACGCATGGAGAGATTTATGGTCGGTCGCCACATGCCCGTGGTTCAAATTAAAATATTTGCACTTGGCCTTGTAAATTTGTTTTTTGTTACAGGAATGATGAAGGCAAGGACTGCCTCTGGAGATAAAGGTGCTCCTAATATTATTTTTCATATTTTCTTGTATTATTTTGTAATCACATAATTTTTGTAAGGTCGTTCTATTCGTTGAGGTACGTGAAATCAATCTCCCTGTTAAATAATTTTCAAATTTTAGTTCTATTCCTCTCCGTTTATTGAATTTTTTATACGTGATTGTGGTTGATTTTTTTCTTTTACATTATGTTGCTTAAGTATTACATTATCGCTGCAGTACATAATCTTAAATTTTATACTTGATAAAGGTCACTTATTTAGTGAATTGGTCTATGTATAAAAAGTGACTTAAAATGAATGGGAAATAACATTTTTCAACTCTCGTCAAGCCGAAACATGAAAAATCAATTGGGTGGGATCGACAACACACCATCTTTTGGGTCCTTTTGAATAGGTATTTTCTTCTTCCAGTCTTATACTTTCTTCAATGCATTTACTACAATACTTTTGCATATTAAATAAAACTTTTTTTAAATATGTCGAAAATCTTCTGGTTGCGTTTTGGAATAAGTTCCATAATAGTTCATTCAGTAATACAGTGATTAGTTGTTTTTAGAAGTTTATAATTGTTGTTTTGATAGATTAGGTAGTTTGGAACAATCTTTTTAAAATTGTATCTTAGATTACGTAATTAAGAACATTTTTAAATTACGCAATTTGAATTATGTAAATAACTTAAAATATGATTCTAAGTTGGGTAATTAAGACAATAGTTATAAATTATGTAATATAAAATATGATTTTGGATTTCAGTATTTAATTTTATGTCTTGTATTTTGTAATCTAAAATTATATTATAGATGACAAAATCCAAGATTCAAACTATATTTTAAATTATGAATTCATGTTTCAGAATTTTTAGTTTAGAAATATATTTTGAATTATTAAAAATTATTTAATTTAGAATATATTTTTGAATAAATGTGATATTATGATATGAATATATCGATTATTTTTTATAGGATTTGTATAACGGGTCGAAATTATAGGAATGTGACAGGAGTTCAAAAACACCATTTCTGTTTTTATCTGTGGTTATAATATTGTGTTTTAATGTTGTTACACGGGTCTAATCCAATCACAAATACAAACACTTTAATATAAGCTCTACTTAAAATTTTCATTGAATTTTTTTTTTATATTTTTTTCCTTAAAAATATTAGTGCTTATTTAAATTTAAATTTTAATCTTAATATGCCCTTCCAAATTGTTTTTTTTATGAATGACAACTTTTTATTTCTTTAAAATATTATTACTTAATTTAAATTTGAATCTTAATCTACCCAGTCAAATTAATAATTTTAGATAAAATGTATTTGAAGTTCCCTACATGTCAATTTTTGGCTACTGATTTTTTTTCTTTTTAATTTCTACTACCAATATTTGTTTCTTCAATTTTTAGCGAATTTTATTACATCATAATAACAAAATTGTAGGTTTTTCATATTTGTTAATGATATTGGAAAGAAGTAATAAATTGTCAGTTGATTACTGATTGTGAGGGAAATATGTTTGATTAATCGAAGAATATTACTTAAGGTAGAAGAGTAACTGCTACAGTTACAGGGTGTAAGACAAAAAATAATAAAAAATATTTAAAAATTTTAATCCACGTGTCAGGCTTTGATTGATGTGCACCAAGCGAAACAGAAAATTGGGAGTGGTGATTTCAATCCCATACCTTGGAATATATTGAAGAAATCAAAGCAGCATATGTGCATTGGTGGCAGATCCATTGCTTCTGTATAATGCCCACTCAAAAAGAATGGTTTCTGCCAGAGAATTTCCTTGGTTTTGGAATTGCGGTTCTTTTTCCAATCTGAAAGCTGGAGGACTCCACTGCATGTACATCTGAGATATGGAACTATCCGAAGATCTTAATTCTAGAAGAAAAAAAATATCAAAACTATAATGGTTTGTTTCTGACGTTTTCAAGTAGAACCAATATGTCTGATATTCCATACGATTGGGGCTATCAGCATCCACACTGTCAAAAGACACAAGTATTTTTCATTGAGGATCAATTGTTCGAGAATAATACGAAAGAGTTATTGATAACACAATGTTTATGAGTTTGAGACTTCTATTATGTTTAGATAAATTCAGATCTTGAAGCTTACTTACAGTATACGCAGACTGCCAACCATTCATTTACTATTTTTACCCAGGTGCTGGTCCAACCCACATCAATTGTCCATCTGCACAACAATAAAGGTATTACATCTTTTGAAATTGCTATAACATGTATGATGCAAGGTGAAATAATATGGAACAACTACTGGAGAAGAGGAGACCCATACTTTCTCATAGAGTGATGACTATTCCACCCAATCAATAGCATAGCAAAATACATTGCTCCGGTGGCAAAAACAAAATGGAAGAAGCCATAGCCATAAGGTACATCATCCTCTGCTGCTGGTGTATTGTCCTTCTTGAGCTGCAGGGATCTATCAGATATGCATTGAGAACATAATGTTAAAAAATCAAGGTAAACTAAAAGTTTGTAATTAACCTGGAAGCATTTGGAGTCTATGCCTGTTGAAAATGTCGCAATAACGATTGCTAGTACTGCAACAACAAAGCTCTGTGGACAATGACATAGGTCAACCAACCCATAATAAGTAATCGGGGTTATAGATTTAAAGAGATATTCTAATTTATTTGACTCTTCAAATTTCAATGAAGCAAGAATAGTTATATATTACTCTCCAAAAAACATAATAGAAGTAGAAACATATTACAATGATGCTTAGCCAGTCTGTTTTTGTGGCAGAGTCAGACTTCCTGATGCAGCTTCCTCCTGCAGGTTCACTGCATTCAAAAATATGCTAAAGCTCAAAGCCAGTAGAAATAAAAACAGGAAGTTAGAGGGATTGCATAGAAAAATGATATTTTAACAACTAAATTTTGACAATTTTCTCTTACAACCTGAGATGATGTCCTTTTAAGTGGTTTTAAAATATAATAAAATGAAAGAATAAAAAAATAGGAAGCCACTTAGAAGATGATATCTTAAGTTATAAGAGAAAATTGTCAAAATTTACTTGTTAAAATATCATTTTCTGGATTACATAAGCTTAAATGAATAAAAATTAAAAAAAGACTTGGATATTAGACGTTTTATTTTACGAATCGTGTTACTTGCATGCCTTCTTTGGTAGATAACACTACTAAACAATAGAGACTAAATGCTTTGGACAGCACCATCGATACTAATCCAAAATTATCAAGCAAAGATTGGTAGGCTTGCCTTCTAATGGCGCACCAACAGAGGAAGACAACATAAAGTCCCATAAGCCCTGGAGTTAAAATGCCAGCATCAACCTATTGCAGATATAGTTAGAAAATCCACATCATATCTTGCATGATGAAGAGAATTGAGCTCGGAAAATCTTACTTTTGGGTGCAGAGACACACTTGTCATAAGTTGGAGAAGTACTAAGGTCCAACTAATGAAGAAAATGTTGAGGAGGCAAGATGGCTTTGGTGCATACCAAATGTACATCAAAATGATCCCCACCAAACAGACAACATATGCAGTCGTCGCAAACAACATCACATGAATTCGGCTGCATGATAGTTCATGATTAAGCACATAAATATTAAATCGTATCCCTCATATTATCTTAAATAAAACTTAAACGGATACAATTTTCTCAAGCCTATTGTTCGTGTTCAGGATGCATGCGTTTCTGTTGGTTCTTTAACTGATAAAATCTTACCATCTTGCTGCAAATTTTTCTGACTCACAGCAATCATTCAGCCATGTAATGAAGCTGATAATGCTTATTAGTTGGATAAGAAGGAAAACCCTGAAAAAGGAATACAGCAATATTTTGAATATTCATAGATGACTTTAGGAAAAATGGCAAGACTAAATTATTTGTAAGAGGTTAAAAATGTACCCTGCACCAAAGTGAGCCACCTCCCCTGCCAAAAGAATTGTATCAGAGGAATGACAAGCTTATAATAACTACGTTTTCATATTTCAGATAATGAATTAATTGTAAGAGGCTTGATGCAAATACAACTTACTAACCGTAAATTTGTATAAATTCAGAAGGGAGTAAAAATGGGATGATAGTGATGACGACCCAGAGAGCAATCTTGACTGACCACCATCCAGAGTGCCATGTATCTCTCACATCGTTCAGTTTAGACGTGCGAGCAGTTGAAAAAAACATTATCATAAAAAATATCTGAACTCGGTTAAGGTTCATTTTAAATAGTATTGGACTATTCCATTGGCCTAAGATAAAGTTACATAGTTATGACATAACTCTTTGTCGATTCATCATTTTCTAATTTACTTTTTCCACCTACCATAAACAAACATAAATCATTGATTAATCAAATTATTACTGATTTCCTTTCTACAAACCTTACTCAAAGCCTTTACCAACAATTTTCATATGTATAATTGGGAAGGATACAAAGCAACCTAAACTCACTCGTAAAACACCTTCAGCATCCAAACAGTCTTTTCCACCGTTGCATCCTTTTAATCCTGTAGGTTCAATATATTAGATTTTAAGCATCACATCAAAATAGTATTGCTTAAACGTAAACGGCTTTAAATGCTTATTCCACTTTTTGATCATAAAAAGTTGTATATTGAATATATTCCAAAGTACATTGTGCATTACTGAATATTTTTTCATCTCATCTCATTGATCGTTATAAAATAATGTATGCATTCAGACAATATGTCAGATTTGAAGGTTAATATAGTGAATCTTAGGGAACCAATAGGCATTAGAAAGAAGAAAACAATCAATTTATAAAAAATAAATAGAAATTTTAAGCATAGGCGCTAGATCTGAAAGAAGCATTAGAAAACTAAATGTTACGGCGGTGGGATGTAAAAATTGATCAGTTTGAGGATTTAAGAAATCTTACTCTTCATTTCTGTTAAAGCACCACGACCATAGTCCCGGGCAGCCCATGCTAGAAGATTTGACAGAAGAAAAATCAACGCATAGGCATATCTTGCCATCCATGGGTTGGATGCATTTCTGAATTGACTGAACCACGAAGAATCCTTGGATATGATACGCCTCTCGTTACCACTGTTGCTTTCCCCAGCTTCCATCTCTTCTACACAAAATTGCTAAGCAGAACATGAATGGGACACAGAAGAAATGGGACTCATTCCTTTATCATCTTCTACTCCATTCCCTGTACTGCATTATTTTTCAGAAAAAGACTCATCTTCGTCATTGTAGCTCCATTACTATTTTAACTAATCCTTAAATGAAATAATAGAAGAACTTAAATCTTGCGGGGAGGTTTGGGCAGCTTTCTGGGTCAAATTTAACTTATGGTTTTGTTTTTTTCTCTTTGGTAGTCAACAGTGATAGTCATTTCATTTCAATTGTCCTTCCTGTCATTCCATTTTTCAGCCAACAATTACCAACCGATCCTCGTAAAATAAATTCTAACTCCGAATCGTACCTCAAATGTCTTTCACTATAATTCCTCGCCTCTTTCTAGCTATCAATAATCAATAATAAAGTGAACAACCGTAGTGATAACTCTCTCCACCCTGAAAATCGTACTCATGCTCCCACACTGAATTTATGGCCCGATTTAATTTCAAGTTCTTAATTACAATAATTACAAGGAATTGCATAAATCATGAACGTGAAGAGGATGCTATTGCGTAGAAACACATCAACCGTGAATTTACAAGTCGAAACGCATAAAACGGCATTATAAGAATATTCTCTAAAAAAACAAAAATACATATTAAAACACGCCAAAAAAAGAAAGAAAAAAACACTGGAAGTTCTGAGAAAACACAGTAAGTATTTAAAATCTTTAAAAAATGTCAGGATGAAAAATAAAAAATAAAAAAATAAATAAAAATAAAAGAAGAAGGAAGGAACCTCAATTATCAGCGCTAGAAATTTTTTTCTTCCAATTATTTGAAGCAGTTGAGTGCACTGCAGTGATTCTTTTTTTTCCTTTACCTCGAAGTAAGCGTCTAAACTTTGCTCAATCTCGTTCCTAATTTTCTCGACTAACAAACACCAAAACCATCGATCACGCATTAGCATTCCCCATATCCCACACGGGAAGAGACATAAGATCGAAGAAAATGGACATCATGACATAAATGTGATCTAGCAAAAACACAGCCAGAAAAAGTAGCAAAAACAGAGCGAGAAACAGTGTTTCTTATTCTTGAGAGGCAACATTCACATTAGAATACAAATACAATAAACTATCGCGCGTCCTGAAAGAAGTAACTGAAGACTTTCAAGTTACAACTCGAACTGAGAAAGCGGAATCGTTTAATGCAAAAGCGAAGAATTAAAGAAAAGAAGAAATGCGAGTTACCTGAGAGGAAAGAACGAAGAGGACGCAGATCTAGTTAAGAGCGAACACTGAAACACTCTTTGTTGTAGAATCTCGGTTTCATTCGCTATTTCTGGTTTAGTTTCTGGTTTCTCTCTTTTGAGAGAGAATTAAAGAAGAAAACGAAAAATGAGAAAGGGATTATAGAGCGCTTGCTTTGGTTTGGTTTGCTTTTCTTGTTGTTCTTCTTTTGGTTATTAAATTAAAAATTGTTTAAAGAAGAGATGAGAGAGTTTGCTTTTGGTTTGGTAGTTTTTGTTTGCTTTTCGCAGCTTTTACCTTTTTTTCCCGCCGTTAAGCCTTCTCTTTCCTTCTTCAACGGATTACAGGTTGGTGTTCCTTTCAAGGATTCATTTTATTTTTTACTATATATTTCTAACTCACTCTTCTAAACTTATAATTTAATATTACATCACCAAACGCATTTCTCGAAACCCAATCTTGAAATAGGTTCGGTATATCAGATGAACAAAATAATATTATGTGTGTTGACTATTGGTTGAGTAAATAATTTTAAAACGAGAATAATGTAAATTATAAAGTTTAGTGAATATAAAAAGTGCTTAATATTTTAAATAAACAAGAAAAATTTACACAAGGGCTTAAATACCTGTTTCCTTTCTTCAGTTAGTTTAAAGTTAAATAAATATGAGGTGAATTTTTTGTCTTTTAATAGTAGTTTTTTTTAAATAAATATTACGAAGTTTATCAATCATTCATTATTATATGAAAAAAATTTATTAAAATAAACAAATAAATGAATGCAAAGTATATTGAGAACACACAAAATTTAAAATAAAAAATTACGATTTACGAAATATTGAAAAACAATATCTATTAGTTTTCATTCCATTAACATTATAAGATTGAGAAGTTGAAGACACGTTGAATCATGATGCAGTATTTTCCTTATGGAATCGAGTAGCATTGACGATTGTGGTATTCTTACCCCTTTATAGAGAATAGATAGTTGACAAAACTGCATACTATATACTCAAATAAGGTTTTTGTTTGGTCTAGTGCCTCTAGCCTTCTATAATAAAATTTGTTTATTTTTCGTCAAAAATATCAATTCTTCATTCAAATTTATTTTGTAGAAAATTTATTTATTTTTAATTTAAATAGAGAGACAAATTAAATGAGACTGATGTAGATTTTTTTTTTCTTAATAACAAAGAGAAGAAAACAAATTTTCCTGTTGTTTTCGGGTTGAGCATGCAGCCGAATTCACGCTGAACTTTTTTTTTCTTTTCAATATCATTCTTTAAATATTGATTTTTATTAATTTGTAATTATAATTAGTACATAAGTAATTTAATAAATTTATTGTATTTAAAATGGCAAGTATTACATTACTAGATTATTATAAATAATTTAATAATAAATATCAATTATCAAATAACATTAATTGTAGTAATTGTGATTAGTAAATATGTAATAATTAATAATAATTTGAATAATAAAATTAAAAAATCATTAAACTAATTAAGATTGTGAATTTTTTTAAACATTTAATTAATAAAAAAAATTAATAATAGTTGTGTGCTTAACGTTATAAAAATTAAATGAGAACTTTGGATCAAACAATCTTATATGTTGAGAAGAAACAAAGAGATTTTAATGGAGACCGAAAGATGTAATAATTTTTCTTCCTTGATTCAAGGGGAGGATGAATTAGTTTTAAAATATAAATGTATATTTATGGTCTTATAAATTTAATTTAAAAACATGAGTAGTAATGTTGTAGTCATTACACTTAAAATATTTTAAATGATCTTCATCCCTCCCTCTAAAACCATCAATGTTTAATTGAATGAGCAATATTTCCACGCCTCTCTCTTCCTGGAAGCCAAATCAAACAAAAACAAGTCTACAAAAATTCTCTCTCCCTTCCATTTCATTTCTTGTAATTTAAACAAATATGTTCAAAATGTTTACTTAATTTAAACATAAATTTAAAATAATAGTAATAATATCGAACCATTTTAATTGTGACTATTTAAATATAATTATAGTTTATAGGTGTGCAATTATTACAAACAAAAAGCACAAACGTAGGGGATGAAATGGGGTTGGTGGTTTGAAGATCATAATTCACAATCATGTCACAAATATATATCCAGGCATTAAGTGGGTGTAGGGGGGAGATTTTTTATTGTTAGAGTATGGTTTCATGCTTAGAACCATGATTTTCAGTAATCACGACCTTTAAATAATTGTTGGCACCATTCATGTTTGAACGGTAGTTGAGATTGTTTCTTTAAGTTTTTCTTTGTTTGAAGAAATAATATATATATTTAATGTAATTTAGTTCTTATATTTTTTAAATCGGATTTTAATATTTTAAAAAAAATTACATTGATTTGTTATTTTTGTGGTTGTTTCTGTTAAATTCACATCAACATGATTTGAAAATGGTATTTGTCGATTCATCGATTTCTAATTTACTGTTTCCACCTGGCATAAACAAATATAAATTGATTAATTAAATTATGAAAAAAATATGTTTTGATTGCTGAAATTTAATTTTATAGGTTCAATATATTAGATTTTAAGGATCAGATCAAAATAGTGTTGTTTAAACGTAAACGTCTTTAAATGCTTATTCCACTTTGATCATAAAAAGTTATGTACTGTAGGACTCATCGGCCAATCGGTTAAGTGGACTAAGGTCAAGCGGCCGTAGGCCGCCTGCTACAGGTGGACCTCATCTTGGACGCTGATGTAACAATTTCTCCGGAGTCTCAGCTCCAAGCACGCTAAATCGACTACCTGTTAGACATGTTAAACATTCTCCCCGCCTTCATTTCCAATTGAATTTTGTCTCCATGGAGACTCTCACCTGTAAGGACACCCGTCAGGCCGTACGACCGTCGGTCGGGTGACCATGCCAAAACCTGGATCAATAAGTTAGAATTAAATTAAGATAACACAAGTCATTAATCAAGTTTAAAAAGCAATTGGACCATGATTAAGAAATCTTAATTATAGGCCCATACCGAAAACTATAAATAGAAGTCTGAGGTAGGTTGGTGAGGATCTTTAATTCGCATTTATTATAGCAGTTACTATTATCTCCCGATCGGCCTTAACTAACTTAAGGCATCGGAGAGCCTTTTAGATAAGTACGCCGATCACCTGAAGGACCGAACAGTGGTGGAGGAGTAATATTCGAGGGATTTAACGAGCTAATTAATGAGAGCGCATATAAAAAAGGTTAAAGAGTAACTTGAGTGTTAATAGTAGGTGTTTGGTCCCTACACCCGAAAACAAGTTATATATTGAATGTATTCCTAAGTACATTGTGTATTACTGAACATTTTTCATCTCATTTCATTGATCGTTATAAAATAATGCAGGTTAACATGGTGAATCTTCAGGGAACCAATAGGCATTATTAGAAAGAAGAAAACAATAAATTTATAAAAAATAAATAGAATTCAATAAATTATTAACTAAATAGGCATTAGAAAGAAGAAAACAATAAATTTATAAAAAATAAATAGAATTCAATAAATCCGAATCGTAGAATACTTAGCAACATGGTTTAAAGTTACGAAAAAGAAAAGAAATCAAGTTTATGTTGATTGATGATAACATTTGAGTAAAACCGTCGACATCACATAAAACGACCGATAGTGATGAAAAATAAACTAATCATAAATGGTGAATAGCTTGTAGGGATTTAGTTAGTATTGTTGTTGTCCATTTTTAACCGTTTATTGATTGAGAAACAGGATTCTGCTTCCTCTCTTCTCCTTTCCATCATGGCTGCATACATCATTTTGCGACCTTCCATGACTTCTACCTTAGTCTCAGTAAGAGGTTTGAACCAATAATCAACTGCTCCCAATTTATAAGCCTTAGATCGAGAACTCATACTTTTATCCTCAGACATGACTGTATATTGACAAATGTTGAAATTCTTTGATAAAGAGATCAAATACTTACATATAACAGGAATATTAATATTATTTTTATTAAGATCTTCTAAAAATTTATAGCCATCAACGGGTGACATATAGGTTGCCATCACGATTAGATCGACCTTTGTTTTCTTTTCTACCAAGAGCCTCCAAGGAATTATTGGATTTCGAAAGGATGTAACTGCACATTATTTAAACGGATAAGAAAAACAAAAAAAATTGTTCATGGTCAAAAATACAACACTAACCCTTATATATAACAGTTGTTGCTGTGTCAATGGATACTGAGTGACAGAAGTTCGTCAAGAATGTACGAACGTTAACATCAGATCAAACGAGGCAGAGGCAATTCTTTAGAATTTGTTATCAGTGCGGCCATGTTTCTGATAACACGAAAAACCAAATAAAATAATAAAATCGGAGGTGTAAAGTGTATAGAAATATAGGAGTTAGATTATGAATTCTGAAATTACATCTGTTATATTTTTACCTTTAACAGCAATATGAAAAAAAATGGTTCCCAATCCATAATAATTGAAATCACAAATGAAATTTCAGAGATGTCAATTGCAGGAGAAGTAAGGGAGAAAGTAATCGACTCAAGATTGAAACAGAAAAATCTAAAAAAGAAGCAGCGAAATGAAACGAAACTGTTTCTGAATCAATTAGAATATCTAAGAAAGGAAGAAGATAAGTACCTCAGAGAGAAGAAGATCAGAGCCCTTGCTTTGCTTTTCCTGTTCGCCGTTAAGCCTTCCCTTTCCTTCACAGGTTAATTAGGTTTATTGGAGTTTGGTAATTTTAAACTTAACAAAATAAAATATCTCTTATTAATTTTTTTAAATTATAAATAATCTACATTGCTTTTAAGTTTTTATTATTTATCATCCAACCACAATTTTAATTTGGTTAAATTTTTAGTTCTTCTATATTTAATTTTTATTTAAATAGAATGCATGTCTAGTTGTTGGATATTTGTACATTTAATATTAACGTTTGATTAATCGTTCAATTTGAGACCTAAAATTTGAAGTGATATGCAAAACATTTTTTTTCAAAACTTTTATTAGCTTTTTTACGATTAAGCGTATCAATGAAAATTGCGTAGTTAAATTATGTACGTGCTCTATATAAAATATATTTTTAGTTGTGTAAAATAATTGATTCAAAATAAAAACTCACCCCAATTAATAAGCTATAATTATAAATGTTTCAAAAGAAATTGAAATAAGATAAAATCTATATGAATGATATCATAAAATATCATATTTAAGTATATAATAACTTATACTTTTGTCATGTTAGTTATTTCAACAAGTAATTTCACTAATAACTATATGTTTAACAATATACACATATGCTCATAGTACATAGTAGGGGAAATATTATTGCATAAAAATTATAAAATGTACGTGATCAGTACTATTTTAGTATGAAATCAAACGATTTCAAGAACTCTCTGTGTCGATTTTTCTTCTACTCCTCTCCGGACTCTTCCTGGATCTGCTCGCTGCGTGAACTCCGAGGGTGGGATACCTGCAGGCACTCCGACACTCAAGTCAAATAGTGATTTGATATGAGGCATATGTAGTAGAGTGACAAAAACATATTTCTTTGTAGTCACTAGACCCTAATTTATATTGTTCATTTCGTTCATTTGGCAGACCTATTATTATTATTTGTGAGTCATTCATATCCGATGATCAACTCTTTCCTTTCTGAATAAAATTGCACACTTAAGCTTTTTCCTTATTGACTGAGATTGATCAACTCTTTCCTTGTCAAGGATCAACTCTTTCCTTATTGATTAAGATTGTTCTTCTGTACCTTGTCAAGGATCAATTATGTCATATTAACTGAGATTGCTCGTCTGTACTTTGTCAAGGATCACTCATTTTCTTATTGGATAAGATTACGCACTGCTCGTCTGTACATATCATCCTTACCCAATTGGTCACTATTGAGTCGGGATATATCGGGCCAGGCGACGGGCCGAGATGTACCCAACATCTGCACCATGCTGGCCCCTTTTCCTTTGTCTGTTGGACTTGCGCACGTGTCTCCTTTCCTTTTCCTGATGTCAGAATGTAGTCGGCCTTTTCACATAAAGACAGGTCGAGATATGGTCGGACTGTTATCCATAAAATATTTTGTAAAAGTTGTCATTAACTTATCCTTTAGAATTGAAAATAATTATGTTGTAGGAATAAAAATGAAAAATCGCTGCAATATTACTAATTAAATCGTCGTAATTTTATTGTGTTTGTTATTTAATATTAGAAGAACATAATAAAGATGGAAATAATTAGCAGATATTGTATTTTTTATAAAATAACGGTAATTAAAAGGAAATAAAATCTTTAGTTTTAAGAACAGAATAAAGAGAAGTACAAAATTATATTATGCTAAAGAACGTAAAAGTAAAAAGTAGTAAAATAGACAAGATTAAAAGGTGAGATTTAAAAAACAGACAGCTGAAGAAAATTGTAAGAACAAATATAAATTATTGAAATAGACTATATCACACGTTATTGGTATAGATAAATAAGTTTTTTTAATAAAAATAAAATAAAATAAAAAGTTATTTCAAAACAAATACTAAATCTTTGAGTCATACCTATATAATATAGCTGAAGAAAATTGTAAACAAAAAAATATAAATTATTGACATAGACTATGTCACACGTTATTAGTATAAATAAATAAGTTTTTTTAATAAAAAAAAATAGTTATTTAAAAAAAAAATACTAAATCTTTTGAGTCATACCTATATAATATACCAACAGGTCAGACCAATTCTGAGGAAAAAAAAAATCATATGTACAACACTCTCAAGTTAAATTCTTATACCCACTTCAACATATTTTAAGAATTTGTTTGAATTTAACAAATTTAACAAATGTAACAAAACAACTCTGTTTACACAATGTAGTCAACTATTTTAATTACCCATGTAAACCCAAATGTGAAGGAAAAATTTCAATTTTGTGTGATTATAGCAAGTAGATGTTAAATTCTTTTGGGTTTTGGGTGTTTTTTTTTTCCCCATCCCTTTCATAAAAAGATGGATATAAATTTAAAAGGGAAGACCACTTTCTAACAAAAGAAGAAAGAAGATAAAAAGACAAACCACTTAACCAACAATACATTTATTTATTTGTTTTCTGAATGTTTTGGCTTTGCCTTTTTCGTATTTTCACGTTCCTTTATTTCCATCAAATAAGAACAAGACAAATATTGATAAAATATCTTGAATATTCTTCAATCATGTCCGAAATTAACCTAAGTAATAAAGAAAGTTATAATTTACCATTAAAATAAACATTCTAGTTAACATATTTTATAAAATATAGACTCCTCAATTATTATCTACACACGTCGTTACTGTTATGGGAATTTTTCTTTTGTGATTATGACAGGTGACTGTGGTCAAAAGGAAATCTTTTTTTGACAAAGACATCTATTTAGATTAGGATAATATTGTTTTCGTGGATTAGGGCAATATAAATGTCCCGTTTAATAGAATAAAACATTCACATTTCTGACGTTTACATTATCTTGTTTTAGTAAGTATATCTTTAATTCATATTTTCTTAAAAATGTTGTTAAATTTTTGTGTGTGGTTTTGTTGTTTTTAGTTCTGTAGTCTTTTGTTTGGATTTTTTTTAGTCTTTTATCTGGATAGTATTTTTTTTTTTGTTATTTGTGTTATTGTTGGAGTTGTGTCTTCTGTTTTATGATTTTAGAAATTAACGTATAAGTTTAAATTATATATCGAATAAAAATATATAAAAATTGAAAATTTATAAATTTATTATTTAAAGATTTTGAACTGAAGATAATTTCATTATTTTATACGATTTAAATTCATATGTTATTAATATTCTATATTTTTTAGATTTTTTTCAGAAAACCTAGATCTATCACCTATCTGGTGTTCTTAGTCTTCCTCTCCTTTAAGTGTGATACATGATTTTTACTAAATGCAATTTTTTTCATTATTTTTAATCTTTTCGATATTTTTGAATTTAATTTTAAATTATAACAATGACAAATATATATATATATATATATATATATATATATATATATATATATATATATATTATATATTAGAAATTCTTCAAATTTTAAAGTAGAATCTACTCAATTATGCGTTTTTTTAATATTCTCATTTTATATGATTAATTTTAATATTTAAAAAATATTAAATAAATAAAATATCTTACTTATCAAATCAATTTATTATAAATTTAAGAGTAAATTACTCTTTTAATCCTTGTATTTGTTAAGGAGTGTCAAATTGGTCATCCCGTCTTTCTTGTCTCAATTTGGTCTTTGTTGTTAGTGTTAGTTTGACCCAACAATATTAAAATCAATGTCATGTATCAATATGTGATTTTTTTATATTTTTTTTAACTTTTTTAATTTTTCTTATACATGTCACATCATAATTGTATCACGTGTCAACATGATTTCAACATATATATATATATATATATATATATATATACACACACATTCTTTTTTTTTAAATAGTCTTTAAAATTAAAAAAACACAAGTAAAAATGTAAATATTTATAAGTTGAGATCAATAAAAGAAATACAATTTTTCTTTACACATAACCGGTTTTGAAATCACTTAAACATCACATATTAAGTTTGGGGGACTAATATACTACAAATGTTCAAATACATCTCGACTACCTGCATCGAGATGTACTTGACCTTAGTGCACCTGACATAGCGACACCATATCAATCACTTATTTGACATTGACAAATTGAGGTTAAGTTAAGACAAAGACTGAAGCGTATTATTAGATTGTTATACTAGGTTAATCAAGGTAGTTAAGTCACATGGATTAGGTCCATCCACATAAAGGTGCATAAATATAAACAACACATGACATAAGATAAATTAATTATGTTTTCACTATTTTGCATTTAATATTATGTGACACACTTGGCTTGACTTGTGCGTTAGAGTATTTTCTGCAAGCACATTTACTTTTTTTACTTTAAGAAGATGAGTACCTTAAACAATTTGATTTGAATGTGATGATAAATTATAGTCAGAGAATATCTTTGTAAGACATATTCAATCCTGTAATTACGGTAAATAGAAAAGTAAAAATATTTTCTTTAGCTAGTGTAAGTCCTACATTTGATTTAGAGTTGTTCATGTTTTGAGGTTGAAACACAGAGTTTTGAAGTTCACCCTTAGATAGAAGACAAGGTTGGGCATTTCATGCCAAATGCATGTGCCTTCGTTCTAGGGTACATGTCAAGACACCTTTTTCTCTTCTTCGATTAATCGCTAAGAATTTGTCGTTGCATTCAGATGTTTCTTTGCAAAACAAAAAAAGCAGGCACTGAAGTCAAAAGTTTACTGTTCTTTAACCCTTTTTTACTGGCAAAATGGCATAATCATTGGAAGTCGCCGAAAAATGTAGCTGCGCTGTAGCTAAAACTAACAAATGTAAGATATTGGTTTTTGCTAAAGTTTGTTCAATCTAATAAAATAATGGAATAAACATTAAAAAAATCGATTTAGTGAAAGAGTTTATTATATTGAAGCATGATTGGTGGTGAAGCAATCATGTAACACAATTAAACTTTAGAGGATATTTGTGCGTAGAATCTAATTGTAGAGAGTTATATTTTGAAGACTTTGCATTTCGTAAAAGAGTGTATTATATTCAATAATGTTCACTTGGCAGTTACAAATAACATGGAAGTAATCATACCACTTAATTTGTTTAAGGTTTTTGCTAAGTGTGACGAAAAATCAAATAAAGCTGCATTTGCTCCTAATATTACAAAAGTTTCAAAGTTAATGAATCGAATTTTGAATAAAAGAAGTTTTATTTTAATAAAATGCACGTTATGCAGATGGTTATAATGTACTCTAAATAATGTATACCTACGGAATGTGCGATACTCAATTTAGAAGCCCTACATCACCTGTTGCATAAAATGAAACGGGGTTTAAACTTTTAAATAATATTACTCTATAATTTAATTAGAAATCACCATTATCTTTGTTATTGTTATTATTATTACAGGTGAAAAAAACATGCACTTACAAATATATATGTCTTTATTACTTTTATTTTGTGATAATAAAAAAATAAAAATTATTATTTTTAATTTTTATTAAAATAAAAAATGTTAAATTTATGAAAGCAGTTACAATAAAGAATAAAACAATTAATAAAATAATTTATATCAATAAAGATAAAATAATCTGTACATAAAAAATGGTTACTAAGTAATTAAGAAAAATAATTCTCTTTATTAATAGTTATAGATTATTATTATTATTATTATTTACGATTTTTTAATAAAATTGTGTCTGTCGTAAGACATGGTAATATATAAATTATGTTAAAGGTTTTCATGTAGAAATATGATTAGGGAAGTGTTAAAAGGGATAAGACTTATCAGAAATATTCAGTTACTGAGTGAAATTGCCACTCCACTGTGACATAACAGGCTCACCTATTATCCATCAAGCCCATTTTGATTCAGATCCAGTATTTGTTGATTCCTGCACCGCCACAATTACTAATTGCGTCATATACTAATATAAAAAATTAAAATATTTTTCATTACTGCATTACATCACCATTGCTGCTGATACCACTGTTATTATCACTTCTATCATTGTCATCACTCTAGAGGAAGAAGAAGAAGAAGAGAGGGAAAACGCTACAGAGAAGGAAAAAGAGAGAGAAACGAACAAAAATGTTATACAAAACTCGTTCCGAAAAGTATTTTATGTATTCTAAAATGTGGGGATGCATGAAGAATTTATCGGGGTGCAGGAAGTAAAAGCTTTGTCATTTTGGATGAAAAGTAACGGGCTTGACATCAACCCAATGGAAGATCCATTAATGACATGCCTTTAAAATGCTTTTTTTTTTATTGTGGACCAAGAAGAGTTGCTATTTTTTTTTTCCCACAAGCACTGTGTTTTTTTTTTTCTTCTTTCAAATCCATAGAATAAGACGAGAATACGACAGGATGATGGGATAGAAATAGCAATGACGGTGTAGTGACAAGGATAATCATCAAACGCATCCATATTTTTGTGGTTAATAATCGTTAAACACTTATTAATCACTTTTCGAGAATGTGCCGTCTTTTTCTATTTTTCATCTTTCTTTTATTACTTGCGCCAATGTGGTAAGAATTAAATGAGCTTTTCTATATTTTTTTCTATCTTTCTTTAGTGCTCGAAAAGAAAGAATGGACTAAAAAATGTTAGGTAAATTTAGTATGGATCCAGCGAGGATCATATAATAAGGTATTTATGGTATACAAGTAGTCCAAATAATTATGCACACATTAAATAGTTGTACTGTATCTTAAACTATATCTCTTGATTGATTCAACTACCAATCCACTTTTAAAAACATTCTCCATCTCCATTTCTCAATATATGATTCGACACTGATTCCTTAATCAATTAATATCCGAAGTTTCATCTCCAACTTAATCATGAAATCCCAATTACAAGTACCACTTTACCTGAAAATGTGATTACTCATGAGAGGGATGGTAACTCCTAGAAACTTAAGGATGACTTTAGACCTTAAAAAGAAATTAGAATTTATTTATAAATTTTGATATATTTTGATTTTTAAATTTATAAATAAATGGATATAATCACTTTAATTCAATTATATTGAATTCTTTTTGTATGTCAAATGCGTTTTTTTTATGTCACATGCGTTCTTTTGTATGTCAAATGCGTTCTTTTGTATGTCAAACAGTATATAAACAATTCAAATGCTAATATAAAACACATTTGATACATAAAAAATTTTAATATAATTGGGTTAAAAGGATTATATATATATATATATATATATATATAATATATATTATTTTCCAAATCTTGGCACCATGTTGGTTAAACTATCGTAAATGGCAATACTATAGTCTTTTGCCTGTGACAAATTAGTGTCAGCCTCTATAACGAAAAACTTACATTTTTTTTGTTAGGATAATAAAGACATTTAGATAAACTTTTTGTTTAAGAACATGAAGGGGATGGACGGATCAAAGCGACAAGGACTGAATCATCAGTAGATCGTGGCAGTAAGGTCACTCTATCACTTATGATATCCTGTCGCGTATTTAAGTCGTTTGTAAAAGATTCTATCTGTCGTTTGATAGGAATTGCACTTCAAAATGTTTCGCAAAGATGATTATATATATATATATATATAATATTCATTTTTAAAGTTTAGAGACTAAAATGTATTATGCAGGAGTAAAGTTGATATTTAAACCTAACTAGTAATTATAAAACCTTTAGTTTGGTTGTAGAGGGTTAATTGAACGGTAGTTATGTGTGATCAGCAGAAGTAATTAACAGAGAAGTAGGAGAGGTAAGGGTAATTGGAACATCAATGTTTTGACCAGCACGATTGCATGTTGCATGTCTAAAGCCCTTACAAGCCATGTGAATATTTATCTAGGGAGGGACCCCACATAATAAAGGTCACAGTCCCTTTGATGGTGGGATATGCCCTGCTTCCCTTGTATCTTTTCCAAATTTCCTCTAATCCAAGGGTACCTAGCAAGCGTATGCGAAAGGTCCATGCCTCCATGTTTTCCCCATCCCAACACAAAGGAACAATCAAAATGTTTAAAGCCAGAAAGGTGCATGGAACTTTCATATTGCTTGCTATGCTATATTTGTTATTCAGAAAATGACCCACACTACTCATCTCTCTGCATGCACACTATTTCCAGATTATTAAATGCGTTCACGGTTTCACCTATCATATGGTACATGCATTAATTACTGAATATAATAATGCAGGGTCCTCTTAAAAGGGGCTCCGGTCAATCCAATCTCAATGATTGATCTCATATCACCTTCTAACCTAACCATAAAATCTATGATCAAATTATTGGATTAAATAATTTTTCAGTGCTTTAAGAAATATATTTGGATAAATAATCTTTCTTGTTGGAGAGGCACAGTAAAAAAAAAAAGCGAATGAATTTAATTTCTATATATTAATGATGACAGTAAATGTTAATTAATGCAAAATTGTAATAGGTCTGGTTTTTAATATTTGCCTGAGTGATATACATAGAGAGCGCAGATACCGACAGAGGAAGCACGTTGTTCTCTTTTATTTGCAAACAATGTTCGTAGATTCCACTTCTGCTTTTCCCTAGTTTGAAGGAAACGTTGCTTTATTCTGTTCATTTTCGTGTCTCTGTTGCAAGTAAAAACAAAGGAACAAAGATATACTGCAACGCACGATGGAAAGAGGAAAAAGGTTCCCGTAGAAACTGGGAGCTAATTTTGTTCTCTGAATGAACTTCGCTTGCAAGAAGCAAACATTGATCCCAGTTTGGGTTTTCCATTTCATACACATTCCAAGCGTTTATACGAAGCCACATGCATGACTTTAATTCTATATACTTTACTGTTATGTATATATGTTTGTGAACTTTACCATTTTTTTTTTCGTAACTTACTATTTTGACTCAAGAAATAGACACAAAGGGACTATTGATGACCGACAAGGTTTCATTGGAGACCCCAATGCCTTGGATGAGAAAAAAAAGAGTTTTTGGTGGTTGTTGAGCTTACAGTTTTTGATGTTCACGATCCAATGCTGAAGATGAGGGTGTGCAAATTTGAATTCAAATCTCGAAACATGAAGGTTTGCACATGGAAGGTGTTCCCTTAACAATACTCCTATTCACTAATCAAACAAATTTAAGAAAGGATTTCTTTCATTAAATACATTGACCCTAGTCAGTGCTCTTAAATGGTTCTTGGGATTCACTATTTATTTGTCCCACCACCGTAATCTGAATTGGGACCCGTGCTCTCCGATGGTGGCCTCCATGGGCGATTGGGGACCATTCCTTAAGAACAATATGCTCCCATTCCCTACACCCCCTAAATTAAGTTCCATTGAACTTTACATGCAAAGAAGAACATCATGCTCTAGTTATAACATGTTAGGATTTACAGAAGAGAGTTTTGTTGGGAAAATAGAACACCAACGAGACTTGAGTTCAATTACATGAGACATTGACATCATTCTCAACCCAAAATCTTAAGATAATATATTTAAGGGTCTTTATCTTTATATAATACTCTACTTTTTCATTTATAACCAATGGGAGACTTAAACTCACGCATACATTCCTAATACATTCCTAAGTATAACACTGATGAAATTGAAAGTGAAAGCTCTTGAACCATGCTAACATGTTAGACTGATTATCACTCTCAGTGGTGGATAGAGAAAGAAGCACAAAAGGTCATGGAGGAAAAAGGAATTTTATATCAAGCACCTATCATTAAGATGTTTGCTTATAAGCAGCATAATTTTTCATAACTTAATGGCATCATTATCATTATTCATTAATGCAGATTGATATTGACAGCGTAACTAAAAACATTCAAATCAATGATCTCATGACCGCAACAGATTTAAGACACTGATAAGAGAAAGCGAATTTAGAAAGTCCACTCAATTCGAAATGCTAACAAATAATATCAACCAGTTAGCAAGCAAAAGAAACAAAATTTATAAAAAAAATAAATAAAAGTAGTGTGATATAATAGAGACAATAACGATACACTGGTAACCATCAGCGGCAGCACACAGTGCAACTGCTACTGCATTTGCAGCCATAACTTATGCTCTCCCATTCATCCCTATACTTACATTTGCTCTGCAACCTACAATTTCTCTGCCATTCTTATTTCTCAACTGCAACATTCATAATAATTCAAGTCAATAAGGAGAGAGAATTAATTTCTCCTCTTCTTATAAACCCCATTCTGCTGCAACCTCTTCTCTGTTTCTATTGTCGATAAATATAAAGAACAAAAAGCTGTTTCGCTAGATCTTGTGGTTGTCTCGTAAGAAGTTTCCTTCATAAGCGACGAGAGTCGCATGACATTCGAGGGTATCACCACAGAAGAAACGGCCGCAATAATAAAAAAAAAAAAGCGTGACTCTTGTTGCCCGAAGAGGGAAAAAGTCCTCAAAAGAATCAATAAAAGGGTGGTGGTGGAGGCGATGCGTATGGGAGTCCAACGATGGGTGGCAATGGCCCTTCATATACAGGGGCAGGTGGTGGGTTTTGGTATACAACAGGTGGCGGGGGAGAAACTGCTGGTGGAGTTTCGCAAGGAGGCGGCGGCGGAGGCGAACTGTATTGAACCGGTGGAGTTGGAGGGGGAGAAGGGGATGGTGGCGGGTGATAAGGTGTGTGAGAAGGAGATGGTGGCGGGTGATAAGGTGATGGGTGAGAAGGGGATGGTGTTGGGTGATAAGGTGGATGGGATGGGGATGGTGGTGGGAGGTAAGGTGTGGGAGAAGGTGTTGATTGGGGAGGGGGTGGAAGAAGTTCTGTACAAGGTGGTGGAGGTGGAACATGAACAGGAGAAGGAGGTGGTGGGGGCGATAAATAAGGATAAGGATGAGGTAGAGGAGGTGGCGATGAGCCATAATTATGTGAAGGTGGTGGTGTCGAGAATGTAGGAGCCGGTGGTGACGGTGAACTTGGTGGCGGCGGAGAGTGGACACCGTTGGGTGGCGTTGGAGTAGGTAAAGGTGTCCCCGGAGAAGGTGGAGTGTATGACGGAGGCGGCAATTGCGAAGGTGGAGGAGGTTGTGGAAAGTAGCCAGGTGGAGCAGGGGAAGAATGTGGTGGTGGCAAATACACTGGAGAAGGAGGAGTGTGAATGGGTGGTAGTGGAGAAGGTGCCACTGGCCGTGGTGGAGAATGTCCCACCACCGGTGGTTCCGAAGGAGGTGTAGGTAGTGGCGAAGGTGTTGTAGGTGAAGGTAATGGGGAAGGTGCGGCAGGTGAAGGAGGCGAAGGTGTTGTAGGTGAAGGTAACGGCGAAGGAGTTACGGGTGAAGGTGTTCCAGGTGATGGAGGCGAAGGAGTTACAGGTGAGGGTGTTCCAGGAGATGGTGGTGATGGAGTTAAAGGTGAAGGTGTCCCAGGTGATGGAGGCGAAGGAGTTACTGGTGAAGATGTCCCAGGAGATGGAGGCGAAGGAGTTACTGGTGAGGGTGTCCCAGGTGATGGAGGCGAAGGAGTTACTGGTGAAGGTGTCCCAGGAGATGGTGGTGAAGGAGTTATAGGTGAAGGTGTCCCAGGAGATGGTGGTGAAGGAGTTATAGGTGAAGGTGTCCCAGATGATGGTGGCGAAGGTGTCCCAGGAGATGGTGGTGAAGGAGTTGCAGGTGTTGTGGGGGAAGGAGGTGAAGGAACAAATGGCTTGCAGTTAAAGGAGTTACAGTCCACAGGCTTAGACAAGAAAGCCTGACATTGCGCCGGAGGCCTCTGAACGGGCCTCCCCGGCAAGCAGTTGATCCTATCGTCAAACGCCGGCAAGGCGAGACAGGCGGGAGGCTCGCCGGTGAAGAAGTTAAAGGAGTAGGTGAAGTTGAGAAGGTGAGGCAACATACATATACTGGAAGGAATTTGACCGGAGAGTAAGTTATGAGCCACGTTGAGCTGCTCCAAGCTGACGGCATTTCCAACGGCGCTTGGTAAGGGGCCGAGAAGTTGGTTAAAGCTGACGTCGAACACCGTGAGGTTCTTCAACAAGCCTATCTCGGAGGGCAAGCAGGATCGGAATGCGTTGTTCATGAGAATGATCTCGTTGAGGTTGGACATGTTGCCGAGGCTGTGGGGAATGCAGCCGTGGAATCTGTTGTTGGCGAGGACGATGACGGAGACGGGGGAGTTGCCGAAGTTGTCTGGAAGGTCAAAGACGAAACGGTTGTCGTTGATGAAAATGGCGTCGAGATCTTTGTCGAACAGTTCCCTGGGAACAGCCCCTTCGAATTCGTTGAACCGAAGATCCAAGAACTTGAGCGAAGGAAGGCGCAGAACCACCTCAGGGAACCTCCCCGCAAAGCGGTTGTTACTGAGATCCAGCTCGAAGAGGAGTAGCAACCTCTGGAAGGTGTGGGGCACAGTGCCGCAGAATCTGTTGGAGTTGATGTGGAAGAGTGAAAGATCTACGAGCAAACCGAGCTCCTCCGGTAAATAGCCGGCAATGTCGCCATGGTTGAGATCAATGCCGGCGACTGTACGGACGGAGGGGTCGTCGAGCGCGGGTGCACAGTATACCCCGGTGTAGCTACAAACGTCGGATCCTACCCAGTCGGTTGTCTGGTTACGGGGATCAGATAAAATGGCTTGCTTCCAAGCTTGCAGAGCTATGTAAGCGTTTCTGAGACGGTTATTTTCGAAAACAAGGGAGGGGTCAACGGTGACATTCTCCCCTCTGTCTCCGAACTCGTCTCTGTAGTAGAGAAGGTGGCGCGATTGGGTGAGCGTGACAGGGGAGGCATTGGCACATGTGCCCAGGAAAACGGCAACGAGGAGAAGGAGAAGTGTGAGATGAGAGGAGTGTGCTTGTTTCTTCTTCATCTCACATGAGGCAGTGCAGGGAGTGGTAGAAGAGAGGAAGAGGGTGGCAGAGAAGGGTTTCTTTGTTCCAGGGATTTTTGAACTCAGTGGCTGTTTTTTATGAGCAGAGAAGGTGTGAAAAATAATTCATCCAAGGGACAGCTATGCCACAGCTCAAACCACACTAGATTCTCTCTTCCCCGTTTTTTTTTTTTTTTTTTAATTATTGAGTTCTATTTTACACTCTCATTTTAAATAATAATAATATTATCGTTATTAATACCTGAAAACGCAGATAAATGTACAAGAGTTTATTGGTGGTGCGGTATTAAATCTATGGACACGTATTCTGCCAGCCACGATATTGAATTGATACTACCAATATTTTAAGTGATGCCCTGATTCTCTCTGTTCACGGTGCAGACAGTGATACTGGTGTTAACATTTAAAATATTAATAATTATCATATATTTTAACGTATTGTTTGTTAACTGTGGTTTTTTAAACGTAATTAACTTAAATCCAGTGAATTTATTTATTGAAGTATTTAAATTGTGAAATTTATGTATGGTTGTTGATATTGGGTGGCATAAGAAAGCGAATGGGTCTGTACAGAGTTCCTCTTCTACGTCCCCGCCAAACACTATAAATTCATTACCATTAATTACTTTCCACCACCTTCCTTCCAAACCTTCCTGCACATTACTCCTCACATTTTCTTTTATCTGCACCATGTATATGAATAAAATACCCACCTTTAAACTTTTTATTTAAAATTTTTTAATTTAAAAATAATATCATAGTTTCTTATACCAATTAATAATATCATAAAGATAGGTTATTAATAGTTAGTTGTCTTGTATGGAATAATAAGCAACATAGAGAAATAAGAGAAGATTTAATGACAGCTAAGCTAACAGGAGAAGCATGAGTGAATTTGTCCTTCACCAGTTCATTCATGCTCCTCTCCAGTGTCACTTTAGATTGAATCCCACTTTCTTGTTTCTCCTGCATCCATAACGTAACATGATGCGCGTCCACATCACACTACTGTGGACTCTCGCCTTTCCGATTGGGACCCACTCAAGATGGCGGAAGAAACCTGTCCCCTGCGCCACGCAAAACGACACCCGCTCAAACTGTCGTATTGGGACCCACGCGCTTCTCCGTTCCACCCTTTTCCGATCTCACCCCATAAACTTTACTCAAATATTTTACACTATTTTATATCAAAATTTAATTCCGCCTAATCTTTTTTCTAATGCCAAAACATAATTTATTGGATGGGATGGGTAATAAACTTAAATTTCAAATTTTTATTTCATTGAATTTGCCTTTTGAATAGCCTTCTAAAATTCATGTTAACGAAAATTATCTGTCAAGTTCTCGTTTCAAAAACACAATACATATGATATATAACAAAAATAATAGGATATAATTAAAGTTTAAAATATGTGAGATAACACTACAACAATATATAATTAACGTGATAATAAATCTCAACTGAGAATTAAGATGTGTAGAATTCATAATGACTCCCACGATAGAATTCCAATAACATATATTTCAACACTTAGAATAACTTGTAGGAAGTATTTAGCACGTGTATTAATTATGTTTATTTTTGTTGAAGTTGTGTTAAAAAAATGTCTAAAATGTTTAAAGTGGTGTTTGAGTTAAAAAAAATTACTCTTTAATAGTGACACAATTAAGGAGTATTGTACATGTATCTAAGACATGCTCCAAATATGTCGTTTTTAAAAAGGTGTGATACTTAAATGTCAACACCTCCTAACTTGTAACTACGCTAATTTTGTCTAATAACTATATATATACACCAAAACCAAAATCATTTTATTTAATAAGTACGTTCATTTATATTGTAAAAGAATAGTGATTTGTGATTTATTAACCATATATAATTTTAGATGGTATGATTAAAGTTTTTTTTCCCATTGTCGCCTCTCTGCGCACACGAGTTAAAAAAAAATAAAATTAACATTCTATTCCGCACAAGTTTAAAAAATCAAGTCAATGAAGTAATGATCATAATCTTAAATAACAATCGTTAAATAACAAATTTAAAATGTACAATTTATTAAAAGGTAAATTAATTACTGAAAATTTATTTTTATGGTATACATTGTTTGTTGATATTTATGTATTGTTTGAATTGAAAGTATGTTTATAACTGGAATGTATTTTTAAAAATGATATTTAAACATTTGTTTGAAAAATAAATGGGTAGGATCGGGAGTTTTTTGAACTCCTAGGGAGAGATAAAGTTACGTTTAAATGTGGGGAACAAGAAGAGAAAAATCCAGCCACCGTCATCTCATAATTATGCTATTTCTTTTATAGGTTACCCTACTTATATGTCATGTTTGTTTACCATCATTTTATGGAAAAAATGCACTTATTATGTTAACCCATTCTCCTACTTTTTTAGTTTATAACTACACATCTACTTTCCCATTATTTTTAGTAATAACAATATTAATTTGATTCTTATTTTTGAAATATCATCTTTACAATAATACAGTAATCTTTTAATACTTTAAATTAAAAAAAGTATAATTAAAATCATTGAATGTCTATATTTGATTTTTTTATTTATTTTGGGGTCTATTAGAAGTCAAATTTATATAAATGAGTTCTTTATTCTTTTTTTCGAAAATGAATCAAGTCGTCATGGTGGAGGACGACATTGGAGGTGAAGTCGTCTTCCCCCGACCGACCGATTTCTTTATTTTTTTTAAAGTTAATGTCGTCATCTAACATGACGTCTTTTCTTTGGAAAAAGTGAAATCGTCCTCACACATGACGACTTCACTTTTTCAATTTTTTTTTCTTTTCTTTTTAAAAAATCAATAACTTCACTTTTCAATATTTTTGCTTTTCTTTTTAAAAATTAATAACTGAAAAATTTTAAAAAGAATAACGAAACTAAAAAATTAAAAAAATTAAAAACTGAAAAATAAAAAAAAAATGAAAACCGAAAACATTTGAGAAAGAAGGAAAAATAATGAAAAACTTGTTAAATCAGAAAAAAAAAGTGAGATATTTAAAAAAAAATAATGAAAAGTGAAAATTTTGAAAAGAAAAATTAAAAATAATTAAAAGTGATTTGAAAAAAAAAAGTGAAAAGTGAAGTCGTCGTACTAGAGGACGACTTCACTTCTCGATTTAAACAAAGTCATTATGTCTAACGACGACATTACTTAAAAAAAAAACATAAACAAAAACAAAACTGGTAGGAAAATGACGACTTCATCCTGAATGTCATCCTCTCCCGACCCAATTTAAAAAAAAATCAACGTACCCTATTTTATAATTTTATGATCAAAGAGACCCTGAAATACAAAAATTGCCTCTATATTTACTAAATAAAATATAGTTATTATTTTAGTTTCAATATTAGTTATTAACTAGTTTGTGATTTTGCATCTACTCTTATATTTCTTTTCTCTTATATAATATATTTTATCTCTTATAGTATTTCGTTTAAGGATAAATATACTTTTAGTTTTTAAATTTTAATAAAAATAATAATTTGTTTTAATCTTCAATTTTGACGTAGTTTAATCCTTAATTTCTTAAAAGTATCATGTACAATTCTTGTAATTAAATTATTTTACATTTTTTTAATGTATTAAACGATGTTTTAGATTTATATTTGAATTGTTTACTATTTTTGAAACGTTCCATTTCAAATATCAATTTAGAATTTTGTTTAACACGTAAAAAAAAAGTTATTGATTTAAACAAATTATATCCGTTTATTTTTAAAGTTTAAAATTAAAATATATCAAAATTTGAGATAAAAAAATAATTTCACTTTTACATTCAAACATGGGACTACATACATATTTAATCATTTAATTATTTTTGATATTTTTAGCATAGCACATATATCACAACAAACAAAAATATTGATTTCTCAAATGACTTGTTATAGCTGTTGTCAAAATATATATTTCCTTTTAACAAAATTTTATATATTTCCTAATTTTTGAATTGACAGTATATTTGTATTTCTCAATTTTTAGTAAATTCATACATATTCATCTCTTTTATATTTTCAATAAACTTAGATTCATTTTTCTTATTTTATTTAAATATTCTATATCGATTAATATATAAATAAAAATTATGAAAAATGAAAATTAAATTTTTATACATAAGAAGTTATTTTTTACAAATAAATGTTATATTAGAAGTACGAGAGATGTAAATGTTATATAAGAATCATATGGAATGTGAGTGTTATTTATTTCATTTAAAAAAATTTAATATAAGTGTTATATAATATACTTTTAAGAAGGTAAATATAGTTTTTCTTAATTATATGAGAGAAGAAGTGTTCAGAAAGAATCGAGTTTATATTGTTTGAAAAAAGAAAAAGGAGAGAGAACTGTATAATCAGCCTTATACACACAAAAACTTATTCTAGAAGTTCAAAATTTTGTAAAAGAGAAAAGAAGTTCGTGGCCATCCATTAAAAAGAAAAAGAAAATGGTAGATTTGGTAAAGCAATAAAAGAAAATATGAACTCTCACAAAAATTCCCATTTTAGACATAAAATTTATGTTGCTTAAAAGAAAGAAAAGCATTGTGAATTAATGTTGGTAAAGACACGCGTTTTAATACACACCATCAACGACTTAAAATTATTCAATCAAAACACATCAACTTCACTTTCTCCAAATGAAGTTGGCATTTTGGTTTATTAGAGATGGAGTGTGTTTGTAACATGCAATGCATCTCCATTTCAGGATTTCGGAATATACCCTAATAATACAACTAAGTCTACCATCAAATTTAGCGCAATTAATAATAATTAAAGTTCAACTGAACATGAGAACCACTACTTTATAAAACCTTAAACCCATAAAAAAAAATAATAGTTTGACATCTTTAGAAGAATAAAAACCGCTTTACAACTTAATTTGATGACATAATAATATATATTTATCAGTATTTTAAAATAAAAGTTAAAAAAATATAATTAAAATGTTGAATTTTCTCTTACAAGTTGTATGAAGAAAAAGAAAAGAAAGAGAACACGAAAAACGCGTAAACCCCCATAACGAAGGAAAGACACCCCATGGAAAAAGGTATTGTAAGATACACGTAGAAAACATAATTGACGATGGTTAATTATTTTTAAATATTAATACGTGTTTGGCAGAACACTTTTTCTTTGGTTAGTTTTCTGATCTCAGGTCTTCGACAACCTTTTTGATAGCTGAAATAATGTCAAATAAAAAGTAACCAAATGATTGCCTATGATTGGGACTTCCTTGGATGATGAGTGCAAAAAAATAAAATAAAATTAAGGTGTTAATACTACGAATTATGACAATTTTAGCTTAATTTAATTTCACCGGCAATTTTGTTAACAATGTTTTTTGAGGTACGAATTGCATCCATCAATAATTTTAAATTTGTTAATATTATATATGAATTTGCATTACATATAATAAAATTGAACTCATTTTTCAAGAGATGTTGAATTTATCATTTAATACCAAACTCTAATAAACAAAGAAAGATTAAGTTAATGACATAGAATGGGCGCTGAACATTCCTAGACTCCTAGACTAAGAATGTTTGAAAACTCGACTTAAGAAACAAAGGCATAATAATAAATTATACAATAGAAATTCATAAGCAAATTGTCAACTAGGAAGTGGATAATATAATCACTCTTTCTTACTTAGGTTACTTTACTATTTAAAAAAGTTTTAAAATAAATTTGTATAGTTTTAAATTCTTAGCCGAGATTAAGAATATTTTTTTTTTTAAGTTGAAAGTTTAGCGATGGAGTCTTACTTTATGGATTCAATAACAAAGAATTTATAAATTAAAGATTCATTGAAAAAAAGATACTCAAATAATTTAGGGGTAAGGATTTAAAAAAGAGAAAACATGAGATATTTTTATCTTTAAATTATGAGACTCATACACTGTTTATACAAAAAGACAAAATATTAAGGCATTAAAATTATGTTAGCGTATTTTTTTATTTTATTTTAAAACTATTAAATTAGAGAATATTTGTGTTAATCGCTTTTATCATAATAAAAACAGTCCATTTGTGGTATCTAATAAGAGTAGGTAGTTTCATCCTACCCCTTATAACTTTCTTCCTTGATTTTTATAGGTTTATTATTATTTTTTGAATCATATAATTCTAAAATATTTTTTTATTTTAAAAAATATATTATACAACTTAAAAGTTATAAATAAATTTTAAAATAATCCAAAAGTGATGGAATGAGAATTTTTCATATAAGGGTGTAGAAAGAAAGTTATACAGATACATGAAGAAATTGCCATAACAACATTTATGTTTTCGGCCCACAAGTATCGGGTAGCCTGGTAGGCCCATCAATATCACGGATCCGTTTTTTTTTTTAAATTAGATTTTCTATACTTATGATTAATCAATGTTACTTTATGATTCATGTAAAAACATCTGATCGTTTTTAATTAAAAAGTAAATTGAAACTACATTTTCTTTAAAAGATTCTTAGTGTGTTTCCGTAGCCACGTTACAGATTTGGATCTGTGAATATTTCATCTCAATGGCAAGAAATAACATTGACGTATTTAATAAAGTTAAAACAACACCATATAATGCAAAAACTCTTAATAATAATTTAATTCATATTTTTATAGATTACTTTCTGTGTTCAAATTTTAAAATTATTCGCATTCTTCCATTATTTTCACTCAGTTTTAAACAGGTGTTACAGCTTAAAAATAAATAAATGTGTATTTTATAAAATAAATTGCTATGATCAACAATGGCTACGAACTCCTGCTAAAACAAAAATACAAGTGAAAGCAATTATAATCATGAAAGCTAAACTTTTTGTTGAATTTGTAAATTCTTCCAACAGTCTTAGCCTTTTCAGATAATTAACTTATTTCATCCAAAATAAAATTATAATTAAACTCTGACTTCAATGAAAGTGTCAAATGGTGATTTTATTATTTTGGAAAAACAAGATATTAAAGTAGAATAAGAATGTGATAATGAAAGAAGCATTCATAAATAGTTCAAAATAGAAGAAACAAATTATTTCGAAATGGCATTACATAAAATTAAAGCATAATTTATTTGGAAAAAAGAAAGAGACACACATATGGGGTTAATTTAAGTGGAAGGTGTTAAATTATTCAAAGCCAAGGCGAATTGTGAATAGGTGTAACAACAGATTTAATTTGCAAGTATTTGTGAAGGGCCTCCAAGCCCAAATCTCTTCCAAATCCACTCATCTTGTACCCTCCAAAAGGAACATCACTTCCCACAGTGAAATAGCAGTTGATCCAAACAATGCCTGCACGAATCGATCTTGACACTGTGTTTGATGTATCCAAACTGTTTGTTATAATGCCTGCTGCTAAACCGTACTTCGTATTGTTCGCACTTTTAATTGCTTCCTCTATTGTCCTGTTTTTACGCCATGCTCAAATTCAATGCTCATCAACAAATCAAAAAACATCATATAACTAAATTCCAACTTACTTAAATTTCATCAATGCCAATACAGGGCCAAATATTTCCTCTTGTGCTATAACCATGTCCTCCTAAACAAGTTTTTTTATGACAAAAATTGTTAGTTATGAAACTAAGTAGTTGAGACAGCCACACACAATGGTACTTACTTTGGTGGGATTAGAATTTAGAAATCACCTTTACATCGGAGAAAATTGTGGGTTCAATGTAGTAACCTTTGTTGCCCACTCTGTTACCTCCGGTCAAAAGGGTTGCACCCTCTCTCTTTCCGTGCTCAATATAGGAAAGTATTTTCTCCAGTTGGTTCTTGTTAGTCTAGAAAACGAGTTAAGATGAATTTCACCAAAAGTAGGATCGAAAAGTGAGAACAAAGAGAAACTGAATGCATGTTTATTACTTGAGGCCCTTGCTGCGATTTTGGATCAAAAGGATCTCCAACGACCCAAGCTTTTGCCTTCTCCACCAACTTCTTTTCAAATTCATCATAGATCCCTTCCTGGACATACACACGAGAACTAGCCACACAAACTTCTCCCTGAAAACCATAACCGAGAAACATGGCTTATTCAGTTATATAAGAAGGATCAAAATTTTGTAACTAAAAAAGAAAAACTGACCTTGTTAGACATGATGCCAATGAGTGCAAGCTCCACTGCTTGGTCTATATCAGCATCATCGAAAATAATGAGAGGAGACTTGCCTCCTAATTCAAGTGAAACTGGTTTTAAATTGCTCCTTGCTGCAGCTTGCATCACTTCGCGCCCTACTTCAACTGAACCAGTAAAACTGACCTAAAGGTACACAACACAAAATTTAATTAGCAGTAAAATTAGTTACGAAATTGATAGATGTAAATATTTGACATGTTGCTTATATATTATCACCGCATCAATTCCCATGTGCGAGCTTATTGCTGCACCAGCAGTTGAACCAAATCCGGGTACTACATTCAGCACTCCATCTGGGATTCCAGCCTTCACAAAAGACACAAACAGTTAGATTAATTTTGTGCCGAATAAAACCTAAAATAAACTTGTTCTGTTCAGGAAATGGACAATGTGAACTGATCTATTTTGATTCGCAAAAAGCAAACTAGTGGATACCAATAGAACATATCTGACGAAAATGAGTATCATCCGACTAATTAAATGAGTATTATTCGACTAATCACAAATTTTGATAGACGGAGAAATGAAAGTATGTTGATACGTACGAGCTTAGCAAGATGAGCATAGAACAAAGCAGAGAGAGGTGTTTGTTCAGCAGGCTTGAGGACCATGGTGCAGCCTGCAGCTAAGGAAGGGCTAACCTTGATGAAAAACGAGTGACTAGGTGCATTCCAGGGAATTATGTGTCCCACAACACCAATTGGTTCCATCAGTGTATATGCATGGAAATTCCCGTTCACTTTTAGTACTTGCCCATGAATTTTATCAGCAGCTCCTGCATAGTAACGTAGAGCATTCGCTGCTGAAGGAATTTCTGCAAACTTGTTGAAAAAGTACAACTTTCCACCATCCACGCTATCTAATGCTGCAACTTCTTCTATGTTTTCGTCAATTAGGTCCGCCCATTTCATCATTATTTTTGCCCTCTCCTGTTCTACCGAATCAATGTTAATATTAAACACTCCCATATTTTTACTCTCAATTCTTTATTTCTTTACGTGATTCGGTATAAGTTATTGAACTTTTTTATAAAAAAAATATAATTATATATTAATCAATAACTCACTAAATATTATCATATTATCATTATTCAAATATTAATTAACATGGTTGAAGAGAATCACATGTGATAGAAGGGAAAAGAATGACGTACAGAGGCAGCCATGCGAGGCCATGGACCTCGGTCAAACGCTTCACGTGCTGCTTCAACTGCAACATCAATGTCTTCTCTGTCTCCCTCACTCACTCTTGCAATTACCTCTTCTGTTCTCGGATCTATAGTCTCAAATGTCCTCCCTTTTTTTGTTTAAATTTAAATAATCACAAACCACTTTGTTAATAATGATAGTGATTTACAGTGTTAGAAATAAACACGACTTATCCTTTATTTATGAATCTAATTTTAATCGTTAAAACGGTGGACTTTAACTATAATTTAACCCCACATGATCAGGTTTGTATTCACTAATATACTCGGTAAACTGGTCTTATATCTCCGACTCATCTTCTTGCGTTATTAGACATTAAAAAGTGATTAATAGTGGATGAAATAATAGACTTAGTAAACAATAAACTGAAGAACCTGATATGGAATCAAGAAAATGTCCATTGATGAAGAGTTTAGTAAACTTGATGGTGGGCATCTTGAGGAAGGAGTTGTTGTGGGTGTGATTGGAGTCAGAGGGAGCACTCATCTTTGCAAGCGTCTGGTATGAGAGGTTCCTTTTACAGTGGAATTTATGATTATGATTTTGTGCCTATATAAAGGCAACATTCTTCACCTAACCTAGGGATGGCAAAAATATCCATGCCCGCAGATATCCGCGGATAAAATCCGTGACGGATAGTTATTACCCGCGGGTATTTATTACCCGCGGGTAGCGGGTAACGGGTATTTTAATACCCGGTTATAAACGAGTCGGGTACGGGTATCATACTATCCGTACCCGCGGGTATCCGTTACCCGCAAAAAATTAAAATTAATATTTAATTTATATTTTATTAAGTTAAATTTAATTAAAATTAGAAGTAACAGTATATTTTATTATGTCAAATTTAATCATAATTATAATTATAATTATAATTTAATTTAATTTATATTTTATTTTTATAATTTTATATTTAAAAATTTATAAAATTCATATTTTTTTAAATATTTGCGGGTATCGGATATCCATGGGTACCCGCGGGTTTTAAAAATATCCACAAGTACTTTTTAAGCGGATACCCGCCGAGTAAACGAACGAGTAACGGGTGGATTTTTTTTCAGCGAGTCGGGTACGGGTATCATACTATCCGTACCCGACCCGACCCGTAGCCATCCCTAACCTAACCTCACTTCATTTTCTGTTCATTTAAAGAATGCAAATAATTAACATAGTGCGTCTCTTACCCCTGATTGATTCTACATATGGAATGGAAAAGCCAAAAATCACGATATCTTTTCATGAAGATGTCGTGGTCTAATAACGCAAAATGATTTTTTAACGAAATTTTATCGACAAACTTTTCACCATGTACATGACAACATCTTAAATCTTAATGAATGAAAAAAAATTTGATATAATTTGAAAAGAAAAAAGTTTATTACATATTAAAAAATAAATTTTGTCAAACGTCCTCTAAAAAATAATAAGAAAGTGCGAAAAATAAAACAATACACACTTAAATTGAAAAATAAATACATCATAACCATATATTCAGAAAACATGATCAATTATTTTTTAATCATAATTTTAAAAAAATTAATTAAGTTAATTTTAATATCAAGTAAAATAATGTATTTTAGCAGACTATTATTTTAATATACAACAATTTTATAGATTCAAATTTTATCATAACTTATTATTTTATGTAAAACTTATTTTAACCTTGAGTTCTATTTTTATAAATTTATTTCGTTACGTTAAATTATTTTTTAAATATGTGAAGAAAAAATTATTCTAAAGAAAATTATTGGTTTAAAAAAATCATTTATGAAGAAGCATGGTTGTTTTTCAGGCTATAGTCATTGCAAAAATTATTGGACGACTTTTTAATTATTTTTGATAGATTCGGATTGCGCTTTTAAGATTTTTTGCCACTTTTACTTCAATAGAAAAAGTTTTTATATTTGTAGGTCGGTGGAGCGTAGTGGAATACGTTCAATCATTGAAATTTAAAACTATTTTTTATTACACTAAATTACGTATATAACAATAATGTAATATAAGGTATGTGTAATTACGTCTAACTAGCATCATTACTCACTTAAAATTTAAATGGAAAAATTATATTTTCTGAAAAAAAAAAAGAAAATGACGAAAAGTGGGGTAATATGAAATGCATTATCAATTGATCGGCATATATAGATATATTGGTTTCCATTATTTATTTGGTTTATATGAAATGAGAAAAAGCTAGAAGTTTTTTTCTCCTTTATCTTTTTTAGTAACAACTTCCCAACTAATAAAAGAGAGTATTACCGACAAGTGTGTGTGGGGAAACTCCTCTTATGTAGTTTTATTCGGTATGAACAGTTTAATTAGCTTCTAGAAGCAACTTTAACAAACCATTTTGACATTAAGGAAGTTTGATTATGAATTGCACCAGATGAGAAAGGCTTTTTTCATCCTGCACCCTCATAATTTCTTGGTGCACCCCTATAGTTTTCAAAATAACTATTTTATCCTTTATAAAATTGACTTTCACATCAATTGTTTCGGAAACAATTTCCATCTAAAAACAACCAAAACGAAGGAAAAGGCCAACTTCTGACAATAACATTGTTGAACAAGTGAAATTAATGATCCATGTGATAGATAAATTCAAAGCCAAGGAGAATTGTAAAGAGGAGTTACAACAGATTTAACTTGCAAGTATTTGTGAAGGGCTTCTAATCCATGATCTTTTCCAAATCCACTCATCTTGTACCCTCCAAAGGGAACATCATCACCAAAGGCAAAGTAACAATTGATCCAAACAGTACCAGCACGAATCGACCTTGAAACTGTATTTGCTGTATCCAAATTCTTGGTCACTATGCCTGCTGCTAAGCCATACTTAGTATTATTCGCACTTTTAATTGCTTCATCAATGGTCCTGTTGTTCACATTTAACATAATAAATATGAGAATAACAACCATAATTAATAATAAACATGAAAAAATTAGCATCAAAGCAAACTTACTTAAACTTCTTCAACGCCAACACAGGACCAAAGATTTCATCTTGTGCTATAAGCATATCCTCCTAAACAGTATTTTCAAAAAGGAAACATGATGGTTAGTTATCTCTAATTATGCTGAAGATGACATTTTCATAACTAGAATTCACCTTTATATCAGAGAAAATTGTTGGCTCAATGAAGTAGCCCTTGTTGCCCACTGTTTTACCACCGGTTAAAAGGGTTGCTCCTTCTCTCTTTCCATGCTCAATATATGAAAGAATCTTCTCAAACTGTTCCTTGTCAACCTAACATATACAAAAATGTTAGTTGATTGATGAACATCATTTATGTTTTTGTACCTTACAACTAGTTGTGTCTTGTCTAGTTTTCTTACCTGGGGTCCTTGTTGGACTTTAGGATCAAAAGGATCTCCAACGACCCAAGCTTTTGCCTTCTCCACCAACTTTTTCTCAAACTCATCATAGATTCCTTCTTGAACGAATACACGAGAACTTGCTACACAAACTTCTCCCTGTAATCACAATGAATGAAATTTAGTGTTCCAATAACATAACCAGACGCTAAGGATTATACCAAAAATCACTTTCACCTTGTTATATAGGATGCCGATTAAAGCAAGCTCAGCAGCTTTTTCAACATCAGCATCATCAAAAATTATGAGGGGTGACTTGCCTCCTAATTCAAGTGAAACTTGTTTCAAGTTACTCTTAGCTGCAGCCTGCATTATCTCACGACCCGTTTGGGTTGAACCAGTAAAACTGACCTGAAGGTGCCACCAGATTAAGAAACATAATTCAAGTAGTCTTCTTTAATTAAGATCGTTATATAACTGCAAATGTTTGAGATGTAAAGTACCTTATCAACATCCATGTGTGAGCTTAATGCAGCACCAGCAGTTGGGCCAAATCCTGTCACTACATTGATCACTCCATCTGGAATCCCAGCCTTCAAAAGAAAAAAAAGGTGTGGTATTAGCCTAACGTCCATTGAGTCAATAATTGTGATAGGTCGACGGGTTTCACTAGGGAAATACAACACCAATAAGATCTGAGTCCAATTACATAAGATATTAACACCGGTTTTAACCCAAAACTTTAAAGACAATATGTTTATGTGTTTTTATTCTTATATAATACTGTACTTTCTCATTTCTAGACAATGTGAAACTTAGACTCACACTAGGATTCGTATCAATAAATAACAACCCTATGGTAAAGTGAATTGTGAAGAGCCAAGCATGCTTGATATTTGTTGAAAATGAGACATACATACCAATTTAGAAAGATGAGCATTATAGAGAGCAGAGAGGGGTGTTTGCTCAGCAGGCTTGATGACCATGGTGCAACCAGCAGCTAGAGAAGGAGCAACCTTAATATAAAACATGGTGTTGGGAAAATTCCAAGGAGTTATGTGTCCCACAACACCAACTGGTTCCAGTAATGTGTAGGCATGGAAATCTCCAGACATTTTCAAAACCTCTCCATGAATCTTATCGGCAGCACCTGCATAGTAACGTAGAGTGTTTGCCGTTGCTGGAACTTCCACATTCTTACACATGTGATACAACTTCCCTGCATCAATGGCATCAAGTGTTGCAAGTTCTTCTGCGTGTTCATCAATTAGTTCCGCCCATTTCGTCAATATTTTAGCTCTTTTCTGAGTAGTAAATTCATGTTATGTTAGTTTTCATGTGAAAACTATGTCAAAGGGTTAACTAAGTTCTAAGATAACTCAATCTATCACATTTTTATACTACGATCTAATCATACATTATGATTTTCGTTTAAAAAATTGTATTTCTTAATCAATGTTCTTATGATACTAATTCGCGTTGATATTACTTATGTAAACTCTCTGGACACCAGATTTTATCATCAACAAACCTCAAAATTACATGAAAACTTTTACATTTGAAATATGTAACAGTTTAATGACCTTATACTAATTATATAAAACAATATTTTACTATTAATTAAATAAGAATGTCATCAGCATAACTTTTGAAGTTATTAATGTAAAACTCAACAAATTAAATTTGAATTCTTTTGATTTTTTTAGTATCAATATTAGAATTTAATCAATTTTAATTGGATTGAAGTGAATTTAAATTAAATATTATATATTATTAAAAAAAAAAGAAGGAAATGAGAATAATAGAAAAAAAAAAAGATAAAAGAGAAACTGAATAAAATTTGCTAAACAAGCATGCAAATTTTTTTTTGTACAGCTCTTACTTCCTAATAATGCTCTTAGTGTGTTTCCGATGTAAATATGATTTATATATAAAAAAAATTAAGAGGTCTTAAGTAAAAAACAGAATCTCCAATTTAAAAAAAGATATATAATAATTTAGAGATAAATAATTGATGTATAATAAGTTTTTGTTTTCAATCAATCCAAATGGCTAATTAAAATTAATTTTATTACTTTGTCATCGTATTGTTATAAGTTAAATTACTACCTTTTTGAAGTTTACTCTTATATTATTTTGTATTTGTATTATGTTACTCGATATTATTATAAATCCTTATTTAACAAATTTAAGTGGAATTTGTTAGAAATATTCATGTAAAAGTGTATGAATTTAGTTTAATGCAATTTGGTATTAAATTTAATTTACTCTGACAACAAAATTACACACTTCTATAATTTTAAAGGATCACATGGGCCGAGCATTAAATATTCATGATCACAACATGACATCATTCTTGAATTACAGCAATATTCATCTGAAAGATTTTCTCGGGTTTCTAATATGATCACTTATACATATTCAATTATTTACGGACATGACTCTATAGATAAACTTATCAGTTTCATTTACTTTTGTAACTATAAATACTTTTTTATTCTTTTACAAAAATCTATAAGGTATTTTAATATAAATTAAAGAAACAAATTTCTTTTGAAATGGATAATTAAAGGGTAAATAAAATAAGAGGAAGCAAAAATAAATAAGCTTACAGCGCCAGACATGCGAGGCCAAGGACCAAAGTCAAAGGCGTGACGTGCTGCTTTAACAGCAATGTCTATGTCTTCTCTATCTCCTTCGCTGATCCTAGCTATAACTTCTCCGCTTCTTGGATCTATGCTCTCAAACGTCTTTCCTGCCAACAATTAATACAGAAAAAAAAATAAAAAATTGAGAGACATGTAAAAAGATATACTTTATTTTCATAAAAAAATATATTAAATTGATTTTACTTTTAATCGATTCGAGACTTTCGATATATTTTTTTATATTTTTTATGATATATTTTGAATGTAAAATTAAATATTAATACATAGTTTGATATGATCGGATAACTCTCATATCACGTGAAATTAAAAAATAAATTTAACAAACAATAATTTTTATTAAGAAAGATTTTAATTTATAGAATTAAATATGTTTTTATTCTTTAAGTTTGACTAAAATTTAGAATTAGTTTTTCTTTACGTTTTTTGATTAATTTAGTCATTCATTTTTAGAAACGTCTAAATTTAGTGTTTTTAATCAAATTTTGTTAAGTTTATTTAACGTTTCAAATGTATTTCATAATAGTATTTGAATTGTTTACATCGTTTGATACACTTTCGCTCTAATGTTAACTCAAATATTATCGTAAAATACATTTAAAATGTCAAATAAATTTAACAAAATTTGATAAGAAAGATTAAATCCACACATTTTCAAGGATAAAAAACTATATTGATATAAAGTTTCGAAAAAAGACTAATTCCAAAATTCACTGAAACTTGAAAAACTAAAAACATAGTTAAGTCTAATTTATAATTCTAATATTATGTAAAGAAAAAAAAAATTAAATCTAATTCAATATTATAATACTCGGATGCAATACATATACTCTAAATTGATGGTAGTGAAGTTTATAAGAGAAACAAGGGGCAGAAGAAGAAGGGAAAGTGTGTTAGAAAGAAGATGAAAAGCTTCTTGACCTGAGACAGAGTCCACAAAGTCTCCGTTGATGAAAAGCTTGGTGAAGTTGACCGACGGGAGCTTTTTGACGGAGGCAGCATCGCCATTGTTAAGACCAGTCATCTCTCTGTTTCTACTTTTCCTAACAAGAACAGATTTGTAATGTAATAATAATAGAAGCACAATGAAACCAAACCACTCATATATACATATATGCCACAAGATATATCATTGAAGGATAATACGATAAAAACAACAAACTCGCCTCCTCATTGACTTTAGATGCCGATTCTGTCGTATAATATCCCATACCTATAATAAATATAATATAATATTATATTATATTATATTTACTACCATATAACGAGAAACTTAAATTTATGGACTCACTCATCGTTAGTTAGATTAATTTTTTAAATTTCACGTAATTTAAAAATTAATATCATTTTTTATATTATCACATCGTCTTTTTATAGGCTTATATTATCATATCGTGTATTATTTTAAATATACATAAACATTGTTTATGTTTGTACAACTATTAGGTCTACTATTTAATTATTTATACTTAACAAGCATATAAATCGTCGTCTTAAGAATATCTAAAATTTTAAAGAAATGGTTAAATTTGGACAATTTGTTATTATATAGAGATGAGAGAGAATTTTTTTTTTTGTAAGGGTATTTGAACTCGTTGTTTTAATTTTAATAGAAAATTTATGCAATAATTAGATGTGAGGATATTTAATCTTTTAAACTATGTATAATGATAGAGGTGATTATTAACGAATTCTGTCGTTTTTGTCCTCATATTTCTTTGAATATTTTTAGTTCATTGACTATCCTAAACAAATTATATTCATTAATTTTTTTCTTTTTAGTTTTTAGAAATCTTTATTTGCCTTTTTCTCATTTCAAACAATTTTATTCTCCTCTTAATTGTTTTATGTGGTTCAAAATTCACAAATTTCTTTCAAATTTCTAACACATTTCTTCTCTTTTATTCTTTATATGATTTTGTTCAAGTATCATACTTCAAAATATATAACTTAATTTTATTGAATCAAATAATTTTTAGAGGATAAATCCAATTTTTTTTATTACTCTCATTTAACTTTTAATATTTTTATATAAAAATAATCGACTCTCATTTTTTAGTGTTCTATTGTATAAACATTTAGTTTAATGAGTAATATAAGAAACATATTTTCTTTATGATCATTCTGTCTTAGTTTGTGTTTACTTTGAAATTTTTTTATTTCGTTAAAAAAAAAAACATTCTCTCTCAAGAATTCAATTTGTTAAATACTCATAAAATTTATTAAAATTTTCAACATTCTTTTCTTCTCTTCCACGAGTTTGACTATACATTTTTTTTCTTTTATGCAAATGTATTGTAATTTTTTGACAAATTAAATCGTTTTTAGGAGACACATTTACTTGTTTTCAATACTTTCAATAATTTTTTTTTTTAGTTTTATTATTTGAGGACAACATGACACTCAATTTTAAGTCTTTAATTATATTAACCTTTATTTTATACAATTTATTTCTTACTATATTTGAAGACTTATGCAAACATTTTTTTTATATTTAATATCAAAAAAAATCAATTTTAATTGAATTATTAATAATTTTTTTTTGTAACTTTCTTTTTATACAAATTAGGGGTAGCAAAGTAAGTTTTGTCCGCTAGTACCAATATGCAAAAATGGGATAAGTTAGGTTGAAATTTTGGTTCTGACAATCTATTTTAGTCTGATCTGTTTAGTCAGTCAGCCAAATTGGCAAGCCGAAGGTAGATTAGTCCACCCCAGTTTGCTTGTCCATTTTATTTTTTATTTTTTTAAATTAAAAATTAAAATAAGTTAAAAGATTAAATTTTTAATATATTTTTTGTGTGTAAAAGTATAAATATATAATACTACTGTAATTAAAACCATTTAACACTTACAAATTAAATTTTAATTATTAATTATAATAGAGTAATTTAATATGTAAATTTAATAATTATTTTATTTTATTCAATTAAAAAAATTAATGAATCAATTAAAAACTTAGAAATTTATATACGTAAACAAATTTTAAAAAATAAAATAAAATAATAAATAACTTAAAAAAAAATGAAAAAGTGGCATACCAATTATCAACACGCCCTATGATAGGGTAACTTATAATTTATAATCCGTTTGTTAATAACGAATTACTCTAATTCGACCTGTTTTGTTTTTAAAGGGTTAAGAATGGATCAGACTAAAATAGGTCAACTGACCCATTTTATCACCTAAATACAAATATTATTTAATTAATATTAAGACAAATAAATATGAATACAAACACAAATAACTCATGATAGAAATAAAACACAAATTTCAATATCAGACAAGATAGGTTATAAATTTTTACTTTAAAAATAAAAATTCAAATTCACCTCACCTGTTTATTGATTCTGCACAATTTTCTTTGTTTTCATAATTAGTCTTGTATGTAACCATCATTCACTCAATGAATCTCATCTACGTAATAAAAGATTTAATTTTAATTAATTTTAGTCAGACTAATAGTGATTCACTTGATGAATTTCCTAATTTTACCTAACAAATTAGGTTTCATCCAAAGAATCACAAGTGGAGAATACTCAACAATTTCATTAATTAAATTTACTAAGTGAAGCGTAAACTATCCTATAAAAGACTTTAAAATAATGGTATTATTGTGATATATACAAATACTATATATAGAGCATAACGATATTATTATGATAAATAAAAATACATGTATTATGATATTTTTGTTTGAATATTAGGTTAAGAGGGTAATGAGATTTCATATTCTAATGAAATACTTGGTCAAATTAAAAAAATAAAAAACAAAATCCTATGATTAAAGTAGATAAAAAATTGGTAGAATCATTAAAATGTACAAATTATCTTGTTATTATAAGTTTTCTATGGGATTTATAGTAACTTAAACTCAATACTAGTACTTTTGAAAAAGACAGTCATTATATATTTTCTAGATATTTTGATGACTTTTAATAAGTTTAATATTAAAATTATTTATATTTCATATTGTTAATTATATATTTAATTAAATAGTTAATTAATTATATATATATATATATATATATATATATATATATATTTTTAATTTTTTTTTTATAAAAGATGTAAACAGATAACTATTAGAAAACAGATGGAAAAATATTGTGGTATATTAAATCGGGATAGTTTTAGACATTTCAACTCCAAAGCTTAATTTTGGTAATTTTGTAATTTTAGACATTTCAACTTCAAAAATATTGTGGTATATCCAACTAAATAACAAGAGAGATATTTTTAGACTGGACACTACCGTATTGACTGGATCTGTTGTCATCTATTTAGAGAGTTAAATTAAATTAAAATATTCATTTTTATAAGTGTAATTTCTAATAAATAAATAAATAAAAATTTAAGTTAATCCTATTAAAAATATAATTGAATAAGTCTTTTGGTCCAGTGTCCATTAATTGTCATTCATAGCTACTTTATACATTTCCCTGTTCACAAGGATATAAAATAAATGAACCATTTGACTTTAGGTGTACAAACCAATATTTGCCATCAAAATAAAAACAATATATTTTTACTTACAGTTCTACTTAAGTTATTGTAACCAAAGATTGCACAAAGCTAAATTTGATACTTTTACTTTTGAATTTTATTTATATTAATAAATAAGTATTAATGGTAAAACTCACTTTGTCCACACCCACCGTCCACTACAAAATATTAAGGAATAAATAAGCTCAAATTAATAAATATTTCTGTACTGTATGTTCCATCGGTCAATCGGATAACGGATCGGTCTCACGGTTAAACGAACAGCCACGTGGCATCGCTAAAGGACCATCGGTCGAACGGATAAACGGATAAAGTATCAGACCATCGGTCAAACGGTTGAACATATAAGTCACGACTTAACCATATTCATACCCATCGGTTCATCGGTAAAACAACAGCGATGGACCTTCTAACCTCGAGGGCCCATCGGTTCATCGGTAGAACAACAGCGATGGACCCTCTAATTTCGATGGCCCATCGGTTCATCGGTAAAACAACCGCGATGGACCCTCTAACCTCGATGGCCCATCGGTTAGTCGGTAAAACAGCAGCGACGGACCTTCTTAAGCACCTGTCGGTTGATCGGTAAAACACAGATTGTTAGCTTGTTGAAAACATAACGTTATCAACCCAGCCAAGCGGCCATCGGTCGCACAGTTAAATAACTTAAGCCAATAATTATCGGTTAAACGAGTCAATAATCTTCATTAAGGGGTCATTGGGCCGTGATTAAGAAACCCTAATTACAGGGCCATGTCGAAAGCTATAAATAGGGCCCAAAGGTAAGTTGGTGAGGATCTTAATTTCGCATTTATTGCAATACATATTCTGATAAACCGATCGGTCTTTACTGACTTAAGCATCGGAGTACTTTAGACAGGTACCCCGATCGTCATCCCAACCGATCAAGCTAAGGAGTAGATTTTGCTGAAGTTACTGGAGAGGAGAAAGACAACGCGAAGCGAAAAGGTTCTTTTAGTAGGTTCTTGGTCCCTACCCCAAAACAATTTCTATAGTATTACAAATACACAAAATTTAATTTAAGATTAAATGAAAAATAATAATATAAATGGAAAGTAAATATTATTCTTATTCTGATTTAAGAAAATAACAATTAAACAAAAACACGAGTCTCTATAAAAACGAAACTTCAATAGTGACATTCATGAATATGATATTTTGGAGTAGCTTGATAATATCTACACGGTGCGCAAATCACAATCGAAAAATCTTTTCTCCAAACACGAAATTGCAGAAGCAAACAATTGTGTCCTCTTCACGAAGTTTTCTAAGCTTGAATTTTATCAAATATGGCTGACTAAATCAATGTTTCATTTTTTTTCCACAGACAAAAAATTTAAACAAATATATTTTCAAGAAGTATGCAAGACATGACAACGACATTATAACAAGTACCATGTTAGAAAAGAAGGTTGTATGTGTTAAAACGAGCTGGCGTAATTCATTAAACTTCATGAACAATTAATTTAAGAAAAATTATTTTTTAACAAATTTTTGTTGACAAACTTTTAACAATGTATACTTGAGAACGTCTTAATGGATGAAAGAAAGTTTTAATGTGATTTGGAAAGAGAAGAAAAAGCTTTATTGTATGTTAAAAAGCTAATTTTGTAAAAAAGAGGTTTGTCATAGTCCTTAATTTAAATTAAAATTTTGACATAATATATTATATTTTACAGAAAATCATCACCATTATCTTACTCGAGATTATTTACATAATAACATTATCTTATATCCAAAAAAAACATAACAAAAAAAATTAATTGTAATTAAATCAAAGATTCAGCTAAGACACATTAATCATAATATTAGATAAATTAATCAAAGTAATTATTCATTCAGGTCAGATCCATTCAGGTAAAAATTCATAAACACATTATAAACAATAAAAATAAATTAATTATGTTTATCATTACGATATTTAAAATAATTATTGAAATGAAATGATACAAAAATTTTGAACATCTCAATTTAAAAGTAGAAAGACATTACAAAAGGTCATTTACGAAAATATTTACAAAATATATTTGGTTATTAAGAACATATATAATTAACAAATGAGCTCAAGATTAGGTCTGCTAAAAATTAAAAATTTGTGATGTGTGCATATTAAAATATAATTTGAGAGTGAATTTGACTCGGTGGAAGAACAAAATATGATGTGTCTGGTGTAGGTGATAGTTTTCTCCAGGCTTCATTGATAAAAGCAAGGTGTTGTCTTGAGTTGAAAGAAGGGAGAATATAATAGTATTTATATTATAAAACAAATTAAAAAGAGGAAGACAAAGAACTGTTAGCGGCAAGGGATATCTTAAAAGTATTCAAATGTGCGACACATTCCCACGTCCACATCTTTCAGCGGCCGGTGTCTCCTTCGTCATGCAGTATCAATTATTTGTATATCCAATTTTTGTTTAATATTTTCCGTGACGACTTTGTGTTTAAGATGAAAAAGAAGAAGTTAATATTGAATTAAAAAGAATCTCATGTTAAATTAAATAATGAAAGAAAAACTGAGGTATAATCATAATAACAATCAATCATATAATATATTTCTATGCATCTATAAAGGGAGATATTATAATGAGAATAATAAATTTAGCATCTGAATTTTATAACCCATTTTTATTGAAGTAGGATGATGTATATGAAATTTAAAATATTAAATCCTAAATAAAACGTAGATTACAAAAGTAAAAGAAAATTATTTTTTAAATTTGAAATTTGAAAATATAAATAACAAACGATCAAACCTTGAATTTTGTAATACTTTCCGTCGAATTGTAGAATCTTACATTAAAGATAGGTGGTTTAGGCGAAATCCACGAACAAGAAAAGATCGAAAAATTGTAGGCATGAATCATAAAGTGAGTCATGACTAGTCAGTTAATCCCTTAGTTCACCAAACATTAAGACGGAGATGTGTGTGCTAGATTAAGGGTTTTAACCTTTCGGCCTATTTTAATTTATGATGTATTTATTTCTTAGTTAAGATCATGTATTTCTGATAAAATATTTTAATAATAAATTTTACTGATACTTATCACTAAAATAAAATATTTGATATGTAAAATAGTAATACTTTTATGAAAATAATATTTTATAATTTATTGTATGAGATAATAATTTATAAGTTTTTATGTTTACAATTTTAATATATGTATAATTTAAATTTGAATTCATTCAATAACATTTATATATTTATTATTTTTATCTCAACAATTTTAATATATATAATTTTAATTTCAAATCACTCAATAACATTTATATATTTATCATATTTTTAAAAATTAATATACACTTTTTAATATACATATATCATGTTCCGTATCCATGAATAGTATCCATGAATAATAGATATTGATACATTAGTTATTCTTTTCTTTTTCTTTTTGTTTAAAAATTAAAATAAAATACTAAAAGATAATGTTTTAATATTATTACTTTACAAATTGTAAATATGAATTAGTATGATGACTTTTGCTCATTAATAATTCTAAAGAAGTTTCGATTATTAATTAAAATAAAATAATTATTTAAATAAAGATATTCATTAAACAATTAAGAAAACATTTATATATTAAATATACTTTTAATATTTATATATTTAAATGTAAACAAATTAAAAAAAATTAGCTGACCTGCTTGTCTCTCTTTAGTGGTAAAGGCTGAGGGCGAAGCATCCTAGAAAGGGGCTTCTCTCACTGCACCTCCATTGCCTTCTTCGGTATCCCAAATGTCAGTGTTTCTTACCATTATAACCTTACCTTACAATGTAACAAGACTAAACAAACAGCAGACTAGGGAGAAACGCTAATAGAAAATAACGAATAAGAGAAATGGAACAAGACTAAACAAACAGCAGACTACAGGCTCTCGACATTTTACAAAATGTAATAGCAAATATAATTACTTTCAAAAAGGAAAGGTAAAAAACTCGGAAGCAAAAGGAACTATGTCTTGGCACCATATACTATGTAATACCTTCCCAGGATCTTGTTTCATTTCCAATTTTGACATGCACAAAACCAGAAATAAAAAACATGAAAGTAGCATAAATTTGAGACACGGGCAGAAAAAGATTAGAAAGGGAGAAATCGAAAACCTAGCCTCTATAAGTAGGTTGATCTACTGTGTATGGAGGTGGATAAGTCAGGGGAGCACCGTTTCTGTAATCGTATATGCCATAGGTAGCCTGTCCAGAATAAGAACCACTGGACCGGTAACCAGATGGACCCAAATTGTCAACGGGAATAGAGTAGTGTTGTTGTGTTATTCCAGCTGGACTTTGCGTGTGGGTAGTTCCATAGGTTGCTGCGTAAGGATTAGCTGTTGCACCATCGAATATGGTCTGGTTGGGGTAGTTGAATGGACCAGAAAATCTTGCACCGGGACTGGGTTGTAGAGAAGGTGCTAGGTTCCTGCGGCCGAAAGATGACGAGTGTGCATTACTAAATTTGGCTGATTTGGCTGGACGGGAAGAACTGGATCCATTGCCTCGATTGCCTCGTTTGTTCTGAGGTTTAGTTCCTGATGTTGAACTTTTTTTCCTTTCGGCCTTGGCTTTCTCCAGAAGGGTAGCTCGCTTCCTCAGGTGATCAAGGTTAAATTCTGATTCAAGCTTGTGATCTTCTACACATTTTATTATAGCCTTAATGGAATTCAACTCTGAAGTGCTTGAATCATCCTGAACAATGAAAAGACAGAATTAAGAATCCAATCCATCTAAGGCATACACCGTTTCATCTGTAACATAAACACACCGTTGTAGCATGATTGCTGTTTCCCTTTTTCGACGTGGTAGTAACATTCTTTTTGTAGTTCCGGTGATAGGACTTGAGTAGGTTGATCGGAGGAAATCGTTCAGTTAAACCTGATTCTGAAGCAAAATAAACAGCTTCTATCTCTTTGCCACTGCTAATGAGTTCATCTATAATATCTGCATAAATCATTTGCTTAATTATTATTTGCAGGTATTTATACATTGGGCAAAAAATAATTACACAAAAAATATTACTTTATCTCTATTGCATGGTAAAGTGAAAAAGTATGGGAGCGTACGAATAAATCGGATTCAAGGTAAGAGTTATATATGATAACATAGTCTGAGTTCTCTAACCAGCTTATTTGGGCTGCCATTTTTCTTCTGCTTTATCACAGAGGAACATAAAGGGGTTAAGCTGGGCCAACATGTCTACAAGGATAGGAATAACAGGAAATTGAGGTGGAAGTTTGGAATGGTAAACAAGACATTTTATGGAAGGTTGTAGACAGGCAATACATGACAAGTAGGAGGCTGTGTTACTAATGAGCAGATGCAACATTGAAAGAGAAAATCACAGGAGTAGCACAGAAATGTTTTAAGTCAATATCAATTTCAAAAGGAAAAGATACAAGCAAACTTATTTGAAAAATAAAATTAAACGTGAACAAGTTACACAATATTTAAATTTTTGATGACCCAAAATCCCATAGCCCTGTTCTAAATTATGCACCGGCTGCTACTCAATGCGATGTATCAGGAGGATTCCCTTCCCCTTAACACTGATGAATATAGAGAAAAGAATACAACATCAGCAACACACTAAAGGATATAAAAATTAGATAATACACAAGAAAACCTCTTCAAGTGATTATGTGCAGAAACCCATTTATATTCTAAACTTCCTAACACGACTCAATAGTCTCCATCACCACTGTCAGCCTTTCTTACTGCAATACTTCCCTTTTTCTCAGCCCACCGCCACCATTGAACCACCACCAAATCTCAACTTCCTTCATTTCCACAACAGCTTCGCATCTTTACCACCACTAGAGGCCAGAGATGGAATGGACCCCAGCTCCAAATTCCACTGCCTAATTTGAAAAGTCAAGTTGTTATCATAGTCTATACATACCACAGACTCTGACAAAAGCAAGATAACAATAGAATGCAGAAGGGTGCACTGCCACATGACCTGTTTATTGCAGCTTAATTTTGGAGAAATAATTTCCTTTTATTTCAAAAGCTCAGCGAGAAATTTACAAAGAAAACAGAAAATGATATTTTCCCAAAAGAAGCTTAATTCAAACAGGCACTGAAAGGCGCAGGATGTAACCCTCAAGGGACCCTGAGTGCCAGAAGCATTTCAGGCATTGCTGATGAAAGGTTGTCCTGCTGTTGGCAATCTGAAGATTATGATTCTTGAAGAAGTCACAACTTCCAATCAAGTTCCAGTAGTCCTTCTAAACTCCAATTTTTATATCTTTCCACTTCAAGGAAGCACCAGCACCCCAATGGAAAAAAATATCTGTGTATTCAACACCTTTTGGACTCAAAACATGCCAGACACCTATTTTACAGATATCCAATTATCCTCAACTGTGTCACAACTAAAAAAAAAAATCAACTCAAACATCTCTTCGATACATCTTGGACACCTGTCCAACACATTTTGAATAGGAGTAAGGAAAATGAACTGACACTTATTCTTGACTAAACACTTACTAGACACTGCTACCATAAAAAAAACTAGGAAGAAATAAAAAGGGATCAATTTATATAATAAATATTGCAAGGCTTATAACATTACATTGCGAGACTCATTTGCATTATATTGTGAGACTCATTTACATTATAAACTATTAAAAGATATATTTCTTAGAATTTTATTGTGATCTATGAAAACTGTATAACTTAGCAATGTTGTTTTTACAATGCAATTAATTATGTAAACATCTTAATTCTCAATTAAGATTTCTGTAAGTGATGCTCTTGTTTGTTATTTATAATTGGACATTAGTTGTGTACAAAGTGTAAATGTCCGTTTCATATCCAGTGTCTATGTAAGACTCGATGCTTCATAGATTCTAATACAAATTTTGGAAGACCAGTGTGGATAGTTTGTTGTAATGAGGTTTCTTGGATAATGAGCTACCCTAATATGGTTCAATGTCAGGGCATGTTTCTCGGAGGGTGAGGCATGGTGTTAGGGAATTTAAAGGCACAAGGAGGCAGTGGCATAACATAGAAGTGACCAAGGCAAAGACCTATTAGAAGAGTATGAATAATACTTTCAGCCTCTTCGAATTTATGAATACAACTGCCCTACTTAATAGTAGTCCTCAACCATACGTCTTTTCCCTCAATTGTTCGTGAAAAACTAATGTACAATGTCTGAACAACACAGGGCCCTTATAAAAAAATTAGAGGTAAAGTTCCAAGTTCCAAACACTAAAGGGAATATCTGTATAGAACTTAACAGAAACAGAGTATGTTCCAAGGTAGTTTATTTAGCCAAAAGAAACACAAACCTATGATCTTGTCCCCAAACTGTAAGGAAGCAGCAAGCTTTGCCATGTCCCGTCTAGAAGCAAACTCCATAACGAACTTCCTCAAATACTCGTCATCAAACCTGGACCTTAACCCAAAACACACCACCATCTGCAGAAACATAACCACTTCTGCTGCACCACTATCTGATTCCCCATCCAAATGCTCCTTCCACATTTCCACAACCGCAACCGCTCTCTCCATTATCTTCCTAGAGTATTCTCTCGACTCCGAAACCATCAGCGCCTGAATCAGAAGCCCGCAAGCCCACCTCTTATCCGTCACCCCGGACTTCGCCGCCTTACTCCTCAGAAACTCCTCCACCGCCTCCAGCACCAGCCGCGGCGGGTCCACCGCCTCTGCCATTGCCTCTGCGATTTCAGCCCTCAGCGATGCCGACTCCTTTCGCTTCGACACAACGAACCGCAGCAGCGCCGCTGCGTCCATCTTCCGCGAGAGGGATTTGAGCGCGGTGGAGAGGTCGGGGTCCGGAAGAGGAGGGGCGCGAAGCTCGGCGATAGCGGCCTCCTTCTGATCACTGATGCGGGCGGCTGAGGCGGACTCGCGCTCCGGGATGGAAGTCTGGCGGCGGTGGAGGGATTGGAGGGTTTCGCGGGAGAGGGATTCGAGGGATTGGAGCTTTGAATCGAGGAATTGGGATTTATCGGTGACGGAGTGTTGGAGGGAAGAGAAGTGAGTGGAGAGGGTGGTGAAGAGGTTTGTGCATTTGGCCAGGATAGTCTTCTTCGCTTCCAGCTCCTCGAAGAATTGCTGAACCTTCCCGGATGGTGTCGTCGACAATTGGGTCGCCATTGGAGAGTGTTGTCACTCTCTTCTGAAACCCAAATCAAAAACCCTAATTTACCGTTGAGCAGCAGAACAATTTGAGTTGCTTCGTGTTCATGAGTTGGGGTCTGAAAATGAGAGAGACAACACAAACATTAAAACTTTACTATGATTTTGTATAGAAAAAAACAACAAATATCAAGAAATGACATATTTCTTTAAAAAAGCTATAACAAATCACATTGTAAAATTTATAATTAATTGTTAATGTATTTATTAAAAAAACAAAAATATACTGTTTTCTAATAAACACACATGTCTTAAAAGGATAAATATATATTTAATTGTTTATTATTAATAGAGTAAATAAAATATAAAAAAATTATACTAAAGTTTTATTAAAAATAAAAATATTACTACACATGATTTTCAACCAAGTATTTTTTTTTTCTAAGAAAAAAAAAAAAAAATAACACACAAAAAGTGGTAGACTAAATAGTTATTATTATTAGTAGAAAATATTTTTCTTTTACTGCAAATAATTAATTTAATTAAAAAAGAAATATCTGAATTCAAATAAATAATGAATTTAAATGATAAAATAATAAAATAACAATTTTAATTTAAAAATTTATTAAATTTAAATTAGTGATTATTTAAGGAATAAAGATAGAAATGTCGATATTTTAGTTTATAACGTTTATAAAATTGGAAAGAAAATGTATATGTGAAAAAAAGAATATAATTTTTCTTTTAAATCAAATAGTTTTTTTTTTTGGAAGAATAGATATGTAGTTTTTTTTCTTAATCAAATAAAATATTCTATTTTTCCCTTTTAAAATTTTGTTTAAAAAAAAACTTATACACTATCAATATAGAATAATAGTTTTACCCATTACTAAGTGATTAAATTCTTTTTTATCTTTTATATTTTTTCACGTGTTGATCATAAGGTGTCGTGTTTTTTTTTTCTCGTAAAAGGAAAATATATAATTGTTTTTATAAATAATGTCTATTATAAACTTAAAATAGGTATAAGAACCCAAATTATATCATTATCAATAATATTTTGTTTTTGTTGAATACGAAGAAAAGAAATAGGAGAGTGTAAGAGAGAAATGAAGAAAAGTGAAAAAAGGAATAGAAATATAAATTGTTTAGTTAAGGATGAAAGAATAACTTGAGGAGATGCTTCTTTATAACTTAAAACGATTTTTTACAATTGATTAAGGGTATTATATATCTTTATCAATTCACACCTACTATACTATTTTACACAAGAAGTAACCATTTTTTCAAGATCAAAGGACACAAAAATGCTTCTTTTGTTTTGTTTTCTTTGGGTCCACATCTTAACAAGCTTTAAGAGGGTTCACGATGGATATTGTTTATCAAAGGCCAAATCTTTTTTGTTGATGTTTTCAATTTCAATTGAGAAATATTTCAAGCACAAAGTATATGCATTTTTTTTTTCTTTCTATACATCCGTTTAAGCTTCCATAATGTAAAATAATGAGCACATTAATGACTAGATTCTTTTAAGCAATAAAATCTTTTTTTTTAGCAAATCAGGGACTAAATTCTTATTCATTTCAAATATTAAATAACTAATTTTTGGTGCTTAAAATCTAGAGAATTAGTTTCAATAGCATTATAATTAATGAGATTAATCTTTCAGTGATTTTTTTTCAGACATAAAATTTAAATATATCAGTATATTGCACCAATTAATAAAACAGCCACCTATTGGTTTTTAATCACTCAACCATGTGCAAGTATTTGCAAGAACTGAGAAATGTAACTTTCATAGATAAGTTTAGCTAAGACTATTGACTATAGGCTCATGTGACATAGTGTTTGACACAAGAAACATATAATTAATATTGTTGCTAAGACTAGATTTTGTGTCCTATGTGGCCTTTATTACACTTGTTTTAGTTCATAGCAACTTCAGATATAGCAAGTGGCTCCCAGAGTTAATTTTTAATTCAATTTGAATATGACTATGGATCCACAGACTGAATTTCTTGAGAGAAGTTTGAGAGAAGTTTGGGCGATTTCCTCATCAAATACATTTTTTTTTCTTCGTCGTCATCAGATGATAGCTATAAGGTGGTATTTTCTCAGAGGCTAGGTTTTCTTTTTCTTAACATTTATTTAGAAAAAGGAAAAAAAAAAAAAAAAAAAAACAAGTAGAGATAAACTGTTTGGTGGGTTTTCTAACACAATTGACTTTTTGGTTAGAAGCAAAATTGATTAGTATGACTTTCTGGTTAATTGAACACTGATTTTGATCAAAACATGAACACCCAAAGTAAGGTTTACCTACAACACCTCATTTGGGTCTCACTAGTTGAAAAAATCGAATAAGCATAGTTTTTCGAATTGAATTCATTCCTTCTAGAACTTGAACATCAAAATATATTAGATCCGAAACACAAAAACAAGTCTTTAAGACCTAAATTCTGAGAATAGTGTTACATTTACAGAGGAATAAAGCAAAGAACACGAGAATGGCAGATATATTCTTTACTTGTAGACGGAGAAATTTCATTACACATATAACTATAATGTAATTACAATGAGAAATGAAGCACTCAAAAAACAAAAGCTAATAGACAGATTAGAGACATAATGTCTGAATAGTTATTTTCTTGTTACAAAAACTATAGAAGGATCAGCAAAGCGAACAGAGAAAGATCTAGAGAGATTATCTGGTTCGTCAATCGCAGTGCCTTGATCGAAATTCTGAGAGTAAGTGTGTTGATCATAAGGGACCTGAAATGATGCAGACCGAAAAAGCCTATTTTTTTCTTTCTTGATCTTCATCCACAATAACTTCCACCTCAACTTGGGTGGTAGCGAGTGCACGTGCTCAATCTCATGGTGACACCTTCCCAGGTGGATTGCTCTCTTGCCGGAATTTCGACAACCTTTGATATCCATGGAGTCACTTGGAGCAAAAGTTTGTGTTATGATTGGAGCCAGGAAACTCAAAGTGACACGCCAAAGAGTGTAAATGAGCAAAGTGAGGAGTGAGGAAAACATCTTTAGAATATAAAAAAGCACATGGTGTTGGATTGGTAAAGAGAGAGTAGGGTATTGTATTGGAAGTTGGAACCTTTTTATTTTGTTGGGTTAATCTGGTAAGGAATTTAAGTGTGAATCTAAATTCCACATTAGTTAGAAATAAAAAAATAGAGCACTATATAAGAATAAAGACCCATAAATTTTAGATTAAGAGTAATATTAATGTTTTATATGAATAGACTCGAGTGCATGTAATTGTTACGTGGGACTGTTTTCTGGGGCAGCTATTCCATGTGGTACTGTGTTCTGGTTCAGTTTTCATATAATTTTATTTGTTGACGAAATCATGCATTTGGAGACATCATGGTTAGAAACTGAAGTTCCAGTTTCGTTGACTTGTCAGTGTATTGGACATGCACAGCTAAAGTTTTGTAGAATTCTTAACGCTGTTATTGTAAGGAAGAGACATCTATGCAAATTGTGATTTTATTTTTGGTTTTGTGGCTTAGATAGTGTTTCCATAGCATTCAACGGTTAGATGTCTTAGTTTTATCCTGAATTGACGCAAAATATTACATTATCCTTGATGATATTTTAATTCACTTTGACTCATTTTTAATTTATTATTCTAATCACTCTTAGATCATTGTACTATTAGCAAAATTAAAATAAATAATTAAAAAATAATTAGATTAGTATGTTAAAAATGAGTTAAAAAATACATCAAAATATTATTATCCTATTATTATGCCTAACAAAATGATTATACGGTATCTCACTTAACTTATTATGATTAATTCTTTAGTATTACGGATAATTCACTAAATTTCAAAAATATTATACCTAGTTCTTTTAGTTAATTTTTTTTTTTCTAAATTCTAAGTTCTAAATTCTAAATTCTAAATTGGTGACGACTCATTATAGTGTTTGTGGAGTGTGTATACGGTGTTATTGATTATGGGGCGTGGGTGGTTAAGGATAGTACATAGTGTGACATACGCTAAATAAAAAAATAAAAACAAATCCTAGACTAGAAAGACATTTAAGTTTTATTCTATCTTTCAATCTATATCACATAAATAGTATTAATAAATATTTAATGAGTATATTATGATGTTGTAATTAAAATATTTAAATTATTATTAATAATAATATTAAAAATTATTTATACAAATAAATGTAATAAATTTAGACAATAAAAAGTTACATGAAAATAATTTCTAAATATTATGTTAAATAAAAAGAACAAAAAAAGTATAACACATTAAATCTTAGATTTTGACTTTAAAGTTGTGTTTGGATGTACGAATAGACTTGAGGGTGTGTGAGAATGAATGGATTTAAGAAAAAAATAAATGAGATTGAAGTTGTTTGGATTAAGAATTTGAGAAAAAAATTTATAAAAATTAGTGATTGATCATATAAATATAATAAATTAAAATATGATAAAAATGAAAAATTATTATCATTATAATTATTTTTTTATTGATTTATTTTTATTTATTTCATTAATAATATTGTTATTAATTTTATTATTATTATTAGATTTATTATATTCTATTTGATTTTAATGAAATAATTTATTTATTTAACAATTGTGAACTTGATTTTTAATATAAAGATTAAAACAAACACACTTTCTTCCTGAATCTTAATATATGAGCAAAGAAAATTGAATTAAAAAATTTATCTTGATTTTTGTAAAATTTTATTTCGAATAGCTAACTTTGATTGCATTTCTGCTCGTTCTAACTTTCTATCTGCAGAACCAAAACACCGCATACGAGAGAATATAATAACTTAGAACACATTAAATCTTAGAATAATTTCCGTGCTTTTTTACTATAACAAATATAATAACTGCAATTATTTAAATAAATAAATAGTTATTATATTTAATTATTTTTCAAAAAGATTTCAAAATATCTGTGAATGATAGCAAATATATGTCAAATTTTTTGAATAATACCTATTCCCAAACAAGTGACATCAAAATGGTTAGGTTGGTGAGATTATGTTGCTGGATTGCAAAATATCTTCCATCAATGATTGAGTTTCAAGAGAAAGAGCTTTAAAATTAATTAAAATTGTGACGTGTTTAAATAATAATAGGAAAGAAGGAAGAGAAAGTTAAAAAAAAAACTTTAATTTTATCCTCATCGCATTTAACAATCATATTTAATTCTTTTATTTCTCTTAATTTTTTTCTCAAATCTCATCATTTCAAAAATTAATCATACATTTAAGTAATTGAAGTGCTAAGAAGATTTTAAATCGGTCAAATATATATATA
>Ga0214544_1000047_pt1:0-127500 | contig 138142 bp, 81 predicted proteins | sample CNSS3metaG_FD_160074 | JGI IMG/M metagenome (GOLD analysis project Ga0214544, IMG submission 160074) | Root nodule microbial communities from cowpea collected in UCLA plant growth center, Los Angeles, California, USA - CNSS3 | ecosystem: Host-associated > Plants > Roots > Nodule...
TATGTGTTATATAAATAATATATATATATATATATATATATATATATATATATATATATATATATATATATATAAAGTATTAAATTGAATTAAAAAAGTGTACAATATGGAAACAGAAATGCTCCATCCAATAGAAATCAATATTCATGAAAGGGAATGCAGTAGCCAATATAGGCCAATCGCACTGCCCGAGCTGATTCCAGAATTCAACATTTTATTATTATAATAATAATAATATGTATATGGTTTAGGGAATAGGGATGGGTGGTGTTGAATCTCATAATTGCAAAACACAAAATGGTTTCACGAGACAAATCATGGCCAAAAGATAAAAAACTCCAGCTCATAGCGAACTACACAACATTCCCCACAATATTAGAGACGGATTATGTAATCCGTTTGACGAAAAATTAGTCATTTTAGGGAAATGGAATACGAATTCCGTTTCGTAAAAAAGTGAAACGGATTCTGTAAACCGTATCACTTTTTTACGAAACGGAATTCGTATTCCGTTTCCCACAAAATTTTTATTTTTTCCCGAAACAGCTTACGTAATCCGTTTCCTGGAAGTATGAAACGGAATTTGCAATCCAATTTCATGTGCTTTTTTCGCAAATGGGTTTTGGGATTCGTTTGTGCTTTCCCTAAACGTTTTTTTCTTTCTCTCTGTTTCCGCTTTGTGAGAACGAGAATCTAAGAAAATAAAGTGGAACCAAAAAGTATTACGTAAGCTGTTTCGGGAAAAAATAAAAATTTTGTGGGAAACGAAATACGAATTCCGTTTCACAAAATTTGAAACGGATTCTGTAATCCGTTTCGGAAAAATATTCGCAATTTTTTTTTTTGAAACGGATTACAGAATCCGTTTCACAATTTTGTGAAACGGAATTCGTATTCCGTTTCCCACAAAACTTTCAATTTTTCCCGAAACGGCTTATGTAATCCGTTTCCTAAAAGTGTGAAACGGATGCCGGAATCCGTTTCATATAAAATTAAGTGATGTTTTTTGAAACGGAATGCGAAAGCTGTTTCATAGTTTAAGGAACGGAATACGAATTCCGTTTCACATCATAACCAGAAAAAAAATAAGTTCAACTGATATTAAGGCTCTAACCTGGACAGAAGGACGAAAGTACCAAGAGATAAGTGGATGCAGGTTACTCACAATAACACCTTTCTTCAAACAACCAAGAAATACATAACCTAGAGAGGACCACCACCACCAGACAATGAAAGAATGAAGCACACAGAAATGAATGATCAGGGACGTCAGGACCACGAGAATGAAATTGAGAAAGTGACCACACGAGAATGAAACGAGAATGAAAGTGAGAAATTTTAAATGAAGGCGCAGTGACACACAGAGATAGACGGGAGAAGAAATACTATTTGGGGGTACAGAAGTTGGCGACGCAGTAAATGAAATTTATTGCGTCCCTACCCACTTTCAGCTGTATTTTAATGAAGGGCATAATCGTAACTTTTGGAGGTACAGAAGAAGTGTTGGAGGTGCAGGGAGAAGTGCCCGTCATCAGAACACAAAACTATGTTGGGCCTCATTTAGGTTTAGCCCAGCAATGAAATGAGCTTATGTCTCTCAAGCCTGCTTCGTGAAAGCATTTGGGCATTACTATTGGCACCCACCACATTGCTATTCAAGATTTTTCCCTTTTAGAAATTTGTTCTTTCCACATAATTATCTTTAACATGTCACACTCCCACGGAATCATTTGAAACAGTTTTCATTTGTACATTTTTATAAGATTTTTTCGTGATATACAAAAAAAAAAAAAGTTTCCATTTATATGGAGAGAGAAAAAATAAGACATGTCTAAAAATGATAAATCATTTAATATTATTACAAAATAATTGTTTTCAATTTTGATTGTATGAAAAGGATTGAATGATTTTAAATTATTTTCCAATTTAATTATAGAAAATATTTTATAATTAACTATAAATTGCATGTAAAATTGTAACGAGGCAAAAGAAAAATAAATGTTTTACTTGCACGAGTTCAAAGTTGATGACGCATATGAAGGCGTCTTTATAATATTGTTTCAACAGCGTTGACTGTAAATTTTGTTAATATTGTATTTATGTTAATTCAAACTATTTTTGTTAAATTCAAAAGCATATGGAAAAGAGACGCAGTTTATTTTATACATTATTTGATCTTTATTGAATTAACATTCCTATCAATAATATTATAAGGTCATTATTTGATCTTTATTGAATTAACATTCCTATCAATAATATTATAAGGTCATAAATTTTATGTTATTTTCATTTTTCGATGTATTTTAATTAAACTAAAATTGAATACTTCGTAGAAATTGAAGTTAAACTTTTAAATTTTACAAGAATTAAACCTCAGACTTCTGAATTTCACACCGACTAAAAGCAAACTATAAATTTGATAATAATAAAATTAAAATTATTTTAAATCAGAAATACCATACTTGACATGCTCGTGAGTCAAAAATATTGACATGAACTATGAGAATGTAAAAATTCATTAACCATGTTAGCAAAGTATTAATTTAATTAATCGCAACAAGAAATATAACCTCCTCGTTAATTTCATTATTCTAAAAATATATATAGAGAGTTAAATGGTTTAAACATTGGACTATATTTAACGACGTTACATGCAGGCTGTTTTAAAGAACATTTTTTTTACTCAGTGCATATGACTTATACTTTTGATAACTTTTTTTCTTTTTTCATTTTCATGAAAAAATGAGTGTGTATCTCATTAATAGTTTTTATGATGGATAAACTAACCGTATTAAAAAATTAATAATTAATATATCTGAAATTGATCCTCTCTATTTCATAATAATAATTAAGAAAAAAGATGCTCGTATTTATTTTATATGTAAAAGTGATCCTTAAAAGAAAATATATAACTAATTTAATTTTAATTTGAAGAAATTTTAATTTTCCTTATAAGTTTAACTTTAAAATTATACTTTTAATTTCGACATAAAAGTTTGTTTTTAAGATTGAAGACAAAATTTAGCGTACAATTCCAATTTAGTCTATAGAAATTAATATTTTGACCCAAATAGAAAAGGTTAGAAAAAAAATACATGCATGTTACACGTTTTATTATTGTTAGAAAAAAAATACATGCATCTGTGTCTGTTACACGTTTTATTATGTTTTTCTTAAATTAGTGTATCTATTGTATAATATTCTTTATCATATATTGATTTTTCTAAAAAGGATATAAAAGAGAAAAATAATATATAATAATTATTAAATTCATATAATAAATTTAAAAAGTGGTTACCAATATACAATCTTTGAAAAAATAACTGCAATTATTATTGATTTTATCTATAACTATATATAAAGAGAATTCCCTCTTTTGTGTCTACATCTCATAATTCAAACTTTACCCTTTATAATTTAATTATTTATTAAATTTTTAAAAATTAACGGTTATTTTTTCAAGTTTTTATAAAACTATTTACTTATCTCTTTCTTATTTTTTCTCTTACTATTCATCAACAATTATTTTTTTTATATTTTCTCCATACATTTTACTTTATTTTATATAAATATACTTTTATTTTGTTTATTAACTTAATAACATTATAATATCATTAATTATTAATATAATTCAAAAAATGCGTACACACATGCGCTATCGCGCCTGTGTTTACGTTAGTATATACTAAAGAACATGTAGGCACGTCTTTGCATTTTTTAGTTTTCATAAAAATTTAAGTTAAGATCAATAAAAAATATACAATTAATTTTTAAATTAGTTATTAAATGTAAAATTGAAAAAATAAAATATATACACATAAAAAGTTTTTAAAATTAAGGTTTAAACAAAATATTTTTTTAGAATAATGATTAAAAATAAATTATTTATAAAATAATTAAGAATAAAATTGAAATAATGAAATGTAAAAAAAATATATTCTCTTTATATATTTATATATTTATATATATATATATATAATTGTTTTTTACAATAAATAAATTCACGTATTTTACTCTCTCACTTTATTCGATATAAATTATTGATTAATATACTATTATTTAAAAAATAATAATAATAATTTATACTAAATCATATAAAAAATAAAAGATGGAAGTAAAAAATAGAATTCAATATATAATTTTACTATTTTTTTTATATTGATGATGATTGATGATATAGATACAATCTTCTTCATTTATTATTGGAAAATGAAAGTCCAAAATTGACTTTAAAACAGTAACAGGAAAACATGTCGGCATGATATTGGGCTTCGTTAAGGGCACTGTTTGGTCTCTCTGTTCTTTATATTCACCCCTTCTTCCCCGTTTTCCTCTTCGGCTAAACTGTTTTTTTTATCCTTTTGGCTTTTTGCTGTTTATTTTATTTATATTATTTATCTGTGTTTTATTATGCAACTATTTAGTTATAGTCAGCCCTTTACAATAATATATTTTAGTTAAGATGTGCAACTCACTATTTCAGTTTGCAAAAATAATATTATAAGGCATACCATAGAATTTATTGTTCCAATATAACTAAATTATTGGTTTTAAGCTCACAGTTTTTAATATTTTTAATGAGTAATTTCAAACAACTTTTATGTCTTTTGAAGTGATATATTGCACAAATAAATGTTATTGGGTTTTCAAATATAGCATAAATGAATCACAAACATAACTAAATGGAGAAAATTATATATACATTTTTTTCTAAAACGTATTACTATGAGTAAGAGTACGTGTGTGTGTTTTTTTTATAAGAAATCGTGAGAGAATAATATAGAAAAAATCCAAAATAATATTTTGCACGTATTAAATGAGCACATTCGTAAGAAAATAATTTAATATATTTATCTAAACATGTTGCAAATGATTAAGTTATGTTAAATTAACCATATGTTTAAAATGAAATATTGTATTGAAAATGTTATTCTATTTGGTGAATAAAACAGAAGCCATGAAAGCATATATAGAATGGGATCAAAATTGAATAACAACAATCTCTCCCTATTGTAAATGATTATAGTGATTAAAATATTGGTAGCTTGTACTTTTTGATTCTTTAATTGTTCTAATCATAAGTGCCAGCAAATCATAGTCGAGTTAATTGTAAACTTGATAAATGCTTGGTTTAATTAACCTAACTCGATACAATTTACATTCTAGAATTATTATTATTATTATTATTAAATCATTGTTTACTTAGAAATCAATATTACTTAGATAAATTTCAAAAAGTTATATAAATAAAGTAAGTCGTGCCCTATTCTTGATTTAAATTTATTAAATTATATATATATATATATATATATATATATATATATATATATATATATATATATATATATATAAATAAATAAAGTAAGTCGTGTTTTGAAAAATATGAAGTCAAATTTGAAGAACTGCAATTAATTATATTTTCACGAGTTATTTTTGGATGCATTTTTTTAAAATGGATTTGTACATGACTTCTTTTTCTTTTCTAACATTTTTTACTTTTTAAATTTATTTTTTCTTGTATTAATTAAATAAATATGGAGATGATGGGTTACATCTTCTTTTAACACGAGATTGAATCATTTACTTAAATTAAAATAATTTATAATTTTGATAGCAAAAGAAGAGTTGTGTTTGTGAAATTCACAGCTAGCTACGTTAACTGAACAACTCCGTGATTCACGTGTGGACTCCTAATGCAATGCGCGTAAACAAAATAAAAAACAAAACAAAAGAAATAATTAATGGGGCAAACACCAAACTCAAACAAATTAGGTCACCAAAACCTCTCAATAAAAAAAAAAAAAACTAATTCTCAGTTCCATTTCTTGTTTAATGTTGTGGCCACATTCATGCTCAACATCAATTCACCATTTCAAACCTAGACAAAAGGACTGGTCAACAACTCACTAAGGATTTTAACAAAAATAAAATAAAATAAAATAAACCAGAGAGAGAAATTAGTATAAATTACATAGTTCTTCACAAAAATAATACTGATATGCTATATTACAATATTCTTCAATGAATTTAGTTTCCTTTTTTATTTTATAGTATGCCATAAATGATATCACACCTTTCTTTAACTACTCTATTGAAGAAGTATTAGAAAAAAAATATTATGAAATGTGTGACACATAAAATGCATGTGTTTATGATCACAAGAGGATTTTACCTTGTTAAAAGAATTTGGATTTTCTTCTGATTTTGTGTATGTTGTTTCTCTATTATACCTTCGTAATATATTTGTAATATATTAAAAATATATTTAAAATATCAACACAATATATTTTTAATGTTCAATAAAAAAAAGTTGAAAATATGAACTTTAAAATGTCAGTTAAGAGTTTATATAAATGAGATTTTTACCCTGAAAAAAATGTATTATTATAATAGCAAAGATAACATATTTAAACCTTGTGAAACTATTTTATTCCTTAAATGAATACATTTATCATGAATTAGTTTGGTTCATATATATATACAAGAGTGACAAAGACAGTTTTAGGTTCATATTATACACACATCACTTACGAAAAAAAAGAAAGAGAAGTGAATATATTAATTAAAGAAAAATCTAATTAGACCTTTTTGTTTTTAGAACAACACAAAAGTTTGTATAGATAAAATATATAAAAACACGTTTTAAATTGTTAATCATGCCATGATAAACTATATATCACGAGTTAGAAGGTTTGATATTGAATCCTTTTTCATATATGAATGCATTATTTTATTTATACTTAAGTACACGTATTTTAGTTATAATTTATATCTACACTAATTTAAAGTTTAAAACAATGTAATGCAAGACTAAATCATTGAAGTTGTACCTTGAATATTCTTCACATTTGATTATTAATTATAGAATGGATATTGTTGGTCCAATTGAACTGCTACTCAATTTGATTCCTTCCATATTTGAAAGAAATCATCTAAAATACTCTTTTTGCATATTATATCATCGGTTTAAAATATCCATTTTAAATTAAAAATTGTTAATTTGAATTTCCAATACATACACATATAGTATTTTTTTTTCAATTTAAAAAGTTTAGTACAATTTATAAAAATACTCATTGGAATAGTACAATTTTGCGGTAGTGGGTAGATCAACCATTATATGTTGCCCCCATCCTTTTCCTCTCTCCTCACTGGCTTTTTCTTTGATTCTATAGAGAGTGGTTATTTTTTATAGTTAAAAATTCAAACATAATAACGTGCATTAGTAATTGTAGTTTAAAACCCAGAAACAGATTAAGAAAAAGATTATGAAAACTGTTGTCAAAATTAAAAATTTAAGGACACAGAAAAGGAAAAGAAAAATCAAAGATGTATGTCGTTGCTGGAGGAGTTCAACATGTGTTAGCAATGCCCATCACACATGGTAAGGGTGGGACCCACTTCCCGACCGCGATGATGATTATTAAAAACTACAAATGTACATGTACATGTTTGTAATTATTGAGAGTTGCAGGGTGAAAGTGAAACTTCGTAGCAACACCGAAAATCCAATGACAACCTCGTAATAGAGATTGTGTAACGCAATTGTTGAGTTGCAACTGTGTTCCCTAATTAGTAATTACCACCCCAATTACAATTTTCCATTTCCACTTCAAATTTCCAAATTTGAAATTTCCCTTACACTTTTATTTCTTCTTCTTATTATTATTATATCAAAAACACATAGATATATATAAATATTTGGCCTTTCTTTTCTTTTTATTTTAGTTATTTATTATTTATTATTCTTCCTTTACCTTGTGCTGTGTTTCACCTCACCAGTTTCTTCGATTGGTTGATCTGCTTTCTGGGGCAAGTTGGTGTCGATGAGGATCACGTTCTGAGGCATCCACTGTGAGTTGTAGAAGCGGAAAGGGAAGTGCTTGGTGGCGATTTCCGAGATTGGTCTTGTGTGGGTGTGAGTGTGAGTTGGAGTGTGTTGCAGGATTTTGAGGGGTTTGTTGTTATGAAAGGCATTATTCCTTGGTGGGTTTTGTAAGGGGTGGCTTTGATTTGCTTGGATTTGATATGGGTGGGTGTTTTCCTTGTTTTGGATCATCCAACAAGGAGGACAGTGGTGGGGTGAGGGTCAAGGAGGTGCCCAACAAGGATTCTTCTTTTAAGGAAGCTGCTTCTCTTGTTCCTCAGTCTCATCACCCCAGCAGAGCAAACACAGGTTTGGCTCCTAATTTTGCTACTTTCCTTCTCAGACTTCTGTTGCCTCTTTGATTGAACCACTGCTACCCTCGCTTGCTTCAATTGTCCTCAATTTCCCCTTTTGAGTGCCTTTTCTTGGCTTTTCTGGCCATCTTCTTCAATCCAAGTCGTTGGTTGCTTTGATCTGGTTCATCCGAGGTTGTCTCGTACTGGTGTAGTCAGTGAACTGATTTGTTGGCAGTGGATATGTTTTATCTTCACTTAATTGAATTTTGTTCCTACCAGAGGCTTCTAGTTACATCTCTGGGGATCTGCCCTTGCCTTTGGATATGACAAGTATATCACATTGTTTCATAACGTTTTCCTTTTGCCCTTTTCACAATTCTGGGATGCGAGACAGATGCTTGGTCCAGTCCAATTGCTGCATTTTCTGTAGATTGTTCAATGTGGTAGTCTGGTACCTTATTATAGAAATTTAGTATAGATGATTTGTACAGAATGCCCTTGTCTGAAGAAAAACTTAGTTCATTCAGAAGATAGGTACTGAAAACTTTACCTTCCAGGCCTGGCATTTGTGCTGCTGGATAATTGGGATTTTCAGAACTAGTTGAATAACATTCTAACTTATGGCAGGATCCGGTGCATGATTTAACGAAGTAGACCTTTTCATTGTGCAATTTGAAACTTAAATCGGTGAAACTTAAGCTGGGTTTAAGTGTTACATGTAATTATAAGTTTAGCAGTATAATGCTGTGATATCACCTTCAGTACATATTTTTATTCTCTAGTTTATCAGATGTTCTTCTGTTGCTTTTGCTCGATCTTATCTTTGATTATCTATTCAGATAAATCGAAATCATCACGAAGTGGTGCAGATGCTAAGAAGGAAGCACCGGTTCCAAAGGATGGCCCAACAGCCCATATTGCTGCACAAACATTTACATTCCGAGAGCTTGCAGCTGCTACAAAGAATTTTAGGCCAGAATGTTTGCTAGGCGAAGGGGGTTTTGGACGTGTTTACAAAGGTCGCCTCGAGAGCACAGGACAAGTAAGTTGTGACATCTGCTATGAACATTTTGGATTTAACAGATACTGAAGCTCAGCATTATGGCTTTCTTGTAGAAAGGTTTTATCATTTTTCAATTTGCATGCGCAGCTTTCAAAATTTGCCTGTCAATTGTCGCTTTTCCATTTGATTTTTGCATTGTTACTATAACTCTGCCTCTGTCTGACTTTTTGTTGATGAAATAATGAAATAATTGTCTTTGCAGGTAGTTGCTGTAAAACAGCTAGATCGAAATGGTCTCCAAGGAAATCGAGAATTTTTGGTGGAAGTTCTCATGCTCAGTCTCTTACATCATCCCAATCTAGTGAATTTAATTGGTTATTGTGCAGATGGTGATCAACGGCTGCTTGTTTATGAATTTATGCCATTGGGGTCTTTGGAGGATCATTTACACGGTCAGATTGCATTCTTTTTTAATTGTCATCATTGCTTCCTGAACTATTATGCTTTCTTATCATAAAAGTATTGAATTTTATATTTCAAGTTGGTTCAATCTTTTAAATGTCAAAAAACTGCTATAACTCATAGGATAAAGTAGAGAAGGGAATTGTAGGATTCTTTGTTGCTTGGGAAATTTCTTTCATTCTATGGTTTAAATTTCACTGTTATCAAACAAAAGAATTATGTCTGTGTGCTTTGACTGTGTCGTTTCTAATTAAAATGGGGGGAACTGTATGTGATACAAAACAGGGAGAAAACAAATGAGATTGTTATCACGTGGTTCAAACTTCAAGGAATAAATTACATGATTCTTGAGGCTTTGAAAGAGAGAGAGAGAGAGAATGCGTCATATGTTTCTATTTCTACAAATCAATTTATATTAGGAGTTAGGAAAGTTACTGTAATTTGTGAGTAGAAGGGCTAGACAGTTAGATTGGATTTTAGAGGTAAATAAATAGGAGGAGGAGGTAAAAGGAAGCTGTTCTATTCCATCTTGTAGATTTGTAGATTCTATTCCTCTTTTGTTCTATTTCTTCTCTTCCCATTTCTATTCTTGGTACCTAACAGTTTATCTTCTACTTTAGCTAGTGAAAGTGTGTTGTGTATGTCAGGAGATCATGTATCGTTGAAAAAACATCATAGATTCCAATTGAATGATAGAATTCCCCTATAAAGATCATAGATTATCAATAGGTACCTTAAACTATTGTGTGGTGGATGCTATTCTTTTTGTTGCCTTATACATATACTGTTTGCAAATTGTGTCATGTTTACATGATGTTGCATTGTTCAAAGGCATGAGCAGTCGACTGTTACTGTAAAATTGGGTGGACATCTAGGATTCAAGGACTACCATGAATATGTTTTAGTGCATCACTATTGTTGATACTTTATGATTTATGACTTGGGAACATTGTTAATGGTTAGATTTGCAAAATCATGGTGTAAGTTCTGTCAGTTGTTGAAATCTGTTAAATAAACCAAATTCCATTTTTATCACATAATTCTCTTACTACTTTTGACTTGGTATTACCTTCAAACATGTATCGTCTTTTACTGTTAGAGTATTGAACACTTTTCTGTTGGATTTTTATCCTTTTCACTTTGTTTATTTAGGTGATGGGATAGAAATTAATTTGACAGATTATTTTCCAAAAACCACATGGCAATGGTTATGTGCACATGTTTTGGAAAAGATCCTTTTTTTTTTTCTATAGAACTAACCTTCTCTTTCACAAGTTTTCTCAGGATGTTGGCAAAAAAAGATTGTTTCTTCAAAATATGCTAACAAAATATAGCCCTCAAAATCTGCCACTTATATTAGGGTACCCTTTCAATGTTTTGGAAAATAATGATCTAAATCTACGGTGGAAGTTAAATTTCTTACTTGCAGATAGAAGTGGTTGATCTCAAATGAGAAGTATATTACTATTGCTTATCTAACTTATCATGGAAAGGGGAGTAAAGGGAGTATACATTCATGCGCAAAATTTTCTGTCATCTCTTCATATACCACATTTTGAGTAGGATAGTAAGAATTGTGGTTGTAGCTAATAATTTACTATTAGGTTGAATTGAGTTTGAGGATTCTGGGAATTTTTACCCTATACGAATTCAAAAAGGTTTCTGAATAATCTATGTTAGACTTCCATTTTTGCCTCTATCTTTCTAGCTCTATGGGATGCACAAGTTTGTATTGGTTGACAGTTAGTGTGCCTTCCATAGTTTTGGGATTAGACCACAAGGTGTCGTTACACCCTTCGGGTAAGGGAGTGTTTCGCTTTGGGGCATAGACAAACATGCTTGCAGCTAAATAGATATTTTTTGTTTTTAATTAGCTTAATTCGTTGATGGTTATTGAAGTAGGAAAACCGTTTAGACTTATGCTTTATGATTTCTCATTGGCAAGGAAAAATCTTTGATGCATGGCTCTCTTCCTCAAACTAGATTGTTGGTGTGGAATTAGTAATGTAGTTCGAAGCAGAATCTTAAATTCCATTGTAGAACTGTAGGAGTAATGAGGTTTTTAGTTGAATTTGGTTTCAATAATGGTAGCATTGAACATGGCTGGGGGCTTGGTCTGGCAACATTAGATGGTTTAGGATGGTATTTGTATTCTGCACAATCAACTTGATCAATCATTTTCATTCAATCAATCTTCTTTGTAGTAATCACATTAGCTAAGACATAAATATTGTACAATACGTGGTAATTTAATGTCATTTTTTGGCTTGAATACTTTTCCAATTGGTTAAAGATAAAGAAAGCTAAATATTCATCTGTATGTTAAAATTCTGGTAAAATTACGGTGCATTTTTGAAGAGATTTTCTAACTTTATTTCAACTTATCTTACTACGCATAATTCAAGTGTTTTCTCATAATATTGTACGTCAGAAATTTCTTACTCTGACTCCCTTTTCCAGATCTTCCTCCTGACAAGGAGCCTCTGGACTGGAACACTAGGATGAAGATAGCAGCTGGAGCTGCAAAGGGATTGGAATACTTGCATGACAAGGCAAATCCACCAGTGATATATAGAGACCTAAAATCATCCAACATCCTCCTAGACGAGGGTTACCATCCCAAGTTGTCGGATTTTGGGCTGGCAAAACTTGGTCCAGTCGGCGACAAGACTCATGTATCGACACGAGTAATGGGAACATACGGCTACTGTGCCCCAGAATATGCTATGACTGGTCAGCTAACTCTGAAATCTGATGTCTACAGTTTTGGAGTTGTGTTCCTTGAACTTATTACTGGGCGCAAGGCTATTGACAATACACGTGCACATGGAGAGCACAATCTTGTTGCATGGGTAAGTATTCACATCTTATCACCCTTGTGGTTTTAGGCCATAAGAAATGCTCACAACACTCTCTATCTATCTATCACCCTTCGTTTAATGCACTCTACTGTTGGTAAAAGCTTGTTGAAAACTACAAAACCATGAATGGAGATCAATAAATGAGAAGCAACAACACCCACCAGTTTTTTTTTAATTTCCAGTACATTCATTCCATTGAATGATAAATAGTGTGTTGTTATCATTTCTCTGAATCATACATGATGTAAACCAGTTTGTATGTTCGCATTGTGATTCACTTCTAAATTAACACAACAAATTTGTCTTCATATTCTTGGGAAATGGAACTTTGTAGGCACGGCCTCTCTTCAAGGACCGCCGGAAATTCCCGAAAATGGCTGACCCTCTACTTCAAGGCCGTTACCCGATGCGAGGACTGTATCAAGCGCTTGCAGTTGCTGCAATGTGTCTGCAGGAGCAAGCTGCTACAAGGCCTCTGATTGGGGATGTGGTGACTGCTCTCACATATCTGGCCTCACAGACATATGATCCAAATGCAGCCAACCAATCCAACAGGGTTGGTCCCTCAACCCCCAGGATGAGGGATGACAGAAGGAGCCTGGCCGACGGCATGGATAGTCCTGACCGTCGGCTAGGTTCTCCTTCCACGCACCGAAACTCTCCTGACTTCAGGAAGAGAGACGGTAGGGATGCAAGCATCGGGACTGAGTCAGGCAGCAGGATGGACACCGGTGGAGGCTCAGGGAGGAAATGGGGATTGGATGATTATGAAAGGCAGGAGTCTCAGAGAGACAGCCCTGTAAATACTGCAAGAGCCAGAGAGACTCCGTGGAACCGTGACCTGGACCGAGAGCGTGCGGTGGCCGAAGCAAAAGTGTGGGGCGAGAATTGGAGAGAGAAGAAGAAAGCAAATGCCATGGGTAGCTTCGATGCTACAAATGACTGAACAGACACAACTGAACACCAACCAACTTGCTGTTGATCATGTATGGTTGAGTCAGAGGATAGACTGTGTTGGGTGTCTTGAATGCAACTTGTTAGTCATCACCATGTGAAGGAAAACAGTACACAGTTGAAAGAAAAAGACAAAAAAAAAAAGAAGAAAAATAGGGGTTGGGGGAGAAGTTAGTGTGGATTGGGGTATTTAAATGTAATGATGATGGTGCAGAATGTGAATTGAAGAGCCATGTCTATGTACTAACGATTTCTAGGTTCATGTGTGGCTAGAGCAGCAAAGGCGCTTCTAATTTTTTGCCCCTCTTATTTGCTTTGTATTGTATGATGAGGGGAGCTTAGTGGATTGCTGTCACATGATGTACTCCTACACTGTCTGTTGTATGTCTGAGTCTATGTTTTCGGCTTATACCAAAAAAAAAAAATTATTTTCCACTTCACTCTTCTGTTATCTTCATCTCTTGCAAACCTCCAAACTTGTAAACAACCACATAGTAATTAATTAGTTAAACCATTGTTTGTTCTTATCCACATTTAATTAATCACTTGTCCTCCTCAGATTTTGCAGGTTATCTAAAGAACTGTTTCTGCTTCTTTTCATATGGAAAAAGTATATAGTGGTTTTCAATAGAATTCTAGTGATTAGTAATAGCATGGATATTTTACACGCTTTAAAATTGTCTGTGGATAAATTGAAGAATGATATCATACAATTATTATATATGTTTTAATAGCGTTTATTGGGATAAAGGTAAAAGGGCTTCAAAATAAGTAATTTTCATGATAAATTATGTTTTATGCAGAATATTAATTTCATCTAGACATAGTTTTGACCCAAAAAATACAATTAATTAAATTCTAATACAAGCAAATTCACATGTAATGTAACAGTGTGGTTGTGATACCCTCGTGACAAAATCCCACCCACGCACACTCAAATAAACAAAACAAAAGGGTTCAAGCGATTTAGCGAGGAAAATGGTCATTATTTGAACTGATATTTTGCACGACATCAACACGTGACTCACTAGATATTTTCTTATGTGGGAATAGAAGGGAGCGAAAATTATCATTGTTCGTTATAGGATAAAAGCTATAATTGAAATTGAAGAGGACATCGCATTCTGTTGTGTGGAACATGTTTCGAACCTTTAAATGTATTAATTTTAAAAAAATAATTGAGAATTTTTTCCCCTTTTATCTGTATTATTTATTTTATCCCACCTATCCTTCTAGACGGGTTGAAATGAATTCAGTTCAATGGGTCAATAATTTTGCAAAATGAATCAAATTAAATTAAGAAGTGTGACTTAAATTGCTTTGAATAATTTATGTTGTTACTTGTTTAGAGCGAAACCCAAATAAACTCAGGTCAAACCAACATGTAGATTTACGGTTAACATGTTTTACAAAATAATAATTATATTTTTAATAATATAAACAATAACTCGGGTCATTCCCTCGTCCTTTTGTCTGGTAATCTTCTCCCTCCCTTCTCGATGAAGATGTTGACACCAACATTAATGAAATGTGAAAAATACCGCTTGTTACATCATGGATATCTCTCATGAGTCTTTGCTTTCATCATTTACTATGCAAAGGAGTTTTACTTCTTTGATTTACTGGACGAAAAGAGATTGAAAGGGTTGGTGGTACAATAATAATTTCCAAACGTTAGCTTAACGCAAGTCAACTTCAAAACAGTACAAATAAGAATTACATATATTTCATTGAACTAGTTTGTTCAAATCTAAGGATTTGTTTGTAGATTATACATACTTACATTCTTACAATATCCGATTTCTACATGGTATTATCTAACTAGCCATACAACTGATATTGGGAGCCTACGTAAATCAAAAAGAGGTTGGCAAGCCGCCAATTGTCATGTCTGTAAAACCCTACAATTCTTTGCTTATCCCATTTAATATAGAGAACACATGTCCATTTATTTTCTTCTCTTCCCCTGCCACAAAAATATGATTGCTTCAATAAAAGAAATGCAGAAAACTTTTATGTAATCCAAGAGGTAACAACTCTTAGAAGAAATGCATACCGAGCTAGCGTAATCATCCATTGTTAACTGCTTCCGCTTCTTCAAAGATGGACTATCTGTCTGTCTTGCCAAACCACGCTTTGATGGGGTCATGTTCTGCGAGATTTGTTAAATTTAAGTATGAAAAAAAAATTAATATTTGAATTCTATACTATTTACACATAATATGAAGAAAACTAACTTTAGCAAGTTTCTTCTCTTTGCGAGCTTGTCTCTCCCTCTCATCATATTCTTGGTTTTCCTTTTCTACCAGACGAATGAGGGTGTCACACCTTCTTGCCAATTCCTGAGTTGTGCGAGACTTAACAAACCAATCAAATCGAAACAAGGGTGAAGTTCGAAATGCCGCCTTTAACTCATCCCAATTCCCATAGCCAAGTTTGTGAACCATGCATATCTGTAAAATTACAGCAAATATAACTTTTCTAGAAACCCATAGAAGGATGGTGGAGCTAGACCTAGAAACAAAAAACAATTGAAAGGCAAAATGTGTACCATGAATCTGTCACATTCTTCATTGTACAACTTCCCTTTGTTTTGCCCATATTGTATCTTTAACTCTAGCCAAGGATTCTTGTACCGGTCCAACTTTTTCCCAATAGCTTTCATGATCTCATCTTTCCGAGAAATTCTTGCCTCCCCCCTTTCAATGTTTTTAATAATTCTGTCATAATCTGCAGTGATTCAAAATGCACAAGTCAGTTTACATTCCAGACAAATTTCCAGCTAAAATTGATACATCAACACCTGCACACAACAAAGTCTTATCCCACTATGTGAATAATAAAGACTTGTGCTGAATTTTACCACAAGGCATAAAATAAATAAAAATCTCAATCACTCAAATAGCTGGGTATATGAAACAAGCAACTAATTTACACACTAAAATATTTAACAAAAGATTCTTCCATGGCCACATTGGCTGTAACATACCATTTAATTCCTTGTATCTTTCTTTGAAGACCTTCGCATATCTTTCAACATCCTCCTCAGTTTTTCCTTCCATCTCAGAAGCAATACTTTTTATATCATTTCTGCCATATTTTTCGCAGGCCCTAATGAATGTATTAAAATCCCTCCGGCTCCAAGATGAAAACCCCTATATAAACAAAATACCAATGTTAAAAAAATAGTCCCCACCAAAGTGTAGTTTGAAAAAGATGGAGAAAATTTTCACCTCTTCTAGCAAGCGCTCTTTTTCCTCCAACTCTTCGGCGGTCAACGGATCTCCCACCTCTAAACATTCATTTCATCACAATTAAAACTAAAGACATACATGTCGAAAGGAGGAGTCAAAGTACTAGTCTAGAAAGTGACCAGTTACCTTCTGGTTCATCAACATCTATTGAGTCCTTTATCTGATTCTTCTGGTGTGCTTGCTGAAATTTTTAAAACAATAATGCACCAAACAATACCAACTCATTGAGCTAAACTCAAAACCTAAAAATGTGAACAAGCAAATTCATTTTTCCTACACCTACCATGAGACAGCGAACTTCCTTTTCGTACAGCTCACTCAACCTCTGTGTGTTGAAAAACTGGAAATCATGCCTGGAGGTCAAAGAAGAAAAAGTTATAAGTACATAACAGAGGTGTTACGTTAAGAAAAAAATGAAAGTGTAGAAGCTTACAACTGGGGCATCCTAGGAATACGAGGCTCTTTTGGTTTAGTAGGACCACCTTGACGCATTGTTTGCTTGAAGTACTCGGACTCTGAGTAGCTACGAGCAAGAAAGCCCAGAAAAAGAAAACCAGTATACCATGTCATAAAAACAAAATATCAAATCAATATGGATGTGTAGAATGTAAAGGGAAATGCTTACTTGCGCTTCCGCTCCCTTTTTGGTGGTTCAATCCAGTTCTCACTAACAATTTTTTTAATATCAAATCTGTTATCGTCCTTTACAAAAAAGGAAATTGACATACCAATGTCAGTTGAATAGATAACTGGGACGGGGATAGAAGGTTGAGTACAGAGCAACAAAAATTAGTCAAAAGTTAAAACAAAGTGTCATCTTTACCTTCTCATCATCAAAATCATAAAGCTCAGCAGCTACAAAAAGAAAGCATCAGTTTTAGTAACTCTAAACTACTAACAGCAGAAAAATTAAGTAAATAGGTAGTCATAGGTACATACTGTCATCCATCTTAAATTTGATGGCATCTTCAGTAAATTTCTTCATCTTGGCATCAAGCTCGGCAGTTGCCTCCTCTCCTTTAGCAATAATTCTATCAATATCCTCATCTGTAATTGTACTATCCTTGGAACTGAAAACCATTTCAGCCCCAAATCTAACCATTTGAAGCAACTCATCTTTATTTACCGCTGCACATGAAAGCCAATGGAATCATATTAGACAATTCATAAATCTTGAAGCAAGGAAACTAGAAAAATCATCCATCAAATCCTTACTCTTCTGCTCAGCTAATCTCCCTTGCTGAATCACCAAAGCATCAAGTGCAAGCTTTTTGTAGGCCCTTTCAATGACTTTTTCTTCAATTGTATACTGTACCATCACCATGAGGAGATGAGGTGCTAACAAATAGAGCGAATAACGAATTGAAAAGCAAAACGAAGTTTAAAATTGCTAACCTCAGTACAAAAACGAAAAACTTGAACTTCCTTCTTTTGACCAATCCTATGAGCACGATCCTGAGCCTGCAAGTCAACTTGTGGGTTCCTGTTGTAAACCACCAACCATGTAAAAGTAATTTTTAGATACAGATATAAATCATATGACTGCATCCACGACTATTTGAAATACTGACCAATCACTGTCATACAGAATGACAACATCAGCAGTAGCAAGATTAATTCCGAGACCTCCAGCGCGAGTAGATAACAGGAAGACAAATTTCTCACTTCCTGGCTTGTTGAAAGCATCAATGGAAGCATCTCGATCATCCCCACCAGTATTTCCATCAATGCGACAATATTGATATCCACGAAACATTAAATAATCTTCAAGTATGTCTAGAAGTCTCGTCATCTGAGGAGAAAAGAAAAAACTTAGGGACAGAAGAATATTTGAAAGGCAGGAATAAAAGAGAGCAAAGAAAAACAGATTGCAGAATGTAAAACATTAACGATTTAGGAAATATAAGGATTCTGACAAGAATCGCATTCTGACAAAAAAAGAACTGACCTGAGAAAATATAAGGACCCTAGAATCACGCTCTTTCAATTTAGGAAGTAACTTATCCAAAAGAACCATTTTACCTGGAAACAATTTTTTACAAAATCAAATAATCTCAAATTTTATTGATCAACCTAAACCAGAACTTCAGCACCCTCTTAATATAGGTATGAGATTACCAGCATTTGTAATGAGATGATCTCCTGTTGTGTAGGGAGGACCGGGTTCAGCACCTTGGAAAAGATATGGATGATTACAACATTTGCGTAGTTGCATAGCTATGTTCAGGAGGCGTTTCCTTTCACCACCAGCATTTACAACTTCAAGATCCTTCTGAAGTAATGCTCTATAATACTGTTTCTGCATCTGGGACATGCCTACTTTAAGAATAGTTTCCTTTTTCGGTGGCAGCCCTTTCTCAACATCTGATTTCAACCTTCGAAGGAGAAATGGCCTAAGGACCTTAAACATAGAAAGTGAAAATGTCAGTCATTTGCCAGATTAACATTCAGGACTTTCAACATATAAACAGAAGGTTCTGTAACTAACCTTGTGTAATTGTTGAACAACCTCCTGTTGGTCATTTTCACCAGAGATTTGAAACCATTCATCAAAAGTTTCAGCAGAACTAAAAATTTCGGGAAGAAGAAAGTTGAGAAGAGACCAGAGTTCATGAAGATTATTCTGCACCATTAAAAGAGATAATAAGCACCAGAAAATACTTGATGAAATATACAAGAAAAAAGAAAAGATAAATTTCAAAATAAAGCAAAAAAAAAGGTACATAATTAAGAAATCTAAGCTTCTAGACAATTGAAAACCAAACACATCAAAGAACAGCACTTAAGTTTTAACAAATTCAAAGTTATGAACAATCTAACTCTTTAGTCAGTTTAAATCAATCTAAATTGACTGTTAAAGAAAAATCTAATCAGAACACATAATACCCAGTGCACCATCTCTAATGAAATTTTGCTACATACCATTCATTCAAGGTTTCCCAGAAGAATTACAAATTGTATTTTGAATACTTTCCTTACTCTAATAGCTATCTCCATAACTGATGTTATTCACTCCCATCCATCACTACAAAAAGACAAACTAAGAATTTCAACAATGCAGACCAACCCTCCATCACGACTAGCAGTTTCATTACTTGAAGCTTACTGAAATCAGTACAGAATACAAATGAGACCATACTAATTACAATTATTTTGAAAAAACCTGGCATCACACCACCTCCATGTTAAGAGAGTCTCTATACACCAATAAATTAAATAAAAATGACAATGACAAAAAAAGTTGTTCAAATGACTACAGTGATGCAGATAGTACAAGTAATACCTGAAGTGGTGTGCCAGTAATAAGGAGGCGATAGTTTGTACTATATAGTCTCATTGTTTTTGACAGCAAGGAATTTTCATTCTTGATTCGATGAGCTTCATCAATAATTATGTAACGCCAACTAAAACGACGCAACACAGACTTCTCCTTGATTGCCATTTCAAAACTGGTGACACAGATATCAAACTTGCCAGCAACTAGAAGTTCCTCTCTTATATGTCTCTGCAACAAGACAAAACCAAGAAAAACAGGTAAAATTAAGTGTCAACCTTGTCCAAAATAATTCAACCTTGAAAAGACGGTCTTACCCTTTCCTCAGGGTTGCCAAGAAACTTAATTGCACGAAGAACAGGACAAAAGCGCCGAATTTCATTCATCCAATTTCCAAGAGTAGATTTTGGAGCAACCACCATATGAGGGCCTTTTATTCCTCTGAACTCATGCAAATAACCCAACAAAGATATGGTTTGCAACGTTTTACCAAGTCCCTACAAATCAGATTTATTTGTCAAGACTTCTTTAAACCAACTCGTCAGTAACATAAAAGCCTTACTCCTCTGGGTAAGATCAGATATCAAATTATTTATGACAAAGCAGTTGCATATAATACAGTTAATTCAGTTTGGCACAACTGCAAGCCCACAAAACACATACCATTTCATCAGCCAGAATTCCATTTATCCCATTCTCATACAATCGTATGAGCCAGTTTAGTCCAGCCAGTTGGTAATCCCTCATCTTCCCTTGGATGCCTGTAATAAATTAAAAACAAGCAATTAACGTTCATGTCACATGAACAACCTCCCCCTACCAAAAGGTGTTGACTTAAGAGCAATTCATCAGATGTCAACAACAAATATGCAACCATCTAACAAATATGCAATTCATCAGGTACAAGATCAGAATTTAAAGAGTAGAGCCTTCAGTCCATGCAAGTAAGCACAACTTCAAAAATAAAAAATAGCACTTACATGATGGTTGCGATACCAGACGTGTGCTGGCGACACCATCCTCTTCTTCTTTAAGGTATTCTTCATCTTCCTCTTCCTCAGTGACTTTCGATGCATGGCGACCCCTTATTATACAAATCAAATGTTAGAATAAACCCTTTTAAGCAGCACCAAGTCATTTTCAACTCTATAGGGCTCATATCTGAAATCAGCATCCCTTTCTCGTCCAATTCCTCCCAATTCAATATTAAGGGGATTTGCAGAAGAGAGAAAAGGGAGTTAAAACATTTCAACCATAATGACTAAAATACCCTACTTATGTTTTGAAATTTTAAATTTCAAGAATATAAAAGAAAAATAATTTGTAAAACCATTACCTTCACCTCTTCTTAGCCAAGTATAATCTCTAATAAAAATTCCTACCCTCCCTCTAACCAAAATCCCTAGAGGGCATGTAGGAACTACGTATCATTATTTGATTAGATATGCTAGTTTATCTCTAAATTTCCTAGACAGCCCACTAATATACAGGAATTATATATTAAAATACCCTTTAAAAGAATATCAAACTTTGAAGTAATGGAGACATTGCGAGATTACTTGTGGACTTGCACAATTCCATGATTTTGTAGTCCAAAAAAACATTTAATCATGAAATGTCAGAATTGATGAGATTGATATGCTAACGCACAAAAACGGTGGCATTGTCCAACTTGAGTGAGCACGAAAGTGGTTCTAATTTTGGAATCCAATAAAATGGGTTTTGGATTAAAACCCCAGCCCAATGGCTACATAAAAGTCACATTGTGCGATTTTTCATCTACGTAAAGGACTCACAAACGGACAAAACAATTCCATGTCTTCATCAATTGCTCTCCCTTGGCTCCTTTGAAACCTCGACACCTTTTCTTCTTTGCTTTGCTAGCGGCATTGTTCCTCTACAAAAACGGTTTGGACTGATCTCAGCGTCCTCAAGTACTTGTCCTCTCTGCTCTCGCACATTTTTCTATTATGCAAACAGCATGTGCATTTGTCTACACATATGGCACAGACATTGTTCAAACATTTGTTTTCAATTGAACCCTTTGTTTTCACTCATTCACGTCAAACCACTGCATTTTTGTGTTGCTCAGGTCCCCTTTGTGATTCTGTCCTGTCTTAAATTCTACTTTGTTGCATCATCAACATGCATTCTAATCCTCCTTCTACAGATACTGCTGTCAATGATGGCATTGCCAGTGCCTTTGAAAAAATTTACTGACTCAAAGCAGTGCCAAGAATTCTCCTGTCAGTAAAACAGATGTGGTTTGTAAGCATGACGTATATCTTGGTGCTGATCCAAGGAAAATTCAAAGCAAATACTGTGCAAAGTCTTAACCGCAGTGGTTGATAACGTCAAGCACTTGGTAGGAAATAAAAAGGGGGTGCCTGCAAAATTGTATCGGAAGTGAAAAAAATAGATGTTTGAATTGGTGTTGATGTGGGCAGCACCAACAATATTTTCAGATAGAGGGGAATTAGCTCATAGGCCGCAATTAAGGAACAATTTAAGAAGGATCAAAGAGAAACTGCTTGAAAGGACATAGCAAGGTTTTTTTACGAAAATGTTAACATTTCATGCGGCAAGAAGCAAAGTGTTTGGGTGAATGCTTGATTTAAGGACCCTTCATACCCCAAGATCAGCATAAAATATTTGGAGGAAGAGGTTCAGGCAGCAAAGAGTGCTTCGGAAGTTTACAAAGACGCATGATAATAAAACAAGTTGCATCATTAATGACTGATGGGTGGACTGAAGTAAATTGTCTTTATGAAATCTATTGATACATTTGTCATTTCAAACAACTGATAAGTTATTTAAAAATGATGGAAACATTGTTGAAGAGTTTGGTGAAGAGAACATTGTTCAAATTATGATGGACAATAAAGCCAATTATAAAGCTATTGGTGAGATAGTGATGAAGAACGAAAGAAGCTTGATTGGACCCACGTGCACACACTTCGTTAATTTGATGCTAAAAGATTTGAGAGAAGATACGTGTTCATCAACTGACGATCCCAAAAGGTATACAAATTAATACTTATATTTGTTCTACAGCATCTCTGCTTTTCTCTGCCGCAACACTGTAAAATGGAAGAGATTTGTTGAGGTCTTAATGAGAATAGGGGTCTTTTAATTAGAATGCTTACAAGTGATGAATGGAATGATGGTCGTTTGCAAGAACAAGAGATGGAAAATCAATTAAGGATGTGGTTTTGCCTAAATAATTTTGGAAGAATATTGTCAATTGTTTGAAGGGTGCCTTCCCTTTAATTCAAGGGTTATGAATGATTGATTCAAAACAGAAACCAGCCATGGTTTCATCTATAAGTCAATGGATCAAGCTAAAGATACAAAAACATTTTAATAGGGTTAAGGTACCTATTATTCTAATTTAAAGTATTCTTCAATTAATAGAGAGAGGTGAATTACTGAACTCTAACTTAAATTATTCTTCTACTTTTAGATATGAAGATGAATAGAATACTATTGATGAAAGGTGGGACAGGCAGCTCCATGGGTCTTTGCACTCAGTAGGCTATTTTCTCAATCCTGAATTGCACTATACTCCTAATTTCAAAGTAATAGAGGAGTTAAAATTGGTCTCTTGGTATGTATACAAAAAAAGATGGTGGTTGATCCCGAGAAACAACATTCAATTGATATGCAACTTGAAGATTTTAAGAACTAAAACAAGCTGTTTGGTAATCCCTTGGCTGTTAATGCAATTGGGAAGAAGACTAGCAGTTTGGAGGGACACGTATGGAGATGAAAATAAAGAAATTGAAATGTTTGTCATACACATTCTCAGTTTAACATGCAGCTCCTCTGGATGTGAGCATAATTGGAGTGGATTTGAAATGGTAATATTTTAAAATTTTGACATTTGAAATAACAAAAAGGCTTGTTTTACTAGTATTTGTTTATATGTTTGCATTTGAATTAATTAGGTCCACGTGAAGAGAACAGATTGTTCAAAACAGGATATTATGAATGATGTATTTGTCATGGTTAATTCCAAATTGAGCAAGAAGATCTTCCAGTCGATGATGAGTGAATTATGGAAAAGGGTGATCCAAAGGATGACAATGAAGGTTAAAACAATACTCCAAATTCAAATGATAATGAAGGCTTGATTCAAGCTCAAGTTGGAGAACAAGTGGATGATCTATAACCAATGTGGGACCTCCAACAAACTGGTTAAGGATGTTCTTCCCGAGGTTCTTTGTGAAGGAGATGAAGTGGAGCAAATGATGATCCCTTGACTTTTGGTTTTGATTTGAAAGATTTGTATGTATTAGAGTTAGGTTAGGTTTACGCTTTAGTCATCTAGTTGCCTTCATGGTCAGTATTTTTTTTTCAGACTACTTAAGTATTTGGCATTTAAGTTGTTTTGTTTTGTTAGTTATGACTTCATGAATTATGAGTTGTGACTTATTATTTATTTTATGACTTGGTTACGATGCTTTCTTTCTTACACTTATAATGGATTTAAATATGATTAATTGTTTAAAGTGTGGCTTTTTACTTTTATTATCTATGCTGTTTTATACGCATACATAGAATTTATATGATATTTATAAGTCCAGTAAGATCCTACTACCCTGTGTTAAGATTCCACAACTTACGACTTTGTTAGTCTCTCCCTTTCTATTTTGACCACCTTACTTTTTAACACATAATTTATGGTGTCACCGAGAAGCCAAATATAATAAAATTCAGAGTAAGGGCAAAGGGAAAGGAGGGGAGAAATTGTCATGGCCTAGTTCACATGAATTTTAGGAACATACCTTCCCCTTGACTTCTGAGAAGAAGTTTGATCACCTTTCGCAAAATGAGCAAACAGCTCAGTCTGCTGCAAGAGATACTTCAGACGCCCCTTTCCTCTATTATTCTGCATTAAATTGTATGTCAGTTCATTTACTTAACAATCGTATCAATACACCGTGATACAAACAGAAGTTGGATTATCCCAGAACTAGACTTACCATGTCGGCATCTATGGCCGCATTTTGTGCATCCAGTATCTCCTGGATTTTCTGTTTCTTCATTTTCTGCATTTCCTTTAATCTAGCCTTCTCTCGCTTGCTAATTGCCGGATCAACATTATCCTCACCCTGAAGTCAGACAACAAATGCTCAGGCTTGTCCTCAAACTCTTAGTTCAACAAAAAAAATCACATACAAAACAACCAAAAGCAAGTTAAATTCGCGAGCACATCCTCCTCCCTCTAGGTCTCCAGCATGCACAGCTTTTTCACCGTCCCACAAGGCAAGTAAACGCACAACTTCAAACATAAACAACAGTTTCGGAAGCAACTAGAGTATGAGCAAAGAGGAATGAAGCAGAAGGAGTAAGAACTACAAGCTACGAACAACATAGTAAGTGGAGTTTGACCTGGTCATCATCCCCAGCTGGATCTTCATCAGAATCCGGAGGATTACCAGCAGCACCTTCGTCGTCATCGTCGTCGGAACTGGCAGAGCGTGCCACCGCCTCAAGCTCCTCCTCATCTTCCTCTTCGTTGATCTGCTCGTTGACCAGCTCCTTTTCCTCGGATGAACTCGAAGCATTGGAGAGTGCTTCGTCCGAAGATGAGTTGGGCTTGGAAGGTCTCGCCATGGATTCCGAAATCGATAACGAGGGTTTGATAGATAGATAAATTGAAAGAGGGTTCCAAGTTTGAAGTCGCAGTGTAGTTGTAAGATTGGGGAAAGTAGGTAGTTGCGGGATTCGTAGCCGTTCGATTAAGCGTAAATGTGCGGTTACCACATAGAAGAGGAATGGGAAATTTCCCGCCATTGATATCAAAATGGACTTTGCCGCTCAGGCCCAACTACCTAGGCCCAAAGTATGAAGCCTGTTAAAAAATGGGGTGGCACTGTGTTTCTTCTTCGAAAAACTATATAAACTACAGTAACGCTTTTTAATATTATTAATATTTTTTACAAATTAATATTTTTGTTTTTAAACCATAATGGTCTCCGTTATTGAATTTTTTATAATACTATTTAAATTTAAAGAGTATAATTGTAATATTTAAAGAGTGCATTAATAAAATTATATATTTTTAAAACAAAATGAGATTTGTATAAAACCTAAAAATTAAGAGAAATCAATATAATGCAACCAAAAGAAAATAGTCAGTTACCATACATTATTTGAACCATTCTTTTATACATGTTCTAATAAAACCACTTATATATATATATATATATATATATATATATATATATATATAACTATTTTGTTTGAAGATAAATAAATAAAAAAGATAAGGCACAATCAAATATTTTGACCAAAACTAAACAATAGGATACATCTACTTATAATTTTAAGTTAAAGAAACTTAGCATGGTACAAAATTAAATTATATTTTAAAAGTAGTATTTATGTATTTAATAAGTTGCTTTACCTGACACTATATTATTTTATAAATTTATTGAGGAAGTAAATGTAATATTAGACGATGCAAATAATTTGAAATAACAATTGATCATGTTTAAATTGAAAATAAATAGTTGTAAACTGACAAAAGTAATTAAACAAAGAAATAAATTATCATCAATATATCAAAGTTCAAACACAAACAAAATAAATAAATTTTTAGTTTAAAAAAATAAAACAAAACAATTTAAAATAGGATGAACGATCATACAACTTCAGACACAAATCATAGACTAAATTAAATATAATTCAACAATAACATAATAGACTAAATAATCATTTTAAAAAACACAGTGTCAGTGTGATACTTAATAATTATAACAAAACCACATAATATGTCTGAATTTAAGTGATGAGGTTTGATTGGTTTGGTATAAGATATAGTATTGTTGTATTTTACTTCAAAATTATGTGTATACTTATTTATTAAAATGTCCATCATATTTAAACATAAGAGTAGTAATCTCTCTGTATTACACCCATTACAACACTAATTAATAAAAGGTTAAATATGTTTTTGGTCCCTCAAGTTTTAGTAAATTTTGGAATTAGTCCCTCATCAAAATTTTATACCAATTTAGTCCCTCATCTTTCAAAATGCGTGAATTTAGTTCTTTTAACCAAATTTTGTTAAGTTTATTTGACGTTTCAAACACATTAGTATTTAAGTTAACATTGAAACAAAAATGTGTCAAACAGTGTAAATAATTTAAATACTATCATGAAATGCGCTTGAAACGTCAAAAAAACTTAACAAAATTTAGTTAAAAGGACTAAATTCACGCATTTTGAAAGATGAAGGACTAAATTGATCAAAAATTTTGATGAGGAACTAATTCCAATTTTCGCTAAAACTTGAGGGACAAAAACATATTTAACCCATTAATAAATAAACAGAGTGTCTAACAAAAAACAGAGTAATGAATGATGGAGGTGATGAACTGCAAATAACCTATTTAATACTATATTTATTATTTTTTAACAATCGCGTTATTATGTTATCCGTTTAAAGTTAAAACAACTCACTGCAAAGTTCACATCCATGGATTCAATCTAATCCAACGGAGTCAGAACAGACTGTTCCAGTACGACACGAAAATGACGAAAGGAACCCTTGCGGCGTCGTATTTGCTATTTATCTCCTTTTATTTATTTACTTTTTGTATTTCATCTTCTCTCCAAACCCAAATTATTGTTAAGACTCTTTTACTTCTCATTCAGCTCTTTCGTTGGAGAAAAGCCTGTCACCGGAAAACTCACCTCAGCCTTTGAGGTTTGCGATTCCGGTTCCCGTTCCACCGCGCTCCTTTCACACATGTATTAAACTATTCAATTTCTCCCTTAATTTTGCCTTTATTCTGGAAAATATCCCTAATTATTTCCTCCAAGGTTCGTTGGTATTGGTCGTTTTGTTTGTGGGAAATTTACTTTTCTGTACTTCAATTGCAGAGTATATGGGGAAAACCAGGTGGTTGATATTGATTACCCTTTTGTGTTTGTTTGCATTCTCTAATGGCAGAGGTAAGAGTTTACTCGTGTGTTAATGTTATTGTAGGGTTTACGATATTGTTTTTATTTTTTTGTGTCTTTTTTCTATCTTTAAATTCATTTAATTGTTTAGTTTTGTGTGTACTGTGGGTCATTCACGTCTGTAGTGCAATCATGCAATTCCCTTTCCATTTGCAGGGCTAAAGTCTGGGCATAAAAATCATCCTTACGAATACAATCATACTCTTGCTACAATATTAGTGGAATATGCTTCTGCGGTGAGTTTTACTTCCATGGGAATTATACATGTTCAAACTTTAAGATGTATGTAGGCAGAGCATTTATAATTGGTAGTGTGTATTGTTTGTATTCTAATTTTTTGACGGAATTGGAGGATCAGTCATGGCTTTTGGAATTGGTATCGTGATTTAACTTTCGTATTTTAACTCCATATCTCTTTTCAAGTGGTTTTAGACCAGTATTATGTATTATCGCTTTGATTAGAAGTCTGATATGGATTTGTCATTCTTTATAAATTTTGAATTGACAAGTATTGGAGACGGCTTTAATTCAGCTACTTTCTTTTATTGATAAACAAACTCAATGAATTCATATCTGCTTTGCACAACAAAGAATTGAGGTGCCGATCCTGATGGAGATACTCCCCATCTTGGTCAGGCTACGATCAAAATAGGTCAAAGTGGGACTTAGAATTTAGCTAATTTCACTTACCCAATGTAGTGAATCTGAAGTTTCGTTACACGCATTAGCCAATGTGTTTTTGTGCTTTGGGAATTCTGTATGAACTATATAAAGGGCTGATGCAGGTTTGGTTCTTGCAGGTATACTTGTCAGATTTAACAGAACTTTTTACATGGACGTGCACCAGGTGTGATGGCTTGACCAAGGTGATGATACTATGAATAATGATTTTAACTGGACATGTTCACTTGTGTCATGGATGCTTTGAATTATTTATGCTCTAGTGTCCTACTAATCTGTTTGTTCGTTTAAATTATTTGGTCTAAAGATCTTTAAAATGGAAACAGGGATTTGACATGATAGAGTTAGTTGTTGATGTCGAGCATTGCTTACAGGTGGGTGAAGTCTCATCGTAGAAAAAAATATTCCAAAATTTTGTTCGAGTATACTTTGTTTTTATATAATTGTCACTACCTATTGTAGGCATTTGTTGGAGTGGCCGAGGATCCTCATGCCATTATCATTGCATTCAGAGGAACAAATGAACATAGGTGAACTTTCTTACCAGATTAAATTTTACTTATATGGAATTGTGGGCCCACAACTGTATAGGCAGCATTAAAATGGATCTATAATTGTGCAATGTTATATGTGATGCCTAGACACAGATGCTGTTATGTTTTAGAAACAAGAATTTTTTGCTTATAAGTGTGAATTTTGTGTAATGCTCATATATACTGATATGAATACATGGATGCATATGTAGTTGTTAGACAAGAAAATGCATTTAACTTGATTTATTTACTGCACGTGCAATGTATTATTGGCACAATTGTGTCTTCAATAATGAAAGCATAGGTGGTTTTGTTTTGATATTTATGTGTAGCAACATTCCTTAGTTTTGAAATACTGTAGATGGTCATGCCTATGACCAATATTGTCCGAGTACATTATAGATTGCTGTCTCTAAAGTTACATGTGGTCTCATATGTTTATGTCTGGGCAGCATAACATGTGAAAAAAAATGCTTGGTATGTTTGATAGCCTGTAAATATTGATTTTTGTTTCTTAAGAGAACGTATGTTCACTTATGTTGTTGATCTTTGAGAGTATAAGAGTGCATAGTTCATCTAAAGAGAAAGCCAATAATTTTCCTATAGAGAAAAATATGGCCATAAACACATGTAAGATGGAAAATAGTTCCAAGTCTTTCAGCTGTTTGGCTCACTTTTGGGACGACTCCATTTATTTTTGAACTGATTTCTTTGTAACCACTTTTAAACAGCTTGCAGAATTGGATTGAAGATTTATACTGGAAGCAGCATGATATAAATTATCCTGGCATGGGTGATGCAATGGTGTGTAAAAGTTCGCCTTGTGTAATTCTCTGTATTGGTGTCAGTTTTGATATATTTATATAACCGTATCCAGGTTCACCGTGGTTTTTACACTGCATACCACAACACAACAATACGTCCTGCAATTTTGGATGCTATAGAAAGGGCAAAGAAGTTTTATGGAGATATTCAAATTATAGTGACAGGGCATTCAATGGGAGGGGCAATGGCTTCATTTTGTGGTCTTGATTTGACGGTAATTATAATTTAATTTTCTTTGCACCACACACCAAGCTTTATGGTCTCAATCCCCTTTCAATTTTTTTCACCATTATTGTTGTCTAAATTTCACCTCTGGCAGGGACTGAGTTTCTTGTAGAATTATCATATTTGTGGAGCATTTTATTTTTTAATTTTAAAATTTATATAGGTGGTTCTAGGCTTGGGTAAAAGTGGAGTGTTATATTATGCATTCGGCAGTTAATTTATAAACTTGTCAGTTCATTTATGTTTTGGATCAATAATATTAGAACAATTATCTTTTGATGAGAAAATGACAAAAACTTTCATTATATTCGTATAGTACTAATTTGGTCATGTGAGAAGAAGGCCAGCATAAACTCTAATTAAAATAATTTATAAAAGGAGATCAAGTGGAAGATACTACAAGGAGTTAAAAGCCTAAAAGCTTCTGGAGAAACCATTATATGAAGGCTTTGCTGTAAAGCTTTCTTTTTTGAAAATTTGGCATTTCAATAAATTACACTGTAATCATTTGAATTCTGTTCTGTATAACCCCAGAAACCTATTCAGATTAGCATCCAAAGTTCAAACTTCAAATTTGTGTTATTTTTTTTTTTTTCAATTTTTAAGATTTCCCTATTTTGTTGGGATAGAGTAGTTACTCTTTTTTTTTTTTTCATTCTTACATTCTTACAGGTAAATAAAAATGAAAAAAATGTCCAAGTTATGACATTTGGACAACCTCGTGTTGGAAATGCTGTTTTTGCTTCTCTTTACAGCGAACTAGTTCCATGTACAGTTCGAGTCACAAATGACCATGATATTGTACCGCATTTGCCTCCATACTATTATTATTTACCGCAGAAGACATACCACCATTTCCCCAGAGAGGTAAGTCATGACATAATGAAATGATGAAGTTTGTATAATAAACCTGTTAGATTGTTTTTAAATTAATGTATGTTTGTCTGCATGTTTATGGAAAGCTACGACCACGTCATCTGCTGTATGTCCTTTGGCCACCATTAGATATTTTTGTGAATATTGGAATTTGGAAATGCTTTTCATTTCTGTTTATTTGTTTTTATCGTTCAAGAAGCTGAGAAGTTACGGACTGCAGGTATGGCTTTATAACATTGGATTAGGTAGCCTTGTATACAGCGTGGAGAAGATTTGTGATGGATCTGGCGAGGATCCGACTTGCAGCAGGTTAGTCTATTTGATCTGTCATAAAGCTGACGAAAACGTATATGAAAAATTTGCCGCTGTATGGCTGTGAAAAATTTGCCGATGCAATGCCGATTTGGCTATTTTATGCAGGTCAGTAACTGGGAATAGCATTGCTGATCATTTGGTCTATTATGGCGTAGACATGGGATCAGATGACCCTAGTTCATGCAGAATTGTTATGAATCCTTCTACTCAGGATGCTAGCATCAAAGATTCAAGAGGAAACATAGTCTTATCCAGAGATCTTGCTACCCCTCTCATCAAATTGAGCGGAGAGAATGACAATCAGAAAAATCCTATCAATGTCGATTGAAATTGGCTGTGAATATCTCTTACATATGATAGGCACCAGAGGTTTGCCCCGGGACATTAAACTTCAGATTTCTTAACGGTCCACGCAGCTGAACAGTTTTATTGAAATTGACTAGGGCTGTAAGGAATTTGTACATTATTGGAATCTTGTATATATGCATCCTAGCATCCTTGTATATATAATTAGTAATTCTTCATACTTTGACAATTGTATAATTTCACTTTCAAATTCCACTGATTTCAACCCTTATTTGGGTGATAATTCTTTTACCCATTGTGGTTTCCAAAGTTTAATTTTACACCTTTATTTAAACTTCTATTCACATTTTTTTGGCCTATTCCATTTTATCTCCTTACCATTTCTTTGTCTATTAGGCTTTTCCCTTTTATCTTTTGTTTGGAGACAGTATTTTTTATCAACCACTTTAAATACTTTGCGGATTTAGTTGGACGTTGGCCGTAATCACAATCAGAACACAACATAAACACGTAAAAGTCAAATATGGTGCATTTTTTTTTCTCATTCGCTCTAAAATTAAGTTTAAGATAATAGTTTTAAAAACAAAAATAAAAGCTATTTGATATATTTAATATTGAGTTTAAGAAAATGACGAGGAGAATGAGTTATGAACAGTTCATTTTGCCTTGAATGTGAATTTGGTGTGATCGGTATAAAATACTCTTTTAAATTCTTTCGCCTAATGGGTTTTATAAATGGCTAAATCCTTTTCTCTTTTCATTAAATTATAAAAATGCTTAATTTGAGGTTTTTCATAAATTATTTTAAAAAAATATATTTTTCATATATTGCATTTGACCCAACTATTTTGTCCCACGAGGATTCCAAATTTTTGTCTCAAAAGATATCGAGGTAAATAAATATCAAATTTTGGTATTTGATTAAGATGTTATTTGTTTGCATACTTTGTGAATTTAGAGATGATCGTAAAAGAAAAGGTTGGATATATATTTTGTATGATCTTACAAATTTAGTTTAAGTAGAATTTTTTTCAAGATTCTTATTAGTTTTAAGTTTCTCTTCTGGTCTTAAAGTATTATTAGAGGTTAAAATTTAAGTCTCAGAGAGTATTCCCAATCGAGAATTTTCATAATATTTCACAAATGGTAACAATATTTATATCTCAAGTCGGTTAAAATAATATAATCAAGATTAATCAACACATTTGAAATATCGTTCATTTTGGAGTTTAAAACTCCTATTACAATTTTATCATTAAAAATTAAAGAAAGAAAATATATTTAAATTATTCTTAATCTTAAATTCTAAACTATAAATATCGGTATACTAAAACAATTTATTTATATTTTACTTTTATTATTAGAGTAACTTTTTTATAAGTGATTTTTTTTTTTCTATCATAACAACTAATATATTTTCCACTATAGGAATATCTGTCTGTCGGGTTAATACATGTAACATATTGAGAGTGACGAAATGCACAAGAAAAAGTTAGATGCCAAAAGTTAAGAAACAAATTAATATATAGTAAATGTAAGAAATTCCATTTTTATAAATATTTACTCTATTTGAATTTTTAAGAAATTTGACGATAATATAAGTGTAGGGACTACTTAGATTGTTACACTTTTTCTGTCCTCTTTATTCGCACTTATACAATTATTTTTCCTTTTTTTGTGCATTTTTATTTATAATAACTAAGTTATTAGTCTCCAAAGTTGTATAGTTTATTACTTATTTTCCCACATTTTGTTAGAGGAACTGAAACTAAAGATCCAAAAGAGAAATCATTTATAGGATGATTTTGTTCCTTCAGTTATGTTCATTTTCAATTTAAAATGATTAAATATGTCTTTTTTTTTTCATACTAACGATCCATGTCTTTGTTTATTTTTCCTACTTTTATATGATTTGATTGAGACAGTATGAAACACAAAGAAGAAATCTCTTTCTCATAAGAAGAACACGAAGAAGAGACATCGATGATTTGAGATGTTTATCGTTAGGGTTTAGTGATGAAAAAAATAATGGGTTGTGTTGTGTATGTGTAATTAGATGAGACAGAATTCGCTATTTTTGTAGGTATGCTATAATTGTAGCTTCACAACTACTTGCATATACTGATGGAAGAAAACGACAAAATTTAATAGCTGGTTACAGTTAGAAACTGCTTTAGTAATTGCCCTTCGATTTAGGTACTAGCTTCAATAAAATCTAGAGAAAATAGTTAGGAAAAAATATTTATTACAGTTTTATTATTGACTAAGTTTATTGAAATAAGTTAATTCAATAAATATATAAAAAAATGTTAAATATGTTTTTGTTCCTTAACTTTCGAGTTAGTACATTCGAAACTTAAATTAATTTAGTCTTTCATATTTTGAAATACATAAATTTAGATTTTTTAATTAAATTTTATTAAATTTATTTGACATTTCAAACACGTTTCATAATAATATTTGACTTAATATTAAAGCGAAAATATATCAAACAATATAAACAACTCAAATACAATCTTGAAATACTTACAAAACATCAAATAACCCATCAAAATTTGATTAAAATAATTAAATTTATGTATTTCAAAAAATAAAAGACTAGATTGATCAAAATTTTTAAAATAAACTAATTTTAAAATTCATTAAAAATGAAGGAACAGAAATATATTTAAGAAAATAAAATTGTTTCGCAACATACAATAATCTTTATCTTGAAAATTGGATTTTTAAAAGTAAAGTTTAAACTACTTGTATATGACATCACTCGCCAACACTTTACGTTATGATAGATTTGTTTCTTACGTGGAAAGAACATGCCTACATATATGCATTGAACTTGGCCAAAAACTTGGATTATTTTCGGCCATGATCGAGTTCCAATGCAGAATTAAGTGGAGATGCTTATTATTATTGCCCATCATGTTGGGTAACTTATTCTATTAATATTTGATAATTATAACCAATATTCTTATAAATTAAAAACTATTTTCTTAAAATCATTTTCACTTTTATAACTTAAAAGAATTTGACATTTCATACCTGAGTTGGATGTATCATCATGGTACTGCAACTGCTGTTAAATTGTTCCAAAGACACTGAAACATAACATAACATGACACATCATAACACAACACAACAGAATAAAACGGTTTTGATGGTTGGTTTTGGAAGATCCAACGGTCAGATTTCTCTGGGTTAATTATTGCTGACACTCATCATCTTCTCTTTCCGCCATGCCGATCCTTCCCACCATCACCACCTTATCCTCTCTCTTCGCAAGTGGATACATTTTATTTTATTCCTTACCCATTTTTGTAGCCAAAGATTTATTCTTTTTCTTTTTTTTTTCATTAAAAAATTACACCGTATCGTAACAGTAATAATAACAAGAACAGCAATGACTTGCTCCTTCTTTCTCTTTCTTTCTCAATATCAAGACAAGCCAAAACCAACATCATCAAAAACAGAATCTTCCCAATTGCAGAAACCCCCCTCTCAGCCTTCTCTTCACCCTCTCTTTTCCAAAACTCATGGAACGTTCTGTCCTTGAACGTCTTGATTTTGGGAAGATGGGATACGGGTACCTCATCTTATTCTTTCATTGGGTTTTGAATCTCACCATTTCAGATAAAACCTACACAAAGTTTCTTAGATGATGTTTCTATTGTTGTCGATCAAAATTGAAGTTTTTCTTGTTAATTCGTGTAGTTCTTTAATCCAAGCTTTTCATGTCATGGATTATCGAAGTAAAAATCGATTTTTTATTTGAGAAAATAGCACAAAAACATCCAAGGAACTAAGTTTTGTCCTTTGATGATGTTGGTGGGGTTTTGTAGGTGCAAGCATTACAGAAGAAGATGCAGGATTCGAGCTCCATGTTGCAATGAGCTCTACTCTTGCCGTCATTGTCATAACGACGCAACGGTATTCTTGTTCAACCCCTTCGGTTTTTTTTTTTCTGGGTTTCATTTCAAAAATCTTATCTTTTTTTCTTCTATCTGACATGGGTCTGACTCATCAGAGCATGCTGAGCAAACCTCTCGATCGCCACGAACTCGTTCGCCAGGATGTTGAACATGTAAGTTTCCAACTTTATTGTCGTTTTCCACACTGCCTTCGTTGTTGTTGTGACATTAACACGAAATGATGGTGATATGGTTTTTTCATTGTGATGCCGTTTCAGGTTGTTTGTTCAGTTTGCGATACAGAGCAGCCAGTGTGTATCTAATACCTATTCCCAGTTTGATTTGGAACTGTATGTTTTTCTTTCTTTTTTTGGTGATATTGGTTTTCCTCTGTTATTTCTTTTGAAGGTTGCCCAAGTTTGTACGAACTGCGGTGTCAGAATGGGAGAATATTTTTGCAGCATCTGCAAATTCTTCGATGATGAGGTAAGGGGTCACTGAATGAATCTGTAGTATATGATTAAATTTTTAATTTTGCCTCATTAATATGATTGTTTTACTTTTACATTGGTTTCTTCGTGTATCTTGGAGATGAACATGTTTGAGATATGGAATTTGGTTTTTACTTCTATGGCTTGTGATTGTTAATCCTAGTGTTTTCCATTACACACTATGCAGACCGGGAAAGAACATTTTCATTGTGATGATTGTGGGATATGCAGGTGCGTTGGCTGTTTGTTTGAATAAATCCTCCCATATGTGCTAAGTCATCCAACTTTATGACATGCTACTAATTTTGGTGATGAATTTTGGAACAGAGTTGGTGGTCGTGAGAATTTTTTCCACTGCAAGAAGTGTGGTATGCATTCATTATCACATTACCATTGCTTCTCTTTGGAATCTTGAGTCATATCTAATAATCAATCACACATTAGTTACTAAATTTTTTAACAAATCAATTGCTGAATACTACTAACAGGGTCTTGCTATTCAAATGGTCTGCGGGATAATCATTTGTGTGTGGAAAACTCCATGAGGCATCATTGTCCCATTTGTTATGAGGTGCGTGCTTTGTTCCCCTCTTTCATTGTTTCATTTCTTCAATCAAAGAACGATTTTTTACTTTTGTGTCGTTAGAAATACAAAAGGGTCTTGCTTCTGACATGGCTTCTTTTTGTTTGTATAGTACCTTTTTGACTCATTGAAAGACACTGCTGTTATGAAATGTGGCCACACAATGCATTCTGAATGTTACCACGAGATGATAAAGCGTGACCAGTGAGAATTAACCATTCAACAATTCTTTGTTCTACATAACAATATCTATGCCTAATCATTGAATTGACTTGGTAATATAAATGGATCAGGTATTGTTGTCCCATATGCTCCAAGTCTGTAATTGACATGTCTAGGACATGGAAGAGAATCGATGAAGAGGTAGTTGGTTAAATTTAACCCTATAATGCTTTCTTTTCACTTGTTTTGTTGGCTTTTATGATGTGCAATTATCTGGTAAAGCTTATTTACATGAAAGAAATGATCTGCAATAATGATTTCTCACTTTTTTCTTGGTATATTAGATTGAAGCAACTGTCATGCCTGAGGACTATCAGAACAGAAAGGTAGATTTTTACTCATGTTGAATACATGCTACTTCTATTTATCTTCATTTGATTGCTTTCTGTGAAAATCTACAAATTAGGCATGAAACTTGCTTTTTAAGTATGAATACACCTTTTATAGACATGCTTATATATATCATGGTTCTATCAGAAGATTTAGAAAACTAAGCAGCATCCATTTCAGGTTTGGATACTCTGTAATGACTGCAACGACACAACTGAAGTTTACTTCCACATCATTGGGCATAAATGTGGTCACTGCAACTCATACAATACTCGTGCAATAGCTCCTCCTGTTCTTCCTCAATGACTAGATTCTTTTGATTTTGGAGACAGATCTTTTGATTTATGGCTCAATTATTGTAGAGCCTCATTTGATTCATCATCATCATCATCAAGATTAATGATGTATTGTGGCCTAAATTTTCTTGGTCTAGTGGTAATGTTATGAGCCACTAATTGGTCTGATACAAACATGTGTATATAGGGCAATGTGTTTGAACATCCCGAGTTGCTAGTAATTGTGCTTGCCAGTGATGTATTGAAGTAGGGGAATTGATTGTTTTTGTGTTATTGAACTGAATTTATTCATCACAATATTGATAGTAAGCGTGCTTGTCTTGCCATTATTGAATCTAATCAACACAACTCAATATGGTTTCTTCATTGCATGAATCATTTACCTTCCTTGTAATTGATTGTTATGTTGCTTCCTCAAGATTATTTTACAGAGGATTTGTGTGTGAAGATACTGTTCATTTATCCGTAAGAACAATCTCTTCCACCTTTGTACACGAGTTAATCTACATAAATCCTCAATAATGCAGAAAACAATACAATTTTTAGTGGTTAAGTTTGGTTGCTTCTGTGATGTTATATGAATCTTGTTTTTCTTGTGTTATGAGAACCATGATACTGGTACTGTCAATTGAATCTTGCTTGCTCTTTTTACTGCTCTACAATTTTTTTCAAAAATATGTTTCTATAGTTTTTTTCCGAATATTTCAATCACAAATCACCTTTTTTTAGGGAGCTCCCTCCCCTTAATTTTTTTAAGTGAAAATGGATTTTTAATATACTGAAATGACAAATATAGAAAGTTAAGAAGGTTTTTGCTAACATGCACTAATAAGCTATGTGATACAAACCCATCAAACATTCTTAAAGAAGTTTTTAACACGCATCACAGTGAAATCTATGACTTGGGGTGACACCAAACTAACATCAATTCTCACTCGTGGAATATATAATAAAGTAATGGATAAGTAATTAACCAAACTTATTGATTTAGTAAAGACCCCAAGACACCTTAACTAGGTAGTTTGTTTAAGTCTGAAAAGTTGAGGAAGCAGAAGCAGCAAGAGGAATGTTATCGATCCAAGGAGTGATATGAAAAGAGAAGCAGCAACTTGGTCACAAAATTTGCCAAATATATTGCACACTTTGTTCCAATGAACATGTGAGTTTCCTTGCAAGCCAAGTAGGCCAACTGCAATGGCAGCTCCATTGCTAGAGAAGAGCAAAGCCACCATTAATGTGTCGAACACAGTGATCACTGTCTCCATCCCTTTACGCCTGTTTCCAAGTCTCAACAACAGAGACAATGCTGCATATGCACATGCCATTGCATTTGCCCCCACAAAGTACCTAATACATGAAACTTGTGTCAATTGCATTTGCCATATTTCTGGTATTTCAATACAATAAATAATGTGATACATACAGATAAAAAAATGAAGTTTGCAATATTTGTTTAGCGGTATGAGAGTTGATGGTTAGTCTTTGTGATCGGCTCATACAAGTCCAATATAGTCTGTGTATTAAAGTTTTTTCGGACGAAGAGTTCAGATAGATATGTTCTTGTATAATGTACCTAATGATGGGTAATAGATTTTAAAATGAAATTATATGCAGTATGGTTTAGGTCAAATAGAACTGCTAAGATTATTTATGGGTACAACATGCTTTGGCAGAAACATTTTGGATATTATTTTTATAACAATCATTAACTCATTCCTCTCTCTTCAACATTATTCGCTTTCAGTATGGGCGTTTTTAACGTGTCAAACACCTAACCTAATCAACTTCGATGTCAATTTTCTTCCATCTGTTTTATTTGTATTCTAGTGTTTCTGTCTTCTCTGTAATTCCTAGAGAGAACACGTTTTTAGTTTTAGATATTGTTACAAATTTTCAATCATCTTGCACTACTAATCAAACGACACGGAATTTTAAAAAAATCATAATATTTTCTTAAATTCTTCATAATATTTGTAGACAGAATATATAATATTTGGTTGCTTCAATGAATTTGATTCACTGCTATTTTATCTACACAACTTTGATCTATCTATTAATTTGACAGACAAGCTTCAACAAAAATATCAGTATTATCCTCTTCAATCAACATGTAAGAACATTCATGCTAACAATACACTGTTGTATAAGGGTGCTTCTACAATTAAAACAGTAAGAAATCAACAAATTCAAATTTCAACAGCAACAATATTTAATTACTAACATTTTCTAATCCACTAAGTGCAGTGTAATTGGCATTGTTGGAATGAAGATTAACAGAAGAAAACACAAGACAGAAAAAAGTGAGGAATGAAAGAACATACACAAATGCAGACAAGTAATGCCACTTAGCAGCAACAGGAACATACAAAGGTGGCATAGATTCCACAAATTTGATTGGCACAATAGCTGTTTGTTTATCTGCCCCAATGACAACAGAAGCCACAAGAGTGAGTAGAATGGCAAAAAGCCTCAAAAACAAATCACAAGTTCTCACTACTGATCCACACCATCCTTTGGCATTGCCCTCACTCCCTTCCATTACATTCAAACTACCCTTTCTCTGACCCTCCATTCTAGTAACAAAAATGAAGCCTTGTGGTGAAGTGTTGGCCAAAGGGAAAATATATGACTTTAAATAGTGTGGGAAAAGGGAAGTTGGTAATGTTACTGATAAAAGGGGTATGAGGGTTTCATTCATTTATCCCATACAGTTTGTGTGGAATGGCAATTAAGGCGTGGAAAAGTATGCACATTTGTGACAGCATGGAAGAGTCACCATGCATAGCAAGAATTGAATTGATGCATTTATTACATATGTACTTGTATAACTCTACACTCCGCAAAATTTGATTTGTTTAATGTCAAATGGACAATCAACAGATGTTAGTACATTAAAAAAGGATTTTATATATTTTAAACAATCAGTGTGATCTTACGGCTGCACTATGAAGGTTGTCCTGACCAAGATATATCAAAATCATCTTGGCTTAAATGTATAAAACTTTACACAATTGGTAGGTTGTCCTGATCAAGATGTGTCAGAACCATTTTAGACTAGATATATCAGGACTATTTTGGAATAGATGCATGAGGACTCAAATTTGTATACATAAGAGAATTTGGAGTGTTTCTTAAGTTTTCAAAAGTGAGCTTTTAAGATTGGGTTATCTTTCATTTGTTTAAGCATAGTTTAGAATGTGTTCAAATTGATTTTAACACTATGCATTAGGTTGAAGTGGTTCTAAAATTTTGTAAGAATCATTTTTCAAAACTGAGAAATAGTTATTTTCATACATGACAAAACTCATGCGTAGTAACTTTGCTAAATCATGACTAAGTTGCATCATATTGCTACAAAAACGTAGGGCAACAGTTGCACACGCTACACTCCAAATCAGAAAAGCTTTGTCGAATGGTGACAATATTCATCCATCACCATGCATCATCTTGATGCTAAAGTATAAGACAACAGTTCCACACACCATGTGTGCCACTCTGATTATATTAATACCACTACCTTTAAATATGGCCATAATATATGTTCATATATGATATGACTTGTTAACTTCAAATAAAAGGTTTAGTTTTTTTCTATTTCATCAAACTATATATGTATCATATTTATAGATTATAACGTAAGCATGTTATTCATTTAATTGGTGTGTGAAAGATTGTGGGTTCTTTTGTTGCTTCTGGGGACGAGGATCTAAAAGTCCTAAAGCCTCTTTTGATGTCAAATGAAAAACTGAACAATGCAAAAACGACACTTGGTATGTAAAAATTAGATGCATTACTATGATTTTGTCGAATCCGTTTAGTTATTTCTCTTTCTCAACAACATCATTTATGAGTATTCTTATTCATTTTTTTTTTTGTTTTGTTTTCTGGCTCAAACATGCACGTCACAGATTATGATAAGAAGATGGTCCTTCAAGCAAACGATATTTCATTCGAAAGCATTGATGAGCATGGGCAGAGGTGGATGAACATCACCCATCCTTACAAATTCCACTCACTCACAAGTTCCGTGTTTGCTTTTAAATATTATATAATATTATTTCTTAAATTCAATTAAATTTCAAATTCCTTATATCCCCAAAATGGTTAAATTAAAATCAATAAATCATGGGTTTTTTTTTTTTTATTATGTAAATTGCTGATACACTCCAACTAAAAAAGAGGAGTATTATATCATCGGACTCAGGGGGGAGAAAGAAACATACATTTACTACTCTTTTTTGTAAGTACACCATAATTGCAAATTATAGTAGTAAATACTTTTATTTCTTATACAATTAATTCACTTTTCTTCTAATTAAAACTCAAACTGTGATGAATATATGGATTTTGTTTTAATGAGTACATTGAAACGATCATCTAACACATTTTCTACGTTCCATGCCCCATATTGAAGATGGAGAGGAGTATTAAAAAAATCAAAATACATATTTATTAGAAATAAGATTAAGGATATATATATATATATATATATATATATATATATATATATATATATATATAGAGAGAGAGAGAGAGAGAGAGAGAGAGAGAGAGAAAATACTCTTAGTTTTAAAACTAATTTTGTGAAATTAAATTAGTTTCAAAACAAATTATAATTGGATGAAATAACAACATTTTAAGAAGAAACTAAGTTAAAGAATACAAGGGAAATTCCCCCACACCGGAGAAATATTACTAAGCTAATCAAACGAATATTCATACATGATTGATCACAAGATGGTCAAGAATTTATCTAACTAATTTATACACAAAAATTATGCAGCTAATCATCTATGAAATTGAACCAACCATATCTCATATCACATATAAATATAATTAAAGTACGTTAATATGATACAAGAAGGACTTAAATAAAATTCTAAATCTTAAATGAAACATAGTCATATAAAAATTACTCATTACTTAAACTAAAATGTAAATAAAAAGTTATAAATATGCAGACCTATAAGGTAATTGCATTAAAACAAAGCTTGCAGGTAAATCTAAACGATAACACGACTCACAAAAGGTAAAATAAGATCGACCCTTGCATTCGATGACCTTATTGCCGTAAACCCATTTAAAAAGAAATAGAGAGATAGAATATGATAAATAGTTATTTGAATGAAGTCTAAAAAATGGATTTCAGTTAAAATATATTTTTAAATCTTATTCAAATAGAATGTGTAAATTTCGACCCAATTCCGAGCCGATAAATCCTGATAAAAAAAAGTACGCATTACTTCGAAATGTAACATTTCCAACCTCAGACGTGGAAGCAAGGGAAAGAAAGAATAACGAAGCCATGCATAAAACAATCCAATCAACACTTTGGTACAACAAGGGTTACACCCTCAAATCCAAAATAAGCACTTCATACAGAACCAAATCATATTCATGATTATAAGTCAGTCTATCAGATGTCAAACTCCATTCGAAAAAATTGATGGTTGTGACACAAGTACACATTGAGGATGAACTCATAATATTTCGAACACCTTATATAGGCTTGATCTTGAAGTGAAGAGAAATGAGAGAGAAGACAAAACACTTCAAATCCTGCAAACAGTAAATATAAAAAAAATAAACCAAAGGCACAGGTTGACAGAAGGAAAATCTAGCATTCATCAAACTAATGAGCAGAGCAACTGCTATTGTTTCCCAGAGTGTCCTCTACGAAACTAAAGATCACGGACTAAGCAAAATAATAACATATCATGAAGAACTATAAAACATTCAAAGCCATTGTTTAAAGCCTATCTTAACAATATTTTTGTTTCTTGGACATATAATTTCATTTGTTATTAGACCGCTATCGGACCACCCATTAATGCCTAGTCCCACGCACGAGATGTATATATCTCGACATAAGAGGGTGTGTTAGAAATCTCACATCACCTAGAGATAAAACTTTCATATTATATAAGTAGATGCAAACTTCACCTTACAAGCCGGTTTTATAGATTAATATCAGGTGAGTTTATTTCCAGTTTTTTTAGAGTTATATACTAGTAAAACTATCTTACCAATTTTCATAGACCCTCGTCAAAGGCTGATAGCTCTATTCGGTTTTTAAGCTGTTTTATTTTTCATTTGGGATTTTGAGGTTTATCTGATACCAATAACTGTACTTGGAAAGTATTTATGTTGTTGGGAGTCCTAATTTTAACCTAAATGCCAATAAATTCTTTCATAGACTCACTACTGAACAAATCAATGGTTGCTCATAAAACACTGGAATAATTTGGTCTTTCATAATAATTCAAAGTACTACAAATTGCATAACCACAAGACTGTTGTCTTTTGATCGAACCTAAAACCACTTTAAGTTCACAGCTGAATAGAAACGTTCTTTATTTCACTACAATTAAACATGTAAAATTGGCACAAAACAAAGGGCAAGCTATGACCCAGAATAACATTCCAGAATGATTCATGAAGATAACTTTTCTTAATAATAAACAAATAGATAAAATTTGTAACTCTAACATACTATTTGATAATTTCAAAGGCTTTCTGGATTTGAAAAAACAAGTGGATCATCAAGCGTAACTGATGCTCTGATATTTTATCATCATGCAACTGTTAGAGGGCAGCAAGTATAGCAATAGAAGTCATAAATTTTAGTTGCTTTAACATAAAATTACACTTCGTTTATATGCAAGTGAGAAATCTAAGAACTTAATGAGTTTGAAGCAGGGCAGTAAGATATGCACAATCTCTTTTGATATCATTGTATCCTAATGAATTGGGCATTGCTCAGTACATGCTTTCATATTTTCTGTATTTAGATTGCACATATCAATTAGAGATAGTCATACTGCTTCCTTAGATTTCGTACAACAATTAGTTTTGGAAATTGAAATCCCAGCAACAGTGCCCCATGAAAAGCCCTAGAGTGAATGTATCTATTCAGATGGGTTTTTTCTGGAATCAACACATAGCACACTATTTGGTTTATTACAGCCACTACTCTAAACCGCAATAGCTCCTGTAGTGAGGAGGGGTTGCTAGCCACTAAAATGGCTAGCAAGGACCTTCAAAACATGTTTCACCTTGTGGAATAAAGCTTCAGCTCAAAAGTTAGCTCTCCTAAGGAACAAGATTCCGACATAACAATTTTAACTCGGGCTGAGTGGTGGTGGCAGAACTGAAAATGCTTTGGCAGGCTGATTACCATCAAGTTTTGTTAACAAAGCAGGTTAATTTGTACAGGATACCGGTTTTCTTGGTATGCACACCAAGCTTTAAGCATATCCATGATAAAATTCTGACAGTCTTATGTGTACTCTTCAGGGACACAACCTAATCTACTGCACTTTCAGAAAGTGACTCTTGAAAGCAGCCAAACAAACACATAGCATGTTTGCTTTTCCATTAGGAGGGAGTCTAATGTACATGTGTTTGGAAGAAACTAGTTTCCTTCAGGCCAAAAAACGTCTAACAAACTAGTTGCCGATAAAAAAAAAAGGTCTAACAAACAAAACCTTTACAGTCTGTTTGGATGTACTTCTGCACAAGCAACTTCCACAAGAAAAACATATGTCTACTTTAAAAATCCGATTTTGGAGAAGCCAAACAAGCGAGATTTTACATATTTGCTTATGTATAAGCTAGGTTTAGCATAAGGAAAAGATTATGTATAAGCCAGGTTTACGGAGAAGTTCTCCAGGCAGCCCTTAGTCATCCACACCTATAACCCGCCCATACAATTAACACCATGTTTGCATATAATATTCCGGTAACAAAGCAATTATTTAGCCGGCGCACTAAATTCCATTTCACTTTATTTTTCCTAGATATCTATAACCGAATTTCAGAAACTGAAGTAAAACCCTAGCAGCAACAGAATGATATGAAAATGGGATATGTGAGTGACCTGAACAAGATAGTAAAAGATGCGAAGGCCTTCCGGATCCGCACTGGATTGAACGTCGACGAGAGACCCGATCTTGGAAGTTGTGAAGGAAATGTGCTCGTTCCCCATGACAATCTCGAGCTCCTGGCGTCCCACCCGATCGGGTTCCGGCCAGTTGTTGTCGTCCTCCTTCATGATCTCGCTCTCCGCGACTATTCGGCGGCACTCACGCAAAACGGCGGGAGTGAGGTACACCTCCTTGCGGATTATTGTGTCGTTTTTGTAGTTGGAGTTGTTGGCGTAACGGAGCTTGCCGTCGGGTCTGAACTCAAATTCAAGAAACTCGTGGCCGAACTTCCCCTTGTGCCCCACGTAGTATCTCAGGTAGAACTCCCCCTTCTCCTCTTCGCTCCCCATTTTTCAGACCACAAACTCCAACTCTTTCTTCTTCTTCTTCTTTTCGCGCTTCTTTCTCTTCTTTGCTATGCTATGTTGTGTTTTCCTTCCACAACGGATTGAAACTGATTGAAAGAGGGAAGGAATGGCTAGACTAGGTGGAAGTGGGATTGCACCCTCTATACGGTGGCGTTTTGGGGATTTTGGCCAATGGTTCACCTTTTTACTCTTCTAAAACTAAAATTATTGCTCATCACATAAAACAATTAATTACTTCTTCTTTTAAATATTTGTATAAACTAACCTTAATTTATGGAAGATTTATTTATTTTTTACTATTTTCTTGTTGAGAAAAACTTATGAGAAATCAAAAGAAACTTTAACCAAATTTTATAAAATTAACTTAACTTATAAGATAAGAATTATTCCATATATTAGTTTTAATAATATTTTTAATCCATTATAAAAATTAAAGTTTTTCAAAACCATATACCTCATCTGAAATAAAGGTAATAACAGAGTATATTAACAAACTCATACGTACAGAACTTATAAATTGGAAACAGTACTTAAAAATGAGAAAAAAAAAATCTAGACCATATAATTAATGATATAATGCTTAAGATTGAATTTTATTTAATAATCACACAGTTGCTCAACAAATTAATTGATTTTATTTTGTAATTGTATGACCTACCCTTTTTTCACATCTTCACAAAAATTATATAAAATATTGTAGGATAATAAACCGGTTAAATTTACTGCAATCTTATACAACAATTTAGACATTGATGTCTAATTTATTGAAAGTCCAACTCTATAGAAATAATTTAATCAACATTACAATTTGATTAATTTATTGTATACATGTAAGTGCAGATCAGTGTTGGTCAGCATTGATGAAGAAAAACATGAATTGAAACTTTTTGTGTGGTTGAAGTGAGCATGATTAAGCACTTGAATTTAGCCAACAAAATCCAGAATTCATGATTAAATTAATTAGGGCTTTGACTATGAGCATATGTTTACTAGAAGTCTGGTAACAGCTAGGACTAGGGTTCGAAATCTAATAAGCAAAATATAAAATTGATATTCACTTATTTCCACATTACCGCTTTAGGGTTTACAATTATATATTGCACTTGCATTTACTTTTCTACAATCATTTCATATTTATACAATTGTTATTTAATAACTTATTTTGACATTTATGTAATTATACCTTTATAACTTTTATTTTAAATTGATATGAAAAAAAAACAGATATATATCTTCTGACATTTAATAATGTCATTTTCTTTAGTGTAATGTTTATTTATTTATTTTTAAATCTAATACGTAACAAAATTAAATATATTCACTACCTTATCATTCCCTTACATAAACATAATAGAAAGTTGGTTAACATTAGCATAGGCTTAGATTTCCTGTTCAATCAATTTATAAAGAGAGATAAAATTGAGATTCTTGTATTCTTGTTTACTTAGACAGAGCAATGGAATATTTTTAAGTGTAAATATGTTTTTTATCTCTTAATTTTTAATGAAAATTAAAATTATTTTTTCTTCAAAAATTTTGTCCAATTTAATCTCCTAAATTTAAAAATATGTGTATTTAATCATTTTAACCATATTTTGTTTAAGTTGATTTGACGTTTCAAATACGGTTTATGATAATATTGGAGTTAACATTGAAGTGAAAATGTGTTAAATAGTGTAAACAACTCAAATACTACGTTTAAAATCACAAATAAACTTAACAAAATTTCGTTAAAAAAGACTAAATTCATGTATATTTAAAGTTGAGACACTAAAATTTTAAAAATAGACTAATTCCAATTTTCATTATAAGAGACAAAAATATATGAACCTTTTTTTTAAAGTTTATTTGCATATGTATAATTAAACACATATAAAGTATTTAGGTTTGATTAAGTTTTTTTAACATACATATGGGATGAGATACCAAACATATCTTAGGTTTCATGAAAAAGGGTGGTAGGTTTCTAGATGCTATTGGAAATATAACTCTTTCTAGGTAGGTCAAATAATTTCAGAACAAAGGGGTTAGTGAAAGGATAAAACAGTTTTTTTTCTTAAAAACCTACCCTTCTTCTAAATCTAAAACCTACCTAAAACGGGAGAAAACCATAAAACCTACTAGAATCAATAGAATGTGGACTATCCACACTCAATCTATAGGAGTCCACCAATGAATATATATTGAGCTGAAATTAATTGGCACCAAGTAGGATTCAATATAAAAAAATAGGTTTTAATGTCTCTTTTCAATTGATTGTTGTAAAAGATAATGAACTTATTGACCATTTATGATTGCACGATTTTAAAAAGATATATTAAAACATTGTTAGTGTTGAATATTTTCTAAGCAGAACACTAAAGTTTGATTAAGCATTTGAAAGGAAGTTAAAACTAACATTCAACTTTCCATCAAAGCTGTTAAGAAAATATGAATAACCCATCTTAGTAATATTCTGGTCATTGTTTGGTAAATGTAAGCCAACATTTGTTTTGTACCTCAAATTGTGTAATCTTAACAAGGTTCAGTTGCTAACATTTTACGTATAAATTTAAAACCAACTTAACATAAAATCTCTTTGACAGATAGAATTTAAAAAATACAATTATATGTGAATGATATCATGTCATGTTAATGTTATTAGGAGAAAGACTGAATCACATGCACAACTAATAAGCAACTGTTGAAACCATATCACTTAGTCTGCAGGGAACTCCAACTCATTTGCTTTTATATCTTTTTGATTCAATTGGCTTCCCACAAAGGCCAAATCCATCTATGTATGTGTATATAAGGAAATAGATCATTTCATTGCACAATTATCTCCACTCTGCATCTCTCAAAGTTGCAATTTGCAAGTCCCACTAAGTCTACTCAACTTCAGTACTCACCTTGCTGATAAGCACCACTCCATGGCTTCTACAGACATTGAGTACAAATCATCTTCAACTCCACCCCCTCCGGCTGGAGTGGATTATTTTAAAGTTGATGTAATCCTCAGATTTCTGTTATTGGCGGCATCAGTGGTGGCACTTGGAGTGATTGTCTCCAGTGATCAAACTGAGGTAGTGTTCTTCCAAGGTACCCTTGTACCTCAGCCAGCCAAGTTCAAACACACACCAGCTTTTGTGTAAGTTGAGAATCATTCAAATTCTTTGCAGCTTTACTATTTGTGGTTATTTGTAATATGGTATCAAGTATCTTCATACAGAAGAAGAATCAATGGCAACAAGGAATCACTGAGAATATGAAGCATAACAACCTTAAGATAAAAGTTTCCCTTCACTACTTTGTTTTTTGTTAAATTATTGAGCTCTGGGAGATAATTAGAATGGAATACAATGGTCTTGTTTGATCAAATGGCTTTATTACCTGCTTTACAAACACAAGGTCAAGTTTTTTCTCCTTCCTTCTCTGTGAGTATACGTTTTGTTTTTTTCTGTGTTATGCTCTTTTCAAGATGTTCTTTCTGGTTTTTTAATTTAAAGGTCCTAAGTCTCCATTCACATAAATTTGTTATGAAGGCTAGTTATCTTTGTTTTTTTTCTTCTCTTTGTCAAATACGTCTTCTAAAGATCACTTAATGAGAATTTTACCTCGACAAATTGATATGCATGCAGATATTTTGTGGCTGCATTCAGTGTCTCTGGCCTCTATGCCCTTGTTTCTGCTCTAGCCTCTATCGCTGTCATCCAGAAGCCAGAATTCAAACTGAAGTTCCTCCTCAACTTTATCTTCTGGGATACAGTAATTGATCAATTAACTTTTCTTTCCACATTGCTATTCATCTTATTTTCTTAACTTTCTTGCTTTACATACAAAACCAAAATAAAGAAATTATGATAAGTTGTTCACCATGACTTGGTACAGCTAGTACTGGGGATAATAGCCTCAGCAACAGGAGCAGCAGGAAGTGTAGCATATATTGGTTTAAAGGGAAACAGTAATTTGGGTTGGATAAAAGTTTGCAATGTCTACGACAAGTTCTGTAGGCATCTTGCTGGCTCCATAGCTGTGGCTTTGTTTGGCAGCATTGTCACTGTTCTGCTCATCTGGCTTTCAGCTTTCACCATTCACAGTCGAGTTCCCAAGTAGATGGAAGGAATACGAACCATTCAGCATATACATATGCATTCAAGAGCCGCATTGTTCACTAAATCAGTGTGTGGAGTTAATATTCATAGCTTGGTGTGAATACCCTTTTCGTCTTTGTGAGTTTCTTCTAAGGTGTTGACCATATGTGAAAATGGATGATAGGAACACATTCTTTTCACATATTCTTTGTCATTGAAGGAAATTCATGTGAGTCTTGCTAAATGATGCAGTTAGACTCCATATTCAGCAAGTTCATATGAATTCCATCTAGTAATAATGAACATATTGAAAAGTTGTGTCAAGTAATGTGCATCTAGCATTTCTCCCGTTTGTGAAGTGTAAACGATGTCTCCATGGACCCAGTTGTATTTTTCATTCTATTTGTGCTGAAAAGAATTATCCGATTATCTTTCTCCCTCAAAAGCAAAAAATGTTTATCACTAATCAATCAAGCACAAGTGATATGGTTAATGCTTCTAAATTTAATTGTGCAAATCCTACTCCCCTAGCCTGCTTTAAAATAGGGTTTAGTACATCCATGTTCATATATTGAACATTAAAGTGACAATAACAATTAGGCATGGCGAATTTATGTAGTAGTATATTTAAGGAAATATAACACTACATTCATATGCAAAACTAAAATGAACTTGGTTTTAGTACATCAAACTCAGCTGCCAAAAGCACTAAACGATTTATTGACAGGGGAATGATAGTGCAATTCGATTTAAGAATGAATCTTCAACAATTCATTTCTAGGGACTTGAATTTCTTTCAGCAGTGTCTGAACTTGAAATATTACAATGACTCTAGCTGAATACATGCATTTACAGAAACAAAACTGGTTTCTCTATTAGCCTTATTGTGTTCATACATATCTAACCACAGCCGTCTTAAAATATTGTTTGCTCACCTAGCTCTTGACCAGCCATGCCCTCCCTGAGAACCCTAGCAAAAAACTCTTCCAATGTATCATTCCCATAGCTGGGTGTCTTCTCAGCACTATACTCTCCTGTCTCAGGATCCAGAACCAACATACTTTCTGCCGCATAGTACCTTCCAATTTTCCCAAACTCAGCAGCATCTTCCAGTGAAGGAAAGACTTTAACCAGAAAGTCAAGAACCCCAATGGCAAAATCCATTATTCCTATTGGAACTTTCAAGAATTTTGGCTCCTTCCCCAAAAGCCTAAACAGCATCTCCCCTTGTTCCAGTGGTGTCAACGCCTTTCCAGGCCCTCCAATTGGCAACACCTTGTTAATCTTATCCTCACTAAGCACACAATCTACAATAAAAGAAGCCAAATCTGACTCACTCATAGGCTTACAAGCACACAGTTTCCCATCTCCAAACATGACATATGGCTTCCCATCCTTCACCAACTCAACCTGACCTCCCAAACTCTTGAAAAATGCTGTTGGCCTCACTATACTATAACTGAATCCACCATCCTCCTCAGCTAACTTCATCAACTCATCCTCAAACTTCAACTTGGCACGCTGAAACTCAAGGAGGGGCTTCTGCACACATATTGCTGAAAGCAACACAAAATGTGAAGCCCCTCGTTTTCTTCCAGCAACAAGGCTATTCCTTGTTGCCTCATAATCAATCTTCCAAGAGTCCTTCACCCCTCCATTTCTACTTGCAAGGCACGACACCACAACATCAAAAGAATTACCCAAGCTGTTCAAAGACCCTTCCAAAGCATCCAGATTGGTCACATCCGAGAAACACACATTGGCCCCTCTTAACTGATTCAACGTCTGATCCTTGTCAACACTACCCCTAATTCCACTCCTCTCTCTAGCAATGGCTGTGACGTTGAACCCTCTCTTGACCAACTCTCTCACCACATACTTTCCAATGTACCCAGTTGAACCCACCACCAAGACGTTAACATCTTTAGGACTTTTGCTCCTGTAACTTGATGGGGCGGTCTCAGTGGGCGGAGATGGCGTCAGAGAGGCAAAAAGTTTGAATCTTTCAGCGGTGAACTTAATGGGGTGGTGTGGTTTCCGATGCTTAACTGAAAATAGGTTGATGAAGCGAGGAGAGTCCGACGAGAAGGTGAAGGAAAGGCTTTTTTGATGGTTCAGCGAGATGAAATTGGAAGTGTAGCAGAGGGACATTTTGGAAGTTAAGGAGTTTACAGAGAGATTAAGGAGCAGAAAAAGAGTGCAAAATAGAGCGAAGAGAATTGTGAGGTGGGAAATGAAAGAGGAAAGAAAGTGATGATGGTGGTTAACTTGGTAATGAAGTGGAAAACTGGAAATGGTGAGAGAGAGGAAGGAGAATCCAAATGGATGGTGCCGATGAGATGACGTGGCTTTTCCAGTTGCATCCACTATCCAATAGGATACACTCTTCTCATATCATAGCTATAGCAGATAACTTTTTGTGAAATATACCCTTATTGGGTGTTTATGAACACAAATTGTTTGATTTGAGTTTAGGATAAAGATTTAACAAAAAAAAAAGTTAATTAAAACTAAATCAATTGTTAATTGATATAAATAATAACTATTCGACTAAGCCTTTTTTTTTTAAATCACAATAGTGATGCAGTTATTATTATTAATGAAATTGCTTTTATTTAGGAAAAAAAGAAGAAACATACGCAGTGTAAGATGTGATAATACTTAAAAATAGTAATCCATAAATAATAAGTATTATATATAAATAATTTATAATATTTAAATTGTAAAAAATAAAGTTTGGAGCGTATAATAATCTTCACATATAAACCATTTATTCTAAGAAATTATGGTTTAATAAATTTAAAATATAACAAATAACGAAATTAAAATGAAAAAAATGTAACAATAATAATAATAATAACTTTAAGAATCTTATTACAGTGGTGGTAGGGAGTGTTTAGTTTAAGTGAGATTAACCAATTTAAAATTCTAACAAAATAACACCATCAAAACTAATATCTTTCAAGTGATTAAAAATATTATTTAAAAATGAAACTCACTATTTACGATAAATAAAATAAAAAAATTATTTACTATAAGCACAAAAAGTAAAAAAAAAATGTAAAGATATTCACAATAAATAAATGAATACTTAGATTTTAAAATTATATATATAGACACACACATATTATTTGTATTTTTTAATTTATATACCTTTATTTAATATGTTACTACATATTTTAAACCCTATATATAAAAACATATATAGCACGTTTAAAATCTAGTTTTCATCTAAATCTGGAAATGCACTCCTTCAAGTTTTTATCACCCCCACAACAGCAAGGCCAACATTCATTGTCAAGTACGAATTTACAATAAAAAAAAAAATGGATACCAATCAATCTATAAAGTGTTTGTGATTTCGTATAGAAGTGATAAATGATAAGTCATCACAGAGAAAATACTGCGTGAAGAATCAAATGGTCTCAAGGAAATGAGCAAAGCTAGAGTACTTTGGCTCCCACCCTACTTCTTGGCGGGTTTTGGAGTTGTTTAATCTCTTGCCTAGAGGATCATCAGTTCCTGCAAAGAAAATGTACAAAGGCTCAACAATTCTTTGACAATGACGAGTGACATTGATAGCATATCACTTAAAAATAGATAGAAAAACAGGTCATCATGACTACCATTTTTGTATTAATGCAAGATTATGGTTCCTTAATCTACTACTGGTTTTCAATCTCAAACCAACCAATCACAAATAAAAAGAGTAGTTATTTATTTACCTGTGAATTTCTCAAACTTCTTACTAAATTTCCCACTTTTGTATACTAGATCCATCACTTCTTGCCTGAACAACACAACATTTAGAAAGGGTCAGGGAGAGAAAGGAACAAATTTAAGATAGGAAGAAGCAATTACTGTCTCCATGACATTAGTTGCATACTCAAGGGATAGAATGTAATTTAACCTGGATAAGGGATGATTATCACAACCCAAGAAAATCCGCTCACGAAATTGTTTCTTCAAAATTGCAACTGTGAGGGAAGCTGCATCCTGGTTCGGAAAGCGGCACATTAAATAACCTAATCAACTTTCCATATTAACGAATACTGAATGACCATCAGAAGATTACAATTGCAATGTTTTAGTTTGTTAAGGAACTCAAATTGGTCTCATGGTGAAATGCCAAATATGAAACAAAAGATGTAAGTGCGATGGGAAGTGAGAAAGCACGTGAATGAATGAAACATCTATTGGCTTAGATGGTAACCCCCATATACGATGAACTTCAATATCTTTATGACACGATGTATGTTAAAATGAACACTATCATGTTAATTTACATAATGAATAAGATGGGTTGAAATTCTGACCTCATAGTGAATTAGATTCAGGATGTGATCAGGGCGAGATTCAACAATCCCCTTCTCTAACCAATAAATATGTGGGCCTTTATCTACTTTGTTTAAAATTATGTCAAGGTTGGAAGCAGACAGTAGACATAAACATAATAGAAATAACCACATAGATAAATGGGTAGTAAGAAAAATCCTGGTAAACAGGATTCTAAAAAGGATATATAAAGTCCAGACAGTCTTAAAACAGAACCACCAAACTCAAGCACTATCTTTTCAGCCTTTAGAAGGACATCGGTCCTGGGGCTCCTCCCTATTGGCACTACTGGACTATCCTGCACATAAATAAATACATAACCTTGAGAAAAAGATACATTGTTGACACACCCACGCCTAAAACATGGAAAACAACAAGGACTGCTATCAACATTCACTGTAAGCGTTATAGAGTGTCCTCAAAATTCCAAAAAAGACTCATTAAATAAGAAACGAAAAGTTACACAATTCTGTCACTTTTAATAAATCTTAACAAGCAACAGAGAACATATTTGAAAGCGTATGACGGGAAGTGTTAACTCTATCATTTCTCTTCAACAAAGTTTTGAATTCAAAGATGAGGAAAACAAGTGATGTGTTGGAGAGAGTCTGTCAGCTTTCTTCTTCTACAATGTTATGCATCTAAAGATGAGGAGGACAAGTGACGTGTAAGAGAGAATGTTAGCATTTCTCTTCTACAATGTTATGTATCTAAAGATGAGGGAAACAAGTGATGTGTAAGAGCGTGTGTTAGCCTTTTTCTCCCACAATGTCGTGCATTTGAAGATGGGGAAAACAAACGATTTGTCAGAGAGCATCTTAGCATTTCTTTTCTACAATGTTAAGCGTCTAAAGATGAGGAAAACAAGTGATGTGTTAGAGAGAGCCTTAGTTTTTCTCTTCTACAATGTTATGCTTCTAACTAATAGGACCAATGGCACAAATTAAGCTATGAAAGAGTGTGAGACAACGATCAAAGAATGTTATAGACCAACCTCATCACACAATCCATTATCATTACAATCATATGGAGCAGAGCTTGATGTAAACAAAAAAGAACCTTCACCATTCCAGCTTGATGCAGCCAGCCTGATTGGTAGACAGTCCACCACATAAGTTCAGAAGAAAAACACAACTCGTAAACATGAATTACAATACCCATTTTATTTTCTACAAAAAAAAAAGTTTAATTTAAATTTCAACGATTAAGATTGCTAACCTAAGATCACCAAGGTAATCTGAGGATTGGTAAGGCGGAGCACAGAAAATGACATAGGGAAATTTATGGGAGCCTTTGGTCCATTCCAAAGACGGATTAATACCAATTTTAGACAACTCCTCATGATGATTAGTGGTTACTGTTTGTCCATAAACTTCACAACCTGGATATTCCTGCTTCAAAATAAACACATGTTATTGTCCATCCAATGTCATGTTGCTTTCGAAACTTGAAGATATTGTCATATTAGTCTCCGAACAGAAATAAATTAATAACAAAATTGAAAATTTAATTGACAATTACAGTACACTTAAACTCAATAAAAAAAAATGCAAGTTTATTGTTAACCTGGCGCCAAATTTGGGCGACCAAACGACCAAGAATGCCGGGACCGACGATCAAGAGGTGGTGCGGTGAAATTGGAAGAGAGTGAGAAGCATCGGAGAGTTGGAAACTGGTGGCCATGATGGTGGTGGTGGTGGTGGCGACGGCGGTGGTGGTGTTTAGGGTGAGAGGCGCAGCGAAGATAGATAATGAGTGGCGTTGACGAAGTGTCACTGTTAGCGTGTGGTGCAACTGTATGGGAGTGAAACAATTTGATAAGATTAAAGGCATTGATTGATTTGATGATATGATTGTGAAAATTCTGATACATAGGATTGAATTGGGTCATTCATTTGGTGTGAGGAGCCATTTCATAATCTTTGCTTCTCTTTCACCTCAAGTTATTTCACTTCTCACTCTCATGCATTTACGATGTTACTGTTACCCAAAAAACTCGATTTCTTTTATTACTTTATGATATTTACTGTCTGTAAAATAATCAAGACTGGTTTAGTAATAAATTATTGAGACTAACATATATTACTTTTTTTAATAAAAAATAAATATACATTACTTAAAGCAATGGTAGGTGCATGTAGAGTTTTTATTTTCGTGGTGGGTGGATTATTAAATGCACACTTAAAGAAACTACAATTACACATTCTTATTATCATAAATTAAATTGGACTTCTTTGGCATAAAAACTTCTTTTTGTATGCATCTTAATTAATTAGGAGCTGAAAATTTAGATTTCTCAGAATAAGGTGTATATGGTTAATATTAAAAACCACTACAAGGAATATATAATTGAATTCACCAAATCTATTATATGAAAAATCGCATTAAATTTAATAATACATACATGTTTATCTCTACTAGAACAGATAATGGATCATTTATAAAACTTAAGATTCATAAATATTTTAGATTAATGTAACATATTAATTTTTATACAAGATATAATAACGTCGTTAAAACTTACACTCCAATCTCCCAATATAATAATAGTTTAAGGTTCTTCAAACTAAATAAAATAAATATATATATATATATATATATATATATATATATATACTTTTTAGATAATTTTAAGTAAATATTTATTTTAACTTTTCCGGGTTTTTTGGAGTAATTTTCAGTCCATAGTAAAAATATAAAGGAATAATTGAAAAAATAATACATTAAAAACTAAATAACAGATAAACTAAATAATTTCTTCTTTGAAAAACATTACACGGGGTGCTACCTGAAAAAAAAAATTAAGATATTTATACGACGTTGATTACTACATAATTCCTATATTGTATATTGAGTAATAATAAAATCTTATCATCCAAACCAAATTAATCTTACTACTTAAAACTTTCTCTTTTCTTTTATAATTATTGAAATTTATCCCAAAATAACAGCTATTAAACATGTAATAAAACAGTCATTTAAAAAAATAGTTTTCATATGTGATATGTGAAGACAAAGAAGTTTTAATTGAGTTTTTGAATTTGTTTTCTTCTATATTTTGTTAATTGTTTTTAGATATGTTTTTGAAAATAAATTTTAGAAATATATAGTTAAAAGAAATATGTTATAATTAATTTTTTATTATATTTTAGAATATGTAATTTCATACCTAGAATAATAGTTGTTTTCTAACTACAAGTCTAAATCGCTCGGATGACATTTTGAGAGGAGGAAGAAACATTTTAAATTTAATAAACTAATATAAAAAAAACAATTATCTTAAGAAAAAGTACCTAAATTTTGCATAGTAGTCTTTCTGAATATATTTGTGAATATACAGTACTAATATAAAAATTAAAAGAAAAAAATATTGGGGTAGCTAGAAATATATTATAGTATTTGTTGGTACTATTTGTAAGCACGTGATTTGATCTTCCTTTATTTTTATCATAAATTTTGACCAACTTCACAATCCATTTTCTTCCTGAAAGCAATGTTCAAACCTCCAAGTTATAAACCACCAAAACAGACACAAAAAGTAAAACAAAACCTTATTTCCTACTACTACCACTCACCAATGTTTTCCAACAATATTTTATTTTATATTTTACTTATACAATAAATAAATTAGTTAATTAACTACTGTCAAAGGTCATTATTAAAAAGAAAAAAAGAAAAAAATAAAACTTTGGCACAGAGAGACATTGACACACCTCAACCATAACTCAGGGTATTATTTATAGGTACAGGTCTTTGCTAACCTTTTGGTTCTTCTTTTAGTCAAAATAAATACAGAAACCATCATGGATATGAGAGAGAAGTTGAAAAGGAAGGGAGATCCACCCTCTCACATTTTTTTTCTTTCTCTTTCTATCTCTAAAACATTCCTTTCTTTTCACTGATCTTTGAATCTGGTAAGACTCAACTTCAACTGTTTCTGTTCAACTTTGATCTTCCTCCATATCACAGTGCCAAAGGGAGAAAGAAAATTTAAAAAAGACCCACCTTAAGGGGAAAAGAAGGAACAGTGGTTTTGTTCTCTTTGACTGCACCACAAATTGTGGGGTGTCTCCAAATCATTGCTATCTCACTTTTGTCTGCCAAAGTTAGGGTCTTTAGAATTAGCGTTTGCTTGCACAGTCTAGCTTTTCGAGATTTATGATTAGGGTTTTGGAGGGGTGAATGGTTGTGGTGAGTGTTTGGATGACGAGACAGTGAGAAAAAATGTGGCTGGTGGTAGTGAGGGGAGTAAATGAGAAATTTTGAGAGATGGGGTGTGCGTTTGGGAAAGAGTCTTTGAGGGAGGAAAGGAGAGGGGAAGTGAGAGAGGCAAAAGCTGAGGTGAGTAGAGCAGAGGTTGTTGAGAATGAGAACATTGAGAAGGAGAAGGAGAAGGAGGGTGAAAGAGAGGAGAAGAGGACAAGGGCAAGGGGAGAGAGGAGGCGATCTTCGAAGCCGAAGCCGAATCCGAGGTTGAGCAACCCACCTAACCATGTTCATGGTGAGCAGGTTGCAGCAGGGTGGCCCTCTTGGCTCTCTAAGGTTGCCGGTGAAGCCATCAACGGATTGACGCCCCGGAGAGCTGACACCTTTGAGAAGCTTGATAAGGTGAAGAACATCTTGGATTCACTCAACAGTATTTAATTTTGTTGCGAATTATAGTTTGCTGATATGGTGATATGTTCTTGCTGACTGGATTTGATTTTTGACAATGTGTGAGCTCTTGTTATCTTCTCCATTGCACTTTTCCTTCAACGAGGTGTTGATGTTGTTGTGTTTCCCTTTTCTGTTTTAACATAGTATGGGTAATTTCCCACTTTAGAAGGGTTTTTTGTCATCTTTTTTCAAACAAGGGCAACTGGTAAAGTAATAATTTGGAGTTTAGCCTCCTTTTTTTTTTTTTTTCCTGGGGTTGGGATTTGTAAATTTAAAAACCTTCCAACAAATTGTGTAAAAGTTATTTCTCCTCGCTACTTGCCTGACAAATATTAAATCTCTTGTTGGTGATTTTGCTATCTTTCAATCAGATCGGGCAAGGTACATACAGCAATGTTTACAAAGCTAGGGATTCTTTGACGGGAAAAATTGTTGCTCTAAAGAAGGTCCGTTTTGACAATTTGGAGCCTGAAAGTGTGAAGTTCATGGCTAGAGAGATTTTGATTCTCCGTCGTCTAGATCATCCCAATGTCATCAAACTTGAAGGCTTAGTGACTTCTAGAATGTCGTGCAGTTTATATCTTGTATTTGAATACATGGTGCATGATCTGGCTGGACTTGCCACAAACCCGGCAATTAAGTTCACAGAATCTCAGGTATTGGTGTGTTTATCTTTAGTTTTAAAATATATGATTCAAAAGTCTTTTACATTTTATTGTTATTACTTACTTGAGCTGGACCTTATTATATGTTTGTATCTGGGTATTTTAGGTAAAATGTTACATGCATCAGCTATTTTCTGGACTGGAGCACTGTCACAACCGTCATGTGCTGCATCGTGATATAAAGGGGTCAAACCTTCTTATTGATAATGATGGAAATCTTAGGATTGCTGATTTTGGATTAGCTTCCTTCTTTGATCCTAATCACAAGCACCCTATGACTAGTAGAGTGGTTACATTATGGTATCGACCTCCAGAACTTCTTCTTGGGGCCACTGAATATAGTGTAGGAGTGGACCTCTGGAGTGCTGGCTGCATTCTTGCTGAATTATTGGCTGGAAAGCCTATTATGCCTGGTCGAACGGAGGTAATCTCTATGGTGAATACATTATATAGATTCTGTTGACTAATCTATGAGCAAGATTTTGTTGTCCAAGGCTTCTCAATTTTCGTCTACTTGTTCGTGATATTTGTGCGTAGTATTTTACTAATATAGTTAGCATGCTTCATATTTTGTAGGTGGAACAACTACACAAGATATTTAAGCTATGTGGTTCTCCTTCTGACGAATATTGGAAGAAATCAAAGTTGCCACATGCTACCATTTTTAAGCCCCAGCAGTCATACAAGCGGTGTATTGCAGAGACATTTAAAGATTTTCCTCCATCATCCCTGCCACTTATTGACACCCTTCTCTCAATTGATCCAGATGAACGTTTGACTGCCACTGCTGCGTTGCATAGTGAAGTAAGATAGTAATTTAATTGAGTAAAGGTTGTAAAGTCGCCTAATTTCTTATGCTTTTATCATTTTTTTCTTCCATGGCCATGCTACAACTGCATAACAGAACACCTTTTGTCATATTTATATTCCAATGCAAGAACCATGAATATATATATTCCATACTATACCAGCAGAGGCCTTCTTAGATAAGTTGGATTTTTTTCTTCATTTCCCTATTGCACATTTTTTTAGTTAACGTGTTTTTGTTTTCACTCATAGCTAGAACAAAATATACCATGGAGAAAGAAGAAATTTATTAAGACAAATAGAAAAAAGTTAACAATAGAAGGGAGATTTAGGAGCACACTTTATCACTTTCAAAAAAAGGAATACACCTTATCAAGAGAACGAATGAGAATCATCAAAAGAAAGAGAAAACCTACTCAAAGAAGCTACACAATCGTTCAAGTCATGCCCATTAAGGCTCTGTATTATGCTCCACCCAAATGCAACATACAGTGCTCTCTGCGCATCTTTCTGCTAATTATTTAATTAACATTGGTGTTATGAGTGTCATAACACTGGAAGCTCTGAAATTTGGTTCCATTATTGTCCTCTTTCTCGAACATGTCTTGCATGCTTTTATGAAAATGTTCGTCTTGTAAGTGCATGATTGTGGAAATTCTAATAGGAAGAAACAAAAGAATCTTCCAGGTTCTAGTTGCTGTCCAATTCACTTATTTAGCCATGCACTAAGGTTTATGTTCAACTTAAACTCTGAAACTTACGTAGTGTCCATGTCCTAGGTAGTTCCATTTTTGATTTGTCATCCTGTCTAGTTAGAGTATAATATTTCAAAAGTATTGAAGAATGGCTTAGCGAAATTGCTTGCTTATTAACAAGCTTTGACTTCTCTCTTGTCCTGGTTAATATGCTGAATTCAATTGCCTGATTGGCTCTAGTTTCCTGTGTCAATCTGTTGTGCTTGTGTACGAATTTACCAAACCTGGGGTATAGAATCCTTATCTAACTCAAGCTTACTTTAGTAGCATGGATCACTTTTGCTTTGATTATACCATAAAACTAGCAACTATGAACTTAAGCTTGATTATCTGACTTTCTGAGTTGCCATTGTTTTTGGTTGTTAAACAATGATCCTTGATTACGTAAAACTTGGTATGGAAATCATGGTAAACTAAAATTAACATTTCCATGTCTGACTGATGAACTACACTTCAATCAGTGGAGTGTTGACTTGACACCCCCTGAACAACCTTTTTTTTTTGTCTTCGTTCTGCATTAGAAAGGGGCTTGCTTCCTTGTCATAGTAAATGAAAGCAATAACTAGAGTGTCATGTGCTGTCAAATCAATTGTATAAAGTTTATAATTTGAGACGAATAAATTTGTGCTAGTGATCCTTAAAGTGTCTCTGAATTTGAATATAAGACCGTAATTTAATGTTATTTGGTTCTCTTTTGCAGTTCTTTACAACAAAACCATATGCCTGTGACCCCTCTAGCCTCCCAAAATATCCTCCCAGCAAGGAGATGGATGCAAAGCTACGGGATGAAGAAGCTAGAAGGTGGCTTAAATTACTTTTGGCATCTAAATGATATTTCATCAATGGTCGATAAAAAGCTTATTTCCATAAAAGTTACGAAAGTACATCAGAAGATATATATTTTTACAAGACAATATAATGCACAAAATTCAGTATTTAATTTCATCGTCATCTTGTAGATTGAGAGCAGCTGGTAAAGCTAATGCTGACGGTGTCAAGAAATCTCGTCCACGTGAGCGAGCTGGGCGGGGAGTTCCAGTTCCAGAGGCCAATGCTGAACTACAAGCAAATATTGATGTATGTTTGATAAGGCTCCTATTTCTCTCCAGCTAGTGTTACATATTGCTTGAATTATAAGTGATGAGTTAATAAATTATCAATTAGCTGCAATGGTGTAGGTTTTCACTTAAACACACATGAATATCTATTTCTTATTTATTTTTTCAATTGGCTGCAAGCAATTATGTAGAAGCTTGTTTCTTTATCCTCCTTATTTTCACAACTTATTAATTTATTCAGTTGATTTTGTTTCCATATTTAGAAGAACTTGCACAAGGCTATTTTGATATTGTTCCTGTCTAATTATATGTTGAATAAAGATATTTGCCAGCAGCCATAACTGGTATTGATCAAGTGCAGGCAGATTGAACTGTTCTGACACCATCTTTTTGAATGCTTTATATTTGTGGCTTTTGGTTGCCTTTAGATTTTGCATGTTCTGACACCATCATTTTGGGGCTATTGAAGATAATTGTGTTATGTGACAGATTTACTTTTATATAAATATAAGTGTGTTAATCTTTAACTCTTACTGTAGAGACGGCGGCTGATCACACATGCAAATGCTAAGAGCAAGAGTGAGAAGTTTCCTCCTCCTCACCAAGATGGAGCTCTAGGCTATCCACTGGGTTCTTCACATCACATGGATCCAGTTTTTGATCCTCCTGATGTTCCATTTAGTTCCACAAACTTCTCACAACCTAAAGCAAATATTCAAACCTGGTCAGGCCCATTGGTAGATCCTTCTAGTGGGGGCGCACCAAGGAGAAAGAAGAAACATGGAAAATGATGCCATCATATACCATCAAATTCATCAAAGCTGGACTTAAGAAAAACCAAGAATGCTTTAAGGGTCAAACAATATTCTTGTTGTATAACACCAATCATTTTTTACAAGTATTCATGATGAAGCTGCAAATCTTGCTGACATGATGTCTGCTCTCCAGTTGCTAAAAGCCAATGGCATTGGAGGTAAACCAAATTGTATTTTCCTGCTCCCTTTTCTTTCTCAAATGATCAGAGGTTTATTCTCTTTCTTGTATATCGTATTTTTTGTTTCTTATCAAAGTTCAATTAGGTTAGATGAACACCTAATAAATAGGTTTTGGAACAGTGTTGGCGGTTTATATTTCTTCTAATTTTTTTTTCATTTATTTTCTACTTTCCAGAAGCCTGTGAACTGTGCAGTACTTATACACAACGTTCTTTATGATTTTTGGTTTCTTTATGCAATTCCCAATTACAAATTTTGTCGATTACCTTAAAAGAAACATAGTGATACTGTCTTTTGACAACGAATACTGATATGGTATCTGTTATGTCTGCATTTGGATGGACGTGGTACTCGTATGTAATCTAAAAGTAAAATTGGAATTAAATGGTTTGTATAATTTAACATGTTTAAGTTTGAAGAAAACCCAAGATGTGATTGGATTGTAGTTGGTGGAATTGCAAAGTTTTTGTCTTCTATACACACGCCGTCATGGACTCTTTTTTTTCAGAGATGGAGTTGCTAAAGTTTCCACCTTTTGAAGACTCATCGTCTGCTAAAGCTTGTGCTTTTTCGTGAGATCAAACTTCCTGTAAGATGGAGTTGACCTTTAAATATAGAATGTTTAAAAATATGAAGCAAAGTCTATGGTAGTCTCTGAACTCGAAAAAATCTATGATAACGTGGACCTATATACTGTGAAAAATGCAATACCAATGGTTTGTTCGATCGAGTTACGAAACAATAAAGAAAAAGTAATGGAATATCTACAATCTATTGACTATTGTCCGCAGCATTCAGTGCAGAGAAATCAAGATATTAGAGTTACAACCGACACCAACTTACTTTTTTTTCCTGATTTGAATTGCTTTATTCTCCTTTTCCCAACTCATAATCCTACCACCTTCCCTTTATGTGGGGTTCATTGGGTCAAATCATTGTTTGAGTTGGTGTGGGATGAGACACAGGAACGTGCCTATGCGAATTCAGCTACCCTTCCACGTCAAGTTTGATCAATGATCATGTTCATCTCTTAACTTTCGTACACCAAAAAAAAGTTTTTCATTCATTATTGCCAAAACTTGTTGCCATTTAAAATTCATGTCTCCCCCAGCCACAGAAAAGGGTAGGTTGAATAACAGTTGTCTGAGTGACAGTTAGACTCCACTTTTTCTCTAAGGTGTTTTAAGAACACTGTGGCAACAACCAATCAGATATCTTGGTTGTCTATATATAAATTGCAAAATGTCTAAGATCCAACCCTGTCTTTTCCTTTAGGATAATTTAAGTGCGTGACATCCTCAACAATAGTAAATAGGTGTGTGTGTTTGGTTCATCTTCAGCAAGCAACGTAAGAATGAGACGACCAGAAGGAGCTGGGCCTCCAGAATATCCAGGTTCATGTCCCGGACCACCTTCGGTTCTTGGAAACTTCTTCAGTGGACTCTGTAGTACCATATCCTCTTGGTTGGTAACATGTTTCTCTGCATTAAGACCTACACTACATCAATAACAACAACTAACCTTAAATAATACTAAATCATGTAAACCTTTGCTTTTTCTTCTTATCTTCCTATTTACGATTTAAGAGAAACAATGCATATGCGTGCATTAATAATCCAGTGCTGCTTTCACAGTTTCTATATAGTATGCTGTTGTGGGTTGCTGCAAGATTGTTTCGGTGCACCACCTCAACCACCACCACCAATTGGAGTGGCTCCACCACAAGCTCAGCCTCAGTCTCCACCACGAGCCTCTGAACCTTTTCAGTCTCCACCTGACCCTCTAGCTGTTTCAATTGGACATCCTGAGTGGGCTAATAGTGGCCCACCGGGCTCTCCTAGGGGCAGTCCACCAGGACTTCCTCATCCTTATTGAGAATAAAAATCTGATTTTTCTTTTTTATCTGTTCCAACCAACTTCGTAAATATGGTTACAAAAATCAGATGAAGAAATGAAATGAACTACTTCTTAACCAATCTCTATTATTCTATTACAGTGCTTTCATGAATCCAAACATTAAAGCATGAGATTTTGACATCATATGAGATAAATTGAACATTTTGAAATATACAATCCATAATAATAATAAATAATAATAAATTTAAAATATATCACATGTTCAATTAAAATTGATTAAAAAGAATCAAATTATTTATAAATTGTATAACCTTCTATTAACTTGATTTCAGATCTCTATTCTTCTATTCCAGTGTTTTCATGAATGGAACCATTAGATCACGAGACTTTGAAATCATCTTTGCATTGAACATTTTAAAATATACAATTCATAATAATAATAGTAATGAATAATAAAAAAACTATTAACATGATTAGTCTAGTATTTATAATAGAATTTATTCACGTTAAAAAGGTTAAGGTTAAAAGAAACGTGAATTTTTAAAGTAGTCATGATTTTTTTAAAATCTTAATTAATATTTAAGGTAAAGTAAGAAAAAATAAAATAAAATGTGTAGGAGGTGGAAGTCATATTCATGTTGTAGTGACGTTTAGATGAAGAGAATGTGAAGGCCTTTACATGAATGATTCAATATTTGAATTGTATCAATGAATTAGGGTTGTCATCTCACTCGACACCTATATGCCCTACACGTCACGGACACTTGTCTGATGTTACCGTCCTTAAACGATAAGAAGAAAAATAAATGTTATATTTTTAATGTAAAATATGTAATTGTTTTATCCTATTTCTCATAAGTATTTTTTGGTAGAGTATAGACACAAGAACTAGTTGTATACTTCTCTACTTAACTGAAAGAATACGTTTCCTTGTTAATTATATCACATGCAATTATTTGAAAGTGTTTTGTTATAATGCTACTATTCTTGTATTTGTAAGATACTATACTTCTGATCATTTTACCATTCTATGATGGATTCAATCTCACTTATCTATAATTAGTATTGGTGACAATAGTTAGAATATAATTTCTAATCTTGATTTGAAGCATGAAATCTTGAGTTTATAAAAAATAAGATATTTGAAATAGTTATCATTTGAATATATTTTTATCATCTAGAATATATTGTCCATATTTTGTATCATCTACATTTATAGCTTGTACCCTCAATTTCATAACTTATATGATATAAATATGTATAGTCTATTTTTTATTTTTTTTTTATAGAAACAACATGTCTCACTTGATGACTTTGAATTAAATTCTTAAAATATAATAAAAAAACAGAAACAATTTACAACATCTTTTCAATCTAATATTTAGAAAGTCTAAGTGCTTTTGTTTCATACAGATTAAATCAATCTGATAATAGTTTAAGATAAATACTTAGTTTAATATAAATATATATTGATAAATTTTATTTTTAGTATAATAAAAAAATATTAACTTAACATAAAGTCTTTAATTTATTTACATTTATTAGTGTTTAATACAACAATTTAAAAAAATTAACTTTTAATGATTGTCACTTAAAAGAAATGGCAGTTTTAATTAATGTTCAATAAACTAATAAAGATTTTATATTTTACAAAATAAAAATTGCAGATGTTCTTTTAAAATCAATTACTATTTAAAATAATTTATTTTAATAAAATATGCATAACAATTAATAAAAACAAAACACATATTTTATTATTTTAATTATTAATAAAATTATAACAAAATTAATGAAATTAAAATTTATATTAAAATTATAATTTTTTATATAATATATTAATGTTTACTGTAAGAAACCTCCAGTTTATTCAAAATACTATATATTCCCACTTTAATCTCTTCATCCAAATTTTATGTATAAATAACTTATTTCTAATTTTACAATGTTTCCTATTCAACAACCTTTATTAAATGGGTACATCAACGATTTATTTCTATTCTTACAACGTTTTTTATCCACCCAACGTGTCTTAAATGAGTATTAATAGCATTAATTTTTGTTTTGTTTATATGGCAGCATCAATGTCACTGTCTTCACACTTTTTTTTAACATCTACCTCTTTCTTCTTTATTAATGAGATTTTTATTTATTATTACTTTTCACACCATGTTCACACTAATCTCATATTTAATATGAAGTTCTCCTACGATATGTAATATATATTTAAAAAAGTATTTTTATAATTATTATTTAAACTACTATATATTATTATTTTCTATATAACATTCTACTATTTACTTATATATCAGAAAAATATGTGTGCTTAGACACGTACTTTCTAGTAGTGTAATTCAAATAATGCATTTAAGTAAGAAAATAATAGCAACTTCTAAACCCAATCTAAACTACAAGACAAATTGTGAAAGGATGAAAATAATATATAAGAAATTTAAAATATGAACATATGAATTAGATAGAATAAATCTACAAGAATACCTTTTTCTTTTCAATTTTTTTTTTCTCGTACAAAATGAACCGATTGAAAATAAAGTACAAACAAAAGAAACATGTTTATCATTTTGATTCGGTCAATTTACCAGTCACAAAATTACAACATGCTCTTCAATTTTTTCGGCTCAAAGTAATTCTTCTCACAAAATCACAAATTTTGAAATAAAATAAAAAGAAAACGACAAATTAACCTCATCAATATTTTGTTGGCAAATACCTAAAAGAAAAGCAACTTAGCCTTCTTCTTCTCATTAACTATCACCGATTAATATTGATATATATGAAGCGTGTACGTTTTGTAAGGATCGGTGGTGACTAACACATAAATACTTTTGTTTTTATTAAACTTATTTCACAAAGACAAATAATGTTTGAAAAAAAAAATAAAACGTTTTGTAATAGAATGAACATTATATTTGCTAACCGATTCAAATAGAGATTTATTTTCAAAATTATAGAATAGTTTGACAAATACAAATACCTTTCAAGTATTCAAAACATATACCGCTTTTTCCTTTTATTTTATTAAAAAATATTTTTAATTACAAATTGATACTTAAATAAATAACAAAACAATGTAAAAGAAAAGTTATTTTTCTTAAAAAAAAAATTATTTGTTAAGTGTTATGTTGAAGTCAAATGAAAAAATTGGAAGAAGGAGGTCAAATGATTTAATTTAAATTGTAATTAAGAGTAAAATCCTAATAAACAAAAATATAAATTTGCTTTGTTACTTAATATATATTTTTTCTTAACTACTTCATTTTAATACCATTAATTTTTCTTATTTTATAAAAAATAATTTTTAAATGAATTTAAGATGAGAACTTTAAGTTTAATTTAACTTTAAAAAATATTGTAAAATAATTTTTAGTATAAGATAGTCTTATCTCTGCTAATTAGAAACTTCCAACAATTATAAATTAATTCTATATGTCTTAACTAATATATAACTTGCAATAAATCTAAAAGGCATGTGAAATTTTGATAATAATTATCAACATTGTCATAATAGTAAAAAATGTAAACATATACCACTTAAATTTTTTGTTTCAATACAATACTTTGATTAAATCAGTATAATATTTTAATTAAATTAATATGATTTTAGATTAAAGCCTAAGTAAATAATATTAAGTTGATATATAAAACTTTAGTAATTCACATCTAGAAAACCTTAGACTGACATATCATGATAACAACCTCATCAATCTGAGAAACAACAGTGTTAAAATCATACATGTCTATGATCACCATTATCCTCAGTAGTTTCTAGTACCACTTTCCATCATCATTTGTGTAAGTATTTCATCACCTTCACCTTATCCACAATAATTCAAAATCAAGAGACGTTTGAGGAGGATTTCGAACATATACAAGCTACAATGGCCACGTAAAAGATTTAGGTTCAACTTGTGTCACAATATATAAATATACGCAAAAAATAAACAGACACAATGTTAAGGTGCATGTTTATTTAACCAATAAAATGATGCTGTGTTGTGTCTACTTGCAAGATTTGTTTGTAACCAAAGCAATTTATCTCTTATCCACTCTGATCTGAGTCATAGGGGGAGAGATCCAAAACCAGAACTGCAGAAGCAGAAGCAGATCCTGAAACATGGACCAATGAACTGAATCTGATTCTGAAACTTAAGACCCCACACGACATGTTCCAAACCACACCACATAGAACATAATACATATAATACCATATATGACTCAGCACACACGCAGCATCGCCTATGTTTCATGTCAATCCACAACCTATCATTCATTCTGTGACTCTCAATTTTGTGTTACCACCTACTTTTCAACCATCCAATTCTCTCTCGCCATTTTTTTCTTGCAATCACATAAATTAATTAACACAAGAATATTTAATCAACAGTTAAAAGTTCCTGCTTAATTATTTCTTTTTGGATAACTGATGTACCTCTTTATGTCCCTGTGTCGGTCCCAAACATCATCTTTTGTATTTTTTTATTTTATTTTCAACATATTACCATGGCAAGTACACAACTATAAGGACCACAAATTAATAATTAAGTTTCCTAATTATATATTAATCAGCGTGTGTCAGCCTTACATCTAATTTTATCCAACTAATCTCCCACACAAGCAATTCTATTTAAATAATTTTTCATACTCATAAACTAAAATTAGATTGTGTATAAATTAAAATTATTTGCAGAAGTTGATATAACTTTTTATAAATGAACTCATATGTGAGCTATTTTATACTTATAAAATTAATTTATGTTAGTTTCTTGTTTTATAAAACTGATGATGATGATTTGTTTGGGGTCCTTAATAGTTTGCTATTTTCAATTTTATATATGTAAAACAAAATCAAGAATACTATTATGCGGCTCTACTTTGGTCTCCTATCACGTGGACACGTGGCAGCTGTTTTGCAGGTTTTGTTTTTCTTTAGTTTAATCAAAGGTCACAAAAGAAAAAGGAAAAAGAAAAAGCGCGTTTTAGCTTCCACATCCTTATATATGCATCTTGCCCTCAGCTACTTTTGCAATATTCATTATCTCTTCTTTCCTTGAATCCCATTATTTTCTCCGTGAATTCTGTTGCAAATTTTAAGCGGATATCCTGAAAAGACTAGATTTTCGATTGTTTCTTAAGCGGGTATTTTGGTGTGATTATTACCTTCTTCTTTCTTGTTGTTGTTGTTGTTGGCTATGGAGGTTTCGGTGATTGGAAGCTCTCAAGCGAAGCTCGGAGCCTCCGATTTGCCATCTAGGGAAGTGGGACTTTGTAATTTGAAGAATTTCAGGGTTGTGAACGATAGAGTTAGTTTTGGTCAGAATAATCGGTGGAAGAAGGCTGGGATAAGCTTCACTTTGAAGGCTCATCGGACTGAACCCGTTAGAGAGGAGAACAAGCGTTCGGCGCCTGGAACAAGATCCAAAACGGTGAGTTTTGTGTGTTGTTTTTCACGTTGTGTTGGGTTGAAGAGAGACTGGGGGAAATTGGGAATTTTATTTTGTGTTTGGTTCTGAAGGAAACGGTTAATTAATTAATTTTGTAATTTAGTTTTGACTTGAACTTTTTGTCTTTTAACTTTAAATTACACGAAATATCAAGGATTTCTGAATTATTTTGTTCAGTTACATAGTTGGGGTAAATAATGAAGTCAATCATTGAATTTGTCATCTGGTGAATTTGTGTGATTTTCCCTTTTTGTCTTCGAAGTGGTATTCTGGAAAATTTAAATCTTGATTCTTGACATCCTTCCTGGGAAATTTCCTTGATAATCCATAACCTAATCATCATCACTGTTAAGGGAGCTATGAGTTTTTTTTTTTTTTTTTTTTTTTTGGTGGTTGTATCCGAAGGGGATTTACATGCTAGAGGTTTACTAAATTCTAGATGTCAGTACTAAGTACTGCATCTGTCCGAGTAACAATTTATTATTCTACTTGAATCTCATGCAATTATTAACACATGCAGTTATCAACCTGGAGATGGTGTTAGAAAGTAACTGACATGCTTAATATAATATGTTGCAGGTAGATGGTGTTAGATTATTTGTGGGGCTGCCCCTAGATGCAATTTCTTATGATTGCAATTCAATAAACCATGCTAGAGCCATTGCAGCTGGCCTAAAAGCTTTGAAGCTATTAGGAGTTGAAGGTGTTGAGCTCCCTATATGGTGGGGAATTGTGGAGAAAGAAACCATGGGAGAATATGACTGGTCAGGCTATCTTGCTATTGCTGAGATGGTCCAGAAAGTGGGTCTCAATCTCCATGTGTCTCTATGCTTTCATGGGTCTGAAAAGCCAAATATCCCCCTGCCTAAATGGGTATCCCAGATTGGTGAATCTCAACCCAATATTTTCTTCACAGACAAGTCAGGACAGCATTACAAAGAATGCCTGTCCTTGGCAGTTGATGATCTTCCTGTTCTTGATGGAAAGACACCAGTCCAAGTGTACCAGGCTTTCTGTGAGAGCTTCAAGTCTTCATTCTCTCCATTCATGGGCTCTACGATTAAGGTAAATATTTTGCATTCCAGTACCAGATGTATTCCAATAGTTATATGGTCTTTCAGAATATACATGACTGACAATTTCCTCATCTGTTGCCATATTGCAGAGCATTTCCATGGGTTTAGGACCAGATGGTGAGTTACGTTATCCCTCTCACCATCAGCTACCTAGTAAAACTCAAGGAGCTGGGGAATTCCAGTGTTATGACCAAAACATGCTTAGCTTTCTCAAGCAACATGCTGAAGCATCTGGCAATCCTTTGTGGGGGCTCGGTGGTCCACATGATGCACCTACCTATGATCAGTCACCATTCTCCAGTGGCTTCTTTAATGATGGGGCTTCTTGGGAGTCCTCATATGGGGACTTTTTCCTCTCCTGGTATTCCAATAAGCTAATAGCTCATGGAGACTGCCTCCTATCAATGGCATCTTCTACTTTTGGTGACTCTGGAGTGACAGTATATGGAAAAATCCCACTTATGCACTCTTGGTACGGAACTCGATCTCATCCTTCAGAGCTAACCGCAGGGTTCTATAACACAGCTAACAAGGATGGCTATGAACCAGTTGCACAGATGTTTGCTAAGAACTCATGCAAAATGATATTACCCGGCATAGACCTTTCTGATGCAAAACAACCTAAGGAAAACCATTGTAGCCCTGAATTGCTGCTTTCTCAAATTATGGCAGCTTGCAGAAAGCATGAGGTGAAGGTTTCTGCTCAAAATTCTTCCGAATCTGGTGTTCCGGGGGGGTTTGAACAAATTAAGAAGAATCTATCTGGAGATAATGTATTGGACTTGTTCACATATCAGCGAATGGGAGCATCTTTCTTTTCTCCAGAGCATTTTCCTTTGTTCACTGAGTTTGTCCGGAGCCTTAAGCAACCGGAAATGCACTCCGATGATCTTCCTACCGAGGAGGAGGAAGGTGCCGAATCCGCGGTTTTGAGCCATGAATCAAGTGTGAGCATGCAAGCAGCCTAAAGGTTGTAAATTTGTAATGTATGATAATCATGTATATAACAATCAGTTATAAGATTGAGGAATGTTTATTTTGTAAGCAGAATTATGAGGATCCCTTTTCTTGGTTTATCCTCAAACAGAGACTTTATGGCTATATTCCTTATAATTTAGCTAAGCTGGGTGGCAGTTACCCTTTTGGGCACATTTATGGTCAATATTACTTAGCTCCATAAGCTTTTGTTCTAAACATCTCCTTTCAATATATCACTTGATTAGAATTGTACATAATTGTGAAAGATATCAAATATCTTCAGTTTTTAATACAGTTGCTTAGTGTGTTTTCTCAAAGCTAAACACTTTAATTGGATTACCTTAAGTAATGTTGTTTAAGATTAAAAAATAACGTTTTAAATGAGGAAAATTAATGGAAAATATATTTTAAGCATTAATACGAGTTATAATACTTTCACTTTAACACACTACACACTTCAACTCCTTTATTAATCATTATAAAAAATACTCTGTAGATTCATCAAAGAATAAATATAAATGTCTAAGAGAAAATTTTGAATAGAAGAAAGGAAAACCAAATATAAATATGAAATAGGTTATTTTTTATTTGAGATAAAAATAGAACTTAGATGACAAATTTCTTACTTTCTAACTTCAAAAAATCGTTGTGTATCAAAAACGTTAAAATTTATTCAACACTTAAAGCAAAACATTTTAAACATGCAATATGGGTGTCAATGTCCTATTATCAGTAAAAATAACTCGCAAATCATTTATATTTATCCCACTTTATGAAGATAAATTATTTATGTTAGATGTAAGAAATAATCTTGTCTCCCTTAATCAATCTTTTAGAGTATATTTTTGCAGCAATTAATCAATCTTTTCAAATGCTGTTGGTCTAGCTTTTCTGAAAGATCATACATTGTTTGGTCTTTGTTTAGGTTGAGGTAGATAGATGTCTTCAAAAAATTGATAGAGAAGAAGAGTAAGCTTTTATAATTGTGGATACGTGTCACATGATGATAGGTTCCCTTCGAACTTCGTGAAACTTTAGCAAAACTTATAAGAATAAGTTTTGTCCGTAAATTAAAATTATTTTATGTTTTAAAATAAATTTTTTAAAATGTGATATTTTTACAGATTAGTTTATAGAAAAAATGTGCTCATAGATTCTTATTCCAATACCATTCATAAGAATACTGTATTGAGTGTTGAAAATATCCCTGGTATAGAAAACATTATATCACTTTATTTGACTGAATAACTGTACATTTTACCTATCCTTTGTTTATTCCAGCACCTGGAACATGCGCTCGCTCTTCTATAATTTTTTATGACAACTTTGTACTTGTGTTTCCCAATGCTACTTTTCCTTTCAAGGTGTTCTGTTCAATAACATTTGTTTTACGTAAAAAACAACAAAAGTTATCAGAGAATAAAATACTAGTCTGAAATTCACTTTATTTCACAATCTTATTTAATAAATCTCCCACTGCATGTAAACTATGCCTTTTCTAGGAAAAAAAGTTTACAGTGTAATAACATACAGAAACCTATATCAAAAGTTTCACTTCAAATAGTAATTTTTTTGCTCAAATATTTCCAAAAGTAACTTCTCTACCTATCCATGTATGTATAATACTAGCTTTTAAGCAAGACTTCAACACAGAGTATGTAAAACTTGTATTTAGCATATGGCGGTTTTAATTTGTAAATACTATTAAAACATTGCATTACTACTGTTTTGGAAAGAGCACGTTCAGAGTGGATTGCGGAAGGAAAGGAGTTGAACATAACAAGTTGCTTGCACTTGTTTTCTTGCAAGTAGTCTAACTAACACAACATGTTCTCATGAAAGGATAAGTTGAAAGCTAGATAGTAGTCCCATAATCAAAAACATGTCTTGTGGGGGACATGTTTTAAATACCACAAACAACCAGACAGTTGTTGAAAGACAAAAATAAATGAAAAATATCATTTATGTACACGGAGGCAGAAGAAAAGTATTTTTTTTTCCCTTTTTCTCTTTTTGTGTTGTCTTGTGGAGGTGAGGGTGGAGGAGTTTCAAATAATATTCCAAGTTCATGGTGTCTTCTCCCAAGAGCTGGTGAATTGTGATCCTAGAAAACTGAATGGACCTTTAAAATTCAGTTCAACACCCTTCCAACCAATTTTATCTTTTCATCTTTCTGCTTCCCAACAAGTGCTTTTAAACCATCCTTCTCCCAGAAGTAAGAGAGATAGCTATATAATCTGGATTCAAGCTGGCATAAACAAGAATCAAGCATGGTCAATTGACAAACAGAAGAAACAAAAATGGAATCAATATGCTAGATAGATAGAAAGAATAACTAATAAAGTTTTCAAGTAATTATCTTCTCATCCTTTAATAGGTACTTGATTTCTTAACATGGGATTTTGGAAACTCATTACTTGGACCAACATTAAATAATAACCTTACTGTTGTATCATGGCACTACAACAGGGTAAGCTAAACCAAAATGTCATTTCAGTGATCTACAAATGGGATTTCTATAAACATCTCCTAGATTCTATTATGAGGTTTTTATTGATCATTGCTTTCGACCAAGCTATAATCAAATTTTAGAATATTGAAGTTTGAGATGAATATACCTGTTTAAACATGTTGTCATTCACAAGCAATCTTGGTATCAAAGCTGCTGAGGCACATCGCAAAGGCCTGAAATGCCGAAATAGGGTATCGGTAATCCATCGTAAACAAATCCTTCCCAACTTTTCCAAATTGGAGGATAATCTTATCATGCTCTGGTCCAGCAGGTCCATTTTCCGCAGAAGCTACCAGCTGAAAGTTTTTAACTGAGGCAATTGTCACCCGGCCATGAAAGTTTAAGCACCAACACTGGAGCTGCTCATGCCACCTAGGAGACTTGTTTTTCAACACGAGCATCCCATCCTTTTGATCAACCAGGGGTCCGGACATGGTGTTTTCTACACGATTTGATTTTGATCGGAAAAAAGGGAAAGAAGGAAACATATCTATGTTGTTAAGAGAAAACTCGGTCTGTGTAGGAGCTACTCCTCCAGCTTCAATTGCAGTGGCAGGAATGGAATCCATGACACAATGCATTCTCCGAGGCCCCCTGCTTAGGGTATACACATTGTAAGTATTACATAAATAAAGAGGATGAAAAGTTATCTAATATATTTTCAGCAAACATTTTGCCTAATTCAAAGCATCAATGTCTACCAAAAGAAAATCTATGAATGGAAGGTTAAAATTTATACGAATAAATATAACAAGTATGAGCAATAGTTAATTTCATGCATGAAGATCTACTTACAATTCCAATATGTAAAACTTACCGGGAGCCTAGCACATTCAATTCATATGAGATGTGAGCCACTGGATAGTTCCCTGTAGGGACTTTCGGCGAAACTTGTTTTAGATTCACCAGCCTTGTGGAGCGACTTTTCATAATCCTTGCCCCCGAGTGAGGTGGCTGGCTGTCATAGATTGTGAACTTTGTTCCAAGAAAATTTGATCTGGTTAAAAAGGAAAAGAAAAAGGTGTAAGTCAATGCAATAATAAACAAGACAACAAACAATGACCACAGTGCCAAATTACATCACACCTTAGTTTCCCGACATAGGAGTTGCTTCCCTTTGACATATCATCTGCATCAAGAGAGATGATATAATCTGTGCATGTCGGACGTCTGCACTTGCGTGCAGCCAGAAGAAACTTCCCATCTTCAGCTAGCGCTGCGATGAAGAACACACTCTCTTAGGATTAAATAATGGTGGAAAAACAAAGAATCTAAAGCTAAAACAGGAAGATTCAACCACAAGTTTTATTATATACTTACTGTTAGTTAAACTGAGAAACAAATAGTACGTTTGAGTTGAGCGGTTGCGCTTTATAAAGCACCGGAGGAGATTCTCCCTTGGGCCAGGCTGCAAAAATTACTCACAGATGAAAACATGTCAATGACAAGAGAAGGAAAACAGTATAATGAAGTACTAAGTAATAAAAGACAAGCACAATAGTCACATTCAAGCATCATGCCTTTGCAGTGAACAAGGGAATCTTTAGTGCGATACCATGGAGAGCAGGGAAATAAAAACAAAAATCAGAGCATTCCACTGAACCTTCTGGTACCCACTGAACTCAAAAGCTTAACCTCTTCTTTAACCCTTTTGGCCAGTATATTGTATAACAAGGACCACAAACCAATCAAAACATAATAATCCCAGATAAATTGGAACAACTGGGCAGCATAAGAAAACGAGGATCAATGAAAGATGCACACTAAGGATGCCATGCCAATAGTAACAGTGACAATACCCAGATGCCACTTAAAGTGGTCCTCTCAAAATGTTGTGGAAGGTATTAGTGAGTAAACGCCCATGTAAACTTCATAATAATTAAAATAGTGACATCACTATATAGTGGTCCCAGCCTCCTAAGTAGTGATATTGAACATTCAATCCTAGTGATGGAGGCGCAAAAAGGGAATATAGTGTTATGCAACAAAATATCCACAAAGATCATGGTCCAACCAAAATAACAATTTTCCACAAGGATAAAATGAACATTAGAGGGATTTATACAGAATAGGCAGGAATTTATCAGTTTCTTTTTCCCAGTAGATACTGTTAGAAATCAACAAAAAACACAATCTGTCCAAAAACAATTCACCATTGCTATAGTTGGATAGAACCACTATGAAGAACGACATTCTCCCTCAAATATTTATCGGGATGGCATTAATTAATTTATGAAAAGGAAGAGAAAAGCAGTAGCATATGAAATGTCATGATAATTAAAAGGACAGATAAAAGACATTAAAAAGTTAGAGTGATTTTAATACAAACAAGGAGGTTCGGTATATTTTAATTCATGCATTATATTCCTATACGTCATACAAAAAGATGAGAAAAAAGAAATGCACAACCATCTTATTAATATTCCAAAGAAACGAAGTTAATAATATTTAATAGAGTCACACAATGAAAGTGAAAGACCCCAAAAATGAGTTCATTGGTTCAACTCTATCCATCAGCTCACAATTACCTTCGCCCTTGCCTTCACGCCACAGGCGGGGTGAATCAATATTTTTCTTTTATTTTTTTCAACCATAAAGAAATCGAAGCACAACTCATCACAACATCGAGCCAAGAATATCGTCATGATTCTTCACAAAAACCAACGTTAGGAAGAAACAAAACAAACAGTGGGTAACACAAGAAAACCTCGTTGCACTGAATCAAACAATCATGCTAATATGAGGAATAATACCAAACCCAATCAATAAAATAATCCCATCACCAAAAAAGTACAAAATACCCTCTCAACTCAACAAAAAGTTAATAGAAAAGTAAATGAGTTACACTTTTCTTTTTGAGAGAGTTTATATTTAACTGAATATCAGTAAACAGTGATGCATGCACTTGTACATAAACATTTTATTGCAAATTTAGTAACTTTTGTAGTAATTATATTAATGTTATCCAATCACATCTTAATTTTGTTTCTGATTCCTGCCCTCAACTGTGACCTAATTCTGTTCAGTAAAACTGTCAAATTTTTTAACAGTTTGAATGCAAAAAAAAATTGTCGCTTAAGAGAAAATTTCTGGCGATTAACCACCACCAGAATATTTTGGGCCATATTACACTCCAATCTCCATTTATTGCTCTGTTGGTTAACAGAGTCTTGACTTCAGGAACCAAAACGAAAGTACAAGTTTGAAAACAAAAATACGCTTCAAGAAATAAAGACCGATACATAAAAATGGTTAACAGTTAAAAACCGTCTTAAAAGAAAAAAAAAGTGGTATCAACTACTATGATCTCTAATTAATAGTGTCAAATTATGTGCAGTGCGTGAAGTAAAATTGAATTTTGAGGAAATCCCACAGAAAATTGAAGGCAAAAAGGAAAAGGGTGGTGAAGAAACCTGTTTAACAGAAATGGGGAAGGTGATTTTTGAGGAAAGTTCGGGCGTTTTGACAATGTCTTTGGTGATTTGTCTCCAGCTGCGGCACACGCCGGCGCAGGCGACGACACTCTTCCGCGGCGGCCACGTGTCCTCGGAGGCCTCGATTCGTAGGAGAACCTCTCGGAGAAGCTCTTGGGGCATGTTGGCCCAACAACTCTGTCTCATGCTGTCACCAACACACTCTTCTTGCTCCTGCACGACGCGATGCGACCTCGATCTCATGCTTCTGATTATGCCCATCTAGATCACCGATTCCGATTCCGATTCCGCGAAAGGTAAAGCCTTTAGGAGGAGGAGTGCGCGCGTGTGAGAGAGATAGAAAGAAAGAGAGAGGAAGAAGGGTGGTAATTTAAGCGTGTTGCGTTGATTGAGGGGGAAAAAAGGGATTTTTTTTCCTCAGGGTGATTAAAAAATTGATTCTTTTTTGGTGGGTTTGGGAAGATAAGAGAAAGGGTAGTAGAGATGCAGCACAGAGAGGGAGATGGGATTCTGATAAGAGAGAGATAGAGAAAGAAAGTGAGAGAATGGTGAGTGAGTGGTTTTGTACTTTTGTGTTTTGGAGAGAGAAAAGAAAAGAAGATGAGATAATGGTTGATGCAGTAAAGTGAAATGCAATGTGATGGTTTGATCTGATGAAATGAAAGAGTTGGTTGTTACTGAGAGGGAAGATAGCAATATATGGTAGGTAGTGTAAATGTTTGGTGCTGGTGGAGACTGTTTTTGGGGTTTTTTTGGTAAATTGGCTTTGTTGATCCAATGGAGAAAACACAATGATAATGATGATGATGATATGGTTGAAAGGGTAATTTTTCTGATGTAGGGTTCATACAACAGTCTACAACAGTAATCTTGAAGAATATTTTTTATTAGTTGATGAAGGAAATTAAACTCTTATTAGTTCAATTAGATTAAACTTAAATCCTGTGGTGATGTTTTATAGAGCAACATTGTTGATAAAGGAATTCTCAGTTAAAAAATATTAGTACATTTCCTCAGAATATTTTAGTTTTATAATTTCTTACTTTAGAAACTTCTTATCCAATCCTGATTCTGAAAAAGATTAACGTGTTATCGGAGAAAAAGGTCTTGTTCACTTAATTATTTGAATAATACAAAAACAATTCACTATCTATCATTTAGTTATATCCTTAATTGTTCTGCCATTTATTTTTGTATTTATGTGATACTTTCTCTTTTTGTAGTATTTTTATATTGATTTACTTTTTTAGTTGTAATAAAATGTTAATGTTTTTATTTCAATTTCAGTATCTGAAAAAGTTATATATTAAAGTTTTTCCATAAATAAAGAAAAAAACAGTTTAGTAAAATTCGGTTCCTGATAAATGTTATTGTTATTATTATGTGAGATACATATAGTAATTTATTAAAGTTGTAACTTATGAGTTATACTATCTCTAATTAGTACTTCTTTTTTTCTGTATAGTAAAATATTTTAAGTGTTGTATTTAGTATATCACAAGATTGCCCTTATCCATGATTAATCCCTCTTACGATTGTGCTATTTTGTCTTTCATATGCAAATTAGATTTTTCTATTTTTATCAAATAATAAAATATTTTATTAATTTAAAAGGTGAATGAGTATATTGATAATGTTGATTTTATGAAAATACAAGACACTTTAGGCAGAACTTGTAAATAAAAAAATGAAGCTTAAAAAACAAAAGTTAAACCACTTTTAAAATAAATTCACGAAAATAATATTTTTATAACATTATTCTTTTAGTTTTTCTATTATATAATTTCTTTCTCACACATTTATTTTAATTTTTCTCTTTGTTATTTTATACAAAACTTGTATACACCAACGTTCCTTGAGTGAATCACAACTTGAAATTCTCAGAGTTTGGAAAATCTATGAATGAAAAATTGACATTACTAAAATAGACTTCTTTAAAAAAGTTAATCATTAATTAATTTTTTTGGAAAACAATTAAATGATATGATAAATGAGTAATGAAATGTAGTAGTTGTTAGGCATATATTATTGTATATTATGGTAGCTTTAACATTGAACCCGTACTAAACAACACATCATCAACTATCATTCCATTTCACATCTAACACACATTTTAATATCACCAAAACTCGACAACTGCAGCCAAACAAAACATTCAACATTGTTTAATTGTTCATCATCAAGTGCAACATCATTTTTCTTTTCATTGTTTATGTTTATATCTTAAACTTGTAATAACTTTGTTTATGAAAGATGGAGGGCAGGGAAGTTCAAATTTGCGTATATGTTTCCAATGAAATCAAATGTTATTGTTTTATGCTACATTTCAATTTTTATTTCTATTCCGAATAATCTTATAAAACCACTTTATTCGAGTATTTTTCAACTGCAGTTTGAACATTATTTAGGCGTAATGTTACTAATTACATAATTAGCTACACTAAATTACTATTAGTTTAATTGAAAATATTCTGATTCATCCCATTAATATAGTTTCTAATCTGACTCTGATACCATATTAAAAATGGAGTTTAAGATTAAATCAACCTATAAAACCAGTTTACAAAGTAAGATTTACACTTCACTTATATATTATGAAATGATCTTATCTCTAAGCGATATGAGACTTCAAACATTATATATTATTTTATTTTTTTACTCACTCTTAGGTTCCTTCCTGTAAAATATAGTCTTAATTATTTTTTTTTCACAAGTTCTAATTTTATTATTAGCATTACTTTTATTTTTTTAAAGTAATTTCAAGTAATACTTATTTTTTTCTTTTTTTTTGCCAGTTTTATTTTTGCCTTCAAATATAAATTTAGAATTACCAGTGTTGTCCTTTTTTAAAAAATAATGCCCATTCTTTAACATACAAGAAGATAGAAGAAAAAAAAAGGAAAAAGTCAAGAAAAACATAAGAAAATTCTTGTTATTCATAAGAATTGAATACATAATTTTTTTTCTTTATCTGATTAGATAATGAAGGATTAAAAAACATGTCCCACTCACATGTTTTGCTTTTCTCCACCAACATAAAAAAAAAGAGAGAAATGTCTTCTCCTCTATTAAACCCAAAATATCTTCAATTTTTGTATTTTTATTTTCAATTGTTTCAGTCCTTAATTTTATTTTTTAATTTTAACCTCCCACTAAAAAGTGAGAATAACTAATTCAAAATTTGGAGTACAAAAATAATTTTATGAATCGTGAGAAAAAAAAATACAATATTTGTTGGGAGGACATATTCAAACCCACTTAGCTTTTTATATGTAAACCATAAAAATCTATTAGATCCTAATGAATGAATCATCATCATCATAACAAACATGATGAATCACTCACTGTTAGTGATTGTTGCAACATTGAATGTTTTAGTAGATTCTTTCCCTTTTACCAAACTATTAGACTTGTAAATGATAACCCTAAGAAACTTAGTGTCCTTAATGTTATTATTGAGGAATTGATAAAATGGGTGCATAAGAAAGATTATGTCATTATCAAAATAGGGTGAATGAGTTTAGTGGCAGTGTTCTTAGAATTGGTACCACAATTTAGCAGTAGGTAGAAGTCATGATACCCCACCATACTAATATCTATACGCAAAATACAATGCTTTTCAGTGCATTATTATGGTCCATTCTATCAACCACTTCTATTCATTTGCAAACCAATTTTCCTTTTCACTCCATCAAATACTTACTCAGTAATTTTTCTTCAAAAAAATTATGTAAATTTAGTGTATTTTTATGGGTTAAATATGTTTTTGGTCTTTTAACTTTCAGTAAATTTTAGAATTAGTCCATTTTGAAACTTTAGACCAATTTAATCTTTCATCTTTCGAAGACATAAATTTAGTTCTTTTAATTAAATTTTGTTAGGTTTATTTGATATTTCATATGCATTTCAGGATTGAATTTGAGTTATTTATTTTGTTTGACATATTTTTTCTTTAAGGTTAAGTCAAATATTATTATGAAACGCGCTTGAAATGTCAAATAAACTTAACCAAATTTGATTAAAAGGACTAAATTCACGTATTTCGAAAGATAAATGACTAAATTGGTCTAAAGTTTCGAAATAAACTAATTCCAAAATTTACTAAAAAAGTTAAGAGATCAAAAACATATTTAACCCTACTTTTATATATTAAATAACCGATTTTTTCAATTTTAAAAAAAATCAAATTAAAATTACATAACTTTGCTCGAGAAAAAGTGAGATAGATTTTTGGAGTACATTACTCTGTTGGGTAAATGTAAAAGCTTTAAGCATTGGAGAAGTTAAAACTCACACCAACAATGAGAAAAGGGTTTAATTTTAGGTGACGAAAAGCTTCACTTAAACTGTCAATTACAACACTTAAATTATAAAGGGCTTTGTGATGTAACAGATAGTGGTGCTTTGCAAGTTTCCAACTAGGAGACGGTGAAGGATTGAGAAGAGTAAAATATAATTTTTTGTACAAAATTATCAACATGGTTCCTTGTGTTTTATTTCAAGTTTATGTTTAAGCACATGGATCCTTTAAAACAACATTTGAGGAAATTTAATAGTTTAATAATCGACTAAAATTGGAATATAAACGAAATGATGGGCAAGATAATGAACAAAAAAGGAAGCGGGACAAAGAAGAGGGAGAGAACATGACAAAGAATTATAAGCTTTTAGTATAACTCAATAACAACATTTTTGGTCCAAAAAAAATTATAATCAAAACAATTAAATGACCACATTTAATAAAAATCATTAAAAAAAATACATTAGGGATATCGAAGTAGTGGTTAGAGTATGGATAATAGTTTTTCTGTATCTTTATTCACACATAAATATTTGTTTCATATCTGTCTTTATTTTCGTATGGTATCTATTATATGAATATCTATATTTTTTTAATATTCACTAGTATCTGTAGATATTTATAAAAAAAAATTAAAATATTTAATAATATATTTTAATCATTTTCTTTTTCAATTTAATTTATAGTATAGTGAATATGAGTATACACATGTATGAATATTATGATAAGGGTACTTACCTCGTTAAGATGCAGATGTAAAAAATACTCATACTCATTATCTGCGAATATCTATTTTTTACTCATTATAAATTTTATCTGCAAATATCTGCATATACAAATTTTGTTGACATCATATGCATTTTATAAGTTTTATTTTTCTGCCAATAAATTTAGCAACGTTTTAAATGAAGTTACATACTAAAGTATTCCACCAAAACCAAAGTAATCATAACCTATATGACTAAATGAATGAATAGTAAAAATAGTGGAGATTTCATTACTTGTCACAGACCATTACTTTTATCAAAGTTTCATATTATATAATTCTTACATTTTTTTTATATAAATGACTGGTTTTACAGTACACTACCGGATAACTTCATTACCACTAATAAAGTTTGCACTTCAAATATTTAAAACGGCACGAAAGCTGCGTCTTACTATTTATTTCTAACAAGAGTTATGTGTTATTTTAAGTTTTACAATTTTTTTTTTGTCAAAATTGAAATATTACATATTTGATATTGTTTTATAACAAAAATAAATAAAATTTGGGTCGAGAGTTTGAAAGAAGGCAACTGTTTGTCTCATAACTGGCTGTCATTTTAAAAGACAAAGACTTACAATCCTAAAGGCTTATATGGCTTTTTCATTTACATTAATTCATTCATTCATCAATTACTATAATAACCTATAACCTATGCTTAATTTAGCATGAGTTGACTCGTTTTTCTCCTGATTGGGATAAAAACTAGAAAAAATGACATGTAATTTGTGAAAAAGGCAAAGCAGGAAAACATTATATTTCTATATTTGTGATGCTTACTATGAGATAACACATAAAAAAGATCATTTTTTTATATATATTTGAAGAAAAGACAACTCTGAAAAGGAGGGTGTGGAATTGACAAGATGGGGAGAAGATATTAAAGGCAAATTCCAATCGTGTTGTGTATGTATATTCGTAGAAGCAAAATAAAGATGGTGGCTTCAGATTTATGTGATAGAGTATGGTTTGTTGATAGAATTATAGATAAGCCAAAAGCAGGGAAATGAAAGTATGAAAATGACAAAAGAAGAAGGAAGGAGGAAGTGGGTGTAGTAGGAGACAAAAGTTTAGAACTATTCTGGCAAACAAAAAGAGATTATAAGTGACTCATTCTACCACTACACAACATTACTCAACTCTCCCAAATGCATTGAAATCATATCAACTCAAACTTTTCACACAAAATAATGGTGTGATGGAGAAAAAAAAAAAGACCAAAGACAAGATAATGCTTTGAAGGCCGAGACTTAATTTAAATGCTTCAACAACAAAATTTATGACTAAAATATATTCAAGTAAGAAAACCATTTTATGTTTACGAGATTAACTATGTACACAGAATAAAAAGTCCATTTCATAGAAAAATTGAGAAATTCAAATTTATATTTCATTCTTAATTTCTCATGATAAATTGAATATTAAACATTTATTTTATCACTTCTATTATAGAATATATGATTATAGGTTTAATTAAGTTTCTACCTCATAAACTTTGATATTTTAAACTAAATTTCTATTAAAAAATTTATCCATTAAATATTCTAAAATTTTATATTTAATTACATCTGTTTTATTAATTTTTTTATTAATTAAATAACATAATTGTTATTTTACTCCTTGCTTGCTTATTTTATCTACCTCATTGTATTAAAAAATAAAATTTTATGAATAATATAAAAATATATAACAATTAATATAAAATAATTAAATATTTGTATTACTTTAACAAGATCGTGAATAATTATGTATTGAATAGACAAGTTAAATAAAAATATTTAAATTTATAAACCTTAGAATTTAGTTTATATATAAAGAGGGAAAGAGATACAAAGTAGAGTTCGCAAAACAAGTGGCGCACCACCTCATCGTTTGACACTTTATTTTAGAAATATATAAATATAATGAATTGATCTTCTTTCCCACAATATCTTATTTGTCTACAGCTGATCACTGTTTTACCACTGTCTCAAACAATTATTGCACAGACGAAAAATGGATCAAATTAAAACAACTCAAACCAAAAATATTTTAAAATAATAATTCTCTCTTATCATTTTCAACTTGTTTATTTCATCTACAATATTATTTATTCCTCCCTACCTAAAAGTTATCCCGTCAGTAAAAAAAAAAATTGACAAAAAGTTAAAAATATTAAAAAGACAAGTTATCGACAAATCAAAAAACACAAAGAAATACAGTATTCACATCATTTCATTAATAACAACAAAAATATATTTCAAACAGTCATTAAAACAATTTCTTTCATAAATATTAAATTAGAGAAACCAAAATTTATAAGATATTAAAAATTTTGGATTATATTAAAGATATTAAAAAATACATTTTTATAATAAATTTATTTACTGTAATCCCAAATAAATAATTCTTATTCATTTCATACAAGTCAAAATAAGATAAAGTATCTTTGATTTTTCCAACAAAGCATTCACCTAGTTGCGGTGAGTCTGGACTAGCACGTGGTATGACATCATCTATTCTAATAAAATTCCATGTGGTACACTACCTGATTTTTTTTCTTTCCAGATGGCATAAAGAAGAATCTGCTACTAGATATTAGAAGACGTGAATGGAATGTGACAATTCCTACCAAAAGTGACAGAGAGAAGTCAATATCTGGTGTCATTTCGCATGTACATCAAATGTTACTATATTTCCGATAAAAAATTTACCAAATTCTCAATTTCATTAAGTTGAGCACCCGATTCTCCAACTCCCACGAACCTTCCACAGGTAGGCAAAATGTTGTGAATATTCATATCATTAATGAATGTGCTTCCATGATCATTTCAAGCATGGAATTAAACAAAGGACAACGTGATAATAAATTTATTGTACTCACCAAATGAACATGTGGCCTCCATTTAAAACAAAATTACCTTTTTCCTCCAAAGTTACTTCAAAATTAAAAATTAAAATATACATTATATCACTGCCAGATTTCCATGAGGAGAGTTCTTTTCTGGTTCAAAATAAATCCAAAAGAAAACACAAAGATTTGACACAGTTAAATTTTAGGAATAAGAATAAAAAAATTAAATAGAGGCCCCCGTTTAAACAGAAATACAGAGCCTTGACTAATTGTTAAAACAAAATATAAAATTTGTTATAATAATAAATTATTCCTACTGGAGAAATAGAAGTTTTAGTCTAATTATCATCTGATCATATTGTTACACAGTCCAAAACTCACTTTTTCTGACATACTGGAACCTGTTTAATAGCTGATAGCATTGTAAATCTGCATATCTGTTCCCAAATATATTCTTGTATTGAGAAACCTGTAATATCAAGAACGATGCAAGCTGCTATGCAAATACTAGTAAGCATAAATAACAGAAGACCAAGTATCGAGTTGAGGACACTGGGGATATAGAACTAATAATTTCTTCATTTCCATCCATTTATACAGAAGTTTACATGTACAAAGCAGATGACAGGATACACAATTTGAGTAATTTACTTTATCAGCTTCAAAAAAGGAGCTAAATCCTAAACTCAAGTATTGTTTACCTGAACCTTAACCAACCCAAAAAATTTCCACCATGGTTTCTAAATAACAGGAACACTACCATTCGGTTGCTGCATTGTTCCCAATGAATTTCCTACAAAAAACAGAACAAAAAACACTCGTTAACAACTTGTACCAATCATTTTCCTTCAAGCTATCACTCCAAAAATTGTCAGCTTTTTGTCAAAGCAAATCTTTCACCTCAATCCGTCCTTTAGTTAGTGATAGGCTTTTCACGATTACTTAGTTTTTCTAAATTTAGAATACCCTATAAACATGAAAAGACAACTCAATAACATATTAGATTACCTGTGTTGCTAGAAAATGAATAGGATGTTGGAAGAAAGTTGCTTCTAGTCAAACCAACATGAGTGGCTGTAGACCTTGAAACATTATCGAGAAGAAACTGATTTGACAAACCATTACTTGGCAGGCCTCCTGCTTTTAGTACGCAAACTTCTGAGCTTTTGGCAAGAATATGATCAGATTTTTGAGGAGATGATCGGCCCTATTTTTCAAAAAAAAAAAAGAACTGTATAACTTTGTTGACATGATTCGACCTATAATTGTAAATGATCAGCATTAAAAAAGAGCAAAGATTGTCACACCTCGGGCACATTGTCCAGTTGAGAAGATGAAGGGCATCTAAGAGATGAATCTTGGAATGTGACCATATCTTCAGGTGATGTCTTTGGACACAAATCAGTACGCAATTGCTCGTTTAAGTTCTGGAAGTAAAGATGGCGAAGTCTGGCACGCAGTCGATTGGTCCTTTGTGAATAAAATATCTTCGTAGCAAGGGGCGCAGGAAATTCTAATTCAACAAAAAAACGTGTTTACACAAACACCAGCTTGTATTAGAAACACTAAAATTAAAAATTAAAGGAAAAAACATTGGAGGAAAGGTCTTCCATTTTACCAGTTGCCGGAAGTTAATGACTTTCAAAACTTAAATTATATATTTTTAATACCATTCTTCGTAGTGTTTGGATGTTGCACAAGGACCTGCCCAAGGATTTTTCGGTTAGGATCTCCATGTTCTGAAGTAGTTATTTCAACCAAGTCCTTGCCTAAATGGAATCAGAATTAATTAGGTGATTCATTCCATGACCAGGTCCCCAATCGCCAAAGAGCGAACAGCATAATACAGTAAAAGTAATAGCACAGTTGTCATTAATGTCAGACTAAACATTACAAAAACCAAGGATTCACTGCGCATACATAGGAGGGCTTTGGTGGCATAAGAATATTATAAGAAAATTACTAATTTCTCTGAAAGTTAACATTGTTTAGTGTCCACAAATATAGAATTTGAGAAGTATGAAAATAACTTTCACACATTTGAGCATATATGGAAATCAGTAATAGCTTGTAACTTTTTGAGAAAAATAAATTTTAGCATCCATATTTTGGCATTCAACATGCCTTCGCTTGACACTAGAATGTTTTTAGAATGTACATGCCCAAGTTCTAGTTCACTTATAAAAATGAAATATGGTAGAACAGAATTAATAATTATGTTTTCACATCATGCAAAGACTTTTTTTAAGCTGGAGTTTATAAGGGTAAGAAACTCATTATAGGTATGTCCTGCAAGAACAACTTTTTTCATTCAACACGTATAATTGCACACTTACAAGTTATTCCATCAGTGAAACTCAGAGTTTTGGTCTCTCCAGAATCTCTTCCAGGGCTTTCTAGTACAGGTAGGTGGGTGTTTGCTCTCCTGCAATAAACATAACAGATTGGATATAAATTTAAGAGGGATGATTAACAACTCCAATAAATGGGAATAATTATCAAATTTCCTAACATAAGTTTTAAACAAATGTGTTTAACCTCTAATTATAATTTTCATTTTTTTCAATACCGTGAAGGTATAGTGGTTATGGCAGGCAATCATTCACACTGAACGACAGCCTATTTGATAATTGATTAACAACTTTTTATATCTGCAGTTTTAATAATTTTCCATTTGATAGTGGTAGTTTATTGGGGAGGGGTAATGGAAGTATTATGCAATAAATGATGCATTCAAATTTATTTTGTGTTAATCAAGAACTTATGATTAATATCTGGTAACATAGGCACACAATCAAATTAACACAACAAATATCAATATATAATCTAAGCCACAAAGTTAACCACAATGATATTAAAATAATCATACAACATGTGTGCGCAAATCAGATGAACAAAGAAAGCATACAATTTATGACGTTTTGTTGGAGGATGCATTACAGAAGCTGGGTGGTCCTTATTTCCAGGATTAATCCTGGTACCATCCATCATAGATGCTCCATCGACACAAGTAGAGTGTCCTAAGGAAATTGGAACTAAAATGAATCAAGTTTTCAAATTGATTAGCAAACCAATAGCATAGGGCATGGGAAAATAGATTTATGTAACCATAACAATAATAGTACTCCAACCAGCAAAATAAACTTGAGACATACATCAAGCAAAATAAAACCAGCAAAAAAGATCAAATATGTTTTAACAAGAGAAATTACAGTCTAAACTATCATCAATCAACATTGTATAATATTTCGAATCAATCCATCTTCAGCAATATAATGAAAGGTTTTGAACTAAACCTGTAAGCCAATGAAAAGCAAAGATCATATTCTCCTATGATCATGAGTAAAATGGTAGAGGGAGGCTAAATTTTAGTTCCATAAAAATACTCGTAAACAAACCCAGCGGCATTTGGTTGTTGAAGGTTTCAGGGAAAGTTAACACAAGTGATAGAAATAGCAAACTAATAACACCAATATGCCTTAGCTTTTGAACGAAATAATTTTAAAATACATTCAATCTTGTAAAAAATTAAAACAAGCAGTAATCATATGGTAAAATAGAATTTATAAGAAAATACATAAACTTCTGTATGAGAATTCCACTGATAATGAAGGAGAAAACTTACAAAAATAATCGGGCTTTTACCTTTAACCTTGTTTGAAAAGGGAATCACTCTGATTTGACTAATCCGGTGGGATTGTGACAAATCCGAGTCAATATTATCCATAGACCCAGACCTTCTATGCTCCCCAACGGCTGAAGCTTGGTCTATGAGGGGTTATGAGGCACAAAAAGTAATGTTACGAAAACCTAACATTAGAAAGTATTCAGAAAAAATAAAGGACTCCTTTAAAAGAAGAAATCTACTAAAGAAATCAAAGTTACTACTTAAATATGTTTATAGTCAACCTTAAATAAATAAGTTTTTTATTTTTTTATTTATTTTGGCCCCTGTATAATTTTTTTTTTGTTCGTGGTCAAAGGTTCCAAGAGATGCATACTATACTACTAGTGTTGTAATGTAATGTCACTATATGTCACCAAAAACAACTCCAAAGATTCGTAAAATAAATGATATTCATCTAGCTTAAAGTAAAAATAGGGGACTAAATACAGTGATTTAAAATTTTTGAAAGGATGAAAACCAAAGAAAAATATTTTACATGGACTGAAAAGGGATGAAAAACAAGAAAAAAAAATGGAAAAAAGAAGCATAGGAAACAAAAATTCGTTAATTTCACAGAGACTACAAAACATTCAAGCCTTTCAGAAAACATGAGTCATATACCTTCTACAAAAACAATCAGCAGAAGATTAAACTACTTATGACTAAACTTAAGATATAATAGTATAGTAACTAAAAATGTCTTAGCAATTTATTAATTAATTCATATTTTAAGGATACTAGCACAAGAAGCTGCTAACTTTTTCTTTTCCTTCCTAGGAGGTTTCAGACTCCCGGTGCTGCCATCAAACTCCAACCTAGTTTGTTCTGAGAGCTTTAATGACTGACAAAGTTCTGAAACACAGGGAGGATGGCGAAGCAAGGTTCAGTATTAGTAACCTTTTAAAGTATGGGGGACAAAAAACGAAAGCTGGTACTAAACTAGCCACACATTGACATTTGCAGTTTGAAAAGCCTCACAAAGTTCTATTATAAATACTAAAAGAAGCCAAAATTAAACCTGTATGAGCAGCAAATTGACTGTCTTTAATTGGCTTCTTGCAATTGTTGCAGCATACCTAAAAAAATATCACGCAATCAGTTATATGAATTTCTTTAGATTATACTTTCTAAAAGCTAATGCCTGGAGACGAAGATATTTACAAGTTATAACATCTAAATCAATTATATAATTACAAAGTTGGTATAAAATGCATAAACTGTTTCCAAACTGTGTCAGTTGCTCTGTGCCATCCTGGTGAATATGGCAGTAGAAAAGTAATAAAAAGAAGCAATAATCACTGAATTTAAGGTATACTAAACTATAAGAAGCAATAACAGATTATAAATATTATGCCATATAATATCCGCATGAAACCTAAGAAGAACAGGTTATACCAATAAAGAAACCACATAAAGTCTCAGGCCAGACTCTTGGCGTCCACTAGCGAACAAGAAAAAGTAGAAACATGAGGCAAACCTTACCAGCTGCAAGCCATCAGTCATGGGGCTAACACCATAGACATGCATATCTGTGATATAAAACATGTGAAGAAGCATTTTAAAAATCTCTAATACGAAATGACAATTGTACAAAGACCAAAGAACTGGAAAATGAGCACAAATTAGAAACTATACTCATAAAATTGAAATAAGACGATAATCGAAAGCCCAGAAAGAAAAAAAATTCCTCAAAACTAAACATGTTCATTTGACCATTATATGTAGTTCCACTTCGACAAAGTACTTGTCCCCGTTTCCCCCAAAAGAAAATATTTACATTTAGACTGATAAGTTTCTTAAAGAAAAAAAAATCCAGTTATTTCTCAAGTTAAAAATACAAAATCTAATTGGTCGAAGTTAACTTCACACACATAAACTAATTTATAACTCATGAGAGAGGTTAAATCCATTTACCGTCTTATTTTCTTCGTCTGTAAGTGGTTTTTTAAGAAGCTTTTTTCCAAGCAGAGACTGATTGATTATTAGAATGGCAGTCATTACCACTTATTCTTCTACCAAATAAATCACATTGGACTAAATAAATAATGAAGACTATAAATTACTTTCTACCAAGGAATATCCACAGATTGTACTACAAAAAGGTTGATTCACAAAACAAAAACACTTTAAACAACCTTCTTCCTGAAGCAAATTTGCTTCGTCCGCCTCACGTAGTTCTGTACTTATATATTCAGCAGCCGACTTCTGATAGGCAAAGTCATCTTCCAAGTCATGCACAAAGAAATGAGGTTCAATCAGACATTGAAAATGAAAGAAAAATCCATAAATTAAAGAATTTAATAAACTACACTGTCAATCTATCAGAGGTCACGGTAAGTACAATATTTATAATAAAAATAAAAAATGACTCGGTGATTTGTGATTAGATAACAATATACAAAATTATTTACATTGCCGATGCATGTATTATCTATAATCCATAATCCATAATAATTACGGGAATGCAATGTTTTTATGCATTGTCTTAGACATTTTCACCCATAAACTGGTTTTCTTTTCCTATTTACCCATTAGCTGTACTTTGTGACTTCCAGAAGCCACTAAGACATCCTCATCTGAATTTTCCCCCAATAAGTAATCTCCTAACTATGCAACTTCTGCAAGATGCTATCAATTATTAGTATTATTTCTTTTTCTTTTAACTTCTTCTCCATCTTTTTATGCATTCCAAGAAATGAATACAATCACTTCTTGTACTAGTTTATTCTATAATTAAAAAACTATTTGTTGCGTGGTATTATATTATATTATATTATATTATATTAAATATACAATATGATGACCTGAATCCAGAAAACAGTGTCAGGCATAACATGCAGCTAATAGATACGGAAGGGTAGGGTCTCTAAATACCTGCAACTGTCTGAGAAGCAAGAAGCCTTGCCATGACTCCCATTTTGCCACCATCTCCTGGGGAACATACCATTGAAAAGAGAAGATAAACCTGCATAACCGTTGAACAACGGATCATCGTCAATCCAAGAACAACACACAACATTGACGCGAAAGAGAAAAGAAACAGCGGCTAATATCGAAGCTAATGACGAATAGGAGTAGTAAGAGAGATAGCAATGAAGGAAAAAAGAAAAGCACAGAACAGACAGAAGAGAGAAAGTGGCATTGGCGAAACTTAAAGAATAATAGATCGCGAGAGGAGAATGGGCGTACCTCAGAAGCGAAAAATGACGGAATCGGTTAGGGAACGATGAGAACCCTAAAAAGAGAGGAAGAAATTAGGGAATCGGAATATAATTGAGGAATGGAGAGGAAGAGAGAGCAATGCCTGCAGAGGAAAGAGAGTAGAAGGTGATGATGACGATGAAATTGGCAATGACGGAAGAGAAACCCTAGAAGACGGAGAAGGAGAAGAATAAGATTAACCTTGTTTGTGTTTGTTTTATAGTTTTGGGGAATAAGAAAAGTTCTTCTCCTCTTCTCTGTGGAGGAGGAGAAGAGGGAGAAGGCAAAAATAAGAAGCTTTTTGAAGAAGTGGGTCGAGGTTGAGTGAAAGCGTTTTGCGTAACGCCTTCTTCTGCATCACACTGTAACTCCACAACTCCACTATACAGTCACTTCTCTTATTTATTAATATAAATTATAATTAATCTTCTTACTCTCATCTCTCCTTCTCTACTCGTGTCTTTTACCTTCCCTCCATATAAATCAAAACAATACTAACAAACTAATCATTTGCTAAACTGTCCCTAAGTCTTTGATAATTTTTTTAATTTTGGTTATAAAAAAGTTAATACCAAAATACTTTCATAAAACTGTACTTAGCACTGGTTTTCCACTTAGTTCCATCTTTAATTTTGTCTTTATATTTATAATTATGATTTATTTTAGTTTTTTTAATTGAAGTAATTTGATTTATCATTGATTTAAAATCAAATTAATAATTATATTTACTTACTATTTATATATATATATATATATATATATATATAATTTTTATAATTTATACATAAAATCATTCTTCTTAAATTTTTCAATTATATTTTATATATTTACTTAAAAGAAATCTCTTTTTATATTTATAATTTTTAAAATGCTAAAAATAAAAATGTAAAGTGACACTTTTTATATTAAAAATATTTGTCACTTAAAATGTAAAATTTAAAAGTGATTTTTTTTATATTTTTAGAAAATTATAAATTTAAATAGAAATTTTTTTGCAAGAAAAAAAATATAAAAAATAATAATTTAAATATTTAGGTAGAATGATTTTATATATTAATTATAAAAAATAATATTTTAATATATATATATATATATATATAAATTATAATAAAATTTAATTATTAATTTGATTTTAAATTGGAAAGGTATGGAATTGCTCCGATTTAAAAAAAAAAATTGGAGGAACAGTTTAGTCTTGAATTTTTTGGTGTGTAATGACTTCATTTTGACCAACTAAGAAAACTATTTTAAAGATGTAAATTATTTTTTAATACAGTGACTATTATAATTATTCTTTTATATTTTTGTCATTATGACCATTTTTTTTGTCTTTGAAATTTTTTTCTAATGAATGACTGAGTATAAATTGAAGCAGATTTATCGATGGACCAATTTAGGAAGAAAGGAGCCGTTGTTAACGATGACTCATCAATGTAATTAGAATGATTGTTTTTTGATTTTTTTTGAATGATAGTTTATTTATGTTGATAAGAAGAACTTTTGTTCTTGTAATAAAATATTATTGTTTCTTTGTTAGATATCAATTAAAATTTTGCTGACCGTGATAAATAAACTATTCTAAGGATGTAAACTATTTTTTTAGATAGTGTCTATTATAATTATTCTTTTATCATTTGTCATTATGAACACCATTATTATTTTTTTTCCTTTGAATTTTCTTTTTCATAAAGGATTGAGAAAATTTCTGATATATTATAATTGAGCAAATATTACTTTATTTTTTTATTTCTTCTTCTATTATTATTATTACTATTATTATTATTATTATTATATAGTAACATATTATTAAGTTTTTTCCTCTCCTTAAAAATCAAACAATTTTAAGTATCTTTCTCTCTTCTCACCTCTGTCAAATCTATTCCCCTTTCATCGATAACCAAACTGTCCAAGAACGTAGCCAGAACATTATGAACAATAATCGGGGAAATTACCTAATTCTGCTCTCTGATTTTGGTTCCGAATATCAGAGCCCCTGTATAATGCTTCTCCTAAGAAGTGCAGTTCATTTCACAAACATTTCAGGAAGGTTTCCACGTATCACATATTGACATTGATTGAGTACAACCATTACAATTAACAATAGTTATCTACCGAAAAGCATGAAGGAGAACCCCATTATTTTGGAACCTCGGTCATTATACACAATTTCGCTCCTTATGCATGAATATAATATCCGACTGCCATACTGACAAGCGAAACCACACAAACAAACAAAAACGGGAAGCCCTCCTGAGCTCTTTTAATTTTCATTTTCTTCTTCATCATCTCCTAACAAAAAAAGTAAAAGGTGTCAAATATAAAAAATGGTCATTCAGCAGCTGAACATTAACAATAATTTCAAACAGGTTCCAAGCAAAGCATTCTAGAGAAACCATCTATTAGATAACTATATATACCATAACTAAATTGATTAAGAAGATAAGAAAATTAAAATCTATTGTCCATTGGAAGAGAGTAATAATTTGCTGGTCCTTTAGTTATGTTGCTGTCACAAAGAATTTGTGTTTTAAAAAGAGTTGTAGAGATGATTCGAGGTTTGGAGTTGCCGTTGTACTTATAACAAAAATCACTCACTTTTTAGGTTTACATCTTACATGGCAAGTAAAATAATGTGAGAAGATTGCAAAAATGTACCCACCTATTGTGTAAACTGTATCCATGGAGCGTATAAAAGGACTATTGAACATGAAAAATGGAACTCACGAATTTTTTTAATAGTTTATTAGGACGTAAAGTAAAATAAGAAGGTACCTACCAACTCTTGCTTGAGCAAATTTTTTTCTCGGGTGTTCCTGCGCTTCTCTTCATTCAACTTTGCGATGGTTCCTTCGGCCTGCAAAGATTATAACTGATTGTTGATTGCTTCCATCTTCTTTTAAGGTTGAACATTATTCGAAAGGTCAAATTGCATAAACATTTTACATTTTTACGAGCTTGGCAATAAGCAATCATGAGTACACTACAAGAGAAAAAGGACATTTTCAAACATAATGATAAAACATGCCCTTTTTTTTTATAAAGAAAAAAGATTGGATGAGTTGAAATTTGGAAACTCACAAAGCTAGAACATGTCTCAGAGTTGGTTGGTACTTTTATATTATATCATTCTCTAGCTCTATCTTTTGTAACATTGAGTAGTTACTGCAAGTTGTATAGAAATCCTCACCATCAACGAATAGGCGTCTAAGTTTTTTTGTCTATCATATTTCTATCTAAAACATGTTATTTTATCTTATGTCACTCTTGTTTCTTTTAAACTAAGTAAAATCCCAAGTTATATTACATGGTGTGCATAGCCTGAACATGATTTCCCCAGTCCAAACTGTCCATCAATACCCCTTGAAGCTCATAGACCAGTTCAAGTTCAAAAATCAAATATTTGTCACTGGCAGCGATATGTGAGATGATAATACATGTTAAACCATAACCAACCAACTAACGGAATACGAAACTTAAAATCAAAGTAACAGTGAGATAACTGCTAATCTAAGTCAAAAAAGTACTTATGACTAACCTCTCTTAACTTTGCATCCATTATACTCAACCTTGACTCCAATTCCTTGAAATCCTTAGGAAAACTCAATTTCTCATTACCATTAACTTGTTTCATATCCCCCTCCTTCTCAACTGGTCTTGGAACAACAGTACCCTTATCCGTTCCATCCTCCTCCAAACCCTGGGCCATTTCCAAACTTTTTTCAACCTGACAAAAGAAAGAAACAATTTGAGAGCAATGTTCTCTTTCCCGATAAATTACTAGTCTCAAACAATCTCTTCTTGACATGTAATTGAGTTATTAACTGCTGTAAATTAAAAAATTGAAACACATGTCATGTTAGTCAAGACTGTAGACAAATGGTGGTCCAGAAACATATAATAATTTCATGTAAATTATTACACGGTTTAGAATTATCTTGGTCCAAAGCAATCTTCGAGTCACATATAATCAAATTTTGTAAACTTTTTTAAATTAAAAAACGCAGTTACATATGACACAAAAATAAGACGGGAATATACAACACGTGGTGATCCAAGATCACAAATTAATTTGTCATGAATGAGAGTGATAAAGTAGGAGAAACTCACTGTAATAGGGGAAGGCATTTGGATTGGTGGATCTTGGCTGAAATCTCCATTTTCAGGGGAAGAAGATGGGCCAATGAGGACAACCCTTAGTTTCTTCTCCTCAACAAGCCTTCCACTATCTTTCACAAACTGTGAAAGCGAAGAGGGAAAGGATTAATTAATGTAAGTAAACCACACGACAAACACGGTAAGCTGAATAACATAAAGTAAAAAACATGACTGACCAGGTCAGAGGAGATGTCGTCCTCGGTTGTTCCAGCGGGGACAACCGCGCTTTGAACGAGGAACTTGTCTTTGCAGTTGAAATCCGGCGGGGCTGTGCGCTGAGCCTGCATAGTAACTACCTCCAAACCAAGAGTTGATCATTAACTGTAACAGGCTACGGGAATTGAAAAGCAAGAGAAGTGTAGTAGTGGATACCGGTGAAATCACATGTTCCGTGGGGTTGGACAATGCCGACGGTTGGCCTGACGCAGTATTTCTTGGGCGACGTCGTTTTGACCTGAATTGCAAATAACGATGAGCGAATCGTTGAATTGGGATGAAAAAAGTTAGGAGTGGATTGAGTACTAAGTAGCACCTTGAAGGCAACATGATGAGAAGCGTGGTTGGCGAGACGAACCACGCAGGAACTCTGTTTCTTCAATTCAACTGCGTGTGTGTGAGAGAGAGAGAGAGAGCGTGAGGAAGCGAAAGGAGAGGAGGAGCGGCGGAGAGAGAACGGAAAACTTACAGCGGAAAGTGATGTCAGAAGGATGGATTAGGAGAAGGTCCGTGGCCATGTGAAGGATGCAGAATGAGAATGAATGGGGAGAGTGGTGCAGAACAGAGAAAGCGAGAATGGGAAAAAGAGAGAGAAAAGGCACAGCTTTGCATTGTTGTTGTGTTGTGTTGGTTACGTGGGGTGGGGGGACGGTGTGGGACTACGACACACTGCTTGTAACTTAACCTCTTTCCTCTCCGACCTCACCTTCTCGCTCTTCTTTCCTTTCTCTTTTTTTCAAAAATGCCAACTTTTACAAATCAGAATTGTACCAAACACGCCATCTTCTTTACTCCTCCGTTATTTTATTTTATTTTATTTTACCAATATTTTCCTATTTAATTGACTGCCTTTGACTCACCGAATTAACCAAATATTTAAATTACGTGTTTTTTTATTTTCTTACTTTTTTTTGTCTTATATTGTTCTTACATTTCTTTATTTTTACGTTTCACTTCTTGCTTTATTACACTATCTATGCCTTCTCTTTTCCTTTTTTATTATTACACCAGAAAATTTGCACAGGTACATAAATTACTGTGATAATTTACATACGTACCTAACTGATTTTAAATTTAATAATGTCGTTGAAAGTTACCTATTCAATCGTAGGTTATAACTTAATGTTAAAATCGGTTCGGTATGTTAAATTGTCAGAAATACAATCAATATGGTATATCTATTTTATATTAATTATAATTATATCTAATACAATAATCAATCTATATCAAACAATAAAATAACTTAAATTGTAGTCTTGTTAAAAAATATTAAAACAGAGACAATTATTTACACTTTCAAATAAATAAAAAATCCTATTTATTTCTAATTTTTATAAATTGTATAGGCCTCTATTTTTAATATACTCATTCGTCTTTATCAATATCGGAAAAAACTCTGAATAATTATTTTATTAATAGAAAAATAAAATAAATACAAAAAAATATATTTATTAATAGAGAAATAAAATAAACACAAAAAAATATATACACAACATATTCATGCCCTTTATAAGCAAACTTCACAACACTCTTATTAAAAGAATAAACAAATAAAAAGAATAGTCAAATATAGTTTTAAGTGTCTTTAATTTGGAACAAGAAATATCATGGACTTAGAATTCATTATATAGTCACTAGGTTGTCCCAGGTGATGTGAAACTTTTCAAAACATGTTATTTTCATCAGTCCAACAATAAATAATGATTTGTTTTGTAAAATACATAAAAGCTAAATTAAATTATGAGTATAATGTAAAATTTACATAAAAAAAAAAGGTTACCTTGTTATAATCATTTTTAATATTGTTTACCACCACGAGACTTTCAATATATCACATAGTAGTCACCTTCATGACTATAAGGTTACATATTACACTAAAACCAATACCATTTGTATTAGTAGTTTAAAATGAGATTTTCAAATTCAATACCATATGAAGAACAAGATAGGAATTACTCATGGTATATTCCATCTTGCATTAATACTTTAACCTGTGTATTTTTCATCCAATGTAGTGTATGAGTTGAACATACTATTAATGATTAAAAGATGGAAAAATATTAGTGCAATTAAGTACTCTTTGAAAATTCAATGTTAAGTATTTATTAATCAATAGTGTAATCTAAATAATAAAAAAACAAACACTAAAATGTGATTTACTTGGTTTAGAAGTGTAAAACAATAATGTATAGAAAATACTTTAAAAGATATAATTTCTTCCAAAAGCTCTAGAAAATTTCCACTCTACCTTTTTTGTGTGAACCCAAATTAACAATAAAAACAAATATGTTAAACAAATACATTCTTATTATATAATTAAACTACACTAATTAATTTAAGTGAAACCCACCGAAAGGTAAAAGATAAGACTCAAAATATGAAGGAAAGGATTTGGTCATCCCACCAAATATCAGTATAAAGTTACTCCTAGAAAAAGTGAAGGACATTTTACTCTCTTACTTTCGCTTTTGAAATAATTATAACAACTATAAATTAAAAAATATATATATATATATCGAAGGATAATGTGGGGTATTAACAATAATCTTTTATAAGCAATTTTACACTTTTTTTTAGGAGTTTTGTTTTTCATACGTGTTTATTTTGTATTTGAGATCATTTTAAATTATGTGCTCAAAAGAAGTGACAAGTCTGACGTTGAAAAGGATTAACTTTTTTATCTGTATCTTTATCTTCTTCTTTTCGTCATCACTTTTCTTTTCGTGACTGGAAAATGGTAGGGTCGAAACCATAGGTAAAAAAGAAGAAAAAAATAGGGAAGAAAGATGCAAAATCATCCAATGAGAGGTTATTTGATTTAAAAAATTTTAATATACTTTATATGGGCAACTTTTTCAAGGATATTTCCTAGTGTTTAAGGATAACCATAGATAATAATTGTTAACCATGTATTTGTGTCATTATATAAGTTAAATATATGTATGTGTCAAATAAGATTTTAAGATATTGTCTGAATAATTTATATTTTTTTGACATCTTTCAATTTAGATGTTAATTTGAATGCTGTTTAACACGTAATTATTTTTTAACGTTGGTTAAAAAAATTATAGTTTTTTTTTTAAAAAATTTGAAACTAGAAAGTATCAAATTTTATACGAATTCCATGCTTAAATGTGAAAATATTCGAAGAGTTTCCTCATCTAACCACGTTTAAATATAAAAATGAAGTTATATATTAAACTGATTGATTGCTATCCTCATAGATAGTTCTAAGGGAACTTATATTATGTTCATAATTAAACTTTATTAAGATCACAAGAGAATGATATAATTATGGAAGAAACAATATGTTTTGGAGTATTAGCTTATTCCAATTAAATCGTTTAAATTATATTACCCTTAAATCGTTTAAATTATATTACAATTAAATCGTCTAAATTAAACTATATGTTTGATGAAAATTTGTCAATTTCCGTATAATTGTGTGAATGATGTACTGTTTATTTTAATCTAACTAGTTGACAAATGATTACTCGTAATCAAATTTAAAAATTTAGGCATGACTTTCCCTTCACTGATCAGAATGACGTGGTAAATAATTCAACAGTGAATATGACATTTAAACTATTTATTTATTAATCATATATTTTATTAAAAAAATTATTGATGTAAGAGATTTTACATAAATTATAAGTAAGTCTAATTTACAATAAATATCTGAAAATAATATTTATCTTATAAGTGACTTTAATTTAATTTATATTAGAATCTAATTTAGTAAATTTGTTAGACATATTACATTACATACTATTTACTTATCCATAAATATTTAATCTCATTTTATGTGTATTGTGAAAAAAATATATTAAATATTTCGTATTAACTAAAAATTAAAACAATTAATTTTATAAAACGAGTTAAACTTAAATTGTGGTCCTAATAGCATATAAAAATATATAAAAATATTGTTCAGATAAAAAAGAAGTTGAGTGGGTGAAAATATAGTAAACTATTTACTATTTAATCAAGATATTGTAAGCTTCAAAATTGCCTTAATTACTTTTTTTTTTGTTTATCTATTATTTTCACGAGCTAGTAAATCTAAATGAAATTGAACTTAAATGTTTTAAAAATATTTTTAAAATGAAAAAAAAAACAATGAATAAGAAAATAGATGAGTTGAAAATAAGCATCACTAGGGAACATAAACACAGTGACAAAGAAAATAGGTGAAGGAAGTGTTAGATGTCCAAATCCTGATATCTCTATGAAATCTCAACCGTCCATTCATTTTAAATTTGGCAACAAAGGTTGTCGTAGCCCTGAAAGAGTTCTGGACGGTGCATACAAAGTGGTGTGAACGTACTCATGGATGTTCTGAATTTAGGAAAAACCCATGTTTACTTGGTCGGAATTTTTTCTTTTTATTAGCAACCAAATATTTAAGAATATTATTGGATGAATAATTTAAAATTAAACTCTTGTCAATTAAAAAAATAGATACAAAAACAGTTAAAAAGGTTGAAATATAAAATTCAACAAAAGTCTCAATTGTTACAAGAACGGTCACCAATGTTTTAATAATGAAGAAAGGACGAACCCTATTAGGATTCCGGAAATCACGATACAAACTATATATAAATTATAATTGTCACGTGAGTTTTTACTAATTACAACCTCTAAATTTAAATGAATATTTTCACATGTTAACGCCCGAATCAACAATCATCGTAATTACAAAATAATTGTTTATTTAAAATACTTCATATCATGAGTTTGCATGTTGACTGTATTTAGTAGTTCCTATATTTATGCGATTTTTTTAATTATAATTATTTTTAAAGAGACAAATAACTATTAACACTATAAATTTAGTGAATAAAATGATAAATATCTAACATTTAAACTTGTGAAATATAAAATGGTAAAAACGTGACTACGATTAAAATGACAGTTACGACTAACTTAAGATTTTAATTTTTTTTTTCTGAAAATAAAAATGTGGAAGAGAATGAAAATAAAATTATACACTAAGTCTATCCTTTTTTTAGTAATAAAACAGTAATTACGCACTGATATCTAAACTGACTCAATTAACTAGCGCCAACTAATACCAGTAGTAATTAAGAATATATCAAGTGATTGATATTTTTTAATGTGTAAAATAGATTTTGTTCAATTTCTTTCAATGCTGGTTATAGTTATCATAAGTACTTACATAAATTTAAGTATAGTAAATAAACTCAATGAAAAAAAGTGTAAAGAATACACATTCTTAAAATGTACAAAATTAAAATATCATTTACTGAATATGGCATGAAACTGATAATAATTTAATAATTTTCCATAAACTTTAAACTATGTAATAAAAAGGAAAATGTTTCTGTATTTCTAAATCAATTACTAATACTTTTTTAGCTGGAGATTCGATCATAAACTAAGGGTTCAAGAAAATCACAGAGATGATAGATAATGAATGTGTTAGCTTGGTGAACCAAACAAAGAAAAAGGAAACCCAGATTGGTGGGGAACGAACAAATAAAACAGTTTCTTCCAAATCCCACGTGCCGTTCCTCGAAAGTATCGAAGCGAGGTTTAAAACCACCGCAATTAACACTGTTTCACATGCTTTTCCTATAAATACACCCATCACATTGTCCCTTTCTTCCATCATTTCTGAAACAAGAAACGTTCGCACCTCGTAATCTACGTCCTTCGATCCAGATCGCTCTCTCAGTCTCTCAAATGGCTTCCATCATGCGATCTTCCATGTCCCTGGCAGCTCTTTCCAATCAAGCTCTGGTATATATATCTAGAAATATTCAAATCTCTTATCTTCCTCTTTTTATTTCACTTGTATTCAAACTGTTCGATCAATTGATATGTTCGAATCTATCTGTTTCTTTCATGTTATATCATTTGCTTTTGCATGTCTTCATTACTAAATCATCTTTTTTTATCACCTTTACAATTCATAGACGATTTTACATGTCGGTCGAACTTGGTCCAAGACTTATTTTCCTTTGACACACTATTTTTTTGTTTTCATCTATTTGTTATGCAAGTATAATAATGGATTTCTAGCAGCTGACTAGAGGTCTTGGATTTTTTTTCTATACTTTATTTCAACAGAAGATTTGTTTTTTTATGCATGTTTTTGGTATAAAATCTGGTTGAAATATCATGTAAAGTGATCTCAGGTAAATGTTTAGATGTGATGTTTGTTTTTATCGCTTCATTAATTGATTTATTTGGTAACTTTTGGGTTGGATAAAAAATATCATGATAAGTTTACTGCTGAAGTTGTACTTGGAATAAAAACATACAGGGATCATTTCACTTCAAAACAATTTCAACCAAAATAATTTTTTTTTCATAAAGTTTCACGTTGACGAAAAGCATCAAAAGATTATTTCACTTCAAAACCAATTTTAATCAAATGTACACTATTTTACAGAAGCAACTCATTCTAAAATGGGTATATATTTTATTGTAACCATGTTACTAGAACAAATTATTACTACCTTTGTTTGGGTTTCTTTTCTCGATCATATATTTTCGATTCTCTAGATTCAAATGCCAGATCCTGATTAAGAGGGCCAAACTTACATATTTTATAGCAATGGTATGCCAGCTTCCTGGTGCTTTTATGTTTTCTTAATTTAGTTGTCTTAAACCTCTTTTTAAGATTCTTCTTATTTTCTAGTCAAAATCTTCCTCAACAACTCAATCTGCCCTTGGAAATAAAACATCTCATTGTTTATGAGTTTCAATTATACATGGTAGAGACATACTGAATTTATAGTTGACTTCATTATTGCTTGCTTTATGCTAAAAAATAAACTGCTCTTGTGTAGTATTTTATGGTTTCTTCCGTTTATATTATATTGCTTGGACTCATCTAGTTCTTGTTGGATAAAAGCAGGTCTCTGGCACCAGGACTTCCAACCCAAATTCAGTTTCCCTTTCAATTAACGGGAGGAATTTCCCATCCATTACATTGCAACCCAGAGGACGTCGGTTTCAATTTAGATGCGCGGTAAAATTTGCAGCCAAAAACCCATATTTTACCATGTCCCAGAAATGGAATCCTCTGACTTGATTTACTCTGGCTTTTTTCAATCTTTTTGTTTAATATTCTAAATGCTTAAACAAATTTTGGATTGGGGAGAATACAGACTTCATCCTTAGCTTCTTTTGCTATTGAAATTTGATCTTATACTAAACTATTCATTGGGGGCAGATACTGCTGTTAAGTCGTTAAAATTCACAGTATTTTCAGTATTGAATTATCTGTTGCCTTATGCTCGTAATTTTTAATTATGTGCTTGAAACTACTGATATCCATAAAAAGGCTCTGGCTTATGTCGCACGAGCTATAGAAGATTATATAACCATCAAAGTTTTATGTCATGCAGGCAAAACCAGAGACAGTGAAGAAGGTGTGTGACATAGTCAAGAAGCAATTGGCTCTGTCAGAGGATTCAACTGTTACAGGAGAGTCTAAATTTGCTGCACTTGGAGCTGATTCTCTTGACACGGTACTTTAATATTGATCTACCAATCTATGCATACTATGGATTGCTTTCGTGGTATAAATCACGCTTTGAAATCAAGCTGTTGATTAATAAATATATAAAATTTGTTAGTTTTCTCTACAATTGACTGGATGTACCACCTGTTTGTTATTTGAACTATACTCATTTGAGATCTTATTTTCTCCTGTTAGTGCTTTTATTTTATTTTTCTCTTTCTCTGTAATGACATATGAGCCTACATAAAACGGTGTGTATGGATATCATTCTTTTTTAGATGGTGGCTAGTGGCTACTCATTTTCCTCAAGTATTTACTGATCTAAAAGCAGAGCACTCTGTTCAATGTTAATGATAAAATGCATGAAGTTGTTTATATAGTTCTTACCCAACTATTGCTGTGTGCTTCTTTGAACTACCGCATGATGCTAAACTATGATCTTGTGTGACATATCGAAACACAATATCCGTGGCTTAAGTTTGATGATCTTTTACTTTATCATTTGAGACTTGCTCTTCAATCTGTGCAGGTTGAGATTGTGATGGGACTCGAGGAGGAATTTGGTATCACTGTGGAAGAAGACAGCGCCCAGAGCATCGTCACCGTTCAAGATGCAGCTGAAATGATTGATAAGCTTCTTGAAAACAAGGCTTAAACTAGTAAAGAAAACATGAGTATCCGTTTGGAATTTTTTCGCTATTTTTATTGAAGGGGTTTATATGTTTTAGTTTTTATCAACTGTATTAGACTTTTGATTGTTCTTCAAGTATTTCTGGATTGCATAGAGGGACTACTCTAATAATAGTTTCAATTTTATACGGTGCCCCGTTGAATCAAATTGCTCCTCAAAATCTCTTTATGTCAATTACTCAAATTTCTAATCTGAATTTGTTACAATTTAAATTGAATTCCTTTTTCAGTTAAGGATCAAAATAATTATTTTTAAAAGTGTTAAAAAATAATTTTTCATTGAAAAATTTACCAATAGTTTTACAATCAAAATTTTATATAATCGTATCTTAAAAACTCATAAATTAATATTTCAGTTAAATATTTTACTTCAATATTTTAACACTAAAAGTAGTTATTATTTGTGGTAGGAGATCATCCAAATTAGTGAAATACCTTTGAGTCACTATTATTAACTTTTTTGAAAACCAACATAATATATTTAAAGTTTATATATTTTATTATTATTATTATTATTATTATTAATACAATAAAAAATTAATATATAATTTAATTATAATTATAAAAAAAATCATATATATCTAATAGCTTTTTCTTATGTTTTTAAATTATTGAATTCAACAATAATTAAGAAAAAAACTTAAACTTTCAGTCATATTTTATGTAAATAATTATATTATTTATAAAAAATTTATTTTCTATTTTATTTTATAATCTTATTTAACAATAAAAATATTATTTCTGTTTACACAAAATGTACGTCTTATTCTTATCCAATATCGTCATATAAATAAATTTTTCAAATTTAAATAACTAAGGTATTAATAATAAATAATAAAGTACTGAAGTTAAAATTTTAAATTAAGTTTTTATTAAAAATGATATTAACAATATAGTTTCCGAATTATTAATTAATAGGATAATAATAAATATATTTATATTTTTTAAATTCAATAAATAATTAAATTTTATTTATAATTAAATTAAATTTCTTAAAAATTATAAAAATATTATAATTTTAATAAGTAATCTTAACAAAAATAATTCTGAGGGAGGCATGCTCCTTATGACCACCTAAGGTCCGTCCTGATTACTTGGTTATTTTTTTAAAATAAGTTGCTTGTCAAATATATCTTTTCCAAAAATTTCTACCAAAAATATTTTATATAGTTTTAAAGTAAAATATGTATAATATTATCAAAACAAAAGAAAAATGGCTAGAATTTTAGTTTAGTTGGTTCTATAGAAGATTTTGGATTAGAAAATTCCAATTCTCTTATGAAATTAAATTCATCTCTATTAACATAAAAAAAAATTAAAAAACTAAATATTTTTATTGAGTCAAATTTAAAAATATTTCCAAAAAATCAATAAAACAAAAAATGCTTTAATATAAAAAGAAAATCTAACAATACTCTAATGTAAAAAGAAAATCTAACAATACTCTAATATAAAAAGAAAATCTAATAATACTCTAATATAAAAGAAAATCTCCTAACACTCTTCACTAATTCGTTCTACTTCAGCTGGTTTGACAAATTTCTTCCAATAAGAGTGATTCTGCCACACAACATGCATTTCTTCGATGGGAACTCCCTTAGTCTCTGGGAGAAGACGGTTAATGAATATGCTCATAACAACAACAAAGAATGCGAAAAAGATGAACAATCCAAACTTCATGTGACAAAGCATTGTGGTGAAAATTTGCGCAATGATAAACGTAAAGATCATGTTCACGGAGACATTGATACTTTGTGCCGCTGAACGCACCTCAAGAGGAAAAATCTCACTCGGCACCAACCACCCTAAAGGGCCCCAAGACCAAGCAAATCCTGCCACATACACACATATGCCACACACAACCACTATAGCATACCACTTTGGCAATATTCCTGGGTTTCCATCAAGTCCAAATTTGAACATAATTGCCAGAGTTATTGCAATCTGTTTCAAACCAAATCAAAAACAACAAATTAATCACATTATACTAGTAAAATAACATTAAAATCCCGTTTAAAATGAAGGTTACCTGACAAATAAACATTTGTATTCCTCCTTCCAAGAAAAGAGTTCGTCTCCCAAACTTGTCAACTGTGAAAATGGAGACAAGAGTGGCAATGGCGTTACATCCTCCAGTGATCATGGCAGACATGAGTGAAGCACTGGCTCCAAACCCAATGGTTTTAAACAAAACAGGAGCATAAAATACAATCACATTCATGCCAGTAAGTTGCTGAAAGAAGGGAATGGCTATGGCAAATGTGAGTTGAGGCCTATATTGTCTTTTCAACAAAGAGACCCAAGGATGTTTCACTGCTTTGGAGGCTTCACTTGCTGCCACAAGATCCTCAAACTCTTGCTCTACATCTGTAGTTCCTCGAATCTTGATAAGTTCTATTTTGGCCTTCTCATCATGGCCACGTGCGATCAAAGAGCTTGGTGAATCAGGAAGAAAGACGGAACCGAGCATGATCATTAAGGCAGGAATTCCTGCACAACCTAAGCTATAACGCCACCCTTGTCCGTTCTCCATTTGAGCAAAGATGTAATTGAGAATATTGGCCACAAATATTCCAATAGTGATCGCCAACTGAAACATCATGTTAAGTGCTCCTCTATACTTGTGAGGAGCAACCTCAGATACATATATTGGCACAGACTGCAAACAGAAAAATACAACATAAATTAATTATTCATAGCATAAGTAATATCAAAAGAATTAATTACAATTTATTAAAAATAATTCATCATATTGTTAATAATAATTTATCAAAATAAAAGTATAAATAGATATAGAAACATATAAGTATATATTACCTGATTGGCGCATCCGATTCCGAAACCAAGAAACATGCGACCAAGTATGAGCATGGTAACATTTTGGGCAAAAGCATTAAACAGAGCACCTACAAGAAAGAGCACACCCCCCAAGAACATGGTAAGACGCCTCCCAAAAAGCCGAGTGATGTAGGATGCCAACACTGATGCAAACAGAGCGGCCAAATATAGAGACGATGTGAACAGCGTCAATGTCTGACTATCAAATTTACAGTACTGATTATCTGAGGGCTTTACATTGTTTTCCTTTTCATACACTTCTGGGAAGAACTTCTTCAAGAAAGGATCCATGGAAGTCACACCACCTGCAGATTTTGATGTGAGTAATGAACAAAACAATAAGAATGAGTGGATAGTTAGATTGATACAGATTGAACGTACCTGATATACCGAGATCATAACCGAATATCAATCCACCAAATGCAGCAACAAAACAGGTCCAGAAAACTCTGCCAGTCAACTTTCCTGGATAGTTCTTTCCAGGAGAACCAGTTGCGATGAAACCACCAGCCATTCCCAAAACCTTTCACCAAATAAGAATCAAAGATGAAATCAGAGATGAGAGAGAAACAGCTTAATTTCAATGAAACCAGAGCGAACACTGTAGAAATCCACAAGTGACGAACTTAATTTATAGAGTTTGGAATTTGTATATCTGTATCTATAATCTGTGATTATCTCTTTTAACTGCATCATATCCATTTTAAAGATCTCTCTGTAACGGCTTACTATGATAATTGTTTTTTTTTTTTTTTTTGTTATTGATAAATTTAAAGATAATTCTGAGTTATTTTTTTATCAGGCATAATAAAAAAAAATCGCGTTTTATTATTTTGATTTTCTTTTATTTTGAATAATCTTTTTCGTACGGGAGTGTTGTTTATTTTCCTTTTCTTTTTGTTGAAATCAGGTTTATCGAATTATTTAATTTGTTGTAATTGAATATTATAAATTAGCATTAAATACCTATTTTATCTTCTAAATTTAAGTACAATCTATATTTATTAATTTTTTCATCTGTTTCCTTTCAATGTACCATTTTTTATATTTTTATTTTTAATTTATATATGAATACCTTTCAAGAAATTATCCATAGTAAAAAGTAGTTTATATTATCTATCATATATATGTAAACGATAATTCAGTAATTTTCTTAAATTAAACATTCAGCTTTTATACATGTAATTTCCATTATTTTTATTTTTTAATCTCATTAAAACTGAATTCATTTAAAATCTAAATCTAAATATTTATAACAGATGAGACTGAAGTATATTTAAATTTTATTTTAGTGAAATACAATATTTATAATTTACAAATAAAATAATTTATATAGATAATTATTTAGTTTATGGTTGTTTATTTGTTTTTTATTTTTTTTGTTGTTAGTGCAAAATTTCAAGATAATTCTGAGTTATTTTTGTTCGGATAAGTTTTTTTTTCTTATAATTTCAAGTTCTCAATCTCTCTTTTTATGTAGGTGTCTTAGGTTAATTGCATGTATAATCCAGATAGAAAAAATAAAGTCATGTTAACCTAAAGTGAATTGTTTGTTTATTAAGTTTATTTTTCTAAAAATAAATTAAATAATATTCAAAGATCTTCAACTCATTTTATTTCTCAGGAATAAAAAATTCTGAGATCATATTACTTTTAGGTAAGAAAAGTTAGTTCTATTCAAAACTCTAATTCAGTGCTATTAGATAGAATTTATATGATGTAGGTTAAATTTTTATATGTACGAATTTGTGTTTTTATTTGTATGATTAAAGGATAAAGAAATATTATGTATTGGAAACTAAAATTAGGCTTTTAGTTTGATTAATTGTTTTGTCATGAGAATTGAAAATAACATGTTGATAAAATATTTGGAATAGAAACTTCTGACTGAAATTTCAAACAATTTCAAAGTCTAAAATGAGTAGAAATATAAAGGTGCAGTTTTGGAATTGTTTAATTTTAAATTGAACCGTGGAATCAACCGGATGTAATCTAAATATAGAAATTTTTAGTTATATATCTTAGATGAAAGTCGCACAAAATCATGTTTAGTTATTCTCTATTAGATTTTTGTGTACTGTTTTTTTATTATGTATCATAATATATTTATTGATTATTATTAATTTTGATATTTTAAAATATATTAAAAAAATATTTAAAATATTAACACACTTTTAATGTTCAACAAAAAATATAATCAGAAAAATCAATAGAAAATCTGCATTGAGTCGCAAATTATCGGAAAATGTAATTTATTAATACAATTTGCAATTTGTATTCAAGCAAAAGTAACTTATGTTAAATTATATTATTTTTATGAATAAAGGGAGGACTGAAAATAAGAATGAATATTAAAGATGAGATTAAAAAGATAGTATTTAGAGAATGATAAAGATAGAGGAAAATGTGGTTTTAAAAATTATGAAAATAAAGGAATTGTTATTAAGAGGAAAATAAATAAATAATTCATTAAATTAATATGTATTGCTCTAAAAAAATTAATAGTTGTGTATTATATATATATATATATATATATATATATATATATATATAATATATGAACAAACTAAAAAAACAATTATTTATATGTGATTCGATGATGAATTCTAATATTAATGAGAATTAAGAGTTGTTTTTAATGAGTTGTTAATAGTTGTTAACATGGTTTATAGTTGTTGCGGTTGACATTATTATTCTTCTTGCGATTTAATTTCTCAGTCTTTCAACTATTAGTGATTGATTTAGTAATCGATACGGTTATTATCTTATCTTATTACTTTACTGAGTTATTGGTAGATATTATTTTATTGTTTTTAAAATTTTATAATTATAAAATTATTAAGTAAGAAAACAGTAAAACCTGAAATTATCCAAACTTTAACCCAATCTACCGTATAAACAAGAAAGAAATAAAACTAAAGAATCAATTTAGATATATTTTCATATTTACGAAATCTAATTTAATTTATACACCCTTATAACCATATTATATTTTAGAAATTTTTTTAATATATCAATCAATTATAATATAAGAAATTTAATTACTAGATAAATTATCTATTTACTTCAGTTAAAGTAATTTTGACACATGTCAATTAATTCCTTTGATTTTTCTATTATTTTGCATCCAACTAGAGATGACAAATAAACCCGTCACCGTAGGTATTGTCCGAACCCGTCCCCGTTTTGACGGGGAATCCCCACATTGACTGGGTATGGGTATGAGTATGGAGAATCCCCGATTTTTTCAATTGGGTATGGGGATGGGATGAATATATATCGCCATAATACCCGTCCCCGCCATATCTCCATCCTCATTTAAATCATTAAAATATTCATAATTAATTAAGTAACCCTATATATATATATATATATATATATATATATATATATATATATATATTCTTTATATTTTTTATTTCTTCTAAATATTTGGTTTGTCATGAAACTCATTCGCATCTCCAATATATTTTTTATCTTATCATAACTTTTATGTAATTATGTTAAAATGATGTATGTCAATTAAAAAAAAATTATGTCTAACATTTGAATATTTCTATTATTTTTTAATATTTTTATTTATTGTATATTTTTCTTTCACATGAAAATGTTTAATACTCTTAATTTAAGTGTTTAATAGCATAAACATTTCATTTACTAGGTAATATAAAAAAAAAATCTTTACTTATTATTATTAATTTTTATGTCATTTGAATAACTATTTTATTTCGCTAAAACAATTTTTGTTATTTCTCAACCATTTAGTATATATATTGATATTTGAAAAGATTTCTTAGATCTGTAGGATATTTATCATCTTATCATACCCTTAATAATATATTTGTTTTCCTTTGTGTGATTCCTTCCAATAGTCTCCAAATTGTTTATAAGACACACATTTGTTAATTTTTTTAATATTTTTATTTTTTGTTTATTTTCATCATGTAGAATATATCTAATTATTTTTTATTTTCTAACTCATTACAATCATAATTTAATTTTTTCACTATAATTGTATAAATAATTTTTATTTACTACAATATAAAAATTTAATGTAATTGTCATAAATATTTTTTTTACCACCATCCAACATATATTGTGGTCCAAAAGATACAAGATCTATGTTAAAATTTTATTATTATGTTTATTATTTGTTCTTTGCATCATTTTGATCAAGTGATGTATTATAACTTTTATTAGTGTATAAAAAATAGATTCATTATAATTTAAAAAATTGAAGTAAACAAACATTTAAAATATATTTTAGGTTTAATTACTCGGATGATACCCACTTTGGTAGGAGGGTGTCAATTTGGTACCCGCCGAAAAAAAAAAGTGTCAATTGCGTCCCCACTTTTGAAAAAGTGCATCAAGGTCCCTTTCAGAAAAAAATAATTAATGCCGTTAACGGCAGACTACGTGTCACTCTCACGGTTTTTTTATTTTTTTTAATTTTTCTTTTAATTTTATAATTTTTTTTTGCAAATTTTTTGTGTTGCCACGTGTCAAGTCCCTATTTTGACACGTGGCAATGTCAGTGTCACGTGACAGGAAAATGTCACGTGTGACAACTGTCATTGTACTGATTTCAATTTAGAATCCATATATACCTGATTGTTTCAATTTAGTCTCCATTTTTTGTGCCTTTGGTTCAATTTTATCCCAATTTTTTTTAATAATTGAAGAAGATTTTTTAAGTCATTTTTTTATAAGATTAAAAGTAATTAAGTATAAATATTTTTACAACATTAAGTACTTTGATATTTATATTAAAATTTAGTTGTACAAAAAATGTTGTACTAATAGAACAATATAATCATCTACTTTTTTTTTCAAAGTAAAACAATATTGTTTATGTCAAATTCAAGACCAAATCTATTATTTGTATAAATGTTATTTTAATTAAACCTATATTTTAATTTAAATATTTTTTCCTTTTATATTTTTTTAAAAAATAGTTTTTTCCTTTTATATTTTTTTAAAAATATTTTTAAAATTTATCAACTAGGTTTCATTAATGTTTGCAAATTTAATAAATGTTTTGGTTCTCATTAAATTTTATTTGGTATTCTAATATAAAATGTAAACAATTATAATTTATTTCAAAGTATTTGATATCGAAGAAACAACCATACTCCTAATATTGAATATTTGATAATATTATGCTTCTTTTACCGTAATTTTTTATTATTTTATAAAAATTAATTAAAATTAATATTAAAGTAGTAAGAAAATGGATATGGGTATGAGTACGAGATTATACCCGTTACCCGGTGGGGATGGGGATGAGACAAAAATTTAATACTCGTTGGGTTTGAGTATGGGAATGAATTTTTTTTACAGGGATGGGTATGGGATAATAAAACCTGTCCCCGCCCCCTTGCCATCCCTATCCAACTACTATTTAATTGACCAAATTATCCCTACAACATTTCTTTATCAATGAAAATGTTATCTATAACTAAGGAAAAATATCCACCATTGTAGGTAAATTCACCATAATAAATTCATTTTTTTCTTTTTTTTCTTAATCACTAAATTTATTTTATAGGTAAAGTACTAGGTAAATTACTCATCTACCCCACTTAAAATTTTGACACATGTTCATTTTTTTTTGTCCTTTTGCATCTCAATTACTATTCAATTGACCAAATTCCCTTACGATCTTTCTTTATCTAAGAAAATGTCATTTATAAATAAGAAAAAATATCCACCATTATAGGTAAATTCACCCTAATAAATTCTTTTTTTTTTGTTCGTAATCACTAAATTTATTTTATATGTAAATTTTTTAGTTAAAAAATAGGTATGTCTAGAAAAATACCAAATAAAAAAACAGTTAAATTTAAAGAAATAGTTACTTAAAGGGTAAAATTATTTTAATATTTTTTTAAAGGTGAAGTAGAAAATAAATGTGAACATAAAAAAGAGACATCTTTATATATATATATATATATATATATATATATATATATATATATATATATATATATATTACTGTTATTATTATTATTATTATTATTATTAAGATTAATATTATAATAATAATTATTATAAATGTTATTATATTATTAGCATTATTATTTACCAATGTTAACTTCTTATCGAAGAAGTTGAAAAACAACAAGAACTTATTATTATTATTAGTAGTAGTAGTCGTCCGGAAAGAAGTTTTTTAAGTAAGGGAGTTAAGTTAGTAAGAATTCTAAAATACAATTGTTTTAAGGTTATAGTAACATTTAAATGTTTGTGATGAGAACTTGGTGGAATATGATTTAATTGTTTGGTTTCTCCTTTGGTGTGATTCTTTTTTGTTCATGTAAGAATGAGTGATTTAATCTCCTTTTATTATCGGATGATCACGATGAGAGTTGTGAAAGGGGTGACATGAGTATTCGTTGTGTTGAACTTCTATAAATAAATTGGTGTATTTGAGTCATTTTGAAAAAGAATGAGCCCATAGGACAGACATAACAAAAGTATTGAAATAGGACGGTGGTGATAGTTTAAGAATCGTTATTTATCTTGTCACTCAAATAAATTAATATTTTAATAGAAAAAATTGGTGTCAAGTGAGAGTTATTTGTAAATAGTGATGTGAAAGTAACATTTTTAATTGAAATAGACATAACTTTTTTCATTCAAATATACATACTCAATTAATCAGTTTTAAACACGCCAGAACTCATATGTTTTTTATGGCGACGATTTTCAAAACCATTAGGGACAATCTTAAAAATTTATTACAGAGAGTTGCAAGAATTAGAGCGTTGGACGCCAACTAAATCTGACATTAAACCATTGGATTTGTTACTTTTTTTATTTTTTGGTAGGAAAAATTAATTCATATTTTAGATGATATGAACATAAGTACAAGTGTACTTGTTATCCAATGAAGAAGATAAAACACAAGTTTTATATCCAACAAAAATAAAAACAGGAATGATTACAAACTTTTATTTTGAAGATACATATGTGCCCTCATTATTATATCTAATTGTTACTTCTGAATGTTACTTATTTGGTTCAAACAATTTCTATCCAAAAAGATCTACTTTTTATTTGTTAATCAAAATCATAATTTGAAAAAACATACATAATTTACTTATAGAGGAAGGTAAGTGATACTTACATATATAAAGTCCATGCATTTGTACATTAAAGTTGTGTTCTTGTATACATTGCTGCAAGTGTAAAAGATGGATTTCAGAATGAGAGATTGGATATGTCGATTATGTTAACAAGGTTAGGTCCAAATAGTATTTGAGGTGTTATTCCATTGTATTATAGTTGTTTTTTGTTAAAAAAATAAAATAAAATAAAATAAACATAAGCATCTTTGCATGGAGTAGAAACAGAAAGTTAGACACATAAAGACAAAAAAGGTTATTATGATATCCAAGGAATAAGACTGCAAAAACAGACCAAACAGGATTACCTAAACACTGTACAGTGACTTTACTGTTGAAATTTGTCACTTAATTTGGCAGCATGCAACCCATAATTGCAGGAAAAACAATAAGAAAACGCTGGATTCCTTCTGATTAGGTGTTTGTCACGTGCACTTGCTGAAACCATGTGCCGCCACCTAAATTTATTACATGCAAACCTGACTAAGGTGGAAGCAAATCCATGGGGACGAGGATTCCAGTTATTTAGTGAAGCCAGAAATGCAAAAGGCTCTTAAAAAGTCCAATCATGGACATCTGATTGGAAAGGTAAAGGATCATTTATTAACATAATGGAAAAACAAACAAATCACAAAAGCGAAAGTGACCTCAATAATTACACCAAAATAAACAGTAGAATCAAGAAATAGAAATTTGATACTATTGGGGAAACTACTCTCAAGCCAATCAAGAAGAACCAGGGTTTATTACACTTTCATATACTACAAGGTAAGAATGAAAAATTAACATACAAGAAAAGGGGCCTATAACAATTGGAACCTGCCACATCCCACAAATCAAAATCACTCATACTATAATACAGTGAAAAGACCAATATACTGCGAAACCAGCAAAAACAGTTGTGGCTAGATTACTAACTAAGATTCTTCTAGGGGCATTGGAGGAAGCCTGCATTGATCCAAATGGTGAAAAAGCTGAAAGAGGTCCAGGAGCTATTAAGTCATCTGGGTTTGGAGGGCTTGGATTGGAAGGAATAGTGGGAATGTCAGAGCCGGTGGGAGTCGGCAACACACCACCAGGAGAAGGAAACAGTGGAGCAATGTCTGGGGACAATTCTCTGAAGGGGGTTAGTGAAGATGGAGGAGGATCGGATAGTGCTGCTGGTGAAGATGAGAGTGTGGGAAGTTTTGGAATAGGTTGTGAATATGATGAATGCAGAGTTGAAGGCATGAAAGTCAAGATGATCATGAGTGTTATATAAACGTTGTGTAGTGCCATTCTGAAGGCGAAGAAAATCCAACTTACAATGCCTGCAAATGGATATAATTGGGTAAGGATTTTTGAGGGAGAGGGAGATATGTGAGCATTTAGTGGGTATAATTATGGCAAGTCTTTTAAATCGACAGTCACCTAAGTCTGCAGGTTCCCATCTCTCACTCACCTCTTACCTAAGACTAGGTGGGACAAATGGGGTACCATGTGTAAAGATTCTATTGGATGAAGATAAGGGACATGGTTTTTTACCTCGAGGAAGAGACAAAGATTGAGAAAGGGTTCCATGTGCTGCGTTTGGTGAGAGAGAATCCTTTTCAGCCCGTGATATTTGGTGCACTACAGCTCTTGATTTCCTGTTGAACCTTAAAGCTAATTTGTTAATTATAGCAAACAGGAAAACCGACTGTAGTCTTGCTTTACAAAATTCGTAATCATAGTGCTTCATCTTTCAAAGATGATTTAAAAATACTCGGCAAACAAAAGGAAGAACCATAATGATTCCAAATCTGCTGCGTGTTCTATGACGGAAGGAGATGTATGATCATCTGTCTTCATGAGACTGTTTCAGGGTAGAGGTGATTTTTATAACTTGAGGTTGTCTCGTGACGAACATTCCTATAAGCATAAAGAAGGCTAGGCTGGACTTTTTTGCTGCTAGAGCTATTTAAATAAGCCTTTTAACACATCTGACAGTTTTTTCTGTGTTCGGAAGTATGTGCCATGGTACCTATCAAATATGAATCTCAATCATATTCATGGAGTTTCATTTTAGTTTTTAACTTTATACTTTTGTCCAACACGTTACCACGGTACCCATCACACAAAGGAATCGCAATCATAATCATGCAGTTTCATTCTTGTTTTTTTGGCCATTTCATGTGTCCAATACCTTGTTCCTATTAGTGTTTGGCTTTAATGAAAGGACTCTACTTACTTGCATGGATATTTAAAAAACGGTGAGAAAACTCTAACCTAATCAATTTATAGAAAAAAAAAATACAACGAAAATTTTCGTTGACTTATATTTTAATGTTCACGGAGATACAGAGTACACATACTTTACATAGGAATACAGTGGAGCTGTGGAATTCACCAAATTGCTCAACCTTTATCTAGAATTTAGCAAGGCCCGCCTGTAATATAAAGCGTAAACGATGAACTTGAAAAGTTACAGGTTCTAATGAGAAGAACAGGTCATAACATGATACCTACAATTATTCAAATGCAGCGAGGCAGCCGCTGCAACTCCAAGGCTGCTAGCCCAGCAGTTTTGGCTAAGAGTGGTACACCTGAACTCTTGATTTCAGAAACTACAACTTCAATTCTTGAAATCTCTGATTTAGATATTGATAATATCATTGCATGCAGTAAGTATTGCTTGCAAGCATAACCTAAAGAATGAAGCATTCGCTGCACCATCAAGTGAGGAATGCCTCTGTTCCAGCTCTCTAGGATCACAGTGACTTTGGGAAGATTGGTTAGTATACCAGTGGTGGCTTCTCTAGGAGCTGCCTTGAACAGTAAAACAACACATTCAGAAGCTATATCGGCAATACTGGTTTCTGCAGAGGCACTCAACTCTAGCAAGACGCCAAAATTGCTTCCAAAGTCTGCGATATCTTTTATGCATTGCTGGGGATCAACCGCACCACCACTCAACTCGGGAGGATAGTCACCTAAGAGAGTTGGTTCTGTTGCGCTGCTCAAGCCTTTTGTACAGCCTACTGAACGTGCTATAAAAGCCCTACAAAGCCCAAGAGTGGGTTCCAGCAAATCTTCCATGCCCTTTGCATGTACAAACTCAAGAAAGTTGCCAATCCTTCTAACCACCTTTAAATGAGAGAGTAATTTCGACTCCATCTCGGGAGCAGAAGCTAGAGCAAGACACAGTTTAACATTATTCACATTTGCATTTGAGAGATCACCAAGCAAGAACTCAAAGCATTGTGAAATTGCCTTCATGTGTAGAATGTCTGGAATTGTAATAAAACTGAACTCCAGTAGCATAACAAGAAGTTTCTGGGCATAAATAGGAATAGGGTCTTCATCTTCAATCAAGGTTGGATAGAGAGGAAGAAAACGGGTATTTGATATGAATTTCAGATCCTTTAATCGTTGCTCTTCTTCAATTGGTTCACTCAAAAGAATGATCATCACATCAAAAAGAATTTTAAGGCACAAAAACCTGGCATCACCATCCTTGTTACCCTTGTAGAGAACAGTCAAACTAGGGAGGATTTCACGTATGAAAATGTCCGCATTGCCAAGAATCATAGGAGATTCCTCTGTGAGAGACTCGAAAATTCGAAGAAGGGTTATTTGGAAGTCATCTCTTCCCTGAAAGACAGTAATATCGAATATCAATTATTACTTTGTTCTACTGAAAATGCAGTTTAACATCCAACTAATAACACATCATGATTCAATTGCGCAATCAGTGAAATAATGATCATCTATTTAAGAGAGATTAAGTAGCCAGACAGTGAAAAATTACACAGTAAATGAATCAAACACCGCCGTTCATTTGAATTAAGTTAAAACTTAGTGGAAAAAATATTAAAAAATAAAATATCTTAAAATTTATACCCAAATTAAGCATACACGTTATATCAAGGGAAAACTTAATGTCAAGCCTAGACCGTTAAGACGAAATATTTAATCTTAAGGAATGAGAAAGAGCCATACGATTTTTCTAAAGACAAATTCCGGAGTAAAACTAATTTTAATGGAAGCAATATCCACTTATGAGAATAAATACTCATTGGCATCTTTCATCCTAACTTCATGTAAGTACGAAAAGAAACACATTTTTGTTAATTGCCCAATGCGAATGCTTAAGATTCAATAATACGTAATTATTCGCAAATTTCTTCTTTCACTTAGTAAATCTGATATGAAACATCTTTAAATGACGATTACCCCGCTCAGTGAAAACAAATAATCGTTCAACTAAGAAAATACGATTATTCGCTATGTTCTCACATTCATGTATCAAATATAGTATGCCGTCTGTTGATTATTCAATGAAACACATAATTGCTTTTGAGACTTATTATGAAGATATCGTTTCTAACTATTAACATGCTAAAATAATTTTTATGAAATTTTTGGAACAATTTTAATTAAACATATACTCTTTACAAAAAAAGAACATTTGGCCTTAAACAATTTTATATTCCTAGCCATCATCCTCACAACCCTTATGATCAAAAATCTTAATCAAAAGCCAAACTCGTGTTTTTAAAAATTTAAGTATCTAACGGCTATATCTCAGAACAACTATATTTAAATCAGAAAAACTTCTATGTTTAAAGAAATATAGCAGCTCCACTATTTCAAAATCCATGAAAGCATACAGTCAAAAGTAAAAACAAAATGCTAAAAAAATACTCTATTAACACCTTCTAAATTATTGTGTGAACCTTAGGTGTAATCTACTAAAAAAGATAAGACAAGATAGATAGGGCGTAAGACTCATTTAATTAAGTAAAACCCACTCAATTAAAAAGAAAATTGGTTTGTAAAATAGAAATGGTTTTACCATTTCTCTGAAAAGGACAGATACAACGGAGGAGTCACGTACCTGAAATGGTGTCTCCACAAGTTTAATTAGATTCGCCAACTGAAGTACGACATGTGGTGTCACGACTTTGTGCTTAAAAGTTGAAGTTCCAAGAAGATGAAGGACAACAGGAAACAAATGAATGTTGGCTTTTGGAGATCTGCTGGTAAGGGCAGAGATGTGTCCATGGCGCCTTCCTCCCATCATTTGCTGGACATCCCCTGTTATTATATCCAATAAACCTGGAATACTGGATGCCACAATATGCACAAATGCATCCAAACACTGCCTCACATAGGCATCTTTCTCTTTTCCCAGCCTGTCCACAACAGAAAGCAACTTTTGACTACAGAAGAAGTGTGGAAGCCACCTCCTGCCATGCTTACAGAGGAGAGCCACAAGAACTAGTGCCTTCCCTCTTAAAACTTCACTACCTTGCTCAACAAGAGCCAAAAGACTTGGGATCAGATTTTTATCCTCGGCAAGTTGTATAAGGTATCTTCCAATATTTGTGAATAAGTGACTCCCAAGCATTGAAATGTTAAGAAGATTTAAGCTGATTTGCTGCTCTCTTGGACTTCCCTTTACAAGAGCAGAAGCTAGGTCTTTGAATGAGAGTTTCTCAATAACAGACTGAATGCTAGGAGGATTAAAACGAACAAGGCGCACCAAGCATGATCCTGCAGTGAGCCTCATACTCTCTTGTTTCCCTGCCGCCCTATAGATATAACAGAGATTACTAAAAACATCTTGACTAGCCAATCGCCCCACCCAGAACCCTCCTTGACTGCAAATATTTTCAATTGTTCTCAATGCATACAATTGAGTTATATCATCCTCGCCCTTCCTCAACATTGATGACACAAGCGAAATTAACGAATTTGGAACCTGCAGCGAGGTGGAAATTATTTAAGCATGAAAAATGTGAACTTAGAAAGCAGGCGATCAAACTTAAAACAGCTGACAGAAGGACACCAAATTGACGAAAAACATATTATTACTATGTTGGAAGCAAACTTTATTAGGAAATTGTAAAACTTTATATACCAGTAATAGATAAACCAAGCTTTAAATGGCCTACACAGATGACCAACAAACATAGTAAGCAACAAGCTGGGAAGCTAACCTGCCAACCATATGTTGTCCTATTGTCCTTTGATGGAGATTCAAGTTGATTGTTATCCTTGCAGTCTGCGTTTTGAGTGGATATATAAAATAGCAACTCACCCAAAGCAGCCATGGAAAACCTCCTTACTTTTTCCTGCCTGTCTCTAAGGCCATCAGTCAGTGCACCTAAAATTCCAGAATTAGCCAAACTGTCATCAACAAAAGTGGAGTGCCTAATCAACAGACCAATCAATGAAGCAAGTTGAACACGCAAAGCTGATGCCTTGGATTGACGAAGCAATTTTACAAGCGTGAGCATAATTGGCCCATTGGTCAAGACATTAGCAGCATCAGCATTAATGCTCAACATCTCGAGGTATCTAATCACATTCTGTTTCTCTCCAATGCTGGTATTTCCGTTCAAAATGGCTAATATTCGGTTGTGGACTGCCTCCAATTGCTCTTTAGGCATCTTAACAAAATCAGACGCTTGCAATGCCTCAAAAGGGAGTGAAGGAATGACTTCTGAGACTTTATCAACTTTTCTGCTAGGCATTACAGGTCTGACTGAGAGATCAGATGGATGCCAAAGAACCTGGGAAAGGTTGTTTGTCAACCTTGACGAATCAGAGTCAAGGGCAGATCCTGAGTCTTCTTTAGCTCTATTCTTCTTCACCTGAGGGCTCACACTGGGAGAAATACCAGAAATGTCAGGATGGTCAAGAGTTGATTCATGGTCAAATGATCTTGGATCATCTGAGACTGGAGGGTTAACAGCAGATGGGGTATCCAACTGGTGTGCAGTATTTTCAATCTCCTCTGTTTTTCCCTGATTCAGAAAATGATTGTCTATTTTCTCACCAGGCACAGAAGTTGTTTGTTCGTTGCCATCAGTTTCTTCATGTGTATCATCTTCGGTATTCTCATTAAAATCAAGTTCCATGTCAGTGTTCTCAATTTTAACTTCAGAATCATTCTCAGAGTTATTAGGCAAGGGGCGTCGATAGTTTTCTTTCTCATTTTCCCTCTGTAAATTTGTTTTTGCTATTCTTGACAATCTCAATAGATTGACGCCCTTGCTAATATTGGAATGATCTTTCTTCTTTACATCATTTGTTCTACCAGACCCTTTTATCTGAGTTCTAGGGCCATTTGGTGTTGCCCTTGTTGGTGTCTCAATGCCTCTAGATCCTAAAACAGAGTTCTCGTCCTTCTTCAACACCCCTTTGACATCTTTTTCACGATATTTGGGAGGTGTCCTGTTATGCGAAGATTTATCTCCATTTCGTTCTGATAAGCAAGGTCTAGTGTGTAGCTCTACCATATCATCAAATGCAGGTTGAGCAGGCAGAGGCACCGGAGGAATTTTTGTTCTCCAAACGGCATGTCCACAAAGCTCAGGCCACTGTATTCTTTCAGCTGGATCCTTTACCAACAGGGAATTAATTAAATTAACAAAAGGTCGACTTGGATTACCAGGGAGAGGTGGAGTCGGGTCTGAAATGATGGATTTTACAAGCTGCGTGAATTCTCTTCCCACAAAAGGTGGTCTCCCGGCATAACATTCATATAGTACACAGCCTAGTGCCCAGAAGTCAGAAGCATAAGAATGGACTCCACCATCCTCAAAAAGCTCCGGAGCCATGTAAGAAGGTGTTCCGCGTTTTGCCCGTGGTAACTAAAAAGGTATACAGACTTAGAATATATTAACAGAGATAATTTAATTCACGGAGAAAAGTGACAAATGTATTGAGCTAATCATTCATCTATTTATGCGCAAAGATGACAGAAAACTGCAAAAGTTAGGCAACCATACCGAGGAAGAAGGAGCTTTTGATATATCTTTCAACTTCCTAGCCAATCCAAAATCACATAGCTGCAACAATCAAGGAAAAAGTGCACATTTCACTTCAAATTAGATCAAACTGATTTAAAACAACTAAACCAACCAATCATGTACCTTTGCGCATCCATTTTCATCTAGTAGAATATTTGATGGTTTCAGGTCGCAATAAATTATTCCATTTGAATGTAAAAACCTGTATATCATATCACATGTGCATATGATAAGAATAAGAATAATACAACCCAAAAGAAGGAAAACAGACCAAACTAAGACTGTTGAACCTACTGTAAAGCTTTCACTAGATCATACGCAAGGTCGTGAACAGAGTCTTCGGGAAGTTTACTATCCTGCAATTCATCCACATAGTCAATACCAAATTAGGATTGCACAACATATCCCACAAGTTCCCAAGATCTACAGATTAAAATTCATATCGGCATCTTGAGATTAGATATGAACATTTTAGAGTAAGATGGAGGTGGGGAGGGAATCAAAAACATTTTAAGAATTCTACAAAGCTATGCATAACAGTAAATATGATTTCCAGCTTCAAATGAATGAATGAAGGTACACTACACAGGCTCAAAAACAACACGCAAAGAAACACTGTGTGTACCTGTCGTAATATGGAGATCAGATCCCCTCCAACGCAGTACTCTAAAACCAACCATAGGTGAGCAGAAGTTTCGTACCTAAAAAGGCATTATTGAACCACACTTTAGAAAACCCCTAATTAAGAAAAAATAAATGTTTGAGCCAATTCCCAGAAGGAGAAAGTTTCACGCAATAATTATATGTTACATATGCTTCACAAATTAATAATCACTTCAGTATTCAAAATTCATACTACAAATCTTATTAGTAGGACTTCCTAATATTTCAATGGAAACCTTTTTTTTTTCCTTTCAGAGCAAAGTTTCTTAATAGGATTTCCTAATTCTTGGGTTCTCTCAAATTGTTCTGCGAAACAATAGCATTACCAATCATAAAACTTCAGCACATTTATATGATCCAACGTGTGAAGAATCCTGACCTGCAAAAGGAGAAAGTTGTTAATTCAACAAGCACGATACAGCTCAGGATCTGCTAGAAAAAGTGCGAGAAAACACATCAAAGACGCAACTAACAATAATTTACTATTAATTAAAGAGAAAACAAAGTGAAATCATATTAAATGAACTACACTAGAGCACCAGAAAGCCTGGATAAGTTTTTCGAAATCGAATGACTTACCTCTTCGAGGACCTTAGTTTTCTGCGATTTATCAACGCTCTTGATGGCGAAATACTCGATAGTCTTCTTCTTCCTGCCTTTGTAAACGGTCTGCGAGTATTAAAAAAAAAAAAAAGAGTGATAGTGAGTTACAATACCGATCAGAGCTTTAGAAAGAAACCGGAAAGTGGAATAAAGAGGAAAGAGGTTGCGTTACGGAGTATCTGCCACGACCGATGGCTTCGTAGATGTGGTACTGGTTCATCTTGCTAGGGTTTTTCGTCACAGATTTCAGTCGTTGCGGAGGAGGAACATGAGAGAGAGAGAGAGAGAGAGAGAGAGAAACAGAGAAAAGGAGAGAAAGAAACGTTGTGCCAACGGGCGGGGTAATTCAAAAATCAAAATTATGACATTATGTTATCTAAGGGACTAAGCCTAAGGAACAAGCGCAATTTTGAAAACGGAAACGGAAATGTAATGGAGTATACCTTTTCACATAGTTAACGTTCACTCGCCACTAGAGTAGTATCACTATTTGACTCCTTATTTTTTAAATTAATTTTAATTTCATATTCAATTCAAAATTATATACTTTGTATAATAATATAATATAACAATAAATAATAAATTAGTTGGATCCAAAATTTTACTCTTAGTTTACTGGGGGGTAAAAGAAAATAAATATATTGGAGCTTTCCTAATTGTTAATAAGAGGAATACTACAAAATACGGATTTTTATTTATTACAATATATTTTCTCCTCAAAATGGCATGACGTAGTAGAAAAATAATGACACTCTTCTATTTATTTTATTTTAACTAGTGTAAACACAGGCGCTATCGCGCCTGCGTGTACGCATTTTTTGAATTATATTTATAATTGATGATATTGTAATGTTATTAAGTTAATGAACAAAATAAAAGTATATTTATAAAAAAATAATTGTTGATGAATAGTATGAGAAAAAAGAAAAAGGAGATAAATAAATAGTTTTATAAAAACTTGTAAAATTAACCGTTAATTTTTAAAACTTTAATAAATAATTAAATTGTAAAGGGTAAAATTAGAATTATGAAATGTGGACACAAAAGAGGGAATCCCCTTTATATATAATTATAGATACCTTAAAACTTTAGCATTTTAAGTATGAAAAAGTATGTAACCGAAAAGTATGAGAATGAAAAATAACTCACGATTAATATACCAATATTGTTTTATATGTTTTATTTGTGATCTTCTTAACGAAATGCAACTTAAAAAAATACAAATATCTATGCAAATTATGCGATGAAAAATCTTTCATTTAAAAAGTGAGAAAAGAAAATAAAAATAATTTTATATTTTATTTGTCTCAGCAAATATTTTTACTTTTGTGATACTAACAGATTTAGTTGACATAAATAATAATGACTTTTGTGTCTTAACTAAGGGGTTCATAATGTCAAATATGTGTCGTTAATTTAGGTAAAACAAAAATAATATTTAGATCGAAATACATAAATAATATATCTATAACAAAATTTAAAGAAATAAAATTTTGTTTTCAAATTTTATTATTTCAATTTTATTCTTAATTATTATTTTAAAAATTATTTATTTTATAAATAGTTTATTTTTGATCGATATTTAAAAAAAATTTAACAATTATTTTAAAAACTTACTTTTTATTTATATTTTTTTAATTTTAACAATTATATATTATTTATTGATTTTAGTTCAAATATATGTATTTTTTCTAGTATAATATATATATATATATATATATATATATATATATATATATATATATATATATAATATATATATATATAATTTTTTATATATATTTTTTATATATATATATTTTTTTTTTTAATATATATATATATATATATATATATATATATATATATATATATATATATATATATATATAAGTGTTGTATAATGTTTTTTCATATGTAACGATTCAATTATGATTATTTCGTTTATGTGAAAAAGTGAAAATAATCTTCTTTATATTGTGAAAAAGTAAAATTAATTTTCTTTATATTGTGTGAAATAGTGATATAAGATTATATATATATATATATATATATATATATATATATATAAAAAGGAGTTATTCAGTATCAAAATTATTACATTAGAAATAAAACTAAACTATATCTTTAAACAAGTTGTAATTCTAAAAGCATGTATTTTTTCACGAAAGATTTGCTTCTATTAATTTTTTTATTCGATAATATTGAAATGGTGTATTTTCACATCACATGTACTCTCGCGTGAGCTCACATATATGTATATAAAAAGAGAGGATGTGTAAAGTCAAAAAAACGTGAGAGTTTAATAAGAATTATGAATTTTAAAGTCAATTTAAATACATTCATAATGGTAAAAACAATAAAGTATATAGTTGTTTTTTTTTCCGCGAGTTTGTGTTCATCAATCTACCTACCATTTTTTATCATCAAAAGTGGAATGGTATTATTGAAGCTCGCTTCCATCTTCGGTATTGTTATATTTTTCATTCTCATATTTATTTATTTTTCGTTGATTTAATTTTTTTATTGGATAATTATATTTTGATACTATTTTAATTTATCATTCTTACATCATCATATTACACCATTAAAAACAATCAAAATGCATAATTGAAAGGTAATTTGAGTGAATGATGGATAAAAAGTAGATCAAAAAAAGTTGGTCAAAATATCATTATCATCTTTTATTTTAGTAAT